>Ga0160433_100003_pt1 | contig 588956 bp, 510 predicted proteins | sample HID1972K_E0MG_FD_108235 | JGI IMG/M metagenome (GOLD analysis project Ga0160433, IMG submission 108235) | Enriched pill bug-associated microbial communities from UW Madison campus, WI, USA - HID1972K_E0 MG | ecosystem: Host-associated > Arthropoda: Insects > Digestive system > Unclassified ...
GACATTTGATTTACTTTTGATGGGATTCTTAGGTGGGGAGGAAAGATATTTATTGAAAAGCCTTTGCAAGGTACTTTGTGACATTCCACTATCACGAACCAAATATTTATACACCTGGCGCTCTATTATCCACTTCCTAAACCATACGAATTGATTATTTAATTTTACACCTTCTTTGCTCTCGATAAAGTTGTGAAAACAGTCATTGGAACGATACCGTTGTTTGCCATCTCGTTTACCTTTTTTAATCGCGCATACAAGACATTTTATAGCCAGTTTTAAGCAAAAAAAAGGATAGGATTGAAACACTTTCAAATCTATCCGCTTAAACAAGATTGTCTATTAGCCCATTTTAAGCACCATTTTTGACCACATCGTCACTTTTCCCGAAAAAATGTAAATTGAAAATAAATCACTTCGAACTATTAGAGTAAATGAATTTGTCAATTATATCTTTATGGTAACAAGGAGTTGGTAGATAAAAAAAGAAGGACAAGATGGAAATAAATCCATCTTGTCCTGTCAAGTCGGGAAGACAGGATTCGAACCTGCGACCCCCTGGTCCCAAACCAGGTGCGCTACCGGCCTGCGCCACTTCCCGAATCCGGTACTTTATTGTTACTGAAATTCTTACATTAAAAATCTCAGCGGTGAGGGGGGGATTCGAACCCCCGGTACAGTTTAACCCGTACGACAGTTTAGCAAACTATTGGTTTCAGCCACTCACCCACCTCACCCAATCCTTTATTTTAAGAGCTTCCTCGTTGTTGAAAGGAGTGCAAAGGTAATACTCATTTTTCAAAAAACAAACTCTTTTAAAAACTTTTTTTCTACATCGCTGCCAGCTGCACTTTCTGCTGGATTTGCATGAACCGGTCTCGGTAAACAGGATCCGTGTCCAAGTAATTTTCTACAGTCTGGCACGAATGGATAACCGTAGTATGGTCCTTCCCATTAAAATGCGCACCAATCCCTTTAAAAGTATTCCCGGTGAATTTCTTGGCTAAATACATCGTAATCTGCCTCGCCTGCACGATTTCCCGCTTACGCGATTTCGAAAGCAAATCATCATAACTTAAATTGTAAAACTTGGAAACCATTTTCTGTATATCGTCAATGCCAATCTCTTTTGAAGAAGTCTTTACGAAATTTTTCAAAACCCGTTTTGCCAACTCCAAATCTATCTCCTTCCTGTTGAGCGTAGCCTGTGCAAACAAAGTAATGACCGTCCCTTCCAGATCCCGGATGTTTTCCTGGATGTTATAAGCCACATACTGCACTACCTCTTCATCTATTTCCAAACCTTCACTCCGCATTTTCATTTCCAGGATCGCTTTCCGCGTTTCATAATCAGGAGGCGTTATTTCTGCATGCAAGCCCCAACGGAAACGGCTCAATAACCGCTCCTGCACACCGTTCAAATCCTTCGGCGGCGTGTCACTCGTCAAAATGATTTGCTTCCCGTTTTGGTGAAGATGGTTGAATATCGCAAAAAACACATCCTGCGTTTTTGCAGCACCAACCAATTGATGAATATCATCCAGCAACAACACATCAATCATTTGATAAAAATGAATGAAATCATTGATCTCGTTATTTCTCGAATGGTCGATAAATTGATTGATGAATTTCTCGGCACTTACGTATAATACCGATTTATTAGGATGTAATCTCCTGACTTCATTTCCGATTGCCTGAATCAAATGCGTTTTACCACAGCCACTTCCGCCAAAAACCATTAAGGGATTGAAAGCGGTCGTACCCGGCTTTTGTGAAATATGCACGCCCGCGGTCCTTGCCAGACGGTTGCATTCTCCTTCAACATAATTTTCAAAAATCAGGTTGGCATTTAATTGCGGGTCTATCTGCACCCGCTTCATGCCCGGGATTATAAAAGGGTTTTTTATTTTTAAAGGATCTTCTACTACATAATCCAAATTGACAAAGTTATTTTCTTTATTGTTTTTGGGATAGGTGCTGGCGGGTAATTGAATGGTGGCCGCTTGATGTTTTTGAACAGGGGATTCCATTTGGATGCGGTATTCCAACCTACCTTCACGACCTAACACTCTTTTTATTGTTTTCCCAACCAACTCTACATAATGCTCCTCAAGCCATTCGTAAAAAAACTGGCTGGGCACTTGAATCGTAAGTACATTATTGTGCAAACTAACTGCCTTAATTGGTTTAAACCAGGTTTCAAACGCACGCAGGTTCACATTGTCCTCAATGATGATGAGGCAACGGGACCAGGCTTGATTGGCATCGGCACTAGGTAAAGTAGATGTGTTTTTAGGTGATGTCATTTGTTTGGTACTTATCAAAATTTGTTCAAAAGGTAATTGTTTTTATTCAAAAAATTGGATTTGAGACTCAATATAAATCAAAAAAAGCGCAAATAAAAGCGCGTCGATGCTCTTCTCTTTCCCTGTGTTCCTGCATAACTTATGTTTTTTTAATCGGGAGACGAATTTCCCAACATTTTGTTGAAAAAAAAAATCTTTAACCTATTGTTTCTTTGCCAATAATTACAGTTTGGGCATTCAGGAGTTTGGTACTCTTTTTGCTATCAAAAATAAAATCCAGTTTCCCTAAATTGATCCCTCCCCAGCCTACCTGACTTATGACCACTTCTCTGCCCGCTCTGTTTTTCATTATCGTGGGTTTATCTAAAAATGTATGAGTATGCCCTCCAATAATCAGGTCGATATCTTCCGTTTCCTGAGCTAATATCTTATCACTCACTTTATTGGAATTATATTCATAGCCTAAATGGGAAAGACAAATGACCATATCACATCCTTTTTTGTTCTTCAGAAAATCACTCATTTTATTTGCAACCGGAAGGGGATCCAAATATTTTGTTTGTCCATATGCTTCACTGGGGACAAGTCCCCAAAGCTGGATGCCCAAGCCGAATACTCCAATTTTTAAGCCAGCTTTTTCAAAAATCTGATAAGCTTTTGTTTTACCCTTTAGAATTGTTTGCTCAAAATCATAATTGGCAGTCAAAAATGGGAAATCAGCCAAATGGAGTTGCTGTTTAAATCCTTCCAGACCGGCATCAAAGTCATGATTCCCCATTGTGGCAGCATCATATTTCATCCTGCTCATGGCTTTAAACTCCACTTCACCCTTATACAAATTAAAATAAGGCGTTCCCTGAAAAATATCACCGGCATCAAAAAGAAGGACATGCTCATGCTCAGCCCTTATTTTTTCAATTAAACTGGCTCGCCTGGAAACGCCACCCAAACCCTGGAATGCCGAACCATCCATGGGAAACGGATCAATGCGGCTATGGGTGTCGTTGGTGTGTAAAATGGTGAGCGTATATTGTCGCTCAGAAGACAATGCGCTGAATGGGAATCCGCCTAATGACAATAAACTTCCGCCCCAAGCGGCTTTTTTCAAGAAAGTGCGCCTATTCTGCATAAGTAACCCGGTTTTCAATTTTAGGATGAAGCTGCTCCCCTTTTTCTGTCAGATCAGTCAGATATTCCATCAGGAGATCCCTGATAAATATATTCTTAGTCACTTTTTTGCAAGGAATAAGGAAATCACATTGGTCGCCGCCATTAGCTAGATAATCTGAAACGGCAGTAAGGTAAACAAAATGTTCATTGATGGGCTGCCCGGCCACCAAAATACGGACTGCTTTTTTATCCTTTATTTGAAAAGATATCCCGCTGACGGGCCAACCTCTATATTTGGCAATATGATTACAGAATTGTATTAATACAGAACCCGGGATTTCAATTAAAGTGAGCTTGCTGTCAAAAGGCATCATTTCGTAAATGTTCCCCTTGGTAATATTTCCCGGGCTTAAATAAGGAATCCTCATACCACCATAATTCATCACGGAAACTATCGTTTTTGAATTTTGCTTTTTCGCAATCGCAAGTTGTGCGTCAGCTATGAAATTCCCCATAGTGCATTCAGGCTGCGCCTTTGACAAAGGAACTGCAGATATGCCCATTACTTTATCCATCGCCGAATCCATATTGAACCTGTAAGGTGCCAAAAAGACCTCCATCTCTTTTTGTTTCGCAATGGAAGTGTCTATTTTGATTACGGCAGGACTATAATGCGCAACTTGCTTTTGAGAGACAAAACAAGAAGTAAAGACAAAACAAAATAAAAAGAATGATGATTTTTTTAGAAACATACAGCAAGATATGAATAATAACAAACCAATTATATTTATTAATCGCTCCCGATCACATTGCGTTAAAAAACACTCAAACCACTGGGGTCCCAATCAAATTAATCCTCGGGCTTTAATCTCCAGATATTTATTAATTGCATTTACCGTCAGGTTTTCAGGTGGGGTGAATATGGTTTGTAAACCGTGGGATTGTAATTCCTGGATAATCAATTGCTTTTCGTAGAGAAATTTTTCGGCGATGACCTGATTGTAGATTTCAATGCTTTTTTCAGCTTTCTGAAGGGCAAGTTTTTTCAATTCGGTGTTTTGGAAGATGATGACCACGATGATATGACTTTTGTTCATCAGTTTCAAATAAGGTAATTGCCGGTAAAGCGCGTCTAAAGTTTCAAAATTGGTATAAAGAAATATCAGAGAGCGTTGATTGATGTTCCGTTTGGTGTACGCATATAATTTCCCAAATTCCGATTCCGAAAAATTAGTGGTTATTTTATATAAAGCTTCGGAAATCAAGTTCATTTGATGATTCCTTTTGTCAGCGACGATATGGTTTTCAATATTTTTGGAGAACGACAGCATACCTGCCTTATCCTGCTTCAGGATGGAGACATTGGATAATACCAGGGTGGAATTGATGGCATAATCCAAAAGTGTCAATTCGTTAAAGGGCATCCGCATGGATCTTCCGATGTCAATGAAAGAATAAATCGGTTGTGCCCGCTCGTCCTCATATTGATTGACCATCAACTTATTGGCTTTTGCGGTGGCTTTCCAGTTGATGAAACGGTATTCGTCGCCTTTGGCATATTCTTTTACGCGTTCAAATTCTAAAGTAGCACCGACCCTCCGGATTCTTTTCACGCCGATTTCATTCAGGCGGTTCGTCGTTGCCAGTAATAAATATTTCCTTAATTGGATAAATGACGGATAACAGGCTACATCCTTTTCTTCCTTTAAAACGAATCTCCGTTCAAAAAATCCAAGGTATTTTATGAATACGATACAGTTCCCAAAACTGTAAACCCCTCTTTTTGTTGGCCGCAATTGATAATGGACGCTTTCCTGTATATTGGGTTTTAATGTTTTAAAATATTTAAAATCCCGTTTTTGGAATTGATCGGGAATTTCTTCCAATACTTTGGCGTTCACTTGGCTAGGGTAATTGCTTTCCAAAATAATTTGAAAATCATTGAAATCGCCATTGGATAATTTTTCAGGATAATTCCGTTCAATACGCAATCCGTTTTTCCTTGCGAATAAATATACCAGGTCCCAGGTACATACAGCGATGAAGATGACCAAAGCGATTTGCACAAATAGAAAAAGCCCTTTGAAAAAGAACGCTAAGGTGAATGCAAAAGCAAATCCTAATAAGAAAAGGAAAAAACGGGAAGGGAGATATAAGTTTTTCAATAAGCGCATCAGCGTGGGATTTCTACGGTATCAATGATTTGTTGGATAATGGAACGGGTATTGAAACCTTCCATTTCGCGTTCCGGTGTCAGCATAACTCTATGGCCAATAATGGGATAAGCCACTGTTTTCACATCTTCCGGCGTAATAAAATCCCTGCCGCCCATTGCTGCCAGTGCTTTGGATGCTTCCATAATGGCGATGGATGCCCGCGGAGAAGCACCTAAGGTAAGATTTGCATTATTCCGCGTTTGGTTGACGATTTGGGCAATGTATTTAAGGATTTGTTCGTGCACGAAAACTTGTTTCCCCAGGTGTTGGAAGTGGATTAATTCGGCAACGGTAACAACGGGATTGACCAAAGATTCTTTGTCGATATTTTTCCGGTCCTGCTGCTCTTTCAGGATTTCAATTTCATTTTCCAGACTTGGATAGGCAACCTCAATCTTGAATAAAAAACGATCCAGTTGCGCTTCCGGAAGCCGGTAAGTGCCTTCATGTTCAATTGGGTTTTGTGTTGCCAAAACCAAAAACGGTGGTTCCAGAAAATGCGTTTCGCCATCCACCGTAATTTGTTTTTCGGTCATGCACTCAAACAGGGCCGCTTGTGTTTTTGCCGGTGCCCGGTTGATTTCATCAATCAAAATAATATTGCCGAAGATGGGTCCCTTGATGAAGGCAAATTCATTGCTGCGCATATCCAAAAGGGAAGTGCCCGTTACATCCGAAGGCATCAGGTCGGGGGTAAACTGGATCCTGCTGAAAGTAACGGCAAATGATTTCGCCAGTAATTTTGCCGTGATCGTTTTGGCAACCCCGGGAACGCCTTCAATCAAGGAATGCCCACCTGCCAAAGTAGCAATCAACAATAAATCCAATAAGTCATCCTGACCTACGATTACTTTCTTGATTTCAGATTTTACTGATGCCATCTTCTCTTGTAATTCCCCGAGATCCAAGCGGTTTTCAAAGGGCATAAACTGTTCAAATTCGCTCATAATAAGTTTGCTTTTTGTTTGAATTGCTCAATTAGCTGATAAATGTTTTTCAAATCCTTTATGCTATAACCTTCCTGGTTTTGCAGTATTTGGATTTGATTTATGAATTCCATGATTTCCTCTTCCGGTATTACAGTCCTTTGACTTAAGGCATAAATAAATTGCGGGTCGGAAAGGTCATTTGTATTTAAGTAATACTGCTTCCTTAATTGAAACAAAAAATATTCAATCTTTTTCAAAACCATATTCCCCGGCGATCCGTTTTCATAATATAAAGAACCGATGGTTTTGGCAAATGCGATGGACAAATTAGGTTCAGCCTCAATGATAGGCACGGCGCGTTGTTCTCTTTTACTCTTGAAAATCAAATATAAAATCAGGGAAAATAACAGCAGATACCAGGCAGCACTCAATGCCCTGTTGCTCAAAATAAAACGCAAAGGCGTCCTTGCCTGATCTAAATCATATAATCCATCATACCATAAAATATTTTTGCCGTCAAGATATTTCAGGGAATGATAAGCTATGGAAAATGGACCTTCCTGTAATACATAGTAATTCGTAAAAACATCAGGTTCCAAATGTAGGAAAACCTGACCTTCACCCAAATTTATTTTAACGAAGTTAGGAACGGAAACGCTTCCTTTTTGCGCATAACCTACAATAGTGGTGGCATTTTTTTTGAGTTGATCAAATACGAAAATGTATTTTAATTTATCATAAACGAAAGCCTTGTCCTTATTTGACAAATGTATTTTTACGGTATTATCTTGTGGTTTTATGCCCGCTTTGTATTCATTAAAGTCTGTAATGCCTACTTCCAGACTGTCCAAAAAGCGTTGATCAAACATATTGGTGGAAACGAATAATGTACCTCCTTTTTTTACGAAATCCAGGACTTTTTTGTTGCCAGCTTCGCCAATAGAAAATGAAGAACCGATAAACACAATTGCGGCATGGTTATCATATTTTCCTTCATCCAAAAAGGTATATAAAGTTTGTTTTACAGTTTTTATTTCAGAGGAATGAGGCAGGATGTTTTTGAGTTCATTTTTTATGACAAAAGTGCCATAAGGAATTTTGTCTTTAGGATTGTAAGTCCTGTTCCAATTGATTTTTTCTTTTTGGTTTACCTGTATCAATGCGGTCATTATCAAAACTATGACCAATAAAAATATTCCTAATTTCAAGTTTGATTTCATCGTTCTATTTGTTTTTTGAAGTTGATGAAATCATTTTTATACTGTTCGAATTTTACTACGTCGATTTCGAATTTCCCAAACCAGATATAATTGAAAAGCGTAGTGGTTTCCTGAAAGCCCAGTTTAATTTCTTCCTGTTTAATTTCTTTTAAAAAATCGGCATTGGTTTTCCGGTAATCCCAGTTTATCAGGCCTTTCTTTGCTAATGCCTGGAGGTTTTGTAAATGCAAATAACGGATCGCCAATTCAAATTCGTCAGCCTCAATCGCCTTTTCGATATATTGAGCAAGATCGATTCTTTCCAGATTTTTTTCCAGGAATGCCGCTTCACCTTCTACGGTTTCTTTCTTTTCTTTTAGCCATACTTTATTTCCCGAAAATACGATTTTGTAAATGAGGAAAGCAAGTGCGAAGATGCCTAATAAAATCAATAAGTAAATAACCGCTTTGTTGGTATTTGCCGACCAGTTGGGAAATAAATTATTGAAAAACTGATTAATTCTCCTGCTTAATTTTTCTATGAAAGACAACCGATCCCTTTTGTTTTCCTGGTAATTAAATTCGTTTCCTGCATACTTTTTCCTGATATTTTTAAATTCATCCGAGTTGTGCCTTCTCTTTAATTGAAAACTGTCAGTAGGGTAATCTTTAAAGGCATCTTTTTTCCAATACTCAACTTTAGGTTTTTTATTTCCTAAGCTATCCTGAGCATAAGCTGCTTTGTTTGTCCCGATGAAAAACAAACAAAGAAAGAAAACAACCTGAGAACAATACAATAAAAAGCGCATTTTAAAATTCATCCTTCGTAGTGCCGATTTGGTCAATTTGATCTAAAGTGTCTTCACTATAATTAATTTCCAAAAGGCTGAAATACTGCAACACATAAAAGCTAATCATGTAAATTGTAGTGATTATTATGAATAAAGTCATTATGGAACCACCAATGGAAAGAAGTATTTTGCCGCCGAAAGATTCAAAAAAATGATCAAACGATACTGTGGTATTAAAACCAATAATAAAAAGGACAGCAAGAGGGATGAGGGTCAAAACTCCTAAAATGATTTGTGTCAAAAATTGAAAAATATAAGCTGCCAATCCGTATTCAAACATTTTGGACTTTATTAGATAAAAGGCAGCTTTATAACTGTCCCAAAGCCGCTCCCGACCCTGGATATAAAGGAATAAAGCACAGTAGAAAAATAAAGTCAGCATAGCCGAAAGCACGCCTAATGCCACCATCCCGATCAGGGGAATAAACATTAAAATGAAATATACCAGCCCTAATGGAATAATCAATACTAAAGAAACAACGATGGAACTCAGGAAAAACAGGACATACTTTTTTAAGTTGGTTTTGATCCGTTTAAAAATGTCTTTTGCCGTAAAATCCGTACTGCCTTTTTCTTCCAGCAAGAACATGTATTCGATCCCAAAAGTGGAAACCAACAAATACAACAAGAAAAAAAACACCAATGCCGGCAGTATCAAAGAAAAAATAAAGACAACCGAAAAGTCATTGGGCGAATTAATTAATTGGGTGATATATGTTGTGAAATAAAAAATGAGCAACAAAAAAAGGGCAATAAAAGGCAAGGAAATAGTAATGATATGCGCATTGAAATGCTTGAATATTTTCTTGAACAAAGAAATATAATCAGACAGCAAATCACGCAGTCCCCTGCTTTTTTTAAAATTAAAATCTAATGTATCCATTGGTATTTTTTTGATAGATTGAAAGGCAAAATGATATAATATAGAATAATCAATATTAATGAACTAAAAATAATAAATAAAGACAAACCCAAAGAAAATTCATAATGCCGCGTCACAAACCCTTCCAAAAACCCCGCAACAATAAAAAACGGAATAGTGCTCACGAGGATAATCCCTGCATTTTTAATGTGGTATTTAAAAGAATCAATCCGTTTGTAAGATTTCGGGAACAAAATACTGTTCCCTATTAATATACCGCAGCCCCCTGCAATGATGATTACCGAAATCTCGAATGCGCCATGGATCCAGATTGCGCTCATCGCTTTTCCTAAAACACCATATTTAAAAAACATATAATGAAATGCACCCAGCATAATCCCATTTGAAAATAAAATATAACCTGTTCCCACACTGAAAAATATACCTAAGGCAAATGCGTAAAAAGCTACTTGTATATTGTTGATTGTAATCATCAAGGCACTTCCAACTTCGCTTCCACTCGCATATATTGCAGCGGGATTGCCGGATTTTATATTCTCGATCGTGGTTTCCACATAAGCGTCGCCTAAAATCAACCGCACGAAATTTGGGTCGTAATGTGCCGAAACAATCCCGATTAAAATTGCTAAGGAAAAGATTAAAAAGCTGTAGAGCAAAGGCTTCCGACTTTCAAAAACCGCTTTTGGAATATCCCGTTTAAAAAAATCAAGGAATTGGTTGTTGGAGCTTTTTTGATCTTTATAAATGGATTGATGAGCATAAATGGACAACTCGTTAAGGAATTCCCTGGTCTTGCTTTCCGGGTAAAATGTTTGCGCATACGCTAAATCGTTGGTCAATTCAATATAATTGTCAGCCAGGGTATCGGGATTTGTATTTAATTTATTCTTTAAATTCTGCTCTATTTCCAACCATTTTTCTTTATTTCGTTCTACAAAAAAAGCTTCCCGCATAACATTGTATATCTTTGAAGCAACAAATATATGGAAAAGCTATTAATAAATACGCCACAAAATGTACAGATAGAATATCGCCTGGCTTCTGTAGGCACCCGCTTGATATCCGCTGTCCTTGATTATGCAGTGATTATGGGTTATGTGTATTTTGTATCCAAGATGTTTGATTTGTTTTTTAAAAAGAGTAACGACCCCTGGCTTTTTTATGGGACATTTACCCTCATGGTTCTGCCGGCATTGTTTTACCATTTTATATTGGAAACCGCATTGGGCGGACAGACTTTAGGGAAATTGGCAATGAAAACCAAAGTCGTCAAAATAGACGGCACCCGTGCCACTGTTTACGAATATTTTATCCGGTGGGTAATGAGCATCGTCGATATCTGGATGTTGAGTGGCTTGATCGGCTTGATTTCCATAATTTTATCCAAAAAATCACAAAGGATCGGGGATTTTGCAGCAGACACTACCGTGGTGAGCCTCCAGGACAAATTAAAACTGATAGAAACGGTATATGAAGAGTTGGAAACAGAATACCAAATCACCTATCCCCAAGTCATTAATCTGACAGACAAAGATATCAATATCATCAAAAACAGCTTTCATAAAGCACTTAAAAAGAAAGACTATTTTGTGATTGACACCTTAGCAAAAAAAGTAATGGAAATTTTGGGCATTCCGGAAATAAAAGTGGCCAATATCCAATTTCTGGAAACAATTATCCAAGATCATTATCATCGTTTCCGCTCGTAGAGACGCAGTGCCCTGCATCTCTAAATCGCCATTAAACATTCCTACCTTATCTTTGTCTAAACAAAAAAATAAAAATGATGAATCGGATATTAAGTCTTTTTGTTATTACTGGAATATTAACCTCGACGGGCGTACATGCACAAAATGAAATTGATGCTTTGCGTTATGGACAGACAAACACAGGTGCTACCGCCCGGTCTTTAAGTTTGGGTGGTGCCGGAGGCTCATATGGAGGTGATTTCTCTTCTTTAAGTATCAACCCCGCCGGAATAGGTGTTTACAGAAGTTCAGAATTCATGATTACACCAACCCTGCGCTTGAATAATATGAATTCCACCTATCTGGGTCAATCAGGCCAGGAAAGCAATTCGAAAATGGCCATCAACAATTTTGGTTTTGTGATCACAACAGCGGCCAAAGGCGCTGATTATGAGCGGAAAAACTGGAAAGCCGTATCATTCGGTGTAGGCTATAACAGAATTGCCGATTATAACCTTGCAGGCAGATATAACGGCCTGAATAGTGAAAGTTCTATTTCCGATATCTTTTCTGCCGATGCCATCAATAATGGTGTGGGACAAAATTTAGTGCCGCCTTATGGCTTTTTAGGCTATCAAGGATATTTGTTATATGATGACGGGACATCTATTCCACGAGACAAAATTTTAAATGAAGGTGGTTCTTTAAATCAAATGAAGTCTTGGAAATCCAAAGGAGCCGCTGATGAATGGACAATCAGTTTGGGTGGTAATTATAAGGAAAAATTAATGCTGGGCGGTACGGTAGGCATCACTTCCTATAAATATGACATCAACTCTACTTTTTTGGAATCTGATGAAAGTGGAAACAAAAACAACGACTTCGATTATTTATCTTACCATGATATGCTGTCCTCCGTTGGCTATGGCGTTAATCTGAAATTAGGAGCCATTTATGTAATTAATGAACTCTTCCGAGTGGGTGCCTCATTCCATACACCTACCTGGATTTCCATGAATGACATTTCTGATTATGATTTGACCACCAATACCGAGCAGTTAAAAGCAAGAACGAGCCAGTCAAGTTCGGATCCGGTTACATTTGTTCAACCAGACCAACCTTATAGTTATGATTACAGCCTGCAAACGCCATGGCATGCAGTGCTGAGCGGAACTGTATTTTTAGGGAAAAATGGTTTTGTAACCGCCGACTATGAATATGTGGATTATGCTTCAATGAAGTATTCAATGAATGACCAGGATTGGGCATATGAACAAGATGTCAATAAGGGAATTAAAGATACTTATACCGGCGGTCATAATTTCCGTTTGGGAATAGAAGGCCGGAAAGATAATTTCATGGGCCGTTTAGGCTTTGCTTATCATACAAGTCCGTTTCAGCGCTCCGCTGATTTCGGCGGCGAAGGCATGGACTTGTCCATTGGAGCCGGTGCCCGCTTTGGCAATTTATTTATGGATTTGGGATACATGCACAGCTTCGTAAAAAACGCAGAATATGCATATCCTGCATTAGCATCAGGAATTGCTACGGGTATCGCTGATTTGAAATACAACAAAAACATCATAGCCTTGACGGTTGGACTGAAATTTTAGACTGTAGAATGAGACCCTATATTATTGAATAGTCCAGGTTACTTAAAGGAATATATCAAGTTTAAAAGAAGCAAAGGCACAAAGAATGCAAGGTTCAGAAATGCTTTATGTACTTGATTCTTTTTGGTATGTTTTTTTAACCACAGAGGGAACCAAGTTTTTCACAAAGGACACCAGTCATTACGATTTTCCCTATGCCCTTTGTGTCTTCTTAGTGTCCTCTGTGGTTAATTTTTTTGTGTGGATGTTTTAGCACAGAAGACACAAACTGCTATTTTTTATTGAAATTACTCTTCTTTAAAATTCCGTTTCCTGATTTAACTTACGGTAGGCCTTGATGAAAATAGCACCCAGGTTTTTATTCGGTGGAATGTAATCGCTGAACAAATCCTTTTCCCTGGCTCCTCTTTTGTTAAAATAGGCATTTAAATCAGCCCAAGCATCAATCCAGTTTAAGTCATTACCCTTTAATAGTTGCGTGAACATTTCATTGATGATAGGTTCATTCACACTTGCCGATCCCACTTGTTTTGAAGAAATGATATTGGCATCAGGCGCTTTGTCCAAAACCTTTGCCAGATTATGATAGCCCCCGCAAGAACCGAGCATGACCACCTTTACATCAGGGGTAAGGTTTTGCAAAGAACCATCCAAATGGTAACTATGTCCCCGATGAATAACGATGGTCGGGCTGATCTCATTTTTTTCTAAATAATCTGCCAATGCTTTTTGCGCGGTTTCATCCTTAGGTTCCTCGAGCGGATAATTGGCGTAAACAACCAATTTGTTTTTTCCAGTGGAAGAATAAGTAATCCAATTACTATTGGTCGTACTTTTCCATTGGCTTCCCTGAAAATTGGACTTGAAACTATTAAAAGACATTTTTCCGTCATCGTCACCATAAAAGAAAGCCTGCACGATAATTTCATCTTTGCCGTCTCTCAAACTTGAATTCGGCACGAAGGTAATAGGAGGAATCACACTTAAATTACCACTTAGCTTATCCGAATTTTCCGCATTGTTGAAAATGGTGCTCAGCAAACCATAAATAATCACCCCCTTTGTGCTTTCCGAATTTTTAGCATTATAAACTCGTTCATAATTGCCTTTTACTTCTTTTTTTAAAAAACTGATCAGCTCCGGATTGGTCAGACTTCCAAATGCGTCAGCTACATCCACTGCATCTTCAAGTTCATCCGCCGGACCTTTTTCAAGATTCGCAACAAAATCCTTCATTAAACTGCTTTTGCTGTCCTCCGGCATAGATTGCAAAAAAGGAGAGAGCTTATTGTAACCCGCACACATACGGATAAAGGTCCTGAAATTCGATTTGTGGATCCTTTCCAAAAAAGCATCCCCTTTTTCAGCACCCATTTGCTGCATCATGCGGTCAAACATCCAGGTAAAACTGCTTGTGTATATTTCATCCTGACTACCAATCATCATGAAATACAACTCTTCAGCATTAAAATCCAATAAAGAATTAAACCGGACGGCATTCGTACTTTCATGTAAGGCATTCACAACCCGAACAAATTGAAGTCCTCTGTAATTCAATTCATTATCAATCGCATTTATGCCAATGGGATTATTTTGAATCTTCAGCTGTACCAATGCCTTGTAATACAACTTTTCATTAGAAGTGATTTTATCGATTTCTGCAATCGTCTTGCGTTTATTGTAAATATCATCTAAAAAAGGCAAGGCACGCAAAGGCGTCCTCGATTCAGAAGCAATCCTTGCAATTGTTTGAACTAAAGGATCCTGATTCCTCCGTACTACCGCCGAAAGGTAACTTGTTGAGGTTGCATAAGTTAAAATGGTTCCCGGAACAACCCTTGCCGCTGCCGCCACAATGGGATCGGCATAGGATTCTTTGGCAAATTCAGGCAACCTTTTGATCATCATTTCCGGATTTTCTTTTCCTACGACTTCAAAAATAGATGCTTTTTCTTTGGGATAATCATCCAGCAATTCGCTATTGTCCAAAGTATATATATTGGAATTTCCCTTCACGAAAGATTTTACGCTGTCTTCTTCTATGGCAATGATAAGATGTTCAAAATTATCGATTGATTTTTTGAAATAACCTAAATCACCGTTTGTGACGCTTCTATGGTTCAGCCTGGTCAGCAAATTTTGCAATGCCCGGTGGTATTTTATTTTTTGTTGGTGATCCGCCTTTTCCAGATTCTCAATATGAGTTTCTATTAAAGGAGCTTTGGTCAAAAACACATAAGTGAGCATTTTGGATGCCGAAGTATCTTCAATGTCAATGCGGTTGTCAAATGCACCATCTCGCATATCCGCCTTCTTTATTTCGGCACTCACCCGATCCGTGAAGATTTGCCTGTTGATGGGGATTGGTTTTATCAAAGTGTCTATTTCCCAGGGTCTTAATTCCACCTTTTTCTCATTTTTATGCCTTTTGTTGTGTTGGGCAAAAGAAGGCAAGCTAAAAAAAAGCAAGAATAAAAATAAAATGGAAACTGGGGCGTTTGTTTTCTTAATCATAATTAATGGAGCTATTGTAACTATCGTTTTTTATTATAAAATAGTGTTTTTGAATAGAGGCATCAGAATAACATTTCCATGCAAAAAAGATACCAATATCCGTGTTTCCGGGAAATATTGCACATCCGGCTCAATACCCGTATTTGTCTTTCCAGCAGTTGCGTAAATAAATGCGCAATTTTTCTTCAGAGGCATTGTTGCCCGGTTCGTATATCCTCGTGTTTTTTATTTTTTCAGGTAAAAATTCCATTACCGCAAAATTGCCTTCAAAAGAATGCGCATAAGCATAATTCTTTCCGTAATCCATATTCTTCATGAGCTTCGTGGGGGCATTCCGGATAGAAAAGGGTACAGATAAGTCCCCCGTTTCCCTCACCAAAGCCTGCGCTTTGTCGATCGCCATAACGGCAGAATTGCTTTTCGCCGAGGATGCCAGGTAGGCAACTACTTGGCTGAGGATGATTCTGCTTTCCGGATAACCGATCAGGTTCACCGCCTGAAAGCAGGAGGTTGCCAATAAAAGAGCATTAGGGTTGGCATTCCCAATATCCTCACTCGCCAGAATAACCATTCTCCGGGCAATGAATTTGGGATCTTCACCACCTTCAATCATCCGAGCAAGGTAATAAATCGCCGCATTGGGATCACTTCCTCTGATGGATTTTATGAAAGCCGAAATGATGTCGTAATGCTGCTCCCCCGTTTTATCATAAAGAGCCATTTTTTGCTGCACAATATTTTGGACAAGCTCATTATTGATTATTTTCCGCGATCCTTTGATATTTTGAACCACCAGTTCCAGCAAATTCAAAATACGCCTGCCATCCCCATCACTTAACCGCATTAAAGCATCCCATTCTTCAATTTCTACATTTTGGCTTTTCAGCCATTCATCCTTTGCAATTGCCCTGTTTACGATTTCCCGGAGCTCTTCTTCCGTAAACGCTTCTAAAACATATACCTGACAGCGGCTTAATAAAGCACCAATCACTTCAAAGGAAGGATTTTCCGTCGTGGCTCCAATCAACACCACAATTCCTTTTTCAACTGCACCCAACAAACTATCCTGCTGCCCTTTGTTGAACCGGTGGATTTCGTCAATGAACAAAAGAGCTTTCCCTGCAAGCCTTGCTTTTTCGATGACCAGCCGCACATCTTTTACACCACTTTCAATTGCACTTAAATGAAAAAAGGGTAGGTTCATATGCTCGGCAATGATTTGAGCCAAAGTTGTCTTACCCACACCTGGAGGTCCCCAAAAAATCATGGAATGCACTTGACCCGCTTCAATCGAACGCCGTAAAACACGACCTTCGCCTACTAACTTTTTCTGCCCGATAAATTCCGATAAATTATTTGGACGGAGTCGTTCTGCTAATGGAATTGAGTGAGAAAAACTGTTGAACATGAATTTTATTTGACTAAAAGTAGGGCTTTTCTATTGTAAACCGAAGAGCGGCTTCCATTATTAACATCTCAATAGATAAAATAATCGAATCTTCTATTATATTTGTATAGGAATCATCCATTATTTTATAAAATTTATTAAATCCTCATGAAAAGATCACTCCTCTTATTATTACTGATTGCATCTTCTTTCTCTTTGCTTACCGCACAAAACAAAGATATCCCCGGCGGATATAAAGATCTCGGTTCTGACCTCCCGGAAATAAAAGCCGTTGACGGAAAACTAAAAACACATACCAATGCTGAATTTAAGAATGACCATCATTTCTTTGTGGTGATGTTCAACCCGACCTGCGGCCATTGCCTCACCATGACAAAATTGATTGGCGCAAACAGTACCATCTTCAAAAACAATCATATTTTGTTTTTGGCAAGTGCACCCATGCTCCCTTATTTCGCCGGATTCGAAGAAGATACTAAAATCCACGAACATCCTGAAATGATAGTAGCAGTGGACAGCGCCAATTTCATCGACCTGACATTTACTTACCAAACACTCCCTCAAATCAATATTTATGACAAAAGCCGGAAACTAGTCAAAATATTTACCGGCGACACACCCTTGGATTCTTTGAAAGCGTATGCTAATTAGGAAGTAGTGAGTATGTGAGTATATAAATATGCCTTGTCATCGTAAGATTGTGAGGTAGGAACAACGCGGTAATCTCTTTTCTCCTGCAACTTCAGTTATAACCACCCTGTATTTTTTGGATAGTCAACTCTCAATAGAATATTGAATTTAAAACCACTAAGGCACAAAGAATGCACAAAGTACACAAAGACTTTGTGTACCTAGTGAAAATCTTTGTGCCTTAGTAGTTAAGAAGAGGATTTTGATAAGCAAATTAAGACATTCCTTATTGTGTATAATCGGTTTTATCTCTTTTGAAGCTCAGAATAAATCGTAGTCTTGTAACCTTTTGCAGCTCCGCATGAAATTTAAGAAAACAAAAACCGGATATCCTCTTCCGACATTTGTTTCACGAAACCTTCTTCCTCGCTTACCAATTCCGCAGAAAGCAAGCGTTTCCTATGCTGCAATTCCAATGGGTGCATTTAAAATTGTCGCAGTAAAAAAAGCTTATATTTGCTTAACTAATCTATTAAGTTATGACAGAGTCACAATTCATGTTGTTAGCGAAAGAGCGTTACTCAGCGCTACAGTCTTTAAATGAAATCGACAATTTCTACGATTACGAAAAGGAGTTTGAATCGATATGGCGTGATTTAGGCCGTGCTGTATTGGAAGCGAATTTAAGTGAAGTACCCGCCGATCGGCGTAAAAAAAAACACTTACCAAATTTGGGAAAGTAGACATCAACAAACTACACCCTTTTTGTGAGGGTGCACACGGTTTTCAGGTAAGCCCTCATTTGCAGGAATTGATGGTGTATGCCGGACAGTTGGATTGTTACGAAAGATGCAATGATGTATTGGCAAGGTTCTTGGATATAGAGGTTAGTGCAACCCAGGTGTATCTGGTAACGGACTGTTATGGTAAATTGGCTGAAAAAGAAGTTAATATATCCCGGTCATTAGCACCGATAAATAAAGAGGAAGTCCTATATGCCGAAGTGGATGGATCCATGCTCCTAACCCGTGAAGCGGGCTGGAAGGAAGTAAAAGTGGGCAGGATGTTTGCGAGTAGTTCGTGTATAGACCCCAATGGAAAATCAAGCTGGATAAGGCATTCTCAATATGTGGCCCATTTAGGGAGCAGCAGTACCTTTATAAAACAAATGGAACATTTAATAGAATCTTATGGGACCCTTGGTAAGCGTTTAGTTTTTATTTGCGACGGAGGTACATGGATCAAAAACTGGATAGAAGACGCCTTTCCCGAAGCAGTATCCATATTGGATTACTACCATGCATGCGAACACCTACATCAATTTGCAAATACTATTTTCAATAATGAAGACAAGCTCAAGAAATGGACGGAGCAACAAAAGGAGCTGCTCTTGCAAGGTAAAGTCAAGAAGGTCATCGCCAATATAAAAAAACAAGACTCCAAAAGTAAAGCTGCCGAAACGCTTATTAATTATTACGCTACCAATGCTTATAGGATGAATTATCATGAATACAAAAATATAGGTGCAGGAATAATAATAGGATCAGGTGCCATAGAATCTGCCCATAGAACGCTAGTACAAAAGCGAATGAAACAATCAGGGCAGAGATGGAGTAAGAATGGTGCGCAAAACATGTTAAATCTTAGAGTCCTTACGATGAATCAACAATGGGATAAAATTATCAATTTAATTAAAATTGCCGCATAGATAGTATGCGACAATTTTAATGCACCCATTCCAATATCCTTTCTTCAACGGAATTTCTGCAAATCATTTTATATGCCATCACCTTTTTCGTTTGCCCGATCCTGTGCGTACGGTCGATCGCTTGTTGCTGCACCGCTTCATTCCACCATGGATCCAACAAGAAAACATATTCCTCCGCCAGTGGATTTATATTTTCCCTGAATTACCCGCTTTCAAACTAATCAAAAACACTTTTGCAGGATGATTCCCTTCTTGAAATTGCGTTACCAGCCTTTGCCGTTCCGCAATTGGCGTACTGCCGTCAAAATACAAAAAAGGGACACCTTCAATTTCCAATCTTTCCGCAACAAGGTGCAACATCCCTTTGAATTGGGAAAACACCAATACTTTTTGATCATCAAATTTCAGTAATTCTTCAACCAATACATCAATCTTCACGGAATCCCTGCAATCCGTTTCTGCATCTTTCATCAATATGGGGGAACAGCAAATCTGCCGCAATTTCTGTATGCTTTGCAAAATGGAAAACATGCTTTTGGAAACGCCCTGATTTTCAATACCTAAAAAACACTGTTTCTAATACCCGCAACTACTTCGTCATAGATTTCCTGTTGCCTGCCCGACATTTCGCACCATAGAATACTTTCTGATTTTTCGGGAAGGTCTTGCGCAACCTGACTTTTTACTCTCCTTAAAATAAATGGAGCGGTAATCGCATTCAAAGCTTCAACTTTATCTTTATCCCTGTTGTGATCAATAGGGTAAGCATATTCCTTCTCAAAAAAATCGGCACTTGGGAAAAGGTCGGGTAATAAGAACTGAATTTGCGCATACAGATCAAAAGTATTGTTCATCACCGGCGTACCGCTCAATGCAATTTTATTCAGGCTTTTGATTTGATATGCCGCTTTTGTAATTTGGGCATAAGGATTTTTGATATTCTGGCTTTCATCAATTACCACCGCATTCCAATGATGCAAGGCAAGTTCATGAATATCAGCCCTAAAAATACCAAAACTACAAATCAAGACATCTTTATCTTCAGTAAAAAAAGAGTGGATATCCCTGTTTGTGCCGTTCAGCACGGTGGTTTTCAAATTCGGGGCAAATTTTTCAATTTCCTTTTCCCAATTATAAATAACGGAAGCCGGAGCAACAATCAAAAATTTGGCATCAGGGCAAAGTTGTTTTTGATATGCGATAAAGCAAATTGTCTGCAAGGTTTTCCCCAATCCCATATCATCGGCAAGACAAGCCCCTGCACCAATTTCAGACAATAAAACCATCCATTCAAACCCTTTTTGCTGATAAGGCCTTAGCTGCGCCTGAAGCATTTCCGGGACTGGATAAATGGCATCCTTTTCATTTTGCCAGGCCATCCATTTTCTTTTCCAGTCCTCCGGCAAAAGAGGTTTGAGCGTACTTGCCTCCATACTCAATAAAATCCAATGCGGGACACGCAGTTCGTCCTCCACAATCCTCCCATGTTTCAAAAAAACACCAAATTCATGCAACCATTCATCTGACAAAACAGCAATGGAATTATCTTTTAACAGAAAAGAGTTTTGACCACTTCTCAGCGTTTTTTGCAGATCCCGGATCTTTATTTTTTCTTTCCCATAAAAAATTTCAAACCTGTAAACCAAGTCGTTGCCTTCCCGAAAAGGCTTTGAAACAATCATTTCAGGCCGGAGCGTGCTATACCTAAAATGTTGTAAAAAATCCAGTCCGATCAATTCCACGCCTTCTTCAACAAATTGATGAAAAGTCTTTAAAAACCATTGTTTTTTATGCGCTGTTGCAAAAGGCAAATAAAAAAATTTGGGGCTTTGCCTTGCAAAATCGGGATGCAAAGATTGCAGGTGGTTCAGAAATTCCTGTTCTTTTTGCTGGTTTCGGTGAATCAGGAACAACTCGCCATTATGCAATAGCGGGTGCTTCTCTTTCCATTCGCCTTCAATAGAAATGCCTTCATAAATAAAGCGCGGCGTGAGCATGAGCATCGTACCGCTTATTTCACTAATATATACTGCATTTATGGGATCTGATTTTATTTCTTTTTCCTTAAAAGCATTATTATGGTCCACTTTATAATCCCGTTCCAATTTATGGATGACAAACTTCAGGAATTGATTTTCGTTCAGGAAGAATTGTTGCGTGGATTCCGCAGCCAGCCAGTCTATCGTTGCCACATCGACTAATTGCAACAAAAAATATTCCGCATTTTTTTCAATGAAAAAATGATACCTTTCCCAGCTTTCCAATTCGGATTTTTCAGTCCCGAAATGAACAAAGCATTTCAAGGAAAACAAGCCATCCTGTTTTAAGACCTGAAGGAAATTTTGGGTTGTGCCGCATTCCAGGTAAATTTTGAAATCGCATAATTTTTAGTGTTGGGATTTTGCGTCCTATGAAATAAATTCACTTGATCCAAATGCTGAATCAGCTTTTGGGAAAGTCCGTGAAAATACCGGATCAGGCCTTTTTCAACAAAAACATTTTCCGCAATTCCGGATCTTTCCTTATTCCTTTTCGATTTTAAATACATGATTTCATAATCTATCTCATCAAAATAAAAAAACAACAAATGCCGCTGTATTTCAGGAGGCAAATGAGGAAAATGTTTTTCAATATTTTGCTTGGATAAATAAAGCATCTCAAAATCAACCGCATTCCCTTTTCTGGTGATCTGAAGTATCTGTAAAAAAGAAGTCAACCTCAATAATTCCGATGGGTTAAAGAGTAAGCCTTTATTTTTCGAATTGTTTCCCGGCATTTTTCAAAATAAAAAAATGTACTGCATCAAAGTTTGGACGACCTCGTTACAGTACATTGAAATAAAAATAATTTAAGCATTCAGCTTCATAAATTCCGTAACGCTTTCTTTGATATGTTCAATTTGTTCAGCTTTCAGGCCATGATGGCAAGCCATCAACATGCCGCCCCGCATCACGCGATCCGCATGTTCATACCCATTTTGGGATTCTTTTCTCGCTATATGTTTAAAACCAGGTTGGCGTAAAATATTCCCGGTAAAAACAGTCCTTGTCTGGATATTCCTCTTTTCCAGGAAAACCTGCATATCCCTTCTTTTAAAAGGTGCTTCATCCCTAAGCGTTGTGGCAAATGCCAACCAACCGGTTCTTGAATGAGGCAATTGTTCAGGAAGGATAAAAAATTCTTCATACTGTTCAAAGAAACTGCGTAATTCTTTATAGTTCGCTGTCCTTTGGTCAATATTGTCTTTTAGCTTTTTTACTTGTACCAGTCCAAATGCCGCACCTAATTCAGATGGTTCGATATTATATCCGGGTTCTTCAAAAACGAATTTTGCATCATAAGGAATGCCGTCAACTTCCACATTAAACCGGTTTTCGATCTTTTCCGATTCTACAAAAAGCGAAGAACTCCTGCCCCAGCTCCTCAATAATTTTCCACGGTTATAAAATTCTTCATTGTTCACGCAAAGCATTCCGCCATTACCTGCACAATTGATGATATGTGAGCCATAAAAACTGGTAGTGCTCATATCCGTATAGCGACCAGAGGAAGCCCCGTCAATTTCGGCGCCCAAAGTGTCGGCGGAGTCTTCCAAAACAAACAGATTGTGTTTATCCGCAATTTCACGGAGGCGTTTCCAATTCGGCAAATTGCCGATTAGATTAGGGATGATCATTGCTTTCGTTTTCGGCGTAATCATTTCCTCCACTTTTTCAGCATCCAGATTATAAGTTCCGGGTTCCACATCCACGAAGGCAGGCACCCATTTGCGTTTCACTTGAGGCGCAACGGTTGTGGAAAATGTAAGCGCCGGCGTTATGATTTCCGTACCTTCATCATAATTCAACAAATCAGCCGCAAGATACAATGCCGAAGATCCCGAATTGACACCGATACCGAACTTTTTATCATATAGTTCCGCTATTTTAGCTTCAAATTCCCGAACATTTTTACTCATTTGTGTAGAAGTCTTAAGTACTTCTACAACAGCATCGATTTCCTCTTGTCCATGAACTGTTTGCCCATAAGGAACATACGGAAATGTGGATTTTACATTTTCCATTTCAAAAAAATTAAGAGAGCGAAGATAAGGAATTATTGGATTATGGATTGAAAGAATTTGAGATTGATAGGAGGGTTGAGGTCGAAGATTGAGGGCTCCCACTCCACTTGAAAGTGGAGGCAATTCAATCCAATCCGTTTTACAAAACGACCCATTGATTTGCCCCGTGCTTTAGCTCGGGAAAACTTTGTATCCAAATTCCCCACTGACTTCGTGTCTTTGCGCCTCTGTGATAAAAAAAACTCACTTCCTCCTACCTCCAATGACAAAGCTTGCTTGCGCCTCTGCGTGAAACAAAAAGAGCGCTGAAAATAAATCGCAGCGCCCTTTTAATACTTTCATTTAAACCCTGATTATGCAATAGTTATTTCTTTATCCAAATAAACATCCTGAATTGTGTTCAATAATTGGATGCCTTCTTTCATTGGTTTTTGGAAAGATTTCCTTCCGCTGATTAAACCCATACCGCCGGCTCTTTTGTTGATGACCGCAGTAGTAACGGCTTCCGCCAAATCAGTGGCACCTTTGGATTCGCCGCCTGAATTAATCAAACCGGCACGACCCATATAACAATTCGCAACCTGGTAACGGCATAAATCGATTGGATGATCAGTAGTTAAATCATCATAAACTTTTTTATGGGTCTTACCGAAGTTCAAGGCAGGATAACCGCCATTGTTTGTCGGTAATTTTTGTTTGATGATATCCGCTTGGATCGTAACACCCAAATGATTGGCTTGTCCGGTCAAATCCGCGGCAGCATGAAAATCAACGCCCTCTTTTTTGAAGCCACTGTTTCTCAAATAACACCAAAGGACAGTCGCCATACCTAATTCATGTGCATATTCGAATGCTTTTGCAACTTCAATAATTTGATGGTGACTTTCTTCCGAACCGAAATAAATGGTTGCCCCAACTGCGGTCGCACCCATATTCCAAGCGTCCTTGATGGAACCAAACATAATCTGGTCATATGCATTGGGATAGGAAATAAATTCATTATGGTTTATCTTTACGATAAAAGGGATTTTATGCGCATATTTCCTTGCTACAGAACCCAAAACGCCATAAGTGGAAGCAACGGCATTACAACCACCTTCGATGGCCAGTTTCACTATATTTTCAGGGTCAAAATAAATTGGGTTAGGCGCAAAAGACGCACCGGCACTATGTTCAATCCCCTGATCCACCGGCAAAATAGAAACATATCCGGTACCGGCTAAACGGCCATGATTTGAAATAGCCTGTATGCTTCTCAGCGTTTGGATATTCCTGTTGGATGAGGACCAAACATCATCAACATGGTCAGGACCCGGAAGATGCAAATTGGATGCATCAATTGTTGTACATTTATGATTTAAAAGAGATTCAGCATCAGAACCTAATAAACTTACAATGTTTTCGTGCGCCATAGCGGTCAAATTATTTTGAAGGGTGAGTAAAATTGCGTGCAAAGATAAGCAAGAAATAACGAATAAGAAAATTGCACCGTTTAAGATTGGAATATTACTCAATCCATCGTACTCCATTCATTTAATCCGCTATATCAGGTTAAGGATTAATTAGTTCCTTAAATTTTGATTTCAAAAAATTGGTATTGAACAAAGCTTCCAATCTTCCATAATTTTCCTGGTCGCTGGTTTGGATATAAAGCATTTTTACGACTTCATATCTTCCTGATTGTGTTTCGAGGTTATTCCCTAAAATCCTGACTTGTTCCGTGGAAAAACAATGGGTCTTTTTGTTTTTACTTAAAAATTTCAATTTTTTATCATCATCGGTCTGATTCAAAAACAGCAAAGCAAAATCTTCAAACTGATCATTATCCATTGCCGTCGGACAATCGGAATTAGGCACTTCCGGCAAATCCATCCTTGTTTCGGTTTCCTTATTCTTTTTTACCAGCTTGCCTTCTTCATCTAATTTATATACGGGCAGATCTTCAATATCTTGTTTGGTATTTCCAGTTTTTACTTTCTTTGGATGCGGTCTATTTGAACTTGTTTCCCTGTTAGACGCAGTAGTTGTTTGGGGGGCATTGCTATTCAATTCTATTCCAGAAATAAACTGAGGCTGCATTTCACTTTCTTCATTTGGTTCGATTTCTGTAACTTTTTCAACGGGTTTCGAGGCAACTTTTTCCGTTACTTTCTTTATCTTTTTTTCTGATCCAAACTTAGGCAATTCATCTGTAGAAGTGCCTTTTTCTCCTACTTTCTTTTCTGTTGCGGGCTGCGTATGGTCAACAAACTTCGATTCCGGATTTGCCTCACTTACCCAGTCATCTTTTTTTTCATTCCCCGAAACGATATATCGTTTTTCCTGAAGGTCGTATAATGCAAATTGGCGGTCATTTACCTTTTGCAAAGCAAATCCCCTTGTTCCCGATTTTGGGATAGCGATCAAAAATTTCTGAACCGGATAAATATTTTGTTGAAACAAGATTTCAATATTTGTGTAACCCGCATCCAGGTTGGGAATAATGAAATAATCTTTTGCCAACCGTTCCTGCATCTGCCCTTCTACCTTCACATAAAAAGGCGTTTCACCATCGCCTTCTATATAAATAGAGGCATAATCTTGTGCAAAAACCCTGGCACTAAACAAAAATACGATTATAAGTAACTTAATGGATTTCATTATTTGTTTTCCTTTTTGCGTAAAAAAATCAGGCCAATTCAATTAAAACCGCACCTTTTTCAACCGCCTGTCCTTCCTTGAATTTAATTGTTTTAACGGTTGAATCAGCAGGAGCCTTAAAGACATTTTCCATTTTCATGGCCTCCAAAATCAATACGGGATCACCTTTTTTAAGCACCTGGCCTTCTTCTACCAAAACTTTCAGGATTAAGCCGGGCATGGGCGCTTTGATGGATTCCGCTTTCTTTTGGCTGGACATGTTCAATCCCATTTTCTTCAGGATCAGGTCAATGGGCTCTTCAATAGCTAAATGATAAGGCTTACCATTAACGAGCATATTGATGGTTTTGTTACTCCTGTCCATTTCCTGAACGATGGCAGTATAACTTTTACCATTGGCGATAATGCTGAAATTGCCGTTAGGCAAAGGCTTCATATCCCAATCCATTGATTTGTCATCAATTAATATTTCCCCATCATCTGAGATCACGCTAAATTCCGTATTGTTGTTTACTTTAATTTGATACATATATTCCCTTAAAAAATCCCTGCAAATGTAAGGTTTTAAAGTATAATGATGGAAGTAAAATTATGGATATGATAATACATCGCTAGTTATCCTTATTGATTTTTCGCCGCTCTATTGGATATTAGCTGTCACTTCTCATCTTCAATAAGATTAGTCTTGACCATCATTAAATGTTTTTATAAATATCTTCTTTCTTAACAAACTAATGTTCTTTTGTCCAAAGCAATCCATATTCATGGTTAGTAAAATTACATCAACTAAAATTTTTTCTTCATGTTGAATATCTAAGCCTAAAGCATGTTTTTAAATTTATTACAATTCCACACCCATATTATAAAACACAAAACTCCAGATATCGGCTGCTTCGTCAATTACTTTTGAAGTGGGCTTCCCTGCGCCATGACCCGCTTTACTATCAATCCTGATAAGCGTTGGGTTGTCACAACTTTGTGCAGCCTGCAATTCAGCGGCAAACTTAAAAGAATGCGCCGGAACAACACGGTCGTCATGATCGGCAGTCGTAATCAATGTTGCAGGATAACAAGTACCCGGTTTTATATTATGCAAAGGCGAATATTTAATCAAATAATCAAACTGATCTTTTTGGTCACTGCTGCCGTATTCAACTGCCCAGCCCCAGCCTACTGTAAATTTATGATAGCGAAGCATATCCAAAACACCAACTTGCGGAATTGCAACTTTAAATAATTCAGGTCGTTGCGTCATACATGCACCGATCAATAATCCACCATTGCTTCCCCCACGGATGGCCAGGCGTTCCGTGCTGGTATAATTTTCTTTAATCAGATATTCAGCACCTGCAATAAAATCATCAAAAACATTTTGTTTGTTTTCGAGCATCCCACCTTTGTGCCACTCTTCTCCATATTCACCACCGCCTCTTAAATTAGCAATACAATAAATCCCCCCATTTTCGATAAACGCAATATTCGTTGCCGAAAAAGAAGGTGTCAAACTAATATTAAACCCACCGTAAGCATATAACAGTGTTGGGTTGCTGCCATCCATTTTGATACCCTTTTTATAAGTGATAAACATAGGAACTTGCGTACCATCCTTACTGGTATAAAAAACCTGTTTTGTTTCAAAATCTTCAGGATTAAATTTGGCTTCTGATTTACGGAAAATCGTGGATTCACCGGTTTTTATGTCATATTTAAAAATAGTCGTAGGATAAATAAAAGAAGTAAAAGAATAAAACAAGAAATTATCGTCTTTATGGCAAGCAAATCCCGAAGCCGTTCCCACAACGGGGAATTTGACTTCATGTACTAATTTTCCCTGATAATCAAATTGTTTCATTTGCGTTGAAGCATCTTTTAAATAAGAAGCGAAGAGCTGCCCCCCTCCCGTATTCACACTTTCCAATTTTTCTTTTTGTTCAGCAATTACTGTTATCCAGTTATTAGGTTCAGGTTTTTTAGGATCCAGACGCACTACTTTATAATTAGGTGCGTCATGATTGGTTATCAATAAAAGTTGATCGCCAGCATTATCCACCACATAAGCATTTGTTTTAAATCCCGGCACGACCGTTACGAAACTTCCAGTTTTATCTTTCATGTCCTTTACTTTCACTTCGCTGCCATCAGTACCTTCTGAAATATTCAAAAGTAAAAATCGGCCATCTTCAGTCAGGTTCGCACCTACATAACGCAAGGGATGTTCTTTGTCCTCATACACCAATCGGTCTGCCGATTGCGGCGTTCCGATTTTATGGTAAAATACCTTTTGAAATTCTGTTTTCGCACTGTATTTGGTGGCTTCGTCCTTTGGTTTGGAATAGCCACTGTAATAAAAACCATCATCACCATTCCAGCTCATTTCCGTGAATTTGACATACTCCAATTTTTCTTGGATCAATTTCCTTGTTTTGAAATCCATGATATAAATCTCCTGCCAATCGCTACCTGATGCGGAAACGGCATAAGCGAAATATTTTTGTTTTTTTGAAAACTGGGTAGATTGCAAAGCTACTGTCCCGTCTTTTGAAAGTTGGTTGGGATCCAAAAGGATTTCAGGTTTGCTTTCCAGTCCGTGTTGGACATATAATACTGCTTGATTTTGAAGTCCGTCATTTTTATAAAAGCTAAACCATTCTCCATCTTTTTGGGTTGCACCGTATTTGGGATAATCCAATAGTTCGGTAATCCTCCTTTTTATTTTTTCACGGTATGGGATTTTGGACAAATAATTCTGGGTGACTTTATTTTCTTCCTGTACCCATCGTTCCGTATTTTTTGCCGTGTCATTTTCCAGCCAGCGATAAGGGTCTTTTATCTTGGTACCGAAATAATCATCGACCTGGTTTGTTTTTTCCGTTTTGGGATAATTGATTTTTTGCGCATTCATATATAAAGGTACACTCATGCAAATTGCTAATAAAGAGCAAAAAGTTCTTTTCATTTGAGCTGATTTTTTTAAAAGTGCTTAAAGGTAAGGAATACAGCTTATTTTTAGCTATCCGGCTTGGAAATTTCTTTTAAAACGCATATTCAGGGCTAAAAAGCAGTCAAAACACGACATTTATAAAGAAAAATCTTTTTTTCCGATCTTATGGGTTATTTTAGCGGCGTAAACGAAAAAAGCAATGAAACTATTAGAAAATAAAACGGCATTGATCACGGGCGGCAGTCGCGGAATCGGGGAAGCCATCGCTTTAAAATTTGCAGAGCATGGTGCAAATATCGCATTCACTTATTTGTCATCCGACGAAAAAGCAGTCGCTTTGGAAGCTAAATTAAAAGCACTGGGCATTCAGGCAAAAGCATACAAAAGCGATGCAGCGGACTATGAAGCGGCAGAACAACTGACCAAAACGATTTTACAGGATTTTGGGCAAATTGACATTTGTGTAAACAATGCGGGAATTTCGCGCGACAATCTTTTATTAAGGGTGACTCCGGAACAATGGGATGAAGTGATGCAGGCGAATTTAAAATCTGTTTTTAACCTGACCAAACAGGTTATCCGCCCTATGATGAAAGCGCGCAAAGGCAGTATCATAAATATGAGTTCCATCGTGGGAGAAAAGGGAAATGCCGGTCAAAGTAGCTATTCCGCTTCAAAAGCCGGGATTTTAGGATTCACAAAATCCGTTGCCATTGAATTAGGTAGCAGAAATGTGCGTTGCAACGCTATCGCACCCGGATTTATTGAAACGGATATGACGCAGTATTTAAAAGGCGACGAAGCATCCAAATGGTTTGAAAAAATACCATTGCAACGCTTCGGCACAACTGAAGAAGTGGCGAATACGGCACTTTTTTTGGCATCGGACTTAAGCAGCTACATCACAGGTCAGGTAATCAGTACTTGCGGTGGCATGAATATGTAAGACAATAAATGAAAATAATTGTATTACATTGCAGCAAATTTTTATTGTTTTAAGGAAAAAATCGACAATCAATGAGTAATATTAAAGCTGCGATAACAGCAGTTGGCGGTTATGTGCCTGATTATATCTTAACAAATCAGGAATTGGAATCTATGGTGAACACAACCGATGAATGGATTACGGCAAGGACGGGAATTAAGGAACGGAGAATATTGAAAGGTGCAGGTTTGGGCACTTCGTACATGGCGGTAAAGGCAGTAGAGGATTTATTGCAAAGTAAAAACATAAACCCGGATGAAATTGATTTGTTGATTTGTGCGACCACCACGCCTGATATGCAATTTCCGGCAACTGCTAATATGATTGCCTCCCAAGCCGGATTGAAAAACGCTTTTAGTTTCGACATGAGTGCAGCATGCAGTGGTTTTTTATATGCACTCAATACCGGAGCGCAATTTATCGAAACAGGAAGATGCCAAAAAGTGATTGTCGTAGGAGCCGACAAAATGAGCTCCATCGTCAATTACGAAGACCGTTCTACTTGTATTATCTTCGGCGACGGTGCAGGAGCGGTGCTTTTAGAAAAAAATGAAGAAGGATTGGGCATCCTGGATTCCATATTGAAATCAGATGGTAAAGGCTGGTCTCACCTCCACCAGAAAGCAGGTGGTTCACAAAGACCCGCATCCATTGAAACCGTGATGGATAAAGAACATTATATTTATCAGGAAGGAAAAACAGTATTCAAATTCGCAGTAAAAAACATGGCAGATGTAAGTGAGGAAATCATGAAAAGGAACCAGCTCTCCGGAGAAGATGTGGATTGGCTCGTACCTCATCAAGCCAATTTACGCATTATCAACGCTACAGCGGAACGAATGAACCTACCTCAGGAAAAAGTGATGTTGAATATTCAAAAATACGGAAATACCACTAATGGTACTATTCCTCTTTGCCTTTGGAATTGGGAAAAGAAATTGAAAAAAGGTGACAATATCGTGTTGGCAGCATTTGGTGGAGGTTTCACTTGGGGATCCACTTATATAAAATGGGCTTATTGACATTTAAAATACATGCTATAACTAAATGCATTACTTTAAAACCGAGAAAGGCTTTTGAGCATTGATTTTTTCAATGTACAATCAACAACCACATATACAATAACAACATCCTGATTATTATGAAATTGAGTTATTTTGTGCTTCTTTTTTTAAATTTTTTATTCTTATCCAACCAAATAGTTTTTTCACAAACCAAATCTCCAAATTTGGAGGGAAAATGGATAAAATACAAAATGGAAATGAAAGATGGCAGTAAAGTGTTTAATAGAAATATCAGTGAGTCGAAAAATTTATACTTTTTATTCAAAAACGACTCAATATATGTGAGTAATGACAATATAGGTATGGAGTATAAACAAGCTGATGATTACATTACAATCAAAAATAAAATTAACTACCGGATTGACTATTTCAAGAATGACACCCTTATTCTTCATGAAGAAATTAAAGGTTTGGATGATGACAAAGCTTTCAGGTATTATCTGATTAGCAATAGTGTAGCTCAAGAATACTATAGAAAAAAATTCATTTCAAAAAATGACATTGTAGCGTCCATACAATATACTCCGACAATCACTGCAAGTTTTATAAATAAGCTTTCAAATGGGTTTAAAGATATACAAACCCAATTTACGGTATCTGGCTATCTCATCATTTTCCCTAAAGAAAAAAGGATTGAGACTTTCTTAATTGATTCAAATGCTAAAATTACCAAGGAGTGTAAAACACTAAAAAAAGTCATCAACAATAGTATTGAATCTTGGGACATTTCGGACTTTCTACAATACAATTCAGTACAAATCCCCTTCTTTTTTAAACGAGTATACATTAAATATAAACAAACGCCATTCACCGCTGAAATATTCAGCCCATTTCACAATAATAATAATGATAGTTACAAAGACATAAAACAACAAGAACAACAAATCGAAAAAGCAAACCAATTTTTCAAAAAAGGGCTAGACTCATATCAAAATAAAAACTTCATTAAAGCGTTAGAGTACTTTAGCAAGGCACATGAACTAGACCCTTACAATATTGACGCTCTCTATAATAGAGCACTCATCTATTATGAAACACATGAATTAGATAAAGCATGTGAAGACTGGAAAACATTATCGGATTTAGGACAAGTAAAGGCAAAAGAATTTTATGAAAGCAAGTGTTTACAAAAAGCAAATTGATGTTCTGCGAAACCTATTCTTTACACTATACAATAGAGATACCATCTTTTAAAATAAGAGTATCCATACATTATCATAAAGGAAGATAATTTGCGTTTTTCATTTTCAAATAAATTCTGTTAATTAAGTTTGTTCAGAAGTTTGAAAGTATTTGCTACGTGGTTCCATAAGCAAATGACTATATCAAATGCAAGGAAAACAACTCGGCATTAGAAATCATGTATTTGATTTCTAATGCCTGCTACAGAGACGCTAAAATTGTGCCTAAATCTTCGTTGGATACATCTACTTATACTCCCCGTTTTCCCACTTCTCTAGTTACACGGAATTCGCTTTTGACTTATTATAATTCCGAAGGAATGAAATAATTATAGAATTTGATATTCCATCCAGAAAAATCTCTAAAGGATGTCATATTTCTCCCGTCAGGTTTTTGTGCGATGCCTAAAATATTCATAGAATTATAATAATTTCCGCCTTTCAGACTTGTTAATTTTAAAACGAAAATAATAAATGGAGTTATTGAGCAAGCGTAAATTAGAGCTTGCTCAGAAATGTAGAAGTATTTACAGGTTACTTTAAAAACGGATGTAGATTTTTTCATGCATAATAGTAGAGATGACGGCATCGTGTCTTTGGGATTTGAATGGTAAAATAAAGTCAATGAGCTAACATCTCATTTTTATAATGCACAAACTATCACAACCTCAAATTCATAATTAATCCCTACTTTTGCACGCTTAAAAATACTAAGATGCGTACTAAAATTAAAGATTTATTTCAGAATGAAGCAACGGATTATACTGCGACCGTAAAAGGTTGGATCAGGTCCTTTCGTAACAATCAGTTCATTGCATTAAATGATGGTTCCACAAACGAAAACCTGCAAGTTGTCATCAATGTCGAAAACCTAGATAATGATTTAATCAAAAGTTTACATACAGGTGCTGCATTAAGCGTTGAAGGAAAAATCATCGCATCTTTAGGAAAGGGGCAACGCATTGAATTAAATGCTGAAAAAATTGAAATCTTAGGTATTTGCAATCCTGATGAGTTTCCTTTGCAACTAAAGAACAGGCCTTCATTGGAATACCTTCGTGAAATTGCGCACCTTAGATTCCGTACCAATACTTTTGCCGCTATTTTCAGGGTACGCCATAGCCTGGCATTCGCCATCCATGAATTTTTCAATAAAAAAGGCTTTGTTTATTTACACACGCCCATCATCACCGCCTCAGATGCGGAAGGTGCGGGTGAAATGTTTCATGTAACCACCCTACCCCTAAACAATATCCCCAAAGATGAAAACGGCGCCGTAGCTTATAAAGAAGATTTCTTTGAAAGCCCTGCCAACCTTACGGTCAGTGGTCAATTAGAAGCCGAATTAGGCGCAATGGCATTGGGTGAAGTTTATACTTTCGGCCCCACTTTCAGGGCGGAAAACTCCAATACGGCACGACATTTAGCGGAATTTTGGATGGTGGAACCAGAAGTTGCTTTTAATGACTTAAAAGACAACATGGATTTGGCGGAAGATTTCATCAAATACATTATTCAACATGCCTTGACGCATAATTTGGATGATTTAAAGTTCCTGGCAAACAGGTTACTGGAAGAAGAAAAGCAAAAACCACAAGCTGAACGCAGCGAATTAGGATTGATCGAAAAGCTGGAATTTGTGCTTCAAAACAAATTCGAACGCATCACTTATACCCAAGCTATCGAGATTTTGATGAATTCCAAACCTTATAAAAAGAAACAATTCAAATATGAATTATCATGGGGCGCGGATTTACAAAGTGAACATGAACGCTATTTGGTGGAAAAGCATTTCAAAAAACCAGTTATCGTAACGGATTACCCAAAAGACATCAAATCCTTTTACATGCGCCAAAACGACGACGGAAAAACCGTTGCAGCTATGGATATTTTAGCTCCCGGAATTGGTGAAATAGTCGGTGGTTCCCAAAGGGAGGAACGCCTGGATGTCTTATTAAAAAGAATGGAAGAAATGAATATACCACAAGATGAAATGTACTGGTACATTGATTCGCGCCGTTTTGGCACTGCACCACACGCGGGATTTGGATTGGGTTTTGAACGGATGGTTTTATTTGTCACCGGCATGGGAAATATCCGCGATGTGATCCCTTTTCCGAGAACTCCCGGGAATTTGGCATTCTAAAAATCTCAAAATCACTTCTGGAAAAAATAAAAAGATGGTTCATTTTGCTATTATTTTTACGGGAAAATGAACTGTTTCTTCTCTATGTCAATAAAAATAAAAAGCGAATAAAATCAACCTGAAATTATAATTGACCATGCGTTAACGGCTTTTTATTTATTATTCATTTTTTTTGCAAAAAAGAAAAGATTAATGAGAAAAATCATGTTAGGACTGTTGTTTCCCTTGTTTTGTGGATACAATTCGTCCGCACAAATTGGGAATGGCGGAATTCCTTTAAGTCTGCAATCGCAAAATAACGATCAATATATCCCAACACATTCTTTTTCTTTACCCGATTGGGAAAGAGAAGTTGCAGTAGAAGAAAAAAACACACCTCCAGGCGCGCCCAAGCCTTATTTAATTGGAAAATTTATCCCTTCCGACCTCAGTTTCCCCAATTCCGGAAGTTTTACGAACAATAACGGTAATAAAATCTGGCGTATGCAAGTCAGTATCGAACAAGCCCCTGCGATTGGGTTTTATTTCGATCATTTTAAATTACCTAAAGGTGTCCGACTATTTTTATCCAACAGCAATCAACAACAAATATTAGGCGCTTACACAGTAAACAACAATAATGACGACGGACTTTTTTCTTGTGAAGCTGTTCAGGGTGGTTTAATCAATATTGAATTAAATATCGATCAGGATGTTAATTTAAACGACATACAATTACATATTGACCGTGTTTTGGTTTATTTTCGTTCCATCAGCTATTTAGCACAATATGCCTCCGAAAAGAATACAGAAGCCAGACCAACTGATGGCAGTGCTGATCCATATGATTTTGAAGGAAGATCATCCACATGTGGCATAAATGCAATTTGCCCTGATGGGATCAATTATCCAAAACAAAGAAAAGCTACTGTCCAAACTATTACGCCGATGGGGAATAACTTTGTAGGACTTTGTAGTGCAACAATGGTAAACAATACAGGAAATTCAGCAACGGCATGCAAACAATATATATTAAGCGCAACCCATTGTGAAGGTTCCAACAGTGTTTCCGGTACTGCGTTTTCACAAATGCTCGTCCGTTTTAATTTCGAAAAAACACAATGCCAAGGCGGCCCCATCGCAACAGTAAATACCATGACCGGCGTCACTTTCAGGGCAAGGGCAAACTATATAGAAACGGTTAACCCTCAAATAAACGGGGATTTCTTATTGGTGGAATTGAATCAAAAAGTGCCTTCTTCGTGGGATGCTTACCTTGCAGGTTGGAATAAAGCCACTTCAATACCAACCACTACAACCTTACCTAAAAGATTCATTGGTTTCCATCATCCATCCGGGGATGTAAAGAAAGTATCCACAGGACAAAGCATTTCTCCAAATGGCCAAGCTGGCGGTTCTGAAGGCCCTGGAACGCATTATGAAATGATGGTTGAAACAGGTGGAATCGAACAAGGATCTTCAGGAAGTGCATTGTTTGACGGCGATGGTCGCATAATCGGCATCGCTTCAGTCGCAGGATATGACATACCATCTTGCTCCATAAATGGCCAAGGAAATAGTGCCATGTTCATGAAATATGTTGCTTACAGCAAATTTAACTATGATTGGGACTATTCCTTGGATGGAAGTGACAATTCCAGGAAATTAAAACCTTGGTTGGATCCAGCAAATACAGGTGCAATCACCACCAACCCAATAAAATCTGATTGCAGTGATTTAGGGACTACCTCAATTAATATAAATAATAATCGCTTAGACCAATCAATCAGCATTTATCCAAACCCTATTACAAACGGTACTGTAAATGCAAGAATAAATCTGGAAAACGCCGCAGATTTAATTGTTGAAATTTATGACATTTCAGGAAAATTACAATCCACTTACAATTTGAAAAATGTAAAAAGCGGTGCATATACATTCGACATGAAATCGCTTTCCAACGGTATGTATCTTTTGAAATTCAATGATGGTAATTCCATCACTACAAAAAAAGTAATGTTGGCACATTAATCAAATAATGTTCCATAGTCTATAATATGTCAGCCTGCTCCTATAATGAAGCAGGCTTGCTTTATTTCAATGCCAATAAAAATTAAATCCTTAATTTTCCACCATATTATGGAAAGGAAAAAGATTATTCAGCGCATCCGTTATTATACACAATTCTTGCCAATTACTTTCAATGGCCTTATGCTAGGATTGGTACTTTGGTTTTGTTTTTGGCTTTTGAAACCGGAGGCGAATCCTGACGAAGAAGTCGTTTCTTCGTTTTTGCCCTTCCTCCGATTGATGAGCAAAACGGCATTGTTGTTTTTTTGTGCCTTTATCCTTTTATCCTTTTTAAGCACATTATTTTGCTGGATTTATTATTTATGGTTGTCCAGGCAAGAAGTTCGCCGTATTCAATTCCAATTTCAACCAAATGAAAAAATAAACAAACATATCTTTTTGTCCGCAAAAATAGAAAAAGCAAGAAGGCCGTTTTTAGGTTTTATAAAAAGCAGTTTGGTCTATGATGATTTCCAACTGACCGAAAAAATCACTTTAGCAGGAAACTTACAAAAAGAGAAAGGTTTTTGGCGAAAAAGTGTAACCACTTCCAGTAAATTGAATTTACCCGATATAAAAACTTATTCACTGAAAGGCAGTTTCGTTTATTTTGAGGATATGTTGCAATTGTTTTCTTTCACTGTTTATCAGGAGCAAAAAGGAAATTTCTTTCAAGCGCCACAAAAAATTAACCTTGAGCCACAAAATGCAAAAGCCCGGCAAACGGAACAGGCAGATATCAGGATTGAGGAATCGAGGAGGATTCCCGGCGATTACCTGAACTATAAGAATTTTGAAAGCGGCGACGATATCCGGAGGATAGTATGGAAGGTATATGCCAAAAACCGGGAATTGGTAGTGCGCACACCGGAACAAAGGGATTTATATGCTTCGCATATTTATTTCTATGCCAGTTTTTTTGCAAATGTGCCCGAGATCCAGCAACATTCCGCTTTTGGAAAAGAAATGCTCAATTATTTCAAAAATAGCGTTTGGTCCATTTACGACGCTTTGTCCCACAAAGAAAACCTGATTAAATATATCCCCGACCAGGAATTAAACCTGAATCCCCAAGATTCGGCCGCTTTGATGGTGCAAAACATAATCAGCAACAGCGGATGGCAAAAGGAAAAACCCATCAACGATTATTTCAAAACAGCTACAGGTTCAGTATTGTGCATTTCTTCATTTAACGACCCTGTGGATATTCAGGAAATCGTGGAAAAATGCAGCCGGGAAACGGTAATTTATTATGTCAAACTATCCAAAGCATTCCAACATCATGCCGCTTTGTCCTGGGTCGCCAAATTGTTTTTCCAAAGTTCGGATGACCGCTTGAAGAATATCCGGGGCTTGTGGCTGTTTCATCCATTCAGGATACAATTGCTGAAAAGAGAAAAAGAAATAGAGCAAATTTTGGAGCAAAGCAATGTAAGTATCGGGAAAATTTAAGCCTGCCTGCAAATAAAAGCATTGATTTCCCTATAAATTATCTTTTATAATTATTTTGCCTTATTTTCGCCTGATAAAAATTAAAAAAATGAATTTTCCAGAAAATTTAAAATACACCAAAGATCATGAATGGGTGTTATTAGAGGGCGAAACAGCCACCATCGGTATCACTGAATTTGCACAACGCGAATTGGGCGACATCGTTTATGTCGAAATTGAAACTGTTGACGAAACTTTAGAAGCCAATGAAATTTTTGGTTCTATCGAAGCAGTGAAAACAGTGTCTGACCTATATCTTCCTGTTTCTGGTACAATTACGGAATTTAACGAAGATTTGACCACCGCTCCGGAATCCGTAAACCAAGACCCTTATGGAAAAGGTTGGATGATTAAAATGAAAGTGAGCAATGTGGATGACCTAAATTCCCTTTTGGATGCAAAGGCATATCAGGAATTGGTAGGCTAATACTTGAAAATATACGATTTTTTCCGTTCAATAAAATCACAATCAAAAAACGAATGTTATGGAAACAGGCATGTTACATTTACACAGCATTTTACGCTACCTATTGTTGATCGTTGCCATTTGGGCAATATTTACTATGTATTCAGGAATGAGCGGGAAAAAGTCTTTTACCCCAAAAAGCAAAAAACCCGCATTGTTTTTCCTCATTTTAATGGATATTCAATTGGTAATTGGCCTCGTGCTTTACTTCGTTGGCCCCTTGGGTTATAAAAACATACAAAACCAAGGTTTTGGCGAAGTGATGAAAAATAGTGTAGCCCGCTTCTTCGCGTTGGAGCATGTTGTGGGAATGCTCATTGCACTGATCCTGGTTCATATTGGCTATGCCATTACCAAGAAAACGGACATCAGCGACAAAAAGAAATTCAGCAATGCATTTTGGTTGTTTCTTTTTGCACTTATTCTCATGTTATCCTTTATCCCATGGCCTTTCAGGGAAAGTTTAGGTAGAGGATGGATGCCGAGATAAACCGATTTTATTGGAATAAAACCTTAAATTCAAAAAATGATTCCGGCTCGTTATTTGGCGTGCCGGATTTTTTTGCGATGAATGGTCCTTTTTCCTGAATCCGAAGCTATGAAATTCAAAAAGGAATGTGCTTTTTCTGTCCTTGCAAGAATGAAAAAACCTTTAATACCAATTATGCAATATAAATAGCCCATTAATTAAATGTGCTTTACTTAACCACTAAGTTCACAAAGATTTTCACTAAGCACACAATGTCTTTGTGGACTTTGTGTATGCTTTGTGACTTTGTGTTTTTTTTAAAATTCAATATTATTTTAAAAAAAATGGACTGTTTAAAAAATACAAATGGTATAACAACACGAGAGGAAATTGCTTCGTCCCTCGTAAGGACCGAGGAGGCAACACGCTGGGGTGCCGCAAAATATGACATGAAACAAAAGCATACAAAACTTACAAGATAGTTTCCCGAACTTTGCCCTTTCAATTAAAACAAACAAAACCATGCGGCATCTTTACGCGCTTTATGCTGTTATCACTTTTTCGATTTTGTTTTTATGTTTATTCCCTTTATTTATTTTGTGCAGTTTTTTGGGAAAATCGGGGAAATTGGCAATTTGGTACCTTCTAAAAGGCTGGGGATACATTTGGCTTTTCCTAATCGGCAATTCCGTTCAAAGGATATTTATCCAAAAGCCACAAAAAGAGAAAAACTATATCGTTATCGCCAATCATATTTCTTATTTAGACACGGCTATGATTTTCAGGACATTGCCGTTTATGGTGCGGCCATTAGCTAAAAAAGAATTGGTAAAAATCCCGCTATTCGGCTTTCTATATAAACAGATGGCAGTATTAGTGGATAGAAGCAATGATTCAAGTAAATCAAAAAGCATCCATTTATTACAGCGGACTTTAAAGCATGATGCCAGCATCTTCATCTTTCCAGAAGGCTCTTTCAATGAGACGGGACAACCCTTAAAGCACTTTTATGACGGCGCTTTCCGGATTGCCCTGCAAACAAAAACAACAATTCTTCCAGTTATTTTTCCCGATACTGTACATCGCTTTCATTACAGTAGTTTTTGGAAGTGGTCGCCCGGAAAAAACCGCGCTGTCTTCTTAAAAGAAATACCCACGGATGATTACGAAATAAGGGATTTGGCGGTTTTAAAAAAACGGGTATTTGATGAGATGGAAAATACGCTTGTGGAACTAAGGAAGTAAACTATCTGCATTAACTTTGCAGACTCATGAAAGCAGCATTCAGCGGTTCCGGTTTATCGCCATCTTTAAAATTATTACTTACGGTTGGTTGTGGTGTCATAGTTGCCAATCTTTATTACTGTCAGCCTCTATTAGGCGAGCTTGCCCGATATTTCAAAACCAGCGAACGAGCCGCTTCCTTTGTAAATATTTATGCGCAATTGGGCTATGGGGCAGGTTTATTTTTCATCGTTCCATTGGGCGATATGATACCGCGGCGTAAATTATTAATCTGGCTGCATATTTTTGCGGCAATTTCATTAATCGGGATTGCTTATTCCAGCAATATCAATAATCTCTATTTTTTCAGTTTTTGCGTTGGCGCTGCGAGTACGGCTTGTCAGATTTTCATTCCACTTGCCGCGCATTTAGCGACAAACGAAGAACGGGGGAAAATCTTAGGGACGCTTATGGGTGGACTACTGACAGGGATTTTATTATCCCGGACATTCAGTAGCATCGTTGCTGAATATTGGGGCTGGCAAAGTATTTATTTGATCAGCTGCGGCATGATGGTCATCATGACTTTCTTTGTTTGGCGATTTATCCCGGGTGAGACTGCGGCTTTCAAAGGTGGTTATTTGAAACTGATGCGCTCCTTGGCCACCCTCTTTAAAAGTCAGCGTATCATCAGAGAAAGTGCCTGGATCGGTGCTTGCTCGTTTGGGGCAATTTCTGTTTTCTGGTCCACAATGGCATTTTTTCTTGAACGGCCGCCTTATAGTTATTCCCTGGCAATCATTGGGTTGTTTGGTATTATAGGCACAGCAGGCGCGGTGATTTCACCATATATTGGCAAAGTGACGGACAAAAAAGGTTCGCTGATTCCAATGCGCTGGGGCATAATTTTGATGCTTCTGGGTTTCGCTGTTTTATTCAAAAGCGAATTGCATATTATCATTATAATTATCGGAATTATTTTAATTGACATAGGCATGCAATCAGCGCATATCCCGAATCTTTCCAGAAATTATGCACTCCTTCCCGAAGCGCGAACAAGATTGAACACTTTGTATATGACTGCTTTTTTCATTGGTGGCACCTTAGGTTCCGTAATCGGCTCATTTGCTTGGGAGTTTGCCAAATGGACTGGTGTTTGCAGCGCAGGTTTGGTTTTGGTCATCTTTGCTGGCATTCCTGTTTTTTTCCGAAAAAAAGAAAAAGAAACAAGCAAAACCCTAAATGTCTGAACAATGTCAAAACTCCTCTGCTTACTGATTTAAAAATGGAATAGCTTATCTTTGCGGCGCAAAATCATGGGCAAAAATATCAAAATAGCATTAACAGGAAACCCCAATAGCGGGAAAACTTCGTTGTTCAATGCTTTGACGGGATTAAACCAAAAAGTAGGGAACTTCCCGGGCGTGACTGTTGATAAAAAAACGGGCAAAACGACGATTTCACAAAAGTTAATTGCACATATTACCGACCTTCCGGGAACATACAGTCTATATCCTAAAAGCAAGGATGAATTGGTGGCTTATGAAGTTTTGCTCAATCCTTTCAATAAAGACAAACCTGAAATCATTATCGTGGTTGTGGATGCGGCAAACCTGAAAAGGAATTTATTGTTTTGCTCACAAATCATAGATTTGAAATTACCCGTAATCATCGCTTTGACGATGGGCGATTTGGCTAGAAAAAAGGGGATTGAAATTGACATTAAAGGTTTGGAGAGGGAATTGGGCGTCCCCATCATTCCCATAAATCCAAGGAAAAATAAAGGATTAAGTCATTTAAAAGAAAAGATTGAGGCTGTTCATGAATCCCAATTTCATGCCCAACCCGATTTCATCGTTTTACCGGAGCAGACCAAGGATATTTTACACAAAGTAAAAGAAACCGCGGGTGTGGAAAGTATTTATGGCGCCTTGCACATCGCTTGCGCCAATGACAAGACTGAATTCCTGAAAGCTGAAACCCGGCATGAAATTGATATTATTTTAAAAAATAACAATTTCCAAAAAGCAAAGATTCAAGCGGAAGAAGTGCTATTGCGTTATCAGAAATTAGCGCAAATCCTGCAAAGAACTGTAGTAGAAGAAAGTCCGCTCAAAAAGAAACTCAGGACTGAGCGATTCGACAAAATCTTATTGCACCGTGTTTGGGGAAATTTGATTTTATTGTTCGTGTTATTCATCATGTTCCAATGTATTTTCTGGGTAGCGTCTTATCCCATGGATTGGATCGACAATGGTTTTGCATTGCTCAAAACATGGATGTGGACAATTTTGCCTGTCGCCTGGTGGAGTGATTTATTGGTGAACGGTATTATTTCCGGAATTGGCGGCATTGTTATTTTCGTTCCTCAAATCGCCATCTTATTTGGGTTCATCAATATTTTGGAAGATACGGGCTATATGTCGCGCATCAGTTTCCTGACCGATAGGTTGATGCGTTCCGCCGGACTGAACGGAAGATCCGTAATGCCTTTAATTAGTGGTATGGCATGTGCCATCCCGGCAATAATGGCTGCGCGTACGATTGAAAACAAAAAAGAAAGATTAATCACCATTTTGGTAACTCCATTAATGAGTTGTTCCGCAAGATTACCGATTTACACCATTTTGATTTCCCTGATTATCCCTGAAAAGTTTTATTTCGGATTCATTAATGCCCAAGGATTGGTAATGATGGCAATGTATTTCTTAGGTTTTTTTATGGCGTTGATCGTTTCCAAAGTATTGAGCTGGGTCATGCGGAAAGAAGATGGCAGTTTTTTCTTGATGGAATTACCAACCTACAGAGCGCCCCGTTGGAAAAACATACTGATTACGATGTATGAAAAATCCAAGATATTTGTCTTGGATGCGGGGAAAGTCATCTTGGTTATTTCCATTGTCCTTTGGGCATTGGCCAGCTATGGCTTGCCTTCCAAAATGAATGCCGTCGAACAAAAATACGCTGCCATTTCAGCCATCCAAAATGGTCAGTTAACAGAAGTCCAGGAAGAAGAAAAAGCTACTGATAAATTGGAAAATTCATTTGCCGGCATGTTGGGGAAAAGTATAGAACCTGCCATCCGTCCATTGGGTTTTGACTGGAAAATGGGGATTGCATTGATCTCTTCTTTTGCTGCAAGAGAGGTATTCGTGGGCACGATGGCAACACTTTACAGCGTTGGTCAATCCGATGAAAACATTACACCATTAAAAGAGAAAATGAAAATAGCCAAAAGACCCGACGGCTCCCCTGTATATACGGTTGCCACCGGCTTGTCCCTGATGGTTTTTTACGCTTTTGCCATGCAATGCATGAGTACTTTGGCCATCGTAAAGCGCGAGACCAGGACTTGGAAATGGGCGATGATCCAATTGGTGTATATGACGATATTAGCCTATATCGCCTCTTTGATCGTCTACCAATTCATGAAATAACCATATAAAATATTTATCTAAATGACAACTCAGCTCATTACCGCACATGCCTTAACCGATGAAAAAGGACTAAACATAAATCAACATTATCTCTTTTCCTTACAGGCCTCAGAAGAGGGATATATCCGGATCGTTACTACAAGTGACATAGAAGTATTCTACAAATCCATACATGATTTTTTGACTGCGTGGAAAGGGATTACCAGTTTAGGATGGGCAAACGATAAGGAAACATTCCAGAAAATGCTGGATGATTTAAAGACAGGAAGGTAACATCAAGAATGCAGAAGATTTTCCCAAAGGCTTTGTGGACTTTGTGAAAATCTTTGTTGACTTTGTGGTTAAAAAAAATCTTTCTGATAAACAAACTAATGACTAACACCTAAATGTGGAAAATATGGGAATACCCCAAACGCAAAATAGCCGCTGGACAGCGGCTATTTCATTCTTATAAAGTGATCCGGATTGGATTCGAACCAATGGCCCTCAGCTTAGAAGGCTGATGCTCTATCCAGCTGAGCTACCGGACCAGCATTTTTTAAGTGTGCAAAAGTAGCGAAATTTTTCAAATTACCCTAAATTTTTCAATCGTTTTATTTATATGGTTACCAACCACTCGCCAACACATCGGCGATATGCATGGTTTTTATTTTCAATCCTTGTTGTTTGATATATCCATCCAAATGCATAAAACAGGACAGATCGGTGGAAATCATGTATTCCGCACCGGTCTCCAATGCACTGTGCACTTTTGTATAGGCCATGCCTGTTGCTATAGGTTCGTATTTTACGGCAAAAGTACCGCCAAACCCGCAGCATGTTTCACATTCTTTCATTTCTATCAAGTCCAGGCCACTTACATTTTTCAACAATTGGCGGGGTTGGTTTTTGATGCCGCATTCTCGTAGCGTTCCGCAGCCGTCGTGATAGGTCGCTTTTGCATTTAATGTCGCACCCACATCGGTTACATGCAATACATTGACCAGGAATTCGGAAAATTCGAAAAGATGCATCTTCACTCTTTTCACATCATTGTGGTTGGCCGAATTTTCAAATAACTCAGGGTAATAATTGCGGACATAACCTGTGCAGGAACCACTGGGCGCGATGATATAATGATCTTTGGACGAAAAATCTTTCAGGAATTTTTTACCAATTGCCCGAGCTTCATTTTGGTAACCATTGTTAAATGCCGGCTGTCCGCAACAGGTTTGATTTTTATTGTAATGCACTTCGCAACCAAATTTCTCCAATACTTTTACCATGTTAAAGGCAGTCTGAGGATAAAGCTGGTCAACAAAGCAAGGGATAAATAAATCGACTTTCATGTATATCTTTTTTACGGGTTTCAAAACCCCGTTTTCAATTGTTCATTTTATTAATCTATCAAACGCAAAATCCGGGCTTCAATTAATTGATAAAGATGTTCGGGTTGTTGCGTACGCCATTCCAAATATTCCATGAAAAAACAATAATGGTCCAAATGTTCGCTTTTAAACTCCTGGATCAAATGTCCGGGTAAATTTAAAAGCACGATCCAGCCACCTTCTTCTTTGATTTCATCATTCCATTCTTCGTAATAACTGTCGTCGCTGCTGTGGAAATTCATCACATTTTCGGCAATCAAAATAAACTTCATGATCCCTTGCTGGATCATCAGATCAATCAGGTTCCGTTTCAGCAACATAATATCGTTTTCAATCGCATCGTTCCATTCGCCTATGAACTCAATGATGGCATATGCTTCTTCATAATCAACGAACAAAACTTTCAGGTAAAGCGTACGGGATTCTATATCATCCCATTGAGGGTGAATATAATAATTATAAACAGTGTTTGAGAATTCAAATTCGCTATGTTCTTTTCCAAATAACGGCGAATTTTCATCTTCTTCAGAAGTATATAAATGTCGCCAATTATGAAAAGGTTCCAATTCGTGCATATCAATTTCTTTTCTTTTTTCTAAGCGACTACTTGCTTATTTTATTTTTTCCAAACCATATTTCTCTTTCCAGCCCAAAATACCGTCAATCAAATTGATGGGATGCGCATAACCCATAGTAGATAACAGCATACAAGCTTCCACGCTTCTTTTCCCACTCCTGCAATGCACGATAATGGGCTCATTTTCGTCCCAGTCCTCGATTTCATCAATCTCCATATTGCGTAACCGACTTAAGGGCAAAAAGGTTGCACCAATATTAAATTCGTCGAATTCATCTTGTTCCCTGACATCCAAAATATGGAGATTTTTATTTTCCTGAACACGGTGTTTCAACTCTTCAACTGTAATTTGTTCCATTTCAATTTATTTAAAGGGCAAAGTTAATTTTAAAATAACAAAAGGAATTTCCGCCGAAATCCAACTTTTCGACGCTTTCGTTGTTAATGCAAAAGTAGATAAATAGTAGTTTGAAACTAAAGGTCTCATTTGTTAATTGTTTGATTTTTAAATAAAAAAATTATGAAGTATTCAAAATTCTCATGTGGTATGATAACAGGATTGGCTGTAGGTATCCTTTTCGCACCGAGGAAAGGTGAGGAAACCCGTGAAAAAATCAAAAAAGGCTTCGAAAGCTGCCAAAACCGCCTGGAAAATTTATTTGGTAAAGGCGAGGAAGAGCTTAACGAGTTAAAGGATATGCTGAAAGATGCGGAAGAACCCATTACGTCGGAAGCGCGCCATAAATTGCTGCGCCTGGTGGAACAGATGGGAAGAAAAAACAAGTTCTTGGACGCATCCGATATTTAAATTCTGTTTTGTCGATTTCGGTGGCATTTATTTCCAAAATAAATGCCACTTTTTTTTATTTGTCCAAATAAGTAAATTTTATATTTTTAACTTGTATTATTGTAGTTCAAATCTGATGCTGTTTTTATATGGATGATTTTAAGGCTACACCAAATACGGAAAGGAACGAAGGACAATTCAAACGGTCTTTAAGTTTGCTCGACGGTTCATTATTAGTTATAGGATCCATGATCGGCTCCGGTATTTTCATCACCAGTTCAGAAATGGCAAGGACGGTAGGCAGCTCGGGATGGCTGCTGCTTATCTGGATTTTATCAGGCATCATCACGATGATCGCCGCAATGAGTTACGGCGAACTGAGCGGCATGTTTCCAAAAGCTGGGGGACAATATGTTTATTTAAAGGAGGCATACAACAAAAAAATAGCTTTTTTATATGGCTGGTCCTTTTTTGCGGTCATACAAACGGGAACTATTGCTGCCGTGGCCGTTGCGTTCGCAAAATATACGGGGTATATTTTTCCTGCTTTCGGGGAAAGTAATATTTTATTTCAAATCGGGGAATCTTTTAAAATCAGCGCATCGCAGGTTTTGGCGATTGCGAGTATCCTGCTCCTGACTTTCATGAACTCGCGTGGGGTGCGCAGTGGGAAACGGATTCAATTTATTTTTACTTTTGCCAAAATTGCGGCTTTGGGCGCATTGATCGTGATGGGTTTTTGGATAGCAAAGGACTTGGATGTGTGGACGGCAAACATCAGTTCGGCATGGCGTGCCAGATCGGTTGTATTCACGGACGGTGCTATTTTCCATCAATCCCTCAACGGCTTTGCTTTGATTGCGGCATTGGGCGTGGGCATGGTAGGGGCCATATTTTCAAGTGATGCATGGAATGGGGTCACTTTCATTGCGGGCGAAATAAAAAACCCCAAGCGGAATATTGGTTTGAGTTTGTTTATCGGCACTTTCGTAGTAACCATAATATATGTCGCCTGTAATTTCATGTATGTTTCCGTTTTGAGCATGACACAAATCGCATCTGCGCCCGAAGACCGGGTTGCGGTTGCCGCTTCTGAAATTATTTTTGGGAACGACGGCGCGAAGATTATTGCTGTCATGATCATGGTATCGACTTTTGGTTGCAATAACGGTTTGATTATGGCAGGCGCAAGGGTTTATTTTCAAATGGCAAATGACCGGTTGTTTTTTCCGAAAGCCAAAATTTTAAATATCAAAGGTGTGCCTTCCAGGGCATTGTGGATGCAGTGCATCTGGGCTTCTTTGCTTTGCCTGAGCGGACATTATAATGATTTATTGAAATTTATCGTGTTCACGGTTTTATTGTTCTATATCCTGACCATTGCGGGAATTTTCATTTTGCGCAAAAACCGTCCGGATCTGGAACGGCCTTATAAAGCTTTTGGTTATCCCGTTCTGCCGGCGATTTATATCCTGATTGCAACAATAATCTGCGCGGTTTTATTGTATGAACAGACTTTCTATTCGGGCATGGGCTTGCTGATTGTGTTGATTGGTTTGCCGATTTACAGGTATCTGGATAAGAAGTATCCGGAGCAATTGTGAGTATGTGAATTTGTAAATGAAATGATATCCCTCACTTTAAGGAGGGCGCTTCCCTCCTTAAAGTGAGGGATATCAAATTTAAACTTAGTGTTTTTATAGTTAAGAATTCTTCAATACAGTAATAACCCCAAAGCTAAAAGAACTATTTTATTTAAGGTAAACGACAATCCGACACGGACACCATCAACAAATTAATATTTTTATTTCTAAATAAAAGCTTACCTTTGCAAATATTACAGTGTTTGTAAAATACTTTCCGGCAGAGAACTTCTCCTTATTTTTAGAATTATTTCTTTTAATTCTTTTCTGCAAAAAGCAAACATCTTAAAAAGAAAGATGCAAATCAATGATTTGTTGTCTCCTTTTTATTTCATTAAATTACTCAAAAAATAACAATTACAGTTAATGCAAGATTTTAAGCATTTAAATGTTGTTGAGCCTATATTAAAGGCATTGGCAACAGAAGGATATACACATCCTACACCCATTCAGGAACAAGCAATTCCCATAATTTTACAAAAAAAAGACCTTTTGGGCTGTGCTCAGACAGGAACAGGGAAAACAGGGGCCTTTGGGATTCCTATTTTACAATTACTCAGTGAAACAGCAGTTTCAAAAGGACCGGCAAAAATAAAATGCCTTGTATTAACCCCAACTCGTGAACTCGCCATCCAGATTGCAGAAAGTTTTTCTAATTACGGAAAGCATTTGCCACTAAAAACAATGGTCATCTTTGGCGGGGTGCCACAAAATGCACAAACCAGGGCATTACGCAATGGCATTGACATTTTAATCGCGACACCCGGCAGGTTATTGGATCTGATGCAACAAGGATTTATTTCTTTGAAAGACATTGAGATTTTTGTATTGGACGAAGCTGACCGCATGTTGGACATGGGCTTTATCCATGATGTGAAGAAAGTAGTCGCAAAATTGCCGACAAGACGGCAAACTTTGTTTTTCTCCGCAACCATGCCTGCCGAAATCCAGAAGTTATCAAGCACCATTCTGCATAACCCCGAAAAAGTGGAAGTTTCCCCCGTTTCGTCAACTGCTGAAACGATTACACAATCCTTATATTTCGTAGATCAGAAGGAAAAGAAAAACTTATTGATCCATCTCTTGAAAACCAAACAAATTGGCAGGGTTTTGGTATTTATGCGCACAAAACATGGTGCGGATAAGTTGGTAAAAGACTTGAAAAAAGAAAACATCACGGCAGATGCCATTCACGGCAATAAATCCCAAAACAACCGCCAGCGGGCATTAGCGGATTTCAAATCAAGCGACATCCAAGTATTGATCGCTACAGATATCGCTGCCCGTGGAATTGACATTGACGATTTGGCTCATGTCATCAATTATGACTTATCTGATGTTGCAGAAACTTATGTGCACCGGATTGGCAGGACAGGCAGGGCAGGATTAAGCGGATCAGCTCTTGCTTTTTGTGATACAGAAGAAATGGATAACCTAAAAGGGATTCAAAAATTGATTGGCTTTAATATACCGGTCATTGAAAACCATCCCTTCCCTACCAAAGATTCTGGGATTGTTCAATTCCGTGCACCTAAAAACAAAGCAGTTGTTCCTCCACGGAATAGTGTCCGACGATATGATGCTCCGGCAAAAAGAAACGAACATTTTGGTAATCAAAGGAAACCAAAAGCAAAATCATCAATATAATTTTGTTTCCTTCCAAGAAGAAAATATCTGAAAAGGCCTAAGCAGCTTATACCGATTAATATAAATACCATAAAGAGAGAGGCTACCTACTTGAGGCAGCCTCTTTCTTTAATGAATGACTAAAACTTACTTGCCATGAAGAACACATTAAACCACCTGCTGCCAATATATGTCCTTCATGGCTTGTGCTTCTTTTACTCCTCTGATTGGGATAAATAAGAGAGCATTACCCTTTATCTTCCCGAATGATTTTCAAGCCTTTTGTCCACCTAATAATTTGTTGAAACATGGTTTCGGCGGCCTTATGAGAAGTTTCATTGGCTTCAAATTCATTTTGGTCATTGATATTCTGCTGAAAAAACGGGAAGTTCACAGATTCATTTAAGGGTACAATTTTAAAAGTACTCAAATCCGCTTTCAAAGCATTCACCGCCCTTGTCCCGGCAGAAACACCACCATAGCTTACGATACCTGCTGCTTTATAGCCCCATTCCTGCGAAAGGTATTCTAAGGCATTCCTTAAAGGGGCAGGATAATTATAATCATATTCAGCGGTTACAAAAATAAATGCGTCCGCTTCTTCAATTTTCGCACTCCATTTTTTGGTGTGCTCATGTTCATACTTCTTCAAAGACGGATGATTCGCTTCATTCATCATGGGTAAATTAATCTCCGCCAGATCCAATAATTCAACATGGAAATTTTCATTCTTTTTTGCTAATCCGGTTATCCATTGGGCAATAATGGGACCTTTTCTTCCTGGACGGACAGTTGAAGTAATAATCTTTAAGTTAATCATTTGTATTTTGTGTTATTGAAAATTTGTTCGTTATTTTATTTTAAATATGCGCTTAATGATCAGGCAATACCCATTACATAATAATAAGTAGTCAGTTAATTTGTTTATCAAAATTCCTTTCCTAACCCCTATGATTCTATAGCACTAATGATACAGGATAATGCCGCTGCTACCCTATTTTGACCGAAGTCATCGTCAATGACCCGCCGACTGCTTTGTCGTTAAAAAACGAAATGGAATCTTTATTCCCTTTTAATGCAAGCGAATAGAGCAAAGGCAGGTAATGTTCAGGTGTGGGGATGGCCAAAGCGCCCTCTTTACCAAATCCGGAATAATGAATCAGCGGTTTAAAATTCCCGTCGGAAATCAAATTTTAAAAGTATCGTTCATTTGCAATGCCCAATCGTGGTCTTCCTCGACATGTGCAGATTGAATTAATTGAATTGTTTCTTGTGCCAAGCCAGGATTTCCCGGCGCTGGATATTGCACATCGAATAAGGGCTGGGGGAAACCGCCAAAATCATGAATGGTCTTCGGGAAATCCATTGCCGTAATCCTGGTTCCACGGCTGAACCAATGGGCGGAAACCACCAACACCGCCTTAGGTGTTGGGATTTCCTGAGCCATTTTCTTCCAGCGACGACTGAATTCATTGTCTTCGATGCCGTTCATTGGAGAGCCATGACCGATAAATAAAACCGACATTAAGGCACCATCTTCCTTTAATTCACTTGCAAGCCTATTGAATGCGGATAATCCCGACATACCTATTCCTCCTAAAAATAATATTTTCAAAAATGTTTTCCGATCCATGTCTCATGCTATTTCTATGATACTCTTCCACTATTTCATCTGGAATTCACCATCGGCCTTAATCCTTACGGCTTCGCTAATCGCCATTTCCGGAAATTTAGGCCCGATATTAAAGTCGGAACGATTGATTACCCCAGTTAGTTGAAATCCCGCGGTTTTCACTTTTGATTGAGGATTTTCAATTGTCCCACGGTACCATAAATCCATAGTTACCGTCTTTGTTATACCCCTAACGGTTAAATTGCCCGTCAATTTATATTTGCCTTTCCCCGCATTTTGGATGGAAGTACTTTTGAAAGTCATTGTGGGAAATTTTTCAACATCGAAAAAATCCGCACTCCGTAAATGGTCATCACGCATTTTAACTTCAGTATTGATGGTAGCCATATCCGTTGTCAATTCAAAAACAGCATCACTAAAATCTGCTTTGTTCGCGGTGATGCTCACATCAAAATCATTGAATAAACCTGAAATATCAGAAATACCCAAATGCGTTACATCAAAGGTCAGTTTGGAATGAGCTTTATCATTATGCCAAGTCGTCTGGGCAATTAAAGTAAAGGAAGAAACTAATAAAAGGGCTGCTAATGTGATTTTTTTCATTTAATTGATTGTTTTAGATTGTTTGTTAGATTGTTTTAAAATTAGTTGTGAAGAAATTCATTTAGTTACAGGACCCATCCGTACTGCAACTTTGGCCATCTGTAATGACTAACTTTTGAGGCTCGTGATTTTTTTCAAATTCTTTCCAGGCGTGTTCTATTGTTTGTAAAAACACTTCTGGCGACTGTGCACCGGAAACCGCATATTTATCGTTGAACACGAAAAAGGGAACGCCATTTATCCCAAGTGCTTGTGCATCCGTCATGTCCTGATTGACTTTTTCGGAAAAAGCGTCCGATGCAAGCAAGCTTTCCACATCTTTTTTGTCCAGACCAATAGAGACGCCTATTTCCAGCAAAGTTGCCTTGTCATCGATGTTTTTGTTTTCAGTAAAATAAGCTTTAAACAAAGTTTCTTCCACTTCATTTCCCAAGCCTTGGGATTGCGCGAATTGAATCAAACGGTGCGCATTAAAGGAATTGGCAACGACAGAACTGTCCAATTGAAAGTCCAAACCAATTTCGCTGGCTACCTGCTCCACTTGAGCATACATTTGTTTTACCTGATCCGGGCTTACGCCTTTTCTTTGAGAAAAATGCGTGATGCTGTTCATGTCAGGTTCAGTCTTTAAATCGGGTTCCAGTTGAAAACTCTGCCAATTGATTTCCAATTGATTCTTATGAGGAAATCCTTCCACAGCTTTTTCAAATTTACGCTTGCCGATATAACAAAACGGGCACCTTATATCCGACCAGATATTTATTTTCATTTTTTCCATAATTCTATATTTAACTTGTTTAATCTGTGGTTTCTAATTGCTTTGATTTATTACAGGCTTTTTGTTTTGATTGGTTTGATTAATAAATGTGTGAATCTTGATTTTTCCGGCATCAGCCTTCCTGTATCAGCGAGACAATATTCCCTGTTTTTTCAAGCAATCGCTGGATATAAATCAAGGATTCCTTGTCCTTTCCATGCAAATGAATTTCACCTGTCGTAGTATTTTTCTTCAATTGGAGTACTTTTGAATTGGGCAATAGCTGTTGCAAGCTTTCATTGCACTGTGTTATTGAAATTTCACTGTTATGGTTCAATTCCAATAGTACCACAATCTTTTGTGTTGCCACTTGTTTGATTTTATCGATCAATTCGTGCTTGGTTAGGGAAGCATCCAACAAGAAAATAATATCCGCTTCCCAACAGCCTTCTTTGGCACAAGTCAGGGTTTCGATTTCCGTATTTGAATCATAGTTTAATATATTTTCAGAAAATCCTTTAATACTTTCCTCCTCTTGAGCAATCAGCAATATCCTGAAACCCGCTATAGATTTAAGCAGGAAATTGACTTGATTCTTATTTACATTCCCAATCAGGGCAATCGTTTCTTTAGCACTCATCGTCTTTCTATTTTGATAATGCAAAAGTATTGCAGCTTTGCACATCTAAAAATGACTTAAGCTAATAAATGCAATTGATATAGGTCACATTCTCCCGCTATTTCCTTTTAATAAGCGCGATTTTTTTTATTAATGCGGAAAACTGTACTTTTATTCTTTCTAAATAATTCGATAAGCTAATGGCAGAAAATATTTCATCATCCATATATTTGAACACGGCCTCCTGTGGAATCATCTCCCCCAAAGCAATGAATGCAGGTTTTAAACTGTATGAACAATTAACACACAACTCCAGTCAGGCTGCGGAAAAGTGGCGTGATTCAGACGCTCAACATATCCGCAATTCAATTGCTCATTTCCTGGGTGCAAAGGAAAGAAACATTGCCATGATACCTAATTTTTCATTTGGCATAAATGCAGTATTACATTCCCTAAAAGGAACAGAAAAAATATTATTGTATCGGCAGGATTATCCTTCACTGACCGACCCTTTCCTAATCAATGATTTTGACATTACTTGGTTAGCCACTGCCGATAATTTTCAAATTGACCTTAAAGAAATAGACAAACTCATTAAAAAAAACGAAATAGATATACTGGCTATCAGCCATGTGCAATGGCTTTCAGGATACAAAGCAGACCTTAAAAAATTATGCGACATTTGTAAAAAGCACAAGGTTATTTTAATTGTAGATGGCACGCAAAGTATGGGTGCATTGCCCATAGATTTATCAAAATTATCCATAGATATTTTCATTTCGAGTAATTACAAATGGATGAATTCCGGTTTCGGGACAGGTATTTTATTTATGAATGATGCCTTTTTAGAAAAATACACACCCAAAATCGGGGGGCATAATAGCCATATTTTTCAAAATAATCAGCTATCTTACAAACCCTCCCTGAGGAGTTATGAACCCGGCCACTTGAACATGTTTGGCCTCAATATATTGCAAGCGGCAATTACAGAAAAAACGGCAGTCGGCATAGAAAACATAGCGGAACACAATCATAAATTGACTCAATTCCTAATTGATGGCATCAGGGATGTACCCATAACATTAATTGGCCCGCCCGATATGGAAAACCGCAGTTCCATTGTTTTCCTCAAGGATGAAAATGGCTTGGGCACTCACCTTAAAGAAAACAATATCGTCGTAACGCCACGGGACGGGAATCTCCGGATCAGTATGCACTATCATAATACGCAAACAGAAATACAACAATTGATTGATTGTCTAAAGAGCTTAGGAAAAAAGGATTGAATTTACATTTTTGTTTGAACAATTGAATAAATTGAGGGCACTAAATTTGTTTAATGCACTTTTCTCCCTTTCCATTTATAAGTTCCAAACTTCCCTAAAAACCCTGTCAATACAATATACGCAATATGGAGCGGCTGCAATAATGGGAAAAATAACAATTCCCGGCGCTTGTCAAAAAAAACCGCAACCGGGAATAAAAAGAATAGCTCTACAAGCGTTTTGGTAATAAGGAGTACCAACAGCAATTGAAAGTAATGGGGATTAAAAAATCCGAGTATCAATTGTGCAACCAAGCTAACATTAAAAAAATATACCAATGCCAAGACAGTCACCAATTTTTTATCATCATATTGGTCGTTTTTAGACGACCACCGGATCCTTTGGTTCAAAAAGTTTTGCCAGGTATCCTGTATTTCAGTTTTGACAATTGCATTTTTATTGTTCAAATAAAACACCTTGTCGGAATATTCATTTTGGATTTTTTGCATAAGCAGCATATCGTCGCCCGAAGCAATATGATCGATTCCTCTATAACCACCCACTTTTATGTATGCGGCTTTTTCAAAAGCCAAATTTGCACCGTTGCACATATTCCCGAGCTTCAATTTTATGGATGCTGCCGTGATGCCTTGCATGGTCATAAAATCCAGGGATTGAAAATAATAAAGGATTGCAGGCTCATTTTTTCTAAAAAAAGAAACTGGTGCAGCAATGAATTGGGCAGATTTTTGTTCATGCAAAAACACCAAATTCCTCAACCATGATTTCGCACAAATGCAATCGGCATCCGTTGTAACGATCATATCTCCTTTTGCTTCCGCAATCGCTATTTCCAAAGCCTTTTTCTTATAAGCATTGATCTTTTCATTCTCCGTCAAATAGTCTTTTAAGGCTAAAACCCTGCCTTGGTTTTTTAATAAACCGGCAGCAAATTCCGCAGTTTTATCTGTCGAAAAATCATCGATGACGATGATTTCCACTAAATCCATTGGATAATCGTTTCCTAGAATGGATTGGAGGCAATTGGCAATGTTTTCTGCTTCGTTTCTTGCCGGAATAATTACGCTTACAGTGGTATGCGGAATAAATTCATCGGGGCAATCCGTAACTGATTGCATCTTCCAACCTCTACGGTAATAAAGGATTAAAATAGCATAGGCTAAGAATAAGAGTAAAAAAAAGAGATTGAGAATAGTCAAATTGGGATTGAGGGATTTTTTTTGCAAATATAAGGAACTTTGAAATTGGCACATGGTCAGTTTGGCTAAGCAATCTATATCCCATCCTCATTTTAGGGTTTTCTACCAATTTTTGTGACGAAAACGATGAAGAAAAGGAAAACGAACTGTTTTTTTTGAATTATGCAGTATCTTCGCACAAAATTTCAATTTAACACATAATGAATCTACACGAATATCAAGCAAAAGATCTGTTGAAGCAATTTAGCGTTCCCGTTCAGGAAGGCATCGCAGTTGAAAATCCTGAAGATGCAAAAAGTGCATATCAAAAAATAGCACAAGAATCCGGAAGCAAGTTTGCAGTTATTAAAGCACAAATCCATGCAGGTGGCCGTGGGAAAGGTACGATGAAAGAAGTGCCGGCGCAACACGGCGTGCAGGTCATCAAAAGTGAAGATGACGCACAAACAGTTGCTCAAAATATCTTAGGAAATACTTTGGTTACCATTCAAACTGGCGAAGCCGGCAAAAAGGTAAGCAAAATTTATATCGCAAAAGACATGTATTATGACGGTCCCAGCGAAAGGAAAGAATTTTACCTTTCTATCTTATTGGATCGTGCAAAACAACAAAATGTGATTATGTACAGCACCGAAGGTGGTATGGACATTGAAACTGTTGCACATGATACACCGGAATTGATCCACAAAGAATGGGTAAAACCCGGATATTCTTTACAAGGATTCCAAGCCCGTAATATTGCGTTCAATCTTGGCTTGCAAGGTGAAGCCTTGAAAAACATGGTAAAATTTGTTACCAATTTATACAATGCTTATGTGGGTTTGGATTGTTCTATGCTGGAAATCAACCCATTATTCAAATCTTCAGACGATAAAATCATCGCGGTAGATTGTAAAATGGATGTGGATGACAATGCTTTGATGCGCCACAAGGATGTATTGGCATTGCGTGATAAATCAGAAGAAGACCCAACAGAAGTAGAAGCCGGTGAGCATAACTTGAATTATGTAAAATTGGATGGGAATGTTGGTTGCATGGTAAACGGTGCAGGATTGGCAATGGCAACAATGGACATGATTAAATTAGCTGGTGGCGAACCTGCAAATTTCTTGGATGTTGGCGGTACTGCAAATGCCCAAACTGTTGAAGCTGGTTTCCGTATCATCATGTCAGATCCAAATGTAAAAGCAATTTTGATTAATATCTTTGGCGGTATCGTTCGTTGCGACCGTGTAGCTGCCGGGGTTATCGAAGCGTTCAAAAATATGGGTACAATCAATATCCCGATCATCGTTCGTTTACAAGGAACTAATGCGATAGAAGCTAAAAAACTAATTGAAGAAAGTGGTTTGAAAGTGGAATCCGCAATTTTGTTGAGTGAAGCTGCTGATTTGGTTCAGAAAGCGATTAAATAGACTTGAGACTTGAGACTTCATATTCATTAATACTTTTAAAAAGAGCGGTGGTTTTTCCACTGCTCTTTTTTAATTTGAAAAATTGTATTAATCGATTGCTTTTTCTACTCTTGCCAAATCTTTGTTCTTAAAATTATAGGATAACTTCACATATCTTGCGAAAATCAATTTGCCTGTCTTGCTGTCAAAAATATTTAGGAATTTATCCGTGCTGCTTTTTACATAGGTCAAATACTTGATGGATTTGCCTTCCTCTAAAATTAGCTGATTCAATTCTGCCGCCGGCAAAATACGGAATGGATAAGGATATATTTTCTTGATGTCGGTTTCATCCTGATCGTCTTTTACAGACTCTGAACCACTGAACATTTTGTACCTGATATAAACATAATCGGGAATATACAGCGTGTCGTTTTTCAATTTTGACATTGCTGTTTTGTCCGTTTCTTCGCTGAATGGCCCCCTTTCATTATTTTCCGTCAAACGGTCATTGACCGTTTTTAAATAACCCATCAAAAAACCAGGGTTCCAATTGTACAGTTCCGCTTCTTTATATAAAAAAGAAGTCATTTTACTGCTGAATTTTTTGTTCGTAAAACCCAATCCTTTCATTGCTGTCGAAAAAGCATCGGGATTGGCAAAAATGGAAATCCGTGCCAGGAAATCTTGTTTTACATTTCCGTTCTTTTTCATATCAGGGAGCCACAAATCATAGGCCAAATGCATATTTGAAGTAGTTGTCGAAGAACCTTGCCTTTGCACCAAATAACCGCCAAAACTAAAAATGGAATAGCCTTCCTTCATGTATTGTGGCATTTCATCGGGTTTAACGATTTTAAAAGGCGTTATTTTCCAAACTTTCCCTATGGCTTTTTCATAATCTTGCAATTTCGCATAATCCTTGAATTGTAATGTGAAAATCGTAGTTGATTTCTTAAAATCATTCATGGAAGAACTACTTATTTTCCCAGGCCGGTTCATTGTCGGGATCTCATTAGATCCGATTTGAATTTGACCATAAGTCAAAGAAGCGCTTAGCATTAAAATCGAACATAATATTTTTTTCATCGTATTTATTTGTTAAGTCACAAATGTATTAAAGCATTTGCGTTTTGCATAGGAATGGACCATAAATTCCAACATTCTTTTTTTTAAGAAAACTTTCCGACCTTTACGCAACTAAAAAATAGATAATCAATTAATTATTAGATTTTAAGATGAAGAAATTTATGATTGTATGTTGCTTTGCTGCATTGGGCATTCCTCAGTCCAAGCTTTTTGCACAAGCCAAACTTGTGGAAAAGGTGAGTCAAAAAGGGGAAGAAGTTATTATACCTTATGAAAAATATGTCTTACCAAATGGCTTGACCGTATTGATCCATGAAGACCACAGTGATCCCATTGTTCATGTGGATGTAACTTATCATGTAGGTTCCGCAAGGGAAGAAATCAACAAATCAGGGTTTGCTCATTTTTTTGAACACATGATGTTTCAGGGATCTGACAATGTTGGCGATGAGCAACATTTTAAAATAATTACGGAAGCCGGTGGCACTTTAAATGGCACGACAAACAGGGACCGAACGAATTACTTTGAAACCGTGCCTGCCAATCAATTAGAAAAAATGCTATGGCTGGAATCAGACCGCATGGGCTTTTTACTGGATGCTGTCACACAGGAAAAATTTGAAGTGCAACGCGCAACTGTAAAAAATGAAAGAGGACAACGATATGATAACCAACCTTATGGATTGGTCAGGGAATTTGCGGCAAAAAACCTTTATTCCTACGGGCATCCCTATTCTTGGTTGACGATTGGTTATATCGAGGATTTGAACCGGGTGAATGTCCAGGATTTAAAAAACTTCTTTTTGCGTTGGTATGGCCCAAATAATGCTGTATTGACCATTGGAGGCGATGTCAACCCCAAGCAAGCCTTAAAATGGGTAGAACAATATTTTGGTTCTATCCCCAAAGGGCCGGAAGTAAAAACGGTAACCATGCCAGCACCAGTACTCGAAAAAGACAGGTATGTTTCTTTTACGGATAATTATGCAAAATTGCCGATGTTGCAGGTTATTTTTCCAACTACACCTCAATTTTCAAAAGACGAACCTGCATTAGATTGCCTTTCGGAAATTATCGGTCAAGGGAAAAACTCACTCTTGTATAAAAATTTAGTAAAAGCCAATAAAGCCGTAAACGCTTACTCCTACAACTCAACTTCCGAATTAGCCGGCGAATTTACGATTGCCATCACACCTTATCCCGGTCAGAAATTATCGGATATGGAAAATATCATGCGTGAAAGCTTCAATGAATTTGAAGAAAGGGGCGTTACGGATAAAGACATCGAAACTTTCCGTGGAAAAAATGAAGCACAAATTGTTTACCAATTGGAAAGTGTCGCCGGTAAAGTCGGACAATTGGCGGCATTTTATACCTATACCGGAAATGCCAATTATACCGGCACGGAATTAAAACGCTATGAATCCGTAACTAAGGAAGATGTAATGCGTGTTTATAATCAATACATTAAAGGAAAACATGCAGTAATCGTAAGTGTATTAACTAAAACGGATGAAGATAATAAAGCTGCGACGGACAATTATAAAGTTGAAAACAACAACTATTCCGCTCCTGATTATGGATATGACAAATTAACTTACAATAAAGGGAAAGATAAATTTGACCGCAGTAAAACACCAAAGGCGCAACAAGCAGTAATTGTGAAAGCACCTCTTTACTGGGAAAGTAAACTGGCAGGTGAAAACATTAAAATGATTGGAACGGAATCCAATGAAATCCCGGTAGTAAATATCTTAATCAATTTAAAAGGCGGCAAATTCCTGGATGCACCCGAGAAAACCGGAACGGCGGCCTTATTTGCAGCAATGATGAATGAAGATACACGCAATTATAGTTCAGAAGCTTTTGAACTCGCACTGAAAAAATTAGGCAGCAGCATCAACATTTCCGTAGGTAATGATGATATTAAAGTAATGCTGCGTAGTTTGGATAAAAACTTGGATGCCGCATTAAGCTTGCTAAAAGAAAGGCTATTGGCTCCCGCATTCCACGAAGATGATTTTGAAAGAAACAAAAAAAGAACCATCGAAAATATCAAAAACAGTGCAAATATTCCCGCAAATGTGGCCAGTATCGTTTATAATTCCCTTCTAATGGGCGCAGACAACCCCATTGGCAAACCTGTCAATGGTTTTGAAAAGACAGTAAACAATATTGAATTATCAGACATCCAGGAATATTACCAAAATTCTTTTTCAAAAAATGATATGGAAGTAGTAGTTGTGGGAAGTATCTCAGAAAAAGAAATAAAAAGCAAATTAGGCTTCCTAACGGAATTACCAGACAACAAAATCCAATTCCCTGAATTACCGGCAGCACCTATAGTGACGAAAGAACAAGTTTATTTTGTGGACATCCCTGGTGCGGCGCAATCAGAATTTCGGATTGGTTATGCTTCCAATTTAAAATATGACGCCACGGGCGATTTTTATAAATCCGGCATCATGAACTATCCTTTGGGCGGTGCGTTCAACAGTCGTTTGAACCTCTATCTAAGGGAAGAAAAAGGCTGGACTTATGGCGCAAGGTCGGGATTCAGCGGCGACCAATACAGTGGCTCTTATTCATTTAGTGCCGGAATCAAGGCCTCCGCAACGGATAGTGCTTTGTCAGATATTTTAAGGATACTTAATGATTACAAAACAAATGGCATTAGTGCAGAAGAGCTGGCATTTACCAAAAATTCATTAACCCAAAGCGAAGCGCGGAATTACGAAACTGGGTTTCAAAAAGCAGGATTTTTAAATAAAATCCAAACTTATAATTTGGATAAAAACTTTACCGAAAAGCAAAATGAAATTTTGAATAAAATGACAATTCAAGAAACCAATTCTTTTGTAAAAAAATATCTGCCCAGCCAAAACAAATTGGTTGTTTTAATTGTCGGTGACAAAGCGACTTTAGCTGACAAAATTAAGGAAAAAGGTTTTGAAATCGTTGAAGTGGATAAGGAAGGGAATTTGATGTAGCAATAAATATAAAGATGGAGATTATTATAATCGGTCAAAAATGAAGATTCCTTTTTGACCGATTATCAACAAATGCAACCATGATGAAGAAACGAAAATCCAACTAAAACTTCACCTGACGCATAATTAAACATGGAATTATTTCTTTGGGAGACAAACATAAGCGCAATAAATAAATTATAATCAACTACATGATAAAACCACTAATTGGCGCTCCTCGCCAAACACAATAGTCAACCACCTATTTAATTTACACATTATTCATTGCCAATTGTCATTTGTCATTTACCTTTGCAGCCTATGCAACTATTAGATGGAAAAAAAGTATCACAAATACTTTTGGCTGAAATAAAAAAAACTGTTTCAGTTCGCAAAATAACGGGAAAAAAAATTCCGCATTTGGCGGCTATTATTGTTGGCGAAAACCCGGCAAGTGCAACGTATGTTGCTTCAAAAGTAAAAACTTGTGATGAAATCGGTTTTGATTCCACATTATTAAGATTAGATGAATCCATTAGTGAGGCACATCTTTTGGAACATATCAAAACATTTAATAATATTCCTAATATCGACGGCATTTTGGTTCAATTGCCTTTGCCCTCTCATATTTCCGAAAATAAAGTAATCAATACCATTGATCCTGCAAAAGATGTGGACGGTTTTCATCCCGTTAGTTTGGGTAAAATGATGTTAGGGCAGCCTTCCTTCATTTCTGCCACGCCTAAGGGGATTATGATGCTTTTAGAACATTATGAAATCGAAACTTCCGGTAAGCATTGCGTAGTTATAGGAAGAAGTAATATAGTGGGAACACCCATGAGCATTTTATTGAGCAGGAACAGTTATCCTGGAAATTGCACCGTTACGCTTTGCCATTCCAAAACACAAGATTTGACTGCTATTTGCCAAACTGCCGATATCATCGTTGCCGCTATCGGCCGACCTAATTATGTGAAAGCGGAAATGGTTAAAGAAGGTGCGGTCGTAATTGATGTGGGCATTAATAGAATTGAAGATAAATCCAGGAAAAGCGGTTCCCGTTTGGTTGGCGATGTGGCATTTGATGAGGTTGCCGAAAAATGCAGCTATATTACGCCCGTGCCAGGTGGCGTAGGAAAAATGACGATTTGCGCTTTAATGAAAAACACCTTATTGGCGGTGGAAGGAAAATAAAAATAACATTGGAAAAAGAAACAAGTTCAGTTAACTATCCAGTTATGGAGCATTTTTACACGCTTCAAGGAGAAGGTTATTATGCAGGCCAGGCTGCCTATTTTATTCGCTTGGGTGGTTGTGATATTGGTTGTGTGTGGTGTGATGTAAAAGAAAGCTGGGATGCTTCCTTGCATCCAAAAATGGATATTGAAACAATGCTCCAACAAGTCAAGGCCTATACCGGAAAGATTGTGGTCATCACTGGTGGCGAACCCACGATGCATGATTTGCAACCCATAACATCGGCATTGAAAAATGCGGGATTGCGAAGTCACATTGAAACTGCTGCCACGAACCCATTAACCGGTGATTGGGACTGGGTAACGCTTTCCCCAAAAAAGTTCAAGCCACCCTTGAATGAAAACCTTCAAAAGGCCAATGAGTTAAAAATCATCATTTTCAACAAATCGGATTTTGTTTGGGCAGAAAAATATGCAGCTCAGGTAAATGAAAAATGCAAATTATATTTGCAACCTGAATGGGGAAAAAGACATGCGATAACGCCATTGATTATTGATTATATCGGGAAAAATCCACAATGGCAACTATCGCTTCAAACACATAAATATATTAACATCCCTTAGACTATCCCACTAATGATTCACCACTTACGACTTTTGACTAAAAAAACAACCATTAAAAACAGACACCTTATTAAACCATGACTTATATTCAAGCCATCATCTTGGCAATCATCGAAGGAATTACTGAATTCCTCCCTGTTTCTTCCACTGGTCACATGATTATTGGCAGCTCATTAATGGGAATCGAAAGTGACTCCTTCGTAAAAATGTTCACAGTTGCCATTCAATTTGGAACTATCCTTTCCGTTGTTGTTTTGTATTTCAAAAGGTTTTTTAGGTCGCTACAATTTTATTTCAAGTTATTTGTTGCATTTATTCCAGCAGCAATTTTCGGTGTTTTGTTTAGTGACAAAATTGATGATTTGTTAGAAAGTCCGACTACTGTTGCCATTGCCTTAGTGTTGGGTGGTATTATTTTATTACTTGTGGACAAATGGTTCAACAATGCCAATGAAGATGATGCAGACAATATTAGTTACCTAACTGCATTAAAGATTGGTTTCTTTCAATGTATTGCCATGATACCCGGCGTTTCCCGCTCAGCCGCAACAATTATTGGCGGTATGTCTCAAAAACTAACCAGGAAAGCAGCAGCTGAATTTTCATTTTTTCTTGCAGTGCCCACGATGTTTGCCGCCACTGCAAAGAAGATGTTGGACTTTTATAAAGAAGGCAATGGCATTTCAGGGCATGAAATAAGTCTTTTATTGGTGGGTAATATCATCGGATTTGTAGTTGCCTTAATTGCAATCAAATCCTTCATCACTTATTTGACCAAACATGGCTTCAAGGCTTTTGGAATTTATCGGATTATCGTTGGCGGCATTTTATTGATCTTGTTACAAACTGGGCAAATTAGTCATTCAGAAAATATGCCAGTGGAAAATCCTATCGTTCAGGCTTCAAGGTAAGCTTTTTTTGGGATCTCAGAGAAACAGATAAAACCCATTTTTTGAAGCAAGAAGGCAAGATATTCAAGGATGAAGAGCGTGTATAATTTATTAAAAATTTTACATTTGACATAAAAATAGGCTATATTGCACTAATTTAAGCCAAGTAAAACATGTGGATGCCTTTGTCAATTTATGAAAAAAAACTACCTTTACTAATCATGCTGGCTTTCTGTTTGTTTTTCTATTCTTCTGCTCATGCTCAAGAAAGTTATCCAGAAAAAGCCCAATTGCGTTTCATGTATGTTGATTTAGGATTTTTAGTAAAAGATGCGCTATCTCCATCTGTTTCTGCAAATGTACTTTTATCCAATAATTGGGGCGGCACGCTAAATTATGTTTTACATTTCAAAGAAGCTAAAGAATTACCGGGTAACTACTCACCAGGTCTTTGTATTTTTTCTCCTTGCAATCCTACAGATGATTTGCATACATTCACATTAAGACTGGCCAGAAGATTTCATACAAATACAAAATTACTCCGATTTGGCATAGAAGCCGGACCTTCATTTCTTTTCTTTAGATCAAGACATTTTGTACCTGACGGCGGCAACTGGTTTTCTTCAAATTATGACACATATCATACAAACCATTATTCAATTGGATTATCATTAAAAGCGTTTGCCGAAGTCCCTCTTTGCCGATATTGGGGACCTAAGATTGGACTGACTATAAATATCAATCAATTCCAACCATATATCGCCCTTGAAGTGAACCATTCTTTTGGATATGTTCGAGATCGATTAAGATTCAAAAAAATCAATTTCCAATAGTATCTTCAACGTTATATCTAGCCCTATCAACTTATTTTATGGATATTCATTTGCAAAATCCTTTAAGTAGTTATAATTTTGTAGGCTTATTCAAGTTCCCTTTTTATGAATTATTTACTTTTGGTCATAGACAATCCTAATTCAGCAGCTAACTTCATGCCGATTGTGGTGCAATTAATCATTGCCGTATTGTTTGTTGCATTGATGATGTTTGCCTCATATTTTTTAGGACCAAAGCGAAATACCCAAGAAAAATTGGTTAACTTTGAAAGTGGAATCCCATCCCTTGGTAATGCAAGGCAACCAATGGCAGTAAAATACTTTTTAGTAGCCATTTTGTTTGTATTATTTGATGTGGAAGTCATCTTTTTTTATCCCTATGCAGTAAATTTCAGGGAATTGGGCGTCGAAGGATTTTATGCCGTTTTGATGTTTGTGGTCTTTTTCTTTTCCGGATTTTACTATATCATAAAAAAAGGTGCATTGAAATGGGATGATTAAAAATATCTTGCTTTGAATAAAGGCATTTATTTATGTGAAGCGTTTAAAAATCAAAGAAAATGAGACCAGTACAATATAACGAAAACTCGAAAGTAACCCAAGCTAATATTCCGGAAGGCTATACCGGCGAAGGTTTTATGGCAACGAAATTTGGTGAAGTCATTCGATTGGCAAGAGCAAATTCCATGTGGCCACTACCGTTCGCAACTTCATGTTGCGGCATTGAATTTATGGCTACAATGGCTTCGCATTACGATTTAGGCCGTTTCGGCGCCGAGCGAATGGGATTCACGCCTCGTCAATGCGACATGCTTTTGGTAGCGGGAACGATTGCAAAAAAAATGGGACCCATCTTACGCCAGGTTTATTTACAAATGGCGGAACCCCGGTGGGTGATTGCAATCGGTGCTTGTGCCAGCAGCGGTGGTATTTTTGATTCTTATTCCGTTTTGCAAGGAATTGACCAAGTAATTCCCGTTGATGTGTATGTTCCGGGATGCCCGCCAAGACCGGAAGGTATTTTGGAAGGAGTTTTGAAATTGCAAGAAATCGTAAAACACGAAAGCTTGCGCAGAAGGCACAGCGATCAATACAAAGGATTGCTAAATGAATATGGCATCCAGTAGTCAGAGCTGAATGCTGAAATTAAAAACATGAGGTTGGGCTAGGTGTAGTTTATTATAATTTTTTTAAATGGACAATCAAGAATTAAAAGATAAAATAATTGCGAAATTCCCTCAAGCCAGCGAATGGGAAGAGCAGTATGGTTTATTGACTTTTAGAAGTGCTGTGGATGACGGATTAAAAACCTTGCAATTCCTGTATGATGATGAAATTTTGAAATTTCAATTCTTAACCGATCTTACCGCAACTCATTATCCTGATCGGGTTGGAGAAGAGCTTTGCGTAGTTTATCATCTGCATAATTTAGTGGATAATGTAAGGTTAAGGATGAAAGTTTATTGCCCCATCGAAAAACCCGATGTTTTTTCAGCAACTTCCCTCTTTTCCGGTGCCAATTGGATGGAACGCGAAACCTATGATTTCTTTGGTGTCAATTTTCTTGGCCATCCTGATTTGAGAAGGATTTTAAATGTAGATGAAATGGATTATTTCCCGATGAGAAAAGAATACCCAATGGAAGATCCGACAAGAATCGACAAGGATGATGAAATGTTTGGAAGATAAAATAAAAACTTTGAATGATGAATACAGTGATTTTTGAACATGTGGACAACAGCACGGCTGAATTATTAAAACAGTTGGCTGAAAAAATGGGATTGCATTTTAAGTCCAAAAAAGAAAAGCAAGAATCGGGAATAGTTACTAATCCTGAACTAATTAATCGCATAAAGCGTATTGAAAATGGGACAGCAGAATATATTGATATAGACATTCAAAATTTAAAAAAAGTTTTGAATGCGTAATCTTCGGTTCGAAAAGGAAGCTTGGGAAGATATAATGTGGTTACAAAAGAACGATTCAAAAGCAGCAATAAAGCTATTTGAACTCATACAAGGCATAGTTGCCACACCATTTGAAGGAATTGGGAAACCTGAACCTTTGAAACATAATTTAACTGGCTATTGGGGTAGGAGGATTACTAAAGAACATCGATTAGTTTATAAAGTAGAAGGAAATATAATAATCATTGCTGGGGCAAAAGGCCATTATTAATCATAAGAGAAAGACAGTTATCATGTCAGAACAACATATCAAGCTTGCAGAAGAGAATTTAGAAAAAGAGACGACCACCATTAATGTGGGGCCGACACATCCTGCCACGCATGGTGTGTTTCAAAACATTATGGAAATCGATGGCGAAAAAGTCATCAAAACAGAACCAACAATCGGTTATATCCATCGTGCATTCGAAAAGATTGCAGAAAGAAGACCCTACTATCAAATTACGCCTTTAACGGACCGATTGAATTATTGCTCGGCACCAATCAATAATATCGGCTGGCATTTGACCATTGAGAAACTGGTAGGGATGGAAGTACCCAAACGAGTGGATTACATGCGTGTCATCATCATGGAACTGGCGCGGATTGGTGACCATTTAATTTGTACTTCCGTAATCGGCGTAGATACTGGCGCCCTTACGCCCTTCACTTATGTTTTTCAATTACGGGAAAAAATCTATGAAGTATTTGAAAGCATCTGCGGTTCTAGATTAACGACAAATATAGGCAGGATTGGTGGTTTTGAACGCAATTTCAATGAAGGTACATGGAAAGCCCTCAATGAGTTTATGGACACTTTCCAAAAATCCTGGGATGAGTTGGACATGCTCCTGACCCGCAACCGTATTTTCATGGATCGTTGCATCGATGCCGGTCCGATTAGTGCGGAAAGAGCCTTGAATTATAGTTTTACAGGACCAAATTTAAGGGCTTCCGGAGTGGATTATGATGTTCGCATCCATACGCCATACAGCAGTTACCAAGATTTTGATTTTACTATTCCTGTTGGCACAAAAGGGGATGTTTATGATCGTTATTTAGTGCGCATGGGCGAAATGCAACAAAGCTATAATATCATCAAACAAGCGATTGAGAAGATGAAAGATTTGGATCCAAGCATTTACCATGCTGATGTCCCGGATTTCTATTTACCGGAAAAACCGGATGTTTACACCAAAATGGAATCTTTGATTTACCATTTTAAAATAATAATGGGGGAAATTGATTTGCCGGCTGGCGAGGTCTATCATTCCGTAGAAGGCGGTAATGGAGAATTAGGGTATTATTTAATCAGCGACGGTGGCAGAAGTCCATATAGGTTGCATTTCAGGCGGCCATGTTTTATATATTACCAGGCATTTCCGGAAATGGTAGCTGGCGGATTATTGAGCGATGCAATTATCGCTTTGAGTAGTATCAATGTTATCGCAGGGGAATTAGATGCCTAATTAATTTTAAAAAAGATGAAACAATTTCTAATATCATTTCTTTTTTTACTTGTTTATTCACATAGCTTTGGACTAAAGCCTAAAAAGGAATTTTTAATGCTGCCAGATAGTATGAGATTGTCTTATATGTCGGACACTATTGTTACTAAGGATGGCTTTAAACTTTGCTCTTGGACGATTGAACCTGCAACTAAAAATGAAAACAACAACATTACAATTTTATTTTGCTATCAAGATATGGGAAATATGTCCTATGTTTTATATAATGCTCTACCCTTTTCTCTTGCCGGATTTCAAGTTGTAATGTTTGATTATAGAGGATTTGGAGGAAGCCAGGATTTTAAAATTGATGAAAGTAATTTATTTTACAAAGAATATGTTATTGATTTTAATGCGGCACTTGATTATGTGAAAACAAAATACAAAAACAATCGCATTGGAGTGTGGTCGGCTTCAATGGGTACTATTATCGCGACACTTTCTGATCATACTTATGATTTTTTGATTGCCGATAGCTATATCACTAACCCTTATTTTGTAGCTGAAGTTTTGTTGAAAAGTAAACAAAAAGAAATCCATATACCAGTTACATCCAAAGAATATGAAACCAAATTATCAAATAATAATATACATAAATTAATTTTTATCGGCAATGAGGACCCCGTAATAGATAGCCCTTTACTTGATAAAATTAAAAATAAAGAAGTGATTATTTATAATGGTGGACATTTGCAAGGAATGCAAATTATGACTGAAAAAGTATATGGTGATTTGTATGTAGCTAAAGTTGAAGCATTTTTGAAAAACAATAAATAGAATAGTTTATTAATGATACAGTTTTCAGCAGAAAAATTAGAAAAGGTAAATGAAATCATTGCCCGTTATCCTGAAGGGAAACAAAAAAGTGCATTGATCCCATTATTACTTTTGGCGCAAGATGAATTTGGAGGTTGGTTAGATGCACCCGTAATGGATTATGTGGCTTCTATTCTAAATATCTTGCCCATCGAAGTATATGAAGTTGCCACTTTTTACACTATGCTCAATACCAAACCAGTCGGGAAGTATGTTTTTGAAGTATGCCAAACTGGTCCATGTATGTTAAATGGAAGTCATCAACTAACGGAATATATTGAGAGTAAATTAGGGATAAAAGCAGGAGAAACCACAGCAGATGGCATGTTTACCATAAAAAATGCAGAATGCTTGGGCGCTTGTGGTTATGCACCAATGATGCAATTAGGCAAACACTATCGGGAACATTTGACTAAGGAAAAAATTGATTTGCTAATTGAAAATTGCAGGGCGGGTAAAGAGCAACTTAGTTAATTGATTCGTAATTATTTTTTGGAAGCTATATTATAAAGTCAAAATAAGATTAATATAGGAAATAAATACACAATATCATTACAAATCATTATTTAAAATAATTAATCATGGAAGCCATTGTCCCTTATTTAAATTTCAACGGTAACGCAACAGAAGCATTGGCGTTTTATTCAAATGCATTTAATGGCACTATCGTTCATCAACAAACATTTGGCGAAAGCCCCATGCCGATCGATGAAGATTGGAAAAATAAAATCATGCACGCTTTTTTCAAGGCTGGCGATTTAAGCATCATGGTCAGTGATTCCCGAAAAAACGACGAAAATTTCACAAGTGGCACAAATTTAAGTTTATCTTTAAATTTCACTGAAGAAGCAGAAATCGACCGGGTATTTTCCGCCTTAAGTGAGGCTGCAAAAATTACGATGCCTTTGGATAAAACTTTTTGGGGCGCAAAATTCGGGATGCTGACCGATAAATTTGGTGTGAATTGGATGTTCAATCACGATTACGAGCAAAAAGAAAAATAAGGATTTACTCTTTTAATACAGTCTTATTAAGACTAAAAAGAAGATTACTTAAAATGCATAGAGATATAAAATAAGGAAGCTTATTGACTTCCAAAAGCAGCAATAAAATGAAATTATTATTAGAAAACGCACATATTGAAGGCATCCGCTATTATGAAGCCTACCGCAAAAACGGAGGCTATCGCAGTGTTGAAAAAGCATTCAAGATGACACCTGCCGAAATCGTGGAAGAAGTGAAAAAAAGCGGACTCCGTGGTCGTGGCGGCGCAGGATTCCCAACCGGCATGAAATGGAGTTTTTTGGCAAAACCCGAAGGCATTCCCCGCCATTTGGTATGCAATGCCGATGAATCAGAACCGGGCACTTTCAAAGACCGCTATTTGATGGAATTCCTGCCTCATTTATTGATCGAAGGACTGATTGTTTCTTCTTTTGCATTAGGATCCAACGCTACTTATATCTATATCCGTGGCGAATATGCCTGGATCGTGGATATTCTGGAACAAGCCATTGCGGAAGCTAAACATAATGGATTTTTAGGGAAAAATATTTTAAACACTGGTTTTGATTGCGAAATATATGTACAGCGCGGTGCAGGTGCTTATATTTGTGGCGAAGAAACAGCCTTACTGGAATCTTTGGAAGGTAAAAGAGGCAACCCAAGGTTAAAACCACCATTCCCCGCCATTGAAGGGTTATGGCGCAGGCCAACTGTTGTCAATAATGTGGAAACATTGGCCACCATCGTTCCCATCATTAATCTTGGTGGCGAAGAATTTGGCAAAATCGGCGTTGGAAGAAGTACGGGCACCAAATTAATTTCCGCATGTGGAAACTTAAATAAACCTGGCGTTTATGAAATCCCATTTGATTTAAGTGTTGAAGATTTTATTTTCAGCGACGAATGGTGCGGTGGGATTCCTAACGGAAAAAGATTAAAGGCATGTATCCCAGGTGGATCATCCGTGCCAATTTTACCGGCTAATCTATTATTAAATACCGCCAAAGGTGAAAAGCGCTATATGAACTACGAAAGTCTTTCTGATGGCGGTTTCCAAACGGGATCCATGCTAGGTTCCGGTGGCTTCGTCGTCTTGGATGAAGATCAATGCGTAGTGCGCCATACCATGACTTTAGCTCATTTTTATATGCACGAAAGCTGTGGACAATGCAGCCCTTGTCGCGAAGGGACTGGCTGGATGTGGCGTATATTGAAGAACATTGAAGGCGGGACCGGAAAACGAAAAGACATTGATTTATTGTGGGATGTGCAAAGGAGAATTGAAGGTAATACGATTTGCCCCTTAGGTGACGCTGCGGCATGGCCGGTAGCGGCGGCAATCCGGCATTTCAGGGATGAATTTGAATGGCATATAGAAAACCCTGAAGAGGCACAAGTGCGGAATTTCGGTTTGGCGCATTATGCGGATCCATTGAGTGTGGGTGTGTAAGATTTCACGCAAAGATGCAAAGATTCGCTAAGGCGCAAAAGGTTTTAAGACTTATTGAATAATTTATAAGCTATGGCTGAAAATGAAATTTCAAAAATAGTAGTTGATATTTGTTATAGACTACATAAGCAGTACGGTGCGGGTTTATTTCAAACAGTATATGAGGAAATGATTTGTTATGAATTAGGAAAGTTAAGTATACCTTATGTGAGGCAGTATGGATTTAAGGTTTGGCATGACAATAAAGAGATGGGAATAGGTTTTAGAGCTGATTTGTCGTAGAAGACAAAGTAATATTGGAATTAAAATCTATCGAATCACTTGCTAAAGTTCATTACAAGCAATTGCTAACTTATTTAAAGATAACAGGATTAAAACTTGGATTATTAATAAATTTTAAAGTGCCATTAATAAAAAACGGAATTCATAGAATAGTAAACAATCTTTAATAAAAAATATTGGCGCCTTTGCGAAATCTTAGCGCCTTTGCGTGAAATAAAGAATATTATGTCAGATACACCTCTTTTTAAAATAACGATAGACAACATTACTGTTGAAGTTCCAGCCGGAACGACAATTTTGGAAGCAGCAAGGAAAATCGGTGGGGAAGTAGCCCCGCCAACCATGTGTTATTACAGCAAACTAGAAGGCAGTGGCGGAAAATGCCGTACTTGTTTGGTAGAAGTTTCCAAAGGCTCCGAAAAAGATCCGAGGCCAATGCCTAAATTAATGGCCAGCTGCCGTACCACTATCATGGACGGCATGGAAGTCAGGAATATTACTTCTGATCGGGTTTTGGATGCGCGTGAAGGCGTCACGGAATATTTATTGATCAATCACCCTTTGGACTGCCCTGTTTGTGACCAAGCAGGGGAATGCGATTTGCAGGATTTAAGTTATGCGCATGGAAACGAAGGTACGCGGACAGAATTCGTCCGCAGGACTTTTGAACCGGAAGACATCGGACCTTATATCCAATTGCATATGAACCGCTGTATCTTATGCTACCGCTGCGTCATGCTGGCAGACCAATTGACGGATACGCGTGAACACGGTGTTTTGGACCGTGGCGAAAGATCAAGGATCAGCACCGGAATCAAAAAAGCTTTAGATCATGAATTTATTGGAAATGTAATCGATGTGTGTCCCGTGGGTGCATTGACGGACAAAACTTTCCGGTTTAAAAACAGGGTTTGGTTTACCAAACCATTGGATGCACATCGTGATTGCCCAACTTGCGCCGGGAAAGTTAGGTTATGGATGCGTGGCGAAGAAGTGTTCAGGGTTACCGGAAGGAAAAATGAATGGGGAGAAGTGGATGACTTTATTTGCAATGACTGCCGTTTTCATAAAAAAGCAACCAAAGACTGGGTGATTGAAGGGCCAAGCAATATCAACCGCAATAGCGTAATTTCCCAGGGACATTATGCAGGAAAAATAGGTACAGCGCCTCAACCCATTTTAATTGATGAAGTAATTGGCAAAAAGCCGCAATTCACAATGGATATCCATAAAATAAGCGAGGTAAACAAACAAAATATTCATTTAAGTGAAATTGCCGGACCAGCGCATTCAGATGACTTTAATAAGACAAATACTTGATTATTAATCAAATATCTTTATTTGGCAGCTGAATAATTTTTCATTTTACCAAGCTATAAAAGTTTTACATTTTCATTACCTTTGCAACCGCACAATAATTTAAACCAATGGATTGGATATTTATAATTGAAAAAATAATCTTAATATTAATCATCATATTGGGTTCTTTTGGCATAGCAGCGTACTCTACTTGGGGTGAACGAAAAGTTGCCGCAATTATGCAAGATCGCATTGGTCCTGCACGGGCAGGGAAATGGGGGATTTTACAACCATTGGCCGATGGCGGAAAATTATTTTTCAAAGAAGAAATTATCCCGGATAAATCCACCCGGACTTTATTCGTCCTCGGTCCAGCATTGTTTATGGTCACGGCACTGATGACCAGTGCGGTAATCCCCTGGGGACCGGATTTCGTCATCAATACCAGCGAAGGAGCAAGGACCGTTTCCCTTCAAGTGGCTGATATCAATATTGGGATTTTATTCATTTTCGGAGTTGTGAGTTTAGGGATATATGGAATTTTATTGGGCGGTTGGGCTTCCAACAATAAATTCTCTTTACTTTCAAGCATCCGTGCAGCCGCACAATCCATTTCTTATGAACTGGCATTGGGTTTAAGTTTGATCGCTTTGTTGATGCTGACAGGATCTTTAAGTTTGAGGACGATTGTGGAACAACAACACGGCTTTTGGACCGATGGCTGGTTTTCCTGGAATTTTTTCAAACAGCCATTAGGCTTTTTGATATTTTTAATCTGCACATTTGCCGAATTAAACCGTGCCCCTTTTGATTTACCGGAAGCGGACAGTGAATTGAATATGGGTTATCACCAGGAATATTCTTCCATGAAATTAGGCTTGTATTTATTTGCGGAATATATCAATATGTTCATCAGTTCGGCTGTTTTGGCAACCTTATTTTTCGGTGGTTACAATTTCCCATGGATGGATCAAGTAATGAATGCAGTGCCATCCGGAATATTTTCCTTAATTTGTGTAGGCGTATTAATGGTAAAAGTAATCGGATTCATTCTGTTTTTCATGTTCATCCGTTGGACCTTACCAAGATTCAGGTATGACCAACTATTGAATTTAGGTTGGAAAGGATTAATTCCATTGGCTTTAGTGAATATGGTGATTACGGGGGCAGTGATCTTATGGTTTTTTGAATAATAGTATAAATATGGGCAAGGCTTATTATCGTACATCATTATCATAAATAAATTGGTGATTGTCTGGGAAGTTATTACGGAAGACAAATTGGAAGTAAAAGAAGTAGCATTAAACATATTAGATGATTATAATAAAGTAAAAAACCAAAGGTAGATTATGCAACTTACAAACAGAGCGGCGGCAGTAGATAGGAGTCCGATGACCTTGGGGGAAAAAATATACATACCAGCCATAATGAAAGGCTTGAAAATAACCATTGGTCATATTTTCAAGAAAAAGGTCACCATAAGTTACCCTGAAGAAAAACGGCCATTCAGTCCGGTTTTTCGCGGATTGCATGTGTTGAACAGAGATGAGGAAGGCAGGGAAAACTGTACGGCCTGTGGTTTATGTGCCGTAGCTTGTCCGGCAGAAGCGATTACCATGGAAGCGGCGGAACGCAAGGCTGGTGAGGAGAATTTATATCGGGAAGAAAAATATGCGGCAAAATATGAAATCAATATGTTGCGCTGTATTTTCTGTGGTTTTTGTGAAGATGCTTGTCCCAAAGACGCCATTTATCTTTCCGAAACCGTAATGCCGGCAAATTATACAAGGGATTATTTTATTTATAAAAAAGAAGACATGCTTATTACGGACGAACAATTGAAAATCCGGAATGAACAGAAAAAACAAGGTAATTAAAAAATAATATTATTAAATCAGGGTTTTATATTCATGCAACTTAACGAAATTTTATTCTGGATTTTATCCGCCATGTCCATAGGATGCGCATTAGGCGTTATCCTTAGCAGGAATCCGATAAAAAGCGTGCTCTTTTTAATTGCCACTTTTTTTTCCATTTCAGGTCATTATGTATTGATGAACGCGCAATTTTTGGCCATCGTAAATATCATTGTTTATGCCGGTGCGATCATGGTTTTATTTTTATTCGTAATCATGTTGATGAATTTGAATGCTGATGCCGAACCTCAGAAAAGCAGGATTGTGCAGATGGCGGCGGTAATCAGCGGTGGTGCTTTATTTTTAATTATTATTTCGGCCTTAAGAACCGTGAGTTTAAATCCCGAAGGATTGACCAGCAGCGGTGATTTAGGGTTAATTCATAACCTCGGCATGGTTTTGTTTACAGATTATGTATTGCCATTCGAATTAAGCAGCGTTTTATTCCTAAGCGCAATGGTCGGCGCAATGGTTATTGGTAAAAAAGAAAAAGCAGAAATTACATCTTAAATCTCATGTCTCATATTTAAAATCTCAAGTCTAAAATGCCTATAAAATATTATCTTTTTTTAAGTTTTGCACTTTTTGCCATAGGCATAATGGGTGTATTGATGCGTAGGAATGCCATTATCGTATTTATGTGTATTGAACTCATGTTAAATTCCGTAAATTTATTGATGGTTGCTTTCAGCAAGATGTTTGGGCAAGCCGATGCGCAGATTTTTGTATTTTTTATTATGGTTGTAGCCGCTGCAGAAGTTTCCGTAGGATTGGCAATTATTGTAATGATGTATCGGAAGGTGCATTCAGTAGATATTAATATATTAAACCGGTTGAAGCATTAGCAATGTATTGTGGGGAATTTATTTAAAATGATTTAATTATGGAATTAAGCATCATCCAAAATAAGATATACGAAGTTAGAGGACAAAAGGTAATGCTCGATTTTGACCTTGCAGATTTATATGAGGTAGAAACACGGGTTTTAAATCAAGCAGTAAAACGGAATATCAATCGATTCCCAATTGATTTCATGTTTCAACTTAGTGAAGAAGAATGGAACCTAGTTTCATCATCACAAAATGTGATGATGAATAATTTCCCCAAAAATAGGAATTTAAAATACTTGCCATATGCATTTACAGAACACGGCGTAACCATGTTAGCAAGCGTTCTAAGAAGTGACAAAGCAGTAGAAGTAAACATCGCCATTGTGAGGGCATTTATTGCATTGAGGGAATGGGCAATGAACCATAAGGAGTTAGCATTCAAAATCAGTGAATTGGAAGATAAATACGACATGCAGCTAATGGATATTTACGCAGCGCTGAATTCTTTGATTGAAAGTAATAAAGACCAAACAAACTGGGAGGACAGAACTCCAATTGGATATAAAAGATAAAAAATACTGCCTCAAGGCAAATTTAGTATATGGCAAATTTAGTTTACTTAGTTCCGTTATTTCCACTTATTGGATTTATAATCAATGGCTTATTTTGGAAATCCATGCCTAAAAAGGTAGCGGGCATTTTGGCAAGTACAACCATTTTCGCATCATTTGTGGTGGCACTTCTGATTTTTTTTGAAATCAAATCCAATCCCGAAGTTGGTGGAATTGTCCATATCTATGATTTTATCATTTCCGGTTCCGTCCGCATTCCGTTTGATTTCCAAGTAGATGCATTATCTACTTTGTTTATGATGATCATTACAGGCGTAGGCTTTTTAATTCATGTATATTCAACGGCATATATGCACGATGATCCCGGATATGTGAAGTATTTCTCCTTTATGAACTTCTTCGTGTTTGCGATGCTTATCTTAGTATTGGGCGCCAATTATGTGATTATGTTCATAGGTTGGGAAGGAGTAGGCTTGGCTTCTTATCTATTGATTGGTTTTTGGTACAAAAGAAAGGATTACACCAATGCAGCCAAGAAGTCTTTTATCATGAACCGTATCGGGGATTTAGGATTTTTAGTGGGGACTTTCCTTGTACTTTATCATTTTGGGACAGCAAGTTATAATGAATTATTTCCTCAACTAACAGGCGGAACTACCGTCTCAACCGGCGTCATGAATGCCATTGCTATCAGCTTTTTTATTGGTGCAACCGGCAAAAGTGCACAAATCCCATTATATACCTGGTTGCCCGATGCAATGGCGGGGCCAACTCCTGTTTCCGCATTGATACACGCTGCGACCATGGTTACGGCGGGGCTTTATATGATTGCTCGCAGCAATGCACTTTACAATTTAGCACCTTTGGCACAAACGATTGTTGCCATCACGGGTATTACGACGGCTTTATTGGCGGCTTCAATCGCATTAAAACAATACGACATTAAAAAAGTACTGGCTTATTCAACAGTAAGTCAATTAGGTTATATGTTTTTGGCACTGGGTGTGGGCAGCTATGTTGGCGGTGTTTTTCATGTCATGACACACGCATTCTTCAAAGCCTTATTGTTCTTAGGTGCGGGTGCCGTAATCCATGCCATGAGCGGTGAGCAGGATTTAAGAAAAATGGGTGGCTTAGGAAAATACATGCGGATCACGCAAATCACATTTTTAATTGCCTGCCTGGCCATCTCAGGGATACCTGGTTTTTCAGGGTTCTTTTCAAAAGACGAAATTTTAGTAGCAGCTTATGCCAAAAACCCTGCGTATTATTATCTTGGCGTTTTAGGTTCCATAATGACTGCATTTTATATGTTCCGCTTGTATTTTTATGTGTTTACAGGGAATTTCCGGGGAACGGATGCACAAAAAGCGCATCTCCATGAAAGTCCTTTGGCAATGACGATCCCACTAATGATTTTGGCCGTGTTGTCCATTATAGGTGGATATGTTGGTATGCCGGAAGTATTTGCCGAGCATCATTTGTTCAGCGAATATTTAGCACCGGTAGTTCAAAATTTCAATATTGGTCTAATCAGCCATAGTACGGAATGGGTCCTTATGGGAGTGTCTACTTTTTTAGTCATCATCATTATCTTCTTCGCTTACTCTTTTTGCAAAAAAGCGATATTCAAAGAAAACACTGGAATTGCCAAAGCTTTGGAAAACAAATGGTATATTGATGAATTATATTACAATGCGATAGAAAAACCATTAAAAAATTTAGGTTACTTTAGCGACAAATTTCTGGAAAGAAAAGGCATTGACGGTATCGTAAACGGCGTTGGCAAATTAGTGAGCTGGGGAAGCGGCAGGATGCGTTTGATACAAAGCGGGCAAGTGGGGTTTTATATGTTTGGTATGGTGATTGGAATGATTTTATTGTTTGTGGTAGGATTGCTTTTGAAAAGGTAAAATGGGATTTAGTCCCAAAACTTTTGTGTATTATGTCCAATTTATATGTCATTTCAGGTTGTAACGGTGCAGGAAAAACAACGGCCTCTTTAAGTATTTTGCCGGAAATATTGGATTGCCATGAGTTTGTGAACGCGGATATGATTGCATACGGACTTTCACCTTTGAATGTAAGTGGCGTGGCAATGCAAGCAGGTCGGATTATGTTGCAGAGAATAAAGGATTTGATGAATGAAAATAAGGATTTTGCATTTGAAACAACTTTAGCTACACGAAGTTATGTAAATCTGATAGCTGAGGCAAGGGCAAAAAACTATAAAATATCTTTATTGTTTTTTTGGTTACATTCACCCGAACAGGCAAAAGAAAGGGTAGCACAAAGAGTGTTAAATGGCGGCCACAACATTGAAGATGAAGTAGTTGAGAGAAGATACCATCGAGGGATCAAGAACTTTTTTGAATTATATAGTCCAATTTGTGACCATTGGATTTTAATTGATAACAGTAATTTTAATGCAGAAATTATTGCACAAGGTGGGCAAAAACTAAAAGAAAAAATTATTTTACCTAAAGCTTATAATAAAGTAAAATCACAACAAGATGAAAGAAGCCTCAAAACAAAAATTTGATTCAAATAGAATAATTACAGGAATACGGAAAGCGGTTCAAAAATTAGTTGAAGAAACTGCAGCACGGAATGGATCCTTAGTCATTGAAAGAAATGGGAAAATAGTGCATGTTCCGGCAAAAGAAATCCTGCTGGAATTGCAAAACAAAAAATAAGTTGGGTAGCTGAAGATATTCAATTCAAATAAAAAACACAGTTCAAATATAGAAATGTTACTATTACTTTTAATTTTAATCCCCTTTATTACAGGCGTCCTTTGCTTCCTTTGGAAGAGTGAATCTGTAAAAGGCTGGGCATTGTGCTCATCATTAGCATCCCTTGCCATCGCAGTATTAGCGTGCTGTACTGTGAAAGAAAACGCACTATTTTTTGATTATCCATGGATTTCCTCTTTAGGTACGCGATTCAGTCTTTCTGCCAATGGCGTTGCCGCTATTTTGATATTATTGACTGCATTGGTTTTTACCATTACCTTTATTGCACAATGGAACAAACCCCTGGAAAATATGTCCAAATTCATGGGATTGATGCTCTTGTCACAAGCTGGATTAATTGGTGTTTTCCTCGCCAACGATTTATTATTATTCTACTTTTTTTGGGAATTGGCATTGATCCCGGTTTATTTCCTCGCATCTATGTGGGGTGGCGCAAAACGGATTAAGGCAAGTTTCAAGTTCTTCATCTATACCTTTTTAGGAAGTTTGTTGATGTTGGCCGGAATCATTTTCCTTTATTTACATACGGAAACAAGAAGTTTTGATTATGATGCTATAGTTCAAGCGGGGAAAAGTCTGGAACCCTTTCAGCAACAAGTATTGTTCTGGTTTATTTTTGGGGCATTTGCGGTAAAAATGCCGATATTCCCGTTCCATACCTGGCAGCCCGACGCTTATGAACAAACTGAAATGCCCGTTACTATCGTACTAAGTGCAATTATGGTAAAAATGGGTCTTTTTGCCACCTTCAAATGGCTGATTCCCGTATTACCCGCCGGTGTGGATTTCTGGTCCAATACCGTAATGATACTCTGTTTGATCGGTATCGTATACGCATCCGTATTGGCCATTGTCCAAAACGATTTAAAAAGATTGGTCGCATATGCATCCATTGCCCATATCGGTTTAATGTGCCTTTCACTTTTTACCAGAAATGAAATTGCGGATAATGGTGTCATCATCCAAATGTTCAATCACGGGATCAATGTTACCGGATTATGGTTACTTGTCGCCATGGTGGAAAAACGCTATAAAACACGCGACCTCAGGGAATTAGGAGGCATGGCGAATTCTGCCCCTTTGATCGTGATTGCCATGGTCATCATCGCTTATGCAAATGTGGCCTTACCTTTGACCAATAGCTTTGTGGGTGAATTCATGATGTTCCACGGCATTTTTGAAAGTGCGGTGCCATATCACATCACCTTCATGATCATTGCAGGATTGGGAATTATTTTTAGCGCCATTTACATGTTGAACATGGTTCAAAAAGTAGGTTATGGTGAAGCAAAAGAAGGTATCGTGATTGAAGATACGCGGAAGAATGAAGCCATCGGGTTAATTATCATCATTGCATTAATTTTAATTATTGGTATTTATCCAAACCTGATTTTTGGGATTATCGGATAATACACAAATGTATCGGGTATTGAAATTGAAAACCGAATTTGTTTTCACTTTATTATTTTAAATTATTTTCATTTTAATGAAACCACTTATTGCAGCTGCCATTTTCGGGATATTACTGATGTTCGCATCCATTTTTGCTAAAGAAAAAAGGACGCTGAGCAACTTTGCCATTATTTTATTGATTATCCTCACCGGTTTTAATATCTGGGAATTATGCACCGCTCTCACAACTGGCTCTGCAGAGCCGCTGTTCCATGACATGATCCGTTACGATTCTTTCGCATTATGGTTCAATACCTTAATGTCGGCAATCGCATTATTATGGGTATTGCTCAATTCAAAGAATATCGAACGGGTTGGAACCCATGTTGCAGAATATTATTCCTTATTGTTTTTCATCCTGGTCGGCGTCAATTTATTGGCCTCTTACAACAACTTGTTAATCCTGTTTTTAGGGATAGAAATCATTTCCATACCCCAATATATACTTGCAGGAAGCGACAAACGCAATTTAAAAAGTAGTGAGGCTTCCTTGAAATATTTCCTCATGGGCGCATTTTCCACCGGAATCCTATTGATGGGCATTACCCTACTTTATGGATCCATGGGCACCTTCGACATCACCAAATTTGATTTTTCTTCAGGTGTAAATACAATGTCCATTTCCGGAATTATTTTCATCATTATAGCATTAGGATTCAAGGCTTCTGCCGCACCAATGCACTTTTGGGCGCCGGATGTTTATGATGGTGCCCCTACCCCATTTGCAGCCTTGATGGCAACTATCGTAAAGGCGGCGGTATTCATCGCCTTCATGCACTTATTCAAGGATTCGCTTTTCGAAATCAGCGCGCATTGGATTGCCGTCATCGCAGTAGTTACGGTGCTCACCTTATTAATAGGAAACATTACCGCAGTATTTCAACAAAGCGTAAAAAGGATGCTCGCCTATTCCTCCATCGCTCAAGCGGGCTTTATGTTGTTTTCTATTTTGGCAATCAATGCCATGGGCATGAAAGGGATTATCCTCTATGCCGTATCCTACAGCGTGGCGACGATTGGTATGTTTTCCATTTTGTCAAAGTTGAAAGATTATACTTTTGACGGCTTTAACGGCTTGGCAAAAAAAGAACCTTGGGTAGCATTTTGCGCCGCCATTTTCTTGTTTTCATTGGCGGGGATTCCATTAACAGGTGGTTTTTTCGCCAAATATTATATGCTCACCGCCGTTTTGGAACAAGGTGGCTATATGATCTGGTTAGTCATTTTCGCACTTTTAATGGCGGCAGTAAGCGTATTGTATTATTTTAGGGCAATCATAGCCATGTATTTCAAACAAGGCGAACCCGCATTGGATTACCCAATTACACTGCGCGACAAAATATTTCTAAGTATTTCCGCCGCAATATTAATATTGATGGGCATCATGCCAGATTTATTTTTGATGTGGTTATAAAACCTCCAAAAGAAATCCGGAATTTACTTTTGAATAATCAATAGAGTACTTATCTTTGCAAATAGAATTTATTAAATCAGAACTATGCCAAAAAGAATTGCCCCCACAAAGAAAGGAGTCAGCAAATGGTTACTCCACCTTGTAATCTACTTAATCGGAAATGCTATCCTATGGTTTATATGCTTTCACGGAAAAGAAGGTTGGGTATATCCTTGGCCGGCATGGATTACCGCTGCATGGGGTTTGACTTTGATCGCACATGCAAGCGTAGTTTGGGCAAATCATGAAGATAAAGCTCATGATGAATTCAGGCGTCAGACTTTGAATTAGTTTTATGATATTTTTTTTCTTGGAAGCTGTCTAAAAAATTAGACAGCTTTTTTATTTGAGTATTTTCTCTAAAATGTATTTAGTTATATGGGATGATCCAAATTAACCAAGAAGAAGGCACAAACCATATATCCTTCAAATCTGGATTGAGCAGTCCCAATGATAAGGTTTGCCAAGAAATTCCCCCATTTGGTGTTTTAAAAAAAATACCTTGTAATCCAATAGCATATCTTAAATTATCATTCACAAAAAAAAGCCTTTGGATAGCCCCGACTTGATTATTGACTACAAAATTGTCATCCTGAAAAACAATGACCCCGGTATTGCCCAAATCCGTTGATTTATAAATAACGCTTTTTTGTTTGTTTTGATTGTTCGAAATGATACCGCTCATATAGCCAACTGCAGCACTGGATGTGAATACTATATCATTTAACCTAATATTTGATTGGCGATGAATGTATCTCCGCCATCGCCAGTAATTTCTATTTCCCTTCCATAACCTAAAATCACACCGTTGTCAGGAGAACTAAAAGAAAATCGAACATAAAAACCACCACTAATTCCATAATTTGTAGGACTCCAAGATTGCCCACAATTATTGTTTTAAAAAAAGTAGATCCAACTGCAAATGGGACATTTCCGCCTACAATATCAAAAGTATCATTCAAAAATTGAATTTGAGTGGCTTGCCTTCCAAAATGAATGCCGTCGAACAAAAATACGCTGCCATTTCAGCCATCCATAATTATCAGTTAACAGAAGTTCAGTATGAAGAAAAAGCTACGGATAAATTGGAAAATTCATTTGCCGGCATGTGGGGAAAAGTATAGAACCAAATCGCTTCAAAATTGAAGTAATCCATATTTCTCACTTACCTCCTAGAAAAATGCTGACAAGGTTTCAAACCCCTGTCAGCAAAAATTGCGTAAAACACACAAATTCTTTCTATTTCCTTTCCAAAACAACTGCACTTGCCCCGCCGCCGCCATTGCATATTCCGGCAGCGCCGTATTGCGCATTATTTTGTTTCAAAACATGGATCAAAGTTACTAAAATACGCGCGCCGCTGCATCCCAAAGGATGACCCAAAGAAACAGCACCACCATTTACATTCACTTGTTCCGGCTTTAAATTCATTTTTTGCATATTGACTACGCCTACTACGCTAAACGCTTCGTTGAGCTCATAAAACGTAATATCTTCCGGTTTTAAGCCCGCTTTTTCAATCGCTTTAGGCACTGCCAATGAAGGCGAAGTGGTGAACCATTCAGGCGCTTGTTCCGCATCGGCATAGCCTTTGATGACCGCCAATGGTTTCAAACCTAAAGCATCCGCTTTTTCACGACTCATCAATACCAAGACAGCAGCACCGTCATTCATGGTGGAAGAATTGGCGGCCGTTACGCTGCCATCTTTTGTGAAAGCCGATTTTAATCCGGGAATTTTATCAAATTTTACATTAAATGGCTCTTCGTCTTTATCCATTACGATAGCATCCCCTTTCCTTTGTGGAATGGAAACAGGTATAATTTCTTCTTTGAATTTCCCCTCATTTGTGGATGCCTGACTGCGCTTGTAACTTTCAATGGCAAATTCATCCTGGCTTTCCCTTGAAATATTGCATTCCTTTGCACAAAGTTCTGCCGCATTCCCCATGGCGTAATCGTTGTAAACATCCCACAATCCGTCTTTCGCCAAGCCGTCGACCAGTGTCGTATTCCCATATTTACTGCCCCATCTTTGATTGGCATTATAAAACGGCACATTACTCATGCTTTCCATTCCGCCGGCTACGATGACATCATGATCACCAAGCATTATGGATTGCGCAGCTTGCATAACTGCTTTCATCCCGCTTGCACAAACTTTGTTTACCGTAGTGCAACTTACATTATCCGGCAAGCCTGCAAACTTCGCTGCCTGACGGGCGGGCGCCTGACCTAAATTAGCTTGTAATACACAACCCATAATCACTTCGCTCACTTCATCAGCGGACAAATTTATTTTTTCCAAAGCGCCTTTGATAGCTAATGCACCCAATTGGGTCGCGGAAAAACCTTTAAGCGCACCACCCCAACTACCAATCGGCGTACGGACTGCGGACACTATACAAACCTCTTTCATAATTTTAATTTTTTAAAAACGGGGCAAATTTACGAAATAATCAGGAGATGAATAAAGGTTCATTTTATTAAAGTGTGTCCCCAAGTTGTCGCTTTTATACTTTCCTGTCGTTTCTGCTTCTGAGCAGGTGTTGAATTGCCTCCTGCTTTAGCTGGAGTTTTTAATTTCATCCTCATCGGACTTAGCCAAAAACATTGTTTGGCTAAACGCTATGATTAAATTTAATCTCAAAGAATACCATTTTACTTTTTATCCGGCACAATTTATTTTATCCGTACAAATACATGCTTGATATTTTTTTTCCCAGCTTCGCGCTCATCAATTTCAAACTGATCCAAGCTTTTGATTAAGGGCAACATTTTTGCAAAACCATAATTTCGGGAATCAAAATCTGGATTTTTCTTTAAGAGCATATTACCTAATTCCCCAAGAAAAGCCCAGCCTTCTTCATCTGCCAAATCAGAAATACTGTCCCGAAGGAGCTTAATCAATTGCTTGTCTTTTACCTTGGGTTGTTCTTTTTGTTTGCTGACTTCTTCCGTGTTTTCTTCTTCGTCAATTTTCAAGATTTCCAAATAAATGAATTTATCACATGCGGTAATAAAGGGACGAAGGGTTTTCTTTTCACCAATCCCAATCACAAACATGCCGGCTTCCCTCAATCGAGTTGCCAGTCTGGTAAAATCGCTGTCGCTGGAAACAATGCAAAAACCATCCACTTTCCCGGTATATAAAATATCCATCGCATCAATGATCATGGCACTGTCGGAGGAATTTTTTCCTGTTGAATAGCTGTATTGCTGAACAGGTGTAATCGCATTTTCCAAGAGCATTTTCTTCCAGCCTGAAACGGTCGGTTTTGTCCAGTCGGCATAGATTCTTTTGAAAGTGGGGATACCATATTTGGCGATTTCCTCAAACATTTCTTTTACATGTGCGTAAGGGACATTATCGGCATCAATTAATACCGCTAATCTTAAATCTTTTATATTTTGCATCGAGAGTTGTTAGTTGCACTGCAATTTAGTGTATTTTTTGGTTTCTTGCAAAAGCGCTAAGTTTTTCGAAAAGGCGAAGAATTTTTGCTCACAATGCACAGTACATTAAATCCAGGTGGAGCTGGAATACAAGAATCGAATTTCTTTTGTTCATCAGGCTGCTTCTAACAATATTCTCTTTGATTTTAGCTTTTTCCCTAAAAACAAGTAGCGGCTTTGCGTACCCTTTGCAGCTTTGCGTGAAATCCACGCTATTCAAACAAGAAATAACCCGGACCTAAACCGGTTTTAAATTCTTTAAGTAAATTCCCATCCGGATTGAAAATGCGGACGCTTCCGCTTTGAATGAACCCTTTAGGATCGGCGAGGTAAATTTGGTTGGTAGCCGAATCTACGCCCAATCCCCAAAAATATTGAAGCGGTTTCGCCGCAATAAACAACTGTGAGGGAAGCGTACTTGCAGAAATGTCCATTCGGTAAAGTCCATTGTAATTCGTGCCGCCATCATAATTCACGCCCAGGAAATACAGTGTATCTTTTGTCGGGTTCCAAGTTGGCTTTATGATATCCGCTTCGTTTTGGAACTGGAAGCTTTTTATTATCGATCTATTCTGAGGGTTTATCTGTGTTAAAGCTGCATTTTTTCCTTTATAAACATTCCCGGACAAAACCCATAGGTTTTTATCTTTATCCCGCAAAATATCTGTAGGCGCGCTGCCTGCGATGGGAATCCTGTGCGTGATTTCATCGGTTTCCGGGTTAATTTCGTAAATATAATTACATGCCGTATCCCAATTGGCAGCATATACTTTTCCATTATGGAGCAGCATCCCTTCTGTATTTGGGAAATCGACTACTATTTTACCAATGTTTTGGAAAGTTTTGGGGTTGATGATATTGATTTCAGGGTAAAACAAACTGCTTACATACATTTTGTTTTCGTTTACAAGCAACATCTGGCGGGGCTTTCGAGTAGCTATGCTTGCAATTAAAGCAACATCATCTTTATTGATTACCAAAATTTTATCCGAATTGTTGATGACTAAAAATAACTGGTCACCTACCGATAAAATACTTTGAAAAACATCCCCGAGCTGTTGCCCGTTCTTCGTTTCAAAAACATTATTGAACATACTGTCATGGTCAATATCATAAAGGGATAATGAAGAATTGCCATTACCCAAACTGCCTTCATTTGCAATCCAAACTTTTCTTCCTGAAGTGCCTGAAAATCCATCTTTTTCATCATTGGGCTTATCTTTCACACAAGAAAGAAACAAGATGCTGGCAATTAAAATAAAGCATGCAACCTTAACCGTCTTATTTAAAGAAAAACCTTTTGTAGCAATCATTTCATTATTAATTCACATTATTCAACAATAACCTTTTCCCAAGCACTTCCCCTGTCATTTTGCAATTCCAATAAATAAATACCTTTAGCTAAATTCTTTATTGAAAGTTCCGTGTGACTTTGGAATTTTCCTTTGAAGTAAAGTTTTCCCGCCAAATCGAAGATTCGGTAACGGGTTTCCTTCTCTCCTTTGATTTCAATATGTAATTTATCCTTTACCGGATTGGGGTAAATTGCGGCATTTAAATTGTCATGTATGTTGCTGATTGCAGTTGCATTACTATTCAAAACACCAATTGCATTCAAATCGAAACCACCACTTGGAAATGCCGAGGGATATGGATCATTGATTTTGTGACCGTCATAATCATAACTGGCATAAGTCTCATCTAAGCTGCCCACAACATCAATTATCTTAACATGCGTAATGTTATTTACATCAAGTCCTAGTTGGTCTTTTAATTCTTCCAAATCGAAAGGCGTCCCAAATCCGTTGATATATTTGCCGGCAAGATTGTTTAGTTTGGAAGCATCAATCCAATTAAAATTATCAATTTGAGCACTGTCTTGTGTTAAAGATTTGGCGGGAAACCTAAAGAATTGCACACCGTCCGAACTCACTTCCACAAATGCTAATTCAAGATAAGCCAAGGTGGAATCCGTAGGATGTAAAAAGCCATTTTCAAATACGGCAAAATCAGGACCGGCACCATTTCTTATGGGATGAGGGAAGGTCACGATCGCAAAACCACCATCCCCTAAACTCAAAACATCCAAATCCGGCGCACCGGCAACGGAATTTTCATTACCAACAACCGGTTTGCCCAAAGATGTATCTGCAATGTTTTTCCATCCTCTTTCAAAAGTACAGCCCTCAGCCCAAAACTGAATCCGGCTCTCATTTGCTTTGATTGCATCGCTTCCGGCTTGGTATGCCTGAGGAGAAAATTGAGCTTTTGCATTTGGGATGCCCATTAGCAAAAAAACGATGGGGAATATTATCTTTTTCATTTTTTAGGAATTAAACAAAACCTTTAATTACCCAAATCAACAAGGCTCTTAAAGGTTTTGTTTTATAATAAATATTAACTAAGTTTCATTTGAACAACAAAATTAAACTAATCCAACCCGTCGTTTTGATTAATGTTTAATGAATCTGGCAGCAGCGCTTTCACCACTCTTTATTTCCGTGGCTTTTAAAATATAAATTCCCGGCGCAATATCGGAAACATTAATTCTTGAAGCATTATCCTGTTGTATTATTTGTTGTCCTAAAGCGTTGAAAATGCGGATGTCCACTTTATTTCCTGTTTGGATGTCCAAATAATCAGATGCAGGGTTTGGGCTAATTTGAATATTTAGCTTATTATTTACAACGCTGATCGAATTTGGATCTACGGTTTTAAATGCAACCGTATCCCAATCAGAATGCGTGGTATCAGAACAAATCCTGCGGATATGGAAAATATAATCCGTATTTACCGTTAAGCTTGTGGCATCAAAACTTCCTGTATTCGTATATGAAGTGGTCGCTGTTGGAGCCAGGGAATTACTTTCATCAATTGCAAATTCAAAAGAATCCGCCGCCATGTACGACCAGCTGATTTGTGCGGCATCCTCCGTAATATTCTGAACAATCAAATCCGTAATTGGCTCACAAAAATCATCCATGGTCGTTAAGTTGTCCATTGCAAAATAAGAAGGCGTAAGCATGCCGCCAGCGTCCATGTCATCCGAACTCAAATCAAAAGTGAGACTATCCACATTTCCCAGGGAAGTAAGATTGACCCATTCCCAGGAATTCACATTGATGGATTGCCCGTTCCTGAAATCTGCCAACATGAAATTAACGGAATCCGTTGTTTTTTGACCGTTCATATAGCCTCTAACAGTAAGCTTAAACCAATGCTGCGCATTTGCAAAAGCCGGCGCAGCCATATAATAATAAGCATATGTGGTATTGGTAACATAAAATCCGGAAACCTTTTTCCCTATTGCATCACCTGTCAAAGCAGCACCAGCCGGAATCGTTTTGGTCGGATCCGTTCCCATATAATCGATATTGATATAACAAAGCCCATAATTATTTGAATTATTGGCACCGATTCCGGTTATCGCGGCCCTGTCTTCAAAAAAGCCCTGATCGGTAGTATCCGTAATATTAGAAAAATTAAAATTGGAGTAGCTGCCCCAAGGATTTGTGGCACCATAAAACTTTACATTCCCGCTCTGAAAAGAATAAGCCACATCAAGTTGCTGCGTGGATGCGAAATCAGATTCCGGAGATAGAGCTTGCCCTTCAAAATCGGAAACCGTTTGTGCTTGTGCAGAAAAAATGCCTAAACTTAAAAAAGCGGAAGCCAAAATACTGTGTAATTTGTATTGCATAATTAAAATAATTTACAAAATTAACAATACAACTTTGGGGAGGAAAATACAGGGAAACCGGCATTGCTCATTAGGAGCGTATGCCGCTTAACCTAAGCTTTTATCCCGAAAGCTATAGATAAAAAATCAAAAAAGGCTGGTCTTCTGACTTTTGCCTCGTTTTCCCCAACCTTCCCATTTCAAAGGAAACAGTGGTGTTTTTGAAGAAACCGTTGTTTTTCATTTTTGAAAAACCGGCAATTACAGCAGCGGGTACTGTTCCGGATTTAAACCGGATTCCCATTTCATCTCTTCTCACAAAGAGAAACCTGACTTGAGAAGCAAAGGTAATTAAAAATTTAAAAGCAAATGAAATAAAAATTCCCGAAATTTGTACGCATGAAATTTGAAGTCGGGGATCTCGCAATCTTGAAAAAAAGTGGGGAAGAAGCCATTATAATCAAATATATCAACGATGATTTGGTTGAAGTTGAAGTGGATAATGTTCATTTTCCCATTTTCGTGGACGAATTGGAAACGCCTTATCTTAAATGGTTTTCTGACCAAAGGGCAAAGGCACAGCAAACGAAGATGGACAACATTGCCATACTCCCCCAACAAGAAAAAACAGATGCCCCGAAAGGATTTCATTTTTCTTTCAGCCCTTTATATCACTATGATGGCTTTGAAGATGTGGTCAATCAGCTCAAGGTTTATTTTACCAATCAGACGCCCTATTCCATTGAGTTGGAATATGAATGTTTGTTAAATGAAACCGTATTGTTTTCCTATAAACAAAGGATACTGCCCTACGCTTCCGTTCATCTTCATGATGTCGCCTTTGCAGAAATGAGCCAAGGTCCACGCTTTTGCTGCGTGCTTTTACAAACTTCACAAAAGCATTTACAAAACAGCTTCAGTGAAACGATCAGAATCAAACCCAAAAAGCTGTTTGAATATATTTCCCAATTGCAAAAATCTTTAAAACCCCTGTTCCATGTTACGATTGCGAAAGACTTTCCCGCTCTTTCCAACGAAATAAAAGAAATGCCCACATTAAAAAAAAGGGTGCAAAAAATCATGGAACCAACTGCGCAAAAAACAAAGTACATTCCGGAAATTGATTTGCATTTAGAAAATATCGCAGCACATGTCCATGGACTGAACAATTTTGAAATCCTGACTCTGCAATTAAATGCTTTGGAAGATGCGCTGGATCAGGCAATTGGTGCACACCAGCAATCCATGATTATCATCCACGGCGTTGGGAAAGGGAAGCTAAAGGAGGAAGTACATGCCGTGTTGCGTGATAATTTCAGTGTCGATTTTTTCATTCATGATTGGATGCCGAGGTATGGTTATGGGGCTACGGAAGTGTTTTTTAAATGATCTGGTATTATGCCATATATATCCAACCTCTCAAAAGTATCGAATTTAAAAAAAAGCATAAAGGCGCAAAGAATTCATAAAGTTCACCAAGGCTTTGTGTACTTTGTGAAGATCTTTGTGTACTCTGTGGTTAAGAAAAGAAATTTTGACAAGCAATTTAATGGGCTTTTCCGTCTTTTATCAGGCATTACAATTTTCATGGAACCATAATAATTTCAGGTTTTAGGCTTGTTCTAAAAACAAAACCAATAATGGAGTTGTTGATCCAATCCTACTTATGCTTATTCGCCAAATCTTTGACACATAAAGTCACTGAGATAAAATAAGGAAAGCACCTCATGAAAATCATGAAGTGCTTTCCTTATTTTGCTTAAGCATTTTTATTTCAAAATCTCAAACTTGCGAATGACCATACCTTTATTCGTCTTGATACGAACATTATATAATCCTGAAGCCATTTTTGCAACATTCAATTGATGTTTACTAGCACTTTGAGGGAGATTTTGGTAAACAACTTGTCCTAAGACATTGAATACCGTAATATATTCCATATTCAAATCGCTGGTATTTTCAATCGTAATCTTATCGGAAGTCGGATTAGGATATAGTTTCAAAACATCGTTTCCTAAATCAACATTTTTTATACCGACTCCACTACATTCAACAGTTGTAGTTAAAGTTGTCGTACCACAATCATTGGTCATGGTCAATACAGCTACATAACTCCCGTTTTCATCGTATGAATGTGCAGCAGTAGCCCCTGCTATGTTTGTTGAACCGTCACCAAAGTTCCAATTATAACCTGTGGCATTTTCAGCGTTTTCGGCACCAAAAGTAAAAGAGCAGCTACCACCTTCATCTGTTACGACAATACCATCAGCAGAAGGTAACGGATTAATCGCCACATTCACTGTATCTGTAGTGGAACAGTTACCATCCGTAACGGTTACGGAATAAGCACCCGCCGATGTAACTGCCAATGTTTGTCCTGTAGAGTTATCATTCCATAAGAAATCCAATCCTGCATTTCCGGCATCTAAGGTCAAGGAAGCACCGGCACAAATAGCGGTATCATTTCCTAAATTCACAACCGGATTGTCACATGCCGCCACTATATTTACCATATAATCCTGCGCCTCTCCATAACTGTAAGATGAACAAGGGTCAATGTCTGATGCAATTTGAGAATAAGCCAAGCGGATCCGCATTCTGTGAATTCCTGCAGATATATTAGCTGGTACAGTAAAAGAGAATGCTCCGGTAGAGGCATTGCTCATATTTGAAATTGTTGCAATAGACTCACTCGCGTCAAACAAACCATCCAAATTATAATCAATCCAAATTTGCACATTTTCATCCGGATAATCATAAGAAGTCGTTACATTACCAGAATAAGAGTTTCCGATAGTTAAATTTGTTGACATTGAAGTGTAGTCCGTATAACCATTTCCGGAACAAGGTGTGTTTAAATTATTAATACCTGGAGCAACATCCCCGGTCAAAATAACATCTTTTATATCATCATCATAGATACAGCCATTCACATACACAGGTATGCAGTAGCACTGTAAGTAGTCATAAAGACCAACCGGTTCTACATTCGAAGTATCTGAATTATTACTGTTCGTACAAGTAGCAATCAACCTGTAATCCGATGATACAGAAGCACCATTGGTTAAAGTGTAAATCGGCGTAATCGCACCGGCAATATCGGTCCATGTATTTGTACCTGTCGGTGTTTCTTGCCATTGATAGTCCATACCGCCAACACTGTTGTTAACCACACTGGTCAAATCAAAACTAACCCCCGCACAAATAGAATCAACAACTGTAATCGATCCTACGCTTGGTGTACCTGTACATAAAGGAATAGCGACAATATTGACATTGTCAATTGCAGCCGGTGGTTGACTGCCCGAACCACCATCATTTGTCCATTCGTAAACTAATCTAGAAGTCGTTCCCGAAAAACTTTGGGGAATAATAAATTCTCCGGTAGTTGACCAAGTTGAATTGTTATTATAATACGCACCAATTTGCAACATTCCGGCACCAGCAGTAATTTGTGTACCCGGAGTTGGTATATAGGAAATTGGAACTAACCAAACCTTGAAGTAATCATAGAAATAGGGTGTGGTACCTTCGCCATTACACTTCCAGTCAAAAGTAAGTTTAAATGTATTTGATCCACCTGTTGGAAAAGTAATGTCCCTAAAAGCCTGTACAATAGAAGGGGATCCGGTAGAATAAGCGTTCGACGTACCGGCATCGTTGGTAATATACAACGCATTTCCTGTATTGCCTGTTGCTGCCCCCACAATCCATTTATTAGTTTGGCTGCCGTTAATCAATGTCCAGTTTGTACCCGTTGTCGTGAAGTTCTCAGTATAAGGGATAGTAGCTGGAACCTGTAGTGTAGTAAATGAAAGCATTTGCGACCATTCACTTTTATCACTTGCAGAGCAAACAGAACGAACCCACACAAAATAAGTCGTACTAGCTGTCAAGGTACCTAAACCGGTAGTCAACCCGGGGGCAACAGATCCGGTCGCTACAGTTGAACTGGTTGGAGGAACGCCGGTTGTATTCCGGTAATATTCATAACCACTTGCCGGAGCTGCGAAAGGTGCAGTCCAGCTAATATTCCCAGCTGATTGAGTTGCACTTACTAAAGTAAGGGCAGTTGGCTCAAAACAAGTAGGACTTTCTTTTACAGTAATGTCATCAATCGACATATCCCCTTCATAATCTGACCCTCTGACACCTAAAAACCTGACTTGCAATATGCCTGTGTAACCTGGCAAAACAATTCTTTTAATAGACCAGGGTGCATTTTCTGAAGTTTGCTGTTGGCCGATAAGACTATCTACAGTATTCCAGGTTGTTCCATCAGAAGCTTGTACATACAGCTTACCCATATAGCTCCCATACATATGGTAATAAAATTCCAACATGGGCAAAGTCAATGCTGTAACATCCACGCCTGGGGAAGTCAACTTAGCGGTATCACCTTGGCTTCCGGAGGATGCTTCTGTATAAAAATATTTATTCCCACTATGTGCAGAAGCTGGACCCGTAGCGGATGACGGCGTAGTTCCGCCATTCCCGACAACATCCCAACGAAAGGCATTATTATTAGCCGTTGGACTGGAAGTCCAACAATCAACAATGGAAGAATTTGTTGTAGTCACTTGCGTTTCTACATCATACACAAAAGGAGCAGGGCTAACTGTACATAGTGTTTTAAAAGTAGTGGTTGGAGTCCAACTACTTTTATCGGTGGCATTGCATGATGAACGAACCCAGACATAATAAGTTGTATTCGGCGTAAGCGATGATAAACTTTTCGTCAAAATCCCGGCTGCCACGGTATCGGTAGGGATTGTTATTGCAGTCGGATAAGAATTTGACGTGCTGAGGTAATATTGATAACCAAGAGCCGGCACAACGGATGCCGCAGTCCAGTTAATATTAGCAGTTGTCGCTGTAACATTGGTGACATTCAAACCACTTGCAACATAACAAGTTGGTGCTGTTATAATTACGGTATAATCTTCAAATTCGCCATAATCCAATGTAGCACATGACCCCACCGGCCCATTAGATTCATAAACATCAGCACCAACCCTCATACGGGTTGTACCTACGGTTGCAGCTGGTGGAATAACAAAACTTCCTAAAGGATTTGAGGTATAATTTGACGTGCTGTACACCATTTCACCCGGGTCATTAAAACTTCCGTTCTGATTATAATCAACCCAGATTTTAGTACCAAAAGTAGTAGTGGCATAGGGCCCAAATTTGGCGGAAAAAGAAATACTTGTCCCTAATGATGCAGATAGCGTATCGGAACCGGCAAAATCACCGTATCCACCGCTGGATAGTCCCGAACCTAAATTGCTTACATTGATGTCACCTCCAAATGTCTGAAAAGTATCAATGAAATAATCTGTGTATGAAACTGAAGGATTGCAATAACATTGAGTCGAAGGGTTAATCGTAGTGGTCAATATATTGGAAGTATCAGCATTAGTTCCACAAGCAATTATATATCGGTAATCTGTAGGCGTAGCCATTGCACTTGCTATAGTATAAAAGCCCATCGTTGCTCCAGGGATATCTTGCCAAGCTCCGGTACCTGCCGGATTCCGGCTTTGCCATTTCCTTGTCAACCCGCTAACCCCGGCAGTTGCCCCGGTAAGTGTGATTGCGTAGGAATTTGTAGGACAAACTCCTAATGTTAGAGGTATAGTTCCTGCTGAGGGTGTTGCAGAACAAGGTGTCCCACCCGTAACCGTCAGTGTGTAATCTTCCGCTTGGCCATAGTCCACAGTTCCACATGCCGGTGGGTAGTAAGAACCACCTCCAGAATAATATTGTTTGGCGACCCTCATTATTGTATTACCACCCAAAGCTGTTGATGGCACCTGTATATTTCCATTCAACGCTTGTGAAGGTGTAAGTCCATTCGTATTTGTCAACATGCCGATGTCATATTTTTCATCGGTAGAATTGAATTGACCATCTTGATCCCAATCAATATATACACTATATGTATTATCCCACGAACCATCTGAATTACCATTTAAGATAATAGGATAGGATTGACCGATAGCAACTGTGCCCGTCATGGTAGTAAAATCCTCGTATGCACTCGAACTCAAAGCCGCTGGACTCGTATTGTTAATGCCAGCGAAATCGACCATAGTTATTGGTTCCACCCCATTATTTATTCCGAAACTGCAATATTGGGCTTGCAGGGATCCCGCGCCGAAAAACAGGGTTAATAGCGTTAATATTCTAATTTTAGGTAAAAATTTCATAGGTTTATAAGTTTAATTTGTTTGAAATAATAATTCAAATGGATTTTTTTCTTTCCAAAAAATAAAAAGCTATTAGGTAGGAGCAGGGATAAATAGTTTCATCATGGTCAATGTTTAGTGTAAATTTAAATATGAAAAAATGAGGATTGACAAAAATTTAATGGTTAATTTTATTTTTTACCGATAAAGATAGAATAATAAACCTTCAAAATGCAATTATTGTACAATAAAAAAAATCTTTGACTAAGATTACATCTATTTTAAACTATAACTATTTTCCTAAATCCGTCAGTATCATGCGCAAACTACCCTAAAGCATAGAAAAAAATATCCATAAAAAAAGTCGTGAACGCAATGTTCACGACTTTTACTAAAAATGACAAAAACTATTTTAATTCAAACCAAATTCTGCACGGATTACATTCAAACAGCTACCTGCTTTAAACCATTCTATTTGTTGTTCATTATAAGTGTGGTTTACATCCAAAATATCGGAACTGCCGTCATTATGATGAACAACCATTTTTAAATGAGTAGCAGGAGTAAAGTTTTCCAGGCCGATAATATCGAAAGAATCGTCTTCCAAAATCTTATTGTAATCTTCTTTATTTGCAAAAGTCAAACCCAACATACCTTGTTTTTTCAAATTGGTTTCATGGATCCTTGCGAATGATTTCACCAGGACCACCGTTACGCCTAAATGACGGGGTTCCATTGCAGCATGTTCGCGGCTGGAACCTTCACCGTAATTTTCATCACCGATGACCACACTTCCGATCTCGGCGGCTTTATATGCCCTTGCCACATCCGGAACCGCAGCATACACACCAGTCAGTTGATTTTTTACGCTGTTGATGTTTTCCGTATAAAAATTGGTTGCGCCAATCAGCATATTGTTGGAAATATTATCCAAATGCCCACGGTATTTCAACCAAGGGCCTGCCATGGAAATATGATCGGTCGTGCATTTTCCTTTAGCTTTGATCAATAATTTCAACCCTTTCAAATCACTTCCTTTCCAGGCAGGAAACGGTGCCAGCAATTGCAAACGGTCTGATGCAGGGGAAACGGCAATTTGAATCACGCTGCCATTTTCTGATGGCGCTTGAAAGCCTGCATCTTCAACTGCAAATCCATTAGGCGGCAATTCATGCCCGGTTGGCGGATCCAATTTTACTTGTTCACCATTATTATTTGTCAAGGTATCCGTAAGCGGGTTGAAGGTCAGGTCGCCGGCAATTGCCAATGCCGTAACCAATTCAGGCGAACCCACAAAAGCTAAAGTGTTGGGGTTACCGTCATTCCTGCTCTGGAAATTCCTGTTGAAGGAATGCACGATCGTGTTTCTTTCTTTCTTTTCAGCACCGGGCCGCGCCCACATCCCAATACAAGGCCCGCAGGCATTGGCAAATACAGTGCCTCCTATTTTTTCAAAAATTTCAACGAAACCATCCCTTTTAATGGTATAATGAACCTGCTCGGAACCCGGGGTAATCGTATATTCTGCTTTTGCAGTCAAACCTTTGTCCACGGCCTGCTGCGCTAAACTCGCGGCACGGCTGATATCTTCATAAGAGGAATTGGTACAAGAACCGATCAAACCAACGCCGATATTTGTGGGCCAGTTATTTGCGGCAGCGGCAGCTTTCATTTTTGAAATCGGCGTTGCCAGATCGGGAGTATAGGGCCCATTCAGGTAAGGTTCCAATTCGGACAAATCCAACTCAATGACTTTATCAAAATATTTTTCAGGATTTGCATAAACTTCGGGATCGCCGGTCAAATGTTCTTTAATTTCATTTGCCAAATCAGCGATTTCCGCACGATTTGTGGCACGCAAATATCTTTCTATGGATTCGTCATACCCAAAAGTGGAAGTGGTTGCACCAATTTCAGCACCCATATTTCCAATAGTCCCTTTGCCTGTCGCACTCAGGCTTTTGGCACCTTCGCCAAAATATTCAACGATACAGCCTGTTCCGCCTTTTACAGTTAATTTTCCGGCAACCCAAAGGATGACATCTTTTGCAGACAACCAACCACTTAATTTTCCTTTTAAATGAACACCGATCAATTTGGGCATCTTTAATTCCCAAGGCAACCCTGCCATTACATCACAGGCATCTGCACCACCGACCCCAATTGCGATCATACCCAAACCGCCGGCATTGGGTGTGTGCGAATCCGTGCCTACCATCATGCCGCCGGGAAAAGCGTAGTTTTCTAAAACCACTTGGTGGATGATGCCGCCACCTGGTTTCCAGAAGCCGATACCATAACGGTTGGAAACAGAAGCCAGGAAATCATAAACTTCCTTATTGGCATTCACTGCTATATCCAAATCCTTGCCCGCACTTGTTTTTGCTTGAATCAGATGGTCACAATGCACGGTTGAGGGAACGGCAACTTTATCCCTTCCGCAAGTCATGAACTGCAAAAGCGCCATTTGTGCTGTTGCATCCTGCATCGCTACCCTGTCCGGATGAAATTCCACATAATCCTCACCTCTTTCCAAAGGCTGCGTTGCAGGCTGGGTCAGGTGCGAATACAATATCTTTTCGGTTAAAGTAAGCGGGTGGTTCAACAAACGACGGGCAGCTTCTATTTTGCCCGGCATTTCAGCATAAACCTTGCGGATGAGATCTAAGTCAAAAGCCATTTTTGATTATCTGTTTTTAATAATTTGAAAAAAAGACAGGATAGGGAATCAAATTATACATAATTTAAATTTACCATATACGCTGTATTGGTTTGCAAAATTAATTCATTATTCAGATAAAAGAAAATAAACAAGGACTATTGTCAAATAAATTCCCGTTTATGCATTATTTTCCCAATAATTTTTCTATAAAGTTTTGAAATTCATGGTCGTTATAATCCGCCATGCCCTCATGCCGGAACACAATTGCACCTGTTTTGTCGATTACCACGGTCGTGGGGACGGAATTACCTAAAAGGAAATCAGGAATTGGCGTATCGGCAACGGTAACCGGCAATTGCAATTTATTGTCCCGGATATATTTCAGCGATTGCTCCATTTTGTTATCGATATCCACAATCAAAAAAATCAAATCTTTTTGGTCTTTAAATTTATTGTAGAAATCATTGATGGAAGGCCTTTCAGCTTTGCATGGCGGACACCAAGTTGCCCAAAAATTGATGAAAACCACCTTCCCTTTTTGATCAGATAAATTGATTTGTTCACCGTCCTGATTCCTAAAACTGATATTTTCAAGATTTGCCGGTTGATTTTCAATTGCTGTATCCGCAACAACTTTGGGTTGAAACAAACCAATTTTCATTAATCCTGTCATTATCTTCCCTTTAAATGCGGGGCTAAAAAAGAGTGTTGCAACAAATAAGAACAATAAAAGCGTAATCAGGTTGGAAACGCTCCATAATTTCTTTTTCTGGTTGGGGTTTTGTTCTTTTGGCATAATTAATTTATCGATTTCTGATTTTATTTTTGCTCCTTCCCATAAGTGTTCTTATTGTAGATATCATTCAAATATATCAAATCACCTGATTGGTTATCCAATGAAATAGTCAGGTACACGATATACACCGGAATTGTTTCTTCCAGGTTTACGGTTTTTGTCTTTTTTGTGCTGATGATATCGGCAACTTTTGCACTGTCGTAATTTTTACTTTCCAACAAATACAAAGCAAAATCTTTTGCATGCTCCAAGCGGATACAGCCTGAACTCAGCGCCCGGTCATCTTGTGAAAAAGCACTCTTATATGGCGTATCGTGCAGGTAAATATGCCATGGGTTGGGCAAATTAAATTTTACAAGACCCAATGCATTGTCAGATCCCGGAGATTGGCGATAAGAAAATTGTTTATAATTGGAGCTTGTCACAGAATTCGTTACATCTTTTCCACTTGAATTAACAGCATGGAATCCCTTTCTTTTTAAATAGCTGTTGCCGGAACGGTTAATGCCTGACTGTACATCATTCTTCAAAATTGTAGGTGGAATCACCCAGGATGGATTAAAAACAACATTCGTCATTACTGCATTCAAACTTGGTGTTGCACGGCTTTTTTTTCCCACTATCGCTTTACATTCATAAGCAACCGCATTATTTTTAATCATTTGCATTTTCATAGATGGAATATTTACCCACACAAATTCATCCCCGAATGATTGTGGCATAAATTGCATCCTGGTCAGATTCCATATTAACTTACGAATGTAATAGGCTGGCTCATGCCTTAAAGAAGCAATCGTGGCATCGTTGACTTTGGAAGTCACTTTCAAATTATGAATGCGTTGATATGCTGCAATAATTGCAGATAAACTGTCTTTATCATACAACTCTGGGTTGATTTTTCCCAATTCCTTCTTCAGGACAAAATTAGTTATGCTGTCATTTTTGAAATTAGCATGTGCTTTAAGGTTTAAATAAACGCTGTCTTTATTTAAGTTTTGCCAAAAAGAAATAGATTTCAACATGGCTTTATACAGTTTATTTTTAGGGCGAAAGTCATCAAATAACTCAAATGCTGTGGTATCTTTTTTAAAAAAACGATTCGCCAGTATTTTGGCACCATTAAAAGTACTGTCATTGGACATATGCCAATCCTCGTCTAATACTTTTTCATCCTTACCCATCAGTAAATCCCGGGCGGCACTCAGATAACTATGCGTCATGAAAACATCCCATTTCTCGACACTGTCTTTGTTGGATGCACCACCGTTTTTGACCGCTTGCATAATTCCATGAATCAAGGAAACATTATAATCGTCGGGATTCAATCCTTCATTTTGCAAAGCATTCAATTGATTGAATAACGCATTTCCCGCATTATTCAATCCACCGTTGTCAAACCAGAACGGCTTATAATCCACAAATTGATAAGCGCATGACACATTCAATTCCCTATCAAGGAACAATTTATTCGGAAATCCGGCATCCGAAGTATCTATATGTTTGAATTTGGAATACAAATCCTTTTGAACAGCATCTATATTCACGATTTCCTTTTGAAAAATACTTCCCCTTTTATTTTCTGAACATGAAAATAAAAACAAGATAAGCATCACGCTCAAGATATGTTTCGCTCTTTTCAAATATTTGGTTTCAGGAATGAATTCCTCTTTTTTTAAAATTTAAAATTATAAGTAATACTTGGCAAAATCGGGAAAATAGAAACTTGTTTTACTTTCACTTCCGTTCCGCTTTGCACATTTCCGGTCGTTTCCACATATAACAAATAAGGGTTTTGCCTTGAATACACATTATATATCGAAAATGCCCAACTACCCTTCCAACGCTTCGTACTCTTGGGTTTAGGTGTATAAATCAAGGATAAATCCAACCTGTGATAAGGGAAAATCCGATATGCGTTCAACTTGCTGTTGTCCTGAACCACATTCCCTTCAATGATGTAATAGCCCGTTGGTAAAGTTATCGCATTTCCAGTGCCAAAAATAAAAACACCTGAGAAATCCAGCTTTTTACTGATTTCATAATTGGCGACTACAGATAAATCATGCCTCCTGTCGTATTTGGCAGGAAATCGCACCCCATTGTTCAGGTCTTTAAAATCACGCCAGGTCCAGGAAAGCGTGTAACCAATCCAGCCCGTAAACCTGCCTTTGGTTTTATGGATAAAGAACTCAGCGCCATAGGCATTTCCATCCCCAAACACAAAATCCAATTCCGGATCACGCATAGAAGTCGGGGTATAGCCTGAACGGTATTCAATTTGGTTACGCATGTCTTTATAATAAACCTCAATAGAAGTTTCCACCGCATCATTCAAGAAATTCTGAAAGTAACCCAGCGCATATTGCCATGATTTCTGCGGCTTTACGATTGCCGTGCTGGGCATCCAGATATCCGTCGGCAGCGTACTGCCGTTGTTGGCAACTAAGTGGATGTATTGATATGTTTTTGAAAAGCTGGCTTTAATAGAACTGTTTTCACTGATTTCAAAACGGGCATTCAAACGGGGTTCCCAACCGCCGTAATTTTTCACCAGTTCTCCTGACGCAAATGAAACACTGTCCAATTTATTACCATTGTCATCTAACCCATATCTTGTGTAAGGTCCAACTTGCCCGAACCAGGAGTAACGGATTCCGGCATTTATTTTTATCCTTGAGCTTAAATCAAATTCATCCAATGCATAGACACCCGCTTCATGTGCAAATTTTATCATCGAATTATCCGGCGTAAAATCAGCGGTACCTGAATTACCTGAAGTTTGATTGGGCGTAAAAGTATGATAAGTATAATTCCCCCCAAACTTGATGTGATGCTTTGCCGCAGGGTAATAATCAAAATCAAATTTTCCGTTCCAATCCTTGATCCCCGAATTGAACTTGATCAGCATATCGTTTTGCATACTTTGAAATTCAAATTTATAATCATTGTAAACCGCCGTAGTATTCAAGAAAAGTTTAGGGCTGAATTGATGGTTCCAGCGCAAGGTAGCCGTTTTGTTTCCCCAGGGCATTTTTGCACCGAAAGTGCCGCTTCCGCTATTGAAATTAAATACATCTTTCCCGAAATAGCCACTTAAATAAACTTTGTCCCTTTTCCCTAATTGATAATTCGCTTTCAAATTGACATCATAAAAATAATATCCGGAACCCTTCATTTCATCTTTTAAAAACGGTTTTGTGATAAAATCAATATAGGTGCGCCTCCCCGAAAGCATAAAAGAGCCTTTGTCTTTTTTGATGGGTCCCTCTAAAGTCAGCCTTGAAGCAATCAGGCCCAAACCACCTTCGGCATGATATTCCTTATTGTTTCCGTCCTTCATGGAAACATCCAAAACGGAAGACAGCCTGCCGCCATAATTGGCCGGCATCCCGCCCTTTATCAGCGTTACATTTTTAAGTGCATCCGCATTGAAAACGGAGAAAAAGCCAAACAAATGGCCGGTATTATAAACAACGGCATCGTCTAGCAAAACCAAATTCTGGTCTGGACCGCCGCCCCTTACATAAAAACCGGAATTGCCTTCGCCGGCAGATTGAACGCCAGGCAAAAGCTGGATTGCTTTAAGAATATCGGTTTCACCAAAAATAACGGGCAGTTTTTTGATCTTTTCCACACTGAGGGTAGTGGTTCCCATTGCCGTTCCGCGCACATTATCGGTATTGCGCGTAGCGCTTATCACGACTTCATCTGTAATTTGTGCCTGTTGCGTCAGTTGAAAGTCAATCTGTAAATTTTCAATCAAATTCACTTTCCTTGCTTCCTCTTTATAGCCGATCGAGCTTATATTAACGGAGTAAGTGCCCTGATCCATCGTGATGGAAAAAAAACCATAACTATTGGTAATGGTACCAATTTTGGCTTCATCAACATAAAGACTGGCTCCAATCAACAATTCCCCGCTTTTCGCATCTTTGACATAGCCGCTCAGTGTCACTTTTTTTTGTCCAAAAAGTGTACTTGTGGAAAAAAATAAGAAAAAAGAAAATAGAAAATAATAACGCATAAAATCAAGCTTGCTTAGAATGCGAAAATAATCTTTAATTAATTAAAAATAAGATTTTAATGCAAGGGATTTAACACACAAAATACACAAAAGTTTTCACTCATGAATATTAAGGTACAGACCCAAGGATGGATGATTTTCAGAATTTCAGGTCTCTATCACCAGTTAAAATACCGTTGTACCCCAAGTGTGTAAACAGGATACAATTTGGCATACGAAAAACCAAGGCACCTAAAAGAAGTGGAAAAATCAATTCTCAAATTTGACCGGACAATATACTGGATACCCGGGCTGATATCCACGAAATAATTCCGTTGCAATGCTTTTGGATATTGATCATTGATCAAATAATACTCATTGGGCATACCCACAAAAATATCCACTTTTGCAGCATCGTAATATTTTCCTTTAAAGGTCAGATAAAAGTTCAGGTTTCCCTGATCATAGCTTTCATATTTCCGGGGCAACAATAAATAACCAAAAGAAAGACTATAAGTTATTGCCTTGCCATAATACACCCGAATGGGAATGTCCGGCATGGAAGAAATAGGATCCGGCGAAGAACCCAAATAAGCCGAAGGTAAAATAGCGCCGGCAGTAAGCGAGCCCGCAAATTTATTTTTCAATAATGTGGTTATTAAGCCAAATCCCCATCCTGAATTATCGCCCATTTCCAAATCCGGTTCCGTTTCATGATGCGTGGTTTTAACCTTCGCAGCTTCGGCATAAGCTGCCATCCTGAAATGTTCATTTTGATGGTCCAAACTCAAAACACGATATTTCCCGTATAAATGAAAGCCATTAAATTTGTAAGGATAAAACTTTCCCCGTTCCGGAGTATTGTGAAATGGAAATTCTTCAGGCATCTTATCACCGTGATGATTGGAAGACAAGGCTGTCAGGAACAACGACAACTTGGGCGTTACGCCATACGAAAGCCTCAGTCCATTCTGAAATCGCCATTGCTTCACTTCCTTATAAGTTTCTGAATACAGCTTAACACCCAAAGTACCTTTAGGAATTGAACTTGCAGGCTCGGCCAAAGGAAAAAGCTCCTGTGCAAATAATTGCATGGGAAACATCATGAAAAAGAATAAATAGCGTTTCATTGCTCCTGCTTTTCCTTTACGAAATAATTATTTTTACCCTTGCAATTACCTTTGGATTTCAAATCGTACTGTTTCCATTCTTTTGGACCTGAAAATTCTTTTCCCACAAGTTGAAATGTACTTGCATTGCCTTTTGGCATAGAAAAACTGCCGACTAAATTAAATACATCAGCTTTGACCTGAAAACAATCGGGACCATAATTGATTTTTTTATTGTCTAACTGAAAATTCAAAAAGCGAACTGAAAACCCGGCATCCCGCACTGCTTTTGCGATTGAGCTAAAATTAACTGCCATATTATCCTTGAAAAATATTTTTGCATTTGTTTGTTGCAAATCCATATCTATCTTTTTGATAAATGCTAATTTCTCCAATTTCAATTCCACACTCCGACTACATTGCGCACAAGTCAGCCCATTGATTCCCAATTCCGCAGACCGTATCTGACCAAATGAAATTCCGGAATCCAAGATAAATAACAAGAAGAAAACAATCTTTTTAAATTTATTCTGGCTCATAAGCGTAAAGTTAATTAATTTAGTACGATTAAAAATTTAAAATTTAATGAAAGGGAATCATATTCGCTTGGCTTTACTGTCTTTTTTAACGATTTGCATATTGGTGATCCAATTTATGTTGGACAGAAATGAGCAGGCAATGAATTACTATATCCAAAATATATTTCTTCCCATACAAAGAGGACGCAATAATTTATTCAACAGAATACCAATCAGCATTGGGGACATTTTGTATCTTTTGATTTTTCTGCTGCTCTTGCTGTTATTTATCCGACTAATATATTTTGCATGTACCTACAAGAAAAATAAACCCGATTTCTGGACGGAATTATTACGGTTTTTCATGTTGCCTGTAGTGGTTTATCTGGCATTTCTTGTATTTTGGGGCGGCAATTATTCCAGGAAATCACTGACGCACAATTGGGATTTGGAAAAAGTGGCATGGAACACAAAAACATTGATTACTTTAAATGAGTTCCTGATTCAAAAGTTAAATGAAATCAACAAAGATAGTGCAGTGGAAACCTATCCAAAAATAAAAACGCTTAACCATTTGTCCAATCAATTTTATCATGAAATGTTTGGTTCCATTATTCCAAAATTAAAAGTGAAACCCACTTCATTGGGTTATCTCCTCAGCTATTTTGGAATACATGGCTATTACAACCCATTAAGTGGCGAAGCTCAGTACAACAAATTCATCCTCCCTTTCATGCACCCCTTTGTCATAACCCACGAAATGGCGCATCAGGTAGGCATAGCGCGGGAAGATGATGCAAATTTAATGGCTTATATAATTGGTGTGGAAAGCAATAACCGCGCATATCAATATTCTGCTTACTTTAATTTATACCTGTATTCAAGTTCCGATTTAAAAGAAAAAGACAAGGTAAAAGCCAAAGAATTATACGAAACGCTTAATCCCAAAAGCCAACAAGACATCATCGATTTGCGCGCCATGTACCGAAAATACAATACTTCACTCCGTGGCTTTTCCAACTCTTTGTATGATGAATATTTAATTCTTCATGGTCAGGAAAAAGGGATTGGATCTTATAACGATGTCTCCAAATGGGTATATTATTGGGAAATATTCAATAGGAAAGAGCAGCTTTCAATATTTTAAGATCCTTAGTGAACATCTTTGTGCCCTACTGTTGATTTATTTCATAGGGCATTGGAAAAAACATCCTCGAATGGGTGTAGCGGGGATCAAATTTGCGGGAAAAACAAGGCATTATGTAACCGAACGGACCTGTAGTTCATATCATCGAATGAAAAGGAGCGGCCAAAATAGATTGTCCGCTCCTTTCAAAGATTATCAAAAACGATTAATAACGATAATGCTCAGGTTTGTATGGCCCTTCCTTGGGAAGTCCTAAATAAGAAGCCTGAACATCCGATAAGGTATCCAATTCCACGCCAATTTTACCTAAATGAAGCCTTGCTACCTTTTCATCCAAATGCTTTGGCAACACATAAACTTTGTTTTCGTATTTATCCGCATGATTCCATAGTTCCAGTTGAGCCAAGACCTGATTGGTAAAGGAATTGGACATTACAAACGATGGATGGCCGGTAGCGCAACCCAAATTAACCAAACGCCCTTCTGCCAGAACAATCACATCCTTTCCGTCGATCGTATAAATATCCACCTGAGGTTTTACCGTATCTTTAGTGTGGCCATAGTTTTTGTTCAGCCAATCCATGTCTATTTCAATATCGAAATGACCGATATTACAAACGATGGCCTTGTCTTTCATCAATTTAAAATGTTCGCCGGTAATGATGTCCCTGCAACCTGTTGTGGTCACCACAATATCCCCTTCTTTCACCGCGTCCACCATTTTCTTTACTTCAAAACCATCCATTGCAGCTTGCAAAGCACAAATAGGGTCTATTTCCGTAACGATTACGCGGGCACCAGCACCTTGAAGGGAAGCGGCAGAGCCTTTACCCACATCACCGTAACCTGCAACTACGGCAACTTTCCCTGCCATCATCACATCCGTTGCACGGCGGATGGCATCAACCAAAGATTCTTTACAGCCGTATTTATTGTCAAATTTAGATTTGGTAACACTATCGTTTACATTAATCGCCGGCATGGGCAAAGTCCCTTTTTCCATGCGTTCGTATAAACGATGCACGCCAGTTGTCGTTTCTTCAGAAAGGCCCTTGATATTTTTTACCAGTTCAGGATATTTGTCAATGACGATATTGGTCAAATCGCCGCCATCATCCAAAATCATGTTCAAAGGTTGATCTTCACTACCAAAGAATAAAGTCTGTTCGATACACCAATCAGCCTCTTCCTGTGTTTCGCCTTTCCATGCAAAAACCGGGACACCGGTAGCGGCAATGGCAGCAGCAGCCTGATCCTGCGTAGAAAAAATATTGCAGGAACTCCAGCGGACTTCCGCTCCAAGGGCAGTCAGGGTTTCAATTAAAACGGCAGTTTGAATAGTCATATGCAGGCATCCGGCGATTCGCGCACCTTTCAAAGGCTGTGCAGCACCAAATTCCTGACGAAGGCTCATCAAGCCGGGCATTTCAGCTTCCGCAAGCCTGATTTCTTTCCTGCCCCACGCTGCAAGTGAAATATCTTTTACTTTATAGGGCAAATTCAAATCGATTTGCATATTTTCTGTTGACATGATTTAATTATTTTTATTTTGCAAAGATACCAAATTGAACAAAAGTTCTTAACTTTCCAATAATTTTAGAACAAATCACCATTTTTATTCATCCTTATAGAACAAAACATCTATTCATGGCAGATTTATCCAATTCAGACAACAAAAGCACTGTTTCCGTCGATGAAAAAGACCTTGCAATTTTGCGCCTGCTTCAGGAAAATGCGAAATACACCGTCCGTGAAATTTCCAAAAAAGTGCTGTTAAGCCCTACTCCCGTGCATGAACGCATCAAACGCATGGAAGAATCGGGATTGATCAAACAATATGTGGCATTAGTAGATTATGCAAAAGTTAAAAAAGGGCTGATGGTAATTTGCTATGTATCGTTAAAACAACACAACAAAAAATCAGGTTCAAAATTCATCCAAATTATCCGGGAATTAAATGAAGTGATTGAATGTTACAATATTTCCGGCGAATTTGATTTCCTGTTAAAAGTGGTTGCCGAAGACATGGACGACTACTATAATTTCCATGTCAATAAACTAAGTTTGATTGAAAATATCGGACATCTGCAAAGCGTTTTCGTTATGGGCGTCATTAAGCAAACACATAAATTGGTTTAGGAATCCGACAAGATAAAACATTAGCTGAAAAGTATTCAATACATTTGCAACCCATATAAAATTACACATGAACATCCGCTATATTTTAGATCATAATGATTTCCTTAATTTTCAATTATTCACGACTTCCACTTTGGAAGCGGCAAAAAAGAGAAGACGGAAAATCAGGGTTTTTACACCGATGATTTATCTCGCCTTAGGTTTTTGGCTTTACTTCAAGGATAAAGAACAAAACTACAAACTCACTATTTTCCTCATCATCTTTGCCGTCTTATGGTATTTTATCTTCCCGTTTTTTGAAGCAAAAAGCTACAAAAAAAAGCTCATGAAATATATCATGACGCATTATAAAGACACGCTGCCCATGTCCGTCGATATGGAATTGGAAAACGAAAGCTTGTATTCAAAAGGATTGGAAGAGAAAAACAGGATTTTTTACAAAGACTTTGAAGACCTGAAAGAAACCGACCAATATCTTTTCGTAAAAATCGAGAATACAGGCCAGACCTTGATTTTCCCAAAAGAAAAAATCAGCAATCACGAAGAATTAAGCAATCACCTAAAAGCGATCGCCCAAAAACAAAACCTTCCCTATACTAATTATGGGGATTGGAAATGGAAGTGAGACATGAGATATGAGATAGGCTGACCATAAAAGTCAATTTATAGGAAATCAAAATTAAAATATATCCGCAAATGTCAGGTGTATTCAGAGGAGTTTAAAAGGGACTTGTTTCTTATTTGGAAAGTGGGAAATTTAGTGATTACAATCATATATTGTATGATGTTCGCAACAATACAATATATGATTGGATATATAAATTTTAGACTATAAATAAAAGAGGTTGCCGGGTAGTGGAAATATTATGAAAATATGCATAAATCATAGTTCAGCCAACTACAAATGCTCATCAAAATAATCCGAAATCTTCTGCATCAAATGCACCCTGTCTTTTCCTAAAACATTATGCTCATGTCCGGGATAAACGAAATAATCCAGCTGAACGCCATTATCCACACAGGCTTTGATGAATTTTATGGAATGTTGCCAAACTACTACCCCGTCTTGCGCACCATGAATCATCAGTAATTTCCCTTTTAAGTTTTTTGTTTTAGTCAATAAATTGGCTTCTTCATAACCTTCCGGATTTTGTTGTGGCGTGTCCATATAGCGCTCGGTGTACATGATTTCATACATTTTCCAATCAATGACCGGACCGCCGGCAACGGCGCATTTAAAAACTCCCGGATGCCTTAACATTAAAGAGGTTGTCATAAACCCACCAAAACTCCAGCCATGAACGCCCATTCTTTCGCTATCTACATAAGACAGTGATTTCAAGTAATCCACGCCTTTTAATTGGTCTTCCATTTCCACAGTGCCTAAATGGCGGAAGGTGACTTGTTCAAATTTTATGCCTCTGTTGCTGCTGCCCCTACCGTCCATAGTAAAAACGACATATCCTTTTTGTGCCATGTATTCATACCAAAGATTGCCGCTTGCAGGGAAGCCGTTATTCAGTAGCTGAACATTGGGTCCGTTATATAAATAAACGATTACAGGATATTTTTTAGTGGAATCGAAATTGATAGGCAAAATAATTTTACCAAAAAGATCAGTGCCATCATCGGCTTTTAAAGTGATGTTTTTAATTTCAGGGCGTTGAAAACCAGCTAAGGGATTTTCAGAATTAATCAGGATTTTGTTCCATTTCGATTGCGTTGAAACCACTTCTATCTTCCTCGGTAAATCCGGGTTGGAAAAATTATCAATCAGGTAATTCCCATCATCGCTTACTTTGGCATTATGCACGCCAAAATCTTTGTCCAACCGCCTCATTTCCCCGTTCTCCCAATTGACCGCATAAATATTCTTCGACATCGGGGATTCTTTTGAAGCCGCCACGATCAATTCTTTTTTTGACTTATTTTTCCCTAAAATATCATTGACCAACCATTCACCTTTCGTGATTTGGTTCAACAACTTACCTTCTGTATTGTAACGGTATAAATGCATAAAGCCATCGCGCTGGCTCCACCAAACAAATTCGTCGTTTTTACCAGGGAGAAATTCCAAAGAATGCTGTGGCTGTACATATTTGGGATCGGTTTCTTCAAATAGCGTTTTGATAAAATCCCCTGTTTTCGCATCATACTTATTCAACCATAAATGATTTTGATCCCGGTTTAAGATCGCAATAAAAACATATTGCTCATCAGGGCTCCAGGTTACGCAAGTTAAATATTGCTCGGCCGGCAATCCTGTTTTCATGAAAACAGTTGTCTTGGTTTGCGGATTAAAAACACCTAAAGTGACATGATGCGAAGCCGTTCCTGCCATTGGATATTTTTTGTTTTTGTTTACCGCCGGCGTTACCGACCAATCGATAATCGGATAATCGCCAACCATGGTTTCGTCCATTCTGTAAAAAGCCAAATAGTTCCCTTTTGGTGAAAAGAAAATACCACCATCAATGCCAAATTCATTTTGATGAACAGATTGGCCATTTACGATACCTTTATTTTCGTCATTAGTTATTTGCAACGTATTCCATTTGGCACCATGCATGAAAAGATTGTTTTCGATCGTATATGCATATTGCATTTGAACCTTTTCAACATTCACATTTTCTGCATTTTCAGGAAGTTTGGTTTGATCCTTTTGAAGTGCGACCCAATATCTATTTCCCCGTCTTTCAGTACTCTTTTTTACGAAAAACAATTGATTTTTATATTTGAAATAGAAGGTATTCCCGTTTATCCATTGCAAATTAGGCATCCTTTTCAAAGATTCTTGTGTCCTGCCAAAAATCGTATCTTCATTCAAATCTTTTAAAAACAAAATTGTATCTGATTTCATCTTTGGTACCTGAACCCGCACCAATGCCGGGTTCTCTTTATCATCCGTAACAAAGGAAAAAGCATTTCCTTCAGGAACCCAAGTGAGTTGTAGGATGTTTTTGGGTGCCAGATTGGAACGCAAACCCAGCGTGGCTTCTTCAATAGTAAAATGTTTGTTTTGGGCATTTATCGTAAGGGACAAAAAGCCGGCAAGCAATAAAACGAGAATTTTTTTCATAAGCCACAAAAGTAAATTCTTATTTTGAAAGAAAAGAATTAAAAAACCATTATCCATAATCTGAAATAAGTGTTATATTTACCTCATGGATTCAGAAAAGGAACAAGAATTATTTTATCAAATCGCCTTATCCCAAACGGAAAATATCGGGGATAAGCTCGCGCGGGCTTTGCTTTCAAGATTTGGTTCCGCAAAAGAAATTTTTAATGCGAATTCAAAAGAATTAGAGCGCTTGGATAATTTCGGGAAACTGCGTATTAAATCCTTAAAAAAAGCAATTGATGAACGAAGAATCGAACAGGAATTGGAATTTATCAATAAACACAATATCCAGGCTTTGTTCTTAAACGACAAAGATTACCCCCAACGATTAAAAGAATGTAACGATGCACCTATTTTAATGTACTATAAAGGAAACGCAAATTTAAACGCCTCAAAAATTATTTCCATAATTGGCACGCGTTTAAATACAGATTATGGCTTGAGATGTACGGAAACATTGATTGAAGGTTTGAAAACCCAACATGATTTATTAGTCATCAGCGGATTAGCTTCGGGAGTGGACGGCATTGCACATAAGAAATCTTTAATGCACGGCATCCCTACAGTTGGCGTCGTAGCGCACGGATTGGATCGGATTTATCCGGCACAACATAAAAACCTGGCCAAGGAAATGATTGAAAATGGTGGACTACTCACCGAATTTCCAATAAACACAAATGCCGACAAGCAAAATTTCCCAATCAGGAACAGAATTGTTGCTGGCCTGTCCGATGTTACGATCGTGATAGAAACCGACCAAAAAGGCGGATCCATGATAACGGCAAAACTCGCCACCTCATACAACCGCGAAGTGGCGGCATTCCCCGGCCGAACGATCGACCAAAAATCCCGAGGCTGCAATTATTTAATCAAGACTAATATCGCACAAATGATTACAAATGCCGAAGATTTATCCGATTTAATGAATTGGTATTCGGAAGAAAACCAAACAATCATCCAAAAGAAATTATTCCCGCAATTGTCAAAAGAAGAATTAGGCATAACTGAAGTATTGGGCAGCAGTGAAGGCATACATATTGATGAACTACAATTAAAAACAGAAATCCCTAATTCCAAATTAGCCGCATTGTTATTGTCCTTGGAATTGGACGGCATCGTAAAAACATTGCCGGGAAAGCGTTACAGATTAAATTAAGACTATCTTTAAAATAAATCCTAAAGCCATGAATGAAACCGATAAATCAGTACAACCAGTATACAAAAGCATAAAACATTGGGCAGAAGATGAAAAGCCCCGTGAAAAAATGATCATGAAAGGACAATCCACACTTTCTGACGCAGAATTAATTGCCATTTTATTAGGGAGCGGAACCCCAAAAAGATCAGCAATTGATTTGGCAAGGGAATTATTGAGTATTGCCAAAAACGACTTGAACATACTTTCAAGATGCTCCTTAAAGGATTTTCAGCAAATAAAAGGTATTGGCATTGCAAAAGCAGTGACGCTTGCTGCCGCCTTGGAGATTGGCCGCCGCCGCCAAATGAGCGAAGTGAAGAAAAAGGATAAAATCGTAACCAGCCAAACGGCGGCCTCGCTTTTAATCCCCATGCTTCGGGACAAACCCCACGAAGTTTTTTGCGTTTTTTATCTGAACAATGCAAGTTTCCTCATCCATCATGAAATGATCAGTTCGGGTGGTGTGACGGCAACAGTAGTTGACATTAAAATGATTTTAAAAAACGCGATCCAACTTTTGGCATCCACGATTATCGTAGCACATAATCATCCCTCGGGAAATAAAAAACCAAGCCAAAGCGACATTGAGCTTACAAAAAAAATAAAACAAGGCGTATTGGCAATTGATTTGAAATTAGTGGATCATATTATTGTTGCTGACGATAGTTATTTTAGTTTTGCAGATGAAGGCATGTTGTAAAAGCAGTATATTGTCATTTTAATTCACTTTCTGTAATGAACTTTAAGTTTATTTGTCATAACATGGTCATATATATTTAGAGAAGCGCCTAACCTAAGCTATGAATATCAGTTCTTTAAGCTCAATAAAGCCACTAACCCATCATCCTCCATAAATATTATTTATTTGACCAACTCAGTAAATTAGCTGACCTTTACACTTAATATTTTTACAATTTAATGTCTAATACCAATTCCATACCTCGGTTTCCAACCGTAACCAATTCTTTACATGCAGATTTAAGAAGAAGGGTTACCGAATATTTTTCTGATGGGAACATCAAGCAGACGGGCAATTCCGCACTTTATATAAAAGCATTTCTCTTAACGGGCTTATTTGCCCTGACCTATATTTCCTTATTAGTTTTTCAACCAATGTGGTATTTCGCCATCCCGGTTTGTATTTTACTGGGCTGTTTAGTTGCCGCCGTTGGTTTTAATGTAATGCACGACGGAAGCCATGGCAGTTTCAGCACATCCAAATGGCAAAATAAAATTGCAGGTTATTCCATCAGCATGCTGGGTGCCAGCCATTTTATGTGGAACATAAAACACAATATGGTTCATCATAGTTTCACAAATGTGGACGGGGTGGATGATGATATTGAAATTGGATTTATGATGCGTTTTGCGCCTACCCAAAAACAATATAAGATTCACCGTTTCCAGCATATTTACTTTGCGATTTTATACATGTTCATGTATGTTTTCTGGATATTCTACAGCGATTACGCAAAGTATTTTTCTAAAAAGATCGGCGCAATGCCCCTAAAGAAAATGAGCACAAAAGAACACATCATGTTTTGGGTCGTAAAAATCTACCATGCAGTGGTTTTCGTTGCTTTGCCCATCATGATTTTCGGCATTATCCCTTGGTTGGTCGGTTTTTTAATCGCAAGTTTTGTTGCCGGATTCATTTTAAGCATCGTTTTCCAATTGGCGCATACTGTGGAAGACACCGAATTTCCGGTTGCAGATATCGAAAGCAATAGATTACCTGACGAATTTGCAGCCCATCAAATCAAGACTACCGCTAATTTCGCAACAGAAAATAAAGTGGTCAGTTGGTTATTGGGTGGCTTGAACTTTCAGGTGGAACATCATTTATTTCCCAAAATATCACATATACATTACCCCCAAATAAGCAAAATAGTGAAGAAAGTATGTGAAGAGCACGGCATCAATTATATCGAATACCCAACAATGGGAAAAGCAATAATCGCACATATCCACTTCTTAAAAGAAATGGGAACCGGACCAAAAAGTCTAGCTTAATTCAGTTTAAAAAATAAAAAGTGCGGCGACAGATAATTATTTCTGTCGCCGCACTTTTTTGGGTTTGAAGTGACCACCCTTCCGAAAAAGGCATAAAATAGAGAAATCCACAGCCTCTTCTTTATTTTGTGCCTTTTACTTTGCATGAAACAGTCCAATGTTATTGTTTTGTAATTTCCGAAATCAAACACTTGTTTGAATTAAACAATCGTTTAACTTTGCAGCCCTAAGAAAAAAAAGAGGCAGTATGGAATTCACGGAAAAGCAACTCCAATTAATGAATGCGGCACTGGAAGTGTTCGCTACAAAAGGTTACGAGAAAGCGACCATTCGGGATATTGCGAAGCATGCAAAAGTGAATATTGCCATGATTTCTTATTATTTCGGTTCAAAAGACAAATTATTAGAAGCAATTTTTAAAAATTACATGGAAAAAATGAATTCAAAAATCACTTCCATAATTACTTCTAAAACACTGGACCCATTTGAAAAAGTAAATTTACTGGTGGACAATTATATCGATGCTGTCTTGGAAAACAAGCATTTTCATAGGTTGATGATTCGGGAAGGGATGCTCTTAAAAGACGGGCAGATTTATGATTATATAAAGGGAATGAAATTCCAGAATAAAAACCTATTATCTACAGCGGTAAAACAAGGACAGAAGAAAGGGATCTTTCAAAAAAATGTGGATGTGATGATGCTGTCCACCATCCTTTTGGGCAGCGTAAACCAGGTTTTCTCTAATAACAAATTCATTGCCGAAGCTTATAATATCGACTACCATGATTTTGAGCTTTATAAGGAAAAAGTAATCGAAAACCTTCGTCAGCACATTAAAATAATATTCAAATCGTATTTAACATTAAATATCAATCAAAAATGACCCTAATTAAAAGCATATTACTACTTGGTATTTCCGCTTTTATTTTAAGCAACAATTCAGTTGCCCAAGTAAAGGATTTATCCTTGCAACAAGCAATAGATTTGAGCTTACAGAATAACAAGGCACTCAAGATTTCCAATGAAAAAGTCAAAGCCGCCGTTGCCAAGGTTTCGGAAATGAAAAATAACAGGTTACCCGAAATCTCTGTTTCCGGATCTTACTTAAGGTTGAATAATGCAAATGTGGATTTAAAAGTACCACTTAAAAGCAGCGACGATGAGCCCGGCTCGGAACCTGCAGCTTCCAATCCCGTAAAATTAAACGAAGCGGCATATGGTATTGCAAATGCGAGCTTGCCTATTTTTTCAGGATTAAGAATCCAATATGGGATACAATCCGCAAAATACCTTCAAAAAGCGGCAGAACTGGATCAGGTGCGGGATAAAGAAACGCTCATCCAAAATGCCATAGAAGCCTATTACAATCTTTACAAAGCACAAAAGGCCGTGGATTTGGTAAATCAAAATCTGAAACAAGCACAACAAAGGTCATTGGATTTTCAAAACTTGGAAACCAATGGGATTATCGCAAGGAACGATTTATTGAAAGTACAGCTTCAAGAATCAAATATAGAACTTGCGTTATTGGATGCCGAAAACAATTTGAAAATCGTAAATTTCAACATGGACTTAATGTTGGGATTAGACGAAAGCACACAAATTTCCCTGACTTCCACCCCATCCTCCCAGACCATCAGCCAGAATGAAATCGGCAACATACAGGATTGGGAAAGCAAGGCATTAAACAACCGCGCAGATTATTTATCCATTTTACAACAAAAAGAAGCCGGTGACATCGGGATTAAAGCCACCAAAAGCAATTATTACCCTTCGCTCGCATTAACCGGTGGCTATGCTGCCATTTACGCACCTAATGTACTTACGGTTACCAATGCCGTTAATATCGGTATTGGCTTGCGGTATAACATTTCCGATTTATACAAAACGGGCGCAAAAGTGAAACAAGCGAAAGCACAAGAACAACAAATTTATTTTGCTTCGCAACAGTTGAACGATGGCATCAGGATTCAAATCCACAAAGCATATCAGGATTATCTGGAAAGCCTGAAGAAAATAAAAGTTTACGGTAAAGCAGTGGATCAGGCGGCAGAAAACTATAATGTAGTGAACAACAAATACAAAAATGCCCTGGCAACAACAACCGATCTTTTAGATGCGGATGTCAACAAATTGCAAGCAGACTTAAATGCGGAATATGCAAAGGCAGATGCACTGATTGCCTATTATAAGTTACATGAAACGGCAGGCATTTTAACACAAGAAAATACGGAAAACAAATAATCAATAACAACACAAACAACGCTCAACACAAATGGCAAACACAAAAGATACAACAGAACCTAAAAAAGGCAAAAACTTCCGGTTTATTTTAGTTTTCGGTCTATTGGTTATCGTGGGTGGAACTTACGGAATCATCAAATATGTCCATTCCCAAAAGCATGAAACTACGGATGATGCACAAGTTGAAGCCAATATCAGTCCCGTAATCCCAAGAGTGCCCGGATACATAAAAGAAGTCCTTGTAAAAGACAATCAATTCGTCCACAAAGGCGACACCTTAATTATTTTGGACGACCAGGATTTCCTGATAAAAGAAGAATTGGCAGAAGCGATGCTGGCATCCGCCCAAAGTGGCCTGAGCATTGCACATGCAGGCATTCCGGTTACAAATGCGAATATCTCGAGCTCCGAAACAAATATCAGCACGGTGGATGCCCAGATTGAAGCTGCCAAAGTAAATGTATGGCGCACGACCAAAGACCTGGCGCGTTATGAAAACCTAATCAAAGACCATACGATCACGCAACAGCAATATGAACAGGCCTTAGCCGCCAAAGAAATTGCAGACAGGCAATTACAGGTTTATCAAGCACAAAAAAATAGTGCAAAAAGCCAAACGGCTGCAATTTCCACACAAAAAAATGTGACTTTGGGTCAGGTTTCCAGCGCAGATGCTGCCATTAAACAAGCTCAAGCAAATTTGGATGCCGCCAAATTAAACCTAAGCTATACGGTAATTACCGCTGCTGTTGACGGACAAGTTTCCAAAATAAATTTGCAGCCGGGGCAGCTTTTACAAGCCGGACAAGCCTTGTTCAATATCGTTCCCAACAATTTAAAATGGGTTGTTGCCAATTTCAAGGAAACACAATTGACCAAAATGAAAATAGGCCAAAAAGTAACCTTGAAAGTAGATGCTTTCCCCAACAAGGAATTTGAAGGTACCCTCACTTCCTTTTCACCGGCAACCGGAGCTAAGTTTTCCTTATTGCCACCGGATAATGCAAGTGGTAATTTCGTAAAAGTAGTACAAAGATTACCTGTCCGCATTGATTTTTCAAATTCAAAAGACAGCTCTTTAAACAAATTGAGGGCCGGGATGAATGTGGATGTTGATGTTCATTTAGATTGATATACCCCAGGATCAGCTTAATCCTTGAATTTCAATAACCAATAATAAATTATGCAAGAAGATTCTTTAGTAGAATATGGAAGCAGGCGGGTAATCATAACGATTACAGCTATCTTCTGCGCCTTACTGGAAATTGTGGACACCACAATTGTGAATGTCGCATTAAATGACATGAAGGGCAATTTAGGTGCCACACTGAACGAAATCGGCTGGGTGATTACAGCCTATGCAATAGGTAATGTTATTATCATCCCCATGACCAGCTGGCTATCACAACAATTCGGGAGGCGGAATTATTTCGCCGCGTCGATTATACTCTTTACGATATGCTCTTTTTTATGTGGAAACGCAACGGGTTTATGGGAATTGGTACTTTTCCGGTTCTTTCAGGGTGTTGGCGGAGGAGCCTTATTGGTAACCTCACAAACAATCATTACTGAAGTCTATCCAAAGGAAAAAAGAGGGATGGCGCAGGCACTGTATGGCTTGGGCATTATCGTAGGACCTACTTTGGGACCACCATTAGGCGGCTATATCGTGGATAATTTTAGCTGGCCTTATATTTTTTATATTAATATACCGATTGGCATTATCGCGGCAGCATTGACTTTTCAATTTGTCCGTAGTCCAAAATATGGCAAAAAGAAATCAGTAAGCGAGGTGGATTGGCTTGGCATATTGTTTTTGGCACTTTCCGTAGGTTCGCTTCAATATGTCCTGGAGCGGGGTCAGGAAGATTATTGGTTTGAAAATTCAACCATCTTGTCCTTGAGTATCCTCGCCTTTGTAAGTGGTTATTTCTTTATCTGGCGTGAGCTGACCTGCAAAAACCCCATCGTAAAATTACGGGTATTGTTGAACGGTAATTTAAGGATTGGCACCATACTTACTTTTATATTGGGATTTGGCTTATACGGTTCCACCTTTATTATCCCTTTGTATTTACAGACCAATTTAGGTTTTTCCGCCCAACAAGCGGGAATGACGATGGTACCTTCTTCCATTGCAACGGCATTCATGATGCCCATAATTGGTTTTATCCTCCAAAAAGGATTCAAACACAAATATCTGGCAGCGTCAGGGATGTTTTTCTTCTTCATATACAGTGTCTGGGCTTATAAAATATTGACACCCGATACCGGCGAAATGGACTTCTTCTGGTTATTGATGTTAAGAGGCTTCGCATTAAGTATGTTATTTATACCTATAACTACTTTGGCACTTTCCACATTGGATGGTCAGGAAATCGGGGAAGGCGCATCCTTTACAGGTATGATGCGGCAACTTGGCGGCTCTTTTGGGATTGCGTTGATTACCACCTTTATGAGTTGGAAATCAGCTTCACATATAGAGAACCTGGCAACCAACATTACATCCGACAATTTCCTATTTCAACAAAAACTGCAGGGCCTGACCGCCAGATTTATGTCCTCAGGCATGGCACCTAACCAGGCCAAAGAGGCTGCAATGCGCGCGATTAACGCGTCCGTAATGAGTCAGGCTTCGGTCCTGACCTACATGGATGTCTTCCTGTATATCGGATTGATGTTCTTGATTTGCGTACCCTTCATTTTGTTGATTAAAGACAGCAATAAGAAGGTGGACATGTCGGCAGCAATGCACTAAGTAAATAGAAGAAAATGAGTGTGTGGTTAGCTTTAGCCACCCCCACTCACAATCATCACAATTCAAGAGGGCCGTATTATCAGGCCCTCTTTTTTGCAAATATAGGAATGGCTTATTGGTTACTGTTTAAGAGTTATACTATATCGGATGTATTGTTTGATATTCTTTTAATTTGCTTTCCAATATTTGCTTTAAAGTCGTAGGGTCAATCAATAGAATGTTTGTTGGAATGTTGAATGGTGAACCATTTTTTTTAAAGTTTGCAATTAATATCTTCCTTTTTAATGAATTCGTTTGTCCGTCAATAAACTTTTGCGGGTCATGTAAAATAATTGTAATGAATTTCTTAGACCATACTTGTGTTGTTCTGAAATTGTCAATATCTGTCCAGGATATTTCTCCTAACGAAACAGAAGTTGCATTATCTGTTATGCCGGCTCCGTTTATTATAACACCCGGTCTTTTATCGGCAATCCTAAACAGCCAAAAAACAAGGAAAGAACCAAAGACAAGAAGGAGAAGTCCAGCTATAAAATACTTAAAATAACTACTGTTTCCATCGGTAAGCTGCCATAATCCCAAAGTAATGAAAGCAGCACATATAAAGATTTGTCCAATTATTTTATTTTTGTTTGTCAGGATAATTATTTGTTCGGAATGGGTCATATTTTAAGTTTTGTATATTGGAATATGACGAAACACGCTTGAAACTTGGAGGGTAGCAGTATTAATCAGTTCCCAAATGTATTAAAAATACAGCACAACATAAAAAAGCAAGCCAAAATAAATCGTGGCTTGCTTTTTTTGTAGAATTACATGGATTCAAACCATGACTAACAGAACCAGAATCTGCGGTGCTATCGTTACACTATAATTCCATTGGATTCACGCACAAAATTAAAATATTTTTTTTGGTTTTCATCGAACATTTCAAAAATAATAAAGCTGAGCATCAGATGCCCGGCTTTATTAATCCTCATTTCTTACTACGACTATATTATCGAAAACATCAATCAAAACAGGTTTGGATTTATCCAAAGTGCCACTCACTATTTTTTTACTCAACAGATTAACGATGTCTTTTTGAATTAATCTTTTTAAAGGTCGCGCACCATATTGGGGATCAAATCCTTGTTCTGCAATATAATCCAAAGCATAATCAGAAAAGCTCAAAGTAATACCTTGTTTGGCAACCCTTTTCTTTAAATCTTCTAATTGAATTTCCACTATTCCCCTGATTTCCTTGCGCAATAAAGGATGAAACATGATGACTTCATCTACCCTATTCAAGAATTCAGGCCGCATGGTTTGACGCAGTAATTCCATGACGGCATCTCTTGTACGCTCAAAAATTTCGCCCGCTTCATCCAAATCTTTAATGTCATCAAAGTTCTCCTGAATAATATGGCTGCCCATATTACTCGTCATGATGATGATTGTATTTTTAAAATTCACCACCCTGCCTTTATTATCCGTTAACCTTCCCTCATCCAAAACCTGAAGCAAGATATTGAAAACATCAGGATGCGCTTTTTCAATTTCATCCAAAAGTACCACAGAATAAGGCTTATGCCGGACAGCTTCCGTCAATTGACCACCTTCTTCATATCCGATATATCCCGGAGGTGCCCCAATCAATCGGCTCACACTTTGTTTTTCCTGATATTCACTCATGTCAATCCTGGTCATCATGCTGTCATCGTCAAACAAACATTCCGCCAATGCTTTTGCTAGTTCCGTTTTCCCTACGCCCGTTGTACCCAAGAAAATAAAAGAACCTAAGGGCCTCTTTTCATCTTGCAACCCTGCCCTGCTTCTCCTTACGGCATCCGCAACAGCTTCTATGGCATCATTCTGCCCAATCACGCGTTTATGCAATTCATTTTCCAAATTCATCAATTTCTCCCTTTCACTTTGCAACATTTTCCGCACAGGTATCCCAGTTGCTTTTGCCACACTTTCGGCAATATCTTCGGCATCCACTTCTTCTTTCAGCAATCTTTTGTCTGCCAGTAAATCAATGTCCTTGGTCAGTTCTGCCACAATCCGTTCTTGTTCTTGAATTTTACCGTATCTTATTTCGGCCACTTTCCCATAATCGCCATCCCGTTCCGCGCGTTCCGCCTCTTGTTTTAATTGTTCAATATTGGCTTTTGCATTTTGCACTTTTTCCACATGCTCCTTTTCTTCGGTCCATTTTGCTTTTAAAGTATCTCTTTGTGTGGAAAGATTGGCAATGTCAACAGCTAAACTATTGAGTTTTTGATTATCCCCTTCTCTTTTTATAGCTTCCCTTTCAATTTCAAATTGCATGATTTTCCGGTTCAGTTCATCCAGCTCTTCCGGCATGGAATTCATCTCTAAACGAAGTTTGGCAGCACTTTCATCGATTAAATCAATGGCCTTGTCAGGTAAAAAACGATCGGTAATATAACGGATGGACAATTCCACTGCCGCAATAATCGCTTCATCTTTTATCCTTACATGATGGTGGGTTTCATAACGATCCTTTATGCCCCTTAAAATAGAAATCGCATCTTCTTCGGATGGCTCCTCCACTATTATTTTCTGAAACCTCCGTTCCAGAGCTTTGTCCTTTTCAAAATACTTTTGGTATTCGTTGATTGTCGTTGCACCAATTGCCCTCAAATCCCCCCTTGCCAATGCCGGTTTCAAAATATTGGCTGCATCCATTGCACCATCGGTCCCACCTCCGGCACCTACCAAAGTATGGATTTCATCGATAAACAAAATAATGCCGCCATCACTGTCCGTCACTTCTTTGATAACGGCTTTCAACCGTTCCTCAAACTCCCCTTTATATTTTGCACCCGCAATCAATTGCCCCATATCCAAAGAAAAGATAATTTTGGATTTCAGGTTTTCCGGGATGTCGCCATTAATGATCCGGTGTGCCAAGCCTTCGACGATGGCGGTTTTCCCAACCCCTGGCTCACCTACCAAAATCGGATTATTTTTTGTCCTGCGGGAAAGGATGTGCAAAGTCCGCCTGATTTCTTCATCCCTGCCAATTACGGGATCCAATTTCCCGCTTTTTGCCAATTCATTTAGATTTCTTGCATATTTCTCCAGTGCATTATAGGTTACATCCGTCGTTTGGGAAGAAACGGTGTTTCCCTTCCTTAAATCTTTGATGGCGGCAATCAGGGATTTTTCCGTTAAGCCCGCATCTTTCAAAATTTTGGCAGCTTCATCATTCCCTTTTAAAAGAGCCAATAACAAATGTTCCACGCTCACAAAATCATCCCCAAACTCTTTTAAATCCGAACTTGCTCTTAAAAGTACATTATTGGTATCGCGACTGATATTCTGACCTGCATCCCCGGAAGTTTGTTTGGGGAGCGCCTTTATGCTTTGTTCCAATTTACTGCGGATCAAGCTCACATTTGCATTTCCCTTTTTTAGTAGAAATTCTATCGGACCGTCTTTGTCGTTCAGGATAACCTGAAGCAAATGAACAGGTTCAATCATTGGGTTCCCATTATCAAACGCTTCCTGTTGTGCTTGTTGTAAAGCTTCCTGAGCTTTTATCGTGAAATTATTTAAGTTCATTATGAATGTATTTTTTTATTCCCCTTCAATGGATGCTAATAAAACGAATTAATTTCTTAAAAGTTGAATCCGGGGAATCTGCCAAACTACTTCAAAAACAAATCCAAAGTATTAAAATTGAAATTTTGTCAGGAAAGAAAGCTTTATTGAAAATTGGCATGTACTGAATTTGAATTGGTCTGGGATTTATTAAAATCCTTACCTAAGCGCATATTTAATGCTGAAACCGATTGAATGGGCAAAAAATAAATAAAAAATCTTACCTTCGGATACATTTAAAAAAAATAGGAGTTAAAGACAATGGATATTAAAAAGTTTTCTGGTCAGACGGACCAATGGCAACAAGGTTTTGAACATTCAGGGCCATTACCAAGTGCAAACTACATGGCAGCATTTATGTCAAAAGTTTATGGTTGGATGTTTTTGGGATTAATGATTACTGCGGCAGTTGCATTTTTTACCGCACAATCACAGGCAGCATTGGATTTAATCGTGGGGAACCGGCTGGTGTTTTTCGGTTTGATCATTGGTCAATTATTTATGGTAGGTTACCTCGCAGTACGGATTTCCAAAATGAGCGCCGCAACTGCAACTTTAATCTTTTTGGGCTATTCAGCGCTGAACGGATTGACATTTGCCGTCATTCTTTTAGCCTTCACTACGGGTTCCTTAGTTAGTGTATTTGCCATTACGGCGGGCACTTTTGGTATTATGAGCGCCGTTGGTTATTTTACAAAACAAGACCTCACTTCTTTTGGAAGGATCATGATGATGGGTTTGGTTGGGATAATTTTGGCATCCGTCGTTAATTTCTTCATGAAAAGCGAAATGCTTTACTGGATTATTTCTTATGTGGGTGTTGCCGTTTTCGTTGGCTTAATAGCCTACGATACGCAAAAAATAAAAGCTTATGCCCTTTTGGAAAATGAAGAAGACCGCAAGAAAGGTGCCGTAATGGGTGCATTGGCCCTATACCTTGATTTCGTAAACCTATTTATCTTCCTGCTGAACTTATTTGGCGGTCGCAGGAATTAAATCAAAAGGATTTGTTTTCAATTACATCAAAAAGCATTGGCTTATCAACAAAAATTGAATAGCCAATGCAATTTTATTCCAAAATGAATTTATTTAAAAAACTGTTTTTGCTTTTACTGATTTGTTTCGGTGGCCATATTTATGCACAAAAAGTCCAGCAGGAAGAACCTAAAGACATAAAGCTAATCAGCGAAACTATTGATAAAGAGGGTAATACAATTAGAAAGTTAAGCTATAAAAGTGGAAATATGACGGTTACCAAAACCATTATTACACCACCCTTCCCCTCATTAAAAGACAGAAGACCAATTGATCCGGATACTTTAGACAAAGATTCGCTGATGATTCTTGTGGAAAAATCCCAATACTTAGTCGCCATCATTTACAAGAGAAAGCGGATTCGCCAATATCGCGCTGTATTCGGTCCTGATCGCTTGGATGATAAAATGCAGGAAGGTGACAGAAAAACACCTGAAGGCTGGTTTAAAGTAGTTGCAAAAAAAGACCATGCCGCTTGGCAAAAATTCATTTTATTGGATTATCCCAATCCCACTTCATATGAACGATTTAAAGAAAGAAAAGCTAAAGGAATAATTCCGCAAAATGCCACCATCGGCAATAGTGTGGGCATTCATGGCGTATTTAAAAGTGGCACGCAAATGATTGATTTGGGCATTGGCTGGACGGACGGCTGCATTGCTTTGAAACCAGAAGACATAGTGGATTTATATCGATTCGTAGTGCCCGGGACCAAGGTGTATGTGAGAAGATAACATGCAAAATTGGAATGAGAAAATTAATTACCTTTGTACCCATGGAAAGCAATCTCAAAGTAGCCAATAGTGCTGATAGCCCCCAAATTGTTTTTTTAAAAAGGATTTTGGGCAATCAATCTGTGCTGGCCAACGAATCTGTGAGGATGGTGAGTGAAGGCATTCAGCTAAGCGTACATAATTTTATTTTTTCGACATTGGAAAATGAACCAGAAGAAAAAACATACCTTAATTTTTTCCCTGTAGAGGATGGAAGAAGCTATTTGCAACTTTCTTTTTTCCCTGAATATAATTTAAAGGAAAGTGACAATTTTTATCAAATCATCCAAATCATCTTTTATCCTGAATACTTCAGGCAATGGCCACAAGATGTTTTAAGTAAAATACAGCCTTTTCGGTTTGATAGAAGCACCGAACAAGCCATAAATTTGCCGCCTTGCAGCCGCGAGCCGATTGTTTCCCTCTTGAACAACAACGAGCCAACATTTTTAGAAGCTTTAAGACAGCATGAAATTGCCACATTTTTATTAAGGCTTTCATTGGAAGCTTTCCTGAACCCGGACGAATCTTCCAAAATGCCGGCATGCAGTTTTTTAAATAACAGCAATGAGCGCGAAAAAGTATTGGAAGCACATTCCATCATTTTAAACAGGTTGGACAATCCGGTCACTATCCGTGAACTGGCACGACAAATCGGCATGAACGAATGCTATTTAAAAAAAGGCTTTAAGGCCATGTACGGAAAAACAATCCATGAATTGCAACAATTTGAACGAATTGAAAAAGCTAAAGAACTCCTGAAACTAAATAAATATTCCATCAATGAAGTGGCTTATAAAATGGGATTTGGCAGTGCTTCCCACTTCAGTACATCTTTCAAAAAAATAGCCGGCATGAAACCTTGCGAATTATTGGGATAAATTAATTTTACCTTCAGTTAAATCAAATTCAGGTTTAAAATCAAAAAAACAACTATGCTTTTCAATAAAAAAAGCCTTTTATCCTTTATATTTTTATTTTCCTACGCAATAAGTTCTATAGCACAATCCACGCTTCCCAATATAGATGTATTGTCAAAAGACGGCATCAATATCCTGGGTTGGGTTTCCCCATATGAATCCGGCGTAAAATCAGTTACAGTTCAGCGTTCTGCGGACAGCACCTATAATTTCAGGACAATTGGGATTATCACGAACCTGAAAACAAAAAATCAAAATTTCATAGATGCACACCCTTTATTGGGCAATAATTTCTACCGTGTAGTGCTTACCTTCAATTCAGAAATAGAATGGATCAGCAATTTGGCAAAAGTGGTGGTGGACAGTAATGCAATTGCACATCAGAAAGCAATCCCCACGAATGATTCTTTACAAAAATTGATTGATAAATTAGGCGATACCGCCGTTTTGAATAATTTAAATAGCGTATCCTATCCAAAGTCGAGATATGTATTCACCAATCCATTTACCGGAAATGTCAATATCGAAATACCGGATGCATTGGACAACAATTACTCCCTTGTTTTTTATGATCAAAAAGACAAACAGATATTGGAAATACCTAAAGTACAGGAACAGGTAGTTATTTTAGATAAGCGGAATTTCCAAAGTAACGGCGTTTTTAAATTCAAGCTGTTCAAAGATAAAAAAGAATTTGAAAAAGGCGTGATTACCATATATTGATTTCATGAAATAATGAAATCGTATCAATGCGTAACAATTAGATAATCCACCGGTAACATTGGCGTAAGATTGAGCTTATACTTTTGCTGTATAAAATCAGTTTTAAATCAATGAAGAATATCTTCCTCTTTTTACTATTTTGGACGAGTGGTTTCTACGCAAATGCGCAATATTTCACGACTTCCGATTCTTTATTTAAGGAACAAAAACCAATGACCGGCAGGATTTGGGGTTATGGTTTTGGCGATTATTTCTACAAAACACATAGTGATTCTTTAGCACGGGGCGGTTCTAACCAATATTCTTCCGCAAAAACAGACGATAACGCTTTTGCATTAAGGCGACTTTATTTAGGTTACGACTTCAATATCAACGAAAAATTTTCAACGGAAATATTACTTGCTGCCGAAGATTGGAACCAAGAAAAAAATCTTGCCTTCTTTGTAAAATATGCCAATCTCCGCTGGAAAAACGTTTGGAAAGGAACAGATTTGGTTATCGGTCAGACTGCAACTCCTGCATTTTCAAAATCCTCCGAAGCTTTCTGGTCTTACCGTTCAATCGAAAGAACCATTACAGATATCCGCAGGACGCAATCTTATGATTTCGGAATTGCACTTCATGGAATATTTGATGAAAAAGGGAATTATGGTTACAACGCCATGATCGGTAACGGCACAGGTGCATTGGCGGAAAACAATCGTTTCAAGAAATTTTATGGTAGTGTGTATGCTTACTTTTTTGACAAAAAAATAATAGTGGATTTATATGCCGATTATGAACGCACAAACTGGCAACCTCATTTCCATCATTCCCAAAATATGGTCAAGCTCTTTGTTGGCTACACTTCAAAACCGGTTACCATCGGCATCGAAGGTTTTTTAAATCAGAGGAAACAAGATCTTGAAGTTCAAAACGGCACAACAAAAGACACTTTAAATGCCAGCTCAATCGGTCTTTCTGCCTTTGTCCATGGAAATATAATTGATAAAAAGCTCAGCTTTTTCGCAAGGATGGATTTCTTCAATCCTTATGTGAATTATAGGAATACGGATTACCAAACATACAACGGATTTTCAAAAAACTACGATCTCAATACCAAAGAAAAATTCATCACCGCAGGTCTTGATTTTACACCTGCCAAAAATGTGCATTTCATGCCGAATATCTGGCTGAACACTTACCAATCGCAAGATAAAATGCTAACAGGGAAAGCAGCCGGTGATTATGACTTGGTGTACCGAATGACCTTCTACTATATTTTTGGAAAATAAACAAAACAACAAAGAACAAGCTAATAACAAAAAAAATGAACAACAAAAAATTGAAAGCCTCCCTTTTGTCCATCGCATTATTAGGCGTAGGTATTGGCATTACATCTTGTGGATCAGGAGATAACGCTTCTACCAATGAAAACAAACCTGCGAAAACCTTAATCGGTGCAGGCAGCTCATTCGACAATCCTCTTTTTTCAAAAATGTTTTTTGAATACCATAAAAATACCAACTTGCAAATCAATTATCAATCCGTTGGTTCGGGTGCCGGTATTTCACAATTGACGCACAAAACAATTGATTTTGGTGCATCCGATGCCCCCATGAATGAAGAACAGGAAAAAGCCGCCGGTGCAGCAATTTTGCATATTCCAATAACAGCCGGCGCGGTAGTATTGAGTTACAATTTGCCTGAAATAAAGGAAACACTGAAGTTTAACCCAACCATTATCGCTGAAATTTTCTTGGGTAAAATCACGAAATGGAATGACCCAAAAATTACGGAAATCAATCCAGGAGTAGCACTGCCGAATAAAAGTATTGTTGTAGCCCACCGTTCAGATGGAAGTGGGACGACCAGTATTTTTACCACTTATGTTTCGAAAGTAAATGCGGAATGGAATGAAAAAGTAGGCAAAGGAACTTCCGTAAATTGGCCAATTGGTTTAGGCGGAAAAGGCAATGAAGGCGTTTCCGGATTAATCAAACAAACCCCGGGTGCGATTGGGTATGTTGAATTAGCTTACGCCATTCAAAATCAAATGCCTTATGCGCAATTACAAAACAAGTCAGGGAATTTTATTACGCCAAGTATTGAAAGCGTAACTGCCGCAGCAAATATGGAAATTCCGGCAGATTCTAAAATTTCATTGACAGATACCGACGCGCCAGATGGCTACCCCATTGCCAGTTTTTCCTGGATCCTCATTTATAAGGATCAAAACTATAACAAAAACAGCGAAGCTAAAGCCAAGCAATTATTGGAATTAATCAATTGGATGGTGCATGAAGGACAACAATACAGCGCAGCACTTGATTATGCGCCACTTTCAGAAGCAGCAGTAACAAGAGCCACTGAAATATTGAAATCCGCAACCTATAATGGCAAAGCAATTTTAAAATAAAAGGCTACCATAGCAACTAACGACTAACGACTTATGACTAATAAAAAGACTTTCCGGCTCATAAAAGGAGAAAACCTCTTCAAAAAATCATTGAGCTTCACAGGAATATTAATGGTTACTTTGGTATTAGGGATTTTCATAACCTTGCTTATAGCTTCCGCCCCATCCATTAAATCTTTGGGGCTGAGCTTTTTCTGGGGGAAGACATGGAATCCCGTTCAAAATGTCTTTGGTGCATATCCATTTTTGGTCGGGACGCTTCTCACTTCATTTTTAGCATTGATTATTTCCATACCTTTTTCGATTGCCATGGCCGTTTTCCTGGGAGAATATTTTCCGAAAGGCGCGTTTTCTAATTTCATAAAAAGCACGATTGATCTCATTGCCGCAGTCCCCTCCGTTATTTTCGGTTTTTGGGGTTTCTTTGTTTTAGTCCCGATCGTCCGTGAGTTTCAAACGAAAGTAGGCATCATGCCTAATGGCGTGGGCATTTTTTCCGCAGCATTGGTATTGGCAATCATGATTATCCCTTATGCCGCTTCTTTAGGAACCACAATGATAAAAATGGTGTCATCCGATTTAAAAGAAGGTGCTTATGCATTAGGGGCAACCCGTTGGGAAGTTTTGAAAAATATCATCCTCCCCTATTCAAAGTCAGGATTATTTGCAGGGATACTTTTATCATTGGGCCGTGCAATCGGGGAAACAATGGCGGTTACCATGGTGATCGGAAATGCGAATTTCCTCCCCGACAGTATTTTTTCGCCAGGGAATACAATGGCAAGCGTGATTGCAAATGAATTTACGGAAGCAGATCATCCGCTTTATTTATCTGCCTTGATTGAAATGGGATTGTTCCTCTTTCTTGTAACATTTGTCATCAATTTAATTGGAAAGCGCATCATCAAAAGTGCAACAAAAAATAATTAATGAAAAACAACCTTCAATACCGGATTGCGAAAACAAAAGGAATGCAGATGTTCACCATTTTAATGGCTTTTCTCTGCGTGGTTCCCTTAATTTTAATATTGATTTACATTATAAAAGCAGGCCTCGGCGCAATCAACTGGAATTTTATCATCAATATCCCAAAACCCGTTGGAGAAATGGGCGGCGGTATTGCAAATGCCTTATTAGGAACCTTAATCATCATTATTACAGCAACAGTTATCGCTGTTCCAATTGGCATAATGAGTGGCATTTACTTAAGTGAACAAAAAAAGGGAAAATTAGCTTATTGGGTAAGCATGTGTGTAGATATATTACAAGGCGTTCCCTCCATCGTAATCGGTATCATTGCCTACTTTTGGTTGGTGCGTCCCTTAGGTGGCTTTTCCGCTTTTTCCGGAAGTATCGCTTTGGCAATCATGATGCTGCCCATTATTATCAGATCCACCGAAGAAACGCTGAAATTATTGCCCAATAGCCTTAAAGAGGCAGGATATGCATTGGGAATGCCTTTTCATCGGGTAATTTTAAAAGTCATTATTCCTTGCGGATTCAGTGGCATCATTTCAGGTGTAATGCTTTCCGTTGCAAGGGTTGCTGGTGAGACAGCGCCTTTATTGTTTACGGCATTTGGAAATCCATTTATCGAAACCCATCTCGGCAAACCCATGCAAAGCCTGCCATTATTGATCTTTAATTACGCCACAAGTTCTTATAAAGACTGGCAAAATTTAGCCTGGGGCGCATCCCTGGTTTTATTGGTATTGGTATTATCCCTTAATTTAATTACAAAATTTCTGACCAGAAAATGGAAAGTACAATTATAAAAACCATGGATTACAATTCCTATTTCGGCACGAACCATGTCGTGAAAAATGTGAACATGGAAATTCCCAAAAACAGCGTGATAGCAGTTATGGGGCCGTCCGGATGTGGGAAAACCACTTTTTTGCGCGGCATCAACCGAATGCACGAATTGGTTCCGGATGCCCATTCCAATGGGAAAATATTGTTGAACAATGAAGATATTTTAGAAATGCACCCGATTTTGGTGCGCCAAAGGATCGGCATGGTTTTCCAAAGACCCAACCCATTTCCCAACCTAAGCATTTCCGACAATGTAATCGCCGGATACAAACTCAATGGCCTCAAACTTTCCAAATCAGAGAAAGAAAGGATTGTGGAAGAATCGCTTACTAAAGTAGCATTATGGAAAGAAGTAAAAGATGCTTTGACGAAAAAAGGCACTTTCCTTTCGGGCGGTCAGCAACAAAGATTATGTATTGCAAGGGCGGTAGCCATGCAACCGGATATCTTGTTATTTGACGAGCCAACTTCTGCATTGGATCCGGTTTCCACCTCTATGGTTGAAGAATTATTTAAGGATTTAAAGAAGAATTACACCCTCATCATCGTTACGCATAATATGCAACAGGCAGCCCGGGTAAGTGATAAAACGGCATTTTTTTATATGGGTGAACTGGTTGAATATGACCAGACCAATTTAATGTTTACCAATCCAAAAGACGAAAGGACACAAAATTATATTACAGGGAGATTTAGTTAAAGCCAAAAAATATATTTAGCGTAAAGCAACAAGAAAAAACCAACAAAATGGCACAAATAGAAATTGAATTACAACAACTAAAATCAGAAGTGACAGGCATGTGGACTTTAGTGCGCACACAATTGAGCAAATGCAAAAACGCCTTGTTACATTTTGACCAGGATCTGGCAAGGGAAGTCATCGTAAAAGAAAAAAGAGTCAACGGATTTGAACTTAAAATTGACCGTGATTGTGAAAATATCTTTGCTTTATTCACGCCCGTTGCAGTTGATTTAAGATTTGTCCTGGCAGTCTTGAAAATCAACTCAAGTTTGGAACGGATTGGCGATATCGCCGAAAGCGTTTCCAATTTTATCATCAAAACAGAAACGGAATTCAGTGCCGTTTTATTGCGGGAGTCCAAGGTTATTGAAATGCTGGAAATGGCACTTTCCATTTTAGACGATGCCTTAAAATCCTTTGAAAACGAAAACACGATTTTGGCAAGAAGTATATTCCAAAAGGACGAATTCCTAAATGAAGTCAATATAAATGCCGTTCCTTTTACCAAAGGATACATGAAATCCTATCCGGAAGAAATTGAACAGGCACTCAATATCATGTCCATCATCAGAAAAGTGGAAAGGATTGGCGACCACACTAAAAATATTGCCGAGGAGATAATTTTTTATGTGGAAGCAAAGGTTTTAAAACACAATAATGATTTGAGCAAATAGAAAAAGGACGGAAATAAAACCGATGCTTTTCCAAATCACTTATTGAATTGCATTTTCATTCAACCAGTTCCGGTATTTTTGGGCATTCGCTTCTTGCTCGCTCAGCGTTTTGGCATAAATATGATAACCTGGTTTTCCAGGATCTGCCACGAAATAAAAGTATTCGTGTTTTGCAGGACTCAAAACAGCGTCAATGGCTGACGGGTTGGGCATGCAAATTGGCCCTGGTGGCAACCCCGGATTTAAATAAGTATTGTAAGGTGATGGTATGCGTAAATTTTTATAATATACCCTTTGAATCTTTTGGTTGGCATTTTCTTGTTTCATCGCAAAAATAACCGTGGGATCAGCATCCAGTTTCATGCCTATCTTCAACCGGTTCAGGTATAATCCGGCAACATTCGGTTGCTCGTCAGGTTTGGCAGATTCCAGTTGAACCACGGATGCCAAAGTAACGACCTGAAAAATGGACATATCCTGTTGTCGTGCTTTTTCAAGACGATCCTGATTCCAAAATTTTTTGAATTCTTGATTCATTTTTTCCACAAACCCTTTTCCGGAAGTATTCCAATGAAAGTTGTAGGTATTGGGCAAAAACCAAAAAATCATTCCGGCGGTATCATGTCCTTCACTATATTCGGAATTTACGATTGCATCTAAAATCTGTACGGAATCCGTTTCCAGAAATGGCGCTATTTTGCCCGCCAATTGATAAATACTGTTGTAATTTCCGATCCGGATGGAGATTTCATCCTGAAGTCCCAAACTTAATTTTCTCAACAGCTCCTTGTTGTTCCCATCTTTGGACAAAGTATATCTCCCCCCTTTTATTTTATTGGGATAATTCGTTTTTTTTGCTATCTTTTCAAACCTGTTTTCATTTTTCAAAAAAGGCTTTAAGGAATCCAATATTTGTGCGAATGTTGCATTTGTAGGGATATATAACTTACCCGTCTCCTTTATATTCGGGCTTAAATTATCCTGATAATAAGTAAAGGCAAAATAAGCAAGGACCAATATCGGTATAATGACCAGGAAAAAGAATGGATTTTTCTTTTTTGTCTTCATTGTTGTATTTTTATTGTTCTTTAAAAAGATCAGGCCTTCTTTGCCTTGTGCGTTCAAAAGACTGTTCTTCACGCCATGCGTCCACCAATTTAGGATTCCCGCTCAGCAATACTTCAGGGATTTTCCAGCCCCTGAAATCCGCCGGTCGTGTATAAACGGGCGGTGCCAGTAAATCATCTTGAAAAGAATCAGAAAGTGCCGAGGTCTCATCATTCAAAACACCAGGGATCAAGCGGCCGATTGCATCCGTAAGTACTGCCGCAGCCAGCTCCCCTCCGCTTAAAACATAATCGCCAATGGAAATTTCCAATGTCACAAAATGCTCGCGGATGCGTTCGTCAATACCTTTGTAATGACCACAAATCATCATTAAATTATTTTTCAAGGATAAGGAGTTGGTCATTTTTTGATTCAATCGGACACCATCCGGCGTAAGGAAAATCACTTCGTCATATTTTCTTTCCTCTTGTAATTTTTCAATTAAAATAGCCAGAGGTTCCGGCATCATGACCATTCCGGCGCCCCCGCCGAATTGGTAGTCGTCCACTTGCCTTTGCCCGTAAGGCGTATAATCCCGAATGTCGTGCACCACTATTTCCAACAATCCTTTTTCTTTTGCACGCTTCAAAATAGAATGCGAAAAAGGGCTTTCCAAAAGTTGTGGGACGACGCTAATGATATCAATTCTCATAAATCATTTAATATTTTAAAAATCCTCAGCACAATGAAAGCAATGCCACCTATCCGATTGATAATTCATTTTCAACCGGTCAAACAGCCAGGATAAAAGAAAAGAATCCTTTTTATCTTCTACCCTCCTTGTATTTTTACTGCCGCAATGAACGCATATCTTGTTTTCAGGATTTAGCTGTTCCGTATCATCTTCCCAGAATCCCGGCTTGGCTTGCTGTTCTGCCATTTCTTTTTCTGTTTCCAACAACAAGGCCTGCGCTTTCTCTTGATCCTGAAGCGGCACTTGCAAAACTATTTTAGTAAATGCTGCACCATACATCAAAGTTATATTCTGGTCTTTCAAAAAACAATAAATGCCTTCTGATTCCAATCTCGATTTTATAATGTTGGCGGTGATATAATTATCAAAACTGCGGATTGCTGCAAATTCCATAAATGACCGGTTTTCATCCTATGCCCTTAAGCGCAATTTTTGCCCGCAAAAACAAGGATGTACAAAGATAAAGGGTTTTAAAGGTTAATGGTCAAATCTTCCTTATCAATTATCTTTTCAATGAGCCATTTGTTCAAATTCGTAATGGCCATTTTCATTTCCCATTTTGATTTATCCCTCGGTTCTATGTAATTGGAAATGCACCGTAATTGTAAAAATTGGACTTTTTTCTTCAAACAAACAAAATGAAATGCGGCACCTTCCATGGACTCAATCGTGCAATTGTATTTTTTATTCCTGAGTTCAATCGTATTTGAATTTCCCGATGTGGAATTTACGGTTATGGAGCTAACAAAAGGCAAGTCAAGGTTTGACTTTTCAATACTTATTGGGTTGACTAATTTCCTGCCTTCAAAAATAGAATCATTTTCTTGTAACAATCCTAAATCAAAAACATCTAAAAACTCATGATGGTCTTCAGCGCCCAAATCCGCTAAGACTTCTGATTTAACCAAAACAAGTTCGCCTAAGCTATGATGAAGTTCAAAAGTACCCGCCACACCAGCCTGCAAAGCAAAATCTGGTTTGGATTCAAGCACGCTTTCCAATACAGTATAAGCCGTTTGCATTATGCCGATCCCTGATATACAAATCTTAATTTCCGTATTTCCTCTTTTATAGACATTCAGCTCTTTCCGCTCAAAATTCTTTTCCAGTTCATTCAGGAAAGGTCCTATTTCAAAAGAAGTCGCTGAGACAAGAAGTAAACGCATATTGCTATTTTTGGCAAATTTAATTTTAATAAAATACAATATCCACTTTAAAATCAATCATTTTTTAAGCCTTGCCTAAAACATATTATCTTTGCAAGCGCAATTACAATATCATGGTTTACCTTACAAGAGTAGAGAGCTTTAACGCCGCTCACAAATTATCCAACCCGGATTGGACAGAAGAAGAAAATAAAGCAGTATTTGGCAAATGTTCCAACAAAAACTGGCATGGTCATAATTATGAACTACATGTAACCATAAAAGGCGAACCAAAAGCCGAAACGGGATATATCTTTAATGCCAAAACACTGGGTCAGATAATAAAAGATGAAGTAACGGAAAAATTGGATCACATGAACCTCAATATGGATGTGGACTTCATGAAAGGAAAAATGACGAGTGCGGAAAACCTCGCAATTGGGATATGGAACCAGCTTTTTGAAAAAATAAAAGAAAAAGATGCCGAACTTTATAGTATCCGGCTATACGAAACGCCAAAAATTTATGTGGAATATTTCGGCAATTAAATCTATTAATATACAACATGGCATATAAAAAAGAAGAAAATTACGACCAGGAAGTAACCAAGAAATTATCCGAAAATTATAGCGAAATCCTATCCGGAATCGGAGAGGACATTCACCGTGAAGGTTTGGAAAAAACGCCGGAAAGAGTAGCTAAAGCAATGCAATATTTGACTCAGGGATACAATGTGGATGCGCGGGAAATATTGAATCAGGCCAAATTCAAAGAGGTTTATAGTGAAATGATCATCGTCAGGGACATTGAACTATATTCACTTTGCGAACATCATATGTTGCCCTTTATAGGGAAAGCACACATTGCTTATATTCCGGATGGATATATAACAGGTTTGAGCAAAATAGCAAGAGTCGTGGATTGCTTCGCCCGGAGATTGCAAGTACAGGAAAGATTGACCCACCAGATTTTGACCGCCATACAGGAAACATTGGAACCATTAGGTGTTGCAGTCGTCATTGAAGCCAAACATTTATGTATGATGATGCGTGGCGTCTCCAAGCAAAACAGCATAACAACCACTTCCGCCTTTAGTGGCCAGTTTCAACATCAAGAAACAAGATCAGAGTTTTTAAAATTAATTTCCACCAAAATATACTAACAATCAATCTTTTATACATTTCCAGAAAAATTTTTATTCTTTTCGAAAAATAGTGGGTTACCTTTCTTTAGTCTGCGTATTAATGTCAAATTAACTAATAAAAATTCATTCAAATGAAAAAATTAATCTTGATGCTTGCAGTTGTAGGATTCGCAGCTTGTAGCAACCCAACTGAAGAAGCAACTGACGCTCAAACTGACGCAATTGAAAACACTGCTGATGCTCAACAACAACAAGTAGATGCAAACGCTGACGCTACAATTGATCAAGTTCAAGCTAACGCTGATTCAGCTAAAAATGCAATCGAAGCTCAATCTGATGCAGCTAAAGCTAATGTAGAAGCTACAACTGAAACTAAATAATTATTATATTTAAGTTTTTTACAAAGACCATCTTTTTCGGGTGGTCTTTTTATTTGTGCTTATATTAAAATTGGGTTTCTATCACCCGTAGAGCCGCAATGCATTGCGGCTCCACATCTACCTAATCAACTGCACATCAGCACCTACTAGCGCTCGAATCCTTTCGAGTGCTAATCATAGCCCTCTTATAAAAAAGACAAAACGCTCAAATTTCCTTCTTTGCTTAGCAATAGCAGATTGCGGTACCGCTACGGAACAAACAGACAATCTGCTGGCGTCATCTTCCCTTAACACTCCTGCCAAAAGATATTCCAGCCACCTATTTATCGAACATTCAATCATACATTGTCTGAACTTTGATTTTTTTGATTAAAATGATTCTATAATTAAATTTATGTTCCTGCACTTTTATATCAAAGCAAAAGAAAATAACATTATTATTTCATTGGGTTTCCAATATTTATCGAACATTCAATCATACATTGTCTGAACTTTGATTTTTTTGATTAAAATGATTCTATGATTAAATTATGTTCCTGCACTTTTATATCAAAGCAAAAGAAAATAACATTATTATCTCATTGGGTCTCCAATATCGGGCGTAGAGACGCAATGCATTGCGTCTCTACATCTACCTAATCAACTGCTCATCAACTTCAGCCCATTACCTGCATGAGAAGGAATTCCATGTAAGTGTGGTCCTTCCCAACAAGATCAGCAATTATGCGCGTACCCTGACCACAAAAACAGTTACGGACAAAACGGATTCCGAAGCCATCGCCAGGTTTGGCCTTGAACGCAAACGGGAAGACTGGTGCCGGCCAAGGGCGTTTACAGGGAGCTTCAGCTGTTGTCACGGGAAAGGGGGCAGCTGGTTGACGAGCGCACGGCCATCAAGAACAAACTACACGCCAAAGGCGTCAGCTTCGACACTTGCGGATACGCAGTTGTCAGGGCCGGGAAGCGCTTGGTATTGCTGGAAGAACAAGTGGCGGAAATTCGATTGCAAATGGAAAGCCTGATCAAAAGGGACCCGGATTAAAAGCGGTTTTCGTTTTGCTGTGCAGCATTTCTGGGATCGGGCTGATAACGGCCGCAAGTATATTGAGGGAGACCAACGGGTTCGGGCTTGTGAGGAGCCGGCGTCAGATAACCAGTTTTGCAGGCCTGGACGTGAGGGAAAGCCAGTCGGGCACTTCGGTCAGGGGGAAGGCTAGAATATCCAAAAAGGGCAACAAGTATTTGCGGAAAGCAATGCACATGAGCGCATTGAGCGCCATAAGGCATAACCCGAAGTTAAAGGCTTTATACGAAAGGGTCTTTGCTAGGACGGGGATAAAAATGAAAGGCGTGGTGGCGGTACAGCGGAAACTTTTGGAATTGAGTTATACTATTTACAAAACAGGGGCAGAATACGACAAGGACTACCAACCGACGGAAGGAACCCAAAAAAGCGGGGCGGTACTTCCACAATAAAAAAATTAGCGGGCCCTCATAAAGACAACCCACTAAACAAGCTATCATAAAAGATGCTTTAGGATGACAAAGGTACGGAAACGAGCCGAGAACAATGGCATTTCCCCTTTAATCAATAGTTGTATCAGATCAGCTTTTTCCAAAAAAAATTTTAGGTTGTTGGCCCTTTTAGGCCAAACAACCGTATAGAAATTTTTTTGTGGTAAAGCGGTTACGGATAACCGATGCTTGGATCCAAAGACAAAAAGCAAGATGTCCCTGTTCTACAAAAAGGTTTCAAAAAAGGTTACATATTAAAATTAAATTAAAAAAGTAAAATTAAATTTGGAAATCATCACAGAATCTTTGTGAATATCTTTGTGTACTCTGTGGTTAAGACAGAGATTCCTGATAAACAAATTATGGACGACTTATATTGTATGAATTTCCAACTTGTTATAAATACGGGGTTCTGAGCAAGCACCTATCAATTTTCAATGTAACTGTTCATAAAAATTCAACTTATGTTTCAAGTCCATTAATTCTTTTTGCAAATCAACGACCTTATTGATCAAACTATCCACAACATCGATATCCTCCGGATGAATACTCAACTCCTGATGGAGGCGCACCATCATTTCTATCTTGCTCAAACTTTCAGGGTAAAGATATTGACTTTGTTCCACCCTTGTAATTTCAATCAAACCGGTTTCTTCTAAAGATTGAATAAAACTGATTTCCAAATGATGATGGACGCAAAAGTCATGAACAGGTATTAAATTCTCCTTTTCCATTGTGTTCAGGTTTAAGATATGGACAATTGTTCAAATAATTTTTTCTGTTTTTCGGTTAAATGAGTAGGCAGTTGAACCACCCATTTGATAAATAAATCACCGAAAGCATTTTCCTTTTTATAAACGGGAAATCCTTTTCCTTTCAAACGGATCGTAGTTTGATTTTGGGTCAGTGGCTGAACCGTAATTTTCACTTTTCCATTTAAAGTTTCCACAATATGCTCGCCTCCTAATATCGCAATATATAAAGGCAACTCTTCCGAAACATAAATATCGTCCCCTTTCCGCAAATACCGGGGATCGTTATCGACTAAAAAAGTAATGTATAAATCACCATTCGGACCGCCGTTCTGGCCGGGATTCCCGTATCCGTTCAGTTTAATTTTTTGGTTATCCGATATGCCGGCAGGGATGGTAATGCGCACTTTTTTATTATTGATAGTCAGCGTTTGTTGATGCGTTTGACTTGCATCTTTCAAACTAAGGCGAAGCTGTGCTTCCAAATCCTGACCTCTAAATGCGGATTGCCTTCTCTTTCCGGAACTTTGTCCGCCAAACATGGAAGAAAAAAAATCGGAAAAACCACCTGTATCAAAATCCTCCTGGGAAAAACTGTAACCGCCGCCACCCTGTCCCTGCTGCGCATATTGCTGCTGTTGGCGGCGTTGCGCTTCTTCCATCTGTTCGCCATGTTGCCAGTCTTTACCGTATTTATCGTATTTCTTCCGTTTTTCAGGATCCGTCAATACTTCTTGAGCCTCATTGATCTGCTGGAATTTTTTATTCGCTTCAGAATCGCCCGGATTCAAATCGGGGTGGTATTTTCGGGCCAATTTTTTATAAGCTTTCTTAATTTCTTCCGAAGTAGCCGTTTTCTTGACCCTTAAAACCTGATAATAATCTATGTAATCCATTTGTTTAACTATAAATAACTGAACGCATTCTTTTCATATGACCAACTCATCTTAAAAGCAATATTATAAAACGCTTTTAATCCACAAAGGTTTTAAATCGGGAACCATTAAATATGGATTAGCTGTCAAGAGCATTTTATTTTCAAAAACCATCAGTTAAATTACCACATTATGATAATTAACTTAAAAAGTCATTTCTTTAACATCATCCGCCATGACTAAACGGCCTTCGGTTTTTGCAATAATTTCTTCGATGGTAACGCCGGGAGCATACTCCTTACAAAGAAAGCCATCTGCGTTAATTTCAAAAAAACCCAGGTCCGTAACTACTTTTTTGATGCATTTCAAACCGGTAATCGGCAATGTGCATTGTTTTAGTAATTTTGAATTGCCGGAACGGTCTGTATGTTGCATGGCAACGATGATATTTTTGGCCGATGCCACCAAATCCATTGCGCCACCCATTCCTTTTACCATTTTTCCGGGAACTTTCCAGTTTGCGATATCGCCATTATCCGCAACTTCCATCGCACCCAAAACAGTGAGGTCAATCCTGCCGGCCCTGATCATCCCGAAACTTAAGGCACTGTCGAAATAACTTCCGCCTTTCCGTAAAGTGACCGTTTGTTTGCCGGCATTGATCAAATCCGCATCCACATTTTCCAAAGTCGGGAAAGGGCCTATTCCCAACATCCCATTTTCACTTTGCAATTCAATTTCAATACCTTCCGGAATATAATTTGCAACGAGCGTGGGAATACCGATCCCTAAATTTACATACATGCCGTCTTTTAGTTCACGGGATATCCTTTGCGCGATTTGTTCTTTATTTAAAGCCATTATTTTGTGCGATTTTAATTTTTAAGCACAAAATACGCATTTTTTCCGGGAATTATTCAAAATTGAAAGACATTCGTCCTTTCAAAATATTTTTCTATCTCAAAAACAAATAAATAAGTTGATTCAAGGATACCAGTTTCTTTTTTATACTTTTGTGAGCAATTAATTTATGAAATGTCCCTAAAAGCAATGCTCCAATACCAACAATTAAAAGACCAATATTCCAAAGATTTAAGTAAAGTTAACCGACGCTATAGTTTATTAGGGACAATCCGTTTATTAATTGCCCTGGTGTTTTTAGCCAGTATGTATCTTTATTTAAAGGACAACAATTCCTTATTCATTTATCCCGCAATATTAAGTTTTTTGGCTTTTTTTTATTTCATAAAAATCCATCAAAAAACAGGAATCAAACGGGTGTTCCTGAAAACGCTGATTACGATCAACGAAGATGAAATCACTTACCTCAACAAAACAGCAATCCCATTTGAAAATGGGGAAGAATTTGTATTGGCAAACCATGCTTATTCCGCAGACTTGGATATTTTCGGACCTCGTTCTTTGTTTCATAACCTTAACAGGACCGCCACTTATATCGGAAAAGTAAAATTGGCAGATTTGTTCTCCCGACAGCTTTCAGAAGAAAAAATAATTGCAAACCAGGATGCCATTCAAGAACTCAGCAACAAAATAACTTGGCGGCAAAACCTGTTAGCACATGCAAAAATCAGTAAGGACAGCAAAAAAATATATGAGCAATTGCTGGATTGGGCAAACTATCAAAGCACAAAAATCAGTGCTTCTTTAAATGTTTTAGCCTTTATTTCGCCAATAATAATGCTGGTTTTAATTGGGTCATACTGGTATTCCGGATCAGATATCATCGGCAATATTATTTTTGTTTTATTCCTCTTTCATTTATTCTTAGCGAATTTAATGCAGCGAAAAGCAAAAGCCGAAATAATAAATACCCATAAAATTGACGAAATAATTAAAGACTACAGTTCCATTTTGCGGAATATCGAACAAGAAGATTTTAAAAGTCAACGATTAAATGCTTTAAAAGCACATTTATCAAACGATAGCACACAAGCCAGTGGGGAGTTTCAAAAGTTATCCGGTCTATTTTCAAGGATAGACAATATCCAAAATTTGATCGGCGGCATTGTCCTAAACGGCTTATTCCTCTACCATATCCATACTTTGAAAAAAATAGTGGCATGGAAAAAAGAAAATGCGGAAAAAGTAAGTTCCTGGTTACAAGTGCTGGGGGAATATGAAGCATTGAACAGCATGGCGAATTTCAGTTTCAATAATCCCGAGTTCATTTTCCCAACGCTCAACCCGCATTTTGAAATTTCCTTTGATAACTTAGGGCATCCCTTGATCGATGAACAAAAAAGGGTTTGTAATTCCATCAGCTTTAAAGAGCATAAGTTCGTCATTCTGACCGGTTCCAACATGTCGGGAAAAAGTACATTTCTCCGTACTTTGGGTGTGAATATGATTTTATCCGGAATTGGTGCGCCGATTTGTGCCGAAGCGGCCAATATTCATCCTTTACCTGTGTTTGTTTCCATGGGGCAAGCGGATTCCCTGGCAGATAATGAATCTTATTTTTTTGCCGAAGTAAAAAGATTGAAATATATAATGGATCAATTAGACCAGCAAACTTGTTTTATTTTATTGGATGAAATATTAAGAGGAACCAATTCGGATGACAAGAGAAATGGCACAATCGGCGTTATCGAGAAAATCATTCAAAAGAATGCCATCGGCGCAATTGCCACTCATGATTTAGAAGTTTGCCTAACTACCCAAGAGCATCCTAATGTATTGATAAACAAGTGTTTTGAAGTGGAGATCATCAATGACGAATTGACTTTCGATTATAAATTAAGGAACGGAATTTGCAAAAATAAAAGTGCCACATTCCTCATGAAGAAAATGAAGATCATTGCTTAATAAAACACGCTTTTCTTCCGAAGAAATAATAAAAAAAACCTTATGTATAAAAAATATTACTTCAGCATATTATTGCTATTAATCAGTTTATCCACTTTTGCAACTGTAATCAAAGGTAAAGTTATTGACGAAAACGATATGCCTGTCAGCTTTGCTACGATACTGGTAAAAAACACGACTATTGGCACTTCCGCCAATAATTCAGGCGAGTATCAATTGGATTTGAAGCCTGGAAGCTATACAATTATTTGTAAAACAATTGGTTACCAAGCCTTTACTAAAACAATAACGATTGGCGAAAAGGAAGAAACACTGAACTTCAAATTAGTACCACAAAATTTAAAACTTTCGGAAGTGGTCATTTCCGCCAAAAAAGAGGATCCCGCATATCCAATCATGCGGAAAGTGATTGCCAAACGAAAAATCCATGCAGATTTAGTGAAAACACTTGAATCGGATATTTACCTAAAAGGCGTAATGCGCAGCCGAAGTTTTCCGGATAACATCCTTGGTTTTTCTTTGGAAGGTGAGGAAGGAAATGAACTCAAATCGGGTTTCGGTGTCGATTCCATGGGAAAGGGAATCTTATATTTGGTGGAAGAAATGTCTCATTACTACTATAAAGCTCCGAATAAAATGTTTCATGAAATTATTTCTGTTAGGGAAAGCGGCGACCCAAAAGGATTGGGATTTGCCACCATGCCACCTATCACTAATATATACGAAAATAACATACAGATATTAAGCGGACTTAATGAAAGGGGCTTTATTTCTCCTGCCAATTCCAACGCATTCCAATATTACAATTATAAGTTTTTGGGCACTTTTATGGAAGATGATTATGTCATCAATAAAATAAAAATAACCCCCAAACGCAAGTACGAACCACTTTTCAGCGGATATTTATATGTAGTGGAAGATGAATGGGTTTTCCATAGTGTGGATTTATTATTGACCAAAGAATCGCAAATCAATACTTTGGATACACTAAAGTTTGAACAAAGCTACCGGCCACTTGCCAAGGATATTTGGGTAATTCAAAGCCAAGTACTTTACCCTACTTTTAAGATTATCGGAATCGACTTTGCGGGAAATTTCGTTACTTCCTACAGCAATCAAAAACTCAACCAACCCATTTCCGAAGAAAAAATAAATTCAAAAACTATTTCAAAATACGAAAAAACAGCCATGGAAAGTAATCCCGAATATTGGGATACCATCCGGCCAATTCCCTTAGAAAAAGATGAAATCAAAGACTATGTCGTAAAGGACAGCATACATATCGCACAAAAACTCAAAACCGACTCATTAGAAAAGACAAGTAGCATTTCCTACGACCTTTTCTTAAAGGGATTTTATGCCAAGTTCGGGAAAAACACCATTTCCACAAGACCATTATTGTCTTCCATTTGGTTTAATTCCGTGGAAGGCTTGAATGCCAAGATAATATTGGATTACAAATATAAATTCACCAAATATTCCAAGCTCGATTTCCAGCTCATCAATCGATATGGGTTTGCCAATGAGCACTATAATGTGTTGGCAAAATTGGGAATGTCCAATTCCGATTCCACTTGGACGGGCAAAAGTTGGAGTTGGCAAGCCACTGCAGGAAAATATATTTACCAAATCAATCCTGAAAACCCAATTGGCCCCGTAATGGACGGCCTTTATACCCTATTTGGTGGAAGAAATTACATGAAATTATTTGAAAATAAATTAGCAAAAATCAATCTCAAAAGAAACTGGGGAAATGGATTAGACGCCAACATAACTGTATCTTACGAACAAAGAATACCACTATTCAATGCCTCGGACTTTACCTTTATCAACAAACACGATGAGCGAATTACGCCAAACCAACCGGCAAATTTGCCCGACTTAAAACAAGAAGACGCAGCGATTATCGCAGCGTCGATCAGTTACCAACCTGGCTGGCAATATATTGAATATCCAGATCATAAAGCACCGATATCGAGTAATTTACCCCGATTTACGGTAAATTACACCAAAGGGATCCCCGGCATTTTCAATTCCGTTTCCAACTTCGACAAATGGAGCGTTGACATGAGCCACCAATTCCGCCTCCACATGTTAGGCAACCTAAATTACCGGTTAGAAACGGGTGGATTTTTGAATAATAAAGAAGTAAACCTTCCCGATTACAAACATTTGAACGGCAACCAAACATTTCTTGCCAATTCCTATTTAAATGCATTTCAATTAGCACCTTATTACCGTTACAGCAATACTGCGGATGTTTATTTTCAAGGTCACCTGGAATGGCATTTAGGTGGTTTGTTTACGAATAAAATCCCTTTATTCAAAAGGCTGAATTGGTTTCTGTTAGGCGGCTCCAATGTCCTTTATATCAACGAAACCAATTATTATGCAGAAGTATTTGTAGGACTTGAAAATATTGGCGTTAAGATGTTTCGTTTCGGAAGGGTCGATTTCATTGCAGGTTACGAAAGCGGTTTATCCAAGCCAAGTTTAGGTGTGCGAATAAGTTTCGGAAATATTTTTGAATCCTTGTTGGGCATGCAGGAAAATACGGAATTGTAGCGCTTTCATAATTCAGGCAAATTGAGTATTCAAAATCTTTTCTTGAGTACTTTTAATACTTAGGTTGTTTTTGGGCTAAATAATTGTGGATTTCATAAATTCATGCAAGAATTCCATACAAAATGCCTATTTTTGAGCGTTCAAAAAAAATTAGACAAGAATTTTTATTATGGCCGAAGTTATACGAATGCCGCTATTGAGCGACACGATGAAAGAAGGCGTTATTGCCGAATGGAATAAAAAAGTTGGCGATAAAGTAAAAGCTGACGAAGCTATAGCGGAAGTGGAAACGGATAAAGCTACAATGGAAGTAATTCCTTATGTAGATGGCACTTTATTATATATAGGTGTGGAGAAAGGTAAAGCTGCGCCGGTAAATGGCATTATTGCTATAATCGGGAAAAAAGGCGAAGAGTTCCAGCATCTTTTAGATGCCGAAAAAGACGGTGCGCAATCAAAAAAACCAACAGAAGAAAAGCCAGCAGAAGAAAAGACGGCAGCAGAAAACAAAAAACCAGAAGCAGTAAAAGAAAACAAAAAGCTTTCCAACGATGCAACCGTAATCAGGATGCCGCTTTTGAGCGATACAATGAAAGAAGGCAAAATCGTGAGCTGGTTAAAAAATGAAGGCGATTCCGTAAAAGCAGATGATGCCATTGCCGAAGTGGAAACGGATAAAGCAACCATGGAAGTTTTGCCATATGTGGACGGCACTTTATTGCATATCGGCGTGAAAGCCGGAGATGCAGCAAAAGTCAATCAAATCATTGCAATAGTTGGCAAAAAAGGAACGGACATTAGCCCATATTTAGACGACAATAATTCCGGAGATACAACGCAAACCGAAGAAAAACCGGAAGTTGAAAAAGAAGAAAAACAAGAAACAAAAGAAAAACAAGGAGCAAAAGAAGAACCACAACAAGATACCGAAGACGACAGCAGGATAAAGATTTCCCCTTTAGCCCGGCAAATGGCAAAAGAAAAAGGAATTTCCCTCAATGAAATTTCCGGCAGCGGCGATGGCGGCAGGATCATCAAAAGAGATGTCGAAAACTTTGAGCCTAAAAAAGCGCAGCAAGCCACACAATCCACTTCCACCACCGCAGCATTGGGAACTGAAAGTCATACTGATCAGCCACTAAGCCAAATGCGCAAAACAGTAGCAAGAAGATTGGGCGAAAGCAAATTTTCAGCACCTCATTTTTATTTGCGCATGAGCATAAAAATGGATACAGCAATGGCAGCGCGAAAAGCCATGAACGAAGTGTCTCCCGTAAAAATATCATTCAACGATTATATCATCAAAGCTTGCGCTATGGCTTTGCGCAAACATCCGGGCGTAAACAGCTCCTGGATGGGCGATTTCATCCGCGAAAATCATCATATCCATGTCGGCACGGCAGTTGCAGTTCCAGAAGGATTGATTGTTCCTGTCATTAAGTTTGCAGACCAAAAATCATTGGCTCAAATTTCGGAAGAAGCAAATACTTTAATCGAAAAAGCAAGGAATAAAAAATTACAACCTCAGGAATTTACAGGGAATACTTTTACCGTTTCCAATCTTGGCATGATGGATATTGATGAATTTACTGCGATCATCAATCCACCCGACAGCTGTATATTGGCCATCGGAAAAATCACTCCGGAACCAGTAGTTGAAAACGGACAGGTTGTTGTCCGTAATATTTTAAAATTAACGCTAAGTTGCGACCATAGAGTAGTTGACGGCGCAGTGGGTGCCGCATTTTTGCAAACGTTGAAAGCATATTTAGAAAATCCGGTTACAATGCTCGTTTAATGAGGATTGGGGGTTAATACATAAAAAATGTGTTCTTTATGGTTTGGGAAACCTTGTTTTTTCAACCATAAAGAACACATTTTTTATTCAAACAAAAAATCAAGTCATTGGGAGCAAATAGCATAATCCAAAATATCAGCATCTATTATGTCACCTTTGTAAATAAAAAAATTAGCGTCTTTGCGGATATTTGTCCCTTTGCGTGAAATCAAAATTAAAGTATGTCCGGAAATTCAAGAAGTAAAAAGATAATCAGCAAACTATTTTCTCCAATTCAGGAATTCATCCGGGATTCACGCGCAGTCGGCATTACCCTTATCATCTGCACCGTCATTTCATTGATTGTCAGCAACAGTGCATGGTCAGATGGCTACATTGCCTTTTGGGATACCGAAATCCATTCCCCTGTTTCCGGACTTTCCATCCCACATTCTTTTTTACATTTCATCAATGATGCCTTAATGGCGGTCTTTTTCCTACTTGTGGGCATGGAAATAAAACGGGAATTATTAGATGGGGAATTGTCTAATTTCAAAAAAGCGTCCTTACCGGTTTTTGCCGCAATAGGCGGAATGGTCGTACCTGCCCTACTTTACTTTTCTTTAAACGCCAATACCGATTCCGCTCATGGCTGGGGAATCCCGATGGCAACAGATATTGCTTTTGCTTTAGGCATATTATCCTTATTGGGCAAAAAAGCGCCATTGTCTTTAAAAATCCTATTGGCGGCCTTAGCCATCATCGATGATTTAGGCGCCATCATTGCCATAGCCATTTTTTATACCGACGATTTAAATTGGGCGTACCTTGCTATTTCCGGTGGCATTTTTTTAGTGCTGATTGTCATGAATATATTAAAAGTCAATCGACTATATCCTTATTTCATCATAGGTTTAATCTTATGGTACTGCATGTTCAATTCCGGCGTACATGCCACTTTAGCCGGCGTGATGCTCGCCCTGACCCTTCCTTTAAAAAGAATCCCAAAGTTGGAACACGGATTACATGATCCCGTGAATTTCATCATTTTGCCATTATTCGCATTAGCAAACACCGCCATAGTATTTCCCCATGAATTGGCGGCAACATTAGCATCACCAATCAACCATGGCATTCTTGTTGGTCTCATTATCGGAAAACCACTCGGCATTACTTTATTCTCTTTTTTAATGGTCAAAACCGGGATTGCCCAATTACCTAAAGGGTTAAGCTGGAAGCACATTATAGGCATGGGTTTAATTGCCGGGATTGGCTTTACGATGTCCATTTTTATTTCTATGTTGGCATTCAATAACGAAGAAGCACAAACTACTGCGAAATTAGCGGTGTTGATTGCTTCTACAATTGCCGGAATTATCGGGTATGTTTATTTGAACAGGATTTCCAGGATTTGAGGATTAAACAGGATGATGGGAATTATTAAAATACGATTTTTGGATGGGTCAGAAAGATAAATGGGATTAATGATCAAGGATGATGAAATTATTCTATTTTTACCTATCTTGAAATGAGCAGCTAATAAAATTAGGATAAAATGACTTTAGATGAAATTACTTATGCGATAAATGGTTGTGCTATGAAAGTGCATAATAAATTAGGTAATGGCTTTCAGGAAGTAATCTATCAACGGTGCTTGGCGATTGAATTAGAACGGGCAGGATGAAATTTTGGAAGGGAAATAGGGCAAGTCATTTATTATGATGGCATTCAAGTAGTAACCAGAAGAGCGGATTTTATAGTTGAGAATCAAGTTGTTGTTGAGCTAAAAAGCAGTAATCACTCTTGAAGATGCACATTTAGCACAAGCAAAAAATTATGTTGTCGCCTATAATTTCCAAATAGGTTTACTCATAAATTTTGGTGCCACAAGCCGAAAATTCAAGAAAGTGTTTAATTCAAAACACAATCCTGCAAATCCTAAAATCCAATAAAGTAAAATGAAGTCAAAAATTGCATCATCATAAATCCACCAACTAAATTTTTAAATATGAACTTGATAATAGACAACAATAAAATTGAAGAATCTTTTGATAAAATTGCAAAAGAACTTTTAACTCAAAAAGCACTTTTTATAAATGACAAAATAATACGATTCACAGAAATGAATTTTACTATTTTCATAAGGATAATCATAAAGACAATTATACTCATGAACATCAAAAGAAATCTGGAGAATGGCGATTTCATAATCAAGGAATAGACATAACCTTTAATGGCGATGACGAAACTGACGGCGGAATACTGATTCGCGGAATATTATTGAACGGGAATTTCATTAATGGACCAAGGAAATCAATTGCAAAAATTTTTGAATGTTTTGGCAAAGTATTCAACACTACGACTTTTGGAATTAAAGACGGAGAATATTTAGACAAAGAAATCATAAAAACATTTAGGCATCTTCCTAATAAAATAACCTATCAAGATTATCATTTTAAACATTACAGGTATTTGACTGATTTCAATAATTTAAGTATATCATTAAAAGACAAAGAACTAATAAAACAAAATCATTCGATATTAAATGATCCCAAGTAAATCCACCAATACTGTTTGTTTTTCTGAGCTTTTAAAAACTAAAGAAGAATATTCATCTTCTTATTTTGAGCTTACAAAAATATTAGATAACCATAAAATCAAGCATCAATTAATTAAGGGAACTAAAGACATTTGGTGTCGAGATTATATGCCTATACAAATTGATGAAAATAAATTCGTTCAATTTCGCTATGAGCCTTCTTATTTAAAAGAAGAATTAGAAATACAATCCAACCCAATTGAAGTTTGTAAAGCCAATAACATACATGCAAAATTCTCGACGATTAATCTTGATGGTGGCAACATTGTGAATTGGAAGAATATGGCAATCATAACTGATCGGATATTTAAGGAAAATCCCGAATATAGCAATCATCTCAAATTAGTTGATGAAATTGAAAAATTACTTGAAGTTGAAGTAATTATAATACCTCAAATTAATTGCGATTTAACGGGTCATGTAGACGGAATGGTTAGATTTGTCGGAGACAATAAGATTCTTGGTAATAATAGAGCTACGGAATTTAAATATTGGACAACTAAAATGAATCAACTTTTGAAAACACATGGAATAGATTATATTGACATTCCGTCTTTTTACAATAAAAGTAAATTATATCCTTATAATGCCATAGGCTGTTATGTGAATTTTTTAGAAGTCGGCAACTTGATTGTAATTCCAATATTTGAAACAAAAGATAATAAAGACCAAGAAGTATATGATCTATTTAAGCAAATCTACCCAAATAGGATTCTCGAAGCCATTAATTTTAATGCAATTGGTAATCATGGTGGACTCTTGAATTATGCAACTTGGACGAGTTTGACAAAATAGCTCATTTTCCCTTTCAATATTTTCGCTATATTTGAACTTCTTTGAACTCTCCTTAATCCAATTCTCAAATGCAACCTGAAACCAACCGCATAGAATATAAACAAGAGCTTACTGATGATCTGGAAAAAGAAGTGATTGCTTTCTTGAATTATCCAGAAGGTGGCTTGATTTATTTAGGGGTGCATAAAACAGGAAAAGTACTGGGGATATTAGATGTGGATTCTATTCAATTAAAGATAAAAGACCGATTAAAACACAATATCCTCCCTTCGTGTTTAGGTTTGTTCGATATTATTTTAGAAGAGCAAGAAGGGAAACAAATCATTAAAATTATCGTAGCAAGCGGCCCGGAAAAGCCCTATTATCTTAGGAGACATGGCATGTCGGAAAAAGGCGCCTTTATCCGAATCGGGAATGCTATCGAACCCATGCCCATCAAAACCATCGCTTCACTTTTTTCGAAAAGAACCCGAAATTCCATTGGAAAAATTAAATCTAACCAGCAAAAGCTGAAATTTGAGCAAATAAAAATCTATTATGACGCTGCTGGTAAAAAACTAAACAATCAATTTGCAAACAACCTCAACCTTTTAACAGAAGAAAGAAAATTCAATATTATTGCTTACTTAATGTCTGACAGCAACGGTATTTCTATTAAAGTAGCTAAGTATAAAGGTTATAATCGAGTAGATTTAATAGAAAATAATGAATATGGTTATTGCTCGCTAATAAAAGCAACCAAACAAGTTTTGGATAAAATAGAATTAGAAAACACGACACGCACTAAAATCACCTCAAAAGAAAGAACCGAAAAACGCTTGTGGGATGCGATAGCTTTGCGCGAAGCCCTAATCAATGCCATTGTTCACAATGATTATACCAATGAAATTCCTCCAAAATTTGAACTATTTGCTGATAGGATTGAAATAACTTCAGCTGGAGGATTACCTGAAAGCCTAAGTCAACAAGAATTTTTCGAAGGTTATTCCGTTCCCCGAAACCAAGAAATCATGCGTATTTTTAAAGACTTGGATTTAGTGGAACATTTAGGTTCTGGTATTCCACGCATCTTAGAAAGTTATGGGAAAGATTGCTTTAAATTTTCTGACAACTTCCTGAGGATGATCTTCCCATCCACCGACCAAGTCACCGACCAAGTCACCGACCAAGTCACCGACCAAGTCACCGACCAAGTCAAAAGCCTGATTCAAATCATGACCGATAACCCAATTGGGACAATTGATCTAATGGAAAAGCTGGAACTAAAACATCGTGCGACATTTAGAAAGAATTATTTAAAGCCCACATTAGAACAAGGATTTATTGAAATGACCATTCCCGAAAAACCTAACAGCCGCTTACAAAAATATCGCTTAACCCAAAAAGGGATAAACATCCAATCAATAAGCTTAAGAAAGATATCTCAATAACTTTCAACGCCTGATCTCTCCTTCCGGAGCCTAAATTTATTTCAGAAACTCACCTCGAGCTTCAACAGACTTGCCTGGCGGTATGGAAAGATACATCCATTTATCGCCCTGAATAATTTTAGCAAGGAATACAATTTGCCCGACATGGGAAGCATAATGCGCCAACTGTCGTGTGATGGCTTCCAAAACAGTATGTGCTTCTTTCCTGATGAAAACAGTTTTCATTAAATCGTCCTCAGAAAGCGCGCTTAATGTGGCAAACAAACAAGACCAGCCCACTTGCCAAGCTTGCAGCATTTCATTTTTCGAAACATAGGTATCTTCAAATTCAGCATCCCTTTGCCGCCATTCCTTTTCGCCATCGGAATTTAAGAAATCCGTAAATCGGGACAGCATATTTCCCGATAAATGCTTGACGAGTATGGAAATATTATTTGAAATCCCATTAGGTTGATAATGAATATCCACTTCTTCCAAATCTTCCATCGCCTTATCTGCAAGCCCTTTGTAAGTATTGAATAAGCGAATGGTAATGGATAAAAAATTTGAGCCCGTTTTCATTTTTTCTATTTTAAGAACCCCGAATTTCGTTTATTTATTAAAAGCAGCATCATTTTTCTTAAAAAAATACTAGCCTGCCCAATTTTCCCGATCCAAGCTACGGTATTGAATAGCTTCCGCAACATGTTCGGCCAGGATTTTATCTTTCCCTTCCAAATCCGCAATCGTCCTAGAAACTTTTAAAATACGGTCATAAGCGCGCGCTGAAAGGTTCAGCCGTTCCATTGCCACTTTCAAAAGCGCACTACTTGCCGTATCCAACACGCAAATTTCTTTCAATAATTTACTGCCCATCATCGCATTTGCATAAATACCGGCATTATTTTTAAATCTTTCCGTTTGAACAGCCCTTGCTTTAATTACGCGTGCCCTGATATGCTCACTTGGTTCCGCATCTTTTACAGAAGAAAGTTCGGAAAAATCAACTGGCGTAACTTCCACATGCAAATCTATCCGATCCAATAAAGGACCCGAAACTCTGTTCAGGTACCGCTGCACAACTTGTGAAGAGCAGGTGCATTCTTTATCAGGATGATTGTAATAGCCACATGGACAGGGATTCATGGATGCGATCAACATAAAACTTGCTGGAAAATCAATGCTTAGTCTTGCCCGCGAAATTGTTACCCTCCGCTCTTCCATCGGCTGCCGCATCACTTCCAAAACCGTTCTTTTAAATTCCGGAAGTTCATCCAAAAACAAAACGCCGTTATGTGCCAAAGAAATTTCACCAGGTTGCGGAAAACCACCGCCGCCAACAAGTGCCACATCAGAAATAGTATGATGCGGCCCCCTAAAAGGTCTCTGTGCCACCAAAGAGGCATTTTCCGGTAATTTCCCCGCAACAGAATGAATTTTAGTCGTTTCCAAAGCTTCCTGCAAGCTCAGAGGCGGCAGGATTGTTGGCAAACGCTTTGCCAACATGGTTTTTCCAGCACCAGGCGGTCCTATAAGGATGGCATTATGCCCGCCGGCAGCGGCAATTTCCAAAGCTCTTTTTATATTTTCCTGACCTTTGACTTCACTGAAATCAATTTCAAAATCAGCTTGCGCCGCCGCAAATTCCGCACGGGTATCTACTTTAATAGGCAACAAGTCGGATTTCCCATTCAGCAATGCCACCACTTCGCTCAAATTATGGACACCATAAACATCAATACCCGTAACCATCGCAGCTTCCCTTGCATTTTGCTTAGGCAAAATCAACCCTTTAAATCCTTCCTTCTTTGCCTGGATAGCCATTGGCAATGCGCCTTTCAATGTCTTCAATTCCCCATCAAGCGAAAGTTCGCCCATTATGATAAAATCTTTGAAAAGATCATTTTTTATTTGTCCCGTAGCACCTAAAATGCCAATGGAAATCGGCAAATCATAAGCCGAGCCAGCCTTTTTGAGATCGGCAGGTGCCATATTGATAATTATTTTTACCCGGGGGCGATCGAAATTATTGTTTTTTATGGAAGACAAAATGCGATCAATGCTTTCCTTTACGGCATTGTCAGGCAAACCCACAATGACATACCCGGTTCCGGCTGCAAGATCGGCCTCTATTGTGATGGTCATGGACTCTACACCTAAAACAGCACTGCCAAATATTTTTACTAACATGCAAATATTTAAAAGATGAATTGAATGAAGGAACTCTAAAATTACAAAATATTTCCATGATTGGGTATTATAACCTATGTATTCTACTTTTGTACCTAAATCAGTAAATTCTCCTCAGTTTCATTTTATTATTTTCTTTGACAAAATCCACTATGAAGAAAACATTTACGGCAAAACGCTATTTTTTATTAATCATCTTATTCCATACGCTTTGGTTTTTTGGTGCATTAATTTGGCAACACATCGATAATGACGATGCGCGTGAATACTTCTTTTTAGCTCGAAACCTAAGTCAGGGATTGTATTATTCCGCAGATGCCGCGCTTCCGATTAATCCGTTTTTCATTTCCTTACGGACGCCTATATATTCTATATTCATCTTGGTTATTGAAACTATTTTTGGGAAAAACGATTGGGTCATCTTATTTTTTCAAAACATCATATCCATTGCCAACTGTTACCTTGTTTTTAAAATTTTCAGCCCATTAAAATTAAATGCATAAAAATATAAATGCATATATTGGGTACTTTTAATCACTTATCCCCCACAAATGATATTTGCCAATATGATCGTACCTGATATCTTATTGCAATCTTTTTTGCTTTTATATTTATTTCAATTCATTCAATTTGTAGAAACAAAAAACAACAAGAGCGTATTCCTGATGAGCCTTTGGTTGATTTTGGCATTTTTGACCAAACCAATAATCTATCCATTTTTTATATTGCATATTTTAATCATTTCCTATTGGCTCTTAAAACAGAAAAAAGCATTCTTGATCCTTGCTACCTTTATTCCATTGTGCTTCTTATCCACATACGGGTTTTTCATGAAGGAAAAGACGGGGTTTTTCCACTTTTCAAGTGTTCAAGGACTAAATTTACTGAAATATAATCTCCGGGGATTCCATACATTCAAATATGGAACCGACAAAGCGACACAATTTTATGATAGCGAAATGGAAATAGTCAACCTCGAACCTGATTTTCAAAACTGGTATAAGAAAATGAATGAAACGGCCAAAGATTCCATCAAAAGCAATTTAGGTGCATATTCCTTCTATCATTTTTACAAAAGCGCACGGTATTTTATTGAACCGGGAAAAGGAGAAATTGATCTTTTTACCGGCTACAACAACTTTGACATCATGAACCAAGGGAATCAGGAAAGCTTTTATACACAGTTCGAAAAAAACGGCTGGAGAGGCGCATTCGATTACTTCTTTAACTATCCTTGGTTTCCATTTATCCTTTTGATTGTCTTTTTTAATTTTGTAAGATTTTTTGGGTTCCTGATTTTTTTGTATAATAAAAAAGTACCCCTATATTTCCGTTTTATCATGGCTGTATATGTTTTTTACTTCGCCTTAGTTACAGGTCCCATTTCGGAATACACGAGGTATTATTTACCTGTTTTATTGATCACATCAATGTGTGCCGCAATTGGTTATGGAGCAGTGTGGGAAAAATGGAGCAAGCGGAGAAATAAAAATAAAAGCTTAATTGTTTAATTGATATTTTTGAAATTATGACTAATTATAGGCTCCTCAGGGTTTTATTCCATGAATAGTTTTCTATTTTTGCCGGATGAGGAATTTATTTTTTATACTTGGTTGTTTAGCTTTCTTTACTTTTTCAACGAAGGCACAAGTTGTCAATATAGAAGCACAAAGAATAAAAACGGATACCACCGGCTGGGCAGGAAGCTTGGGCGGCAGTTTTAACTGGACCCAAAATGTAGATCAGGTTTTTGCCATAAATGCTACCGCCCATCTCCAATATAAAAAAAACAAAAACCTATATCTACTTTTGGGAGATTATTCCTTTTTAAAAGGTGCGGACAAGAAATTCATCGACAATGCTTTTGTCCATTTCCGTTTCAATCATAAATTTTCGGAATTATTTAGGGGAGAACTTTTTACGCAATTGCAAAACAACAAAATCTCTAAAATTGATACCCGCTTTTTGATAGGTGCCGGTCCCAGATTAAAATTGCCGGCATCCAAAACTTTAAAAATATATTTAGGGATCCTATTTATGTATGAATACGAAAAGGAATTATTGGATCCCCCGATTTACAAAAATGATGCCCGCAACAGCTCCTATTTATCCTTTACTTATAAACCCAATGACCGGGTCGAAATCATCAGTACCACATTTTACCAACCAAAACTTACTTATTTCAATGATTTCAGGATATTAAATCAAGAGACAGTTGTGATTTTTATATCCAAAAAATTAGCAGTAACTATGGACTTCAACTATCTTTATGATCAGTTTCCGGTGGAAGGCGTGCCCCAAATCAATGCTTCTTATTCCACGGGATTCAAATATGTATTTAACCCATAGCTATTTTTCTTGACAGATTTCGTGGACAGAAAATATAAATATAAAATTCATTTTTTATCTTGCAGCTTAATTAAAAACACTTTTCAATATGCCTTCACGCATTTGTTTATTTCCAGGAACCTTCGACCCGATCACCAAAGGGCATGTTGATATCATCAAGAGATCGGTGGCTTTGTTCGACGAACTGATTATTGGCGTTGGCATTAATTCAACGAAAAAACCCATGTTTGAAGTACAGCAAAGGGTTGACTGGGTTGCGGAAATTTTCAAAGATGAACCAAAAATAAAGGTAACTTCTTACGAAGGTTTGACGATTGATTTTTGCAAAGAAATCAATGCGCATTTCATCTTGCGCGGTATCCGTTATGTGAGTGATTTTGAATATGAAAAAGCAATTGCAGACATGAACCGGATGCTGGCACCGGAAGTGGAAACCATCTTCCTAACCTGTACACCTGAGTTCTCCACCATTTCTTCGACTTTAGTGCGGGATGTCATCAGGAATAAAGGCAACGCATATATGTTTGTACCTAAAGAAGTGCGCTGGTAGGTTTCTGAAACTCGGTATTTTAAGCGTAATTTTGCCATGGATTTTAAATAAAATACGGTTTGGAAGCACAATACATTGATCATAAAGACACTGGTTTTTTCTCAAAATTAGTAACGGATTATTTGGCGGACAACAGTCAGCTTCAAGCGTTTTACAATTATCGACCAAACGAAGACGGACTGGCAAAAGCAATTGAAGAACGGGCAAAATATCCAATCAATCGGGAAGTTTTGGTAAAAACATTGAAACGGCAATATGAAAACCTCGAAATAACTCCGTCGGTACAAGAAAATATCGAATTACTTAAAGAAAATAACACCTTTACCGTTTGCACCGCACACCAACCTAATTTAATGTCGGGCTACCTGTATTTTTTTTATAAAATAATCCATGCCATAAAGCTGGCACATTTTTTAAAAGAACAACATCCCTATAAAAATTTCGTGCCCGTATTTTATGTCGGTTCCGAAGACAACGACCTGGACGAATTGAGTGTCTTTAAATTCGGGGATGAGAAATACCGTTGGACAACCGATCAAAAAGGTGCAGTGGGCCGGATGTCCACCCACGATTTATTCCCCTTACTTGAATTATTAAAAAGTAAAATCGGGCTCTCGACTAAAAATGCGGAACACCTGCAACAAGTGATCACGGCTGCATATGAGGGAGAAAAGACGATTACGGATGCCACAAGATTTTTAATAAATGCATTTTTGGGAAAATACGGAATCGTGGTGCTGGATGCGGACGACCATGATTTGAAAGCCTGTTTTATCCCGGTTTTGAAAGCAGAACTAACGCAACCCAAATCCATGGATTTAGTGACGGAAACATCCTTAAACCTCAACCGGCACTACAAGGCACAAGCATATTCCCGCCCTATTAATCTATTTTATTTAAAAGATGACATCAGGGAGAGGATTGAACAAAAGGACGAAAAATGGGTCGTGGTCAATACAGATATTCACTGGAATACCCAGAAAGAGTTGGAAAATGAAGTCGAACAGTTTCCGGAAAGATTTAGTCCCAATGTGATTTTGCGCGGGTTATACCAGGAAAGCATTTTGCCCAATGTTGCCTTTATTGGCGGCGGAAGTGAGGTAGCTTATTGGATGCAGCTAAAATCCCTTTTTGCTCATTATCATGTTTTCTTCCCTGCCATAATCTTGCGGCAATCCGCATTATGGATGAATAAAAAAGAATGCGAATTACAAGAAAAACTCAACTTATCCAATGCTGAGCTTTTTCTACCAGATGCATCCTTAAAAAAGCATTTTCTACTTAGGAATTCCAAAAATGACTTGGATTTAAGTAATGAAAGAGAACAAATCAAGGACATTATTGAAAAAATAAAAGTCAAAGCAAAAAATATCGACCAAACGCTTCAGGATAGTGCCGCCGCCACCTTTACCAAAATAAATTATCAGTTATCCATTTTGGAAAAAAAAATGCTGAAAGCAGAAAAACGCAATCAGGCAATCCAAATGCAACAAATCGATGATTTAAAAAAACATTCGTTCCCTAACCATACTTTACAAGAAAGACATGATACTTTCCTACCCTTTTATTTAGATTACGGAATGGCTTATTTTGAGACTTTATTTCAAACTACCACAGCTTTTGGCGATGAATTTCTGATTTTAAAAACACAATAAAAATATTTTTTCAAAAAAAGACCAAATAAATTTTGTAGATTAAAAATCACGCCTTACCTTTGCAATCCATTCAACGATAAGGAGAAAGGAAAAAAAAACAAAAGGAGGCATAGCTCAGCTGGTTCAGAGCATCTGCCTTACAAGCAGAGGGTCCGCGGTTCGAATCCGTGTGCCTCCACAACAGAAACTCTAAAATTTAATATACATTGATTTTTAGAGTTTTTTCTTTCCAAGGGCTTTATGAATGTCTTTCCCAAGTAGGACTTCATCGAAAATTACCGATACCCTCACAATAATATATCAACCGAAATCAACAACAATATAAAAAAGACATATCCTCAGGTATTTCCTGTATATTCTGAGGATATATCCATAAATCCTCAAGCTTTTATAAATAACGCCACAAACAAGCTATCTGCCTTATGGGAGATGCCATTAATCAATTGTTGTCTGATTAACTTCAATGAAGTATTTTCCACTAGTCTTTGAACGACTTGTTCATTTTCGTCTTTAAAAACGGAACAGGTTATGTATGCCAAAACGCTATTTTGCTTCAAGTATTTTTGTGCCTCAAATGCAATGTTATATTGCTTTTCAGCAAAGCCGGCCAATACTTCTGGTTTGAAAAAATAAAACTGTTCCGGTGTTCTTGCCCAAGTGCCGCTACCACTGCATGGTGCATCGCAAATAATGACATCAAAAGATTGATTTTTTTGTTTTTGGGATAGTTCCTTTGAATTTTCCACATCTACGGCCAAAGACTGAAAATGCTGAATGCCATAAATTGAAAATCGTTCTTTTAGATTTTTTAAAATACCGTCGCGAATATCTGTCGCCAATAAGAAATCGTCTGGTCTTTGATCTTTCCAGAAAATGGATTTTCCACCCGCACCTGCACAAACATCCCAAACTGTTGCTTTGGTTTTCGCATAAAAATTATCCTTGACATAATCCATCAAAACAGACATACTCGATTGCGAGGCCCAATCTTGAACCACGAATTCTTTAGGCGCTAAAACGGAATCCACTTTCGTGGAATTTTTAAAACTAAAACAATCAACGGCCGTATCTCCGGTTCTGATTTCCTGATATTCCAAATTGGCAGTTTTCAATTTCTGTTTCACTTCTGCTTTATCCGTCCGTACACGGATAAATAAATCAGATTGGGAAAATAAGGTCTTCAACCATTCATCTTGTTGAATTCCTGCTGAAAAACGATTGGTAAACGCTATATAATATGGCCAATTTTGAATAGAAAAGTCCGTTGGTTGCTCTAATTCATTTTTTACTTTTTCAAAAGCATCTTTCAGGTAATTGTTTTCACTTTTGCAAATTTGCATTCCCCGATAAACTGTATTTAAAGTGGGCGTTTTCGTTTCCGAAAAAGCGACACAACGATAATAAACAAAAACCGCTTCCGTAATTGATTTCCGATCGCGGGAACCCAATTTTGGGTGTTGCTTGAAGTATTTTTTCAAATAAGCCGCTAAAGGTATTTCACCTTTGTAATTTGAAATGATGGCATCGATTGATGCGAATAAAAAATTCATGTATTTGTTTAAAAAGGATAACCTATTGCAAGGTTTAAAATTAGATTTTCTTTGCGCCAGGTGGGGTCGCCAATATTAATATCATTAAATCTCCAACGATCGCCTTCCGGATACCAAGGTTTCCGGATAGGGAAACCTAAATCCAGCCGAAGGATAAGGATGGAAAAATCGAGCCGCAAGCCCACGCCGGCATCTGCGGCAATTTCTTTGTAAAAACTATTACTGAATTTCCCGCCAGGGAAATCAGGGTTGTCTCGCAATAACCAAATATTACCAGCATCCACAAATAATGCACCTTTGATAAAGCGGTAAATTCCCGTACGCCATTCCACATTAAATTCGCCCTTGATATCGCCTAACATTTCAATGTAAGAATCATTGTTTTGATCATAAGATTCATTGAATGTACCGGGACCAACCAACCGCGACGCAAACCCCCTTAAGCTGCTGCTGCCACCACTGAAAAATTGCTTGATGTTAGGCAATGAATAAGAGTTTCCGTAAGCATAGCCAAAGCCTAAAAACAAACGCGTCGCCAATACCGAATTGGCTGAAAAATTATGATAATACCTGAAATCCGTCTGAAACTTTAAATACTGCGCATATTTGGCATTAAATATTTCCTTTTCGGGTTTATTGATGGAAGTCCCCTGTGCAAGTCCCAATATATTACCAGAAAAATCGGCTGCTCCAAAAAAATAAAAATTATCATCCCGAGGAGGCCCTAATTGGGAATTATAAGTATATTCATAAGTTGGACCTATAATCAAGCCATTATAAATGAGATTACTCAAGTTGACATTCCTTAAAGAATCCTTATTTATGGTATCCGTGGATACATAAGAAATATTAATCGGGAAAAGCTTATGGTCTTTCATAATATTTTCTTTCCAATTATATCCTAAACCTAAGGAATAGGTATTTATCCTATAATATTGAGCTTTAAATGTGTAGTTATAATTCAAAGTAACCAATGTTCGGGGGATAAACATGCCAGAAGGCTTTATGTAAACAAAAGGAACGATAAACCTCGGGATATTCAAACTGGTTTCCAATCCGAAATTATAAGTACTTGGCACACTTTGCCCTCCACTATACTGAAGCTCAAATCCTGCCGTGGGTTTCACGATAAAAAGTTCTGCCCCTTTCAGGAAGTTCCTGTTTCTCCAAGATACCGAAACCCTCGATCCCAGCTTATTATCATCCTGGCTAAAACCACCCAATTCGAAACTGATTGCTTTTTTGGGTGCAGGAGTAAGCAGATAAGTGAGGTTCAACAAATGTCTGCTGCTGTCTTCCAATGGCGTAAATTCATTTTTGACAAACCTAAAAGTCCCTAATGTCACCAATCTGTTCAAGGAAAGGTTTTGGTCATTTTTATTGTAAAGCTCCCCTGGCTTTAATTGCATTGCCTGATCAAAAACCCTAGGCTTAAAATTACGCCTTCTATCCACCAGTTTAAAATCTTTATAGATAACAGTGTCGCCTGATGCAATACCGCCTTTGGGCGTCTTTGAGAAGATTACTGCTGCACTGACCGCTGTTGAGTCGCTTCTTTTTTTTCTGCTTTGATTTCTTTTCGAGGTGCCTAATTGATAATTGGAAACAATCACCACATCGTTTATTTTATAAGGATAATAGGCTTCGGGCGGCATTTCATTCAACTTCAGTTTCAGGGTCATATCCACTTGATTATGTCCTATTCCCGTATCTGCCACCAATAACAGGAAATCGGGATTAAAATAATAATAACCAATCATCTTTAAATTGTCACTGATCCTTTGTCTTTCTTTTTGAATCATGTCCAGATTATATGGATCGCCAGGTTTCAAAAAAGACCCCAGCATCGTTTTTTGGATATCATCAGCAATTTTCAAAGAATCATAAGAAAGAAACTGGATGCTTTTAATGGTGTTCTGGGCGCCGGTTTCCACTTTAAATTTAGCTTTGGTCCTTTTGTTTTTGGTTATTTTTTCTCCTGTTGCATAAGCATGAAGATACCCTTGGTTTTCAAGATAATTACTGAGTATGATACTATTGGTATTGAGGTCCAAATCGCTGCCCAGCACGGGGGGCTCACCGAATTTAGTGCGAAGCCAATTGCGGAAACCCTTGTTTTTTTTGGGGGTACCGGCGATATTATAAACATATAGCTTAAAGCGAATACCCAAAAAAGAAGAATTAGGTTTTGGTCGAACTGCGTCTTCCAATTCCTTTTCCATTGTTTTTTTCGTCTTCTTGATTAAAAAAGTATCTTCTATCTGTACTTTACTACCGATATATAATGATTGGTTTTCTGCCAGAAAGCGGGTATTACTACAGGAGCCCAATAACAGGGAACTGACAATTATGAAGCCTAATAAATAATAGTTTAAATTTTTTAGCATTAAAATTATTTTAGCGGAGCTTGTTTTTTAATAAAAGAGATATCTTCTTCCAATTTAGCGGAATCCTGGTTTTGCATTTCTTTCTCACGCTCCTGACTTCTCCTTTCTTTCATTTTCTTTCTGTAATTCTTCCGGTTGGTAAAAACCGTCTTGAGTTTGTTATATTCAACCGAAAGCCGGAAACTCAAACCTGTTTCCACAGTATAGCCATCCACTAAATTCTGTAATTCATTGCTCCTATATGCCCGTACGACATAACGGCCGTCTTTGGTAATTTGGTAGTCGATAGATAAATCCCCTGGAATCAGGCTTGTTTGCTGTTGTTGGGCAGCTTGTCCTTCCAATTCAAAATTATTGCCGACAGTGATTTTCAAACGATCGTTCATAAATCTTTTAGATGCTGAAATATCCAAATCCGTGCGGTTCTGTTTGGTTCCAGTGGTGTAATCTTCGGAAGAATTAAGCCCAACATTCAATTCCAAACCGGTCACCAGACCTCCGGCCAATTGATTTAACTGCTCACTCAGGAATTTGCTTACGCTTTGACGAACAGCATATTCCATTCCGCCGCCAGAACCCGATGAGAAGGGATCATCTGAAATAAAACGGCCTAAAATCAAAATGGCAAACACTTGTTTGTTTAATTCTGATGGATTCAGACGCATTTCGGAGAGTTTGGCTTGCACTAAACTGGAGACATCTGCAGAAACGGAGTTGGTTTGACTTTCAGGAAGAACAATATCAAAAGAAATTTCAGGCTTTAACGCTTTCCCTTTTATTTTCAGCAATACCTGGAAAGGTAAGCGTTGCTTGTAAAAAACCAATTGATCAGGAGAGGCTTGTTGTTCCACTAAATCATAAGGGGCAATTGTTGCATTATATACCGCCGTAATATCTGCTTCTGCATCCAGCACATCCCCGGCCAAAGTAATGGTACTTCCTTTTTCGATTAAGAACTTCCTTCTCAAAAAATTATAATTCAACTCGTAATATCCATTATCCAGTTCGTACACTCCTGTAATACCGATAGAACCATCAGGTGCAATAAAAGTATTGAGCTGTGCGTCCCCCATCACCTGCAACATATCGCCGGAAACGGGGTCGATCAAAACCTGGAATTTGGCATTCTTTTCAATATCGACATTAACATTCATTTGTGCAGCTTCACTCAATTTAGCCATACTGTTGCTTACCAACTGAGATGAGTCTATATAAAAAGTATCGCGACTATCCATAAATTCAACGATTCCTTCATGACCCACTACTCCAGGTCCTTTGTCCAGCATGGCATAAGTAAAATTAGTACTATCATGAAGCGTAAGACTTCCATCTATTTTGGGGGCAAAAGCGGAACCCTTTATATCGAGGTTTGTGGTCATAATGATATCACCATAAAATTCGGGGTTATCCTGCTTTACGGAATGGATAGGTTGCCATCGGTTAGCCCTAAATTGAAGGTCCAGTAAATAAGATTTAAAGTCCTTAGTTTGGATATCACCATTCAGCGTAGCCGCTTTATCGTTTAAGTCCTTAACCCTAAAATTACGGAAAGAAATAGAACCGGGTTTAAAATCAATTGTTTCAGATGACATCAAAAAAGGCGCGTTCAACATGCTGACCGTGGTTTTCAATTCTTTGGTTTTTAATTGTCCTGCTATTTCTGGCTTGTCGGTAGTCCCATTAATATGCAAGTTACCAGTCAATGCACCGGAGCTATTTTTTAAGGCTCCGAATGTCAACCCTTCCATACTTTTTAAGGAAAGATTATTCATATCCAATTTGAAATCAAAGTTATTATCATTGACAGGTGTCATATAATAATCACCTTTTACCTGAACATCGTTTTCCTGACCGGAAAGCTTTAGGAAAGCGTTATAAATATTGTCATTTTCATTTTTAGCCGTTAATTCCAACTGACCTACGGGATTTTGAAAAGCCATTAAATTCATAATGGATGCTGTCACATCTATTTTCGGGAAAGAATCACTTAAATCCAAATTTGCATCCATGTTCAATTGACCTTCTGCCAATAGAGTATCCCTACTGATCATGTTCGTAATGTTCGCCAATTGAAAATTCTTGATTAGGATTGAAAATGGGGATTTTGGTAATTCATTTTTACTATTGATGGAAATAGATTGATTCCCTTTACTGATGTCAAAATTTTTAATAAAATATCCATTAGGAGAAAGCACTATTTCGTTTGCCGGGTTCACATCCCACTTTTCATAATCAAACCGCAGACCTTTAAATAATCGGATATAAGTCAATCCACTATCATTCCGTAAATTTTGTGTCATGGAACCACCAAGTGCAAACTGCGTGTTTAAAGCAGAATCTTTTATCGTAACTAAGGCGTAAATACTGTCATTTTTGATTAAACCGCGGAGTGAAGGCGCCCATAATTGTATATTCCCAGCAGTAAATCGTTTTAAACCAATATTATAACTAAAAGTATCTTTATTCTCACGTATGCGCACGAATGTGCTATCTAATTGATTGGTTCCTTTAATTAATCTAGGAATAGAGGCAAATAAACCAAAAGTATCCGGACTTAATCCGCTATGGATCCTGATGGTATCAAACGGTCTTAAATCTGGCATCCAACGATTAAGTAAGGGGCTATAATTCACAAAGGCCGTTAATTTCATGTCATAATTGTTGACATCGCTGATTACGGTATCTTGTATTTTATAATGCCGGTTAAGATGCGAAAGCATGGCATCCCCAACTTTCGTCAAAGGCATGTGTCCGGTAAGGGAAGTATAGAGAATGTTGGACACATTCAGATAATAGTTCTGTAAACTATCTATCGGATTAGAATTAAAAATAATAGAATCCAAAGGTAAAGAAACACCTGGCATGGTAAGGTGGCCATTGACCCAGGAAAAATTACCGGCAGGATAATCAGGATTTACCGAAGAAAAATCAGCCAAAATATCGCCCTTAAAACTTAGGGTATCCGACATCAAATGAAGTGCGTATAAATCAACATTTTTCATTTTTAAATTCGCAAAAATTGCAGGGTAAGTATTTTCCAAATTTGCGGTTCCGGAAAGAAGGAAATCAATATTGGGATCGCTGGAAACACCATTAAATACTGCCTTTTTATGATTTATATTGCCATTTAATTGAATGTTGTTGTAATTATATTTCATTGCATCAGCGGCATTAATTTTTGCGCTGAATGTTGTGTTCATGAATTGAGGGTCAAAGCTTTCTCCTTTTAAATCTGCCACTAAAGAAATTTTCCCCAATACAGAATCAGGCTGTCTTAATATTTTTCCAAGATTTAAGGTTGTGGTCGAAACCACCAAATCATATTTCTCTTTATTTTTACCCCCGGACATCGCCAAAGCACCTTTTACCGTAGCATCACCATCAGAAGTACGGATTAATAAATCCGGGAAATAGTCTTCCATGCTTCCGTGGACTTTACCATTTATGGCGATGTTTTGCGGAATATCAAATTGCTGTTTCAAACTATCCGGAAGGAATGCTGCAATATCTCTGTAAGAAGTACGCACCTGTTTCAAATCCAAATCATAAAATAGTTTTTTGGAATCGGGTAATCCATTCAATTTCCCCTTTATATCTACGATTGTCCCGCTTAATCCGGCAAGATAAAGGCGGTCAATCAAAAGAGCGTTTAAAAAGCCGCTCAATTTCGCCGTTAAAGCCAGTGATTGATTTTTATAAGGCAACAACTGTTTTTGTTGTTCGGCATCCATGAAATACAAAACATCGTTGATCCCCACTTTACTTTTGTCGAAAGCAATATCCAGGCGCATTTGATTAGGAGCGTTGCTCAATGCCGCCAATGATGGATAACTTACAAAGAGTTTGTCCTGCAAAAGCGTATTCGGCGTCAACAAATACAATTCGCTTAACTGGGCGCCGGTATTGGAATACAATACTTTGCTCCTCAACTCCATGATGTTCAAGCCGCTTTTTTCCCTGAATGCCAAATGTTTTAAGTCTGCGGAAATCGTATCCGGACCATACACCACATTTTGTGCGTTAAAGAAAAAATCATCTATTTTTAAATGACCGTAATCAACTCCCTTTTTCAAACGAACTTTGCCATTGTCATCCATTAAAAAGTTCAACTTATTAACGGCAATCGTATTGGCAAACACGCGCCAATTATTGACCATGGAATCTGGGTCGACAATTTCAGCGACAATTTGTTTTTGTTGAGGTTTGCCCATCACAATTTCAGTATTGGCATTTTCAAGCATCAAATCACCTAATTCTACCAGTTGAGCGAGTAAACCAAACTGTTTCAATTCCGTTTTTAAATGCCCGATATCATAATTCATGTACATGGAATCAATTCGGTTGAGCATTTTAAAACCCACATCTTTCAAATCGATCCGATCAGCGGAAATTTGAAAGTCTGAAGCGGCGGAAGTATCCACAACCTTTGGCAAATAAGAAGTATCTATTATAAACGAAGAGGTCAATCCGGCCACCGAAAGTTCATTTATGGAGAAAATACTTTTATTTAAATCTATCCTTTTAGGCCGCAAAACCAAGTTGCTCAAATTAGCGGAAAAAAGCGTTCCACCCGAAGTATCATCATAGCGAAAACGGATATTTTTCAATTCCACCTTCCCCACATCATAAGTTAAGGAAGAAGGTGTTGTATCTGTGGGTGCCGTTTTTTGGGTAGTGTCTGTCCCAGCAAAAGCAGCAATGATAAAATTATAATTAAACAATGAATCCGGCGCACTGCGATAAACATGTGCATTTACACCATCCAACAAAAGATTGTTTACCGATATTTTTTTGCCCAATAGTGCCAGCATATTAATGTCCACTTTCAAATGCTGCAAAGACAATAAAGTATCTTTTTGAAGGTCAATCAGCAACACACCTTTTAACTCCACGGAAGTAGGGATACGATAATCCAAATCCTGAATGACGACTTCTGTTTTTAATTTATCGGATAAAAAAGCAACTATCTTTTCCCGAACCAAATTTTTCCCCCAGGGTAACTGAAGAATGACAATTGCCACAATAAGCAGCACAAGGATGCTGCCAATCAAGTATAAAAAAATCTTTAAAATTTTCCGCATTCGTTAAACAATAGCAGGTTTATGCATTATAAATTGAGCTCTTTCCCTCATAAGAACAAAGTTCGATTTAAAAAGTTGGAAATCCTATTTTGTAGGGCATGAAATAGGAAATAATTCCATATTGATAGAATTTAAAGATTATTAAAGGCCTTACTAAAGATGACCTTATCAACAATTATTTTTTAAATATGATTTAAAAAATTGTCTCCATAGAGTAATATGATTAAAATACAATCAGAAAATCCAACAAGAATTTAAATCGAAAACAAAATGATTATTTATTAATATTACTTAAACTATACATTTCATCACACCACGGGAAACTGAATAAAAAAAGTAGTCCCCACTCCTCTTTGAGTATCAAACCATATTTTTCCATGAGCATGTTCCACCATTTTTTTTGACATCGAAAGTCCGATTCCTGTTCCCGAAGATTTGGTGGTAAAATAAGGCGTAAACATTTTTTTTTGCAATTCGGGATCAATCCCAATTCCATTATCTTTAACTGTAATCAAAACTTTTTTATCTATTTTTTTAAAGCTGACTGTTATCTTGCCAATTTTATCATCAGGGATTGCTTGACTTGCATTTTTGATAAGGTTGGTAAAAATCCGCCGGAAATAACTTTTGTCCATAATTATTTGGACATCCACCTCATTACCCAATAACCTAATTTCATTCCCGTCTTTTACGGTGAGTAATTCCACGATGGAACTCAACATTTCCTTGACATTAAACAATTCTGGGTTGGATTCCGGCATTTTGGCGAAGTGAGCAAATTCAGTTGCAATAATGTTCAGGTTTTCAATTTCTTCAATCAAGCTCTGTGTAATTCTTGATGCCAGTTCCGGCATATCTTCCCTTCTGCTTTTGATTGCATTTTGCAGATATTGGATATTCAATTTCATGGGTGTTAATGGATTTTTTATCTCATGCGCCACTTGCAATGCCAAATCCCGCCACGCGGCTTCCCTTTCATTGCTTGCCAATTTCATTGCCATATCTTCTACTTTAATAATCATTGTGTTATATTCTTTTACCAATAAACCCAATTCATCCCGATAAGGCCAATTCAATAACACATTATGTTGCAAGCGAACAGTCCTGAATTGTTGAATCAATAAGCTGAACGATTTAATGATGCTGTTGGAAATGAAAATTGCAGAAATACCGGAAATCAGAAAAATTAAAGTATAAATATTGATAAGTGTTGCCAATATATTGGAAATTTCTTCCTTCAATTCAATCTGTGAAGAATAGTAAGGCAAATTCATATATGCGACAATCTGGTCATTCCTGTTGCGCAAGGGGAGATAAAGGCTTTCATAATCCAAAAGTCCCATTTTTTCGGAAACGAACAAATCAGGATAAGTACCCGTTTTTAAATCCAAAAATGCAGAACGGTTCATGTAATTGGACATAAAGTCCTTTTGCACCATTTCACTTTGGGAAGTAGCAATGAGCAGCCCATCTTTATTGTATAAGTTGATATTAACGGATTGTTCGGCCGCCAATGCATTTAACCGATAACTCAATTCTGAAAACACTTTAGACGAATCGGTATTACTTGGCGCAAGATCCAGCGTATTGTCTTCAATATAATGGATGATATTTTGTCCAAAATAAAAAATCAGGTTCTTCAAATTCTTTTGCTGACTGTCTTTATATCTCTTCTTCAAAAAAGAAACCGTTATAATGCCCACTACAATCAAAGAAAGAAAAACCGTGACTAAAACAGTAAGGTTTACTTTAGAACGGATGGTCAGGTTCAATTTCCGCCTTCGCCATATTTTCCCTTTTATAGGATAAAAAACAAAATAGCGCAAAGAAAAAATAACGCCCATCAGCAGTAACAGAACCGCCAATACATAGCTAAAAAGCGAAATTGCATTAATTAAGATATTCCGACTGTATGAAATCAGAATCAGCTCATTGGAAGAAGCTGTATAATAAAGTGTGGAATTAAACAGGTTCTCTTTGAAATGATATTCTATTCCCTGATTTTCATAAGTGGTTTTAAATGGAAAAACAACCTCACCGCCCTGCGTCCATAAACTCCCATCTTTATAAATGGCAAAAGAATAATTATCAAAATATTGTTGGTCAGCAGGGTTATAATTTCTTTGTAATAAGGAAGACACATAATTTTTTGCAGGATGTTTATTCGCTGCAAAATTAAAGCCTACGAAACCTAAAGTATCTTTTGATTTATCAGACAAAATCGGGACCATTCCCCAATAAAGGTTGCGGCTGGATTGTTCATTAATATATACAATCCCGCTTTTCATGGGTGTATTTAATATTTTTTCCGCCGTCCGAATCAAGGGTTTATCTAAAGTATCCTGACCAAAAATCGGCAACCTGTTTTTATCGTAATAATATAAATAAACCTGGAATTTGCTAAGATCACCAATTATATAGCGATAATTTATCTGCTTATCTAAATCCGCTTTCAGTTCAGGAGCAGGCTTTTTCAAAAAACCGACCAACATCTGATCCTCTTGAATATTTTGACTTAAATTTTCAAAAGCAAAAGTAGTAAGCGCATCATCCCTTTGCTCTTGCTTCCCTGCGAAGATTTTTCTGATTTCCTTTTCTTTTGAGTAATTAAAATAGAGGACTTCAACAGAAATCCAAGCGCAAAGTAGGATAAACCAAAGATAGGTATGCCCTGATTGAGATAATTCCACCTTTTCATTAAACAACTGAATCGGCGACCCAAACGCATCCAGCAAAGCCATTCCTGCAACGCACATAAAGAGAATAATCAGATAAAAAAAAAGCATGTCCTTCTCTTTCAAAATGTACATACACAACAGACCCAGAAAAAGAACAATGAAATACCTGAATATTTTACTATTGATAACCCCACTCAATAATTCACTGACAACGCTCAATATAAGAATGAAATTAATCGTAATTACTGAAAGGACAAAAAGTCCTAAAAATGTATAGATGTTCAGTTTGGAGAAATCACTAACTTCAAAAGATATTTTACTGTCAATGATTAATTTGTAAATCCTGTCTGCCTGAATAAAAAACAAGATATACACCAAAACTATTACACCAATAAAGCGGGCAGTTATCAATAAGGCAGTCTTTCCACTTACTTTCAAGCTGGGTATTTCAACATAATTCAATACAAAAAGCAATATCCATGTATCGCATAACGACAAATAAATCAAGCTTCCCAAGGAGCCAATCAATTCGTTGGATGCCAGTAGCTTAGGGGAAAAAATAGAAGCATTCATCATGCCTGAAGGCAAACCAAACTTATATAAGAGAAACGAAAGCAGGGCAATAAACCCCACCAATAAACCTAAAGCATATATTGCTTTATGTTCTTTTGCAATTAAAATGCAAGAATTATGAACAATGATGAACAAGCAAAAAAAGAATGCCAGACTGAAGACCCACACGCCCATTCCCGAAATATAGGACTTAGAAGTATTTTCCTGAAACTGTAAATAAAACACCGGCTGTTTGGCATTCGTCAATATAGGAAAGGATTGAGGAAGCATGGTATCGCTTACTATTGTGGAAATTGGAATCCTATTATCAGCTAAAAAGCGAGATTTGAAATATTTATTTTCAAATGCGAATTTATAAAGTATAGGGATAAAAGTCAAAGCATAAGTCGAATCCAAATCACCAATTTGCCATGATTTCAAAAAATAAGTCGTATAATTCAAGCGTGTAATCCTACCTTCCCGAAAAGAATCAGGATTGGCTTTCATGAATGGCGTAAGCGTAATATTGTTATTATTCCAACTGATTTCCTGACCATTCTGAACAATTATCCAATCATACTGCTGCTTCATCACCAAATCGGTAGTATCTTGGATATTTCTTTTAAAGAATCCTGTGCGCGCGTCCACATAAGCCGCAGCTTCCCTTTTATTAAAATCAATTTGAATCTTTTGGGCTAAGTGGTATTTATTGAATTGGGGTTTTTCTAATTTATAAACGATTTGAGCGCCCAATAAAAAAGCTAGCAACAAAATTATCCATCCGGGATACGGAAACCGTCCAAACCATTTATTCATATCCCTTCATTTTTAAAATTTACATCAAATGATCGTCCAATTTAGCCTTATTCCACAACAAATCCATTTCCGGCAATGAAAGCTCATTCAAATTCTTATTTTCCCCTGCGGCCATCACTTCAATTTTCTCAAAGCGGAATTTAAATTTTTTATTTGTCATTTCCAATGCTTCTTCCGGATCTATTTTCAAAAAGCGCGCATAATTTACGAGGGAAAACAATAAATCACCAAATTCCTTAACTGAATTTTCATGATCACCAGCTTCAATCGCTTCCTGAAGTTCAGTCCATTCTTCTTTCACTTTCGCCTTTACATCGGCGATATTATCCCATTCAAAACCGACTTGTTTTACTTTTCGTTGGATTACCAGGCTTTTGGAAAGCGGTGGCAGCGATTGTGGCACCCCACTTAAAATAGATTTCTTGCCTTCTTTTAATTTTAATTGTTCCCAGTTTTTCTTTACTTCATCCTCATTTTTCACTTTGGTATCAGCATAAATATGCGGATGCCGGCTCACTAATTTATTGCAAATCCCTTCAATGACATCGCCGATATTGAACTGGTTTTGTTCCGAAGCGATTTTGCTGTAAAAAACGATGTGCAGCAGCAAATCACCAAGCTCTTCCTTAATTCCTGGCCAATCACTGTCCGTAAGTGCATCCGTCAGCTCATAAAGTTCCTCAATCGTTTGCGTACGCAATGAATGTATGGTTTGTTTTTTGTCCCAAGGGCATTTTTCCCGTAGGTCGTTCAGGATATATAATAAGCGGTCAAACGATTGCGGATAATTCATGTTTCTTTTTATTTCGGGTAAGACAAAGTTGCGATTTGCGTTGCATGATTTATTTGGGCAACAGCAATTTATAATCCACCTTTACCTTTCCTTTTGAAATATCACTTAATTTTTTCTTCAATAATTTTTTCTTTAAAGGCGGAAGGTAATCAATGAACAACTTGCCGTCGATATGGTCATATTCATGCATGATGACCCGGGCGGTAATACCAAAAAATTCTTTTTCCTGCGCTTCAAATTTTTCATTCAAATAACGGAGTTTGACCCTTTCCGGGCGCATCACATCTTCCCTGATCTTCGGGATACTCAAACAACCTTCGTTATACGGCCACATTTCCCCGTCATCAGAAATCCTATGTGCATTGATAAACACCTCTTTTATCGGTTCTTCGTTAGGATAATCAATTTTGTCTTCCTCTTCAAAGCCCTCTACGATCTGAACACTGTCCACCACAAAAAGCCGTATGGGTTTATTGATTTGCGGCGCTGCCAAACCCACGCCGTTACTATTATACAGCGTTTGCCACATATCCTCGATCAGCTTGTCTAATTCAGGATAATCTTTGTCTATATCCGCACATTCAACGCGTAAAACAGGATGGCCATAAGCCACTATTGGTAAAATCATTGGTATTTTTTATTGCTAATATTGCAAAGGTAAATAAATGTAGTTTAAAATGGGGAATGTCTCCTTTTAATGCTCTTTCAATATTAATTATAAATTGCGAACTTTGCGGATATTTACAAACCTATGAACCTCATTTTATTTGATGATCAAAACAGAGATCAGCTACTCCCTTTTACGCATACCCGGCCTATGGCGGATATCAGGTGTGGCATAATGACCGCCCGGGAAAGATGGGAATTGTTATTGCACAAAAAATCAGGATCTCTGACCATCGCCTATTTGCAAGAAGCTTTTCCACAACAATTTGAACAGGATATTTTATTCGTAAATGGTTCCCTAATCGCAAATGAAACATTGGTGGATGCCATCCGACAACTAAAATCCGGACAAGCATTAATTCAGGAAAATCATATTATCGCATTCGCCGTATTGCATGGTTTTGATTCTTTTGAGGAGTTGGAAAAATATGCAGGGACATTGGAGCAAATAACTTTTGAAGATAGAATCATCAGCATCCAGAAACCTTGGCACATTTTTGAAAACAACGGGATTGTCCTTGAAATGGATTTCAAAACCCTGACTTCTAATAAAGTAAGCCAGGAAATTCCGGATTTTGTAACTGCAATAAATCCAAAAAATATTTTTATCGAACAAGGTGCAATTTTAAATCCCTGCATCTTGAATGCAAGTCAAGGTTATATTTATATTGCGAAAGACGCAGAAGTAATGGATGGCTGCATGGTACGCGGATCATTTTCACTGGGTGAGCATTCCGCTTTAAAAATGGGTGCTAAAGTTTACGGTGCCACCACGATTGGGCCGGATTGCAAAGTGGGCGGCGAAATCAGCAATGTGGTCTTTTTCAATCACAGCAACAAAGGACATGATGGCTTTTTAGGTAATTCCGTAATCGGCGATTGGTGTAATTTTGGTGCAGATACCAATTGTTCCAACCTCAAAAACAACTATTCAGAAATCAGTATTTGGAACGAACACGAAGCAAAATCCGAAAAAACCGGTTTGCAGTTTTGCGGTTTGATGATGGGAGACCATTCCAAATGCGGAATCAATACCATGTTCAATACCGGAACTGTTGCAGGTGTGAGCTGCAATATTTATGGCGGTAGTTTCCCGGAAAAATTCATCCCTTCTTTCAGTTGGGGCGGAAGCGAAGGATTTTCGGTTTACGCCATAGAAAAAGCAATAGCAACCGCAAATAAAATGATGGAAAGAAGGGGAAAATCTTTGTCAGAAGCAGAAATAAGCGTCTTCCGTCATATTTTCAACAATACACAAAATCAAAGAAATACATTTAATCAACCTTAAAAACACAACGCATTATGGCAAGAAAGAAAATTGTTGCAGGTAATTGGAAAATGAACAAAAACCTTTTTGAAGGGAAACAGTTAGTCGCTGATATTTTAGCTGCGGAACTTAAATGCAACTTAAATGACACTTCTGATTGTCAGGTAATCATTTGTCCGCCCTTTACGCAACTAGAATTGGCGGCAACACAATTAAAGGACAAAGCCGGGTTCTACCTCGGCGCACAAAACTGCCATCAAGAAAAATCAGGTGCCTATACCGGTGAAGTTTCCGCTGAAATGCTGAAAAGCGTAGGCGCAAGTTTCGTTATTTTAGGACACAGCGAACGCCGCCAATATTTTCATGATACACCTGAAGTATTGTCGTTAAAAGTAAACAGCGTATTGGAACAGGAGTTAAAAGTAATTTTCTGTATTGGCGAACCTTTGGAAATCAGGGAAGCGGACACTCAAAACGAATATGTAAAAAACCAAATCATGGAATCCTTATTTCATCTGGAAAATGCACAATTAAAAAACATCGTTTTAGCTTACGAACCCATTTGGGCAATCGGTACAGGAAAAACAGCGTCAAAGGAACAAGCACAAGAAATGCATGCGTTTATCCGTTCCGTAATTTCAGAAAAATTCGGTGCAGAAATCGCTAACGAAACTTCCATCTTATATGGCGGATCCTGCAAACCGGAAAATGCCAAAGAATTGTTTGAACAAGCGGATGTTGATGGTGGTTTGATTGGTGGTGCTGCTTTGAAGGCAGATGAGTTTATTGCCATTATTGAAGCTTTATAAGCTAAGGTAGCACATAGAATTAGCCGCAATATTTAAATATTGCGGCTTTTGAATCTAAGAAATGATTATAAATAATTGAGCAATTATAAGCCAATATCATTTAATTTAATGTAAAATATGACTAAAAGGAAAAGGAATTACGATTAATAATCGTTCCTTAATATAAAAATAGAGTTAAACACTTAATTATTTATTTTGTTTTTATTCTTTTTATCATAATTTCACAGTCAATTAAAACAGATTCATTATCAAATTTATCTTCTAAATTAAATTTTGCCCTATTATTCATTGTTTTATCTTCCATAAGTTGTAGAAAAAACTTATTACCAAAAGCTCAAACTAAAAACCCCACCCAAACGATTCAGGGCAACATGAATGTTATCATTAATATGGAAGAAATTTATCAGGAACTTCCTCAAACAATAATGCACAACATAGGTGACGAGATAGAGTTTCAAATCGACAAAGCACAATGGCAATATGAAAAGGACTATTTAATGGTCCGGATTCCTATTAATTCTGGATCTACTAATTACATCTATGCCATAAAACCTTATAACAACCCCAACGGAGGTGTATATCTGTATAATGTTCAATTACTTCCTGATGAAAACAGTACGGATAGCAGTTTCTCTGGTCGGCAATTGTCGCTCAATTATCAGGATTGGCATGTGTATGGAGTTAAATATGAAAACGGAGCTCCAATCGACTTTCTAAAACCAATTGAACTTATTGATCGTGATTGGGAAAGTTGTGCAATGGAAAATAATCGATTTTATTTGGATGAAAATAATAAGATAAAAATAAAAGACGACGATCTAATTAATACCGCATTAAGAGGGCCAAAGGATTTAAGTTGCCCGAGAGAGACCTTAGGTGACAAGTTGAGGATTTTTTTCCAAGGCATTGGAGATATTATCAGAGATATTGGAGATTGGCTTAATGGTGATGGTGGTGGAGACTATGGATGGGAAGGTGGTGATGGTTATGGCGGTAGCGGCTCTAATGGCGGAGGTTACAATGGTGGCAGCTCCAACGGTGGCGGTTCTACTGGTGGAGGCGGTTCTACTGGTGGAGGTGATGGAGACACTCCCTACCACCACTCCCCCAATAAATATATGGGGGCAAAATCCTATGAATGGTCAATTGTGGGCATCCATTGACGGAATTGATGTCCCACCAATTAAAAAGGGCGGAAGTGTAATATTTCCTAATGAGCCCAATGTTAACTTTAGTGAAGCAAGGGATGAAAACGGCTTTTTATTTGAAAGCTCAAATCTCATTACAACAATTAAAAGCAGCATTACATTGTCCATAATTACTTAGCTACCTCAATTATAATAATATGTAGAGGCGAAACATTGAAAGGAAAAACAATTTAATGCAATTTATAACTCATTTAATAGATAGCTCTTCTTATGAAAAATAGCAGTCGTTTAGCCTCAATATTATCCTTTGTTCTGTCTATTTATTTGGCAACCTGCTTATTTATTATTTGTGGCAATATCATCCTTTATAACAAGCATTTAATTAACTCGGTGTGGGCGATTCTTCCTGATTTAAACGTTTTTAAAGTGATTTTTTATGAATATATGATTCAAGTCCTATTTTTTATTTTGGTCGTATTTCTATTGTCATACTATTTCTTAAAAAAGACACGACCTCTATATTATTCTTTGATTCAATCTTTTATAGGCTCTGCATTATATGCGATTTATTTTACACTTGCTACCTCATGGGTTACCTATCCTCCTCCGGAAGACATAATTACTTTTGCATTGGTATATTTTTGGGTTTCATTCATATTTTATATGGCTTTTTTCTATTTTAAAAGATTATTTATGTTATGGAGAGTTAATAAAATAAAATTGAGAAATAAAAAATAGTTATAATTTAGTTCATTTATCTGCATGATCTTCCTCAAATTAATATTTGGTCCTAATGGAAGGTCTTATATATAACTTTGCAACAAATGAAAGCAGCTTTAAATTGTCCATAAATGAAAAGAATAATCTTATTTTCAATCAATTATATTTTCCTTACTTTGTTGTTTGCTTTTGCAAACAACAAAGTAAGGTGGAGTATTCATAATTATAGAATTAAACATAATTCCTTAATTTATGAACATATTGATCTAATAACTGACATTAGTGGTGGGTTAGTCTTTTCTCTAATCGCTTATCTATTGTATTTGGGGTGGGTAAAAATTGTAAAGAGAAAAAATGTACTGAAAACCTCTTTAATATTTGCTATGCTCAATTTTATAATTCTGTCTTTTTTAATAGCAATATTATCAGGATGGATAGCGCTTCCAATTTTCATTTTAAGTGTCGCACCAATTTTTGTTGTAGGATTAGTGCTTCCATTTTCAGAATGGTTATTTGCAAAAATGATAAAATACAAGTTTAAGGGAATGTAATACTCTACAAACGAATTAAAACAGTTCTTAAAATTCTAATCTCTATGGATTAAAAAATAGACTCTATTTCAAATCATTAATAAAAGCCTATATGAATAGCAAAATTAAAAATATACTCATATTTGTTATTGCCAATTTTATAACCTCGTTATTATTTATTCTTGCACAAGCTATTGCAGAAGGAAATATTATTCATTTTTATAAAGAAATAATTGATGCAATAAAAAACAACGAAGGTTTAAATATAAAATTAGTAATTATTAGCGCTTTATTCTTCTCTTTCATTATAAATTTGATTTATCTATTATACCTTAAAATATTATTCAAAAAAATTAACAGAACATATCTGCAATCAATTATTCTAAGTATTTCATCTGTTTTTTTTATGTATGGCATGATAATCATTGGAGCAAACAGCAATGGCCTGAATTGGGGAATGATGAAAGGATTGTGTTTTGGTTTTATTATCTCATTTTCCATTCCATATATATATAAGTTATCCAAACTGATTTTAGTAAAGCTTTAGAAAGGTAAAAACAGCAACAAATGGGTTACATCTTATTTATTGGATTTGCCTTTAAATTCTACCTCTTTTAGCCCCTAGAATAGACGAAAATTGGCCGGGCAATTTTTTCCGAAAAATTCAAAATTTGATTATTAAAAAATCCTTCTTTCGGAATTATCAAATTATGCAGGCCTCTAAATGCTAAAATATACCAATCATTTTATTTTTTTTAAATACATTGGTTAGTTTTGTACGCATACAAATCCGAAAAAACCCTAATGAGGAAATTCAACATTTTATTTTTATTCTTATTTGCATTTTTATTTTGCGCCATACCAAAAACCCATGCTCAATTTTGGAAAAAAATTTTCAAAAAAGGACATAAAACTGAAAAGGCCGAAACGCCGAATTCCTCTAAAAATTCCAGTACGGAAGGGAAGACTAGCATTTTTTCAAAAAAAGAAATCGTTCCCAAATTTCCGGAGTCCGAAATAAAAGGAAATTATAGGATTGATGTGTTGATTCCATTATTTCTCAATACTTTAGTACAAAACGGAAAAGCAATACAGAAAGAACTTCCTGATAATTTAAAACCTAACATTAATTTTTATGAAGGTTTGAAAATGGCGGCAGACTCCTTGAATAATTTAGGGTTCAAGTTAGACATTTATATCCATGACATCACTGATCCGACAAGCAGCAGCAAAGCACTTATCTCAAATGGCCAATTGAAGCAAAGCGATTTGATTATTGGCTACCTGCAATCAGATGACTTAGCGCCCATCGCTAAATTTTCAAAAGAAAACCATATCAATTTCATCTCCGCACTTTCGCCTTCGGATGCCGGAATAGAAAACAACCCTTATTTTATTTTATTACAACCTACCCTGTCGACTCATGTAGAAACAATCGTGGATTATGCCTTAAAACGAAATAAAAGCAATCCGAAATTTTTGTTTTATTTAGAAAACACAAGCATTCAAAAAGAAGCTTACAATCAATTGGAAAAATCATTGGGGAATGAAGAATATATTGCCATAGATTGCTCTAAATCAAAATTCAATAAAGATTCTTTAATCACGATTCTGGACAGTACGAAAACAAATGTTTTGTTCATCAATATCCTATCCACCGCAATAGCAGAACCGATCTTAAAGGAGTTGCAAAAATTAACGCCCAAATACAGCTTTGAAATTTATGGAATGCCTACATGGAAAGCGTTAAAAGGAATCAATTCAAAAAATGATTATGAAAGTTTGGATATTTATTACACCAATCCCTTCTTCTATGAACACAATTCGGGACCAGGGATTGCCATTTCTCAAAAGTACAAAAATACTTATGGGGGCATACCTTCAGAACTGGTGTTCCGGGGTTATGAATCCTTATTTTGGTTGACAGATCTGTTGGAAAGATATGGCACGATTTTCATCCCTAAAATTCATGATGTCCGGGCAGCGCCATTCACGCGCTATGCCATAAAACCGGTTTTTTCGAAAAGTCATGATTTCCTGTATTTTGAAAACCGGCACTTGTATATTTTCCATTATCGGAATGGCTATTTTAATATAGAAAAGTAATTGCTTATCTTGCAGTTCATTATTTCAAAATGCAAGACTGACCCATGCCTTCATCATTTCAGAACATTACGGTCTTTTCCCTTAAAGAAGTAGCCAATAGTATTCAAAAAACACTTGGTTTAAGGTATTCCAAATCCTATTGGATTAAGGCAGAAATGATTAAATTGAATTTTTATTCCTATTCCGGTCATTGTTACCCTGATCTGGTGGAGAAAAAAGAAGGTAAAGTCATTGCGCAAATGCGTGCCGTTATCTGGAAAGGCGATTATGAATTTATCAACAAAAAATTCCTGCATGTATTAAAAGAACCACTTCGGGATGGTGGTAATATCTTATTCCTTGCACAAATTCAATTTGATGCAATGCACGGCATCAGTTTGCGGATTGTGGATATTGACCCAAGTTATTCGCTCGGCGAATTGGAAAGGGAAAAAGAAGAAACGCTCAAACGATTACAAGCAGAGGGATTGAGTAATACAAACAAACTACTTCAATTACCTTTATTGCCACAAAGGATTGCTATTATTTCAGTGGAAACCAGTAAAGGTTATGTTGATTTTTTGAAAATCCTCAATACCAATAGCTACAATTTTAAATTTGCATATCATTTGTTCCCTGCCAATTTACAAGGGGACAATGCTGTAATTACGATCCAGAAACAATTGAACAACATCAAGAAATGCAAGGATTTATTCGACATTGTCGTGATTGTGCGCGGCGGCGGAGGCGATGTTGGTTTGTCGGCATTCAACGATTATACTTTAGCAAAAGAGATTGCACTCTTCCCAATTCCTGTTTTTACCGGAATCGGTCATGCCACAAATGAAACCGTCGTAGAAATGATTGCACATAGAAATGCCATCACACCTACGGAAATAGCCAATATCCTCATTCAGAAATTTCAGAAATTTTCCCTTTTCCTCCAAACCGCAGAACAGAAAATCATTGTCAGTTTAGAGAAGAAATTAAAAAATGAACAATATCGTTTCGAACAAAGTATCAAGCTCTTAGGTTCTTTAACCGCAGGATTGCTATCCAAGCAAAAAAACAAAGTAAACAACATAGGCAACAGCTTGATGCAGCATAGTCAATTCATGATCAAACAGGCCAAAGAACAACAAAAGACGGCTGTTTCAGATTTGGCTAAACTCAGTCTTCTGTTTATGGAAATCGAAGAGCATAAATTAAAAAATTCAGCAGACAAACTCAATATTTTAGATCTCACAAATGTGTTGAAAAGAGGATTCAGCATCACTTATTTTAATGGGAAAATAGTGATGGATTCAACTGAAATCAAAACTGGCGACCTCATAGAAACGCAATTATCAGATCGAAAAATAAGCAGTAAAGTCGTTGAACATCAGGAAAAATAAATCTAAAATCATGGAAGAAAAAACATTGAGTTATACGGAAGCATTTGAAGAATTGCAGTCCATTTTATCAGAAATCGAAGAAGGCGCCATCTCACTTGACGAATTAAGTCAGCAAGTAAAACGGGCAACTACGCTAATTGATATTTGCAAGAAAAAATTAACTACGACGGAAGATGATGTCGCCAAAATCCTGGAACAATTAAAAGAAGGCAATAAAGAATAAGCTATTCTGTTATTTATCGAAAGCTTTTAAAGCAGGCATCTTGCCAATCCAATAAATAATGATATTTTTGAACAAGCAAGCACTTATCCAAATCCTTGATCAATGAATAAATTTTGTTCTGTTTTGTTGTTTTTTACATTCCTCTACTGGGGAACAATAAATGCACAAGCACCGCAACAAAGCATTCAACGCCAAGAAATTGACGCCAAAAGAATGGATTCGGATCCCATGAGCAATGATGCGCTGCCGCGCTCAAGGGAATTTATCAGGATCGATCCTTCGTATTATGTTGGCTGGATGTATGAAGGCATGTACAAACAAAATCATGCAGCGGATTTTTTAGGATTTAAAAACGCAATTGAACCACTCAGGAAAGCGTTGGAATTATTGGAAAAAGATTATGCACAGCAGTTAAAGATCCGTTCCAATGATATGATGAAATATTATCCGGCATACAAGTTCCAATTAGATTATTCCATCCTCGCCACTGAACTTGCCGAATGTTACAACAATATCCAGCAACCGCAAGATGCGTTTAAAATTGCCCAAAAAGTAAAAAAATGGAATTTTCAGCGGGATTTTTATTTCAACCCGTATATACAGATGGCTTGGGTGGTGCATCGCAACCGTTTTTATAAAACAGAGCAATACCCATTTTTAAAAAATTCGATCCCTGAAAATGAAAGCCTGGCGAATGCCTATTTAGATTCGGCTTTATTAAAAATAAAAACGGACCAACGCCTCAATATTGGGATTTTCCAACCAGGTTACGAAAAGATTGACCAGCAAAGTGTTTATCATTACAAAGCAATTTTATACAGCTACGCACTAAACATCGATTCTGCGGATAAATATTATAAATACCTGATGGAAAGCCCAATTCCATCCTACAATAATTACGGCACTTATCTCGCCATTTGCGGAAAATTCCGGATGGCGGAAAAGATGTATGAAGCGGCGTCCACGGAACCATCCGGCGACAAAAGATTACAAGAATGGGCTTATTATTCCTCTATTTTAAATATCTATAAAGGGAAACCCAAAGTGGCAGAAGAAAATATGTCGGACATGATCAAAGCCGTGGGTTCGACACCGGGATTTGGCTGGTACAATATCGGATTGGCAAGGGCGGAAACTTATGCCGGAGATTTAAAAAACAGCGTACGCCATATCAATAAAGCCGAGGCATTTAAAGAAGTGCATATCGGCACGACGCTTGGTCAAACGCATTATGATTTCAGCATCAGCATGTTGAAATTAATGAACCAAATCAAAGCGATCCAAAAAATAAAATTTGAAAACAAAGGTTGGTGGTATAGCCCCAAAGACTTGTTCCATGTAATCAAACTCACGACACAAAAATACCTTTTGGAATATTTGATTGTCAATCAATTAGCTTCCAATCCGGAAAGAGACAAAGTGATTTACCCGCTTTTTTCAACGGAAAGCACGGTAAGCTGGGATGAAATATGGTTTCTGATCCGCGATTTCAGCACTTCTTTTTTCTCCAAAGAGTTTCAAAAAGAAATAGAAACGGACAAAAGACCATTGGTAAAAAAGTATTTTCAATTGTATATGGCGCGGCTGGAAATGAAAAAAGGAAATTATGAAAAAGCTGAAACCATCCTAAAATCCATCCTTTCCAATCCGGAAATCGACCGGGAATACGAACAATTATTCATTGCCCGATGCTTTGAAGACCTGATCCTATGTGCAAATGAAAATGAACAAAAAAATCTGAGCGCCGAAGCTGCAAACAGCTTTTATGAAACTTATCCGCAACTTGTGCCTTTTTCTGTTTGCAAAATAAACATGCACTTAAATACCTTTGGGAATGTGGACAAAGTACTGATGAAACAATTGAAAAAAAGCAACATCAACTGGATTTCCGACCGGACAATTTCCGCACCGGAAGTGACCTTGAATTTCAAGAACGAAAAAGGGAAAAAAAGTGTCGTTTACACCGTAACGAAACAAAATGGACAAGAACTGATCAGCCGGCAAGAATATTTTTATAAAAATGCGGAAACAGAGGGGAAAACATTGATTTATCGTTTGTTTGGTATTGATGAAGAATAGAAAGAAGCCATAGAAGTGTCCATAATGTGAACATCTAATAAATCAAATTCCTAACTGAACACCCAACAAAAAATGCCGCCTCGGCATAGGGCGTGCGTTGACCACCTCATAATCCTTGTTGCCAATATTCAAAACCTGGGCAGAAATCCCTAAATTATAATCTTTCCATTGCAGCTTATACACCGCTTGTAGATTCCCGATTTGATAAGGCTTTAAATATTGAGATTCATCAACCGTCACAAAACGATAACCGGTATATTGATGATTGTAATTCACGAATAAGAAACCGTAATGTATTCCAAAATTCATTTGACCTGAATAGCGTGGTGCATAAGGGATTTGCTTACCAATGCTGCCGTCATTGGGCATATAAGAAGCTACGGTAGTAGATAAAATGTAAGCTGTATTAATCGAAACATTGAATTTCCAATTGCCCGTCTGATAACGGATACTATTTTCGGTTTCAATGCCTCTGCTATGCACTTCCGCCAAATTGTGCGGTGTCCAAATTGAGCCGCCCAACCAGTAAATCCAATCTTTTATGTTTCTGTTAAATAAGTTCGTTTCTTGTTTTAGTGTAAGTTTATTATTGCCTTCTTTTTTGTCTTTTTGAAATGAAATCTCAAAAACGAATCCACCATCTTCATTCCAACCTCTTTCTGGCAAGAGATTAGGATTTCCACCCGGAGAAAAATACAATTCATTTAATGTAGGCAATCGGTAAGATTTTTGGATATTGCACCTTATGCCTAGTTTAAGAAAACTGTTTGTATTTTGTTTTTGAAAAAGTTGGTACAAAGCACTTATTCCCGGAAGTGTCGCGGATTTTTCTACAGCTACCCATTCTTGCCGGATACTTGCATTTAAGGAAAAGCGTTCATTATCACTTTCCAGTTTATAAGCCGCAACGAGCGCTGGTCGCCATTGTTGCATTTTTAAATTCGCATCCTTATTGAACGAAGTCCCGAATTGGACTGGTGCAAACAATAAAATATGTTGCGCAAAAGGCAAACGATTTTTTTTCGCAACATTATCCAAGCGGAAAGTCCAACCTGCTTCACTATAAAATTGCGCTACGCTGTTTTCATTATTGGGCAAGACCACACCATCCCTAAATCGTAAATAATCGATATTATAAGACGCTTTGGCATAAAACGAACTTCGTTTTTGCTTTTTTTGCCAATGAACCAGCGAACGGAAAGAGCGGTCCAATTGGTTTTTAACAGAAAAGGATTCAAATAATGCCGGCGGGATTTCCCGATCAAACTCCTGATACCAAAGTTGCAAAGAAAGGATATGCTTGGAATCGGACGATTTATTTTTGTCTAAATTATAATCAACAGACACTATGCCACCGAAACCGCTCATTGCCGCGTTTTCCATCTTTAGCAAGGAATCTGCATTATTTAAATATTCAAAATCATTTCGAACATTTTGATAAAAGAAATTACTTTTTAAACGCCATCTTTCATTTTGAAATAAGGATTGAACAGCAATATCTTTTCTTCCGTAGCTACCTAAACCCAAAGTCAGTTCCACATTTTTCTTCAATAAAAAATCTGGAAGTTTATTTTCCAAAAGTAAAGCGCCACCTACATTCCCGCTCCCGTAAAGTGCGGATGAGCTACCGTATTGCAACGAAATATCATCAAATAATCCTGAATTCAGCAAGGAAATATCCGCCATTCCCAAGGTTGGATTTGAAAGTGGGATGCCATTCCAAAGAACGGCTGATTGCGCTGCGGATGCTCCCCTGAAGCTTAATGAAGCTAATCCGTTTACGCCATAAGATTTGACAAAAACCGTACTTTGTTCCGCAAGCAACTGCGCCAGGGATTGCATTTGGTAAAACACTTTTAAGGCTGTATCTAATTTCTGGTTCTGTTGGCCTGCGGTAAAATTTTTCCTTTGATCCAAAGATAAGTTTTCCTCTTTTTTACCAAAAATATCTACTTCCTCCAAGGAGTCATTTTTATGCTGGCCGTTTGCAAAAAAAGGGCTACAAAAAATCAATAAACCTATACAAAAAGGGATAATCTTAGACAATACAACAGGTTTGTTGTCGGTAATATTTACAGGCAACGGCGAAAAAAAGGAAAAAGCCTCACAAGCTGATTGCCTCCATCCAGTATTACAATATCTTATCTTCAATTTGTTCTTGTTCCAGGTCACTGATTATCGCAACAACTTTTTTCTTTGGGAAAAGCATTTTAAATAAAACCGGGCCGGTTGTGATCACAACTAAAATTAAAATTATCCATTCCAAATGTTCTCTTACCCAAGCGTTTTCACCTAAGATAAAACCTAAAGTACTCAAACTAATCACCCAAGCCAATGCACCAATAATATTATACAAAAAAAATTTCTTATATTCCATGCCAACAACGCCCGCAATTATCGGGGCGAATGTCCTGACAATCGGCAAAAATCTTGCAAAAATAATTGCGCCACCACCTTTTTTCTCGTAAAATTCCCTGGCACTTTCCAAATGTTTCCGTTTAAACAGCCAAGTATCTTTTCGTTCAAAAATCAATGGTCCCGATTTTTTTCCAAACCAATAACCTACCATGTTCCCGATTATTGCTGCCAAGGACAAAATGGTTATCCAAAAAACAAGGTTTAAGGGATGACTTTCAAAAGGAAGCGGATTGTCTTTTGCACTTGCAATAACCATTCCTGTGATAAACAACAGCGAATCTCCCGGCAGGAAAAAACCGATGAACAAACCAGTCTCTGCAAAAACAATAAAAGCAATTAACCACAAACCACCATTGGCCATAATCCAATCCGGGTCGATAAGATGTTTGACTAACTCAAAGAATTCATTCATAGTATTCTTATAAAAAATTTGAAGAATGCGAAGATAATTGAAAAAAAACAATCAATTTAAACAGAAAAGTTAATAAGTTGCCATTTAATAAAATATCAAGCGTTTATGCAATCACAAAACGCATATACTTACAACACCTCCAAATGATTTTTGAAATTGAAACAGACTATTTTCTCTGAAGATCCTTATCCTTAATATGCAAAGAATCCACCATTTGTAATTCTTTTATTTGTGGTGAATGCAGCAGTACTTCTGTTGAATCCCTGAAATGACTTCTTTTCGGGAGGTTGAAAAAATCATTAAAGCCGTTAAATGATTTTCGGAAATTAATACCGACACCTTGTCTACTGATATTTTGAAGCGACAATGCATCGAAATTACTGTTTCTAAACACTTCAAACCTTACTCTTCCATCTTCTGACAATAAATACTGCAGCCTGAAATCACCGGCCAAATTATCCTGAAAGCTTTGGGCAGCGGCAGTTCTGCCCCAATCATAAACCCCACCTACTTCCACAGTCAATCTATCATTGAAGAATTTCTTCCTTAAGTTCAATCCTGCTTCATTCCGATTATAATAATTCATGGGAGCCATAGGGTCAACATCACTCAAAGCATAATTCTTATAACTCAATCCTATGGATAAGTCCTCCGTTCCTAAGAGCTTACTGGCAAAATTAGTAATCTGGGAAGATAATGCGGAGGAAAGCAATTGACTCATATTATTGATTGTTCCGGAAGAAATGGAAGCATTGTTTAAACCTTCAGAAACAAATTGATCCAGTAATAATAAAGACGCGACCTGGTTCAACAATTCTTTTTCATCCGTATTGATTCTTTGGAGTTTTTGATAAGCATAAGTTCCAATAGACCGCCCTTCCGTAAGTTCAATATTAAATTTCATGTCTGGCGCACTCAATGAACCTTTCATTTTCATCAACACATTCACATTTTGGGCTGTTTGTGCATCCTTAATTTCCGGAGCCGATAACCGATCCGCTTCTCCCTGAATCAAATCATACAATCTTGCTTTTATCGTTGCATAAGCCGAGACATCCAAATCAGCATCGGTGATTTCCCCATTCCATTTTATGGAACTATTGGAATTTATTGTAAATTGCTTTTTATAATTTAAGACTTGTAATTGTTTAAACGAAAAATCATAAGTCCCTTGTTCAATGATATAACTCCCATTCATTTTCAATTCATCATCCGATGGAATTTCCAAGATGATGTTCCCACTCCCCTTTGCAACAATTCGGTCACCTGACGATGGATCCAAAATAATCGTTGTTAACAAATCCGGCGTGGCAACGGCATCTAAACGGAAGTTTATCTTATTATGACTATTTGGCTTAATCGCCAATGAATCTTTCTCAGAACCCTTGAAATGAATATAATTATAAACCCCTAAATCAGAACCATAACCAATCGGAATAAATAATGAAGAATTTTTTTGAGGCGTTGCAAAAACATTCATATTCAAATTCTCGAATGGACCAGTTATCCTTGCTTGAAAAGAAGCGAAGACTTTTCCATAATAATGTTCATTTTCAGTCGATTTCAAATTGACGACTTCCATATTGTCGCTGTTGAATCTCAAATTAAAAATAAAATCCCGAAAACTATTATGATTAATCGTCCCTGTACAGATTCCCTTATTATTATAATCATCGTAAACCACTAAATCTCCAAAATCAAACCCATCGGGCGTTACCTTCACTGTTCCTTTCTTCACGATGAAATGCGAACCAATTATATCGGGCGTAAAGCCCGCATTGAACAGATCAATCTGTCCACTCGTTTTTATCCCATCTATTGAACCGGCAACTTTTATGTTCCCATTTATCGTACCCGTAATATCATGTACAAGATTTTTTAAAACAGGCTGAACCCATGCTATTTTTGCATCTTTAAAATTAATTTCCCCACGGGTTGCCCCCTTTTCATTCTTTCCAAAATCCAAAACGCCCAAAACCGAGGCTGCCGCATCCTTATAACGAATGCCACTTCCCTCTTCAAAGCTCAAAAGCCGTTTATTCAAGTCAAAAGAGCCAATGGCATCCACGATTCCGAGCGTATCATCATTGATTTGCACGCTTTGGGAATTGACATTAAATTCAAAAATAGGTTTATCTAACAGGTCTTTTCCCTCAATGTTTCCGTTCAACAATCCCGTAAACTTAAAATCACCCCATCCAAAAATGTCATTCAAAGCAGATAAATTCATATTTTCAATTAAGGCGAAAGCATTGTTGGGCAATGCTTCCCGATTGGAAGGATTGATGAAAATATGTTGTTTTCCCGAAAGTATTTTTAAATCTTTTACGAAAAAATAATTTTTAGAAAAAACAAAGCTGTTCCCTTTCGGGATTTTCCAATGTTCCTTATTTAAATTAAAGCTTGAATTTAAAATACTAACATAAAAACTGTCCTTAAAAGCAGAAGCCACACCGTTCAACTGCGCTTCTTCAATATTATTATCCAACGAAGAAGTAAGCAACTGGAATTGTGCGGAATCCCGAAATACGACTGACGAAAACGATAATTTTGAAACCAGATTATCTTCTCCGGAATAAATATCGTCAGTTTTCAATTGAATGTCCAATCCACTGTAAGTACCCAAAACATTCAGTTGCACATTATTCGCCACTAAGCCCCTGAAAGAAAATTCTGGAATTTCACCATTTAAAGTAAGCTGTTGTTGCGCCATATCCAAAGACCCTTCAAAATCCGTGCTGTCGCCAATTTTTATGTCTTTATTAAACAAAGAAACCAAGTCGTTTTTTTGGTTTGCCTTAACCGAAAAGCGCAAATTTTGATTAGGGTCAAAATCAGGTGGCGTATTGATATATTCAGGTAAATAATAAGACAAAAACAATTGAAAAGAATGGGGCAATTGTATCAAGTTGAAATGCCCATACACAGAAGCATATAAATCATTTGTCTGTAAAATAAGTTGTTTTTCACCACCATTATTTATTTTTGAAATAAGCGATAAGGAATCAAAATTCAACTTAAGGCTGTCCCGGACAAGGTTCATGTTATAAACATTTGCAGAGCCTAAAAAATCATCAATATTATTTCCTTCAAAATTAGATTGCAAAGTTGCGCTGCCGCTTAAATTATCATCGGTCAATTTTAATGCTTGGGCATTGATATAATCTATTTTCGCAAAAAAATCATATAAGGGTGTTTCGCCGGAAAAGTCCATTTTTCCGGTAAAATTCATCATTAAATTTGGATCTGCTGCCGATAAAGAGCCATCAAACCGATTCTTCTTTAATTTACCTTGGATATTGATATTTTGATAATCATAATCATTGATGAAAAAATGATCAACTTTCCCATCTACATCAAAATCAATATCCTTTTGCTGGAATCCCCGACCTTTTACATTTGCAGAAAAACTGATTTTCCCTGCATAATCTTGATAAAAAAGTTTGCCAATATCAAAATTGTCTGTACTTAAATTTCCCGAATAAGCAGGTAATTGACCTTTCGGCAATTTCATATTTACATCCGCTTTCAAATTACCTAAGTTGGTATGAAATGCTCCATACGCCACAAAATCAGAAAGAAACCCGGTAAAATTCCCCTTAAAATCAACTTGCTTCAATGAAGCAAAATCAGCAATCGTTTGTTTCTTTAATTCTGGTACATAAAAGATTGCCGCTGCGCCACTTGTTTTTATTTCGCCATTCCTGAAATCGATAAAAGTGGAACGGATATCCGGTAAACCATCTATACTCAATCCACCTTTCAGTTCAGAAAACCCATCACTGAGAACAAGGTTCTGTGCATTCAATCGAGCGACGGTTCCCATCCCTTCCCCACTTATACGAACTGACAATCGATCAAATCTTTTTAACTCCGGTGCGAAATAAATAATGTCCTGAATTCCAATATCCGCATTTTTTAAATTCCCAACCATTTTCACTTTTTCAATATAATCCAAAAAATCCGGGAACCTTTCGTATTTCATCGCGTAATAATCGGTCAGGACACTGTTTCCTGTTTCGAGATAAAGATTTTTGCATTCCGAAACATTAGGCGAAATCGTTATTTGGGCACGCATATTTTTGATTGTCAACCCACATCTTTCCCGAGCTTGCATATCCGTAACATCCGCTTTTATCGTATCGCCCAATATGCTCAGGTTTCGGGCAAAAACATTAATTCCCGTAATGTTCAAATGGTCTTCGTCAAACAATCCCATTGGAGCTTCCGTTTCCGGGTATTCCAAGAAAAAACGGTTATTGGTAATCTTCATTTCTTTTAAAGAAACTTTCCATAAATCAGGATTAAAAGCAGTTGTATCAATGATTTTATTCATTGGACCGCGTGGGTTTGGCGGTCTTCCACCTGTGTATTCCGTCAATCCAAAAACAATTTTATCAGCAATTAAGGAACGCAAGTCAATGGTCCTATTTTTGAAATCCAGGTCCTTTACTTTCAATACCAAATGCCCGACTGAGCCGCCCATATCGCTGCCCACCCATTCATCCTTTAAATTGAAACGAACATTTTCTAATTTCGCTTCTTTTAAACTGATGTTAAAACCACTCTTTTCTCGTTTCTTTTTCGGCTTATTATTTGTTGAAAAAGCATCCACAAGAAATTGATAATTCCACTCGTCGCTGTTTTTTGAACGATGAAGATAAACGGAGGCGTCCACCAAGCCAATATAAGTCAAAACGGGCTTTTCTTTAAAAATAAACCAATCCGTAATATTCACCTCCGCATTCCCGGCATACATTAAGGTATCGCCATGCTGGTCTTCCAGATACAAACCTTCTAAATTCGCTTTGTTCAGCAAATGAAACCGTATATTTTTTACCGTAACCTTAGTTTGTAATTTTTCCGCTAAAATATTTGCGGCCTTTTGTGATAAAAAATCCTGTACAGGTTGAAGATTTATCAGGATGACCAATAAAAAAACAAGTCCCAACAAAAGGAATATGCCGTTGCGTAGTATTTTTAGGAATCGCTTCAGGTATTGAAAGTTTGAAATGCAAAGATAAGAATTGGAAAGTGTTATAAATCAAAATTAATATGTAAAGTTGATTGCGTTATTATTTCAGTTATCTCCATAAATTCAATGTCCATCCCAAAATGGAAATTGTATATTTGCAGTCAAATTGAAAATAAATGACCACGATGCAAACTTTTTTGGAGCTTTTAAAATACACGATTCCGGCAATCGTCGTACTGATCGCAACTTCAATCATTGTCAGCAAATTCCTCGTCAACGACACGAAAAAGAAACAAATGGCCATTTTTCAGGAGGGTTTTCAAACAACGCTACGCTTGAGGTTGCAAGCTTATGAAAGATTGGCATTGTACATAGAACGCATTCACCCAAGAGAAATAATCGTCAGACTTTATCAGACAGGCATGACGGTACGCGAATTACAGACAGCGTTGGTATTATCTATTTCCAAAGAATTTGAACATAATTTATCTCAACAAATTTATGTTTCTGCACAAGTTTGGCGGACCATCCAAAGCGTGAGAGAACAAGAACTGGCGATGATTAACCAAATGTCATCCAAATTACAACCAGATGCTTCGGCCAAGGAATTGCATAAAATGATCATTGATTTCGTGATGACCACAGATACTGACTTGCCTTCGGATATAGCATTGGAAATCATCAACAATGAAGCAAAATTAGTGTTGGCGCAAGAAAAGTAATATTTAATAAGGCAAAGGAGCATTGGTAATTAATCTTTTTTTACCTCAACGAAAAACAATTAATTACCTTTGCATTCTTTTTTTCAAATCTATGATCAGTCGCAGAAATATTAGGGTAAAAGTAATGCAAGCATTATATACCTTAGAAACTTCCTTCCCTGCCGACGGCACATTGTCGTCAAATACCATTATTCAAAAAGGCTTAAAAATCTTAAATGAAAAAATCGAAAACTCTTCTGATTTATTCACTTTGATGCTTGCCTACTTGACAAAAATCGCACAGTATGCCGAAGTGGACGCCCGAAATAGGAGTGCCAAATACCTGCCCACAGATGCGGACAAAAAAGTGAGCATCAAAATAGCGGGCAACACTTTTGTTTGGGAGTTATTGGAAAATGAAACCTTCAAGGAGAAAATAAAAGAATCGAAATTAGATCAATACATTGACCAATCCTGGATCAAGAAATTGTATCAACAATTGGAAACTTCTGAAGAATACCAAAAATATATCCTCGAAGAAAGCAGGGATTCAACAGAAGAAAAAAATATCATTAAATACTTATGGTATAAAATCATCCTGAACAATGAAAATTTCATCGAATTTATTTCAGATGAATGGAGCACGTGGGAAGATGACAGCGATATGTTGTTCATGTTATTCGAAAACTTATTCAAAAATCCAAAGAATATCAATTTCCTAAGATTTATTTCTGCCGAAAAAAAGGAATTTGCCGTTACACTTTTGGAAACCGTTTTGGAAAAGGAAGATTATTTATTGGGATTGATACAACCAAAATTCAAAAATTGGGATTCAGAACGCATTGCCATTATTGATTTGACTTTATTGAAAATGGGCGTTTGTGAACTGTTGTATTTCCCAACCATCCCCACGAAAGTCACCATAAACGAAAACATTGAAATCGCCAAACAGTACAGCACAGAGCAAAGCGGGCAATTTGTAAATGGTGTATTGGACAATATTTTAAAAGAATTAACCAAAGAAGGCACAATCAGAAAAATTGAACGCAAAAAATAATTGCCTACCTTTGCACATTAATTAAAAACACAAAAAGCATTTAGAATGACAACAAATTTTTTGAACATAATATTACAAGCCCCCGCTGCTGGTGGAGGCGCAATGATGCCAATTATGTTAGTGGGTATGATTGCAGTAATGTATTTCTTTATGATCCGCCCACAACAAAAACGCGCTAAAGAACAAAAGAAATTCGCAGAAAGCATGAACACAGGCGACAAAATCGTTACTGCATCAGGGATTCACGGTAGAATTGTGCGTACCAACGATGACGGTACTTTGGTGATAGAAGTAGATCGCAATACGAACATCACGATGGATCGTTCCGCAATTTCTATGGAAATGACAACGGCATTTCAAAAAAGAACAAATGTAACTCCGGAAATAGTGGCTGCAAAATAAAATGACATGCTCAAAGTTGGCATTACAGGGGGGATAGGATCAGGCAAAAGCAAAGTTGCAAGAGTCTTTTCTTTATTTGACATTCCAATTTTTAATGCAGACGATGCTGCCAAATATCTAATGAATCATGATTCTGATTTGAAATCAAAATTATTGCGTTCATTTGGCAAAGAAACTTACAAAAACGACCGAATTGACCGGTCGTTTTTGTCATTATTAGTTTTTCAAAATCCTGAAAAACTAAAATTACTCAACAGCATTGTCCATCCGGCAACAATTGCTTTCGCAAAAGAATGGATAGCTCAACAAAATGCAGCATATATCATCAAAGAAGCAGCTCTGTTTTTCGAATCCGGAACAGCGCATGAAATGGATAAAATAATTGGCGTTTATGCTCCTAAGGAAATGCGGATCCGGCGTGCGGTTGCTAGAGATGCAGCTACAAGAAAACACATTCAAGACCGAATGGACCAACAAATGGATGAGGAAGAAAAAATGAGAAAATGCGACTACATAATTTTCAACGACGAATCTCAATCTATTATTAAACAAGTAGTGACTTTACACAAAACCTTGATTCAAATCAATAACCCTAATAAATAACATACAATATAAATGGCCTTATCTTCAGAGAGCAATACCTTATTAGACATTTCTGGTTTAAAATATGTAAAGGGTAAAAAAATCACCATAATCGCAACCGAATGGAACGATAATATCGTTGCTGCCCAAATTTCAGGTGCAGAAAAAATAGCCGAAAAAACAGGTGCCGTCATCTGCAAAAAAATGTTTGTGCCCGGCAGTTTTGAATTGACTTTTGCTGCGAAAAAACATTTTGAAAATGCACAGGCAAACAAACAAGCACCAGATGCCATTATACTTTTCGGTGCAGTCATCAGAGGTGGTACACCACATTTTGAATATGTCTGCAAAGCAATTACAGAAGGTGCGGTGTTATTGAATTTAACCCTTCCAATTCCCGTAATTTTTGGGGTTTTGACTTTAGACGAGGAGCAACAAGCCTGGGACAGGTTAGGTGGTCAACATGGTCATAAAGGAGAAGAAGCCATGATTGCGGCACTGAAAATGATACAAATTGATTATTAATTGCTGATTTTAGAGTGATTTGATTGTAAGACATTCTAAATTAAGGATGGCAATTGGTTTTAAAAAGCAAACGATTGACTTCCCGAATATTATTGTACTAAACTTTTTAAGTTAGCTTTACTTGCATTTTCAAGAATAAAAAAAACAAACTGAATTTTAAAAAATACAAGCTAAAATTTTATTCTTTTCATTATTCCACCTACCTTTGCAGCGGCAAGTCTTATACGACCAGCTCCTACTGAACCTCCCCAGGGCAGGAATGCAGCAAGGATAAGTGGTTGAGCGGTGCGATATAAGTAACTTGCCACTTTTTTTTACATTTACCCCTCTTCTATCTTTTCTTACCAAACTTCTTTTTGTAAAAACAATCCTATGAAATTCTTTATCGATACCGCCAATTTAGATCAAATTAAAGAAGCGCATGATTTAGGCATTCTTGATGGCGTTACCACTAATCCTTCCTTAATGGCCAAAGAAGGCATCAAAGGGAAAGAAGCTATCCTGCAACATTACAAAGATATTTGTGCAATAGTGAACGGTCCTGTAAGTGCTGAAGTTATTTCAACTGATTTTGACGGAATGATTGCGGAAGGTAAAATCCTTGCTGCCTTACATGAAAACATCGTGGTCAAAGTGCCCATGATCAAAGATGGCGTAAAAGCGATTAAATGGTTTACGGATCATGAAATTGCGACAAATTGTACTTTGGTTTTTTCTGCGGGTCAAGCTATCTTGGCTGCTAAAGCGGGCGCTGCCATGGTTTCCCCCTTTATTGGAAGAGTAGACGATGCTTGCTGGAACGGCGTGGCATTGGTAAAGCAAATTGTGGATATTTACAATACGCAAGGATATATGACGGAAGTTTTGGCGGCTTCCATCCGCAATCCATTACATATAGTGCAATGTGCGGAAGTTGGTGCAGATATATGCACTTGCCCTTTGAGTTCCATTTTAGGTTTGCTCAAGCACCCCTTGACGGATATTGGCCTGGCGCAATTCTTGGCCGATGCCAAGAAATAATTCAAAATCCCAATTCAAAAAATAGACTAAATTTGCGTATCCTTCAATGGTTACGCTTTTTTTTATAAAAACAATTTATGATTACAGTAAAAGATATTCGCAAAAGCTTTGGTGATAAAGAGGTATTGAAAGGCGTTTCCTTTAAAATGATGCCCGGGAAAACGAACCTGATTATCGGAAGCAGCGGCAGCGGGAAAACAGTCCTGATGAAATGCATGATTGGTTTGTTAAACCCGACCGGAGGCGAGATCTTATATGATGGTCATGATATCGTAAAAATGGACGCCGCCGAAAAAAAAGAACTCCGCCAACAAATTGGAATGCTATTTCAAGGCAGCGCATTATTCGACAGTAAAACAGTGCTGGAAAATGTTATGTTCCCATTGGACATGTTTACGAAACAGCGATTCAGGGAAAAAGTAAAAAGGGTGGAAGAAGTTTTGGACCGGGTAAATCTATCCGGCGTAAACAAAAAATTCCCTTCCGAAATTTCCGGTGGGATGCAAAAAAGGGTTGCCTTGGCGCGAGCATTGGTCTTAAACCCGAAATATCTTTTTTGTGACGAGCCCAATTCTGGTTTAGATCCCCAAACTTCCTTGGTTATCGACCAATTAATCAAGGAATTGACGGTGGAATATAACATTACCACCGTCATCAATACACATGACATGAATACGGTTATGGAAAGTGGCGACAATATTATTTACATGCACCAAGGAGAAAAGCAATGGGAGGGTTCCAATAAAGATATTATTTACAGCGACAATGAATTATTGAATGATTTCATTTTTGCATCTAAATTTTTCCAGGATGCCAAACGGAAAAGGATCGAGGATAATGAAAATGAAAAAATGAAAAAATAAGGCCTCTTTAAATATTGGAGACCGGCCTTTTCACAAAATCATTCCTAATTTAAAATTTTATCAACCCGTAAATTGTACTTTTGCATTCCAAAACGAATGCTATTTGCAATTTTAATTGCGCAGCCCTGACCCAAACATGTTCAAACAATATTTAAGAGTACAATCCCTTGGTTTTCAATTTACTATATTCCTGACTATTTGGGTAGCTTTTTCTTTGATTTTCACCGCCTTACAACCCATAATCCTCAATAACGCCGGATTAAAAAGTACTGATTTGCAAGGTTTATATGAAAATCCAGACCTGCTTATTTTAATTAATGCTTTAGGCACATTGTTCTTATTTTTGATACCGGCGGTCTTGTTTGCCTATCTTGCAGATCCCAAACCAATTCCTTATCTCGGACTACAAAAACCTTTAAGTACGCGGCAATGGATATGGGTAGTTATATTGGCCATTGGATTAATTCCCACAATCACAACAATTGGCGGATGGATCAAGGAACTGGATTTAGGAGATGCGGCAAAGGAACTGAATAAGGAGAGAGAAGAAATCTTCAATACTTATTTGGCCACAGCCAAGCCATTAAGTATGTTGAAAAATTTATTCTTCCTCGCACTTTTACCGGCAGTGAGCGAGGAGTTGTTTTTTCGTGGCGTTATTCAAAAATTTGCTTATTCCCAGACAAAAAAGCCATTTTTAGCAATTTTTATTTCCGGATTGGTTTTTGCGCTGATGCATTTCAGTATTTATGAATTTATCCCTATTTTAATCGCCGGAATGGTTTTGGCTTGGGTATATTACATTACTGGTTCGATTTGGATGTCCATTTTATTGCATTTCTTAAATAATGGGCTTCAAGTCATTTTAGTTTTTTGGGCTACACAAAACCCTGCATTAGAGGGTTTGGATCAAAATACGATATTCATCATCGTGGTTTCCACAACAGGATTTTTGGTTTGTATTTTTTCTATATTGAAATTAAATAAATTAAAAACGCCGCTTCCTATCAATTGGGATGTGCGGGAAACTATGGAAATAAACAAAGCACAATAAAAATAGGATTATGAACTGGAGTGTGTTTTTCACAAGATTGGGATCTGCAATTGTTTTCGCGGCAATCATGATGCTGGGATTATTGCTTGATAACCCATTAGCTATTTTCTTTTTGGCATTATTCATTCAATTTCTAGCCATTGGGGAATTTTTCAAATTGATGCACCTGATTTTTAGAGATCAATATTTTCCCAAATGGATGGAAATTATGTTTCAGTTGGTTGGTGTTTTGGTCGTCGCTGCCCTTTCCATTATGGATTATTTATTGCTATTCCCAATTATTATATTGGTATTCGTACTTTTACTTGCTGCCGTATTATCGAAAAAAAATGCGCTACTGGCTTTTTTCTGCGGTACCGTCGCTTTGATTTATGTATCCGTCCCATTAGGTTTTTTAGTGGTTTTGCGTAACATCCACATGGCTATTCCATTGGCATTGGTATTGATGATCTGGATGAATGATACGATGGCATATATCATTGGCTCTTTTATCGGGAAACATTCTTTTTCACCCATTTCGCCAAAAAAAACATGGGAAGGAACGATTGGCGGTGTGGTCTTGACTTTAACAGGGACAATCATCTGGAGTTATTTTTCCAAGTTAGAGGATTTCGATATTTACGATTGGATGATATTGGCTTTGATTGCAGTATGTGCCGGTACCGCCGGCGATTTATTTGAATCTAAATTAAAAAGAATGGCCAATGTGAAAGATTCGGGAAAATTGATGCCCGGTCATGGCGGCGCATTGGATCGTTTTGATTCCTTATTGATCGCTTTACCTTTCGCATTTTGCTATGTCTATTACTTCCTGACTGAAGCCTGATAAACTTTTCGTATTTTCGCAGGTCTTATTTAATAATATAAAAAAAAATAAACTCTATGTATATACACCGTGAAGGTTATTATCATATTCTCATTGCTACTGTTTTATGGATCCTGATTAGCTGGGTCAATTATCATTTCCTGTTTGATTTCCCAGTCGTTTATTGGCTGATTCAAGTTGTATTTTTCCTGCTTTGGTTTTGGGTTTTGTGGTTTTTCAGGATTCCTAACCGGACATTTACCCAAGGGGGGAATTTAATTACCGCTCCGGCGGATGGAAAAGTGGTGGTTATAGAAGAAACCTTTGAACCCGAATATTTTAAAGAAAAAAGATTGCAGGTTTCTATTTTTATGTCGCCATTGAATGTGCATGTAAACAGAAGTCCGATTACGGGAAAGGTTGATTATGTAAAATACCATCCGGGGAAATATTTAGTGGCATGGCATCCAAAATCTTCTACTGAAAACGAAAGGACAACCGTGGTTATTTCCAATAATGGCGTAACTTTACTACTCCGGCAAATTGCGGGAGCGATGGCAAGAAGGATAAAATACTATGTGGAAGAAGGCAATACAATAGAGCAAAACGCAGAATTTGGCTTTATCAGGTTTGGTTCAAGGGTGGATATTTATTTCCCTTTAGGCACCCAAATTGATGTAAATATCGGAGATAGCGTTCAAGGTGGAAAAACCATCTTGGCAAAAATAAATTCATGACAATTAAATTATAATGGCAAAAAACAGAATTGAGACTTTAAAAAAGAGGAAAATCATACAGCGCTTTAAAAACAGGAAATCTTGCCAAGCCACTATGGATAAGAAAGAACAGGATGTATATTTAATCGACTTGATATTAAGTAAGTTGTACAATGAGGGCGACAAAACGCCGGCATCAATAGACAAAGATATCCTTGAACCCAACCACATTAAGTTTACAAATGCAGGAAGTGATCGTTTATGGGATGTCATTATGAGCACCGGATTGGTAAAACCAGTTATTGGATTTGGAAAAAGCGGAAATTTGGCATTGACCACTGAAGGGTATCAATTGATGACCACTTTCGGAAGCTATAAGAATTTCATAGAACAAAGAGAACAACAAGCGCGTGCGGCAGCCCCACAGGCAGTTCCCCAATTTATTTTTTCTGCCCTGCCCATAAATAAAGAGGGAAATGAAATAGAAACACCGAATGAAAATGAAGACAAGAAGAAAAAAACAGGAAGTAAATAATTTTTAAAAGGAAAAATCATGTTAGTTGACACATTGACGGCGCCTATCTCCTTTACGGAAGGCGCATTGAAAGAAATAAAGAAATTGAGCGAACAACCTAATTTTGAACCAGGAATGGCTTTGAGAGTGGGCGTAAAAGGCGGTGGTTGTTCAGGGTTAAGTTATGTTTTAGGGTTTGACCATCAGGAAAAGGACGATTCCGTTTACGAAATACAAGGCATCAAAGTTTTTATGAACAAAGCGCATGGGATGTATTTAGCGGGTATGCAAATTGATTTCCCACAAGGCCTGGATGCGCGAGGTTTTGTTTTTGAAAATCCAAATGCAAGTGATTCCTGCGGATGCGGAACTTCATTTGCCGTATAAAAAACGATTGATTATGTCCTCAAGAACAAGCTATTGTTTATTTGTCCTCTTCTTTTTCTTTTCTCTTCCCTTATTTGCACAAAATAATAAAGGGAATTTAAAAGTTAAGAAAGAGGACCATTTAAACAAAACAGATAAATACCATCAAAAGCAAGGACTATGGTATATTAAAAAAGAAGAGCTTAGAGGCGAACCGGCATATACCACTTTTGGCAATTATGAAGATAATAAAAAACAAGGTCTGTGGTACAAATTGGACAAAGACGGACAATTGATTTCAATTGAAAATTTCAGGAATGGCTTACTGAACGGAAATGCCCAATATTACGAAAACGGACATTTATCCGTGATTGGCAATTACAGGAGCTTAGAACAAAACAAGCAATTGGATTCGATTTGGGTTACAGACCCGATTACACTTTATGATACTTTAGTGGTCATACCTTCCGAAACAGGTTTTGTAAAGCATGGACTATGGCGTTATTATAACCCTTTGACAGGTCAATTAATCTCAGAAGAAACCTATCAAATCGATCAACTCCTCAAAAAAGTCGATTATAGTAGCGTTTCAAACCTTGACAGTACTTTTATCAAAAAAAGAATAGAATCCATGCCCCATAACAAATATCCAAAAAATAAAAACCCCGAAGGCAAAAAACCGGAATCTGCATTATATCCACAACTCAATAGAAAGCGATAAATCCCCCTACTTAGGTTAGTTATTTGTGTTTCATAAACGGTAATTTTGCCTTAAATGAACAGTAAAATGATGACTAAATTGAAAGCCCTCTTGTTGTTGTCCCTCTTTGCAACTTATTTCGCTAATGGACAAAACCTCAATGATAATATAACAAACGGTAAAGAAAATGGACCAAAATACAGCACTGTATTTGGCACAATCATTGATTCCATAACTGGCAAGCCGCTCGAATTTGGATCTGTAATGTTGATTAACACAGCAAATAAGGCTGAATTGTTCCTAAATTCCGACAGTCTTGGGAGATTCAAATTTAAAGAAGTACAACCGGGAAATTATAACCTTTTGGCATTTTATGCCGGTTATCCGAAAACAGAAAAACCAGTAAATATTTCAGGAACCGAATCCTTAAATATGCTTGATTTAGGACAAATAAAAATGAAATCCGATTTGAGCACTCTTAAGGAAGTCAAGGTGGTAAGCTATCGCGAATTAGTGGAACAACGCCCTGACGGGATCGTTTATAATGCAGACAAAGACGGCACAAATCAAGGTACGACTGCTGATGAATTGTTGCGGAAAGTACCCATGCTTACTGTGGATTTAGATGGGAATGTGCAAATGCGCGGAAGCGCCAATGTGAAAGTTTTAATTGATGGAAAGCCTTCCACAATCATTGCAGCAAGCATAAAAGACGCACTCAAACAAATCCCGTCAGACAATATCAAATCAGTGGAAGTCATCACCAGTCCCGGTGCAAAATATGATGCGGAAGGCACGGCCGGTGTCATCAATATTATTACAAAAAAGAACCTCATCAAAGGAATCAATGGCATGGTCTATACTGGCCTGAAATATAATTTTAAACAAGAAGACATGAACGGACATGCCGGGTTCAACCTGAATTATAGAAATAATAATTTTGGGTTATCAGGATATTTGGGTGGTGGCTCCTGGACTGATTTATCTGAATCCCAAACTACAAGAACGGATTTCCAGGAACCTGCACAAGAAAGCATCCTGAAACAAACCAACACTAATAAAGGCAGTGGTCAATATTATTGGGGTGGTATATCTGCGGATTATCAAATAGACACTTTAAATTCAGTACAAGGGGGCTTCAATATCAATCCAGGAAATTGGAAATCACAAAATAAACAAACCACAATAATCCCGAAGGACAACATTGATTATACCAGGAATACTGAAATGCAAATACCAACCACGGGTTTCAGTTTAAATGCAGCATACAATAAAAAATTCAAAAGCAACCCGAAACAAACTCTGGATATATTGGCTTTATATTCCATGAATGATGACGACAATAAATACGAATTAAGTCAATTGGCAAATCAGGGAAACATAATCACCTATAGGGAAAATAATAAAAATATTGCGAAAAACAAAGAATTTACCACACAAGTGGATTATGCACTTCCCTTAAAAAAGCACAGCCAAAAATTAGAAACCGGATTAAAATACATCAACCGAAATGTAAGTAGCGACTATCAATTATTCAGTAGTTTAAACGGAAATGAAGCTGATTTGATATTGGATCCCAACCATACTAATGAACTGAATTATTTACAGCAGGTAGCTGCGGCTTACGGTCAATTTTCTACTGGATTAACCAAAAACCTCAATGCAATTATCGGACTTCGTTATGAATATACCGACATTCAGGGAAGCTTAAGGGATAATGGCGAAGATTTTAAAAACCATTCGGGTAACTTTTTGCCAAGTGCCATTTTATCCTGGGATTTAAAAAATTTCAACAAATTGAAAATCAGCTATAACCAACGGATAGAACGACCTTCTATTGATTTCATCAATCCTTATGAGAATTCCAGTGATCCTTATAACATTTCCAATGGCAATCCATTATTGAAGCCAGAATTGATTCACAATATAGAGTTAGGCTATAGCACCTTGCTTGGAAAAAGTAGTATCAATATGGCGGCATTTTGGCGCAGGACAAATAATGCCATTGAATCTACAACAAAATTGGAAGACAGTGTCAGTAGAACAACATTTGGGAATATTGCCCAAAACACAACCTGGGGTGCGAATGTTTTTGGATCAACAAGATTGTTTGACCGATGGATGATCAATTTGAGCGGAAATGTTTATTATAAAGATTTGTACAGCCCCTCTCTGAATTTAAAAAACAACGGCTTTGAATATGATGCCAATGTTTATACCAGTTTTAATATTGTTGAGGGATTTTCCATTGAGGGATTTGGCATGTATCGTGGCAACAGGGTTATACTGCAAGGCTCCTCTTCTGGATTTTACTATTATCGTCTAGGGCTTAAGAAATCTTTACTCAAAGGCAAGGCAGATTTGACATTGGGCGCTGAAAACTTTTTGACTCCCTCCGTAAAAGTGACGACGAACTATACTTACCAAAATGCAAATTATCAAAGTGAAAACTTATGGTATGGCCGTGGGTTAAGGCTGGCATTCTCTTATCGCTTTGGAAAAATGAGTTTCTCCGGCCCCAAAAAAACCATTCAAAACGATGATTTGAAAAATAGTCAGGATCAACAACTTGGAAATGGGCAACAGATGGGTGGTTAAAATCTGAAACTATTTATACCAGTCACATAAATTCATCTGATTCAAAAATAAATTGTCCATAGCGGTTGAACCCCTATGGACAATTTCACAATTTAAAAAAATTATTTTTCAGCCAGCTCCTTCGCCTTGGCAAATACATCGTCTTCACTACCTTCTTCAAAGCCGCTGTGCATATATGCCACTTTTCCTTCTTTATCCACAATAATGGTAAACGGCACATTTTGAAAATTCAAAGAACGCTTTAAATCCGAATTTGGATCCATGTATGCCGGAAACTCCCAGCCTTGGGATTTGGCGTAGCTCTTTACCATTGCGGTTGCTTTACTTTCATCGACTGAAACAGTCATGTAATTAATGTCCGCTTGCGTTTTCCATTCCGGCAACTTTTCGCGGATGGTTTTGATTTCTTTTTTACAGGGAATACACCATGTGGCCCAAAAACTGACGATGGTTACCTTACCTTTTTCAATCGTTTGGTTAAATGGTATGCTGGCACCTTTTAAATCTTTTACGGTAGTGGTAGGCAATTCATTTTGTGCGTAAGATTGGAATCCTAATGCGACTACTGCGCATAATGCAATTATTTTCTTCATAATTTTTTAGTAAATCTTGAATTTAAAAAATGGTTTAACTCTTACTTATAAAGACAAAAATAGGTTTTTTATTCTTTGTCTTACTTTAAAATGAACTCGCTAAGAAAAAATAGCGGTTTTTTAGCAAATTGTGCTGCAAAACTTCTTAAAATATTTTAACTTGCAGACCTTATCTAAGATTATTATTTTATCAGTTAGTTTAACCAGAATGAATAGAAAACATTTACTCCCAACGCTGGCAATCTTATTTGCAAGTTTGCCCACATTAAAATCAGCAGCGCAAGGTGCGGGGAATCTCTCCGGGGATTTGATGCTCAACGCCAATTTTTTCCAAAGGGATACTTCCATTAAAGCATCTGACAACCAGCTTTACGACAATTATTTGAGTGGTGGCGAGGCTTGGATGGCTTTGCGTTATTCCAATTATGGGTTCAACGGCTTTTTGAGAGTGGATGTATTCAACAACTCTAATTTGAAAAATCCTTCCCAGGCTTATTCCGGTTTCGGTATCGGTGCATGGAATATCAGCAAAGATTTCAATGGTTTGACGATGACGGCAGGTTACATATATGACCAAATTGGGAGCGGGGTTATTTTTCGTTCTTATGAAGATCGCGGATTATTGATTGATAATGCCATAGAAGGTGTCCATTTAAAATACCGTATTAACGACAATATATTTATAAAAGCGTTTACAGGACAGCAAAAAAATCTCTTTAACCGGTATAATCCCATCATCAAAGGGTTTAATGCCGAAGGTAATTATGGATTGAGTGAGAATGTGTATATCACGCCGGGGATTGGTTTAGTCAATCGTACAATTGACAAAGAGGGCATGGATGCAATTGTAAATAACATTAACTCCTTGCCTGAATCGAAGAGGTTTGTGCCTGTTTACAACAATTATGCGTTTACATTTTACAACACACTCTCCGCAGGTGATTTTACTTGGTATTTGGAAGGTGCTTATAAAACGAAGGAAGCCATTGGAGACTACAATGGCAATTTGGTGGACAAAGACGGCAATGTGGTTTATTCCACTTTGAGCTATGCCCGGAAAGGGATCGCCCTGACTGTAAGCGGCAAACGCACGGAAAATTTCGTGATGCGCACTTCGCCCAACCAATCTTTATTGGATGGCATGGTGAACTGGCAACCAACGATTGCGCAAATACGCCCTCAGCGGTTAATCGCCCGTTATTCTCCACCGTCACAGGATTTGAGTGAAATGGCATTTAATGCGAATTTGATGATTACACCTAATGAAAATTATGATTTTAATTTAAGTTATACGCATATCAACACTTTGGAAGATTTGAAATTGTATAGGGAAATTTATGCAGAAGCCAATATCAGAAGTGTGACCAATACTTATATTGATTTAGGTCTCCATTATATGCAATATAACCAGGATTATTATCAATTCAAACCAGGTGTTCCAATGGTCGAAGCCATAACGCCGTTTGCAGAAATAACTTATAAAATAAACCGCAACCAATCCTTGAAATTACAAGCACAGTACATGGATACCAAACAAGATTTTGGAAGCTGGGTGTATGTAGGCCTCGAATATGCAATCGCACCGAAATGGTCGTTTGCACTTTCTGATATGTACAACATTAAACCGGTAAATACTGATGAAACAAAAAAACATTATTACAATGCTTTTATAGCTTACACACAAGGTGCACACCGCTTTTCCATCGCTTATGTAAAACAAGTGGAAGGGATTAATTGCACTGGCGGCGTCTGTCGTTATGAACCAGCATTCAGCGGATTGAAATTAGGGATTACTTCGAGTTTTTAGACGTGAGACATGAGACATGAGATTTGAGATTTGAGATTTGAGATTTGAGATTTGAGATTTTTTTAAGCACAAAGTTCAGAAATTAAGGCTACTCCCTGATTTCTGAACTTTATGCTTTGAAGATGGGTGTATAAATAATTTTTAGTTTGTATTTTACTAATACAATTAAATATCTCCATTATCTCTAAAAAGAATAATTCTATAGCAATGTATTGAAGTCAAATCCACTTTGTGTACATAAATAACTTTGTGAGTAAAAAAATCCTACAGACTTTCTATCTTGTGCCATTGTGAGAACCAAAAAAAATGTTCAGTAAAAAAGCTTTTGTGCTAAATAAAAGCTCATTTTATACAAGGCTTCGTGGCTGTATCCACCAATATGAGGCGTACCGATAAAGTTTGACAAACCCATTAATTCATCCCCAATTTCAGTTAACTCCGAGTTCATGTTCCAATAAGGCTCTTGCTCCCAGACATCCAAGGCAGCAGCGGTTATTTTTTCTTCCTTTATCCCTTGATACAAAGTTTTTAAAGAAACCACAGGTCCTCTTGAAAGATTGAGCAGAACGAATTTTCGTTGCATTTTATTTAAAAAATCATCATCAAAATAATGCTTTGTTTTTGGGTTCAATGGTACATGAAAACTTAAAATATCAGCCTGTTCATAAATTTCATTCAAATCCCTGCAAATGATTATTCCCGGTTCTTGAATACCCGTTTTGTATTTGTCATAAGCCAATACTTTTACACCTAAGGCAATCAGTTTTCTTCCAAAAGCTGAACCGTTATTTCCATAACCAATAATCCCGGCAGTTTTCCCTTCTATTTCAAAACCCCGGTTTTCTTCCCGCAACCATTGATGATTTTTGACTTCTAAATGAGCTTTTAAAATGTTATGTTGTAAACTCAAAAGCATCCCCAAAGCTTGTTCAGCTACGGCATTCGCATTCCCTTCCGGGCTACTGAAACATTCAATCCCTTTTGATTGTGCATAAGCAACATCAATGATTTCCATTCCCGATCCCATTCGTCCAATCCATTTAAGCTTTGGGGCGGCATCAATGATCATTTTGTTGATGATTAATTTGTTGGAAGTAATAATACCTTCGATATCAGCAAGCGCCTTTACGATTTCACGCTCATTTTGAAACTTGAAACCTATGATTTCATAACCATTCTTTTTTAATTCTTGACCTAAATAATTGTGGATATCTGCTACCACCAATGCTTTTTTACTCATTTGTTTCGATCTTGGATTGTAGTTTTTTGAATAAGTCTGTAAATGCCCAAACAGATAATTGTTCCGCTCTTTTATTGAAAATGTCATCTACTAATCTATCGGGTGGAAAATTGCTCTTTAGGGCATTTCGCAATGTTTTCCGCCTTTGGCTAAATGCCGCTTTCACAAACTTAATGAACGCTTTTTTGTCTTGGATATTATAGGGATTCCCCGAATGTTTCAATCTTAAAATTCCAGACATTACATTTGGTGGCGGTGTGAAATTTCCAGGTGCAACATCAAACAAGTATTCCACTTCATAAAAAGCCTGCATCAGTACACTCAAAATACCATAAACTTTATTTCCTTCTTTGGATGCGACGCGCATGGCAACTTCCTTTTGGAACATGCCTACCATCTCTGTCACTTGGCTTTCCCAATCCAAAATTTTGAATAAAATAGAGGATGAAATGTTATAAGGGAAATTGCCTATAATCGTGAAATCCCCCTCGAAAGGAATTTCGGCTTTCAAAAAATCCGTTAAGAATATTTTATCTTGGATCGCAGGGTACTTTTGAAGCAAATAGGCTACTTTTTCTTCATCGACTTCTATGGCTTTATAATTTACATTTTCCCATTCTAATAAATATTTTGTCAATGCGCCACCTCCTGGTCCGATTTCTAAAAGGTTCAAATTTGGTTTTCTATCTACCTCAGCAATGATTTTTTGACAAATTTGCTCATTATGCAAAAAATGTTGCCCAAGGCTTTTCTTTAATCTATATTCTCGTTTTGGCACAGAGTAGTAGGGGATTTTTAAAAATTATTCTTTAAATAAAGGAAAGTATTATATTTGATTGCAAAATTAAAGAAAATATGGCCATAATCTTTTATTATTCCAATCGTGAGGTTTATGAAGATCATTAATACATTTTATTTCCTCATTCTGTTTGGTTTGCGTAGATCAAATTATGATTGCCTGCGCAGACGGAGATTATGAAGATGAAAGTTTTATCTCCCGTTGACCTCCGCGAAAATACAGCTTGTGCTCCGGTGATACCCCATTCAATATGGTGATAACTGATTGGAAAGGCCTGAGAGCCTCAACAATGATTTGAACTTAGAAGAATGTCCGGACATTTAGCAATAATAAATTTTCTGCCCCAGATGTGCATGATTTTATTTATCAATATTCTTTGATGCCTTAAGTAACATTTATTACGCATCGAAAATGAAATTCTTTGAAAGTAGAATCAATTGCTCTTTTATGATGGCAAAAATGCTGGAAAAAAAATACTACATATAGATTGAGAAGTTAACCGATGTGCGTCGGAAGATAATTATTATTTCAAACATTTAACGAAAAGCCTATATCTTATTACCTTAAATGGTTAATGTAAAAATATCAAGAAATATGCAACCATTGGGCATGATTGTAGTTATTTGAGATATTGTGTAACTAAAAATGGATAGTTATGAAAGTGTTATTTAATCTAAATCTTGATATGTAATCGTATTATTTTGTTTAATAAAAAGTTTTTACTTAAATTTGCTTTTGACAATAAGTATAAATGTGTGTTTAGATTATTTCTTATATAAAAAAACGGACTTTTATTAATATCATCGTTAAATATTTAATTTCAAAAAAACTTAAAATAAAAAGCATGAGAAAAGCAGATATGGTATCTAAAATTACAGAAATTACTGGTATTCCAAAAGTAGATGTATTGGTAACTTTAGAGACTTTTTTTAAAGAAGTAAAAGTTGCACTTACTTCCAATGATGCTGTATATATTCGTGGCTTCGGTAGCTTCATCGTAAAGAAAAGGGCGGCTAAAGTTGGAAGAAATATCAAAAAGAATATATCTGTCGATATCCCAGAACATTTTATCCCTGCATTTAAACCAGCAAAAGAGTTTATGCTTGATGTAAAAGAAAAAGCTACTTCAGAAACAAAGGGGCAAGATGAAGAATAAGTATTAATAAAGTTGAATGGCGGCATATGCAATAACCCGATTATTACATATGCCGCCATTTTTGTTTTTATGAGTGAATTATGGAGGCGTTCCAGGATGAATTTTGCTATTTAGAGATAATCGCCAATAATTGTGTTTTTAGGTTTTGTGCATAATCCTTAGATTAAAGATACGCTCCTAATAAAATATCCCCCGCAGTTTATTATATCAGGCAGTATATATGCCCTTATTTATTATTTAAGAAATAAAACTCCTATTCCTTTACCTTAAAAACAAAAAAACAATTACCATGAAAAAAGTAATTTTATTAATTTTGGTCATCTTTGTTTTGGCCATAACAGGCATTGGTGCCTATGTAAAAATGGCCTTGCCCAATGTAGGCTCGGCTCCTGATTTGAAAATCGCCATTACGCAAGACCGTATTGAACGCGGTGCATATTTGGCAAACCATGTTACGGCATGTATGGATTGTCATTCAACACGCAATTAGGATCAATTTTCAGGTCCGCTCATTACCGGCACCTTAGGGAAGGGTGGCGAATTCTTTGGTCCGGAAATGGGATTTCCCAGTAAGTTTTACGCGAAAAACCTCACGCCTTCACATCTTGGAAATTGGACAGATGGCGAAATCTTCAGGGCAATAACAACGGGTGTTGACAAAGCCGGCAATGCACTTTCCCCGTAATGCCTTATACTTCATATGGCAAAATGGATAAAGAGGATGTTTATGACATCATTGCTTATATCAGGTCATTGCCAGCTATTGAAAATCAGTCGGGGGAAAGGGAACTTGATTTCCCAATGAACTTCATATTGAACACTATTCCGAAAAAAGCAGAACTAAGCCTCAAACCGGACAAGTCAAACCCAATTGAATACGGAGGATATTTAGTGCAAATTGCTGCATGCATGGACTGTCATACAGAAGTAAACAAGGGACAAATCATTCCCGAAATGGCCTTTGCCGGCGGAAGGGATTTTAAAATGCCAAACGGGCTACTGCGCTCTGCAAATATAACTCCGGATTTGGAAACGGGGATTGGAAGCTGGACGGAAGACATGTTTGTGACGCATTTTAAAAAATACCGGGATCCGCTTGCATTACCTCCAATAAAAGAGGGAGAAATAAATACAATCATGCCCTGGGCAATGTATGCCGCAATGGAAGAAACAGATTTGAAAGCAATGTTCGCTTATTTGCACACGCTGAAACCGATAAAGAACAATATCGTTCATTTTTCCAATTAATTTCCCTGAATTTGAAAGGCGTGTGCTGATCTTTTAAAAAAACAAGTTTAAAAATCGTTTTTGTGCCCTTCATCTTGAATTGCCATCGCTTTTTCAAGTCTCGATTTCGCAACAAAATATCCCAGGATTCCGGCTAGAGAGCCGCTAATTGAATTTATCAAGACATTATTTGTATAGGAATAGGAAGCTATTACGACTGGGATTTCGAAGGCTAGCCAAAATAAAACGGTTTGAATTTTCCATTTTCTGGCGCTCAGCCCGTTTTCTTGGGCTAAGCGCCCATTTTTATTTGCCAAAAAATCAGCAGAATTATTTCAAGCAGTAAGTGTTTTTTTAAGTTAAGTATATAAACCACCGTTTATGGAGATGACTTGCCCCGTAATATACCCCGATTCTTTACTTGCCAAATATCCCGCCAAGCTGGCCACTTCTTCAGCCTCGCCAAACCTATTCATGGGAATCATTGCTTTTAATTCCATTTCGTTGAGCGATTCCGTCATTTCTGTTTTGATAAATCCGGGGGCTATTGCATTGACCGTAATGTTTCTTTTCCCCACTTCTAAAGCCAATGCTTTTGTTGCGCCAATCACACCGGCTTTGGCCGCAGAATAATTAACCTGACCCTGCATCCCTTTTATCCCACTTAAAGAAACGATGTTGATGATCCTGCCATACCGTTTCATCAGCATGCCTTTTAAAAGCGCACGCGTAACATTATACATGCCTTGGAGATTGGTATCCACTACCTCGTCCCATTGATCGTCTTCCATAAATGCCATCAAAACATCATTTCGGACACCGGCATTATTGACTAATATTTCAATTGTTTTTTCAGGATGCCTTTCAACGAATTTGTTTAATGCGTTATTGGTTTCAATCCGGTTTGCGACATCAAAAGGCAGTAAAATCGCAGTTTTTCCTAATCCCTTAACTAAATCCGCAGTTTCTTCAGCAGCAATTTTATTGTTTTTATAATTGATGATAATGGAATACCCTTGTCTGGCTAATTGAACACAAATGGCCCTGCCGATTCCTCTGGACCCACCAGTGACTAAGGCATAAGCATTGTCTTGTTGCATCATGTCGGTAAAATGATTGAAAAAAATTAATTCCCTTTTTTGTATTTTGTGCAAATAACCGAATTATTCAATCAAAAACATAATTTTTGATTTGGACACAAATCGTTTTTTTGAATGTTGGCATCAAAGTATTCGTCTTGTTCCTATTTTTCTCTTACTTTTGAAACTAAATTTAGAAAATGTGAAGAAACTATACTTTTTATTTAGTTTATGCATTGCAATAACCCCTTTGGCAATGGCGCAAACAACTTATTTGCCCCTAAATGCTGAAGAATACCAGATATTGGAAAGGCTGGAAACTTTTTCAGGAAAAAACGCAATGTTTTCTTCCGCATTCAAGCCGATTTCCAGAAAAGACGCTGTTCATTTTCTTATGGAACAAAAGAATGATGTGTTGTTTGGGAAAGCAAGTTTTTCAAAAATTGATCAATATAATTTGAATCGTGCATTGTCCATCAGCGGCGAATGGGTGACGGAAAGCGACGGTATGGATGGTGCTGTTTTTTCAAAACGGCCCATTTTGAAGTATTTTTACCAACGGCAGCCTGATTTTATCCATGTCAATACGGATGACTTTTTCATGATCGTAAACCCCATAATTTATACGGAAGCCATTAAGGAATTGCATCAGGATAACATTGATTATGTGAACATGAGAGGTGCTGAAATCAGAGGCAGGATCATGAACAGGATTGGTTTTTATACTCTGCTGGCTGATAATCAGGAACGCACGGTTTCCTATGTCCGCGACTGGGAAACAGAGCACGATGCTTTCCCGGGTTTCGACTATTACCGTAAAATGAAAAACAATAATTATGACTTGTTCTTGGCGAGAGGTTATCTCGATATCAATTTCTTGAGCGATCATTTGAATGTAACTTTTGGGTACGATAAAAACTTTATTGGAAACGGCATCCGGAGTTTGTTCCTTTCTGATTTTTCTGCACCTTCCACTTTTTTGCGTCTCAGGTCCCACTATGGTAAATTTACTTACGAAAATTTATTTATGGAATTGGTGGCCGATTATCAAAGAGGCGGCGATCAGTTGGTGCCACATAAATATGCGGCGATGCACCAGTTAAATTTCAATGCTAGGCCTTGGTTGAATATCGGTTTGTTTGAATCCACGATTTTTTCAAAACAGGACCACTTCCAATTTTCTTATTTAATGCCGGTTATTTTGGTCAATACCGCGGCAAGGGCTTTGGGTTCAGGAAATAAAACTTCTTTGGGCCTGAATTTCAAAGCAATTGCCATGAAGCGGTTCCAATTTTACGGACAAGGGTATTTTGACCAAATTGAATTGAGCGAATTAGGGAATGGTTCTTGGAAAAACCAATTTGGCGCACAATTAGGTGCTAAATATTTTGATGCATTTACGGTTTCGGGTTTGGATATCCAAGGGGAATTGAATGTCGTAAGACCCTTCACTTATTCTTCGGATAATGAAACCACGAATTACACGCATTATAATCAGCCTCTTGCTCATCCTTTTGGTGCCGGTTTTGCGGAAATTATTGGCCTTGCCAAATACCAACCCTTCCCGAAACTTTATCTTTCTGCAAAGGGCATTTATTCCTTCCGTGGATTGGACAGTTCCACTTTTGTGAATTTTGGGAATGATATTTTCAAGCCTAATGACCAGCGAAGTAATGGCGACAATGATTACGGCATTAATGCCGGCGAAAAAATTTCAGGGATTTATTTGAATTTGAATATAGCTTATGAATTAAGGCCCAGATTGTTTTTGGAAATTGGCGCAAACTACCTCCGCCGGACATATGAAACAGGGCTTCAATTACCAACTTCCTCTTCTTTGTATGGTGGCTTAAGGTGGAATTTTTCCCGGAAAGAATATGATTCTTATTAGATTTTAGATAGGAGATGGGAGACATGAGATTTGAGATTTTTTTTTATAAAATGAGTTTTTATGGCTTTAATATTACCGGTAAAAGGCGTGAGTCCGACTATCCCTGCAAGTTGTTTTGTTGCGCCGAATGCAACCATAGTGGGGGATGTGGTTATGGGAAATGATTGCAGCGTTTGGTTTAGTGCGGTTATTCGTGGTGATGTAAATAGCATCAGGATGGGCAATAAAGTGAATGTCCAAGATGGAGCCTGCATTCACTGTACTTATCAAAAAACACAAACGATTATTGGAAACAATGTTTCAATTGGACATAATGCAATTGTGCATGGTTGTAAAATTGAGGATAATGTGTTGATTGGCATGGGCGCAATCGTAATGGATAATGCACATATTGGAAGCAATAGCATTATTGCCGCGGGTGCCGTGGTTTTGGAAAACACTATTGTTCCGGAAGGCTGTATCTATGCCGGCGTTCCTGCTAAAAAAGTGAAAAATATCAGTGCGGACTTAGTGCATGGTGAAATTAACAGGATCGCGGACAATTACTTGATGTACAGCAGCTGGTTTAAGACAGAGGAATAAGTCTTTGGGCATTGAAAATACTCCTGCTTTATTCTTCAACATTGTATCTTTAATTCCACTAACTTTACATTCCTAACAGCAATTTTACTGTTATTCAATCTGCCCACTGGAAAAGATATTTGATGCTTTAATCAATAGCTATATTGATCATAAAGTTGGTATTGCCGAACATTTTTTAAATGATTCTTTGGCTTTTCAGCTCAAACAAAATTTAACCACGCTATATCAGGAAAAGAACCTTCAAAACGCAGGAACCGGAAATGGCATAAACGCGGTTCAGGACAAAAAAGTAAGAGGCGATCTATTGTATTGGTTGGACCGCAGTCATCAGGATCCGGGCGAACAATTGTTCTTTCAATTGATGGATGATTTTGTACGGTATTTGAATGAAGCTTGTTATACAGGTATAACGGATTATGAGTTTCATTATACACTTTATGAACCTGGCAGCTTTTATAAGAAACATTTAGACCAATTCCGAAATGATAACAGCCGCCAATACTCCATGATCATGTATTTGAACGAGAATTGGCAAGAAAATGATGGCGGGGAACTATGCATTTTTGATGTGGGGAAAGAACAAAAAGTAGCACCTACAAATGGGAAATGCGTGTTTTTCAAAAGCAGTGAATTGGCCCACGAAGTGTTGAAAACCAATAAACCCAGACTGAGTATTACAGGTTGGTTGAAGATTAATTAAAATGGACTCACACCTCATAAGTAGTTCCTTCAACCGAAACTTCCACATTCGGGAAAACGGCCATTGCCTCCAAATAAAAATCTTCAAGCTCCAAATACCTGGATGAATAATGGCCAAGCAACAACCTTTTTACACCTGCCATTAAGGCAACTTTGGCAGCTTGTTCGGCAGTACTGTGAAACCGTAGCGACGCCTTCTCTGTATCCGTATTTAAATATGTGCTTTCGTGATACATTAAATCTGCATTTTGGATGTAAGTCACAAATGAATCCGTGAATTTGGTATCAGCGCAATAAGCATATTTTTTTTCAGGAAGGCCAGGGCCTGTAACGGATTCATTAGGGATCAAAACCCCGTCCTTTCTTTCATAATCCGCACCTTTTTTTAAGGCATTGTAATAAGCGGTCGGGATTTCATGTTTGCGGCATTCTTCCGGAAGGATTTTCCTGCCGCCACTTTTTAAAGTGAATAAGAAACCATGGCATGGTATCCTATGCTCTACAGGAAAGCAGGATACGGCATACTGCTCCGTATCAACCAGCGTACAGGTCTCTTCTGCTTCCAACCCCCTAAAAATCAATGGGTATGGCAATTGTGTTTGGGCTATTTCCAAGTGGATGTCAAGTACTTTTTTTAAGCCGGGCGGACCAAAAATCGTCAGTGGGTTTGTCCTGCCTAAAAGTCCCATACTCGTAATTAACCCAATCAAACCATAATAATGATCCCCATGCAAATGACTGATAAAGACATAATTTATCCGCCTTTTTCGGATATTAAACCGCTGCATTTGAATTTGCGTGCCTTCCCCGCAGTCCACCAGGAATAATTGCTCTTTCATTTCAACAATTTGTGCCGTGGGATGCCGTCTATGGGCGGGAAGGGCAGAGTTATTTCCGAGAATGGTCAGCTTAATCATAATTCATTTAATAAATCCCGTTCCAATACTTCCATATGTACAATGTCTGCCGCTTCGATTAAAGTAGGGGTTATATTTAAACTTAAATGCAATTGTTCTTTCTTCATATTCAGCAAAACGGATTCTTGTAGATTGGTAAATACCAAAGATCCGCCATTATTGTAAATCAATTGGTGCAATTCCAATAATGCATTACTGGAGTCCATTTGTGCAGTGCTGGTATTGGCTAAATTTATGATGAAATTCTTATGTTCGTTATCAAACAATTCTTTTACTTTATGGCATAGGCTTTCTGCCATTATTTCATTTAATTCCGTCGATTCGGGTGTAATTAAGATATAAGTAGCTTTGGTATCAATTTTGAATTCCATATCGTTATTCGATTAAGATCTTTGTTTTAGTAGTACAATAAGTTTCAAATTTAGTTTAAAAAATTAATCTAAACCGTATTTTAAGAAAAAGGTGATTATTTTAGGGTAATTTGTCTAACTTAGCATCTGAAACCTGCATGTATGGATTAGGACGAAGGTTCAGGTGGAAAAATTGGTATTGAATGGGGCATACCAGAAAAATAAGCCCTTATTAAATTTAAAACACACAAGAAATGGATTCTAATTTCTCAACAAAAGTAAAAGAAGTAATTGCCTACAGCAGAGAAGAAGCTTTGCGTTTAGGGAATGATTTTATAGGGACCGAACATTTACTATTAGGCCTGATCAGGCAGGGAAACGGACTGGCTGTCCAGATTTTGGAAGCTATGGACATTAACCTTTCCGGTTTAAGGAAAGAAATAGAAATGACGATAAAAGACAAAGGAGACCATGCCAATGTCAATTTGAACAGCCTTCCTTTGACGCGTCAGGCGGAAAGGGTAATCCGGATTACCGTACTTGAGGCAAAATCAATGAAAAGCCAGTTGGCCGATGTGGAACATTTAATGTTGTCCATCTTAAAAAACAAGGAAAACCCCGCTGCGCAAATCTTGAAACTGCATCAAATCGATTACGATGGCTATAAAAGCGAACTGATGATTTTGCAAGGCAATATGCCGAGTGCCGATTATCCGAACGATCCTAATTCAGACGAATTTGAAGATGAAGAACGCGCGCAGTTCCAACAAAGGCCGGGTCAAAAACAAAGTGCGGGTTCCACAAAGTCAAAAACTCCGGTTCTGGATAATTTCGGCAGGGACATCACACGAATGGCAGAATTGGGCACGCTGGATCCCATCGTAGGGAGGGAACAGGAAATTGAAAGGGTTTCTCAAATACTTTCCCGTAGGAAAAAGAACAATCCGATATTGATCGGTGAACCGGGTGTTGGTAAAACGGCAATCGTGGAAGGTTTGGCATTAAGGATCGTTCAACGGAAAGTTTCGCGGATATTGTTCAACAAACGCGTAATCAGCCTCGATTTGGCGGCATTGGTTGCTGGTACCAAATACCGGGGACAGTTTGAAGAACGCATGAAAGCCATCATGAATGAATTGGAAAAAAACAGGGATGTGATTTTGTTTATCGATGAAATCCACACGATCGTTGGCGCAGGTGGCGCATCCGGATCATTGGATGCTTCCAATATCTTCAAACCAGCGCTTTCCCGTGGCGAATTGCAATGTATCGGTGCTTCCACTTTGGATGAATACCGTATGTATATTGAAAAAGACGGCGCCCTTGACCGCCGTTTCCAGAAAGTATTGATTGAACCACCTAGTGTTGAAGAAACCATCACTATATTAAACAACATCCGCCCTAAATACGAAGAATTCCATAATGTAAATTATGATGAAGAAGCCATAAAGGCCTGTGTTAAATTGAGCGACCGATACATGACCGACCGTTTGTTGCCCGACAAGGCGATTGATGTTTTGGATGAAGTGGGCGCGCGCGTACATTTAAAGAATATCAATGTCCCTAAAAATGTCCTGGATTTGGAAAAACAAATCGATGACATCAAATTGGAGAAAAATAAAGTGGTAAAAAGCCAACGGTTTGAAGAAGCAGCTGCATTGCGGGATAAGGAAAAACGCCTTGGGGAAGAATTGGAAAAAGCAAAATTGGATTGGGAAGAAGAAGTCAAACATAAACGATATCCCATTCATGAAGAAGATATTGCCGAGGTGGTCAGCATGATGACGGGCATTCCGGTAATGCGGATGGTGGAAGCGGAAAATGAAAAACTACGCCGCATGGACCTTGATTTAAAAGAAATGGTCATTGGTCAGGATGAAGCGGTAAATAAAGTGGTAAAAGCCATTCAGCGGAACAGAGTGGGGCTGAAAGATCCTAAAAAACCCATTGGCTCATTTATCTTTTTAGGTCCTACAGGTGTTGGTAAAACAGAATTGGCGCGTACTTTGGCCCGTTATCTTTTTGATTCGGAAGAATCTTTGATCCGGATCGACATGAGCGAATTCATGGAAAAGTTCTCCTTGACTCGCCTGATTGGGGCGCCTCCGGGATATGTGGGTTATGAAGAAGGTGGGCAGCTGACGGAAAAAGTGCGCCGCAAACCTTATTCCGTTATCCTATTGGATGAAATAGAAAAAGCGCATCCTGATATTTTCAATATCTTATTGCAAGTATTGGATGATGGCCAGCTTACGGACGGATTGGGCAGGAAAGTGGATTTCAAGAACACGGTAATCATTATGACTTCCAATATCGGGGCACGCCAATTGAAAGACTTTGGTGATGGCGTCGGGTTTGCGACAACGGCCAAAATGGCATCTTCCGAAGAAAACAACCGGGGTGTTATCGAAAAAGCCTTGAAACGGACTTTCAGTCCCGAGTTTTTGAACCGGATCGACGATGTCATTATCTTCAATTCATTGGGTGAAGGCGATTTGGATAAAATCATAGATATTATCATGCACAGCGTTTTGAAACGCATGAATGCTTTAGGGTATAATTTGGATTTGACGGCAGAAGCCAAAAAGTTCATTGCAGATAAAGGGTATGACCAACAATTTGGTGCAAGGCCATTGCATAGAGCAATACAGAAATATCTTGAAGATCCTTTGGCTGAAGAAATATTGAATCATACTGTAAAAGAAGGTTCGAAAATTTTGGCTGATTTGGATAAGGGGAAAGAAAAGATAATATTTAAAACCATGCCAACGGATGAAGCGGCAGCTGAAAAAAAATAGGGGTTCATATTCAAAAAAAGATGCAGAATAATTTGAAATCTTTATAGAGGTTACTTAAATTTGCAACTTAAAAACTTAAACATTCACTTAAAACCAGTATTGTGGCGTACGAAAACAACAAGAATACAGAGGAAAGACGCAATTCAGAAAGCATCTTCAGCAAACGCATAAAAGCGGGGAAAAGACGAACTTATTTTTTTGATGTTCGGGAAACGAGAGGCAGTGATTATTTCATTACCATCACGGAAAGTAAAAAGCGTTTTAATGATGAAGGTTATGACCGCCATAAGATGTTTATTTACAAAGAAGATTTCAACAAATTCATTACGGCACTTACCGAAACCGTGGATTATGTGAAAACTGATTTAATGCCTGATTTCGATTTTGATGCATTTAATCATGATGATCAAGACGAAAATTACGAATACAAACCTCGGGTTGTGGAAGAAGTTATCGATCAAGTTGAAGAAACTACTGATCGTACTGTGGCAAATGAAGTTGTAAAAATAGAAGATACCATCCAAAGCACCATCATTCCAGATGACGGAGAAAGCGTTGATTCCTGGAAAATATAATTCAATTACATTAATAATAATGAAGCCTCTTGAATCATCAAGAGGCTTCATTATTATTAATGTAATTTTTATCGCTTAATTAATATAACAAGTTTGTATGATCTTATAGTCATCCTCTTTACAGTTGCAGACAACACAATTTAAAGCAATTCGATATATACCCAATGCTTAATAGCACTATCTCTTTTTTAAAAAAGAAACAAGCATGGCTATTCTAAGTATAAATACTATGGATAACAATGCTTGAAAAATATATAACTAAAATAAAAAAAATCTACAAAACCTTACTTGCCAATGTAGGTTTTATTTTATTTTCATAATCCCGAATAGCATGTTGGAAAATTTTCTTCGCTAATCTCGCGCCTTGAAATTCTTCAATTTTCACTACTTTCCTTTCCAGTTTTTTATATTCTTCAAAGAACTGACGGGTTTCTTCCAAAAAGTGTTCAGGTAATTCTGAAATGTCATTGATATGTGCCACACTCATGTCATTGGCACAAACAGCAATCAGTTTATCATCAGCTTCTCCCTGGTCCAACATCCGCATAACGCCTATGATTTTGGCTTGCACAATACATAAGGGCTGCACATCAATTTGCGATAAAATCAAAATATCCAGGGGATCATTATCATCACAATAAGTCTGAGGAATAAACCCATAATTAGCGGGGTAATAAAAGGAAGAATACAATACCCTATCCAACTTCAACATTCCACTTTCCTTATCCAATTCATATTTCGCCCTTGAACCTTTAGGGATTTCGATAATCCCATTTACTAAATCACCTGATTGATCGCCATAGCTTACGGAATGCCAAGGATTAAACTGCATAAATATATTATTTTTAATAAATTAAGGCTGCAAAGGTAGTAAAAATCATCGTTGATTGGAACATAATGTAGAGATTTCATCTTTTCCAATACCGTATTAAATATGCTTGAGCAGAAATTTGAAACCATTTACTATCTTGTGGTCTATATGCAAATGACTTCTAATACCCTTCTATACAGACGCTGAAATTGTGCCTTATATAATATTTTGTTCATGCTGCCTATGGCTACTCACTGTTTTATTCATTTCTCTAGAATTTCTGGAATTCGCTTTTTACTAATTATAATTCCTAAGGAAGGAAATGCATTTATTTAATCACACCCATACCGTTATTTTAAAAAAAGGAAATTAATATTCCTCTTTTTGAAAATAATAAAAGAGTAAAAGGTCTTTTTATTTGAAATGTTGCCGTATTTTTGCAAGAGCATTGAAAAAGAAAATATCATCTTTAAACCATTATAAAATGAGTGCAATAAAAGCAACAATTGATCAGGCCAAAGTTTTGGATGTTACTAAAATCGAACCAAGGTTAAAGCATCCAACAATTTTCAAATATTTCGACAATTTAAAATCTGACGAAAGCTTTATTATCCACAACGACCATGATCCCAAGCCGGTTTACTATCAATTAATCGGCGAACGGGGGAACATTTTCACCTTCGAATATCTCGAAAATGGACCCGACCATTGGTATATCGAAATCAAAAAAAATAAAGTTGACGAAGGTACCGGTGAAATAACCATAGGAGATATAGCCGCAAAAGATTACAGGAAAGCGGAAGTCTTCAAAAAAATGGGTATCGATTTCTGTTGCGGTGGAGAAAAAACATTGAAAGAGGCCAGTGAGGAAGCAGGTGTCTCCGTTGCGACATTAGAAAAAGCATTGGAGGAAGCGAATATGGCAAGCACATCCGCATCCCAAGATTATAATAATTGGAATCTTGATTTTCTCGCTGATTTCATCATCAATACACATCATCAATATATAAAAAACAGTGCCGAAGTCATAAATAATATGGCACAAAAAGTAGCGGAACATCATAATGAAAACCATCCTGAACTTCCAGAAATGGCCGTTAGAATTCATCATTTTCTTCAAGATATGATCAGTCATATGAGGAAAGAGGAAAAGATCCTTTTCCCCGCCATTAAGGAAATAGTGGCACATCAAAACAATCCAAAAGATCATCCAGTACATTCCGGAATGGTTTCCGGTGCAGTACAAATGATGAAAATGGAACACGACCAGGCAGGTGAAGATTTAAGATTTTTCCGTAAGTTGACCAATGATTACCTGCTTCCGGAAGATGCTTGTAATTCTTATCAATATCTTTTTGAAAAAATGAAAGAATTTGAAAATGACTTATTCAAACACATTCATTTAGAAAACAATATCCTATTTCCGAAAGCGGAGAAGTTAGAAAAGGAATTGGTTTAGACAAAGACATGAGATTTGAGACATGAGATTTGAGATTTGAGATTTGAGATTTGAGATTTTCCAACCTTTGCGGAACTTTGCAGTGCGTGAAACACAAAACCACATTTATGTCCGAGAAACCAATCAAACGAAACGAACACATTATCTCACTTTCCCGTGAGCATCATTTCAGTCTTTTATTTGGCTGGAAAATTAAAAACGGATTAAAGCTGAATATAAATCCACATCGGATTTGTAAATATGTCCTTTATTTTTGGGAAAATAATTTAAGCATCCATTTCAATCAGGAAGAAGAAACTTTATTTGCTGTTCATAATGATGACCTGGTCACTAAAGCTTTGGTGGAACATGAAATCATGCGTTCAGAAATAAAAGCGCTTAAAAATCCCGAAGATGAAGAAGAAATGGCAAAACATTTAACCAGATTAGCAGATATGGTTACGGCACATGTCCGTTTTGAAGAACGGGATTTGTTCCCACATTTGGAAAAGATTTTATCGCCCGAACAAATGAAAAAGATTGGACATGAGCTAAATGAAATGCAAGCTGAACCCTTGCGAGATGATTATGAAGATGAGTTCTGGCTAAGAAAATAACAAAAACATGAAAATCACAAAAAACACGAAGATTTCCGAACTCATAAAAGCGGATAAAAACAGTATCGACGCTTTAGCTTCCATAGCCCAGCCACTGGAAAAGTTGAGAAATCCACTCCTTCGTAAGCTGATGGCATCCAGGGTGACGATTGCCGAAGCTGTAAAAATGGGCAATTCTACGGTTGAAGCTTTCGAGCAAGTTTTAAAACCTTTAGGTTTTGAATTTGATCATAACGAAAAAGAGAAGATTGAAGAAAGTACCGCAAAACCGCAATGGCTACAATACCTGGGGAATGACAAAATCAACAATTTCGATGTTCGCGAGATGCTTTCCCAAGGAAAAGACCCGCTCAAGGAAATCATGAAGAAATTCAAAGATCTGGAGATCGGAAATGTCCTATGCATCATCAATTCGTTTATACCGACACCATTGGTGAAATTGTTTGAAAAAGACAATGCGCTTTGTTACACCGAAACCATTGGCAATAAGGAATTTCATACCTATTTCTTGAAGCAAGGAAAGAAAAAAGCGTCAACAGGACCAATAGGAGCAACACAGATTTTCAACGAGAATGAAACTGATTTTTCTGAACATACAAAAAGATTTTCTGAACAAGGAATCAAAGAAATTGATGTAAGGCATTTGGAAATGCCTGGTCCAATGCAAACCATCTTGGCCGAATTAGAAAAACTTCCAGATGGAAATGCATTGTTTGTACATCACAAAAGGGTGCCCATCTATCTTTTGGAAGAATTAGAAAGCAAAAATTACATCATCCACATTTTCAATATTTCAGAAACAGAAGTGAAGCTGTTGATTGAGAGAAAATGAGATGAGACTTGAGATTTGAGACATGAGACTTGAGATTTGAGAGAAGGATAATGCATATAAATTATGGGCACATTTACGACTTTGCAGCTTTGCGTGAAATCAAAATTAAAAAAATAAATGGCGGGTTTAAATATCGGGAAAGCACCGAAAAATAGTGCGGTATTGCCATTTTATGGTACTGCAGCATTTTTCCTTTTGCTGTTGAGCGTACTGTTGTTTTTTTCTGCAGAAAAGTTTAATGCCCATTATTTCAGTCCCCATATCCTTACAATCGTGCATCTTGCGGCTTTGGGCTGGGGGACTATGGTAATTTTTGGGGCAGCCTATCAACTCTTGCCGGTAATCTGCGAACGAGATCTATACAGTTCCAAATTGGCCTTCGTTTCTTATTGTTTCCTCAGCTCTGGCGTATTTTTATTGGCGGGTTCTTTTTGGTTTTTCCAGTTGGGCTGGCTGATGATTATTGGCGGCAGTTTGATTTTTATTGCAGCCTTGATTTATTGTTTAATCGTATTCAAAACGGTTACGATTTGCAAACAATATTCTGTCGAAAAATCGTTTGTCATCAGTTCTTCAGTTTGGTTATTGTTTACCATTACAGTAGGTTTGTTATTGGCAATAAATTTAGCATTCCCTTTCTTTTCAAAAAGCCATTTGGAAATCCTCAAACTTCATGCTCATGCTGGTTTGGCAGGTTGGTTCCTGCAATTAATTACAGGGATCAGCATCAAATTAGTACCCATGTTTTTATTAGGGAAATCTAAAAAAGAAGCTTTGATGAAATGGTCATTTTTCTTTCAAAATACCGGATTGATTTTATTTTTATTGGATGGTTATGTCTTCGGTCTTTCTGCACGGTCGCTGTTATATGGTTTGTGGGTTTTAATCGGCGTTCTTTTATGGATGACCTACCTCAAGGATGTGCATAAAAACAGGATTAAAAAGAAAATAGATTTTTCTATGCGGCATACTTTTATCGCTTTTTCGTGTTTAGGTATAGCGTGGTTATTTATCCCAATTATTTACTATAGTGTGGATATAAAATGGTCGTTTGTGTACGGCTTATTTTTATTTTTAGGTTGGATAAGCTCCATTATCCTAGGAATGACCTTTAAAACCTTACCATTTATTGTCTGGAACGATCATTACAAAAAGTTAAACGGTAAAGTAAAGATCCCTTTACCCAAACAACTGTACAGCGAAAGATTATTGAAATATCAGTTCTGGGTTTTTCTGTTTTCCCTATACGTCTTAGCATTGAGCATCATTTTCCAGCAAGCTTTCACATTAAGGATTGGTTTAGGATTATGGGTGATCGTCGCCTTATTATATACAATAAATGTAGTTAAAATATTAACGCATAAAACAAAAATACTAGATGGAAACTTCAATTGATGATCCGCATTACCGCGATAAGATGAACATCATAACGGCATTATACAATGTCATGGATCCTGAACTATTTGTCAATATCATAGATTTGGGCTTGGTTTATGGTTTAGAATTTATAGAAAATGAAAAAATCATCGTTACCATGACTTTTTCCACCAAAGCTTGTCCGCTCGGCGACTCCATAAAAATGGGAATACAAAATGTTTTATCAATGGCATATCCGGAATATCCCGTTGAAATCAATGTCGTATGGGAACCGGAATGGTGTTTCGACATGCTGACAACAGAAGGCAGGATACAGTTGGGTATGGATTAAAATAAAATTAGAAACTAAATCTGGGAAAATATTGAACGCTTTCCTATTAGATTTCTCTAAAATTAGGCAGCCATCTCTTCCCTTTCCATCCGCTCTCCCGCAAATTTTACAAAAAAAGAAATCCAAATTGACCTTGACAAACGCATTAATAGCGGCTGCATAATGAGCAGCAATAGCGTATTATAAAACAACCAATAATAAAGACTATCATCGTTTACCGATAAACTACCCAACACTAATGTGGCAATAAAAAAAGCTACGCTCAATGCAATGGACAATGCATAGCTGACATAACCCGTCCCAAAATAAAAACCCGGGCCACGGATGAGATCCAGGCCGCAATTAGGACAGGCATCATACATTTTCATGAAGTTCCTCATGTTATAAGGGTTCTTGTTTTGGAACATGGAAATACTTCGGCACTTGGGGCATTTATTGTTAAGGATACTATGAAGAAGATTAGGTGCTGTTTTATTTTTTGACAAACCCATATATTTCGTTATTTGTTACAAGCAAAGTTATTAGGGTTTATTAAAGTCATACGGTGCTATTTCAACATAAAATGGTACTTTTCAACTAATCTTCAAAGATTATTTTGCTCATTCCGGAAACTTTCTGGCGTTAATTTTGTATGCTTCTTAAAGAACTTAACAAAGTAAGAAGTATCCGGGAAATCCAATTCCAAAGCTATCTCCTTTATTGTCAGGTCAAAATTTATCAATAACCGTTTCGCTTCCAAAATTACTCTATTCCTAATCATTTCGCCGGCCGAAATGCCAGCATAATCCTTGCTTAAAGCGTTCAAATGTTTTGGCGTTATGTACAATAAAGCGGCATAATCCTTAGGCAATTTTAAAACGTAGAAATTATCTTCAATCAATTGCTTGAAATTCTTAAAAATAAGGACATTGTAATTTGTAGTCTTTTTCAGGATCGGGGTTTCAGGGAATGTCCGATTTATAGTCAAGAAAAGTTGGATCAATAACGCCGCAATTACGAACTGCGCTCCTGCTTGTTTTTGTTTTTGCTCTTGTATAATTTCTTCCAATATGTGCTGCACTTTTATCTGAATCTCCTTATTTAAAGAAATAACTTGTTGATCCAAAGTGCCGGCAAAGAAGTGGAGTTGATCTATAAAATTCGAATTTATGGATTGCAGATCAAAAAAATCAGGAGAAAAATTAATGATAAAGCCATCTACTTCCGTTTCAAATTTCCAATTATGCACTTGTCCGGGCCGCATGAAATAAATCATTCCTGGATGAATAGGGAAGTTTTCAAAATCAATGATATGCGTGCCGCTTCCTTTGGAGAAATACAATAAATGGTAGAAGGAGTGCTTATGGATAGCATTCAAATGCGGATTTTTAGACAAATAATCTTTGAACCGGTCAGCATTCAGTAATTCATTAAAAGATTTGTTTGCCTTAAGGTTATCTATTCCAAAAATTGGGTAACTCAGTTTTGCCATTTATCGTGATTATTTTAGCACCTATCTTTCAAAATTAAGTATTCTAATTATAAATAAACAATCTTCTTTGAAAGGGTAAACCCTTTTCTTAACCACAAAGACCTTGTGCACTTACCTCCCAGCTAAAGCACGGGGCAAATCAATAGCTCATTTTGTAAATTTGTTGGATGACGATTGGATTGCCTCCACTTTTAAGTAGAGTGGCAGCACGACACAAAGCATAGTGCCCATTATTAAATATAAAAAAACCGTTGAATAAATCCAACGGCTTTTTTATATTTTAAGACTAAAATCTTATTTGATGATTTCAGTAACTTGACCTGCACCAACGGTACGGCCACCTTCACGGATAGCGAATTTCAATCCTTTATCCATTGCGATAGGGGCAATCAAGTGAACAGTTAAGTTAATATTGTCACCAGGCATTACCATTTCAACACCTTCCGGTAAAATACATTCTCCGGTTACATCCGTAGTACGGAAGTAGAACTGAGGACGGTATTTGTTAAAGAATGGTGTATGACGACCACCTTCATCTTTACCCAAGATATAAACTTCACCTTTAAATTCAGTGTGAGGAGTAATTGATTTAGGGGCACAGATTACCATACCACGACGGATATCTTTCTTTTCAATACCGCGTAATAAGATACCAGCGTTGTCACCAGCTTCACCACGATCCAATAATTTTTTGAACATTTCAACACCTGTACAAGTTGATGTCAATGGAGATTCGTTGAAACCAACGATTTCTACTGCATCACCAACATTGATTACACCGCGTTCGATACGACCAGTAGCAACTGTACCACGACCAGTGATCGTAAATACATCCTCTACGGACATCAAGAAAGGTTGGTCAATTGGCCGAGGAGGCAATGGAATCCATGTATCAACTGCATCCATTAGGTCTTCAATCGCTTTGATACCATCTGGTTCACCATTCAAACCTGACAGTGCAGAACCTTGGATGATTGGTGTGTTATCACCATCATATCCTTTTTCGCTCAATAATTCGCGAATTTCAAGTTCTACTAGTTCAAGAATTTCAGGATCATCAACCAAATCAACTTTGTTCATGAAAACAACGATCTTTGGAACACCCACCTGACGGGCAAGCAAGATGTGTTCTTTAGTTTGTGGCATTGGACCATCAGTAGCCGCAACGACCAAGATAGCGCCATCCATTTGTGCAGCACCCGTAATCATGTTTTTCACATAATCCGCGTGACCTGGACAATCCACATGCGCATAGTGACGAGATAATGTTTGATATTCTACATGAGATGTATTAATGGTGATACCACGCTCTTTTTCTTCAGGCGCATTATCAATCGCATCATAATCTCTTTTTTCTGCTAAACCTTTATTAGACAATACCGTACTAATAGCTGCAGTTAAAGTGGTCTTACCATGATCGACGTGACCAATGGTACCAATGTTTACGTGAGGTTTTTCCCTCTTAAAGGTCTCTTTTGCCATTTTTATTTCTTTTTAAAAGAGTGTTTGTTAAAATTATTAATTGTAAAAAAATATTTACCGCATTATACTGACTATTACACTCAAGAGCTGTTGAGCAGGATTGAACTGCCGACCTCTTCCTTACCAAGGAAGTGCTCTACCGCTGAGCTACAACAGCTTGTGAACTGCTATTTTAATCTTATTGGAATTAATAAAAATTAATCTCAATAACATTAAACAACAATTCAGAATCCGCATATTCCTGAGCGGGAGACGAGATTCGAACCCGCGACCTACAGCTTGGAAGGCTGTCGCTCTACCAGCTGAGCTACTCCCGCAAAAAATAATCTTCAATCTTGAATAAACCCTCAATTCTTCAAAAAAGAATTAAAGATAAATTGTGGGCAGAGTAGGATTCGAACCTACGTACTCGCGAGAGAACAGATTTACAGTCTGTCGCCTTTAACCACTCGGCCATCTGCCCAATTTAATCTTCTTAGCGGAATCCCCATTTCGGGAGCATCCACTAAAACCAATTTTAAAAATTAAATCTTAAAACGAGCCACTTGCCGGAGTCGAACCAGCGACCTACTGATTACAAATCAGTTGCTCTACCATCTGAGCTAAAGTGGCTTAAAAAATTTATAAGAACTTATTTCCCTGAAACGATATTCATTAACTGCTTTCCCGTTTTCGGAACGCAAAGGTATAACTCTATTTTCAAATTTCAAACAGCTTGAGAAAAAATATTTAAAAGACAATCACATTTTTTGTTTTTAAATTAGTAGCTAATTGACAATGAGTGCTATCTACTATTAAGCTAGAAATTTAAAGCATCCATCTCATGCACAGATTTCTTTAAATAAACCAGCTTCCTCAATAAGTTTTCAAGTAAATCCAAATGCAACATATTTGCCCCATCAGATTTTGCATTCTTAGGATCGGGATGCGTTTCAATAAATAAACCATCTGCTCCAACGGCAATAGCCGCTCTGGCAATCGTTTCGATCATTTCCGGATTGCCACCCGTGATACCTTCTGTTTGATTCGGTTGTTGCAGGGAATGCGTGCAATCCATAATAACAGGAACGCCGATCTTTTTCATTATGGGAATACTTCTATAATCAACTACCAAATCCTGATAACCAAACATAGTCCCTCTGTCTGTAAGCATTACTTTATTATTGCCTGATTGCATCACTTTATCTGCACCAAAGCGCATGGATTCGGGGGACAGGAATTGCCCTTTTTTGATATTCACATATTTCCCTGTTGCTGCCGCCGCAATCAATAAATCTGTCTGGCGACAAAGAAATGCTGGTATCTGCAAAACATCCACAAATTGCGCAGCTTGTTGTGCTTCTTCGACAGTATGAATATCGGTAACCACCGGAATATTGAAGCGACTGCCCACTTCTGCCAATATTTCCAATGCCTTTTCATCGCCGATTCCGGTAAAACTGTCCAAACGGGTTCTGTTTGCTTTTCTATAAGAACCTTTAAATACCAAAGGAATATTCAGGGAATCGCAAATAGAAAGTATCCGTCCCGCAATGCCCATTGCCATCTCCTTACTTTCAATTACGCAGGGACCCGCCAATAAAAAGAATGCCTCCGCACTATAACGGCTACCAAATAAATCTTTCATTAAATTTATATTTATGCTACGTGTTTACACCTATAATATACACATTGTGTCAATGAACACGGTCAGGCCTTGGTTTTAAATCTTTTAAAATGTTTTTTTCAATTTCCAACCAGGACAGCCATGTTGACCTGACCAATTCTTCGTCGAAATACACTTTCGCCAAATCCAGGAACATCCGATAATGCCCAGCTTCACTGATCATGAATTTATGATAAAACTGCCTCAAACTTTCATCCTGAATGTGCAGGCTCAATAAGCGGAACCGTTCGCAACTCCGGGCTTCGATCAAGGCACAAATAATCAACTTATGCAATAGCCGTTCCTCACTCGAGATGCTTTTGGGTTCATGCTGCAACAACTGATTGACATATTCATCTTTCCTCTGTTTTCCCAAAGTCAGGTTGCGTTTTTTCAATTCTGCCAATACCATCCTGAAATGCCCCCACTCTTCCGTTACGACAGGAGCGAGATTTTCTACCAATTCAATTTTATCGTGGTATTTTTGGATGATTGAAATAAATTGAGTTGCTGCTTTTTGTTCACAAAAAGCATGATCCGTAAGAATGTCGCCTATGGAAACCTCCGCGATATTTGCCCAACGCGGATCCGTGGGTAGCTTTAAACCAAGTATTGTGTTTTCGGTAGAGGACATTAATTAAAAGGTTTTCAAGATTGGTAATCCTTGATTTGAGTAATTGTTATTTCCTGGGCAGTCCGTTCTTTATCGGCATACCATTCTGCGGTTAAGCGAATGGCATCATCTACACTATATCTTGATTTCCAGCCAAAATCAGTTTTTATTTTTTGGTTATCCAAAACCAGTTTTTGTGCTTCATGCAATTGAGCAGGATGCTCCTCTATCTGATATTTCCCTTTGCCATAATAGTGAATGAATTTTTTGGTAACGGATTCCACATCCAAAACATCTTCTTTGTCGGGACCAATGTTATAAGCATTTCCGACCCTTGTTGGGTTTTCCATCAATTCCGCAGCAATGTTCAGGTAAGCAAATAAAGGCTCCAACACATGTTGCCAAGGTCTTGTAGCATGTGGGTTCCTCAAATGGACAAGCTCATCTTGCTCAATGGAATGTACAATATCCGGAATGATCCGATTCTCGGAATAATCACCGCCGCCGATTACATTTCCGGAACGGAGCGCAACGATTGATTTCTGATGATCGGCAATTTTTTCTATTGGGAAAAAGGAAGAACGATATGAAGCAATGGCGATTTCGGATGCTGCCTTACTTGCTGAATAAGGGTCATGTCCGCCTAAATGATCGATTTCCTTAAATGCTAGGCCAGATTCTTTATTTTCATAAACCTTATCCGTCGTAATCATTACTGCCACACATCTTTTTTCCAAACCGCGCATGGCTTCCATTACATTTACAGTTCCCAAAACATTGACGGCGAAGGTATCCACCGGTTTTTCATAACTCCGGCGCACAAGTGATTGTGCGGCAAAATGAAAAATAAAATCAGGCTCAAAACGGATTAATTCCCCATGCAATAAATGACTGTCCAGCACATTTCCAATTACAGAAGCGTAGCACAATTCATCGCCCTTAATTTGATGATACAAATCATGATCATTTTCAGGCGCAAGCGAATAACCTTTCACTTGTGCACCCAGCAAATTGAGGATTTGCAACATCCAAGCACCTTTAAAACCCGTATGTCCTGTAAGAAAAACGCGTTTATTTTTGAAAACATCCAAATGATTTACCTTATTGTTCCAATCCATATCCTGTTATTCCTAAAATGCACAAAAAATATTCTGTCTGCAAAAATAAGCTTCTTTTGAACAATATGCATTTATTGAGTGAATCTAGCATTGGTATATCAAGCAACGGTTTGAAATGACAATTTGAGCACACCAAGCTTTTCAATGGGTGTATTGTGATTAGGGAGTTATTTCAGCTACAATCTCATCAAAAAGATAAAACTTCCAATTTCAAAGAGGAAGTTTTATTTTAAATATTCAAACAAGTATTTGCTCAACGATTAAATCGTCATGATTTCCTTTTCCCTTTCTTTGCATTGTTCGTCCACCAAGATTATATTTTTATCCGTAATGCCCTGGACACGGGCTTCTGCGCCTTTGGATTCATCTTCACTCAAACCGTCTTTTTGTAATTTTTTAATTTGCTCAATAGCTTCCCTCCGGATATTACGAACGGCGATTTTGCCGTTTTCCCCTTCATTGTTTACTTTTTTCACCAATTCTTTTCGGCGTTCTTCCGTAAGAGGAGGCAAAAATAAACGGATTACCTGGCCATCGTTTTGTGGCGTAACGCCAAGGTTTGCCATGAGCAATGCCCGTTCAATGGGCTGGATCATGGATTTTTCCCAAGGTTGCAATGATATTGTACGCGCATCCGTTACCGTAATGTTCGCCACTTGGCTTATTGCTGTTGGTGCACCATAATAATCCACCGTAATACCCTCGACCATTTGTGGGCTTGCCTTTCCAGCACGCACTTTCATCAATTCTGATTCAAGGTGCTGTTGCGCTTTTTTCATCAATTCTGATGCGTTATTAATAATCTTATCAGCTTCTGCGCTCATTATATTTTTTATTTTAGGAATGCAAATTTAACGAAGCAAAATCAAATCCCAAATTATAAAGTGTTTATTATCTTTTATTTTAAAAATCATCTCAAATATTTCTGCAAAAACGAAAACATTCTATACAATTACACGCTTTGACTGGATCATCCTAGCTCTTCCCTGTAAGTCATTTTTCAATTCAACTTCCCAGTGATCGCCTAAAAGCCAGTTTTTCGTTTCTTCTGCAAATAAAGCGTTTAGTTCAAAAAACAATTTCCCATCCTTTTTCAAATGCAATTTTGCAAAATCAGCAATGCTTTTATAAAATTGAAGTGGGTCATCATTCTGCACAAATAAAGCGTTTTCAGGTTCATATTTCAAGACATTCGGCGACATTTCCTTTTGTTCCGCTTTAGTGATATACGGCGGATTGCTGATAATGACATCAAAATCCGGAAGTGTTGACCAATTTGAAACATCTAAAATATTCGTTTGTCTCAAAGCAATTTCCAATCTGGCATGCTGCGCATTTTCCTGTGCTATTTTTAATGCTTTTTCTGAAATGTCCACTGCCCAAACTTCCGCATTCTTTAATTTACTCTTAATTGCCAATGCAATGCAGCCGCTCCCGGTTCCGATATCCAGTATCTTGAAATCCTGATTCAATGGTCTTTTTATTTCCTTTAAACACCAATCCACCAATTCTTCAGTTTCTGGTCTGGGGATTAAAACAGATTCATCCACTTTTAGTTTCAATCCGTAAAAATAGCTTTCACCCAATACATACTGAATTGGCCGATGTGCGGTTAATTCCGTTTCAAAACGATGCAGCAAAGCCGCTTGCTCTGCATTGACCAAAGTTTGGGCATTTAGGGAACCCTGAACTTTTGAATAATTAAAAACATGTTCAAATACCCATCCCAAAATGATTTCAACTTCATTTTCCTCATAAACAAACTTCAGGTTCTCCTTTAATTCTTTGAAAGCATCCGCAATTGTCTGTTCCATAATTAAAGCGTCCTAGATTTCATTTTATCCAAACTGCTTTCTAAATCCTTGGCATTCCCCGTCCCCTTTTCCTTTTCACTTTTCACAGCTTGCTCTTGGATTTTGATGGCATCGTCCTTTTTGCCCACTTTATACAACAAATGTGCATAAGTATCCGCAAACATGCTCCATTGTGGAAGGTTAGGGGTTAATGCCATAGCTTTATCTGCCCATTTCAAGGCATTTTCCAAAGATTTTGAATCTGCTTTTCCGTCTTCGTATATATTCCAAGAGGTTTCATTTAATTTTTGCGCAGCAAGGAAATTTGCTGAATAAGCATATTCAGGATGTTCGGTCAAAGTATTTTTGACAATTTCAACTTCCTGTGAATCAGAAATGCCGGCTTTTTTAACTTGTTGCTTTATTACATTTTTAATTTGATCTAATTCATATTTATTTTGGGCATCATATTTATTTTGAGGAAGATTCGTCAAATAATTCATCATTTCGATGTTTTTGGCATTTGCTTTCACATCATCCTTTGTTTGCTCAAAATACATGATCTGAAATGCATATTTACCTAAAATATTGGATGGGAATTCATATTTAACCATATTATTATACAATAAATCCACTAATTTCTCATCTTTGTTCTTGACCGCTTTTTTAAAAGTGTGATAAGGTAACTGCTGTTGCCATTCCGTAAGGTAATCCATATTTACGCCTTGATGCGTCGCATTGATTTTAGTTTTATTTTTCACTAAAAAATCAACTACTTTATTATCAAAGGTCATCGTGTTTTTCAATAAAAAATCCAACAAGCTATCGTTTGCGTTTTTGCCGTATTTTTGAAGGTAAATATCCAAAACATCATCTACATATTCTTCAGAACGAGTCGCTTTTTCAATATAATTTTCTAAAAAAGTTTTACTTCTTTCTCCTTTTTTATATTGTTCCTGATAAACCGCGAGCGTCATTGGATCATTAAATTCTGCCATCGTAAAGTCTGCTCTTTGTAGAAATCCGCCCAGATCAGTTGCGCCGACCGCTTTATACACTACTTTTTCATTTGTGGGATCAACATACAGGTTAGTCGGATAGGCAGTAACCGCATATTTTTTTGCCAAATCAATGCCCTCCCCTTTTTCGGCATCAATCTTATAATTTACAAATAACTCATTGTATTTATCCCCGGCTTCTTTTGTCGGAAAAATATTTTTTGCCATCATTTTACAGGGGCCACACCATTCGGCATAGATATCGACATACACTAATTTCTTTTCCTGTTTTGCTTTTTCCAATATCTGGTTCCAATTCCCCGTTTCAAACTGAATACCTTGCGCACTAGCCGCAAAAATAAAAAAGCAAAACAGTATCGTATTCCATACTTTAAGATTTACTTTAAGCATAATTGTTTTTTTTGCGAAGATATGAATTTCCGATTGTAAGCCTCATGGAAAAACCTTAGATTTGCATTGAATTTTTAACACCATTTATGCTGCAAAAATTATATATCCGGAATTATGCCATCATTGACGAACTCCATATTCAATTTGATGAACGACTCAATGTAATTACCGGCGAAACAGGTGCAGGGAAATCCATTATCCTGGGTGCACTTTCGCTTATTCTCGGTGACCGGGTAGATACTTCGGTATTGATTAACCGTGCTGAAAAGTGTATTGTAGAAGCTGTTTTTTCCACTGAACAAAATCCGGTTATCAAAGAATTATTGGCAGCAGAAGAGTTGGATATAGAAAACAACACCATCATAAGACGGGAAATCAGTCCGACCGGGAAAAGCAGGGCATTCATCAATGACACGCCCGTTAATTTAACAGTCTTGAATAAGATTACTGCTAATTTAGTGGATTTGCATCGGCAGTTTGACAATTATGTTTTAAAAGACCGCGAGTTCATGTATGAAGTCGTGGATGCAATTTCGGAAAATCAAAAACTGATTATAGCCTACAGGACTGAATTTAAGCACTATAAAAAATTAGCAAAAGATTTGGAGCTTGTAATTACCAATCAACAGGAATGGCAAAAAGAAGCGGATTACAAACAATTTCTTTTTGATGAATTGGAAACTGCGGCATTTCAGGAAAATGAAATCGAAGATTCAGAAATAAGCATCAGGCAATTAAGTCATGCCGAACAAATCAAAATGGTTTTGTCAAGTGTTTTCCAAATCCTTGAAGCCGACGAGCTTGCTGTAACCACTTCATTAAAACGAAGCGTACAACTGCTTAACGGCATTTCGGAAGTATATCCTGATGCACTTGAATTGGGTAAAAGAATGGAAAGCACTTTGTTGGAGCTCAAGGATATTGCTGAAGAAACCGATAGTTTAGAACAAAAAATAGATTTAAATTCAGAACAACTCAGCCAGTTGCAAGAGCGATTGGATTTAGGTTATCGGTTACAGAAAAAGCACCAGGTGCAAAGCACCGCCGAACTTCTGAGTATTCTCCGGCAATTACAACAAGATCTGGAACAACATGCCAATTCAGGAAACGACATAGAACAGTTAAAGACAGAACTGCAGCATTCAGAACAAAAGCTGCAAGAACAGGCTGCAGAAATTCATGAAAAACGAGTATTGCAAGCACCTTTGTTTGCAAATGAAGTCAATAAATTACTTCATTTGATCGGGATGCCCAATGCGGATCTCCAAATCGAAATTGTGGAAAAAGAAACTTATGATGAAATGGGCAAAGACCAGGTTTCATTTATGTGGGATGCCAATCAGAGCGGGAATCCCCAACTTTTACAAAAAAGTGCTTCAGGTGGGGAATTAAGCCGTATCATGCTTTGTATCAAGACTCTAACCGCAAAAGCAATGGCAATGCCTACTTTGATTTTTGACGAAGTGGATACAGGTATTTCCGGCGAAGCCGCAAGGCAAGTTGGCTTATTGTTGAGAAAATTAAGTGAAAGCCATCAGGTGATGAGCATTACGCACCAGCCGCAGATTGCGGCTAAAGGCACTGCACATTTTTATGTCTATAAAGTTGCGGAAAAGGGGAAAATAAATACGCAGATCCGGGAATTGAAAGATAATGAAAGGGTTTCCATTTTAGCGCAAATGATAGGTGGCGACAAACCATCGGATGCGGCATTGAAGAACGCGAAGGAATTAATTGAGGAATAGGAAATTGGAAATCATAGACATTACTCATTACAATGAACATCTTTTTAAATGCCGATTTGTTTGCTTGCATTGATATAGTCATTTGCATATGAAACATCGAGTAATAAATGCTTCCACGTTTCTGAGCAAGCCCAAATAGAGCTTAATTTTTAATATTTGTTGAAAGGAACAATTTTCCTGACGAATCCGCTGGGCATCTCATAGTAAATTTTACATATCACAATAAATATATAAATCTTTTAGGTTCATGATAGTTCCACCGTATTATGAATGCAAAGCCCTAAATATGGTTGCCTAATAGGTTCAATTCAAATTTATTGAAAGAAAAAGAGCCTATTTTTGTGTATAGGACGGCTTCATTTTTGATAGGAGCATGTAAGTCCTTACTATGCTCTATGTACGGAGTTACTATACTGTATGTACGGAGTTACTATGCTGTATGTACGGAGTTACTATGCTCTATTTACGGAGTTACTATGCTTGAGGTAGGCTGCAAGATACAGTTTTACAGTAAGTTGGTTTTCTGATATTGTTTTATTGGAGCTTGTGTATTAGGGAAATATTTGGCATATTTGTATATTTATCAAAAAAAAAAAAAAATTATATTATGGCAAGGCAAACCGGCATTATAAAAGTGAGAACGGTTGGCGGATAACCTTTTACTGTGGGAGATCTTTGTGATTCTTTAAATTCAATATTATTTTGAAGGAGATAGGCATTCATGCCTATAAATGACAATACTATGCAATGTTTTGATATTTTGAATAATCATTCCGTAAATCATGATTATTCAAAATACAAAAAGGTGTGCACAAAATTGTACACACCTTTCTTCTTAAACTAAGAATAATTTTATTTAGTTGCTTGTCTTTTCTCTTTAATACGGGCGGCTTTACCAAAGCGTTCGCGTAAGTAGTAAAGCTTAGCACGACGCACGCGTCCTCTTTTGTTTACTATGATAGCATCAATATGTGGGGAATAATAAGGGAATACACGTTCTACGCCTACGCCATCAGATATTTTCCTTACTGTAAAAGTTTGGGTAGCACCTTCACCTTGACGTTTGATCACATCTCCTTTAAAAGATTGGATACGCTCTTTCACACCTTCTACGATTTTATAGTTAACCGTAACATTATCACCTGCTTTAAATTCAGGCATTTCTTTTTTTGAGTTCAATTGCTCGTGTACGAATGCAATGGCTTCCATTGGGACAAAAATTTTAAAATAGAATAGGAATTACCTTTAAACAAAGGCATTATTTTACTTCGGCTACAAGTTTTTTGAAACTTTCCGGTTCGTTCATAGCCAAATCAGCTAAGACTTTACGGTTAAGGGTAATCCCTTTTTCGTTAAGTTTGTGCATAAAAACAGAGTAGCTCATACCTTCTTCACGAACCGCCGCATTGATACGCGCAATCCATAAAGTACGGTAATCGCGCTTTTTAAGTTTGCGACCTACATATTTATAACCTAAACCTTTTTCTAAAACATTTTTGGCTACGGTATATACATTCTTACGCTTGCCGTAAAACCCTTTTGCTTGTTTCAGGATTTTCTTTCTTCTTGCGCGAGATGCAACGGCATTTACTGAACGAGGCATAATTTATTATTAATTGAGTATTATTAAATTTATTGTTTACTTTAAACTTAAGATTCTTATCCTCCGAATCCTAAAAGGCGTTTTACCATTGGCGTATTAGAAGGATGAACCAGTGTAGCATGACGCAAGTTGCGTTTACGCTTATTTGATTTTTTAGTCAGAATATGGCTTTTAAATGCTTTATGGCGACTGATCTTTCCTGTTCCGGTTACTTTAAAAGTCTTTTTAGCCCGAGAATGCGTTTTTAATTTTGGCATGATTTTTTATTTGGGACGGCAAAGGTAAGTATTTATTTCTTATTTACCTAAAATCAGAAAAAAATATCAGATTTAATTTTAAGAAGTAAAAAAAAAGCACCCATTTTATTTTTTAAGATAAGAAATGGGCACGTTCAAATATTACTTCAAAACAACTTTCTGACTAATAATTCCTGCTGGGGTATGAATGTTCAGGAAATAAACACCTTTACTCAATGCCGCTATATTAACTGAATTTGTTCCTCGCTTGATTTCTATTTTCTGAATGTTTACGCCCAGTATAGATACCAAATCGGCAGTAAAAACTTGATCAGAAGTATTGTTTATCGTAAAATGGCCATTTGTTGGATTAGGGTAAACTGCCAGTTTTTCTTTTAAAGGATTTGCAGTTTGAACGTTTAAAGGAAGACTGTCGGCAACACCAACAGCAATCCAAGCATCTTTTACGGAAGTATAGGCTACCGAAGTATCACCATATAAATCTTCAGTAGCTTGTAATGAAGCATGATAAGCGTCTATATACTGAGCATTGGGTGTTAAATAAGCCGTTAAAGTCCTGTAGGCAATCTGTTGGGACTTTTCGATACCAATACCTGTAACATTGTACACATAACTATTGTCGTTTGTCCCCGTTCCCCCTTCGGTAAGTAAGTAAAACCATTTATTGCCAATTCCGCTATTGGTATGCACCCCTCCATTGTCATTACCGTCATTTGGATTGGTTGTACTTTGCCAATATTGCTTTTTATAAGTATCTGGTTGCGGTGGAAAATTGGGATTATTTGCAGAAGCTGTTGCTTTAGGGTTGGACATTGACCTAAAAAAGCCCGGGTTGCTACCTAATATGACATCTTCGCCTATTGTCCAGTTTGCTTGCGCCCCTTTTGTGAAAAATTCAATACAAGTACCGAAAATATCTGAAAAGGATTCGTTCAATGCACCTGACTCACCTTCATAGTCCAAATTAGCCGTATTTCCTGTGACCAAGTGTGTGAACTCATGACCCATTACATCAAGCCCAACAACCGGTCCCATAATCACACCGTCACCCAATCCATACACCATACTATTGTAAGGATCTGGCAGTGCTGCTGCATTGGTTTGCGTAAAACTCATTAATAACATACCATTCATGTAATTTCTCAATACAGATCCATTATCATCATAACTATCCCTATTTAATTCTTGAAGGTAAAAATCATGTGTTTTTTCCATTCCCCAATGAGCATCCAATGCTGGGTTTTTCGCCAGTTCCATGGTGTAAGTACCCGCATTCCCCAAAGGATCAGACCAAGGATGTATGCCTATAGACTTATCCGTAATAGTAAAATAAGCGGAATCAATGATGTCCATCCCATTCATACCAAGTTTCAAATAACCAGCTTCGTAAGTTGGTTTTGGCAAAGGCAAATATAGCCCAGGGGTAGTGAGCGGCAAGTTAGCTTGAGTAAGCAGTGAATAAAATATATTAAAGCTCAAAGGAAGACCATCGTCGATCGAGCTAAATGAATTTTCGGAAATAAAAGACAATAAAATGCCCGGATTGGCAGTTGAAAGCAAAGAGGGACTTGTCGCTTGAAGCTTCATGGACATCAAGGTTGGGATTGTACCCCAGGTTGTTGTGGCATTTGCAAGGTCATAAGCAGTATCAAAAAGAATATTACTTGACCAATTACTGGTTTGAGGGACTCCTCCAACATCATAGGTTTCAATTTTCCTTGCATTATCGCGCAATCTGTATCCTTCAGTATAACTATCTGTCGTAATGGTTTGCGTTCCGCTATATAATGTTTCTCCTGTAGCGGTAACATCAGCATGGGCAATTAAGCTAATTACCTGAATAGCTTTCCCCGTTACCGCATCAATGAAAACATTTGCCATCACTAAGGTGTTTTTGGCATTTTTCCCATCAATTCTTACTTTCCATGCCAATGCAGATCCGCCCAGTTCCTGATTGTTCAATAGAGACAATTCAATAGGATAGGTATTGAGTAATTTTTTGACGGTCAATTGTTCTTGCGCCGACTGCAAAGCTTCGTCTCTGCTCAAAACGGGGGTAACATTTGTTTTTTCATCAACATTTGAAAGCCGTCCGTTAATTGAAGTTGCAATTCCGTTTTTAAAATGCAGAATCACCATGCCGTCTTTTAAAGGGACATTTTTAAAAAGTTGTTGGAATTTAATTTGTATAAACCCCATCTTATCCTGAGTCTCAGAAACTTGCTCAAAGGAGTAATTATCAGATAATCCCAACCATTGGTTTAGGGAATTAACGGCTTCATTCTGTTTGATGTCGTACTTTTTCAAGCTCATCGCCACACTTCCATTAGTTGAAGGAATGGACAATTCACTCTTCGCATTTGCATTATTTTGAGCAAATGCAGGAACTGTGTTGCATAATAATGCCGTTCCCAATAACAGATTCAAAAAAATCTTTTTCATAAATTAAAATTGCATGAATGAATGTCCAATACTGACTATCTATACTTAATAACAAAGCCTTTTTATCTCCCTATTCTACCGTTACTGATTTTGCCAAATTCCTTGGCTGATCCACATTCGTGCCACGCATAACGGCAATATGATAAGAAAGCAATTGAAGCGGCACAACTGTTAATAACGGGCTCAAAATCTCTTCAGTTCCAGGAACTTCAATGGTGTAATCCGCCAATTTAGAAATTTCAGTATCGCCCTCATTTACAACCGCAATCACGATCCCTTTTCTTGCTTTTACTTCCTGGATATTGGAAACTATCTTTTCGTGTGCACTATCGTTAGTTGCTAAAACAACCACCGGCATATGTTCATCAATCAATGCAATAGGGCCGTGTTTCATTTCTGCAGCAGGATATCCTTCTGCATGAATATAAGAGATTTCTTTTAATTTTAAAGCACCTTCTAAAGCAACCGGGAAATTAACACCGCGGCCTAAATAAAGGAAATGTTGTGCATCAATGAAATGACTTGCGATTTCTTTTATTTTACTGTCCAATTTCAGGATAGTTTTAATTTTTTCCGGAATCAATTCCAGTTCAAACAAAACCTGCCTTAAATAAGATGTGGAAATCGATCCTTTATATTGTGCAATTTGCAAAGCGAGCAGTGTCAAAATCGTAACTTGGGTTGTAAACGCTTTTGTGGAAGCAACGCCAATTTCAGGACCGGCATGGGTATAAGAACCTGCATGGGTAGCTCGTGCAATGGAGGACCCGATTACATTACAAATGCCGTAAATCAATGCTTGTCTTTCTTTGGCAATTTCTATTGCAGCTAAGGTATCTGCAGTTTCCCCTGATTGGGAAATCGCCAACATCACATCATTTTCAGAAATGATTGGGTTCCTGTATCTAAATTCGGAAGCATACTCCACTTCAACCGGTACTCTTGCCAGCTCTTCAATTAAATATTCACCTAACAATCCAGCATGATAAGATGTTCCACAAGCTGCAATAATAAAGCGTTTTGCTTTATTGATTCTGTTGATGTATTCCACAACACCGCCAAGCTTAATCCAGCCTTCTTCAGCGCTCATCCTACCTCTTATGGCATCTTGAATAACTTTAGGTTGTTCATAAATTTCTTTCAGCATGAAATGCTCAAACCCACCTTTTTCAATTGCTTCCAAATCCATTTCCAATTCATGGATAAAAGGTGACTTTTCAATATCTTGTAATGTTTTTACTTTTATTTCACCGTTTCTATGTAAAACCGCATATTCCTGGTCATCCAGATAAACTACATTTTTAGTGTATTCAATAATAGGAGAAGCATCCGATGCTACAAAAAGTTCACCTTTTCCAATCCCTACAACTAAAGGGCTTCCTTTTCTTGCGGCAATTAAGACATCCGTATCTTCATTATCGATTACTACGATTGCATATGCCCCAACCACTTCATTTAAAGCTTTACGGACAGCATCTTCTAAGCAAACATCTTCTTTTATGAGGATTTCTTCGATTAAGTTGATCAATACCTCCGTATCTGTATCGGAATGGAAAGTGTAACCATCTCTTTGGAGCTTTTCCCTTAATGAAGCGTAATTTTCAATAATCCCATTATGCACAATGGCAAATCTTCCTGAGTTGGACAAATGGGGGTGCGCATTCCTATCAGTAGGTTCCCCATGTGTTGCCCATCTTGTATGTCCAATCCCAATTGAGCCGGCTTTATTTTTTCCTTCGGTAAACTGCACAAGATCATTTACTTTTCCTGCTTTTTTGTATAAATGAAATGAACCATTTAGCAATATGACACCAGCACTGTCGTATCCACGATATTCAAGTCGTTGTAATCCTTTGATCAATATAGGATAAGCTTCTTTTGTGCCAATATAAGCTACAATTCCACACATAATTTTAAAGTTTGTTGAAGGGTAATAAATGGGTTATAGGTAAATACTTATTTATTTTTTCGTATAAACGATATTGGTTTTGAGTTGTGTTTCAAGCGGACCGTTAAAGCCATCTCCTAAAAACCTAAAGACACCAAAATAGGAGGTAACGGTTTTTATACGCAGTGTTATTTCGGTTTTCCCTGCCATCATTGCATTTTGCAATTCGCGGGGGAAGTTCAACTTATATTGTGTATGCTTTATACCATTAATCATTACAGTATTTGCATTTCCGTCAACGAAACTCATACCATCAGAATTTAGGCTTCCTCCACTTTGAAACATATCGGCAACAGGGTTAAAGACACCATTTGCATCTTTGGCCTCCAGCGACAAACGGAAAGGACTACCATAAATTGATTCGTCGCCAGATGATAATGAAGTGATGACCAATTCTGCTTTATTCACAATTGATGCAGGTATTTTATCAATATTTCGCAAAGTCAAATCAGTATAAAAACCAGGGAATCCCTGAAGCAGGACAGAATCCCTATTTTGATCAGAATTCACGAAACTATTAGAAGGTGTACCGGTGTAATCTTTTGAAATTTTGGTAAAGTAAGGTGAAAAAAGAGAGTTATATGGAAAATCAATTATTTGAATACTGTCATGGGCATCATGTGTATAAAAAGACAGGCGAGCCGAGGATTTTATATCACTTCCACTTAAGTTGTAAAAAGAAATGCTTTTTTGATTTTCATTATCTTGAGGCGCAATATAAAATCCTTTAAAAAACTCAGCAAATGAACCTGATGAAATAAATTTGCTGTTATCTGCATTAAATATAGATGAAGCCAATGAATGGGTCAACGAAATTTTCAATTTCTTGATGCCAGATGTGTCATTTGCCTCATGAAGGGTGCCCGTTAGCCATGACAAGGGCAATTCTGCCGCTCCCACGGGACTATTATCATACATCAAGCTCTGAAAGCTATAGAAATCGCTTACTCTATTGAAATTTTCCGTAATCCTGTATAGGTTATAATATTGCATGCTATTGGATGTGGTATCTCCATAAGTATAACCAATATAAGGCAGTATAACAACTGCAGAATCAAGCGTCAAACCTGTTGGGAAAGAATAGAATGTGCTAGGGGGCACAAATTGTATAAATAAGCCTTCCCGAACGGAACCATAAAAAGGATCATCGCCGAGTCTTCCTATTCCTGCTATAAAATTCGTATAATCACTGGTCACCACAGAATCTGACATGCCAACTTTCATGACCGGGTCGAAAAAAGAAGCTTCTAAGCCAAAAGTGTGTATGTTATCTATTTCAGGAATTAAACTAGGAGTTACTGTGCGTTCTTTGCATGAGCTGAAAGTCAAGATAGCTATACTAAATGCAAAAGCAAGAAAGTTTTTATTGAAAAGGGTTTTCAAATTTAATAATTTTTCGCAAATTTAGGAATTAGTTTTTAATCCACACACAGGTCATTATACAAATCCCATAAAGGTTCGATATTTTCCTGCCATTCTTCGTCAAATGCAACTACTTGTTTTGTGCGACTTGGTTTCAAATCAGACATAGTTCCATTGATACCAGGCTCTGCATGTACCAAAACATCTGCATACTTCCCGGCACCGTAGTTTAACGATTGATTATCGTTATTAGTATAGGGTTCCAAATCTTTTTCTTTAACGGCAACGCTATTCATTACCCTCTGAATGAAGTCGCCACCGATTGAAGCTTCAAATTGGTTATTTTGTGCCGTATAAATCGTCTTGGAATGGATAAAAACAGGCTCTTTCTTATAAGCTGTCTTTAGGAACATAGGGATCAAACTGGTCATCCAGCCATGACAATGAATGACATCAGGAGGCCAGCCAAACTTTTTCACAATCTCCAATGCACTTTTACAGAAAAAGATCAATCGTTCGTCATTATCTTTATAAAAATTACCATGTTCATCATTAAACACGGCTTTTCTTTTAAAGAAATCTTCATTATCCATAAAATAAACCTGTAATCTTGCATCGGGCAACGATGCCACTTTAATCAATAAAGGGTGGTCTTCTTTATCCACTGTAATGTTGATTCCCGACAGGCGGACTACTTCATGCAATCTATGTCTCCTTTCATTAATTACGCCAAAACGCGGCATAATAATCCGGATTTCCATTCCTGATTCAAATGTTTTAACGGAAAGTTTATTTAATATAGCTGCAAAATCAGTAAGCTCAAGGTAGGGAGAAAGCTCATTTGTAATAATAAGGATGCGCTTTTTAGTTTGTAATGCCATTTATATATTAGTGAATGTTCTTTAATTGAGAATTAGTTATAAAACCAGTTCATAACAATAGAATTGATGAAATTTTATTTTAAACAAAAAAATAAGTCCTACAAAACTTGCTGATCTAAACTTTTGTATTAATATTGTCCTCTTTAAGCACCCTATTTAGAAAAATCAGCATTTTAATGTAAGTTAAGATGCAAAGTTACGATTTTTTTACCATAAATGAGTGGGATGTTTTTGCATGCATGTAATTGTCAATGGAAAAATAATTTTTAATATCATTATCACGGCCATATACCATGTTGATTTTCAAGGATAAACAACGCATTTCAGAGTTCTTACAAAGTCAAATTCCAAGCAGGATTGGATTTGTGCCTACAATGGGTGCCTTGCATGAGGGCCATATTGCCTTAATTAAAAAGTGTGTTAGAGAAAATGAACTGACTGTTTGCAGCATATTCGTCAACCCTACGCAATTTAATGATTCAGAGGACCTAGCAAAGTATCCCAAGCCTATCGAAGAGGACATCAAAATGCTGACGCAAGCTGGTTGTTCCGTCTTGTTTTTGCCTTCAATTGAAGAAATGTATCCCAAAAACGAAGCGCCTACAAAATATAATCTGGGTTTCCTAGAAACTATTTTAGAAGGGGAATACAGAAATGGTCATTTTCAAGGCGTGGCACAAATCATTGATAAGTTATTACAAGTCATAAAACCGCACAACCTCTATTTAGGCCAAAAAGATTATCAACAATGCTTGGTCATAAAAGAATTGATACATCAAAAGAAATCCGACCTGAAGCTGCATCTCGTGCCAACGCTGAGGGAAGAAGACGGGTTAGCAATGAGTTCAAGAAACCGCAGGCTTACAGAAGCACAAAGAGCTATTTCTTCTTTGATTTATCAATGTTTGATTTCTATTCAAAGCAAACAAACTTTACAGCATTTCCCAATAGTACAAAAGGAATGTTTTGATATCTTGTCTAAAAAAGGTTTGACAACTGATTATATTGAAATCGCCGATGCGGATACCTTAGAAATCCTTAAAGATTACACACCTGACCGCAAAATGGTAGCGTTGATTGCTGCTAAAATCGGGGACACGCGATTAATAGACAATGTCTTGCTATAAGTTTTTCTGCTGTATTATATATACCTGTTTGATTTCCACTTTTCAAAAAAAACACTTGTTCCCTTTATTTTATTTTTACTTACCTTTGCACTTCAAATTTATTTCGTAACGCAAAAATAATTTCCATTATTATGGCGGTTAAAATCAGAATGCAGAGACATGGGTCTAAGAAGCGCCCATTTTATTTCATCGTAGCGGCAACAAGCACATCACCCCGCGATGGAAAATTCATTGAAAAATTAGGAACATACAATCCTTTGACTGTTCCGGCAACCATCAATTTAGATCGCGAACGCGCTTTGGATTGGTTGCAAAAAGGTGCACAACCCACGAATACTGTCCGCCGGATTCTTTCGTTTAAAGGTGTTTTATACATGAAACACCTACAACGCGGAGTGAAGCTGGGCTTATTCGACGAAGCTGCATCCAAGGAGAAATTCGAAAAATGGATGAGTGACCATGCTGAACTTGTTACCAAACGAGAAACAGAAAGCCGTAAGAGCAAAGAAGATAAGCGCTCTTCCGTAACTCAAGAATCCGTTCGTAAAGTAGAAGAGAAGTTAGCGGCTATCAAAGCTGAAGAAGACGCAAAAATAGCAGAAGAAACAGCAGCAAAAGCAGCAGAAGAAGCGGCTAAAGTTGAAGAAGCTCCTATAGCGGAAACTCCGGCAGAACCAGAAGCAAAAAACGAAACTCCGGAACAAGAAGGATAAAAGTTTTAACCACAAAAGAATTGAACGAACTAATCAAGATTGATTGGTTCGTTTTTTTATGCATCATTAATTTAAAGTCCAACCCAGTAACAACCAGCCCAAAACAATCAGGGGTGCAGGAATTTTTGTAAACTGTAACAGACAAAAGGTAATCACGACAACTACCAAACTCATAAAAGCAAACCCTTCTTTATTTATTTCTTTAAATAAAATAATCCCAGAAGCCCAAATCACGCCAACAATAACTGCGCTCATCCCTTCCAATGCTCTTAAAAGAATGACATGCTGCTTGAGATTTTGATAAATGGGAAATAAAAACAATAGCAAAAGCGTGCTGGGCAAAAATATGGCAACAATGCTGACTATGCTTCCGGTAATTTGCCATAAAGGGCCATAAGTACTCATGGCCAATCCTCCAATATAGGCACAAACAGAAAATACAGGACCGGGCATTGCCTGAACTAAACCAAATCCAGTCATTAAATCGCCAGACGACATGTAGGGAGCCATTCCACGCTGTTGGGGCAAAGTTACAAATTGAATCAGCATCATTGGGATCAACGCCTGACCGCCCCCAAAAACAATTGTCCCAAATCGATAAAAGTTTTCCAATAAATTAGCGATCCTCCGGTGCTCCCAGTTCTCTTGGCGCGCAACCTCACTTATCACACCGGCCACAATAAACAAAGCTGCAAATAACCAAAGATTTAACCAGGGGATTTTTTTTGGTTGTTGATGACTTTGCTCAATTCTCTTTTTACTGAAATTCGTAATAAAACCTGCAATAATCAAAAGAGCGGGGAAAATCCAGGGAGAATGGATTAAAACAGTAACGACAATCCCACCAATCATAATTAGCCAAGTGACCATATTATTCACACTTTTTTTCATCATGTGTACGCCAGCGTAACACACAAAACCAACCGACATGGGTTGGATATACAAAAACAAATTTGTTTGAATAGAAGAAGTATCCAAATGAACCACTATAAAAGAAAAAATGGTCATCAGTATAGATGCCGGTAAAATCCAAATCAGCAAAGTCAATACCGCCAAGATGGGACCTCCACGTTTAAATGCTATCAGCACGACCGTTTGCGTAGAAGAAGGACCGGGCAACATCTGACAAAATGCGTTGTATTCAATGAGCTCTTCTTCCGTAATATCCTTCCTTTTTTCAACAAATGTTTTCACCATCATACCAAGATGACCTTGCGGACCACCAAAAGCGGTCAGGGAATAAGCAAAAACCGCTTTTAAAAATGGGATATGCCGCGACATTAGCATGACTGGAAATTAAGATTAGGAATCAATATTTAAAAATCGGTCATCTTGAAAGTATCCTTTACCCTAATGCCTTTTTCTGTATTTTGAACGCTACATAATTCTATTACAGGATCATGTTCAAAATACAAAAGCCAATTATTATCTGCCGCCAATTTCAAAATCCTGCTTTTTTCTTCCAAAGTATTTAATGGTCTTACATCATAACTCATGACCCAAGGCAATGGCAAATGCGCGATACTGGGCAATAAATCCGCACAATACAATATAGTTTGATCTTTATATTTCAACAAAGGCAACATCATGGATTCCGTATGTCCGTTTACATATAGGATTTTAAAATCAGGAAGCCATTCCCCGCCCTCTTGTGTAGTAATCATTTCCAACTGCCCACTTTCCTGAATTGGCAGGATATTCTCTTTCAAAAAAGATGCTTTTTCCCGGTCATTAGGATGAATTGCCCAATCCCAATGTTTATCGTTGCTCCAATATTTTGCATTTTTAAATGTTGGTGAAAGTATATCGCCAACTTTTTCTATGGCCCCACCCACATGGTCAAAATGGAGGTGGGTCAAAAAAACATCTGTTATTTCATCTAAGGAGTAACCTGCATTTTTTATGGATTGCGCCAAAGATTCCTCGCCATGTAAATAGTAATGGCTGAAAAATTTAGCATCCTGTTTCGTACCAATGCCCGTATCCACCAAAATCAAACGGTTACCTTGTTCGATAAGCATGCAACGCATCGCCCAGAAACAGAGGTTATTATCGTCACTCGGATTAAACTTGTTCCATAAGGATTTAGGAACTACGCCGTGCATCGCTCCGCCATCCAATTTAAATAATCCTGTATTTATTGTTTGTATTTTCATTTTACTATAAATTAGAAGTCTTAAAAATTAAACATCGATAAAAGTTTTTCCGAAAAGGAATGTTTCTTTAAACTCTTTCCAAAACACCTTTGCAAAATGCCTGCACCAAATAGCTCAACAGCTTTCCTGCTAAAGGATTTTCGATGCCGTCCGCCCTTATTGCTATGCCCTCAGGCAAATGTACATAAATCGAATGTTTGTTTCTACCACATTGATATAAATATTGCATGGCCTGAATTTTGGAAACACCAACAGGTGAATATGCCGAACTCAAGACTTGTTCTATGGCATCCAAATCAAGTTCCACTCCAAAAAAATCCTCCCCACTATGTCTCAAACATTTCAAAATGGCATCTTCCCATGATAAATTTCCTCTTAGGAAAATATCTTCCCAGAATATAGGCAAAAAATCAAGATTATTTTTTAATTCTGAAACAATGCTTTGTGCATTATAGGCTTCATGCAAACCTAATAGTGCATATTTTTTTAAATATTTTTCCTGATAAGCATACCTGAAACCATTCCCACTATGACGGCCTTCAATTCTTCTGAAGTCGGAATGCGCATCAAGATTGATTACATTTACTGCATTCCCTTTTGCGTCAGAACTTCCTTTTAAAATAGGGAAAACATTGTTATGCCCACCACCAATGACAATCGGGATTTTTCCGGAGTAAACGATTTTTGAAATTATTGGTGCTATAATTTCATCAATTTCAGCTGTATGCAACCGCAATTGTTGCTTATTTTCGGTAGTTTCCAAATCATCTGTTGTTAAAAATCCAGCTAAAATGAAATCATCTCCTTTAAGGAAATCCGTATCCTGAATATTCAAAAAACTTTTCAGAAAAGCTTCAAAAGCCGTGCTTGCACCTCCAATCCCCAAATTAGCCCGCACTCCCATATCCTCAGGTATTCCAACAATTACAAAAGGGGCCTTGGAGCTAGATATATCCGAAAAATCATCTTTTAAAAATTGGATGCCCTCTCCTAATTTCCGCTCTTCTTCCCTGATGGCCCAATAGGGAAAAACTTCTTCTTTTTTAAAAAAATGAAATTGCGGCATGTGAATCGTTTTTTTTTAGAATAAAACACAAACTTACAAGAAGAAATTCATTTTTCTAAGCACTATCATGAAATAGTGCTTTGAAAGCAAAAAGCCATTAAGGAAATAAAATCACCTAACATCAAGAGTACCTAATTCTCTCATCAATTCCTCTGTAACCTTCGCCTCAAAGCTCCTATCTTCAAAATGATGAATAGGTTGAATTCCTTTCACAGCATTAGTCAGGAAAATCTCATCCGCATTTTTAAAGGAATTTATTTCCAAAACGGTTTCTTTAATTGAATCACTCAAATTATTGAGGAGATAACTTCTGTACACGCCTGCTATACAACCTTCAGCGATTGGCGGCGTATGTACGATCCCATTTTTTACCCAAAAAACATTGCTGATAGTGGTTTCCACTACCCTATTTTGCTGATTGAGCAAAAGTGCATCATACCAACCGGCTTGTTGCGCTTGCCGTTTTGCGATTTCGTAAGAAAACCGGGAAGTTGTTTTTAATGGAGAAAATCTATCCTGGCTCAAGTTAATTCCCAGCGCAATGCCGATTTCTTTTTTTTGTAGTTCCTGGTTAAAAAGGTTTTCCGGAAGGGATGTTTCTATCAAGAGAAATACTTCTCTTTGCTCTAAAAAATATTGGATACGGACAACGCATCTTTCCTGAATCTTATTCTCTTCAATTAATGCCTGTATCCATTTCAAGCAGGCTTCTTCTGATAAAAAAGAATTATCCAAACCCAGGACCCGGATGCTATCCCCCAATCTTTTAAAGTGATAGGCCCAAAGCGGGATTTGCCCTTTTACAAAAAGCATGGTTTCTATCAATCCAAATCCTGAACGAAAGCTGGAATTTTGTGGATTTAAACATTCGCTGCCTTGGGAAAAGAGTTTGCCATTCAGACTACAGACCATTAATAATCTACATTTAAGTTAAGTGCATTTTTCAAATGCAATAGATTTTCGTTTTGTGCAACCATTAATTCAAAAGTTTCCATCTTATTCAGGATTTTGACTTGTGGCTCTTTAGGCAAGGCAGTTTCATCCAAAAATGTAGTAATACGCAAGTTTTTTATGCCAATTTTATTATTGCAAAATTCCCGGAAATCACTGCTTTTATTCTGCCCATAAGCCAGATTTATTTCAGAATTGCATACAAATTGCAATTCATCTCCTGAAAAACATTTTACCTGTATCATGTTTAATTGCGCTACTGCAGGAAGTTCGTGTGAAAAACCTTTTAAGGAATCTTTATATTCCTGAAACAGCGCATCTGCAGACTCTTGGGTCATTACAACCGCTTCCGCTGCACCGGAATGTGCAACAATATCCTGCTGCAAGGCAGACAAGGAACTTCCTTTTCTTTTAGGTGGCGGTCCTTTAGTCGGTTTCTTTTCTTCTAATGCCGCATTTTGCAATTTGGGTTCGCGCTCTGTTTTTACAACATTTTCCGGAGCTTGCAATATTGGTTTTGGTTGATAATTATCCGCATCCTCCCTTACCGGTGAAATAACCGTTTCTTCTTTTATGGAAACAGTTTCTTTTACCCCTTCATTCCTTAAAATTGAAGGTTCGTTAACTGGCTTTTTTTTTTGAAAATCGCCATCGCTAATGGCTTGTGAGGGTGTAGTTAAATCCGTAAGGTAGCATAATCGGATGAGTGCCAATTCGAGGTGCATCCTTTTGTTGATGGCATTTTTGTATCCGATTTCGGCATCATTCAACAAACTCAATGCAGACAATACATAGGCTTGCGGTATCAATTGTGCATGGTTGAAATAATTCCTTTTATGTTCCTCCGGCAAATCGATCAAACGCGCCATCCTGCCATCTTTGCTCAATAATAAATTCCTGAAATGTTCTGCAAAACCATTCAATATCAGATCACCTTCAAACCCTTTTTGTAAAATCTCATCTAAATACAATAAGCTACTGCCAATATCCTTGCTGAGCAGCATGTCTGAAAGCTTGAAATAGGCTTCCGCATCCAAGATATTCAAGTGCTCCACAACTTGGGCATAAGAAAGGTTCCCGGCAGAAAACCCGGCAATCCGATCCATCATGGAAAGCGCATCGCGCATGCAACCTTCGCTTTTTTGGGCGATGATATGCAATGCTGCATTTTCTGACTGCATATTTTCTTTGGCACAGATGGATGCCAAATGTTTTACGATATCTTCGGTTTGAATTCTTTTAAAATCAAATATCTGGCAACGGGAAAGGATTGTTGGTAAAATTTTATGTTTTTCCGTAGTTGCCAAGATGAAAATCGCATAAGCCGGTGGCTCTTCCAAGGTTTTTAAAAAAGCATTGAAAGCCGCTGTACTCAACATGTGCACCTCATCAATAATGTAAATCTTATATTTTCCATGTTGCGGTGCATACTTCACTTGTTCGGTCAGTCTTCTGATATCATCAACGGAATTATTGCTTGCGGCATCCAGTTCAAAAACATTGAAGGAAGAGTTTTCCTTAAATGAAATACATGTAGAACATTCACCACAAGCTTCCATTTCAGATGTCGGATTTTCGCAATTGATGGTTTTTGCCAATATCCTCGCACAAGAAGTTTTACCCACCCCACGAGGACCACAAAACAAATAAGCATGCGCTAAATGTTGCGTTTTAATGGCATTTTTCAAAGTTGTGGTAATGTGTTCTTGCCCCACAACCGTGTCAAAAACCTGAGGGCGGTATTTTCTTGCGGATACAATATATTGTTCTGACATAAGTGCAAGTTCTGAAATTTTAAGCAAAAATACAAGCGCAAAAATGATTTTGAAATTAAATGCTTTACTTTTGTTTTAAAGAACAATTTTTACTAATATTTATTTTACAAACAAGATTAAGAATCATGGGATTCCTAAAAATAATGACGAAACCTATCGTATTTTGCCTTTTTCTCTCTTCGTTTTTTCTTGCCTGCAAAAAAAAACAAATCAACCCACAGGATATCCAAATCATAAAAACAAATACAAATAATGATTTGCAAAAAATAATGTTCCTGAATGATTCCATAGGCTATATCATTGGAGGAATAAGATATGAGGAAGCCACGATTTTGGAAACCCGGGATGGGGGAAACACCTGGAAATTAATCTCTATTTCCGGATCATTGGAAAACAAGGAATTATATGGAATGTGCCATTTTGAAAATAAGATATATGCAGTTGGTCTGGACGGAAAATTCTTCCAAACTAAAGCTGCGGAAACGAACAATTGGCAATTTACCCAGACTTCAGAATGGACTCTATTTCGTGGCATTGATTTTGCAATAGAAAATAAAGGATTTATCACATATGGGGTTGCTTTTCATTCTGGCGGTATTTTAAAAATAGATTCGTTGGGTCAAGTTTTAAAGAAAGACACATTTGATTTTGAATTGGATGACATTCGGTTTATCAATCCTGATATTGGCTATGCATGTGGATATGGGGCAATTATGAAAACCGGAGATCAAGGTGAAAACTGGGAATTATTAAATATCCAGGGCGATTATTTTAAGTCAATAAGCTGTCCGGATAACCAGAATATCTGGAGCGTAGGTTATAATGGCAGTATTGTCCATAGTGCGGATGGAGGAAAGAATTGGGAGAAACAACGGAACGGAAATAATCCCTTATTGAATCGCTGGCGGTTGAGATCCGTTATTTTCAGGGATAATAAAATCGGCTATGCGGTTGGAGATAACGGTTTGCTGATTAAAACGGAAGATGGAGGAAATAATTGGAAAATCATGAATAATGAGCAAAAGGAAGACTTTTTGAGCGTCTTTTTCCAAGGAGGCAACCTTTGGGTGGTGGGCGCAAAAGGAATTATATTAAAAATTATAGAATAATGTCTAATCCCAATTATTACAGTAAGAAGATCGTCTTAGTCCATAAGGGATATTATTGCATAAAATTTTGTATTTTTAATCTTTGTTAAACAATGCTTTTGAAAATAAATTTGAATGCCAGAATACGCTGAGAATGAAATTATTGAAGGTTGCAAAAACAACAACCCTTTCTTTCAGGAGCATCTGTATAAAAAAAATTACAGCTTGTTCTTAAAGATTTGTGCTCGGTATGCAAGAGACATGCAAGATGCGGAACAACTTTTGCAGGACGGTTTCTTAAAGATATTTAAGCATATTCCGGATTTTGCATTTAAAGGTTCTTTTGAAGGCTGGATGAAAAGAGTCATGATCAACAATTGCTTGGATTATTTAAAAAGCAAACAATTTAACGACGCTAAGAAGTTATGTTTGGAAGAGGATTTGGGAGAAAATAATTTATTTTCTAATCAAAACAATGGTTTGAGTAACATGGGATTAAGAGAATTGATCCGGCTTATCCAAACACTTCCACCCATGAGCAAAACAGTATTTAACTTATTTATTTTTGATGGTTATTCACATAAGGAAATTGCACAAATATTGGAGATTAGCGTAGGTACATCCCAATGGCATGTGAATAACGCAAGGAAAAGCCTGCAAGAAAAAATATTGAAAACAGAAGGAAAAGAATTAAAAATACACAATGAAAAAATATTATAATTATGGGCAAAAAAGAATTTGATGATTTGCTCTTCAAAAAATTTCAGGAAGAAGATCTGGAATACAATCCTGAGCATTGGGACAAATTATCGCAAAGATTAATGGATCCTGAAGCGAAAAAGAAAAACAAGGTTTTGCTTTTTTCTCTTGGGATAGCGGCTGCCGTAGCTTTGGTATTGGCCTCTGTATTGTTGATTAAATTCGTGAATACAGACGAAAGCAATATCCATGGCGTAATCAATAATTTAGTGCAACAACAAAGTGAACAACCATGGCCGGCCGAAGGATATCCTGAACAGCAAAATGATGCAACAAAATCAAAGGGAAATAAAAATGCTCATCCTAAAAATTTAAGCCCTACCCTATCTTCTCCACAACCCAACCTTGCGTTTGCGAATAGCAGCAGCAAAGTTACAATTACACAAGAAGGAGAAAATGCAATTCAGAAAAACCACAATATAAAGACTACTGATGCTGATATTGAAAACAGGGAAATAACAAATGTAGTCAACGCTTTACAAGGTGATTATGAATCACCACAGAACAGTTTTTCAGAGTCAAAACCAAATTCAGACCCGGATTATATAAAAAGTTTCGGGATACAACAAGAACCTAACCATTGGGCAAGTCATAAACAAGAAAAGCAAACTTCCATTGGTGTTTCAGGAGGTGTAAATTATGGCTCTTTGAGTACAGGATATTCTTTTGGATTAAGTGCAAAGCAAGATTTAGGGAAAGATTTTTTCGTGGATGGCACAATTGCATTTATGTATAATAATAACACGACCAATATGGGCGATTATGCAGGGAAAACCTCCGGTCGGCCTGCGCTTGGTGCCATCAATATGTCCTCTCCTGCTTTTTCGCCTTCTCAAAACTTGTACTATCTTCAATTTAATCCCTCATTTGGCTATCAGGTTCTCAAAGAGGTGGCTGTTAGCATTGGTGGCGATATGCAACAAATGGTTTCGGCTGACAATAGCATTGAGAAAATTAAATTTACAGAAAACGGTGTTGAAACCTTCCCTACCTTGGATTTCGGCCTCACGGGCAAAGCTGAATTTAATGTTACGCCCAATATCCGAACTGGTGTCATTTTTAGGGAGGGATTGAGTAATTTAATGAACAGAAATGATATCCAATATGTAAACCGAAGGTATTTCCAGGTGCAGTTTAAGTACAATATTCCGGTAAAGTAACAGGGTGGTTTCACGCGAAGGGCAAAGTTCCGCGAAAGGCTCAAGGGGTGTGGACTTTTGCCACGAAGACGCTGAGGCGCAAAGGGTGGTTGTTTTCACGAAGGTCGAAAGGTGTGATTTGTTTTACGCATAAAGACTTTTTTTGCTCACGAAGGTTCGTAAGGAATATAGCAAAGTTCTTTTCTTTACCGGATCATCTAATAATTTCATCAGGTATTAAATTGTATCTGCATTTTTAGCAAAGAATCATTTCTTAATTTTATTTTAAAGAAATTATCTTTTCTCATTTATTATATTTATTTTTAAAGAAAAATATAACCATGGAAAAGAAAAAACACATTGCATTAGTTACTGGCGCTACTGGTGGCTTGGGAACACATATCTGTAAAAAATTAGCAGACGATGGCAATATTGTTTGTGCAAATTTCCGAAGTCCTGAAAAAGCGGAGGTTTGGGAAAAAGAAATGAAAAAATTGGGATACGATTTTCACATGTACCAAGCTGATGTAAGCGATTATGACCAAGTGGAAAAGATGGTAGCCGCAATCAAAAATGATTTAGGGACGATAGATATCCTCGTCAATAATGCTGGAATAACCCGTGATGGCGCATTCAAAAAGATGACGAAACAACATTGGGATGAAGTTTTAAGTGCCAACCTAACAAGTGTATTCAACTGCTGCCGGCATGTAATCAATCCTATGCTGGAGCAAACATATGGCCGCATCATCAATATTTCCTCAGTAAACGGTCAACGGGCGCAATTTGGGCAAGTGAACTATGCGGCCGCAAAAGCCGGCATGCACGGCATCACCAAAACTTTGGCAATAGAATCTGCAACTAAGGGTGTAACCGTCAATACAATTTCACCTGGTTATGTAGCAACGGATATGGTTATGGCGGTTGCTCCTGAAGTGCGTGCCCAAATTGTAAAAGGCATTCCTATTGGTCGTTTAGGTGGGACAGAAGAAATTGCACATTTGGTGTCCTTTCTTTCTTCCACTCATGCAGCGTTTATTACCGGAGCAAATTACGCTATTAATGGAGGACAGCATGTTTATTGATCTATCAAATTTTATAAAAACCGCTTATATTCCACAAATCAATAGATACGGTTTTGAATTATTGGTATTTATCATTATTTACAAACGATGATTTATCGTTACAATCAATTCATACTAAAAGCTACTTTATCCGTAAAAAGAACTCAACAGACAAATAAGTACTTTAACCTCAAAGTTTGAATTAAGGATTTAGTTAAATGCTTTGGAATTGTGTTTCTATAATAGCGTTTCTTATATGCCGGCTTCCTATTGTATTTTAAGAAGGCAGTGTGATGAACAGGATAACCTAGCGTAATACGAAATACAAACATTGCTGATGAATATCAATCTGTTTGCTCATCACCTACATTTTCCGTATTTTCGTCTATCAAAACAAGCAGCATGGAAAATTTTTCGGATTTGGATTTGAATAAATCTTATACTTACGCGGATTACCTTACCTGGAAATTCAAAGAACGGATTGAATTAATCAAAGGCCGGATATTTAAAATGAGCCCTGCACCTAAAAGGGTTCATCAGGAGGTTTCCGGATATGTGCATAATCAACTTTATAATTTTCTTGAAGGACAAAAATGTAAAGTTTACGCAACGCCTTTCGATGTCCGTTTAACCAAGAAAAATGAAAAAGAAGGGCTTATAACAACGGTCGTACAACCAGATATTTGCGTTATTTGTGATGTAAACAAATTAGATGATCGGGGTTGCAATGGTGCGCCGGACATTGTAGTGGAAATTTTATCACCAGGAAATAACCGAAAGGAATTGCATGACAAATTTGAAGCGTACGAAGAAAATGGCATTCAGGAATATTGGATTATCCATCCGGAAGAAAAAACTTTTATGGCTTATACCTTAGATGAAAACGGGAAGTATAAGGCATCTAACCTCAAAACTATGGGTGATGAAATCACTACACCGGTGTTACCCGGCTTTGTCCTGAATTTGGAAAAGGCATTTGATTATTGAGCGGAAACCATATCTTTAAAATCTGTAACTTTGCCATCTTTTAGATAAAGAAACATGGTGAAGATTGGTTCCATAAATTTAGGTGATTTCCCGTTATTGCTTGCGCCCATGGAGGACGTGAGCGATCCGCCGTTCAGGGAAGTATGCAAAGAACAAGGCGTGGATTTGATGTACACCGAATTCATTTCTTCTGAAGGCCTGATCAGGGATGCGATAAAAAGCAGGCAGAAGCTGGATATTTTCGATTATGAAAGGCCGATTGGTATCCAGATTTTTGGTGGCGATGAGGAGGCAATGGAATTATCCGCAAAAATCGTGGACACCACACAACCTGATTTAATTGACATTAATTACGGTTGTCCGGTTAAAAAAGTAGTGTGCAAAGGCGCAGGGGCGGGCATTTTGAAAGATATTCCCAAAATGATCAAGCTTACGGAAGCGGTAATAAAATCCACCAATCTTCCCGTGACCGTCAAAACAAGACTTGGTTGGGACGAAGATTCCAAAAACATTGAAGAAGTGGCAGAAAGGCTTCAGGATATTGGCATTCAAGCTTTATCAATTCATGGCCGCACAAGAATGCAGATGTACAAGGGCGAAGCGGATTGGACTTTAATCGGGAAAGTTAAAAATAATCCACGGATCCACATTCCGATTTTTGGGAATGGCGATATCACTACGCCTGAAAAAACTTTGGAATACAAAAACCGTTATGGTGTTGATGGTATCATGATTGGTCGCGCAGCTATTGGCTATCCCTGGATTTTCAGGGAAATAAAGCATTTTTTGCATACGGGCGACCACCTTGCGCCACCGACGATTGAAGAGCGCATCAGCACTTGTCAAAAGCATTTAAGGAAATCCGTTATCTGGAAAGGGGAAAAATTGGGCATCTTGGAAATGCGCCGCCATTACGCAGCATATCTAAAAGGGTTACCTAATGTAAAAGAATACCGGATGAAACTAGTGAATGCTGATTCTTTAATGGAAACTGAAACTATTTTGGCGGAATTACTGGAATATCAGATGCAGCAAGTTTAGTATTATTCCTAAATTACTCCAATCTTTTAAATTCAAAACGTGGATTTCCTCTTTGTCCGTTTTCGTCATAAAAACTGACAAAATGAAATTTCCATAATTGGTTCAATTGATCTTTTAATAAAAACATCCGTTTCGGCAAAACGGTATATTCGGCAGTATTGATATTCACTGCTTTCCAATTATAGCCAATTATGTCCCTATTAGGAGAAAGTGTAAATTGGCTGGATGCTGCTAAATCAAACTCAGCAAAATTAAATTCCTTAGTACTATCGGATGCTCCCAAAGTTTTGAAAGTATTGAGCAGTACGCCATTCACGATATAAGGCATGTCACTTCCATCCGCATTTAATCCAGGAAAAATAGTTCTGTAACGCGTAAATACAAAATCCCAATCCGTTTTTACAGGTTCTGGTTGCACGATGCCATTGGAAAAAGAATAATAGACAAAATTATATTGTTCCTCTTTTTGAAGCACGACCATTATTCCACTGGCATCATTCACTCCGCCCACTTCAATTTTATAATGATCCGAAGTGGCTTCCAATATCTTCAACTTAAAGGTTTGCGAACCCTTTTGTAAAAAAAGCAATTCGCCAATGTGGCTTTCCGGGGTTAAAGCACCTAATGCACTCAAACCGTAAGTGCCTTCTGGCTTATCATACATCCATTGTTTATTCGTAAGTGAAGGCATGGGAAGATTAAAATCACTTTGTCCACTTGGATAAACCATGATATTACTGCCGCCGTTTAACCAAAGTTCATTTTGATCAGGATGCACATCAAAAGCAATATCCCAAATATCAAAAGAGTCCGATTTCACAATACCATTCGTGAAACTATAAAATACCTGGGTAGCATAATCATTACCAATATTCACGAGCTGACTTTCCGCATCGCCCGGAGGCGGCAATGGGAGGGGCTGTTCTTTTTTGAGGCAAGAGCTGCCTAAAAAACAAATAAAAAGAAAAGCAATAAAGGGATAGAATTTCTGATGCATAAGTTTGCAAAATTGCAAAAATATCCGGTTGGAATTGTCATTAGTTTGTAATGAAATTTTGCAATGAGCGGAATCATTTCAAAACCGGCATTAAATTTTCAAATTACCGTAACTTTGCAACCGATACATGAATTTGAATACATTACTGGGTTTATATGAAAATGACAACCGTTTGAAAGAATTGGTTGCCGGGATTTCATTGCGCAAACCCAAGCTTCGGACTACTTTTACGCATTTACGGGGATCTTCTGTCAATTTTATCGCATCCACGGTTTGGAAATTATCCAATGCAAATCATGTGTTTGTTTTGGACGATAATGAAGAAGCCTCCTATTTTCAAAATGATTTAGAAAACCTAACGCATGCTTTAGACATTTTCTTCTTTCCCGATTCTTTCAAAAAACCAGGCGAATATGCTGACCTGAACAGTAGCCATGTCATGCTGCGGACTGAAGCCTTATCCAAAATTGAAGCTTTGTCACATAAAAAAGTTTTGGTAACTTATCCCGAAGCATTGATGGAAAAAGTGGTGAACGCTTCTGCATTGGCAAAAAACCGGATCAGCATCAAAACAGGAGAGAATCTAAAAGTGGATGATTTGATGGCTCGCTTTGTAGAGCTGGGTTTCAAAAGGGAAGACTTCGTATATGAACCGGGTCAGTTTGCCATGCGGGGCGGCATATTGGATATTTATTCATTCGGAAATGAACATCCTTATCGAATAGAACTTTTTGGAAACGAAGTGGACAGCATCCGTATTTTTAATCCGGAAACGCAGCTGTCGGAAAGGAAATTATTGAATGTTTCCATCTTACCCAATATAGAAACCAATTTTGAACAGGAAGAAAAGACTTCCTTAATGGATTACCTTCCAGAACATACCATTTTCTGGTTCAAGGATTTAGATTTTTGTTTACAAAAAATCCAGGATTTAGCCGAAAAATTACCGGAACAATTACAAAAAATAAATGTATCCGTTGATCAGGAAGACCAAATGTTGAAACCATTGTCGGAAAATGATTTTGACAATGTAGGTGAATGGAAAAGTAAATTATTGCGACATCATCTCATCGAGTGGAACGACAAACCTTTCCTTGCTGAATTCAGCAAAACAGCGCATGAAAATAAAGCTGAAATCCAATTTGCCCAACTTGATTTTTCAATTGAAAACCAACCTATTTTTAATAGGAACTTTCCATTGCTGACTTCTGATTTACAAAAAAGGCTACAAGCTGGCTTCTCCATTTATTTATTTGCAGAAAACCCCAAACAGTTAGAGCGGTTAGAACATATTTTTGAAGATGTTGGCGCAAGTATCCATTTTATTCCCGTCCCCTCTGCCATCAGCAAAGGTTTTATTGATCTGGAAAAAAAAGTGGTCGCTTATACGGACCATCAAATCTTTCAGCGGTTTCACAAATACAAAATAAAGCAAGCCTACACAAAAGGTAAAGCACTTTCCCTAAAAGCTTTACGGGAACTGCAAACGGGTGATTTCGTTTCACATATCGATCATGGTGTTGGTGTATATTCTGGCTTGCAAAAAATTGAAGTCAACGGAAATACACAGGAAGCCGTTCGGATTATTTATAAAGACAACGATGTACTTTATGTAAATATAAATTCTTTACATAAAATAAGTAAGCATACCGGAAAAGAAGGTGCTGTTCCTAAAATCAACAAATTAGGCAGCGATGCATGGGAAAAATTAAAAAACAAGACCAAGAAGCAAGTCAAAGACATTGCTTCTGATTTAATCCGGCTCTATGCCAAAAGGAAAGCGGCTCAGGGTTTTGCGCATTCACCAGATACTTTCATGCAATTGGAATTGGAATCTTCATTTATTTATGAAGATACGCCAGATCAAAGTAAAGCAACGGCGGATGTAAAAAAAGACATGGAATCACCTACACCCATGGATCGTTTAGTTTGTGGCGATGTTGGTTTTGGGAAAACGGAAGTAGCTGTGCGAGCAGCATTCAAAACGGTGGCGGACAGTAAGCAAGCGGCAATTCTAGTGCCGACAACAATTTTAGCTTACCAGCATTACCAAACTTTCAAAGAACGCTTAAAGGATTTCCCTGCAACGGTGGATTTCATCAACCGTTTTAAATCTGCCAAAGAGAAAAAAGAAACCCTTCAAAAATTAGAAGAAGGGAAAATCGACATCTTGATTGGGACCCATGCGCTTTTGGGCAAAGATGTAAAATTCAAGGATTTAGGTTTGTTAGTGGTTGATGAAGAACAGAAATTCGGTGTCAGTGCAAAAGAAAAATTGAGGGAACGCAAAGCCAATGTAGATACGCTCACTCTAACCGCAACACCCATTCCCCGGACTTTACAGTTTTCCTTAATGGCTGCACGGGATTTGAGCATTATCAATACGCCACCACCGAATCGCCAACCGGTGGACACGGAATTAATCGCTTTTAATGAAGAAGCCATTCGGGATGCCATTTATTTTGAATCAGGAAGGGGCGGACAAGTTTATTTTGTGCACAATCGGGTTCAAAGTTTACCTGCGATGGCACAAAAACTTCGGGACTTATGTCCGGATCTGGATATCGTGGTAGCACATGGGCAGATGGAAGGTCATCAATTGGAGAAATCCATCATGGATTTTATCAACCATAAATATGATGTTTTGTGTTGTACCAATATTGTGGAAAGCGGTGTGGATATTTCCAATGCGAACACAATTTTCATTAATAATGCACATCAATTTGGGTTGAGTGATTTGCACCAATTGCGTGGTCGGGTAGGCAGGAATAACAAAAAAGCATTTTGCTATTTAATTGCGCCTTCTTTAGTTACACTTCCTGAACACAGTAGAAAAAGGTTGCAAACTTTGGAACAATTTACGGAATTGGGTAGTGGTTTTCAAATTGCCATGAGGGATCTGGATATTCGGGGTTCCGGTAATTTATTAGGTGGCGAACAAAGCGGCTTCATCACTGATATTGGTTTTGAAATGTATCATAAAATCCTCGCAGAAGCCATGCGTGAATTAAAAAGTACAGATTTCAAGGACTTATTTGCACAAGAATTGGCGCAAAAGAATGATTTTGTGGGCGATTGTACTATTGATACCGATTTGGAAATATTGATCCCAGATGCTTATATTGAAAATATAGGGGAAAGGTTGTCGATCTACACCCAAATGAACCAGTTGGAAAATGAAGGCGAATTGGCTGAATTTGAAAAAGAATTGGTTGATCGCTTTGGTCCACTCCCCAAGCAAGTGAAAGCGCTTTTTCTGGCGTTGAGATGCAAGAAAATAGCGAAGGAATTAGGTTTTGAAAAGTTGATTTTAAAAAACCAGCAAATGCGTTTGTATTTTATCAATAACCCGAAATCATCTTATTTCGAAAGCGACACTTTTCATCACATCCTGAATTACATTCAAACAAAAACCAATCATGCCAAACTAAAGCAAAATGGAAAAAACATCAGCCTGATCGTGAATGGCATGAAAGATATGGAAGACATTTTGTTTTTCCTGGAAGGATTTCAAAATTGAACAAGCTTGAAAATGGCAATGTGATTAAAAGCACTTCGTTTCCAACTATGTTATAATTGGGCAAGTATTGCTTACAGCTTTATTATATTAAAACTTAGGAATAATGCTATACACAAGATTCATGATTGGCTCCTTAGAAAACAGGGCCGTAAAGTGAAGATTAGGATTAATATGCGATAATGCACCTAAAAACAATATAGTGACACCACCAATAAAAAGCACGACGCAACCTATCAATAGCAAATAAGAATTAATTGATTTTGAGAATGGCTTTTTAGACATTTGGGATGTTTTAATGGGTAAAGTTATAAAGTTAAATTGAAAAATCCAAAAATTCAGTTCAAAATGTCAATGCCAGGTTCACATGCTTGTATTTTCATTTCAAGGTTATTCATGAAGTATATTTACAAAAGTGCATGCTCAAAGTCTTCCCCCGAACTTGTGCAACTTAGCAACTTTGAATGGAACCCAATTCATCAATTAACTCAATTCATCAATTAACTCAGTTCTTATTATCTTCGCATCTTATGAACATGCTCGCGCAAATCCTCAAATTGTTGAAACCGCTTTTACTGCCCATTTCCTTGCTTTATGGGTTGATTATCTGGATTCGGAATAAGGTATATGATAAAGGGATTTATGCGGGAATTGAATTTAGCGTTCCCGTCATTTCTGTGGGGAACCTATCTACTGGCGGCACGGGGAAAACGCCGCATATTGAATATTTGATCCGATTATTGCAATATGAATACAAAGTAGCTACTATGAGCCGGGGTTATAAACGGCAAACCCGTGGATTTCAACTTGCTGATGCACAAACCAATGCGGCAAAAATAGGCGACGAACCAATGCAATTTCATTTAAAATTCCCCGAAACAATCGTGAGTGTTTGCGAAGAACGCATGACTGGAATTCCCGAGCTTATGCGGATTTATCCTGAAATAGATGTTATTTTATTGGATGATGCTTATCAGCATAGATCCGTAAAGCCAGGCTTAAATATTTTAATTACCGATTACAACAAACCGTTTTATAAAGATTTCATTTTGCCTTTTGGCGGTTTACGAGAACCCAGAAGTTCATATAATCGAGCAGATTTGATTATAGTTTCCAAATGTCCGCAAGATTTAAGCAAAGAAAAACAAACGGAAATCATCGGAGCTATAAAACCTTTTCCTAAGCAAAAGGTGTTGTTTACTTATATCCAATATACTGGATTTTTAGATTTTTTTACCATGCAGGAAAGCAATATCCCTCCTGATGCCAATATTATTTTGGTAAGCGGCATCGCCAATCCAGAACCACTTTCAGCGTATTTGAGCAACATGGGCAAATACCTGCATTTATTGCGTTTTCCTGACCATCATTACTTCAGCAATTTCGATTTGGAAGAAATAAAAAAGACTTATCAAAATTGGGAAACCGAAAATAAAATTATCGTAACCACGGAAAAGGATGCCGTAAGGCTAGGCCTTCATTTTGAAGCGATAAAAGCTTGGGATATCCCCATCTTTATTTTACCAATCGAAGTTAAATTTTTAAATAATCAAACTATCTTTGATGAAATCGTGTTGCGTTACATCCAAAAAGAAAGAATGGAAAACGATGATTTTTTCAATATAAATCAATAAAACAAACAATTATGAATATCAGCTCATTTCATTCAGATGACAAACCGGTGCAAGCCAAAAAAATATTTGATGCGGAAGGCAAACAAGTGAACTCCATTCAAATACTTGCGCAAAATCAACTTAAAGAACATACTACACCCATTCCGGCATTATTGGTATGTGTGATTGGCGAAGTAATTTATGAAGACGAAAAGGGCACAAAGGAAACTTTATTGCCCGGCGATTTCGTGAATATCGAGCCTTTGGTAAAACACAAACTCAATGCCCTTAAAGACAGTAATCTTTTGTTGATCAAATAGCCCCCCCTTCTTTCCCCAAACAAAAAGCAGAAAAACAACCACATGAAAAGTGTCTTTAACCAACACATAACCAAGGAAATCATTGGTCGCATCCAACAATTAACGCCTGAAACAAAACCCAATTGGGGGAAAATGAATGTGGAAAAAATGCTGGCGCATTGCAATGTAACTTATGAACTGATATATGATAATAAACATCCCAAACCTGGGGCATTAAAGCAATTTATCCTTAAATTGCTAATCAAAAATTATGTAGTTGTAGAAAAACCTTATAAAAGAAATTCGCCGACCTCACCAGAATTTATTATTAAAGACATTCGGAATTTTGAAAGAGAAAAAGAAAGATTGATTGAATTTCTAATCAAAACACAACAATTGGGTGCTGATCATTTTGATGGTAAAGCATCTCATTCTTTCGGTGCTTTAAACAAAAACGAGTGGAATAACATGTTCTATAAACATCTGGACCATCACCTGATGCAGTTTGGAGTTTGAGAAAAGTTAAAGAATATGGTCACTTCGACAAGCGCAGTGACCATATTCTTTTTATCATAAGCCCAAACGCAAACCGAACATTATCGTGCGCATGGCTGCATAAGCATATGGGTCGTCATTATAAAAAGAAATCTGCGGATCCATGCCTTTCCTTGCCGACCACATCCAAAGATTATGTGCGGTCACATAAACACTGAGCTGGTCTAATTTCATCTGCTCTATTTTCTTTTTCTTAAAAGTGTATGCCAAGGTTACATCACTCACTTTTAACCAGGACGCATTGGTAATGAAGCGCGAATTTCTGGAAACGGGATCTATTCCATTTATTTCAAGTTTGGGAATTGTGGAGTTAGGTTGTTCAATTGTCCAGCGATTCAAAATATCCGGTGACCAATTTTCGCCCAAATTATTTCCCATTAAATCCTGATAAACATGATCGTAGTATTTCCCGCCTAATGCGAAGGTCAGTTGAAAAGACAGGTCAAAATTTTTATACTTCAGCCTATTGGAAAAACCACCAAACAAATCGGGGGTTATTGACCCTTGAATGGATTGTGTAGCTTCGGAAGGATCGCTTGTAGTTCTTTTTTGCCCGTTTATTACTGCAGCAAACAGTTCGTTTCCATTCGCAGGGTCAACACCCATAGACTCGTATGCATAAAGACTGTAAAGCGGTTCTCCTACTATAAATCGTCCATTCATATATCCATTCGGCATACCATTTAAGTTCAGCACTTCTGTCTTATAATGACTTAGATTCAACCCAAAATCCCAATAAAATTTAGAGCTCAAAATCGGTGTAAACGACAATGCCAATTCTGCTCCTTGCGATTTGAAGTCTGTATCAAAAAAATAATTGAAAATACCAGTAGAAGATGCACCGGGAATCATTGAAGTTGTATGATTCTGCCGATTAAATACTTGAAAAGTCCCTTTAAATCTATTGCGAAATAATTCAAAATCCAATCCTAAATCTAAAGCTTGGGTAGAAAAATCTAAAATTTCCGGATGCCAGTACGGGGTTGATTTCTCATAATTCCATGAACTTGTTCCATAATTACTCCATATTTTCAATTGAGTAATACCCGAGTGGTTTTTCAACAGCTTTGTTTGTGCTAGATCCCAAGCACCACCCGCAGTCCAAGCAACAATACTTCCCGGGACCATGTTGTTCCACTCCTTTCTTACCCCACCAGAAATGAAATATTGAGTGTTGTAATTATAGTTTATCTCACCTATGAGACTTTTTTGTTTTAGTCTAGAATTATAGAACGAATTTTCGGTCACTCTATTTTCAATTTCATCAATCGTCCAAGTATGGTTGCTCAAATTATCATTCCACATTTCATAACTAAACGCTGCTTTCAAATTGTGGTACTTAATTTGTTTATTCCAAGTAAGCTTTTGATTAAACGAATGCTCTTTTTGTAAATCATTAAAATAGGCCCAACTATTTACCATAGGATACGAATTCTGCCTATTGGATATATTTCTACTCATATTCAATTTTGAAGTAAATGAAAAATCTTTCAAAAAGGTAAGCTCCAAATATGGGCTAATATTCCAAGTAGTGAATTTATTTTTATTTTCTTTGTGTTGCATATTTAAATAAGCAAGTGCATCTACGCCATTTGCAAATAAACGATCACCGTTAATATTGCCACTATCATACTTATACTTTCCAGTTTCGGGATCAATCTCCTTTTCTCCTGCTGCATTCCTATAATAATAAGGGTATATGGGCGGCATCAATTGGCTTATCAATATTGGGTTATCGTAATAATTTGTAAGATCAGGAACATGTTTGTCTGTATGTGAAAACGAAGCATTCAATCCTGCTTTCATCCATTTGGTTACCTTTAGCTGTCCATTCATTCGTGCAGAAAACCGCTCAAAATCTGTCGCTTTAATATATCCTTGGTCTTTTAGATATCCAGCAGAAAACAAAACGCTTCCTTTATCGCCATTTTTCAATGCCGAAACATTGTATTCATGCCGCAATGCTGTCCGCTGAAATTCCTTTTGCCAATCATCACCATGATATTTCAGTTGCGCATTAGGGTTCAATTTACCTGTTGCAGGATCAATCACTTGCTTGTCTGGCACATTATATGAATTATACCCTCCAAGATATTGAATTAAAACATCAGAGGCACTTTTGCCAGCCAAATTCAAATCACCTCCACTTTGTCCATAATAATAGTTCCGAAACATATCCCATGTAGTTTCGTAATAATCCTTTTCATCCTTTAAAACTGAATAAGCTGGAAATGCCCTAGTATTGATACCTACTTTTGCATCAATAGTAATTTTTAAAGGCTCTTTTCGGAATTTTCCTTTTTTGGTATTTATTTCAATTACACCGTTAGCTCCCCTAAATCCATATTTTACCCATGCATCCGCTGATTTTAAAACTGAAATAGATTCAATATCCGCACTATTAACGGTATTCAAATCTGCATAATAAGGAAAACCATCAAGTACAATCAAAGGTGCATCATCGCCATTTGTAGAATGAACTCCACGGATCATGAGATTACCCGTTGTGCCAGGTGTACCATTGTCCGTTACTTGAACGCCTGGGATGTTGCCATCAATTAAAGCGGCTAAATCAGCATTTCCACTGAATCTATGATCTACGGATTTGATAGTGGAAAAAGATGATGAAATCAGGTTTCCATCCAAGGTACTATCGGAAATCGTGAAACCAGTCGTTGTATCAGCAAATTCATTTTGTGCGAAAGCGGGACAAATTAAAAAGCAAGCAAGTACTGAGCATAAAAATCTCTTCATTAAATTTCATTTAGGTTGTAAAAGTAAAATGAAAGTTTTATAGTTCATAACAAAAATGACAAAATAATTAAAAAAAGCCACAATCGAAAGATTGCAGCTTTTTTTAATTATTTTTTCTGTATCAATTATAACTTCCGTTTAATTTCCACTTCTTCATATCCTTCGATGACATCGCCCACCCTGATGTCATTGTAATTTTTGATACTTAAACCACATTCGTAACCTGCGCTCACCTCTTTCACATCATCTTTAAATCGTTTTAAGGATGCCAACTCCCCTGTATGCACTACGATACCTTCGCGGATAATGTTGATCCTGGTGCTGCGCTGGAATTTACCATCCAATACATAACAACCGGCAATCGAACCTACGCCGCTGATTTTAAATACCTCACGGATTTCGATATTACCAACAATTTTCTTTTCGAACTTAGGTTCCAACATCCCTTCCATTGCGCTTTTGATTTCGGCAATGGCATCATAAATGATGGAGTAATGGCGGATTTCAATATTTTCCTGATCAGCTAATCGTGAAGCCTGGATAGAAGGCCTAACCTGGAATCCAAGTATGATTGCATCAGAAGCACTTGCCAACATGACATCGCTTTCCGTAATCTGACCAACACCTTTCAATACGACATTCACTACGATTTCTTCAGTAGAAAGTTTTTGCAGGGAATCACTCAATGCTTCGGCTGAACCATCGAAATCGGCTTTGATGATGACATTCAGCTCTTTAAAGTTACCCAATGCCAAACGACGGCCAATTTCATCCAAAGTGATGTGTTTACGCGTACGCAAACCTTGTTCTCTCATAATTTGTGCACGGTGGTTGGCCACACTTTTCGCATCAGATTCACCTTGGTAAACCTTGAATTTTTCACCCGCTTGTGGTGCGCCATTCAAACCTAACACCTGAACCGGCGTGGAAGGTCCTGCTTCTTTTACTTTCTGTCCGCGTTCATTGGTCATTGCTTTTACCTTTCCGTAATACTGTCCGGCAACAATCATGTCGCCTGCACGCAATTTACCGCCTTGAACCAATACCGTGGTCACATAACCCCTGCCTTTATCCAAGGATGCTTCTATGGTAAGCCCTATAGCTTCTCTGTCCGGATTGGATTTCAATTCCAGCAACTCCGCTTCCAGTAATATTTTATCCAAAAGCAAATTAATATTCAATCCTTTCTTAGCGGATATTTCCTGACTTTGGAAACTACCGCCCCAATCTTCCACAAGGATATTCATTGCAGAAAGTTGTTCTTTAATTTTTTCGGGATTAGCACCTTCTTTATCTATCTTATTAATTGCAAACACCATTGGCAATCCTGCAGCTTGTGCATGGGATATGGCCTCTTTCGTTTGCGGCATGATTGCATCATCGGCCGCTATCACGATTACGGCAACATCGGCTGCTTTCGCACCCCTTGCACGCATCGCCGTAAAGGCTTCGTGTCCCGGCGTATCTAAGAAAGTCAGGTTTTTGCCAGCTTCCGTAGTTACACGATATGCCCCAATGTGCTGTGTGATACCACCGGCTTCACCAGCTACTACTGTTGCACTTCTGATGTAATCCAAAAGTGAAGTTTTACCGTGATCCACATGACCCATAATGGTAACTACGGGAGCGCGTGGCACTAAGTTCGCTTCGTCTTCAACTTCTTCTTCTTCCTCTTCTGCACCATCATCCAAATTGATGAACTCTACATCCGTGTCAAATTCACTTGCCACCAATTCAATGACTTCCGCATCCAACCTTTGGTTGATGGAAACCATAATGCCCAGGTTCATACATTTGCTGATGATGTCGGCAAAACTTACATCCAGCAAGTTCGCCAATTCACTAACGGAAATAAACTCGGTAACCTGTATGGTTTTTCCACCTGCTGAATTTTCTTCCGCAGCGCGTTTTTCCGCCATTTCTTCCCGTTTGTTACGACGGTATTTGGCTTTTAAGTTTCTATTTCGGGAACCGCCACCAGCTAATTTAGCTTGCGTTTCCCTGATTTTTTCCTGGATTTCTTTAGCATCAATTTCTTGCGGAGTACCTGTTGCCGTTCTTCCTGGCAATGGTCTGCGTCTGTCATTTACACCAGTTCTTGGTCTTTGGCTACCGGTACCTTGATTTCTATTATTTGGATTACTGCGGTTATCCCTGTTTTGTCCGGGAGTTCCTGTCCCTGCCGGACGAGCCCCAGGCGTTCCGGAAGAAGCTACTCCTGTAGTACCGGTCTGTCTTGTAACAGGTTTTTTATCAACCGGGATCCTTTTGCGTTTGCGCTTTTCTTTACGTTCTTGCTTTCCACCAACAGTATTGACCGGTAATTCAATTTTACCGATAACTTTTGGTCCTTCCAGCTTGGGGGCTTTCATTTCGATATGCTCCCTAACGATTTCTTCCTGCTCTGCTTTTTTAATTATAGGAGCTGGCGGCGGAGGTACAATAGGTTTGGAAATTGTAATAGCAGGTTTTGTAATTGGAGTTTCCACCTTTTTCTCAATCGGCTTCTTAACCTCTGTTTTCTTTTTCTCTTCTATTTTCTTGCCCACCCCTTTTTTAGGTCGGGTGCTCAAATTCAAATTAGACAAATCAATCTTGTCTAATATTTTGGGTCCTTCTAATTTCGGTGATTTAGTTTCTATGTGTTCTAATTCGGTTTCTTCGGTAGCTTCGTTTTTAATTTCTTCTGAAGTTTCAGTTTCTTTTTTTACTTCTGCCGGCTCGTCTATAGCTTCCTTATGCGTTTCCGATTCAGTAGTCCCTGCTTTCCCTATTGCTTTTGTTTCTTCTGGAGCAGGTGTTACCTTTTCCTCTATAACTTTTGGCTTAGGTTCTTCTTTTGGAACTTCGGGGATTGCTTTTTCCTGAATGGTTTCTGGTTGTTCCGTCTTTTCTTCCGGAACAACGACAGCTGCTTCCTCCGCTTCTTTTTCAGGCGACACTTCTTCTTTCGGCGCAGGTATTTCGGGCTGCATCTCTATCGGTTCGGGAACTTCTTCCTTTTCCTCAGATGGAGCTGACTGTTTAAATATTGGTGTTGTTTCAACACTTTCTTCTTTTTTGAATCTTGCCGGTTCCTGTTCTTCTTTTTTCTTTGCGTTATCCATCATTCCCGCCTTAGGCAATGCTATTTCATCGCTTTTAAGCTTGACAGCTTTGTCTTGCGCAAATTCGCCCTGCAATGCATTATACATTTCAGCAGTCAATTTCGTATTAGGCTTGCTTGCATCAATATCAAAGTTCTTACTTTGAAGGTACTCGACTAAAGTATCTTTTCCGATATTAAATTCTTTGGCTGCAGCCAATAATCGTGGTGTATTCGTTCCTATGGACATTCTTAATTTTAACTTTCAACCATGGGCTACTTTCTATTAATAGCTTTTTTTGTTAATAACCCATCCTTAATCTGGTCGAAAATTAAAGTGAGCATTTTATTCCAATAACCTGCAAAGGTAGTTATTTTCCTCACGCTTTAGGCAAGGTAAATATTTTTTTATTTTTAAATTCTTAAGCGTCATTACCATCATTCTCAAATTCAGCTTCAAGAACCTTGCGGACATCCCGTACAGTTTCTTCTTCTAAATCAGCACGGCGCGACAATTCCTCAACGGAAAGGTCTAAAATGCTTAATGCCGTATCGCAGCCAATGGCTTTGAAGGCATCAATTACCCAAGCATCGATTTCATCGCTAAATTCATCCAAATCAATATCATAATCAGCACTTTCTTTCACATCGCGATACACATCAATGCCGTATCCTGTCAGTTGTTGCGCCAATTTAATGTTTACTCCTTTTCTACCGATTGCCAAAGAAACCTGATCGGTATCCATATATACATCGGCATGTAAAGTATCCGCATTCAAATCGATCCTGTTGATTTTTGCGGGTGTTAAAGACCGCTGGATCAGCAATTGCGTATTTTGGGTAAAATTGATGATATCAATATTTTCATTGCGCAATTCACGGACGATACCATGGATCCTGCTTCCTTTCATCCCCACACATGCCCCTACCGGATCTATGCGGTCATCATAACTTTCTACCGCCACTTTCGCTCTTTCACCAGGTTCACGAACGATTTTCCGGATCGTAATCAATCCATCCAAAATTTCAGGAACTTCTATTTCCAATAATTTTTCCAAGAAGGAAGGGTGCGTACGGCTTAAGATAATATAAGGCGTATTATTCCGCATTTCCACTTTTTTTATTACTGCACGGATAGTTTCTCCTTTTTTGAAAAAATCAGCCGGGATTTGTTCTGTCTTTGGCAATAAAAGTTCATTACCATCGTCATCCAGCAACATCAATTCTTTTCTCCAAATTTGATAAACCTCGCCAGTCATGATATCACCGACACGGTCAGCATACTTTTCCAACAAACTGTTTTTCTTCAAGTCGCTGATGCGTGCAGCCAAGGTTTGCTTTGCGGCCAAAATTGCCCTGCGGCCAAAATCCAATACATTCACTTCTTCATAAAGTTCCTCGCCAACTGCATAATCAGGTTCAATTTTAATTGCTTCGGAATATTCAACTTCTGCTAAATCATCTTCTGAAAAGCCATCTTCCACAATCATCCTTCGACGGAAGATTTCCAAATCACCTGTTTGATCATTTACGATAACATCAAAATTATCGTCCGATCCATATTTCTTACGCAATAATGTTTTGAAAACATCTTCCAAAACCCTCATGAGGGTGGGACGATCAATGTTTTCTGCTTCTTTAAAATCTTGGAAAGATTCAATAAGATTTATACTTGCCATGTTTTTTTAATTAAAATTTAGAATTTCAGGATATAAAAAATCCTTTATCCTTCAATTTAAAATGATATTTGTACTAATGCTGTTTTTATATTCGAGAATACGACTTTATATTCCTTTACTTCTTTTTTCTTACCTTCCGGAACATCCAAAACAAGGTAATCTTCATTCACTTCTTTTAAGGTACCTTCCAAAATGCTTTCATCATGCATGGTAATTTCCAATTTCCTGCCCACATTTTTTTGGTATTGGCGAAACAATTTCAAGGGGGTATCCAAACCGGCGCTGCTCACTTCCAATGAAAAATCGCCATCGGGAAATATTTCCTCTTCTTCAATTTGTTTATACAAAGCACGGTTTAATCTCGAAACCGTTTCAATGGTAACACCATGGTCTCCATCTAAGAAAATCTTTATATTATTGGTAGGCTTTATTTTTAAGTCAATAAGGTACAAATCCGTATCGACCAACAAAGCCTCCATTTTTTCCGTCAATTGATCAATAATACTCTTCATAATTCAAAAATAAAAATGGCAATAAAAACGAAGAAGGGGGGCTTTAAAGCCCCCTCTTTCTTAATATGATGCAAAGTTAAGAAGAAAAAATTAAATCTCAAAAAAAATTATCCCTTCAGAAGCTGCCAGTGAAGTAGGCAATAATAAAATAGAATTGGTCATCTATATACTTTATAAAAACCCCAATTCCAGTTTTGCTTCCTCGCTCATCATTTCCATCGTCCAGGCAGGATCAAATGTCATATGAACATGCACATCGGAAACACCTTGGATAGCTTCTACTTTTTGCTGCACTTCCACAACAATATCCCCCGCCACGGGACAACCAGGTGCCGTCAAGGTCATCACGATTTTCACTTTTCCGTCATCTTCGATATTGATTTCGTAAACCAATCCCAACTCAATGATATTCACAGGTATTTCAGGATCATAAATCGTGTGTAATACCGCCTCTATCTCGTCACGCAAATTTTCCATAATCTTCGTTTTTATTATTTTAAATCTTTTATCAAAAAAAGAAAACTAAATAGTTATCTTTTATTAATTCACTTTTGCCTGAAACGCAAGCCCGTAATTTTTCATCTGGCGCAACATGGATAACAAACCGTTGCTTCTTGTCGGCGACAAATGGCTGTGCAAACCTATTTTATCAATAAAATAAATATCCGAACCGGAAATTTCCTTGGGGCTATGTCCCGATAAAACTGAAACCATTAAAGATACCAAACCTTTGGTTATGATGGCATCGCTATCGGCAGTAAAGATAACTTGCCCATCCTTGTGTTCGGCATGTAGCCATACCTGCGACTGGCAACCTTTGATTAAGTTTTCTTCTTTTTTATATTGTTCTTCTATGAGAGGCAAATCCTTGCCCATCTGAATGATATATTCATATTTCTCCATCCAATCTTCAAAATAGGAGAAATCTTCAATGATCTGATCTTGAATTTCATTTATTGTCATTACTTCCCTTTGCTCTTTTAGTAAAATCGCTGCAAAGTTACTACTTTCGTTTTTTGAATTTTATCATTTACTTTTATGCAGTCTTTTAAATAAACAACCATGCACTTTTTTCTTCAAAAAATAATTTTCCTACTTTGTTTCGCGACAGTTTCCGCTCATGCGCAAATGCCTATAAAAACAGGCGCTGAGCAGATGGATAGTTATTTGCACTTATTCCAAAATAAAAGAGTGGCATTGGTCGTGAACCCAACTTCACAAGTAAATGGCGTGTTGCTGCCAGATACTTTATTGAAGAGAAATGTGCATATCACTAAAATATTTTCACCTGAACATGGTTTTCGTGGAAATGCGGATGCTGGGGCAACTGTTCAAAACGGTATTGACCCAAAAACAAATTTACCCGTCATTTCCTTGTATGGGAAAAATAAAAAGCCAAGTCCCGAGCAATTAAAAGATGTGGACATTATCGTCTATGACCTTCAGGACGTGGGCGCCCGGTTTTATACTTATATCTCCACTTTGGAATATCTATTGGATGCCTGTGCCGAAAACAAAAAGCAACTCATTATATTAGACCGACCTAACCCTTTGGGCTTTATTGTGGACGGCCCGGTATTGGATAAAAAACAAAAATCCTTTGTGGGTATGCAAAGCATCCCAGTCATATATGGCATGACACCCGGGGAATATGCCAAAATGCTGATTGGCGAAAAATGGATTGTCAACAACAAAGTAGATTTAACCGTTGTCCCTTGTGCCAATTATAACCATAAAAGTCATTATGAGTTACCCATTGCCCCATCTCCAAATCTAAAAAACATGACGGCCATTTACCTCTACCCTTCTCTTTGTTTTTTTGAAGGGACGGTCATCAGCATAGGCCGCGGAACGGATTTCCCTTTTCAACAATATGGTCATCCTAAATTACAAAATCAGGGTTACGGATTTACGCCAAAAAGTACGGAAGGGGCAAGCAACCCTCCCTTAAAAGGACAATATTGCCTGGGGGAAAAAGTTGCCGATTCCCCCGAGGAAGCTTTATTGAAAACCGACGATCGCCTGAATTTAAAATGGTTATTAAAAGCATATGCTGATTTCCCTGAAAAAGATCAGTTTTTTATTTCCTATTTTGAGAAATTAGCAGGAAACGATATCTTGAGACAGCAAATCATTTCGGGAAAATCAGAAGCAGAAATCCGGCAAAGCTGGCAAACGGATTTGGATAAATTCAAGGAAATAAGGCAGAAGTATTTGATTTATAAATAGAAACGCAACAGGATAAGATGTTATTTTCATTCAATAATACATAATGAAAGACTTTTCTCGTTCTTGTCGAAGGTAAATCTCCTCCTTTACCTAAGCACTTATCAAAAAACTCTTTTCTTAAACCAGAATGACACAAAAACCTTCCAAGTACACAAAGCCTTTGTGGACTTTGTGCATTCTTTGTGTCATTGTGTTTTTTTTCAATTCGATATTCATTTGAGTATTTAATAAATGCATATGCATTATTTCAAATCCCTATATTTTGCTTAAAAAAAGACAGCTCCAAATGAAGCTGTCTTTCAATCTTAAAACAATATTTAAAATTACGCTTGTTGTTTCAATGAAGCAATCCTCGCTTCTTTATCTTCTTCAATGCGCAACTTATCTTTCTTATCCATATCAACCAATATTGGCGCAGCTACGAAGATTGAGGAATAAGTACCTGCCAATACCCCAATGGACATTGCAAATGCAAACCCACGCAATACTTCACCACCGAAGATGAACAAAATCACGGCAACGATGAATACCGTAGCGGAAGTCATGATCGTCCGGCTAAGCGTGTCATTAATGGAATTGTTGATGATTACCTTTTTGTCACCGTTTGGCGTTTTCCTGAAATTCTCCCGGATCCTGTCAAATACGATTACCGTATCATTCATGGAGAACCCGATTACCGTCAGTAAGGCGGCAATAAAATGCTGGTCAATTTCCAAGGCAAAAGGCACGATGTCTTTAAAGAAGGCAAACAATGCCAATACTAATGCAGCATCATGCACTAAGGAAATGATCGCACCCAAAGAATATTGCCATTTACGGAAACGCAACATGATATAAAGGAAAATTGCTGCCAATGACAATACTGTTGCCCATATCGCACCTTTTTTCAAATCTTCCGAAATCGTAGGTAAAACCGTTTGCGCACTTTGCACATATTTGGAACTGAAAGTAGCCAAATCTATGTTTTGCGGAATATATTTGCCCTCTTGCAAACCAAGGAAAATCGTATTCAACACTTTCGTTTCCGCTTCTTTTGCAGGTTGGTCAATTAAATAATCAGTCGTGATATTAATTTGATTGTTTACACCAATCGTTTTCACAACCGGGTAGCTGCCTAAAGTTTTTTGTAAACTTTCGCGAACCTGGCCCGTTACTACTTGTTGATCCATTTGAAGCGTATAACTTCTGCCACCTTTAAATTCCACGCCATAATCGAACCCTTTCACGAAAGACAAGATACCAAACAAGAACACGATTCCGGAAATGATGTATGTATATTTCCTTTTTTCAACAAAATGGAAATGTGCTTTTTGGAAAATGGATTTTGAAATCTTAGTGAAATATTTAAAGTGACGGCCTCTTTTTGTGTACATATCCGTGATCAAACGAGAAACAGAGATACCCGTAAACAAGGACAACAACAAAGCGATAATCTGTGTAGTTGCGAAACCTTTAATTGGCCCTAAACCAAAAATAAATAAGATAACAGCGGTAATCAAACTGGTGATGTGGCCATCCAATACCGGAGCATAAGACCTTCTATAACCTTTGGAGACTGCCTCAGGATAAGTATCCCCCAATGCCAGCTCCTCCTTGATCCGCTCAAATATAATTACATTCGCATCCACAGCCATACCAATACCCAGTACGATCCCCGCAATACCCGCCATTGACAGGGTTGCACCCAGATTGGATAATACACCAAAGGTAAAGAGCATGTTTAATGCCAATGCAATATTGGCAACCATACCACCTGAGCTATAATAAACGATCATCAGGATAAAAATCACCAAAAAGGATAATCCAAAAGAGGTCATACCACCCGAGATGGATTCAGCACCTAATGTTGGCCCCACGATTTGTTCCTGAACGATTTTTGCAGGTGCCGGCAATTTACCGGTTTGTAAGATATTCGCTAAATCAGTACCTTCTTTTGCGGAGAAATTACCAGTAATGGAAGAAGTTCCACCGGAAATTTCACCTTGAACGATTGGTGCGGAATAAACGAAATTATCCAAGGCAATCGCGATTGGTTTCCCGATATTGTCTTTAGTTAATTTAGCCCAAATGCTGGTTCCTTGTTGGTCCATCACCAATTGAATTTCGGCGCGACCTGTTTGTTGATAATCGAATTTTGCACTTTTTACACGGTCACCTTCCAATTTCGCATCGTCAGTTCCGGTAATTGTTTTGATAGCATAAACGCCATAAGGTGTTTTAGGATCATTTTTAGCTTCAGAGGAAACGCCGGGAAATTCCCCAATCATGAATCTGATATTGGATGGGAATTGGTTTTTGATGGCATCTAACTCTAGGTATTCCAATAATCTTTTTGCATCTTTTTTCATTACCGCACCAACGATTGTCGCATCCTGAAATTGTCCGGATTGCATATCAACCATAGGCTGCATGATAGAAAACAAATCATTTTGTTTTGTAGAATCGTTCAATGCGCCTTTTTCGCCTTCTTTCCCTACTAAACTTGCCAAACTTCCTTCTGAAGAGTCGGCAGTATTTTCAGCAACTACTTTATCTGCAACTTGAGCCGAATCGTTTTCAACTACATCCGTCTTAGCAACTTCTGTTGCACTGCCTTTCAAATAATTTTTTAATGCAGTATTTGCTTTCATTAAATAAGGCGCCATTTCCTGGTTGCTCGCCACTTCCCAAAATTGAAGTTTTGCGGTAGCCTGCAAATAATTACGCACTGATTCCGGATCTTTTACGCCGGCCAATTCCACAGTAATGATCCCTTTATTGACATCTAAATTGATGCTTGGGGAAGAAACGCCAAATTTATCGATCCTTTGACTCAATACATTATATGTACGGACAATCGCTTCTTTGGATTCTTTAGTGATGATTTCCAAAACCTCCTGGTTACTGGAACTGCTCGTGATTTTTGGTTGAGATGCCTTGGAAAACAAAGTAGCCAATTTACCGTTGGGATTAACTTGTTGGTATGCCCTTCCAAATAAAGTCACATAATTTTCAGTAGCATTTTGCTGCTTCATCTTTGTAGCTTCCGCAATTGCTCTTTGCAATCCGGGATCTTTAGGGTTATTACTCATGGATTCAATAAGACCTTCCAATCCTACTTCCATTGTAACGCTCATCCCACCTTGAAGATCGAGACCTAACTGAAGTTCTTTTTCTTTAACTTCCTGAAAATTGTACTTAGCACCAAGAAAATTAAAAACAGTTTCACCACGAAGACTGTCGCTGATGTGCTGTTCCGCTTTTTCTAAAAGCGCGTCTCTTTCCGTGCCAGTGGCACCGGCATGTTCAAGACTGACTGATTTTTGTGCTTGCGCCTCAATTTTCTTTTGGACATTATGGGCGATAAATGTAAATGACAAACGCCATAACGAAAATAGAATCAAAGCTGCGGTGAAGAACTTCACCATTCCTTTAAGCTGCATAGATTAAAAATATAATAGTAAAAATTTACGAATAAGTGCGCAAAGATAGTATTTAATTATAAAAAAATATAGTAGAATTAAATCGCTAAAATTTGCCTCAATTTATGCGAATTTAGTTTTGTTTTTTTAGTTTTGAAAAAAATTTCCCAAATATGTGGAATGTCCTTCATAAAATTCAATATTTCAGTTCTTTATTATTCTTATTATCTTGCTATTCCTGCGCACCAAAATTAATTCAAACCGGTGAGGCTTCTTATTATGCGGATAAATTTTCAGGAAGAAAAACTGCAGACGGAAGCATTTTTAGACAAACAAAAAGAACCGCTGCACACAATACATTACCTTTTGGCACAAAAGTAAGGGTGATCAATTTAAAAAACGGGAAAAGCGTGAAGGTAAGAATCAACGACCGCGGCCCTTTCGTAAAAGGGAGAATTATTGATTTAAGTAAAAAAGCCGCCCGGAAATTGGATATGGTCAATGACGGCGTGGTGGAAGTAAAACTGAAATACAGGAAAAAGAAAGGATAAATTTCAGTCAGAAAAAAGGGTGCATCTCAAAATGTCGCGAACAATTCCCCCAGCGCCAACGCTCAAACTTATTGTTTTGAGAAGCCCAGAGGGCTTCAATGTTCGTAACCGCAAGTGCTATCATATATTATTAGCTGTTCAAGCCTTTGCAGGCTTGCGTTTTATTCAATTCCTTTTTCCAGGGATTTCATCCGCGGTTATTCAAATTTAAGCCCTCCGGGCTTATTAAGAGGGTGACTCTGTATCTATTCTAATAATTTAATCTGGTAAATCTAATCCTTTTATGACATTTTGGGGTAAACCCTACAAGTTAACCACGATTGGATTAAAAAAAACGATTTTTTCTCCTATAGATATAAGCAATGGCTTTGTCCTTAAATTGGAATGCTAACGGTGCGTTTATTTGGGGCACTTATTTAGGAGTGCATCTCAAAATACCGCGAACGATTTACTCTATAGCCTACACTCAAGCTTAGGGAAGCCCAGAGGGCTTCAATGTTCGTAACCGCAGGAGAAACCTGCGCTGATAAACGCCATGACACTCAACCCAAAAGGGGTTGAACTACATTTTACAGTAAATATTTTTCATCGAAATCGATTCCTTACCCCGAACTTAGCAAGCAAGGTGAGAGCCACAATTTGGGATGCACTCGAAAGAAAAGACGGAGCAAACGAAAGGCATTAAACAATAGAATCAGGAGACCATCTTTTATTCTTCAGCGCTATTTTTCAACACTCATGGATTTTACCTAAATTTGCGCTTTCGCTTTCGGAAATATATTTATGAAGAACATACGCAATTTTTGTATCATTGCCCACATCGACCACGGGAAAAGTACTTTGGCCGATAGATTATTGGAAGACACGCAAACTATTTCCAGCCGTGACATGCAGGCGCAGGTTTTGGACAATATGGATCTCGAACGGGAAAAAGGAATCACGATTAAAAGTCATGCCATCCAAATTGATTATGTCCAGGATGGGGTAAAATATATACTCAACTTAATTGACACCCCCGGGCATGTCGATTTCTCTTATGAAGTAAGTCGCGCCCTTGCGGCATGTGAAGGCGCTTTGTTATTGGTGGATGCATCCCAAGGTATTCAGGCACAAACGATCTCCAACTTATACCTTGCCATTGAAAATGATCTGGAAATCATTCCGGTCATCAATAAAGTGGATATGGAAGGCGCCATGATTCCGGAAGTTACCGATCAGATTGTGGAGTTAATCGGTTGCAAGCCAGAAGATATTATCTTGGCAAGCGGGAAATCGGGCATTGGGATTCAAGATATTCTTAAAGCCATCATAGAACGTATCCCTTCGCCAAAGGGAAACCCAACCGAGCCTTTACAAGCTTTGATTTTTGATTCAGTTTTTAATTCGTTTAGGGGAATCATTGTTTATTTCAGGGTATTGAACGGAACACTGAAAAAGGGCGACCATGTCAGATTCATCCATACCGGAAACGAATATTACGCAGATGAAGTGGGGATTTTGAAACTAACGCCAACACCTAAAAAAGAAATCAGTGCAGGTGATGTCGGCTATTTGATTACGGGTATCAAAAATGCAAAAGAAGTAAAAGTAGGTGATACTTTAACTTTAGTGAAAGATCCGACAAAAGAAATCATCAAAGGTTTTGAGGATGTGAAACCCATGGTTTTTGCAGGAATTTACCCTGTTTCCACAGATGATTTCGAAGAACTCCGGGATTGTATGGAAAAATTACAATTGAATGATGCTTCCTTGACTTTTGAACCAGAAACTTCCAAAGCCTTGGGTTTTGGGTTCCGTTGTGGATTCCTGGGCATGTTGCACATGGAAATCATCCAAGAGCGGCTGGAACGGGAATTTAACCAAACGGTCATAACAACTGTTCCCAATGTGAGCTTCCACGCTTACTCCACGCGCGAAAAAGATGTATTGCAAATTGTAAACAATCCCTCGGAATTTCCGGATCCTACAAAAACGGATCGGATTGAAGAACCTTTTATCCGTGCACAAATCATTACGCTTCCTGATTATATCGGGAATATCATGACTTTATGTTTAGGTAAAAGGGGTATCTTAATCAATCAAAACTATTTAACCGCTTCAAGGGTGGAATTGATTTTTGAGCTGCCATTGGCTGAAATCGTATTTGATTTTTATGATAAATTAAAATCAAATACCCGTGGCTATGCCTCTTTCGATTACCAACCATTGGATTACAGGATCAGTGATATTGCCAAAATGGATATTTTGCTCAATGGCGAAAAAGTAGATGCCTTGAGTGCGCTGATCCACAGAAGTAAAGCACAGGATTTTGGCAGGAAATTATGTTCTAAATTAAAAGAATTATTACCACGCCAACAATTTATGATTGCCATTCAAGCTGCATTGGGTGCCAAGATTGTAGCAAGGGAAACCATTTCCGCAATGCGGAAAGATGTTACGGCTAAATGTTATGGTGGCGATATTTCGAGAAAGCGCAAATTGTTGGAAAAACAAAAGGAAGGGAAAAAACGGATGCGCCAGATTGGGAATATAGAAGTGCCGCAAGCGGCGTTTTTAGCAGTCTTGAAATTGGATGAATAATGTGGATTACAGGATTAAAAAAAGCAAAGGGAGTGGGTTTTGAAAATTACCAATTACGCAATATCGGTTCATGCACTTTAAGATAAACACTTATTCTTTTAAATTATTAACGCTATTGCTTGCTTGCATTGGTTTTAACACAATCGCCTTTGCGCAGAAAAAACCCGATTCTTCCAAAACAAGCATTACTATTTTAGGAAGTGATTACAGCGAATACATACAATCCGAGGGCAAAACAGTACAAAAATTAATCAATAATGTAAAACTGTTGCATGGAAGCGATACGCTTTATTGCGACAGTGCTTTTTTCTATCAAACCCAAAATGGATTTGAAGCTTTTGGCGATGTCGCTATTTTTCAGGCAGACGGTACAGAGGCTTTTGCGGATTATATGCGCTATACCGGAAGCAATAAAACAGTGTATATGAAAGCCAACGAATCTGATGTTAAATTATCGGATGGCAAGGGCAACAATTTGTGGTCGAAAGAACTTTATTATAACTTAAGTACGAAAATCGGGAATTATACCAAAGGCGGAACGCTGCAAAGTGACGCCACTATTCTGAGCAGTACTACGGGAGTTTATAACCTTAGGACGAAGGATGCCGTTTTCCAGAAAAATGTTGATGTGAACGATCCTGAATACCATGTCACTTCCACGCATTTGGGTTATAATACGACCACAAAGATTGTCCGGTTTTTAGGGCCATCCCTGGTCACAAACGACAAATCCATTTTGCGCACCAGCAGCGGGACTTATGATACGAAAGACAAAAGCGGTCATTTCGTAAATCGTTCTTCCATCCTGAACGAAGCACAGTATGTGGAAGCAGATACCCTCGATTATGACCGAAACACCGGATTTGCCATTGCAACTGGAAATGTGATCGCATTGGATACGACACAAAATTCCTCATTATACTGCGGAATTGCTAAATACAATGAAATTTCAAAAGTATTGGTCGCTTATGAAAAGCCGATAATGAAAACCATCAACGAAAAAGACAGCTTATTCATTAAAGGAGATACATTTTTCAGTAAACCAATCGTAGATTCCGATTCCCTGACCGCCCAGGATAGTTTGCAAATGACCGCTGACATCTTGCGTGGTTCAGTTGGTATGGACAGTATACCTGGCACAGATAGTATAGTTGTTACAGACAGCATAACTGGTACAGATAGCATAATTGGCACAGACGGCATGGTTAGGGATATTGATTCTGTTCTTTTGCCCAATGACAGCCTTTCTTTAATTAATGAAAAGCAGGAATTGTTGGATAGTGTAAAAATCCAATCCGCAGATTCCGTCACAACTGTTTTGACCAATGCAACAGAGCAAACACCAGATACGCAAGATTCCCTTGTCCTACCCTTGCAAAATATAACGGAAAAAGACAGCTTACCCGATTTAAAGGAAAGAATGGATATATTGGTTTATGACAAAAAAAACAATGGAGATAAAACCCCAAAGGATTCCACAGTAAATAGTTATTCCTTAAGTGAGCAGCAGAAAATGGACAGTACAGCTTATTCTTATACCAACCGTCCGGCTGAAAAAGATACGGCAAGTCCTCCCCGCTATTTCACGGTTTACCATAATGTATGGATTTATTCGGATTCCTTGCAGGGGCGCTGCGACAGTTTAAGTTATTCCCAGAAAGATTCTTTAATGCGTATGTTCGTAAATCCCGTTTTATGGCAGGAAAAAAGCCAAATTACCGGCGACATCATCCTGTTGCAAATGGACAGCAGCAAATTAAAGGAATTAACAGTTCCATCCAATGCCATCATGATTTCCAGGTCAGGACCACCAAAAGCTGAAATGTTCGATCAGGTTCAAGGAAATGTCATTAAAGGCTATTTCAAAAACAACAAACTCGATTCGATGACTGCAAAACCCAATGCATCCAGCATTTATTTTGCCACCGACGAAAGCGATGCGTACATCGGCGCCAGCGAAGCCAGCAGCGAAAGCATGGAAATCATTTTTGACGACGGGAAAATAAAAACGATTTACTACCGCAAAAATGTGGAACAAACCATGACGCCCATGAAAGATGTCGTCCCCGACAGCTTGCGTTTGGAACGGTTCAAATGGCGGGAGGAAGAACGGCCCAAAAGTTTGGAAGAGTTTCTGGATGGTGTGGTGTTGCCTAAGACGCCGGAATTGAGTGAGGGATTGTGAGGTCTTAGCGGGACGCTAAGACAGTGAAGGATGTGAATTTGGGAATTTTATTGCTTAACGATTTTTCTTGTCACTGTCCCTTCATTTGAGCCATCTTTTACTGTCGCTTTCACAATATACAAACCGCTTGAAATTGCACTTAAATCCATGCTCAAATTGCTTGCATTTGCATTGCTTGAATAAACAACCTTTCCAACAATATCCGTTACAATAACATTTACGATATTTCCTTTACCGACTTTTACATTTACGATATTATTTGAAGGATTTGGATAAACATTCATAGTGTATTCTTCATTCAAATCACCAATAGAAGTTGTTCCTGAAACATCCATATTCAGGCTAATTGTTTCCCTTGCGCAATCACCAGTTAGGGTATCGTTACTTACCGTTAAAGTGATAAGCGAGCTATTCATATCGTCAGCAAAAATATGAACAGGACTTTCCAAAGTTGAAGTCATTCCATCTCCAAAATCCCATAAATAATCTGTTACATTGCTTGTTCCCAAAGCGTAAAATTGAAAACTTTTTGGATTAATAGAAATGTTAGGGATTGCATTATATCCACTTACTTTTACACTTTCAGAAGCAAGGACATATAAAGTATCGTTTACTGCACAACCGTATTCATTAGTTGTTTCCACTTTGAATGTTCCAGTATAATTTACGCTTAAAGAATCAGTATTTGAAAGAATATTATTGTTTTCTGTCCACACATAATCATAATTTGCATTAGGACTTAAATCTTTCAGCGTAACAAATTCTCCACAAGTTGTAATATCATTTGTAAAATTTGGTGTTGGTAAAGGATTTACTTTAACCATCATTGTATCATTGATGGAACAATTGTTTTCATTTTTAATATTTACAATATTTGTTGTATTCTGAACCTGATTAGGATTTACGATTGCATTTCCTTGTAACCATGTATAAGTATAATTTCCGTTGTTTACATTATCCGAAACAGTATATGAAGCACCAGTTGTTTGGCAAAATGTTGTATCATTCATAAAAGGTTTTGGAGTTCCTGAAACAACAATTGAAGTATCATTCCATAAAGCACATTCCCAATGTGTAGGAATTGAAACACGAACCCAATATCTTTCAGTTGAACTTGCAGTATAAGTATTTGAAGTAGCGCCCGGAATTAATTGCCAAACATTCAAATTATCTCCTTTATACCATTCAAAATTAAAGCCTGGTTGTGGATTTGCAGTTATCGTAATTGAATCCGCACATGCAGTTTCAGAACTTAAAGAACTGATGATTGGTGTTGTAGGTGGTTCTAAGATAATAAATGTAAATGTATCAGTTGTTGATTGCCCATTATATGTAGCACGAACCCACACTTTGAATGTTCCTCCTGCATAAAATGTATAGTTTATGTTATGTGTTGTTGCACCTGTACTCCATAACACTTGCCAATTAGAATTATAATTAGGAAATCCTGTTACAGAAAGTCCAATATTTCCCATACATGATGTTAAAGTATCTAATGATGGTGTAAATAATTGTGCATTTGAATTTAGAAAAGAACCTAATACCAATGCGATTGTTGCGAATACCTTTGTTGTGTTTTTCATTTTGTGTTTGTTTCAGAATTCAAACATGAGCAGAGATTGTTTTAAATAATTAAAAAAAATGCAATCTCAAATCATTTAAAATTTAAGATTGCACTTTTGATTTTAAATTTTTCTAATGACTTTTTCTAATGGAGATCTGAGTTTTAAATAAAATAACGGCATCCGAATTTGAACTGAAAAAAAATTTTATATTAATTCAAACTGGCCATTTCACTGATGAATCTTTCCTTTTGTTTGCCAATATTTTTCTTGCTTAGATAAAAATTTCCGCTTGCAATAAGCCATAATACCTTATCTACAGCATAAGGTGTGGTATTATTACTTAAAGAAATTTCATCAAGAGTTTTAAGTATTAATTCTTCAGATTTTTGATGTGACTCCTCTAACTGATCAATGATATTTAAGCCCCTAAAAATATCCTTTAAATGAACATCTGGTTTGCCATATTCTACATAACCGATTTCTTTTAGAAAATCACATGCCAATGCCACTCCCATGCCTTTGATATGCTCACTTACCTTTAATGGCAATGTTGATTTGATGCGATCATCATTGGCATAAGCATCAGCCCATTTATAAAAATCTAATGCTGTGGGAAATCCATTGAGAAAATATGCACAATCTATGATAGCTTGACAATATTTTGGCCAAGCACCATTCGGAGCAGTGTTTACTTTTCCTTTTGGGTCTAACTTTTCAATTACTACATTCAGTAATTTTGTGGCATCGTCTTTCTTATAATTGTTTGTTACTTGATGAGGATCGAAATCATATAGAATTGTCTTAAGATTGAAAACGCCACCAATAGACTTGCCAATCACATTTGGATTCCTCTGATAATTCTGTGCAGATATGCACAATCTCTCATAAATGATTTTCAAATCCTCTGGTTTTGCATGCTCAGGTTGCAAATGCAAATTAATATCTTCGATTGTAATCCCATCAAAGGATAGAAGAAAGTCAATTGCAGAATTATATAGATTCTCATTTGGCATAGAGGGAATTTTAGTTGTGTTATATTTTTTTTAATCGCTCAAAAGCAAAATTATAAACATAACAACCCATTTTCAATCACTTTTATGACTAAATAAACAGAATTAAGGATAAATAATTAGCTATACTAATAATGAAATATTTTAAAGGCGAAAAATATAAAAACACCATATGAAAAGCCAAAGAAATTCCGAAAGATGAGGAGGTAATATGGAACCATCAGTTAAGTATAGCCTCTACCGAAAAATCCTAAATCAACTCCGGCCGGTATTCAAAGTGCATCGTATCATAATGATACCACTTTCCACCCCAAATAAATCCATGCTTTTCAAAAATATCTACGATTATCTTCGGAATCCTGTTCCTGTATTTAAGCTTTTCACCTTCATTTTTGCATTTGCAATTCCATTGCCAATAGTCAGCATACCTTGTATTGATGTCAATGGTCATTCCAAAACTATGCGTGCTCATCCTATTTGTCCCACTTATTTTCCGCCAGTTAAAAGTGCCGCCAATGTTTAATAAATAAGGTCTGAGCTCAGGATGTTTGTCCAACTCTGCAGAAACAGCTTGGATTGCTTTATCCACGCCATTCACTTTCGTTACCTTAATTTTCTGGTTGACTAAATTAGGGCACCAAACAATAGTCACTAAATTTTTTTTGACCTCATTTTCAGTTGCTCCATACATTTTCTTCATGAATGCTTCATTTCTTACCCTTCCCGGATCATGTAAATAAGTCGAGGCATCATTATAGCCCAATTGCTTATAGTCAAAATGAAAAATGTCTTTTAAATCCGGTTGCTCCAATAAATCATTTATTGATTTGTCTTTTTTATCATCGAGCACCATATTGGATCCGTCTTTGAAATAAACAGTGTCTGAACTATAATAATCGATAAAATCAGGATAGGCATTTTTCAATACTTTGTATTCTTTGGGCAGATAAGAGGAGCTGTCAACAACAATTTTATCAGCTTTAGTTTCTATATCAGTATTTGAGCACAAATCATTATCCTGTGTTTTTAAATTGCAAGCTGCAAACCAAAACGGGCAGATCAACATGAAAATAACTTTCATTATTCCATACTTTTTATAAGCTCGATATTCTGCTTTTCGATGCTGTTGAGCTGGTTGCTTACATCTCTGTACATGGGCCTGTACCATGATCTCCTATTGAAATAATCAATTAAATCCTGCGATTTAAACATCAAACCATGCCTTGCAAAAATCTCATTGCGTATTAATCTTAATTGGCTTGCAGAATACCGGCTCAATTCTGGTTGGGACAATAACCTTTCGGATAAATAATCATGGGATTCTTCATCAAAAAAATTTGATTCTTTATTCAAGTTATCTTGAAAGGAAGCGGTGTTGGAAGTACCTTCTTGGTCAAACTTTTCTTCGTTCATTTCGCCCGAATCATCAATGACAATTGGGTGATCAGTGTTTTGTTGCATCGTTTTATAACCAAGAAAAGCGACGATACATAATAAACAGAAAATCAATAAAACAATCCATATTTTAATAGAACTTTTCTTTTTAGATTGCGCCATAATAGGATTTATAGTATTTAATTCAGAAAATGCAATCGGTTTGTCTTGGACATTTAATTGATCAAAATCTGTTTTTCTATGTTCTGTTTCATTTTCAGTAATAAATTCGACTTCGGTTTCCTTTTTTAGCAATCCATCCTTTTTTGTTTGAAATTCCGCTTCGGTTATGAGTTCTTCTTTATAAAGTTCATGCCAAAATCTTAATAAATGGACACCATTTTCTTCCGCTAAAATTTTCGATTTTTCTATTTCAAACTCCTGTTGTGTAAGCACTTTACTTTCAAACAAAGTTTTTAGTTGTTTTAATTGTGCTATCTTTCTCAGGTGTTGAGGGCCAATGGCATTTTTGTTGTCTTTATTATTTTGAAAAGGAGGCGGTTGGCTCATTGTAGAACTTATATATTATTAATTTTAATTGTTTATTAAGAAATCAACTAACATTCCCTGATTGATTTCAACATGAATATTTATGGATTTATAAACCATAGCATTCGACAATTTTCCCATTATCATCAAAAACAAATCGAACAATGGAATTAACCGATCTATAATCGTCATTTTTAGTTACATACTTGAATGTGGTATGTAAATCGTATGTCTGCAAATCAACCAGATCAATGCGAACAATTTCATTCCTGGAACTTTGCAGGGTTTTCCAGCTATGGTAATACCGTTCCCTCAGTTCGTCTTTAGTAGGATAATTGACATCCCAATATCTCCGTAAGTTGGAAGAATAAAAGCTATAGATTAAGTCAAAATCCCTTTCGTCTTCTGCGGAAATCAAATCCCTGATGACTCCTTTTATATCATTCTGCATAGGCGCACTATTTATAGACTCCGTCTCATTTTCTTTTAATGGCCGAACCTTTTCTGGTACAGGATTTACTTCCTCTGCGATTGCAGTATTATTTATTTCGCTTTCTGGATTGGTTTGTTGTATAGTCATTTTATAACCCAGAAAAGTAATGATACCCAATAAGCCAATAATCAATGCCGCCACCAATATTATGGTAAAAGGCTTTTTTGAAGGCTTTGCTTTAGCGGGATTTTCAATATTTAAATCAGCCGCTATTTCCTGTTTTGTTTGAGTTGTAGAAATATCAGGTTCGGGTTTTTCTTCCGAAATTTCATTATCGGAAATAAATTCGACTTTAGTTTCTTTTTTTAGTAATCCATCCTTTTTTTCTTGAAATTCAGCTTCGGTTATCAGATCGTCCTGGTAAAGTTCATGCCAGAATCTTAATAAATGAATACCGTTTTCTACAGCTAAAATTTTCGCCTTTTCTATTTCATACTCTTGTCGAGTAAGCGCTTGGCTTTCAAATAAAACTTTTAGTTGTGTTAGTTGATCTATTTTTTTCTGCAGTTTCGTATCCATATTTTGACAACCTTGGTTTCTTTATAGCTTTAAGGGGAATTTGTTACTTTATGGCTTCCATCGGTTAGTTGTATGCTGTTTTAATTCAAAATATCCTTCTTCATTATTTTAAATTCATCATCATTAATGACTCCGTCTTTGAGCAATTCATGAATTTCATTTAATTTAGCAAGGCGGTCAGTAATTGTCTGTTCATTATTAAATGGTGGAGGCGTTTTGGGAATATTAGTATTTTTAATTGCTGCATTATTATTCGCAAACTGATAATTATCATTAATAGGCGGAGGCGTTTGTTGTGAAATGGGGCGTTCTTGAAATTGACCTGCATTCCTGGAATTAGATGTGGGTTTCACATTTAAAAAATCTATTTCTTTAGGATCTGGTCCATAATCATTCTGACCTCTTGTTCCTTCCGTTACCAATAATACAAATAACCAAATCCCTCCTATGAGGGGAATCAATGATACAAATATCATTGCGCCGCTTTTATTGACATCATGCAATCTCCTGACAGTAACAGCTAATGATGGTATTAGGGCAAATAACGCATACAGAAAGTACAAAATCACACTTAAAAAGCCTAACCCTTTAAAAAGAAGTAGCGTAATTACCCATATCCCTATGCCAATGCCGGCATTTATCAAAAGAAACATCCAATATTCCGCCCTTCTTGCTCTTCCGTTAAAATCAGCATATTGCTGTATGACTTTTAAGTACCAATTCATCGTTTATATTTTATTTATGTATTTTATATCAAAAAATAGAGTATCCCACGAACATACAGGGATTGAAAAAATATGAATTTAACAATCGGCAGATAGGTTCAAAATATTTCTTTAATTTTACAGTTAAACATACTCCACATAATTATACATTAATAGCAAGCTATCAATTAACTGATTTAAAGATCTCTAATATTTTTAGTTTTATACTCCTCGGCTTCTTTTTTGATATTTTCCGCCTTACTTAAAAACCAAGCTCCTAATCCCCCAAATAGTAATCCTGAAGAATACCCATTATTATCTCCATTAGTAAGAACAGATATAAATGATATAAAAGCTATAAAAGCAAACGCTATTCCCCATCCATGCCACACCTTAGCCTTTCTAATTAACTTATTATACTTTATTTGGTTATTAGCATTACGTAACTCAATTACATACTGCAAATTCGCGTCTTGGTTAACAAAATTCGCTTGAGAAGAACTCTGATGCGCATTAACAGCATCATCTAAAAACGTAATCATTTCAATTTCTACTACCTGTTCACAAGTAGGGCATTTGAATCTCTTCCCATTTTTATCTTCTGAAAAGTATTTTACATTTCCACAATTAGGGCATTTTGTTTCTATCATTTAAATTTATTTTAATCTATAAATTCTACATCATCGAATTCAGATAATTTATGATTGTATTCTTCTTGTGTCAAGACACCATTACTTAATGCATTATTCAAATTTTGCACTTTGATATTTTTCTCTATTTCCGCTTTCTTTAATAAATATTCTTGTTCAGTAATTATACCGATCCTAAATGCCTCATTTAATTTTTCTATTTGTCCTATTGGGTTTATGTCCTTTTTCATTTGGGATACTTTATCATTATATTCCTGTTCTGATAAAATGCCAGCTTTAAATGCTTCCTCCAACTTAGACAACTTCTCATTAGATGCTTTTGTAGTTAGATGTTGGTTTGGCGTTTGATTAATTTGGTTTATTAATTCTTTGGCAGGAAATTGTACCGTACTATCAACCCATGTAATAAAATCAGCTTCGATCTTCTTGGACCAAGTAGCCGCAAATCCACTACCAATAAGGAATAACCCACCGGTTAAAATAGTTCCTATTCCAATTGCCGCCAGATTAGTTGCCCATTCACCAATAGAAAATGTAACAGTAAACTCATTAGAATTACCCCTAATTGAAATTGTAAACGCTCTTGATGCACCAACTAAGGTACGAAATGTCCCAGATTTCCTTGCTTGAATAACATGATCCATTTCTCCTGACCTAGACTGAGTCTCATATTCCTGTTCAATGAACCAATTCTGGATTTTCATTTTTAAAACCCGTAAATTGATGTTTCTTCCTTGATATTGCCGTGATGCCATAGCTAAGATAATAATATACACTTGAGATAATACTAAACCGCCTCTTAAATTTAATTTATTGTTTTAATGAAAATAAATAATTTTTAATTAAAGGCAAAAATAGAAATATGAAAATATAATTTCAATCATTTTAATGATTAAATAATTAGATTTAGTAAAAAAATAATTACTTTTACTAATGACCCAGTTTTTAAATGAGTGAAAACCTAAAATGGTGCTTGAAAAATTAAAACGATTTACTACCGCAAAAATGTGAACAAACCATGACCCCAATGAAAGATGTCGTCCCGACAACTTGCGTTTGGAACGGTTCAAATGGCGGGAAGAAGAACGGCCCAAAAGTTTGGAAGAGTTTCTGGACGTTGTGGTGTTGCCGAAGACGCCGGAGTTGAGTGAGGAATTATGAGGTCTTAGCTAAGTACTGAACCATTATTATCTGGCAGCACTTTTGGATGACGCAAAAATACAGGATGTAGGTTTGGTGTTTGAGTAAATTTTTTTGTAAGGGCCTTGCTTCACTATGCTTTCATCTAATGGAAGTTGAAGGAGGGAGTAATTGTATTCTTAAATCTCATCGTTTTAGGTTTGGACTATAATAGTCAAATTAGATTGAGTTCTTTAGAGTAATGTATATTGCAGTTTTTTTTTAAAATATCTATTATATTCAGTTCATAAAATTATACTTAAATTAACAATAACAATTTGGATTATTTAATTGCTTGCTTTTATCTTTGTCCTAATAATTTTTTACATTTTTAATTTCTTTTTTATGAAAAAATTACTGTGGCCGCAGTTTTGACCAGTATTGGTTTTGATCAAATGCACAGGATTGGTGTAGATCAGGAACCGCTGAATTATCTCCGTTGGGAGGCAACCAATGTGAATTAAGTTGTCATGGTAACGGAGTATGTTATGAAACAGATAATACAGGTACTGTTGCTCCTGGACATGATATTCTAATTCATTATGGCGATATAACAATCATTGCAATAATTCAATCTGCTTCTGAAGGAACAGGAAAACCACCAACTACACCTAAAAGTGACCCAACAGATCAATTACCATCAAAAGCAATAGTAGAGATTTCAAAATGATTACTACACTTAAATCAATCATTGGGAGATTCTCCTAATGATTGATTTTCTATTCTATTAGTTACAAAATGAAGAAGCTTTTTACCATTACCTTACTTTTATTACTACAACAATTCATTCTTCATTCAAGAACAAATTTTGTAACGATTGCTCCGGGAAGTTGCCCTAACTGCATGGCAGCTATTTCCTTAATGGATACAACGGAGATTATTTTCGTCCTTCAAGAAAATTATCAAATTGACTCTGCGGATCTTAGGCGTAAATATACATTTTTGAATAATTCAGAAATTTTATTTTCTGATTCACTGTATCATCTGTATTCTTTAAATGACCAAATGACTGTTAGTAATCCGGATGGCACCCTGAAATGTCCTTTAAAGAAATATGGAACTCGTGCACATAAGTATTTTTCAAAATGGAATAGCGAAAATGATATCGACAGTATTCAATATTCATACCCAATAGCTAAAGCGTCTATTATAAAAAGAAACTATACAAATGATGGTAAAGTATATTTATTGAATACAGTAGCTAATAATGTACTTATTTATGATTTGCTTCAAGATGAAATGCTGGATACTGTTTCCATATCAGAACAAGCAAAAAAGGATATCTATTTTGCTTTTGGCATGAATAAGAATAAAGATGATTATGAATATTATAAAAATTTAATTGTTCCACATATCCAAGACCCTTTATGTACCATAAATGACATTGTAGTGGATAAAGACACTTTATATTTATATGTTTCGAGCTATTTTGTTTATTTCAAACCTGCTGATAAAGGCGAAGATACTATCCTAACTCACTTCCAAAGTATTTTAATGTTTTATCAGAATCAATACATCACTTCATATGTCCCAACTAATATCATGGAGCGGTTGATTGAAACTAGTAAAGATTTTTATGCTGAATCTAATAATATTCATAAATATAAAGATAATTTTTACATTACAATATACAATAACTCCTTAAATTATAAGGGTACAGATAAATATTTAGTCGGTAAATTTTCGCCCAAAGATAAAAACTTAGATTGGGTAATTAAATTAACAGGTGAGATGAGTAAATCGTATAATTTTTCGAAACCATTATTCAGCAATCATTATGGTATGAGTACAAAATCAACGAAATTATATGACCTTGAAAATAAAGACAATGTAATTGATTTACCTTACTTTAAACAAGAATTGGATTATAATGGAGGAATTATTCCAAAGTATTACAATACAAGTTTTTTTGTCAATAATAACATTTGCCATATTTTGTATTTTTCAACAAAGGAGCATGCAAATTTTTATGCCCAAATTAATTTAAAATCAAATAAGATATTAATGAATAAGAGCCTTCCTCAATTAAATCCTAAATCTATTAATTTAATTGACCCTTATAATCCAGATTTTATTATTCAATATATGGATAATTATAAAGTTATTCGTTATAAAATAAAATCATAAAACTAACAGTAAATATTAAACTGTCTTTAGTATTAAATAATTATGCATATACTGTGTATTTAATAAACAAAACTCATGAAAACCAATTACTTATCGTATCTTTTAATTATTATCTTTATGTTTTTAGGAACAAGAACACTGGTTTTTGGGCAAAAAAATGTGGATTTGAAATTGTCTATAATATCTCCGCTCAATGGAGCAATTATTCCATTTGGTGATACCGCTCAAGTCATCATTTCAATTAAAAATTTAGGACCAGATACATTGACCATGAATAGTGATAGTCTTTTTTATACCACTTCAATATTTCCTACGGTTTACAGTAGTGCTTCCGTAAATCTTGCGCCCTTTGATTCTGTTACTTATATGGCTTTATATACTATTAATAATGCGGAGGAAGATGCTACTAAAAGTGCTTGTGCTTATTTATTACCATCTTCTTCTTATTTGGACTCTAATCAGACAAATGATACTTCTTGCGTATCTTTTACCTTGAAAGCGCAAGAAAATACAGGAATAGATGGTACGCAGTTTAGCCTGAATGAAGATTTTTTAATTTATCCCAACCCTGCAAAACAAAAGGTAAATCTTAGTTTTAATATACCTCAAAAAGAATTGGTGACGATTTCAGTTTATGATTTTTTAGGACGAAAAGTATTGAATCAGCATTATAATATGCTTAGTGGTAATCAAACCAAGGTGCTGGATATTTCAGAATGCCATCCTGGACAATATTTAGTTGAACTCCAAATTGGTAATAAGTATTGGAGTAGAAAATGCACAGTTTATTAAATCAGGGATTTTTATTAAGGAATTGGAATTAAGAACATACAAGATAGATTTCTCCACTCCGAAAAACACTCCTTCATTACGAATTACTTTCTCTAATCGAAATGGAGTTTATAAGGTTGTTTGATTAAGAGTAATATGTTCCACCACATTGAAACTGCCCGCATACATCCGAACTGCATAGTTCTTGAAAAATATAATTGGTATTGTTCATGTACAGATAAAATAAAGAAATTTAGAATACTCTCTAAATGAATCCTGCTTTCCATCAGCCAAGCGTGACATCACTAATTCACCTTTTTCAAATAAGCATCACTCATCTTTTGATAAAAGGGCTTCAGTACTGCTGGCGCAGTTTTATAAGCATCAAAAAAATCTTGCCTTGATTTCAAGTACTTTTCCAATTCCGCAGGCATGGGTCGAGGTAAGTCTTTTCCGGAATTAGAGGCTCTTTTGTCATCTTCTTCCTGGTTTCGGATAGATTTTTCAGCTTCAAGCAAACGCGTCAAAATATCTTGCTGACGACGGATCAATTCGGAGTTTAATTTTCTGTTGACCAAATCCGTTTCATTTTTATCCATTTGCTGTTGGATTTCTTGTAGGATTTTGGCATTGCTTCCATTGCCACCAGTAGAATTGAGCATACTGGACAATTCCTGGATTTGCTTCCTCAATTGCGCTTGCTGCTGTGCCAATTTAGCCAACTGTTCGGATTCGCCTTCACCACCTTCGCCGCTGCTTCCACCTTTCCCACTCTTTCCATCTTTTCCTTCTTTTCCATCCTTTCCTTCAGATCCCGGTTGCTTCCCTTGGCCGTCTTTTGCTTTCTGCATACCCTCACCCAATTGCTTTTGTCCGGTAATGATGTCTTTCATTTGATCACCCGCACTTCCGGGTTTCCCTTTTCCCGGTTTTCCTTGACCGGGCTTTGGATCGCCTTTTCCGCTCATTTGCGCCTGAGCCTGCATTTGCATCAAATTGGACAGCGTTTCATTCAGCAATAAGGCCAAATTATTGGCATTGGACATGGCATATTGTTGTTGTACCCGGGCATCGCCCACCCTTCTCGATTCCAAGGAGGATAAGGATTTATTGATATTACTCATCAATTCCGTTGTTTCTTTATTAATCGTTGGCGCTAATTGAAAAACCCTTTTACTCAAGCTGAACAAACTGTCCTTAATCATATTGGCATTGTCTTTCAGCTTTTTTTGTTCCTGTGCGTTTTTTGGGAATAAAGGGCTTGTAATGGGAATATACTTTTCTTTTTCCATCAAGGCTTCTTGTTCAAACGAAAAACGGAGCAGGTTCGTCAAAAGCTGACGCACGGCTTTTATGTCGATGTCAATTTGTTCCATATCCATTCCGGCCGCCATTTCCGACATGGATGCCGCCATTTCCTCTAATTTCTGAGCAGCCTTGTCTTGTGCTTTTTGTGCTGCTTTTTGTTGTTGCTTTTGCAATTCGCTTTCACTTTGTTCCATTGCGTTTTTTGCATCATCACCTTTTTCCTTTTGTTCATCCAAATTTTTGGGCGATTCCTGCTCTTCATTCACTTTTTGTAGGGCAGCAAAATCTTCTTTCATCATTTCTTCCAACTGCTTTTTCAAGTCCTTCTGCTCTTTTGAAAGTGCATCCTTATCTGCTTGCGGCGCTGCTGTTTTTTGTTCTAATTGGCGTTCCTTTTTGGCAAGGTCAGATAATTTGTTTGCCATGTTTTCCATTTTCATTTGCAGTTCCAATTGTTTCATCATTGCCTGGATCCGTTCTAAATCCATGTCAAACAATTTGTTTTGCTCCTGCATTTTTTGCAGGTTCTCAAATGCGTTCGCCTTGTTTTTTTGTTCCAATAAATCCTGCAATTTTTTCAATTGTTCCGCCAGTTCCTTGTTCAACAACTGATCGATTTGTTTTTCTACCGCAGCTTGCTTTTCTTTTATCTCTTCCGAAAAATTCTTTTGTTCACTTTGTTTTTTCTGTTGTTCAAATCTCTTCTTCAATGCCGCCACCTGGTCTTTCAATTGCGTTTGCTTTTCCAGCATGGATTTCATGTTTTGCTCCTGTTCCCAACTGCTGCCTTCATTTTGCAGCATTTGCGTTTGCAATTTTTCAATGTCCTTTTTAATTTCTTTCGACTGGTTGGCACTGCTGCTCAGGCTCTGGCTCATTTGCTCCGCATTCTGCTGCAATATGGAATCCAATTCTTTTTTATCCGGCATCCGGTAAGTATAACTTTCGCTTAGCCCTCTTTTGCTTCCGTGAATGGCATCATTATCCCAGGCTTCTATGTAATAATTAACCTCCTGTCCAGGTTCCAAATGTACCGTGGCCGCATCAAAATAATATTGAAAAGAATTGATCTTTCCCGTTGGTTTTTGCAATGCGATTTTTTTGCCGCCAATTTTATTTTTGTCCTGATTAAAAATTTCATAGTTAAAATACACATTCGTCAAGCCATAATCATCGCTTGCTTGTCCGCTCAATAAAATCTGCTGACCGATAATGCTATCTTTGAATTGCTGCACCAGCACTTGGGGTTTTTGATCTAAAATAACTTGCGCACGATACACAAACGAATCCGATTTCGGTAATTTTTTATTGGATAAATAAATGCTGTAGGTCGTATCGTTCCGCAAAGACAAAGTATAATCCCATTCCGAATTATTTTTTTTATTCATGGAAAATTCAGATCCTATACTGCCGAATTTCATGCTCACATTATCCGTAAACTTTGTTTTTACCGACCAATTCACAATGGTCCCTTCCGGCACTACAATATCCGTCATGCTTTGCAATTCCTGGTTTTCTAATTTGGTATAAGCAGGATATGTAATTTTCATTTTAAAACCTTCGGGCAATGGTTTTTCTATGATATTTAAAGTATAATTTTTGGAAGATATTTTCGCGGCTTCAAAATGGAAATCAATGGGTTTATTTACATTTTGAAAAGCGTAGGAAAACTCGTTTTTACCTTTTTTCGCCATTTGCAATGCTTCATTCCCAACGCTTACAAATACTTGATCAGGCAGTTTGTCTCCTTCAATTTTTACATTCAATTCATAATTCCCATTTAGCGGCACTTGCAAATCTTTATTCAAAATTAAAAAAGAAAATGGCGCCGGCGCTGCAAAATCAATCGTTGGCTGCATCAACCTTGAAGTTGCGGATTTAAAAAAATTAGGCGCAATAAAAACCAACAATAAAATCACTAAAACTGTAGGTAAAATAAATGGCAAGTATTTCTTGTTCTGACCTAAGTTAATCGCATTCAAAAATGGGATTACCATAATTTTAGCCGTTTTTTGTTCGATGCTGGCTTTTACCAATTCCAAGCTTTCGGCAGGGTATGTGCTTTGTTGCAATTGCAATACATTCAATAACTTATCTTCTACATTCGAAAAATGTTCCCCTATAATCCGTGCTGCCTGATTATGGGAAATCGTTTTTCCCAATTGCTGCATATTCAATATGGGGACAATGACCCAAACCACTAAAGCAGCTATTGCTGCCACGGCCAAACAAAGCAATAAAGTGATTTTTAAAGCAGCAGGAAAATAGAAATAATATTCGCCGATATTCAGCAGTAAAAAAATCCCCAAAAGGCAGGCCATGAAAATCAAAGTGCCCCTAATCAAACGATTCAAATAATATTTACGAATAAACGCATCCAGTTTTTGAATCAGTAAACCGTAATTATCCATTGCTAAAAATCCCTCTTTTTCTATGCTCTTTTAAAATCTTAAAATTATTGACCGTATTGAATATAAATGGTATCCGTATTGATAACATTGCTTTTGTTTCCTGCATCATCCTGAATGAAAACGGACCAAACCATAGTATCTTTTTTTAATGCAAAATGTGTTGAATCCCAAATGCGGTAATACTGAAAACCAAGATCCATTGTTACAGTACCCTTAAGCGCTTTACCGGTTCTTATTGCTTCTGGAATAAAAGGGAACGGATATTGAAAAGTGGACTCTTCAGTAGTAGTATCTCTTGAATCCCTCAGGAAAATACTCATTTGAGTGCCGGCTTGATCCCAGCCAATATCACCATCCCCGTCAGTAAAACTGAATTTAATGATCGTATTTGCGGAAGTGTCAAAAACATTAATTTTAGTTGGTAATGCACTTTCATAGTAAATTTGCGGTTCAGGGGGAAATGTCTCCGTTTTCTTTTTACAAGAAAAGAAAAGAAGCATGAATGCAAAACTTAAAAATATCGACTTTTTCATATCTTTTTCAAATTTAGTAAATGTACGGCAATATCGAAGAAATAATTCAACAAGAATCTTGGCTTTCTCAAGTTAACGACGAAAACTTTGAAGATTACGCGTTAATGATTTTTCATTATCAATATAAAAACAATGCACTGTACCAAGACTTCGTGAATGCCATTCATCGTAATCCTTATGAAATTAACCGGATTACGGACATCCCTTTTTTGCCTATTTTATTTTTTAAAACTTATCGGATCACCACAAAAAAATTTGAACCGCAGCTTATTTTTGAAAGTAGCGGAACAACGGAAACGATGAACAGTAAGCACTTTGTGAAAGATGCGCACTTATACAAAGAAAGCTTTTTACAAAATTTCCAAGAGTTTTATGGCGATCCCCAATCTTATATTTTCCTGTGTTTACTGCCCTCTTACTTAGAACGGAATAACTCTTCTTTAGTATATATGGCAAATGATTTAATTCAAAAAAGTGAGCATGAAGAAAGCGGTTTTTATTTAAATGAATGGGAAAGCCTGGCGGAAAAAATAAAAAGCTGTATTGCCGCAAAAAAGAAAGTCATTTTATTGGGTGTCACCTTCGCATTATTGGATTTTGCCGAGGCATTTCCGATGGATTTATCTTCCATAATCGTAATGGAAACCGGCGGCATGAAAGGTCGTCGGGCAGAATGGAGCCGAAAACAAGTGCATGATTTCCTCAAAGAAAAATGGCATTTACCCGAAGTCCATTCAGAATATGGCATGACCGAATTGCTCTCGCAAGCTTATTCCAAAGGAAACGGAATTTTTAAAAGCCCAAAGATCATGAAGGTTCTGGCAAGGTCTGAAAGTGATCCTTTCGAGATAAAAACAAGTGGAAATGGCTGTTTAAATGTCATTGATTTGGCAAATGTCCACTCCTGTTCTTTTATTGCGACGGATGATTTAGTACGCATTTATCCTAATTTAGATTTTGAAGTGTTAGGTAGGTTAGATCATTCTGCATTAAGAGGTTGTAGTTTAATGGTATTGTAAATTTGTTTTTCGCTCAAAAGAAAGATCCGCCACATGTAGGAAGACTTTCTAAATGTGGCGGATTAATTTAAATACAAATCTATTATCTTATGACCTGATTAACTGAATATCACAACTAATCTTCACTTCGTCACTTACCAATACGCCACCCGCTTCCAATGCGGCATTCCAATTCAAGCCCCAATCTTTACGATTGATTTTTCCACTTACGGTAAAACCCGCTTTTTCAACTCCCCATGGATCTTTCATCAATCCGCCAAACTCAACATCTAATTTCACTTTATTCGTAACATCCTTAATGGTCAAATCACCGTATAATTTAAAATCACTGTCGCTCTCTTTTTCCACTTTTGCCGAAACAAATTTCAACTGTGCAAACTGTTCTGCATCAAAGAAATCAGGACTTTTTAAATGGGTGTCCCTATCTTCACTTCCTGTATATACCGATGCGGCATTGGCAGTAAAGTCTATTTCAGCAGTTGAAAAATCATTTCCTTCCGTCAATACGGTTGCGCTAAATTCTTTAAATTCACCTTTGATGTTTGTGATCATCAAGTGTTTCACTTTAAAAGTGATTTCAGAATGCGAAGGGTCAATTGCCCATTTTGTGTTTGTTTCCATTTTTGCTATATTTAATTATTATAAAATTCAATTTAAATTTCAAGAAGCATTTGGTCCATTAAAATCTTGCTCTTTAGATGCAAAGATAGACTGAGTATAAGCATTGCCCAATGACTTATATTAATAAATAAAATTGACTTATGTCACTATTTACCGGGTAGCCATCGATTTACGGATGCGGCTCAAAGTCTCCCTCGTAATACCAATATATGCTGCAATCATGTGTTGTGGCACCCTTTGAAGAATATCGGGAAATGCGTCCATGAGTTTTTTATATTTTTCTTCAGCCGTTTCACTAAAGGAATCCATCAATCTTTTTTGCGTGGCGATTAAATTATTTTGAAGTAATATTCTGAAATAGCGTTCCAAACGGGGAACTTTCTCCAGCAATTCATCCCAAGAGGGCTTGGTAATGAGTAACAATTCAGAATCTTCCAACGCTTCCATATAATATTGAGAAGGCATTCCTGTAAAATAACTATACAAATCCGCTGCCCACCAACCTTCCAATGCAAATTGCAAAATGTGTTCGGCACCTTTTTCATCAATAATATAAGATTTCAACAATCCATTTTCCACAAAAACCGTGTATTTACATATATCACCTTCTTCTAACAAAAATCTCCTTTTCCGCAACTTTTTGGGCAGGAAAAAAGTTTTGCATATTTCAAATTCTTCATCAGAAATGGGGACGATTTCAGTGATTTTCTTATATAGCGCATCAAACATATATCCAAAGGGATTGAGAAATTTTCATAAAGATACAATAGTAAACAATAAAAGCCTGATGCAAATATGTCCCTCAAGGACAAATTATGCTTTTCTTTACTCAGGAAACATTTATGAGCAAATAGGCAGAAACAATAGCCTACACGCAAATACCCTTGTTTATGCACAATTTTAACAACAGCCCAATACCTCAACTTGCTCAAATAAGACTTTAAGTGTAACTTTGTTCTTTATTTTCAAAAATTAAATTTTAAAAAAATGGCAGCAGTATTCACTGATGCAAACTTCGATACCGAAGTATTGCAATCCGATAAATTATCTGTGGTTGATTTTTGGGCACCTTGGTGCGGACCTTGCATCGCTCTTGGGCCTACTATTGATGCGCTTTCTAAAGACTATGAAGGTAAAGTAAATGTAGGGAAGGTTAATGTGGATGAGAACCCCAACTTATCCGTTAATTATGGTGTTACCAGTATCCCATGCGTTTTGTTTATCAAAAACGGGCAAGTTGTTGACAAACAAGTTGGTGCAGCACCTAAATCAGCATTTGAGAAAAAAATACAAGGACATATTTAAGTCTTAAAACGATTTTAAATGCCGGTTGATGATTTTTTCAGCCGGCATTTGTGTTTTTTGTTGCACGCGGAGGCGCAAAGATTTCGCAAAGCCGCATAAGTCTTTTTCTCAGGAAGGCACAGAGACACTAAATCTATATGGATTATAAAAATTCTTTTAAGCTCACAAAGTCCTTGTGTTCTTTGTAAAAGTCTTTGTGCAATTGTGGTTAAGGCATCATTTTGCCTAAGAAGCCAAAAGTTTTTTATTCAAAAACCCTATGGAGGACTGAATTTTAAAAACCTTCCAATGCCTTGATGCGTTTTTCAATTGGGGGATGCGAAGCGAATAAGCTATCCAGAGAAAAAGAATTTTCTTTTTTTACTTGCGGGTGTTCGATAAAAAGCTGGGCTACATCCTGATTTTTTACGGCTTCTATATACGGATCTTCTGATATTTTGCGCAATGCACTGGCCAATGCCAATGGGTTTCTGGTCATTTCAGCGGCACCGGCATCTGCCATGTATTCCCTTTTCCGGGAAATACCAAACCGTAATAAAATTGAAATAAAATATGCAAGGGCAGTAATTACAATTGCCACCAACATAATCACGCCATTATTATCCTTACTATCCTTTGACCGGCTTCGTCCGCCGGAAAAAAAGAAAGACCGCATGGCGACTTGGCTCAAAAATGCAAATATCCCAACAAAAACGATAGAAACAACCAACAAGCGCACATCCCGATTTTTAATGTGTGTCAGTTCATGAGCAATTACGCCTTCCAGTTCCGCATCCTCCAATTTATTGATAATACCCCTAGAAAGTGTTACGGAAAATGACTTCTCATTAATTCCGCTCGCATAAGCATTCAAGGAATCATCTTCGATTACAAATACTTTTGGCATGGTCATACCTTGGGAAATACATAAGTTTTCCACTAGATTATATACCCTCATGTTGTCTTTTCTTGCTAAGGGCATAGCTCCTGTTGCCGAATTTATAATTGCAGTATGTGAAAAATACGCAATCAGGAACCAAATTATCACACCTACCAAAACTAATGGAACCGTTTGCCCAAAGGCTGCATTGACCATGCTTTTGTCCTCAGTAATAAAAAACAAGAAAGCATATACCATTCCCAACAACAATAAAGGAAAGGCGATGAGTAAGAAAACGGAATTCCTATTATTGCGGCTTATTTGTGATTGGATGCCGACATAAGACATGGTAAGGGCAGTTTTGGATAAAATGAAGAATGCAGGCAGTTTTATTTATTCAATACAACCGCCTGCAATGAGAATAGTGTGATACTAAAAATTAATTTGCGGTGGTTCTTCCATTTTTATTTTTTGGTCAGCAGTCAGTTCATACATCGGCTGGCGCGTGAAACCAAATTTATTGGCAATCAAATTAGTTGGAAAAGATTCAATGCTTGTGTTCAACTCTTTGGTTGCGCTATTGAAATATCTTCGGGAAGCAGCTAATTTATTTTCAATATCCGAAATTTCGCCCTGCAATTGCAAGAAATTCGTGTTTGCTTTCAAATCAGGATAAGCTTCCACTTGCACCCGTAAGCCTTGAAGGGCTTGCGTCAGCTGACTGTCGGCCTGCATTTTTTCGTTAATGCTGCCGGCACCCATTACGGCGGACCGCGCTTGCGTTATACTTTCCAACAATGTTTTTTCATGGGTGGCATAACCTTTTACGGTAGATACCAGTTGGGGAATCAGGTCGTTCCTTTGCCGCAATTGGACATCGATATCAGCAAACGCATTTTCACGGTTATTGCGATAACGCACTAAACGGTTGTATAAACCTACCAGCCAAATGACAACCAACACAATCAGGACAACAATTACAAGTACGGACATAATTTTATAATTTTAGTGATACGAATATAAGGGATTATTTTACAATAAAAAAATATTTACCCAGTTCTACCCTATTTCACTTTCCACTTTCAAAGATATTTCTTTTCTGACAAAACGCTTGTCATTTCTTATAATTCAACAGAAAATCCACGATCATCCGCAATCCATAAGCCGTTCCGCCGCTTGGCCGGTAATCTTTATTCGTGATATGATGCGAAACTCCGGCAATGTCAAAGTGCATCCAGGGGTAATCTGTAAAATGTTCCAAAAATTTACCTGCGGTGATGGCGCCGCCAGTTGGACCGCCGATATTTTTCAAATCTGCAATATCCGATTTGATCATTTCCCCGTATTCATCCCACATCGGGAATTCCACCAATCGTTCGTATTGCTGTTCGCCACTTTCTTTTAATTGGACTTTAGTTTTTTCCTGGGCATTCCCCATGCAAACAATGCCTACATCGCCAATAGCACTGGAAGCGGCGCCGGTAAGGGTTGCAAAATCCAATACTAATTCCGGCTGGTATTTTTTGGCATAATGTAAGGCATCAGCCAATACCAACCTTCCTTCTGCATCGGTATTCAAGACCTCGACAGTGGTTCCGTCATACATCTTAATGACATCTCCGGGCACATAAGCGTTTTGTCCGGGGCGATTTTCAGTAGCTGGCACTAATGCGATTAAATGAATGGGCAAATCCAATTGACCGGCAACGAACATGATTCCGGCCACTAACGCACCACCGCTCATATCACTTTTCATGCGATCCATGGAATTGGCAGTCGGCTTCAAGCTCAAGCCTCCGGTATCATACACAATCCCTTTTCCCACTAGAACAATCGGGCTTTTATTAATGGGTTTGGACGGACGATGTTCCATAACCGTGAAAGTCGGTGGTAAAATGCTGCCACGGTTGACCGCTAAAATCCCACCCATTTTCATTTGTTCTATCTTCGCTTTTTCCAATACCGTTACCCGGAAACGGCCTTCTTTTCCGAGCTCCTGAAGATCTTTCGAAAATTGTTCTGCCGTAAGATACTGCAATGGTTCATTCACTAAATTACGCACATGAAATATGGCATCTGTGACAACCTGGAGTAAATTCAAGCTTTTAGGCGTAATGCTTTCTTTGTCGAAATAGATATTTCCCAAGCTATTTTTAAGCTTTTTGGCATCTGATTTATATTTTAGGAACTGATAATTCGCCAATGCCAAACCTTCGGCAAAATGAAATGCGGCTGATTCGCTTGCGCTGCGGTTGCAAAGCGTTAGTTCCGTAGATTTCAATTTGTTGATCACTGATAAAAACTGCGCAGCTTGCCTCCTTATTGCTTCCGCATTTTGTACATTTATCTCATTTTTATCCAAAAAAATAAGGAAAAGCTGATATTCAAACCGATTGAATGCTAAAGATTTTTGACCTGCTTTATGTTGCTTTTTGGCATACTCAAATTCCTCTTTGGATAAATCAATTGTTTTTAATTGAACTGAATCATCAATTAAATAGACCTGTTCCCCTTTTGGGTTTTTCTGGATTTTAAAGAACATAATTTATTATTTTTTAAAACGCTGACAAGATTGATATCCTGTCAGCGTTAAGCGTTATTTCTGTATTTCTTTTATATTAAATGCTTTGCATCATCGCTTTTAAGATTACAGCACCATCCGTATTTCCCAATGAAGTGCTGCAAGCGCGTTCAGGATGCGGCATCATGCCAAAAACATTCCTGTTTTCATTGCAAATGCCCGCTATTTCGTAAGTTGCCCCGTTTGGATTGGCATCTTCGGAAACTTCGCCAGCTTCGTTGCAATACTGGAAAATGATTTGGTTGTTTTGAATCAATTGTTCCAAAGTTTTTTCATCAGCTAAATAACGGCCTTCACCATGGGCGATTGGAATTTTCAAAACGGCGTCCTTTACAGATTTCCCAATTAAATTGTTTTCATTTACGGATTTGATATAGGTATTTTTGCAAGTGAATTTTTGATGGTCGTTTTCCAATAATGCGCCGGGCAATAACCCTGCCTCGCATAAAATCTGGAATCCATTACAAACCCCCAAAACTTTTCCGCCATTATTCGCAAATTCAATGACCTGCTCCATCATAGGGCTAAACCGGGCCAGGGCGCCGCAGCGTAAATAATCCCCAAAAGAAAATCCGCCCGGCAAAACGATGCAATCTTCTTTTGAGAACATGCTCAAATCAGAATCTTTGTGCCAAAGCATAATCACTTCTTGTTTCAACTCTTCCTGTAGGGCATTTTGCATGTCCCTATCGCAATTAGATCCTGGAAAAACGACTATCCCAAATTTCATTATATACTATTTTAAATTTTAAATTTTTTCGACTAAAGGAAACCACTGAACCCAAATAATAACGGCAATAAATGTATAAAAGATCACTTTTGAAATCCATGATTTCCGTTCTTCAAACCAAAGATTTGTAAAGATAAGACTAAAAGGCAATATTGCAGGAATCCAGGCATAAAAGCCGTCCCAAATACTAAAAATCCCTACAATAATACTCAATATAAAAAACACCAAAATAACGCCCCAGGTCTTTTTGACTTGCATCAACATCCTGGAACTGAATACATTAAGGTAATAAAAACCAATAAGCAACAATATGGAAAGCAAACCTAAGGGGATATATGCATTTATTGGATTTCCATGAAAATGATGGAAATTGAAACCAATGGGAATTAACTTCTTCAGCAACAAAAGATTGTCTGATAAAAACAGAATGGAAACCAGAAAATATATTGGCGTGAAAATTCCCAGGAGTGCCATTGCCCATTCTTTTATTTTAAATGGCCGCAAAATTGCCAAACCCACAATAAACAAAAGAAGGAAAATGATATTGGGGAAAACAAAAATGGCTGTGAGCGTAATTAACGCACCAATGTTGAATATCGATTTATTGCCTTCCTGAAGTGTATAGAGCTGAAGTATGTTTTTGAATGCAATCAGCAAAAACCAATTGACTACTGAAAAAGCCGATAAGTAATTCCAATCCCGAAAGAGGCTGCTGACCAAAATAAAACTTAAAGCCGGCAAATAAGAATCATAAGGGAACAAATTAAATTCCCGACTGACCCTATTTATGTAAATAGCTTGCAAAATCACATTGACGATTCCCAAAAAAGTAAAGCCAAAAGCGGCTTTGCCAAAAATAAAGATAAGCCACGCTGCCACACGATCCCAAATTGCCTGATCCGGAAACTGGAGCAAGCCAACTGGATGAGCTAAATAGTTTAACTTCAAAAAAATAGCGACTACGAATAATGCTATAACAGAATACGGACTTGAGGTTCTGAATAATTTGAGCACGCGCGGGAGTTAAAAAATGCTATTTGAATGAACAGCGAAGTTCGTTAAAAGTTTTGGCTTACAAAAGTGAAATTTTTTATGGGTGCATCCCAAATTGTGTTTTTTATATAACAGTTTTCATATTGAGGAGAGGTTAGTTTACTTTAATCATATAGTTATCATGCTGAATGTACAGAGCTACCCTACTTAGTGTACGGAGTTACCATGCTTAATGTACGGAGTTACTAAGCTTAGATTTACCTATTTCCTTGTACCTTTGTCTACATTTTGACTCAGAAACAATAGGATATATGATTATAACACCGGGTTCCATTAGCACCAAACAATTCCATGCTTATCTTTTAGGCAGTGTTTCGCCCAGGCCTATTTGCTTTGCCAGTACGATTGACGAGCACGGGCATCCGAATTTGTCGCCGTTCAGCTTTTTCAATGCTTTTGGGAGCAAGCCACCGATTCTTATTTTTTCGCCGGCACGCCGCGTGCGGGACAATACGACAAAACATACTTTGCAAAATATACAAGCAACTAAAGAAGTGGTAATCAATGTGGTAACTTATGATATGGTGCAGCAAACCAGTCTGGCAAGCTGCGAGTACCCAAAAGGCATCAACGAATTTGAAAAATCAGGCTTTACAGCGCTTCCTTCTGAAATCGTTAAACCATTTAGAGTAAAGGAATCCCCCGTAAATTTGGAATGTAAGGTGTTACAAATCATTGAAACAGGAAATGAAGGTGGTGCCGCTAATTTAATCATTTGCGAAGTGGTAAAAATGCACATTGACGAAAGGATTTTGGATGAGGACCAACAAATAGACCCGCATAAAATAGATTTGGTAGCGCGCATGGGCGGCGATTATTATTGCCGGGCTTCGGGCGATGCCGTTTTTAAAGTGCCAAAACCGAATATGGAATTAGGGATCGGAATTGACGCGCTTCCTGATTTCATAAAAAACAGTACTATATTAAGTGGCAATGATTTGGGCTTGTTAGCAAACTGCACAAAAGCACCAAAAGCGGGGAAAGCGGAAGGCAGGCTCATCGAAATTATTCAAAATAACGATTCAAATAAAGCACTTTTAAACAGGGAGCTACAAGTTTATGCAAAGGAATTATTAGCGGCACATGAAGTGGAAAAAGCATGGCAAGCCCTGTTATTAATGGGGGATGTTTAGGAAAGATTGATGGTTGAATGAGCGTCAAAAATTAGAACTTAACCACAATGACACAAAGATTCCCACAATGGATACTAGGACTTGGTGAGCTTAAAAAAAATTCTATAATCCATATTGGCTTAGCATCTTTGTGCCTTCGTAAGTAAAAAACTTATGGGCCTTTGGGAAAACTTTGCGTCTTTACGTGAAACCCACCGCGCTATTTACCTTTTTTCAAAAAATCAGCCAATTCTTTTTTGCTACTGTCGCTTATGAAAATATCTTTCAATTGCACTGCTTTTTCTTTATCGTAAATTTTAGGATAAACCACTTTGATAAATTGCATTTTAGTGTCGTCAAAAAAGAACCAGTTTGAAATTTGTGCCACATCTGCCGTACTGATCTTATCGCCGATATAACGGTTGGCAACTTTTAATTTTTCATTGTCGGTCGTTACTTCATCCATCGCTTTTTGAATGGTTTGTAATTGCGGACTTAAATCTGAAGTTGTTTGTTCATTGGAAATATCCATCACATTCTGATTATCCTGAATAATTTGCGGACGATAAGGATCGACCGGAGGTTGTGATGGGACATTGGAAAGTGTGCTTACTTCTTTCATAAATAATTTCTTATTGTTCACATCCACGATTGCGTCATAATTCGACCCTCGTTTTACTTTGATTGTACCGCTATAGACTAATTCTGCTTTTCCACCTTTTCCATCAGCATAAGGACGAAACCGATATACAATGATGTGTGGGCGCTTTCCAGGAATATCGCCAATAATCAAAGCTGTGCCTATTTTATCAAAATCGCGATTATTGATCACTACTTTCAAAGGCGTTCCGTCGCTCAGCCGCAGGCGCAAACTGCTTCTATTGCTTTGGGCAAATAAAGAGAAGGAGAGCAGCAATGCGCAAAAAAGCAAGAACGATTTTTTCATGACAAATCTAAAATTAGCAAACCCAAATTGAGTTTTGGTAAATATAAGAACAATGAGCTTTAGATTTTAGGAATAGGCTAAAGTTTAAAATCAGGATAAATAAATGATTTTGGTTTAATTAAAAAAGTGTATTACCTTTGGCTAATACACGCAATGCGCTCGAAAGGGTGCATTGTGTGTTTTATTTTATTATAACGAACCCAAAAATTAAGAGTATGTCCACAATAAATTATGTTACCCAAGAAACCTTGGATCAAATGCGTGCTGATTTGGCTGTAATGAAAACAACTGGTCGCGCTGCAATTGCAGAGGCCATTGCGGAAGCAAGGGAAAAAGGTGATTTAAAAGAAAATGCAGAATATGATGCCGCCAAAGAGGCGCAAGGAATGCACGAAGCAAAAGTTGCGCAGCTGGAATCTGCGGTAATCAATGCCCGGGTAATTGATATGAACGATGTTGATATCAGTAAGGTTTCCGTATTGAGCAAAGTAAAAATCACAAATTTAAAAACAAAAAAAACATTTGAATACCAAATCGTTTCCGAAAGCGAAGCGGATCTTAAATTGGGGAAGGTTTCGGTTGCATCCCCCATCGGCAAAGGTTTGATTGGCAAAGCAATTGGCGAAACGGCGGAAGTGAATGCCCCGTCGGGCATCATCAAATTCAAGATTGTGTCTATAAGTATTTAAGTGTGTTTTTAAAATAAAGAATCATGAGTGTCTTTTCAAAAATAATCGCAGGAGAAATCCCATCTTACAAAATAGCGGAGAATGATCATTTTTTTGCTTTTTTGGATATCAACCCTTTAATTAAAGGGCATGTTTTGGTAATCCCCAAAGCTGAAGTCGATAAAATCTTTGATCTTTCCAATGATTACCTAAGCGAGTTTTTGATTTTTGCAAAACCAATTGCCAAAGCAATTGAAAAGTCTTTTGATTGTAACCGGTGTGGCATAACGGTTATAGGCTTGGAAGTGCCACATGCGCATATGCATTTAATGCCCATCAATAATGTGGAGGACATGAATTTTCAAAAACTGAAATTAAAACTGGATGAGGAAGAAATGAAAACGATCCAACAAAAAATAATTGCCGAATTATAAAAACATACGGCAATAAAAAAACAGCAATTCCAACTTGCAAAATAGTGGATTGCTGTTTTTTTTTATTATCAGATCGATTACCTTACAACAAGACAATCAAACTTTTAACGATAGACACCAAACGAATGGCATCATAAATCCGGCCTTCACTTGCTCCCTGCTTTTTTACAGAAGCTTCATGGGAAGTAATGCACATTTCGCAATTGTTCAATGCTGAAAGAGCCAAACTCACCAATTCAAAAAATTCCTTTCCTAAAACCGGGCTCATCATGATACTCATCCTGAATCCGGCTGGTGTATTGTTATAATATTCATTATCAGGAAAATAATGCCTGAAACGATAAAAAATATTATTGGTATTCATCAAAGATGTACAGGCATGTATTTCTGCGATTTCCGCATCCGTAGCTTGTTCTTGTCGCGCCAATGCTTCAAATGATTGGATCAGAATAGCGGATTGGTGGTTGACGGCTGTTGCCAATGCCAGTAGATATGCTTCTTTAGGATTTAAATTCTTACTCTTTTTGAGTACCGTACTCATATTTAATTTTAAATCTTTGAGATAACGGCTTTCCGTATTGGCTAACAATATCAATTGTTCGCTTTTATAATCTTGTGGGATTAAAAGATCTTCATAAAGACCTTGTATTGTTTCGTTCATATTGTATTCTTTTCATTTAAAATGAAGAGGTCAAAATTTTTATTTTTGACCTCTTCTATATTCAACACTTTAATAATGGATCTTATGCGTTTTCTAACTGAGTAGTTAAGGTTTCTTCACCTTTTTTCCAGTTGCAAGGGCAAAGTTCATCCGTTTGCAAAGCATCCAAAACGCGCAATACTTCTTCCACATTCCTACCAACGCTAAGGTCATTTACATTTACCCAGCGAACAATGCCCTGAGGATCAATTATGTAAGTAGCACGATAAGCAACCTTTTCATTCTCTTCCAAAATGCCTAATTCTTCAGCCAATGATTTTGAAGTATCTGCCAACATTGGGAATTTCAATCCTCTTAAATCGTCGTGGTCATGCCTCCAAGCAAGGTGTACGAATTCTGAGTCAGTAGAAGCGCCAACTAATACCGTGTCGCGGTCCGTAAATTCACCTGCATTTTTATTAAATTCAGCGATTTCGGTTGGGCAAACGAAAGTGAAATCTTTTGGCCACCAAAACATAACCATCCATTTGCCTGCATGGATTTCATTACTGATTTTTTGAAATTCATTTCCTTTTTCAATGGAAACGACTGCTTGCTTGTTAAACGCAGGGAAAGTACTTCCTACAGAAACACATTTGTTGTTCATATTATTTTGATTTTTTAATTAATTTGATAATGCAAATATCGGAAGTATTTGAGAGAAAAAAAGACACGAATAACTATAACAATATAGTCATAATCTATTTGTATTGATAGAAGATATAGCTATTATCTATCAATAAAATTGTGTTTGATTATATATTCCCCGATTTGAACGGCATTTGTAGCTGCTCCTTTTCGGAGGTTATCCGCTACTATCCAACAGTTTAGCGTATTTTTCTGCGAGAAATCCTTCCTTATTCTGCCGACAAAAACTTCATCTTTACCGGCACTGTTTAAAGGCATGGGGTAAATATTTTCTTCCGGATTATCTTGGAGAATAATTCCCGGCGTTTGAGATAAAAGTGTTTTGATTTCTTCTATATCGAAGTCATTTTTCAATTCGATATTTACACTTTCGCTATGACCGCCCACTACCGGAACGCGAACGGTGGTTGCGGTAACTTCAATAGTTTTGTCACTTAATATTTTTTGCGTTTCCAATATCATTTTCATTTCTTCCTTAGTATAGCCATTTTCAAGGAAAACATCAATATGCGGCAATATATTCATGTCGATCCTATGCGGATAAAAAGATTCATTTGGGATGCCCATCCTTTCTTCCAGTAATTGATCCACACCTTTTTGACCACTGCCCGTAACGCTTTGATAAGTACTGACCACAACTCTTTTTATCCCAAATTTATCTTGCAATGGTTTTAAAACCATGACCATTTGAATGGTGGAACAATTGGGGTTTGCAATAATCAAATCCTCTTTTTGAAGTTGGCTGCCATTAACTTCCGGCACAATTAATTTTTTATTTTCGTCCATGCGCCAAGCGGATGAGTTGTCGATGACGAAACAGCCTATTGCTGCAAATTTTTCTGCCCATCCGAGCGAAACTGTGCCACCTGCTGAAAACAAGGCGATTTGTGGTTTCTTTTCAATGGCTTCTTCTAATGTGCAGATACTATATTCTTTATTTTTAAAAGAGACAGTCTTTCCTTTTGATTTTTCAGAAGCAACCGGAATCAATTCCGTAAGAGGGAAGTCCCTTTGTGCTAAAATTTTAATTATCGTACTGCCCACAAGTCCTGTTGCACCAACTACTGCTACTCTCATTTATTGAATTTAAATAGGTGTTTTTTTTGTATTGACTTTTTTTACCGCATCATTTCTTTGATATCTTCCATTATCCGCTTTGCAATGTTATTGGCAGTTGTTTCCGAATTACTTTCAGAATAAATCCTGATGATGGGTTCTGTATTTGAAGTGCGCAAATGCACCCAATCCATATCAAATTCTATCCTTAAGCCATCTTCGGTATTGATCGGTTGTTTTTTATATTTTTCCGCAATTTTTTTGAATATAGCTTTTACATCCACGGATTCCTCCAGAGAGATTTTGTTTTTGGAAATGTAGTAATCAGGATAAGTACGGCGCAAGGCGTCAATGCTTTTTCCTGATTTTGCAAGGTGCGTCAGGAATAAAGCAATCCCAATCAATGCGTCGCGGCCATAATGCAGTTCCGGGACAATAACACCGCCATTACCCTCTCCGCCAATTATGGCATTGACTTCCTTCATCTTTTTAACCACATTCACTTCGCCTACTGCGGAGGGGAAATACTGTCCGCCATGTTTTTCCGTAATGTCTTTTAAAGCTCGTGTCGAAGACAGGTTAGAAACGGTATTCCCTTTTTTATGACTTAAAATATAATCCGCAATAGCCACTAAAGTATATTCTTCACCAAACAAACGGCCATTTTCACAAACAAAGCACAAACGATCAACATCCGGATCAACGGCAATGCCTAAATGTGCGTTGCTTTTTTCCACGGCACTGCATAATTCCCTTAAGTTTTCGGGTAATGGTTCTGGATTGTGTTCAAACTTTCCGTTTACTTCTTCGTTTAGAACCGTGATTTGATTGACACCCAGTTCCCTTAAAAGTGCCGGCACGAAAGTGGATCCGGTGGAATTTATTCCGTCTAATATTATCTTAAAATTTTTACCCTTAATTGCTTTTACATCCACTAATGGATGCGCTAAAATAGCGTCAATGTGCTTTTTCATGAAAGAATCATCCTCTTTTACAGAACCCAATTGATTGATTTCAGCATAGACAGTGTTGTTTTTTTCTGCTCTCGACAAAAGCTCTTCGCCCATTTCGCCACTAATAAACTCACCTTCGTGATTGAGCAATTTTAAAGCGTTCCATTCTTTGGGGTTATGACTTGCAGTGATGATTATGCCACCGGCTGCTTTTTCCATTTTAACGGCCATTTCCACAGTTGGCGTGGTACTCAAACCTAAATCAATCACTTCAAATCCCATTCCTTGCAAAGTGCTTACCACAAGGTTGCGCACCATTTCTCCCGAAATTCTGCCATCTCGTCCAACAATAATTTTTTGTCCATTTTCATGCTCTTGAATCAAAGAACCATAAGCTGTGGTGAATTTCACAATATCAATTGGGGTAAGTCCAGATCCGGGAGTTCCACCAATCGTTCCACGAATACCGGAAATAGATTTAATTAAAGCCATTTTTATTTAGAATTTATATTCTGCGAAATTAATCGAAAAATCGCAGTTATTTCCTGAAAATTAGAATGAGTTATTATACTATAGCTAAACAGTATGACCGATTCGACTATTCAGCTTAACTTTGATGGAATTCTTTAATTATGTCAGAAACGAAAGCTTGGTTTGAAAATTGGTTTGATTCTCCTTATTACCCAATACTTTACAACAACAGAAACATAAGAGAAGCTGCTTTATTTGTTGAAAATTTAATGAAACACCTGAATCCGCCGGTGCCAAGCCGGATATTGGATATTGCATGTGGCGAAGGTAGGTTTTCACAACAATTAGAAAAATTTGGCCATGATGTCATCGGGATTGATCTGGCAAAAACAGGGATCGACAAAGCAAGGTTGATGGAAAATGACCATTTGCACTTTTATGTCCATGACATGCGCTTTCCTTTTTACATCAACTTTTTTGATTATACCTTTAACTTTTTCACCAGCTTCGGCTATTTTGAACATAACCGGGATCATCTTTTGGCCGCAAAATCTTTTTCTTCTTCCTTAAAGCCTGGCGGGATTTTAGTTGTGGATTATTTGAATAAAACCAAAGCAATCAATGACCTGATTCCGGAAGAAATCATCCAAAGGGGAAATCTTAATTTTCATATTGAAAAATATATAGAAAGGGACAATATAATCAAAGAAATCTCATTGACTGATGAAAATGGAATCGATCATCATTTTAAAGAACAAGTTGCTGCTTTTGGATTGGCAGAATTCATTCATCTTTTTGAACAAACTAAAATGGAACTCGTAGAAACATTCGGCGATTATGAATTGAAGGCTTTCGATGAAAACAATTCTCCAAGGTTAATTATGATTTTCAAGAAGAAGATTTAGGGTGTTTTTTTCTCACGAAGGCACTGAGGCACAAGTCCATTGGGAGTTTTTAAGCACACAGGGATTTTGTTTCACGCGGAGGCGTAAAGGTTTCGCAAAGGCGCTTTCATTTGCAGGATACGAAGCAATCTTTTTTTCTCACAAAGGCTTTGTGTTCTTTGTGAAAATTTTTGTGCCTTAGTGGTTAAGTCATCGATTTGTTTCATGCAGAAGCACTAAGTTTTTACAAAGGTGTTTATCATACCATTTTCAGCAAAAAGAACTTTTTGAAAATAAAATAAATCACGCATCCAATCAAAATACCGATTATGGAACCGCTTAATACATCAATCGGATAATGAACGCCCACATACACCTGTGCATAACAAATGCTTGTTGCCCAAATTGGAAATAACCAAGTCCATTTTTTGAAATAAGGCTTTAAGCTCAACATGAAATAGATGCCGATCGCAAAATGATTGACGGCATGTGAAGATGGGAAACTTGCATTTCCCGGACAGCGATCGACCAATAACCTTACGGATTGCGGAAAATCCTGACATGGTCTTAAACGCGCGAAATGACCTTTCAATATCTGGCTACTGAATTGATCGGAAACTAAAATACAAAGCAATGCCATGAAGACCCAAGGCCAACATTTCCATTTGAATTTAAAGGCCATGAACAAAAACAAACCGGCATAAAGCGGAATCCATGTTTTGGGATAACGCAAAATAGGGAAAATGAAATCACCAAATGAGCTAATCCATTCTCCGTTTACCTTAAAAAACAAATCTTTGTCCCAGAGTTTTAATTGATCTAAAACAGTTAAAGTTTCTGTGGCTAAAAGCATCATTTTGCGAAGTTAGTGCCTTATTTTAAATTCCTAAACCAATTTGTTGGTGTCGGTATGGGATTTCAATATCCAAAAATCCTTTATGGCTTAAATAATTTGCCAGTTTTTGTTGCACTTCGTATTCACCGTGCACTAAAAATAACTTTTTGACCAATTTGGGATCCTGACAGGATAACCATCGGGTCAGATCATGGTAATCGCCATGAGCACTTAGGTTTTCTATTACAGAAACCCTTGCATTTACCTTAAAACGCTGTCCAAAAATAGAAACCTCCTCAGCACCGGCCCTCAATCTTCCGCCCAAAGATTGTGGTTCGCAATAACCCACAATCAAAATCGTATTGTTTGGATTGTCGATATTGTTGGCAATATGGTGCTTTACCCTACCGGCTTCCGCCATTCCTGATGCGGAAATGATCACACAAGGTTCTTTCAGGAAATTCAGGGATTTGGATGCCTGCACATTTTCAATCATGGTCAATCCCGGAAAATCAAAAGGGTCATTGTCCTCTTCCAATACTTTCTGCACTTTGCTGTTGAAGAGCTTAGGGAATCTTTTTGTTGCTTCCGTCGTTTCCAAGGACATCGGACTATCCACGAAATATTTAATTCCGGGTAATCTTCTTTCTAATGAAAACTGATTTAAGGCATACAGTAATTCCTGCGTCCTGCCAACGCTGAATGCCGGGATGATTAATTTTCCTTTTTGTGCAACACAAGTTTTTTGGATTTCCTCAAAAAGCATGGCGTTCGCATCTACAGGAAGTGGGTGCAATCTATCTCCATAAGTCGATTCCATAATAATGAAATCGGCTTGAGGGAATGGTTCCGGTGATTTTAAAAGTGTATCCATATACCTGCCGAGATCCCCGCTAAAAGTCAAATGAACAGTTTTTCCGTTCTCCTTTAATTTTAAATTGACACAAGCACTTCCTAAAATATGCCCGGCATCCGTATAAAATAAACTAATTTGGTCATCAATCTCGAACCATTCGTCATATTTTACGGTTTTTAGCAAGGAGAGGACACGCAAGGCTTCTTCCGTTGTATAAAGCGGTTCTACAAAAGGCCGCCCTTTTTTTGCTTTCATTTTATTGGCATATTTCACATCCATTTCCTGGATATGCGCACTGTCTTTCAGCAAAATTTCCGCAAGTGCCGCGGTCGCTTCAGTGCAGTATATTTCCCCCTTATAACCTTCCTTAATCAGTTTGGGCAATAAACCAATATGATCGATATGTGCATGGGAAATAATGACAACATCAATATCGCTGGCCGCAAAGCCAAAATCATTATTCAATTCAAAGGTTTCCGTTCCCATCCCCTGGAACATGCCACAATCCAAAAGGATATTTTTATTGTTTGCCAAATGGATGATATGTTTGGAACCTGTAACGGTCCTGGCTGCACCATGAAAAGTTATCTTCATATTATTTATTGATTTATGGACCTTGAAGTTAGTAAATTTTCAGAAAATTTATCGAATGCTGACATTAGATTTATCCTAATCAGAAATCGCAGCTGCTGTCCTTGCTGTATTCCATGAAAAGCGAATACATGAATTTGTTTTAGACCAACACAAAAAATGAGTGAAATTAAAAAAGGGCACCAGTACTGGTACCCTTTTCATTTAAATTTTAAACATACTCGGTTTTAGTCAATGGAAATGGTTTTGTTTCCGGCTAACACGACTTCTTTTTTAGGAAGGGCAACGAATAAAATACCATTTTCATATTTAGCGGAGATTTTTTCGATATCCACTTTGTTGCCCACTTTGAAACTGCGCTTGAAGGAACGGATTGCGTATTCGCTTTTCAAAACTTTTCCGTTTGTTTTGTCGCTTTCTTCATTGGATTCCTTCATCGCTTCGAAGAAAATGACCAATACATTTTCTTCAATTTGAAGTTTTATGGCTTCTTTAGAAAGTCCGGGAGCAACTACTTCCATGTAATAACCGTCTTCCTTTTCCTTGATATTAACGGGAACATTTAGGACATTTTTGTTCCAATCTCCGGAAAATGCGTTTTCACCGAAAATGCGCGCTCCATTTGCACCTAAGATGTCTTCTATGAATCCTGTAAAACCTGCTAAATTCTGATGTTGTCTGTTCATTTTTTGAAATTTTAATTTGTGATTTTCAATTTAATAAACAAAGCGTGTACCAAGAAGAAGCAAGAGACAAAATGTCCTATTAAAATTTAAATTTATGACAAAATGACAAAATACATTCCATTGTTAACCGATATTATGCAAACGCTTGATTATTTCTGACGGATTTTCCGCAGCAAAAACAGCATTGCCGGCAACCAATGCATCTGCACCAGCCCTGATAATGTCTTTGGCATTTTCAAGATTCACGCCTCCGTCCACTTCTATCAAAGCTTTACTATTGGTTTGCAAAATCAATTCTTTCACTTCCGCTATTTTTTTCAAGCTTTGCTGAATGAATTTTTGTCCTCCAAATCCAGGATTTACGCTCATGATCAACACAAGGTCAATATCTTCGATGATATCTACCAAAGAAGAAATGGGCGTATGGGGATTGATAGCCACACCTGCCTTTACATTTTCAGCATGAATCATTTGAATTGTCCTGTGCAGATGCGGACAGGTTTCTATATGGACAGAGATATGATCGGCACCGGCTTTTGCAAAATCAGCAATGTATTTTTCAGGTTCAAGTATCATTAAATGCACATCAAGAACCTGTGTGCTTATGGCTTTCACGGCTTTTATGACCGGGAACCCATAACTGATATTGGGCACAAAACGACCGTCCATCACATCGAGATGAAGCCATTCTGCCTCGCTTTCATTGAGCATTTTGATTTCATCAGCTAAATGCAAAAAATCCGCCGACAATAAGGAAGGTGCTATGATTGGCATAATAAATCTTGTTTCGTTGTTTTTGCAAAATTACGGATGTTTTATCGGTTGGTGCAAACTTGCGAAAATTGATTTCTTTAAATCTTCATGATCATTTCCTTGAAATGAAAAAGAAAACTATATTTGCTTAATGTCCTACCCGAAAAGAAAATCCTTGAATGAAAAAAGCAATACCACATAACGAGCTATTTATTTCCATAAAGGAATTGATTGAACAAAGCAAACAGCAGTTCGCCATAACGGTAAACGCCACTGTTACTTCGCTATATTGGAAAGTAGGCACACATATCAACAATGAAGTGCTAGGGAACAGCCGTGCAGAATACGGGAAACAAATAGTCGCCACACTTTCGAAACAATTAACCGTAGATTATGGCAAGGGTTGGGGAGAAAAGCAATTAAGGCAATGTATGCAGTTTGCTCAGGCATTTGCTCAGGAGGAAATTGTATACACACTGTGTAGACAATTGAGCTGGTCACATATTCGGCTAGTCATGTTTATTGACAATCCTGTAAAACGAGAATTTTACATAGAAATGTGTTAGCTCGAAAAATGGAGTGTCCGGGTTTTTCAGGAGCGCATAAAATCCATGCTTTTTGAACGGACAGCAATCAGCAAAAAGCCAGAAGCCACAATACAACAGGATTTGGATTTACTAAAAAATGATGAAAAATTAAAACCTGATTTGGTTTTTAGGGATCCTTATTTCTTGGATTTCTTAGGCTTGAGCGATTTGTATTCCGAAAAAGACCTGGAATCATCCATTATTGCCGAATTGCAACGGTTTATCATAGAATTGGGCAGCGATTTTGCTTTTATGGCAAGGCAAAAGCGCATCACCATTGACAATAGGGATTATTATATTGATTTACTTTTTTACCATCGACGGCTTAAATGCCTCCTTGTAATCGATTTAAAAATAGGTGAATTTGAAGCAAGTTATAAAGGGCAAATGGAGCTGTATTTACGCTACCTTGAAAAACATGAACAGATGGAAGGAGAAAACGCAGCAATAGGCTTGATACTTTGCACCGGGAAAAGTGAAGAACATGTGGCACTTTTACAGCTCGACAAAAGCAATATTCGCATCGCCGACTATTTAACGGCCCTGCCTTCACAAAAAATATTGCAAGAAAAACTGCATCAAGCCATAGAAATTGCACAACAAAAATTATTGCAAAAAGAACGGGATTAAAGCTTTCGTGCAAAGTATGGCAATAACTAATTTACCGTTCATTTCAAGTCAATAACCGAAAGCATTGTATGTACATTAGAATACCATGGTTGATTTAGCGCCAAGTATTCCATCCTAAAAACAAAAATATTTTGTACCCCTGCAATATATTGCCCTATGACAAGTACGTTATATTTGGCATTCTTTATTTTTGCATTCATCGAACCTTTACCTGACCAAGGTATTATTAATTTGAATTTGACATTAAAACAAACAAAATACCATGAAAGATAAAATCATGCCCTCTCTCTGGTTTGAAAAGGAAGCCTTAGAAGCGATGCAATACTACACATCGATATTCCCAGAAAGTGAAATTATTCAGGAAAATCCTGTTACCGTAGAAGCCAAGTTAACAGGCGTAAGGTTTATGGCGCTTAATGGGCGTACCGATAAGCTGAAGCCCAATGCTTCCATTTCCTTTATGTTAGTTTGTGAAAATAAAGGAGAAATTAATGCTATTTGGAATAATTTATTAACCGAAGGCAGCGTACTCATGGCGCTTGACAGTTATCCATGGAGTACTTATTATGGATGGATTAGTGACAAATATGGATTTACATGGCAATTGTACTTGGGAAAATTAGAAGATGTCAATAACCAGCGAATTATCCCCACACTGATGTTTGCAAATGAACAACAAGGCAAATGCGAGCAAGCAGTTCATTTTTACCAATCTGTATTTAATAATTTTAAATCCTCTGGAATGATGCGATATGAAGACGGGCCGTTTAAGGATCAAGTGCAGCATACCCAATTCATGCTTGACGGATTTACACTGGCTGCAATGGATAGTGGTATGCCGCAAGATTTTACTTTTAATGAAGCAATTTCCCTGAGTATCTTATGCAAGGACCAAAATGAGATAGACCATTTTTGGAATGCGTTTACAAAAGACGGCAAAGAGGTAGCCTGCGGCTGGTGCCAGGATCCGTTTGGGATTAGTTGGCAAATAGTCCCTTACAATACAAAAGAGCTATTATTTGATGCGCCAAATGCGAAAAAGGCTTTTGAAGCTATGATGAAAATGAAGAAAATAATTATTGAAGATTTAAAAAACGCATAGGGTAAAAAAACAAACCTCATTCATCTTATATTTAAGATTATAAAGAAAATTTCACACAAACGCGAATCATCGATTTTAAAAAAAACAAGATATAAGATAATGGCAATTTTAATTTAATTCAACCAGATTACGCAAAGAAAACGCGTAATCTGGATCAACCTCAATTACCGAATTAAAATTAAACCTCCTTTTATTTGAATGACTGAACCATCTACACATCTTCCTGATATAAAATTTGCAAACACCACCATCACATTGTTTTCCATTAAACATTCCATTTTGTGATATATTAAAAGAGCGGAAGCTTTTGCATTGCCTAAAGGCGCTCCATATTATACCACCATTGATAAGCAGATAAGACTGCTTTTACTTTTCTATTTTGGTTAGTTCCGTAACACTAATGCCGGCCGGGCTTACATCCATTGATTTAATGGCCCCTAAGCCAATTGCTATCCAAACAGTCACTTCAGATGCAAAATAACCCTCAAATGTTTGTGGACTTGAATTGCTAGCGGTGATTACCATTTTATTATGTGCAGTACTGGTATAGCGTATCCGAACACAATCGAAAGTCCCAAGCCCGATTTGGATACGACCCAGGGAGTCAATAATTGTCGGAGAATGCTCTACAGAATAATCCTGTTGAATTTCGGTATCCTCATCATTGCCGGTACCATGCCATTCCCCTACCGTTATTTTTCCCGACACGGTGACATTCAACTGGTCCTTATGCGGAATAACCATTGTCTTCGGCCGTTCCATATGCGTAAACGAAGTATTGAAAGTCTGCTTCATTTCCTCCAAAAGCTGGTAATAAAGCGGGGGCATATTACTCCCTATTGAAATGGTTTTTTCCTTATTGTATTTCCCTTGTGCATAAACAGTCATACCTCCATCAAAAAGCAGCTCCGAAGCAACCAACTTATAGTCAGAAGAATCTTTGACCTCGGTCACATGCCAAATATAGGCTGTCCCTAGTCCGTCACCTTCGGTTATGGTGTAAGTGAGCTTCATGCCTTTTGTAGCGGCAAGATAACCGTTTTCATCCGGCGTAAGAGGATTCGATATATCATCAGGCACCTTTTGATCCTTTTTATTACACGAAGTAAAAACGGTTGCTCCTGTAAGCAGCAGCAAGATAAAGAATGAGTTATAATTTTTGCGTAACATTTTATTGACATTTAAAGGTTAAGAAATTAGGGCTTATATTTATTCATGATATTCTATAGTTACTGCATTGTCGCCATTAAACCTATCTACGGGCATAAAATCAATAAGGGGCTCCCTTTCATAATCAGTCCCATTTACAGAACGGTTATGTAGCAATAAAGGAACATCGCTACCATTATTTCGGTAAAATGCCTGTATCTTATAGCGTCCAATAGGAATGTCTTTGATAAGATAATAGTCTTGCCAGTGTGCATCTCCAAAAGCTATACTCAGATTTTCGCCGGTAGTGCCATCAATCAGCGAACCTACCGGACTAAGCTTTATCCGAATGTTTTCACGACCCGGAATAGTAGTGCCTACTCCTGCATCTACAGCAATGGTACCGCCATAAAAAGTGCCGCTCTCACCGGGAATGCCGCCGGTCAGCTTCCATGTAAAATTGCGTACTCCGCCATTCCCATCAAAGCTTTCTGTATTGTCAGGCGCCAACTTCAATGTATAAGTGCGGTCATTGTATAATTGCTCAATTGTAGCAGAGGCCTTCCATACGCCCTCCGCCATTTTTATTTTATAAGTACCATCCGTACCCGTAGTACCGTGGATATAAGAGGCATAGAGAATAGTGTTGTCCAGCAGGATTTCTGCACCGGTAATAGGTGTTCCTTTTGCATTTATTGCTTTTCCAGTGGCATAGCCTTTCTCTGCCTGCCCCTCTTTACTCGTTATTGCGTCTTCCTTTTTGCAGGAAGACACAATAGTACCTAAGCATACTAGAAATGTGAAGGCGGTAAATACATTTTGTGTTTTCATAAAAATACAGATTTTAATTAAAAAATAGTGTGTGTTCTTTCGTTTTTTTGCTTGCAAAGAGATTTATATGATTAAGTTTTGACCCATTTCTTCTTCGATTATCTGATCAATCTGATAGCAATCGGATAACGATAGCTTTCCCCATTATGTGCTTTGATGGCGGCAAAGACACTGAAAACAATATCAGCCAGCCAAACCAGCAAGATAAGCAGCGCACCAATCAGCACAAAAACCAAAATGAAGCATATAAAAAAGGCTATGCCAATAGTAATCTGGAAATTAAGTGCTTCTTTGGCCTGTTGGGTCAAATAGCTGTTTTCGTCTTTTTTCATCAGCCAGATAATCAAGGCCGGCAAAAAGCCAAAGAAGATACCGCCGGCATGTGCGCACACGGCCATTGTTTTTTCATTATCCGCTATTACAGCATTAGGGATCTTGGGTGTTTCGGGAATATTTTTATCAGCGTACTGTTCCATTTTTTGATTTTTTAATTGATGAATTATTATTGAGCTGTGTAAGTCATGCAGGCAACTCTATTAACCAGGAATAGGAGCTATATCTTCACAAATTCCACCCTTCGGTTATTGGCTTTTCCTTCTGGTGTATCGTTTTTATCCATCGGTTTTGTTGCACCCAAACCTTTGGTCACCATTCGGCTATTATCTACGCCCATGCCTGTCAGTGCTTCTTTTACCGCATCCGCCCGCTGCTGCGATAATTTCATATTCGCCTCAGGACTACCATCACTATCCGTATGGCCGTCTATCTCAAACTTCAAATCCCCATGATCCTTCATCAGTTGGGCAATTTCATTGAGCGCACCCATACTTTCCGGTTTTATAATTGCTTTATTGACATCGAATAAAATACCGTGCGTAATGAACTTACCATCGGTTACAATCTTGTTGTATTTATCGGAACCTCCCGCCGCCAACCTAAAATTCTTGATTTTGAAACCGTAGCGGCCATCCGTTCTGACAGCCATTTTTCCTGCGCCATTAGGGATGGTATTGGATGCCGCCACACGGTATTGGTTGATGTAGGCTTTTGCAATGTTACCCCGCACATAAAGTGCTACATGATGCCATATATTATTTGTGTTCAGCGCAGTTTTCAAGGCTTCGTTTACCACCGCTCGGTTTGAGCCGTGCTTTCCCAGATAGATATCCGTGTTGGAGTGAATGGTAAAATCATACAATCCGTAACCATCGTAATTACCATCCCCTCGCCCATAAAATTGAATTTTAAAGTCATTGACCTGGTCAAAATAGGATTTATCATTCTCATACATCAGGTCAAATTCAACTGTAAATTGATCCGGCAGGTAATTGTCCTGCGTCATCAAAGGAGTGATGGTCACATAGCCTCCTTGATCTAAATGCAGGATTTTTTGCCCTTCATAACTTTGTATTTCCGCATTGCCTTTATGTATGCCAAAACGGGCGGGCAATTCCGCATCCGATTCCCGGCTCAGGTCAGGTTGGAAGATAACCTTGTCGCCTGATACAAAATCGTAACTTTTATAATCCGTCTTGACAATTGGCTTGTCATTTTTACTTTTAACCTCGCTTCCCGTTTCGTTTGGCCGGGCAGCTTTTCCCTTGTCTTTAGCGGTACCCAGCGCTTCGTCCTTTGCCTTGTCCATTGTTTTTTCGGTAGCATTTCCTGCTTCAAGAACCACTTTATTTTCAGCGCGGTTTTGCACTTCATTTTTAACGCGATTTAAAAGCTGTCCATGCGTCGTTGTAGCAAGCAGGGAGCAGGAAAATATCACCAAAATGCCACAGTGTAAAAAATTGAATCGTTTCATGATTATATTTTAAAATTGTTTTTAGAAGCCTATTTTCATTGTCAAAGGTCTTACAGATCAAAGTACTGGACAATCCTGTAAACGGGGATTTTTTGAATATCCACGAAAAAGGGGATTTTTTAAAAAGGCTTGCATTACCGGTTAATTTTGCGGAATTTTGAAGTAAAGTGTATCGCTGTGCATTATACTCGCTTACTTTTTTTACTTAGTTACAGATGCCAATCCTTGCTTTTGATGCTGGCGGTGTTGGGCTTTTTCTTAACCGCATCAGCGCAAAGCCCGGTTTTGGACAGCCTGATTCAGGAAAGCAATAAGTATCCGGAAAATGACACACTTCACTATAAATTGGATTTCCAATACGCCATGTATTACTATGGAGCATCTAAAGAAGATAGTGCCACAATTTACATTGAGCAAGCATATCGCCGCGCGAAGCAAATGCATTATACAGACGGCTTGGCCGATTACCATCATTTCATGGCAGTAGCAAGCAAGAAAAAGCAGTTGTTGGATTCGGCTATGCAGCATTCCCGAATGGGATTAAGCTGGGCATTGCAAGCTGCGGATAAAGAAAAACTGGCCTTTGCCTACAATGACCTAGGAAATATGCACATTTATTTCGGGAAGGGAGATTCTGCGATTGTTAATTTATTAAAAGGGCTTCCGATAGCAGAAGGATGCAAGAATTCCCGTTTGGCTTGCAATATTGCATTCAACATAAGTGCGGCATATAACATGATGGATAACCATACTGTTTCACGGGATTATGCCCGTAAATCATATGAGATAGCAGCATCGATCAAGGATTCTACTTATATGTTTCATAGCCTTTATAACTGGGCAACACAAGAGTCAATGCTGGAGCATAATGATACAGCTTTGCGTATGTTTGAACGATGCATTGAGCTTGCACAAAAAATAAATTGTGACGGATGCGTGGCAGATGTTTATAATAATTTGGGCGAAATCCTATATAAGCAGCGGAATTTTATCCAATCATTACAACAGTATGAGAAAATGGCGCGGATCGTAAAAACACTTCATGATCCGCAATACGATCTGTATTTATATATGAATAGGGGCAACACGCTTACTGCCTTGGGAAAATATGCCGCGGCAAAGGAAGATTTGGTCAAGGCACAAGATATTGCGATACAACTAAAAGCCAATTTTGAGTTGAGCCAGATATTTATGTGCCGATCGGAACTGGCAGAGCAAACAAATAATTTTAACGACGCACTCCTTTATTGGAAAATGGCGGATTCATTGAAAGCAATGATGGCTACGGATCAATCGCTCAATGACATTCACCGCCTGGAAATACAATACCAGACGGCAGAAAAGGACAGGTCTATTGCAGAACAAAGAGCGAGCTTGGCAGAGCGGCAAGCGGCTATTCGGAAGAAGGACATGATTAACGCCGGTCTTTTTATCGGGTGTTTGTTATTGGGAACCATTGCGGTTATGGCCTATAGAAATGTGCGCCATCGGCAGCGCCTCTCTGCAAAGGAGCGGGAGCTGCATGAGCAAAAAATAAATGAATTGGAAAAGGAACGCCAATTGGTAGCTGCGCAATCCCTGATGAAAGGTCAGGAAGAAGAACGAAGCAGGATGGCGCGTGATCTCCATGACGGTGTGGGCGGATTATTGTCAGGTGTGAAATTAAGTTTATCCAATATGAAAGGGAATGTATTTTTATCAGCAGAAAATGTAAGAGCCATAACAACCATTATCGGGCAATTGGATAGCTCAATTACGGAATTGCGCCGTGTATCGCACAACATGATGCCCGAAGCATTGATTAAATATGGCTTAAAGGAAGCACTCGAAAATTATTGCGAAAGCATTGACCAGTCGGTTACCCTGAAAGTACGGCTGCAAACCTACGGCTTGGAACAACGCATGGAGCAGGACACGGAAATTATCCTGTACCGGATCGTGCAGGAATTGTTGAACAATGTGATCAAACATGCGGCAGCCACTCAGGTATTAATTCAATTGGTAAGGGAAACAGATAAGGTTACGCTTACTGTAGAAGATGACGGCAAAGGTTTTGACAAAAATAACCTGGACTACAAAAATGGGGCCGGACTGCGGAATATACAAGCAAGAGCGGGTTATTTAAATGGCGTTATGGATATCCGAACCCGGCCCGGCGAAGGTACATCAGTCACTATTGAAGGAATTCTTAATTAAAATTACAAGCCTATGATATCGGTTTTTATTGTTGATGACCATCCGGTCGTGATAGAGGGATTGAGGTCCTTGATTGAAAAGCTGGAAGGGCATATCGTTACCGGAACCGCATGCAATGCTGTGGATGCCATCAACTTGTTGAAGGTCACGCCTGCTGATGTATTATTGCTGGACATTAATTTGCCCGATATCAGCGGCATCGACCTGTGTAAAAAGGTGCGTAAAGAATTTCCACAAATAAAAATTTTAGGTATCAGCACATTCAGTGATCGTAGCTATATATCCCGTATGATTGTAAATGGGGCATTGGGCTATTTAATCAAAAGCGCTTCTGCCGAAGAGATTGCCGAAGCCATAGCCTCAGTGATGCAAGGCAAGTTATACATGAGCCTGAACATGGAACATTTGCTGCGTCCGCTGTCCGTAACATCTTCAAGCAGCTTACCCGAACTTACCAAAAGGGAAAAGGAAGTATTAAAGTATATTGCTGATGGCTTGACGAATAACCAGATTGCTGAAAAGATATTTGTAAGCCCTTCCACAGTGGATACCCATAGAAAAAACATGCTCACTAAATTACAAGTAAACAATACCGCTGCGCTTATACGGCTAGCTATGGAGAACGGGCTGATATAAGCCGAGTGTTATATTAATGGCTGCTCGCGGCTTTGAGAGCAATAATTGCTTGGAGCAGAAAATAATGTTGAATAAAAACCACAAAACCATAAGTACTTCAACAGCGTGGCACTTCGGAGGATTTACCCAAGTCCTGAGTAATAAGATTACTGGTGCTAAAAGAAAATTCCGGATATCTTCGGAGTCAAGCATTGCTTTACATTGACATAGGTCAATGTAATTTATTATCACACCTCATTGGTGCACACTTGCAACCCTAGTACCTTTGTACAACAAAAAAAGAAAAGATTTTTAAACACTTCCCGGCATTTCTTTTATATAAATATTCGGATTCAAAAATTAAAAAATTACAATGGAAAACAGGAGAAAATTAGGGAAGTCAGATTTATTCGTATCGCCGTTAACTTTTGGCGGCAATGTTTTTGGGTGGACGCTAAACCAAACGGAGTCTTTTAAAATATTGGATGCCTTTGTAGCAGCAGGATTCAATTTTATAGATACGGCAGATACCTATTCCACATGGGTTCCCGGAAACAAAGGTGGCGAATCAGAAACCATCATTGGAAATTGGTTGAAGAAAAACGGCAAAAGAAAGGAGGTGCTCCTTGCAACAAAACTTGGCGGCGATATGGGAGAGGGCAAAAAAGGATTGAGTGCCAGGTATATCAAAGAGGAAGTAGAAGCTTCATTAAAAAGATTGCAAACAGATCATATCGATTTGTACCAATCACATTACGATGATCCCGAAACGCCGGTATCTGAAACCATGACTGCATTCAATGAATTGATCAAAGAAGGGAAAGTACGCTACATCGGCGCATCAAATCTGACCGCTGAAAGAATCAAAGAATCTAATGATTTTGCTCGAAAAAATAATTTGCAACCTTATGTCAGCCTTCAGCCCTTATACAATTTATACGACAGGCAAAAATTTGAACATGAATATCTGGAATTGGCTGTGGATGAAGATTTGGGCGTTATTCCCTATTATTCTTTAGCAAGTGGTTTCCTTTCAGGGAAATATCGGAGTGATGCAGATCTGAATAAAAGCCAACGGGGACAGGGAATAAAAAAATACATGGATGAAAGAGGATTGAGAATATTAGCTGCGATGGATAAAATAGCTAAAGAACAAGGCGTCCCTTTGTCTCAATTAGCCATTTCCTGGTTACTTCACAAGCCAAATATCACATCACCGATCGTCAGCGCTACTAATGAAGAACAATTGAAGGAATTGATTCATGCAACCACTTTGCAATTAAGCAAAGAGCAAATAAATGAATTAGATGAGGCAAGCGTTTATTAATGCAGGTTCATTGAAATATGAGCTATAAGTCGTGAACAAAACGAATTTTCAATTAAAATTAAACTCAATGGAATTAGGATTAATAACATTTGCAGACATGCAGCCGGAATCACTTTCGGGGCGGGCAATCAACACACATCAACGCATCAAGGATTTGATGGAAGAAATTCAATTGGCAGACCAATTGGGATTAGATGTTTTTGGCATTGGCGAGCATCACCGCCCGGATTATGCGGTATCATCACCAACGACCGTCTTGGCCGCGGCGGCAGTTCTAACTAAACAGATAAAACTCTCTAGTGCAGTAACAGTGCTTAGTTCGGATGATCCTGTTCGTGTATTTCAGCAATTTGCAACCATTGATCATTTATCCGATGGACGCGCAGAAATCATGGCGGGCAGAGGTTCTTTTATAGAATCTTTCCCCTTATTTGGATATGATTTGGAAGATTATGACGAACTGTTTACGGAGAAATTGGACCTGTTAATAAAGCTCAATAAAACTGAAAAAATTACCTGGAAAGGAAAGCATCGTGCGTCTATTGATGGCCGGGGTGTTTATCCCAGACCTTATCAGCACTCAATCCCTATATGGCTTGCAGCCGGTGGCACACCTGCATCTGCGGTAAGGGCGGCAACGCTTGGTTTACCTTTGACCTTGGCAATCATTGGCGGAATGCCCGAACAATTTGTACCGTTTGTAAATCTCTATAAAGAAACTGCAAAGAAAACCGGGCAGAATATGAGTGCCCTGCAATTGGGCATCAACAATCATGTTTATATTGGTGAAGATTCCCAAAAAGCGGGCGATGAATTCTATCCTTATTATGCAACCATGATGAACCGCGTGGGCCGCGACAGAGGCTGGTCGCCACTTACACACCAGCAGTTTGATAACTCGCGTTCTTCAAAAGGCGCATTGATGGTGGGCAGCGTGCAGCAGGTAATTGATAAAATCTTGTATGAACATGAATTATTTGGGAATACCCGTTTTATGGCGCAGGCGAGCATTGGCAATGTCCCGCATAAATTGACGATGAAATCCATTGAATTGTTCGGAACCAAAGTAGCGCCGGTAATCAGGAAAGAGATTGATTACAAAAAATAAAAATCAATGAATTCTGTTTGCGATAAAGGCAGGCAATTGTATTTGTACACTGTATTAAAAAAATAAAAAAGAAATTATTCAAGAGATGAAAAAATTATTTAGCGTTAGCCACAATACTAAAAATATAGATTTTGCACTTTTAATTACAAGAATATCCATCGCATTATTGATGCTCACACACGGTCTTCCCAAAATGAGCGGATTTGCAGAAAGCCCTGTCAAATTCATGGATGTATTAGGCTTGGGAACTACCATTAGTTTGGGTTTGGCTGTATTTGCAGAAGTACTTTGTTCTGTTTTTATCCTGCTCGGTTTGGGTACCAGGCTTGCAGTTATTCCATTGAGTATCACTATGATTATTGCTGCATTCCATGTACATATCGGCGACCCATTCGCAAAACAAGAAATGTCATTGCATTATTTGCTGGTATATGTTGTGTTGTTCATTATGGGCAGTGGCAGATATTCATTGGATAGCTTGTTGCGGAAAAAAGAACCCAATTTGTCGAATAGCAATAGAGGAACAGCAAACGCTTAAATATCTAGAACATATTTTACCACCGATAACTTTTAATCAAATTGAATACCAATAAGAAGCATTCAGGAATGAATGCTTCTGTTACTGAAAAAATTTATGACAATATGGGACATACCATAACGCAGAATGAAATTGATTTGGCAAATGAGTTGGTGTTTAAATCAAAAACATAAACGCTCAAATTAATAAGTCACTTTCAAAAAAAACTATTTAATTTAACTACTAAGATCTTTGTGCACTTAGTGCCTTCTTTGTGGACTTTGTGGTTCAATAAAATTGCTAATCAAGGAGGTACGATTGCGGGTAATACCAGAAAAGCAATAGAGGAAAAGACCGGCAAGAAAATAGTAAGCCCCATATCTGCCAAAAAGATTTTGGCAGATAAAAGCAAAAAACTGAAAGGCGAATAAATAAAAGAATTTCTGGGTATATGGGAACAATTAAACAATCCTGATTTCAAAGGAGTCGAATTCGACTCCTTTCTTTTCAAGGCGGGCCGGAACTCATTTACGCCCTCAACTACGAAATGGATTGAACGAACTAATGCAAAAGGAATAATATCAAAACAAGGAAATAACGGCGGTATTTTTAATTAATGCCCCCTCTCACCCCATTCCAAACTTCCTAATAAAATCCCCCGGAGTACAACTATTATGCGCTTTAAATTGCCTCACAAAATAACTCACCGTATTAAACCCACATAAATATGCCACTTCCGAAATATTCACATTAGGATGCAACAACAAATTCTTCGCCTTCACCAAACGCTCCTGAAGAATATATTCACCCGGCGACATATTGCAGGTCTCATCAAACATACGGTACACAGAGCTTTTACTACAGTTTGCCACCTTACTCAAATCCTCCGTTTTAATAGACTCCATCAAATGATTCTTGATGTATAGCTTCATTAGATGCAATTGGTCATTATGAATGAGGTCAGATTGCTCCGCCTTATGTGCTCTTTGTGCACCAATGATCCTGACCAATAATGATTTAAGCAGTAAGTCAGACAAAGTAATATTCTCCCGATCCTGAGTAGCAATCTGCAACAATTCATTGATCGCACGCACCCAGGCTGAATTATTATTAAAATGAAAATTAGTAAAGTCCAGACTCCATGGACCATCCTTAGTAGGATAATGCTCATTAAGAAAAGCTAGTTTTTTTTCAATCGTTTGATTACTGATCAGAATGGTAGCACATTGTACCGGACTTTGCAAACTCGCCTGCGGAAAATCCGCATAAATAATATCCCCTTCTGGCAAGAATAAACTTGTTCCAGGTAAAAATTCAAAAGACTGTCCATCGCTTGCATACACGATTTTTCTACCCCGGATCATACCTGAAATTGACAAACCCTCATATTGAATTTTTACCTGAGTAGAAGATTGGAAAGTTTCAAAAATATTGATCTCAATATCCCCAAATTTAAATTGGGTACGATGCTCCAATCCCGTTCTTAAGTGAGCAGGAGTCTGTAAAGACAATAGATCTATATAATGCGACATAAAAGGAATTGGGAGCGAAACGAGTGTAAAGTTAACATTGTTTTTTTGTAATCGGAGTATTGTGCTATCATCTGCGACGATCGTGGCAGCCATTTTCTATAAGGCCGCTTACCTTTGAATCAAACTAATTAAATACTTAAAATTATGAGCAACATCACATTAGCGCAAGCGCGCAAAGTAGTAGACGCAGCAATTCAAAAAGCAAACGAAATAGGCGTAAAAATGAATATCGCTGTAGTAGATGCCGGAACTAATCTGGTAGCCTTCAATAAAATGGACGAAGCATGGTTAGGTTCCATCGACATTTCACAGAAGAAAGCCCGCACGGCACGCTACTTCAATATGGACACCGGGGCTATCCTGTAATGAAATATCATAGGCCATTGATGAATGCCATCTTGTATGATAAAGTGAAAATAGCCAAAGCGGTAAATGTACAGGTCATTTCCTTAAAAGATGCACCAAAAGGCTATGCTGATTTTGATAAAGGCGCAGCAATGAAATATGTGATTGATCCGCATGGTATGATTCCTGCTTAAAAGATTGGGAAACGATTTGATTTTTAAAAGCGTTTTGCATAACAAGTCAATGAATTGGATAAATCAATAATTGTTGATTTATCCTTTTTTTTTGTTTCGGCTTTATCCGGAATGTCATGATAGCAAATGAAGGAGCTTAGTTTCTATTGGCATTCTAATCATTTTACTGCAAAATACTTTATTTAAGTTAGGATAATCGTTTTACTGCAATCGAATGTTATTTTATCAGTTTTACTGCATGGATAATCGTTTTACTGCAAAATGCTTCATTTGCATATCGAAATAATCATTTTACTGCAATTGGGTGTCATTTTATCAATTTTACTGCACAAATAATCGTTTTACTGCAAAATGACCAATTTTACATGTCAATATAACTGTTTTACTTTTTTTACAGGTATTTTTATTAATTTTACTGCAACAATAATCAAATTACTGCAAAATGGAACTCAAAGCAGCAGGCAACCAATGGTTGAAAAAACACTTTGGTTTGACTAATTATCAATTGACACATCGCTCCTACATTGGCACACGCAATAAAATTGAAGTGTCACTTGATGGAGGTGTGGATGAAATATTCGGACCCAAGTATGCTGCTGACGAAACCATAACTGCCCACCTTGAATTTGCTTTAAAATATGATGACTTCAACCTCGATTTCCTGGCGACAGTATTGGGCAAAACAGATCAGCAGGAAATAATAGGCTACATAACAGCTAACCCTACAGGAAGATATGCCCGAAAAATTGGATTTATTTACGAATGGCTCACAGATAAACCACTCGCATTACCAGTAAAAGTAGGTGGAAACTATGTAGACTTTTTGGATGAGTCCATGTACATAACCGGAAATAAAATCAAAAACAGCCGCTGGCGTGTAAACGATAACCTACTGGGAACAGCCGCATTTTGCCCTATAGTACGCAAAACACAGGCGATATCAGAATCAATAAGCACGAATTTCCATGAGGTCATCCAAACCCTAAAAAAGGAATACTCATCGGAAATATTTAACCGTGCCACCCAGTATCTGTATAGAAAGGAAACAAAATCATCCTATGAAATAGAAAGCGAAAATCCCTCCCTTGATCGTATCAGTCGCTTTATTGCGCTACTGCATGAGGCAGGGAAGCAACCCGTAAAAGATATTTTTAATGAGACAAATCTTACTGCCTTACAGAACGCCATAGTAGATCCCCGCTATAAGCAAACTGGATTTCGTGACTTTCAGAATTACATAGGGCAGAGTAATCACCGTATGGAAGAAATATATCATTATGTATGTCCTCCGCCCGATATAGTACATTCCATGATGGAAGGGTTGATTGCTGTTGAAGCAAAAACAATCGGAAATTCTCCTGTGATCAGAGCAGCACTTATCGCATTTGGATTTGTGTTTATTCATCCTTTCCTTGATGGCAATGGGCGCATACACCGATTTTTGATACACGACATACTCACAAGAGACGGGTTTGTGGACAAAGATGTGATCATACCTGTGTCTGCCCATATGGTCAATAATTTAAAAGCGTACGATGCCGTTTTAGAGGCTTATTCCAAGCCATTGATGCAGCGTATACAATTTGTAAGTGCTGCCAATGGCAGAATTGCAGTAACCAATTCTGAGGAAGTAGTTAGTTATTTCCGCTATCCCGATCTGACCACTCAAGTCATCTTTTTAGCAAATGCAATACGCGAAACTATACAGCACGATCTTTCCGATGAGTTGCATTTCCTCGATCGCTATGATGAATTGAAAAGAGCAATACAGGAATTGATCGATATGCCAGACAAAAAACTGAACGACTTGATCGTTTTTATCCATCAAAACAAAGGCAAATTCCCCAAGCGCAGGAAAAAATATTTTCCCGAAATCTCCCAAAGCGAACTGGAAGGGATAGAGGGTGTCTATGCAATCGTATTTAATGACTGATCGTTTTTACTATCTGCAGCATCCGGGGAAACAATAATATCGCAACGTTTATTAAACAATATTTTTAAATCAGAAAATTGTTCAAGTGAAGAATTTTCGCCAAGCACTCAAGTTTTTAGCGAGTATATTTAGAATATCTGCCATTAGTATTACGACCACTAAGCTAGGTCCTACTTTCTTGTTTACCGTATTAAGCATATAACCAACACAAATCAAGAAACCAATCAGTGCCATTCCCAACCCCAACAAGCGAAGGATAATTATAAGACAATCCATATACCAAAGGTATCCCTCCCAAATAAACACTCACATACTGATTTCTTGGGATGATATTAATATAGAAGCAACCTGCGAGAGAATCATACAAAAAAGCACCCGAAAAAATCGGACGATTGGAATTTAAAAAAGTCTAATATCGTTATTTAAAAAGTTTTTTTTGTTTAGTAATTCCAATAAAAAAAGCAAACAACCAATCGGCTATTTGCTTTTTTAACTTTGTATAATGCTGTTCCTAATAAATTACATCCACTACTTATTTTCCGCATTATAAGACACCATCCATTGAATCCCGAATTGATCTTTGAATGAACCAAAATAATCACCCCAAAACATGTCCTCCATTGGCATTTCTACCACTCCGTTAGCAGACAATTCATTAAATAAACGATCTGCCTCGGTTCTGCTGTCGGTATTTATGGAAATGTAATAATTTGTGCCCGCAGTTACTTTTTGTCCGGCACTTTCCATGCAATCAGAAGCCATTAGCGTATTGCCATTGCCGATAGGTAAGGCAACATGCATAACATAATCTTTTTCGCTTGCCGGAACATCTTTTTCGTAGGGTGTATCTTTCATTTTTTGAATGAATAACTCACCGCCAAATACGGATTGATAAAACCGAAAGGCTTGTTCGGCATTGCCGTTAAAATTCAAATAAGTGTTTATTCTTAGCATGATTATTTTATTTTGATGTGATTAATTTTTTAAGGAGAGGATGACGCAAATACAAGCCGCCCCAGATTAAAAGTGCAACATATACTGGAAATAGGGTGTGGCTAAAAAGTGGATTTTCAACGCGTACATGGGTTGCTACCGCACCACCTAAATAGCCCGTAAGTAGGATGGCACCTATAAAAGCGGTTTTGGAAAATAAATAAAGTAATGTGCTGATTAGTAATATAACTCCCAAAGTTGTAATGACACTTTCCGGATAGCCCAATTCCAATGTACCTTGAATTACGGCTTCTGGTTTCATCAGCTTTCCAATGCTATCAAAAAGCAAAAACAAACCGGCAATTCCACTTAGAACCCAAGATAGAATAAAGGATTTTTTGGAAGATTTCATTTCTGTGTTCATTGGAATAATTCCTTTTAGTTATTAATGAATCAAAATTAAAACAAAGTTGATTCAATCTACTTGTCCTATGACAAGAAATATGCTCTTTGTCCTAATTATTGGAATACAATTCAATATTAATAACATAGTCAAAATGAGACTAATCGGGTGTTTCAATTTGACAATTAGTCTTTTTTATGGGTCAATTCTTTTCTTATTCGGCTTAAGGAGGTGTCTGTCACACCTAAATAACTTGCGATATATTTTAATGGTGCTTGTTGGAGGATTTGAGGATGTTCTTGTTGCAACCGCTCATATCTTTCCGTGGCTGAATCGGAAATCATGGCAATAGAGCGTTGTTTTAATTGAAATAAACTTTGCGCCATCCAGCCTCTTCCCCATTCATTAAAACCTTTGATGGAATGATAAAGTTCTTGAAAAGTGTCTAAATCAATTGCATAGCATTCCACATCCGTCAAAGCCTGAAAGTATTCCATCGTAGGTACCCTGTTGAATAAAGAAACTACATCTATGGCAAGTCCGTTTTCTCCGATGAATCCAGTGGTAATGTCGTTGCCATTATAATCATAAACATAAGAGCGGATCAAGCCTTTTTCTATGCAAAAATAGGCATTGGAAATTTGCCCTTCTTTTAATAAAAACTCATTTTTACTAAAAGAAGTTTTTTGATGTTTACCGATAATTAAATTTAAGTCTTCATCACTTAATAAAGGGTGTTGATACAGTTTTCGCAACATGTTTCGTCAATCAAATTCAGGTAAGTGGTAAATATAAATATTTTGAGCAGCACATTAAGCTCAAATCAAATAATTTAACTTAAATATTTAATATTATATAATTATTCAAAGTTCTTCTGAACTGATCCTTTTGCAACGACGGCTTCTCATTGATGGAACCGAGCGTCAAAAAATCGGCAGCTTGCGAGAGAAGGTATTCTTACCCTATTTCTTTCTACCCTCATCTCAACCGGAGCGGTGTAAAACCCCCAAGACAAGTTAGTGCTCTGTTTGGTAAAATAACAACGGTATGCTTAACATAACACTATAATAAAATAAATCATTGTAGTTGGGTCATTGATGGAGAACATGGAACCCCATTGCTATGAATTGAAAATTATTCCAACAATTTATTAGCTCAGAATTTATTATTTCCTAATTCTTTCAATTTTAAATCCAGCTTTTTGAATCGTTTCCACAATTTCACTTTCTGAAATACCCTTAGCTTTAACGGTTAATATCTTGTCTGCATTAGCAATATCCACATTCCATTCTTTAATGCTTGCTACAGCATCCAAAATTGGTTTTACTTGTGCTATGCAGCCGCCACATTTGATATTCGTTTTGAAAGATAATGTGTTTTCTTCTTCGGTGTCAACAACTTGAGTGTTGTTCATAATTCTTCTTGATTTTTATAGTTTTATAATGCAAAGATCGATAATTGGCCTCTTTGATTGTTACACAATCTTTGATTCTTTTTGTAAATTTTACTTTTTCCATTTTAAACGAAGGCTATTGCTCACAACGCTCACACTGCTTAACGCCATGGCGGCACCTGCAATCATAGGATCGAGCAAGAATCCATTTATCGGATATAATATTCCGGCGGCAATCGGGATGCCAATAACATTGTAAATAAACGCCCAGAATAAGTTTTGGCGAATGGTCGTTACTGTTTGCCGGGACAATTTAATAGCTTCCAGAATTTTATTTAAATCAGAAGATATAATAGTCATTTTAGCCACATCCATTGCAATATCGCTTCCTTTGCCCATAGCAATACTGACATCAGCTTGTGCCAAGGCGGCACTATCATTAATACCATCGCCAACCATGGCCACTACTTTCCCTTGTGCTTGCAGTTCTTTAATAAATGCTGATTTCTGCTCAGGCATTACTTCTGCTTTATAAGTATCAATGCCTACTTTTCGGGAGATGGCTTTTGCAGTAGTTTCATTATCTCCAGTCAACATGTAAACTTCTATTCCTGCACTTTTCAGCGCATTGACTGCTTGTAAAGAGCTTTCTTTTATTTTATCGGAAATAGCTAAAACTGCTAATGCCCTTTCTTGATCTGAAAACCAAATAACGGTTTTGGATTCATCGCTCCATTGCTTTGATTTTTCAATTAATGATTCAGGAATAGGAATATTATTTTCTGCTAATAACTGTTGGTTTCCAACAAAATAATTGATACCATTCGCTTGTGCTTTTGCGCCCCTTCCTGTTATACTTTCAAAATGTGTAAGGGCTTGTGTTTCCGTATTTGGATAAAAATCAACTACGGCACCTGCTAATGGATGTTCTGATTGTTTTTCAATATTCACCAATATTTTTTTCGCCAATTCATCATTTTTCAGCCACAATTCATCTGTTACCATGGGTTTGCCTTCGGTAATGGTTCCTGTTTTGTCTAAAACAATAGCATTCACTTTTTTTGCTAATTCAAGGCTTACGGCATCTTTGATCAAAATTCCTTTTTCGGCAGCTTTACCAATACCTACCATAATTGCGGTTGGCGTAGCCAAGCCTAAAGCACATGGACAAGCGATCACCAATACGGTAGCCAATGCGATCAAGCCTTGTGAAAATCCATTTTCGCCACCAAAAAACACCCAGCTAAAGAATGCAATTAATGCAATCAAAATTACGATGGGTACAAATATCCCTGCAATTTTATCAACTAATTTTTGAACAGGTGCTTTACTTCCTTGCGCTTCCTGAACCATTTTAATGATCTGTGCCAAAAGTGTTTCTGCACCTACTTTTTCTGCTTTGAACTGGAAGCTTCCTTTTTGATTGATTGTGCCTGCAAAAACTTGTTCGTTTTCATTTTTCAAAACCGGGACTGGTTCCCCGCTCAACATGCTTTCGTCCACATAAGAGTTTCCTTTTATTACAATGCCATCTACCGCAATTTTTTCTCCAGGTTTCACTAAAATAATGTCGCCTTTTTGGACATCTTCAATGGATTTAATAGATTGTCCTTCATTTTCATCAATTACGGTTACGGTATTGGGTTGCAGGCCTATCAGCTTTTTGATGGCTGAAGAAGTGTTACCCTTTGCTTTTTCTTCTAATAATTTACCTAATAAAATAAAGGAGATAATAACTGCAGCCGCTTCGAAATAAACATGACCTTCGAGTCCTTTCGATGTCCAAAAACCAGGAAATAAAGTATTGAAAACGCTGAAGATATAAGCAATTCCCGAACCTAATGCCACTAAGGTATCCATGTTGGCAGAGCGGTGTTTGGCTTGCTTCCAGGCGTTGATAAAAAAATCTTTTCCAAACCATAAAACCACCGGTGTTGACAATATCCACATGATTTCATTGGCATAAAGCATATCCATAAAAAACATACCGATGATGACAACCGGAATGGTGACCATCGTTGCCCACAAAGTCTTTTTCTTTAACAGGTTGAATTTTTCGGCATGTATTTCTTCTAATGTCCCAGCTTCTTTGCTGTCATTTTCAATTAATAAATCATAACCAGCGGATTGCACTGCTTTTTGAATTGCTTCGGCATCAATCATATTGGGCAAATATTCGGTAGCAACCGTTGCCGTCGCAAAGTTCACCGAAGCATTTATAACGCCGGGTTGGGCTTTAATCATGCTTTCGACACTGACGGCACAGGAAGCGCAAGTCATGTCCAAGACCGGAAAAGTTTTTTTAACGCTTGCTACACCATAACCCAAATTCCGGATTGCCTGAACGGCTTCTGAAACTGCTGTTTCTTCTTTGACAATGATTACCGCTCTTTGATTGTTGAGTTCTACTTTATGCAATTCTATATTTTTTATTTTTTGTAAGCCTTTGTCTACAATTAGGGCACAATGCTCACTATCAACACCTTCTAAGGGAATATTTATCGGTACATTTTTACCTGTTGTCATTGTGGTATTATTTTATATACAATGCAAAGATCGGAACAATGGTTCAGGTAATGTTACACTTTTGTGGGAATGATTTACATGATTTGGTTGTTTCACGCTAAGAGGCAAGGATTCGCAAAGGCGCAGTTTTTTTACGGCAAAGACAAGGAAACACAAAGTTTGAAAGTGTTTTAAGGTTTAAGAATTTATTGGTGTATCCAAATTTATCCAATTAGGAGTTGCCGATTTTACACCTCATCCAACGGTTTTCTCTTTATTTCCTTGATGTTTTTAAAATAAGTTGGCGTTAATCCCGTTACTTTTTTAAATTGATTACTTAAATGTGCAACGCTTGAATAATTAAGTTTATAAGCTATCTCGCTTAGCGAAAGCTCATCGTAAACCAATAATTCTTTTACTTTTTCAATTTTTTGGGCAATGAAGTATTTTTCAATTGTCGTGCCTTCTACTTCTGAGAAAAGATTGGAAATATAATTGTAATCGTGGTGGAGCTTATTACTGAGGTAATCGGATAAATTGGTTTTTAAATCGCTGTTTTGCTTCTGTACTAATTCAATGATTATTTTTTTGATATTTTCAATGAGTCGGTTTTTTTTGTCATCGATTAGTTCAAATCCAAGTTCGACCAATGTTTTTTCTAAATTGGCTTTTTGTTCAATACCTAGTTCCTTTTCAAGTATCACTTCCCCCAACTCCATATATGTTGGATGCAGTCCCAGTTTCTCTAATTCTGTCTGAACCACCATTATGCATCGGTTGCAAACCATATTTTTTATGTGCAGCTTCGCCATATTGCGAAGTTAAGAATAAAACGATATCCCCAATAGTGCCCTTTCCATTAATTTTACTTACCCATGACAATCTCAGACCCATAGGAGTCTAAGCTTACCATTTTATTCCGGTTTGCTTCCTTACCTTTGCGCAAAAATAGAAAACGCTGTGAAGTCTAAATATATAATTCCGGTTGGTATTGCAATTACTTTAGTTGCAGTTATGTTTTTTTTCGGCAAAACTTCCACGCCTCATAAAGATATTGACCTAACGGCATCGGGTCCAATGAACACTGACCATACACATGCCGAACCTGCCAATTTTGATTCCTTGTTGATGGCGGCAAAAAAGAAACTATCCCCGACGGAGCAAGCAGCGATTGTCGCTGAAGAAAACAGTATAACAAGAGGTGATGTAAAAAATCAACAAATAGTTTCTTATGAGAATTTAGGCAAATTGTGGTTAAAGAAAAATAGCGCAATTGCAGCTTATTATTTTGCGGAATCAGGAAAATTGGAAAATTCAGAAAAAAAGTTGAACTTTGCCGCCCATTTGATTTCCGAGGCATTGCCTGAAGAGGCTGATGAAGGGAAAAAGATGTGGATGACCAATATTGCAGCGGAGAGTTATAATCGTTCTTTGGAAATAAACCCGAACAACGATACAGTGAAGATTGATTTGGCATTGCTCTATGTGAATACAGGTACTGAACCAATGAAAGGGATTCAGCTTTTATTGGGGATTGTGGAAAAGGATCCGAAAAATATCCAGGCGAATGTAATTTTAGGGAAATTTGCAGTAGAGTCAGGACAATTTGATAAAGCGATTGAACGGGGAAATAAGATTCTGAGTTTTGACAAGAATAATTTAGAAGCTCATTTATTTTTAGCGGAAGCATATAAAAGGAAAGGTGAAAAGGAAAAAGCGATTGAATTATTCAGGGCGGCGGAAAAAATCATGGACAATCCTGATTTCAGCAGAGACATTGACGAATATATCAAGAGTTTTCAATAATTAGAAATTCTAATTGGATTTAATATATAAAAATCATTTTTAACAAACAAAATATTACACTATGCCAAGTGGTAAAAAGAGAAAACGTCATAAGATTGCAACACACAAACGCAAAAAGCGTTTAAGAAAGAATCGTCATAAGAGCAGGAAGTAATTTTCTTCAACTCAAGAATCCCTTTATTTATCACTAAATAAAAGGTTATTCTTATTGCTTATATAATTGTTTTATTAAACTCAATGTAAACCCGCTTTCCTGGTATCTACCGGCGTCATCGGGTTTGCATTATTTAAGCATACTGATTAAGGCTGCACGGGTTATTCTCTATATAGATTAGAATAATTCGGGGTAGTATTTGATAGGCGTAAAATTATATCATGATTAAAGAAATGATTATCAATGCGTCGGGAGGTGGTGTGGAAATTGCGCTTTTAGAAAATAAAAAACTCGTAGAACTTCATTACGAACAAACCAATTCGGCTTTTGCCGTCGGTGATTTATATTTAGGGAAAGTAAAAAAGCTGATGCCCGGCCTCAACGCCGCATTCATTGATGTAGGTTATGAAAAAGATGCTTTTTTGCATTATACAGACCTCAGTCCTTATGTGCGTTCCTTATTGAAATTCACTAAAAATGCAATTAATGACAACCATCCCGATGGAATGGACTTTTCCAAGTTTCAAAACGAAACGGAAATTTTAAAAACAGGTAAGATTACGGAAGTCCTGAACCAAAAACCGGAGATCGTGGTTCAAATACTCAAAGAACCCATTTCTTCCAAAGGACCCAGATTAAGTTGCGAGCTTTCCTTTCCCGGAAGGTTTGTCGTATTGACACCGTTCAATAATTTTGTTTCTGTTTCCCGAAAAATCCATTCGGGTGAAGAAAGGAAGCGGCTTCAAAAAATCGTGGAAAGCATCAAGCCCAAAAACTTTGGGGTTATCGTGCGCACGGCTGCGGAAAATAAAAACACCGCTGAATTACACGCTGATTTGATTGATTTGGAAAATCAATGGAAAAATATTCAGAGCAATTTAAAAAATGCAGTTCCGCCAAAACGAGTATTGAGCGAAAGGGCAAAAACAACTTCTATTTTAAGGGATTTGTTGAATGACAGTTTCCAAAAAATCGTATTGAACGAAAAAGAACTCTTACAAGAAACGAAGGAATATGTAGCTCGCATTGCTCCTGAGCAAGAAGATATCGTACATTTTTATTCAAATGGCCAGCCTATTTTTGACCATTTTGGGATTACGCGCCAAGTGAAAGCCGCCTTTGGGAAAACGGTTAATCTGGCTAGTGGCGCATATTTGATCATCGAACATACGGAAGCTTTACATGTAATCGATGTCAATAGCGGAACGCGTGCTGCGGATGGCAACCAGGAAGAAAGTGCCTTAAAAACAAATTTGGAAGCTGCCGAAGAAATCGCGCGCCAAATGCGTTTGCGGGATTTAGGCGGTATCATCATTGTGGATTTCATCGACATGAAATTACCGGACAACAAACGGAGATTATATGAAGTCCTCAATCAATTCATGGCGACCGACCGTGCACGGCATACGGTACTTCCCGTTTCCAAATTCGGCTTGATGCAAATTACCCGCCAGCGGCTAAGACCGGAAATAAATATTACAACTGCGGAAATGTGTCCTTCCTGCAAAGGAACCGGAAAAATTGGACCTTCGATTTTATTAGGCGATGATGTGGAAAAAGATTTCCAATTCCTGATTACCCAAGGTCACCGGAAATTAAAATTAGTGGCGCATCCAATGCTGGTCGCTTACCTGAAGCAAGGTTTGTTTTGGAAAACCACGCAATGGAAATGGTACAGAAAGCACAAAGTTTGGTTGGATTTAGCTGCAGATAACAGCTATCCGATTACTGAATATCATTTCTTCGACAAAGGAACGGATGAAATGATCAAATTATAAAGATATTGAAAGGAGCGGCTGAACTGCCGCTCTTTTTTTGGATATATAAATTATCAAAAAAAACTTAGGGACTATTGATTTTTGAGGATTTTAATTCATAATTATTCCAAAAAACAAGGAAACCGAAAAGCATTCACTTTTCGGTTTCCTTGTTTTTTGAAAGAGTTTTTATTTTACCTCTTCATAATCAATATATTCCCCTTCTCCTTTTCTATAAGGTCTTTCCGGATCGGTTTTATTTTGGCCTTGGTTCATTTGCTTTTTTAACTCATTCATTTTCTGATGGGTCATCCTCGTTAATTTAAGGATGGGCAATACAAACCGTAGAAAAAACCAACGGATTGCCATAAAAATTAGTAGTAACAACAAAATCTTTATCATCAGACAAAGGTACGAAAATTGTAACTTTAAGACTTGGATTTTAAAAATCAACAAAACATTGTGAATGCCGAATTAAGTACTCGAACTTTATTCAATCAGCTTTTTATTCCAAACTATCCTATTTTTGTGTTCATGAACACCAAAATAGTTTTTTTAGGCTCCAAACCCATCGGCTATGATTGTTTGCAGTTTTTAATTGAAAATAAAGATATTTTCAATATAGAAATTAGCGCAGTTGGCACGCAAACAAGAAAGGAATTTGATCCTGAAAAAAATCTTGGGCTTTTAGCGGAACAACATGGTATCCCGTGTTTGGATAGTTTGGACAAATTACCTGAATGTGATATTATTTATTCCGTGCAGCATCATCAATTATTGAGACAACAACATCTTGATAAAGCAAAAAGGATAGCGGTCAACCTGCATTTGGCACCACTTCCTGAATATCGTGGTTGCAATCAATTTTCATTTGCGATAATAGATGAAGCAACAGAATTTGGCGTTTCCCTACATGAAATAGACACCCGGATAGATCATGGGGATTTGTTGTTTCAAACAAGGTTCCCTATTCCGGAAAATTGTTGGGTAAATGAACTTTACGGACTTACCGTCCAAAAAGGATTTCAGTTATTTAAAGATAGTTTGAATGATTTAATCAAGGGTAATTATAAAAAAACGCCCCAACAAACGCTAATCAAAAAATATGGTGGAGCTATCCATTTCCGAAATGAAATCAATAATCTGAAAATAATTGATTTAGGTGCCACTAAAAATGAAATAGAAAAAAGGATTCGGGCAACCTATATGCCAGGGTTTGAACCGCCTTATTGCTTGATAAATGGAGAACAATTTTATTTTAAAAAAGCCTGAAAGTAAAAACCACTTGATCCATACTGGAACTTTGACTAAGAGCTCAAATTATTTCAAAACAATATAAAAAAGCACAAAGCCACAAAGTCATTGTGAGCTTTGTGGCTTCTTTGTGCCTTTAGTGGTTAGAAAAGTTTTACCTCATAGTAAATTAGGAAACACTTCTGTTGCACAATCGGTGTTACCTTAATTCCAATAAAGCAACATTCTCAATATGATGTGTATGCGGAAACATATCCACCGGTTGCAACTTAATTACTTTATAAGCCTCATCCAGTAGTTGTAAATCCCGGGCTTGCGTGGCGGGATTGCAACTTACATACACTACCCTGGGGGCACGGATACTCAACAGTTGCTTGATTAATTTTGGTGTCATTCCGGCCCTGGGGGGATCGGTAATGATAATATCCGGATATCCGTGTTTTCCAAAAAACATTGGATTTACGATATCCGAAACATCGCCGGCGAAAAACAAACAATTTTCCAAATTATTCCATTTTGCGTTTTCATGTGCATCTGTGATGGCATCAGGCACGGCTTCAATTCCGATTATTTTTTTCGCATTTTTGGAAATGAAAATACCGATACTGCCTGTTCCGCAGTATAGGTCGTAAACTGTTTCATTTCCTGATAAATCCGCAAATTCCCTCACAACCTGATATAGTTTCTCGCCTTGGCGAGAATTGGTCTGAAAAAAAGATTTAGGTGAGATCTTGAACCTGAAATCTTCTAAATATTCTTCAATAAACCCTTTCCCAAAATATGTTTTTACTTCCAAATCATAAATGGTGTCGTTCACTTTGGGATTGATGGTATAATGCAGGGAAGTGATTTCCGGTACTTCTTTCAACAAAGTATCTAATATCAAATACAAATCGGGCCGGTCTTCCCGGACGATTAAATTAACCATGACTTCATTTGTAGTGGTGACACGGATAATCATGTTGCGCAACCACCCTTCCTGCTTTCTTGGACTATAAAACTCGAAATTATGTGCCAATGCGAGTTGCCGAACTAAATTTTTAATTTTGTTCGTCGGTTCGTCCTGCAGATGGCAAAAGTTAATGTCCACAACTTTATCAAACATGCCTGGTGCATGGAATCCCAAAACGGGTGTCCGCTTAATTTCCATGCCTTCAGAAGCATTGATTTCTTCCCTTGTCAGATATGGTTGATCGCAAAAGGTGAACTCCAGCTTATTTCTATAAAACCTTTGCCTGTCGCTTCCTATAATGGGTTTTATGATGGGTAATTCAATATTACCCAATCTTTCCAATTGATCCTGGACTTGTTGTTGCTTATATTCCAGTTGCTTTTCATAGGGCAGCATTTGCCATTTGCAGCCACCGCAGATTCCAAAATGTTCACAAAACGGCGTTACGCGATCTTTTGAAAATTCAAGTATTTTTAAAGCTTTCCCTTCAGCAAAACTTTTTTTATCCTTTAAAACCAATACTTCCACCAAGTCGCCAGGTATGGCACCCGTAACGAACAAAGTTTTTCCATCATCGAGATGTGCGATTGATTTCCCTTCGGCGGCATATTTTTCCAACCTTATTGCACTAATTACCGTCTTCTTATTTTTTCTGGCCACTGTAAAATTTTGCTTGTTAATCCTTTGCAAAGTTAGCTTTAATTTTCATTTGCTGCGAAATGCTTCGTTATTTTTGAACATATTTTTTTCACAATTTAGTCATCATACTCTATGAAACAGGTGCTTCTCGTATTCCTATTATCTTTAGCTGGTTTTTCTTCTTTTGCTAAAGAAGGTTATGACATCAAAATCAATTTCAAACAAGACATTCCGGATTCGTATATTTATTTAGCACATTATTATGCGAAAACCATGCCCACTGTTTATAGGACAGATTCGGCAAAAGTAATCAATAAAAGAACGGCGGTTTTCAAAAACCAAGACAGTGTTTTAGGCGGGATTTATTTGGTTTTGTTCAATGATAAATCCAAATTCTTTGAGTTTATCCTGCAAAATGGCGATAAAATGGAAATTACTGTGGATACATTGGAGATGCCCTCTAAAATTCAATTTAAAAACAGTCCGGAAAATACCCGTTATGTAGAATACGAAACCCAATTAATGGGCCTGGGCAAAAAACAAGCTTTGTATTCCCAACAAATGAAAACTGCAAAAAATAATGCGGATTCATTAGCGATTCAAAAGAGCATGCAAAGTATTTCTGAAGATTTGAAATCTTATAGAAAAGACTATGTCAGCAAATATCCCAACACATTTGTAAGTGAAGTGCTCAAAGCATTGATGACACCTGAAACACCGGATGGTCCGCATTATTTAGAAGACGGCAAAACCGTGGATTCTACTTTTGCATATACTTATTATAAAAACCATTTCTGGGATAATTTTAATTTTAAGGACGACCGTTTGATTTTTACCCCCATATTTGATGGTAAATTAACGGAATACTTCAGTAATCTCGTTATCCCAATCCCTGATTCCATGAATTATGAAGCGGATGAGTTATTGAAGAAATCGCCTAAAGGTTCCGAATTATTCAAATATAGTTTATATTGGTTATCAAAGAATGCTGAAAATAATAAAGTAATGGGTATGGATGAGGTCTTTGTATATTTAGTGGAAAATTATTATATGAAAGGGGATGCTTTTTGGCTGGATTCTACTGCTTTGACAAAATATGAAGACAGGGCAAAGAAAATAGCGCCAAATGTATTAGGAAATGTTGCCCCAGACATGACTTTGCAGGATATTTGGACTTTGCAAGATCAAAAACTAAGTGAATTTAAAGCGAAATATACTTTGATGATATTTTGGTCGCCTAATTGCGGACATTGTAAAACAGAAGTGCCCTTAATTGATTCTGTTTATAATGCTAAATTAAAAGATATGGGTGTAAAGGTATTTTCAATTGCAACGGATGAAGCGGAATTGAGCAAAATCCAAAAACATGTTGAAGAGATGCATATTAAAGATTGGAAAAATGTAGTGGATGTAAACGCTGTATATGGCGGATATAAAGGGGATTATGATGTTGTGGGGACACCAAAATTATATTTATTGGATGAAAACAAAGTTATTATAGGAAAAGGGTTGGACCACAATAATATTCTGGATGTGCTGGAATGGCATGAAAAGAAACTTGCAAAAGGGAAATGACGCGTTTATTTATTTAAAAAATACCCTCCTTTTAAAAGTTAAAGGAAGGGTATTTTTATTCGTATCGTATCCGCCATTACTATAGTTTAGGCTTATTCCATCTAGATCCACCCTTGTGCTTCCATCCAATCATCATTGTATATTTTGCCAACATAGCGGCTACCATGATCATGAAAAATCACGACTACAACATCATCTTCTTTTAATTTATCTTTTAATTGAACAAGTCCTTGAAGTGCTGAACCAGCGGAATAACCCACAAAAATCCCTTCTTCTTTTGCAATTTTCCGGGCCATCAAAGCTCCGTCCTTATCTGTAACCTTTTCAAAATGATCAATATATTCTTTTTGATAGTTTTCCGGGACAAAGTCTTCACCGATACCTTCCGTAATATAAGGATGCACTTCATTCATGTCAATTTCGCCGGTGTTGAACCATTTAGTCAACAAGGAACCATAACTGTCAATTGCCCAAACTTGGATGTTAGGATTTTTTTCCTTTAAAAATTTTCCAGTTCCGGAAACAGTGCCGCCGGTTCCGGTAGCCACGATTAAATGGGTGATCTTTCCTTCTGTTTGGGTCCAAATTTCTGGTCCGGTTTGCTCATAATGCGCCAATCTGTTTGCCAGATTATCATATTGATTGACATACCAGCTGTTGGGCGTTTCTTCTGCTAATCTTTTGGAAACAGAATAGTAAGATCTTGGATCCTCGGGTTCCACATTTGTCGGGCAAATAATTACTTCCGCACCAACAGCTTTTAAAATATCCGCTTTTTCTTTTGATTGTTTATCGGTAGTTGTGAAAATACAATGGTAGCCTTTCTGAATGGCAGCGAGCGCCAGTCCCATTCCGGTATTTCCCGAAGTACCTTCGATTATGGTTCCACCTGGTTTGATTTTCCCTTCTTTTTCGGCTACTTCCAACATTTTGACTGCCATTCGGTCTTTGATGGAATTTCCGGGATTAAAAGATTCCACTTTAGCATATACAGCGCAGGGCAACCCTTCAACAGATTTATGTAATTTCACAAGTGGCGTATTGCCTATCGTTTGCAAGATATTGTCATAAACTTTTTTATCAGGTGTCATTTGTTTTATTTTTTTGCGAAGATAAGAAATTTGCTCATTGCGGACTTTAGCCGCAGGATTTGAGTAAGAATTTCCAAAAACCTTTGTATATCTTAAAGTTCTACACACTTATTTTGTAACTTGCATTCGATTTTAAAACAAATCTTCAAGCGATTTTTAAATGGAAAAACCTATAATAGGACTTACTACTGGTGATTTAAATGGTGTTGGTCTTGAGCTGATTATAAAAATATTTTCTGATGCAAGGATGCTGGAGCAATGTACGCCGGTTATTTTTGCATCCAATAAAGCAATTAATTATTACCGACGAATTGTTGTTGACCATACTCTGAATTTTACAAGCATAAAGAGTTTCAGCCAATTAAATCCTAAACAAGTCAATGTTTTCAATTGCTGGGATGAGGAAGTTTCCATCCATCCGGGTGTTTTGACAGATATAAGTGGAAAGTATGCCGTGCGCTCTTTAACGGTTGCCGCACAATGTTTGAAAGATAATGATATCGAGGCTTTGGTAACTGCACCAATCCATAAGTCCAATACGCAATTACCCGATTTCCAGTTTACGGGACACACTCCCTATTTAAAAGAAATGTTCGGTGCAAAAGATGTCGTGATGTTGTTGTATGACCAAAATTTCAGGATGGCATTGGTAACAGAGCATATCCCGATTTCAGAAATCGCACAAAATATTACGATTGAGCGGATACATTCTAAATTGCATATTCTTGAAGAATCTTTAATCAAAGATTTTGGTATCGATAAACCCAAGATTGCTGTTTTGGGACTAAACCCACATTGTGGCGACCAAGGTTTGATTGGTAAAGAGGATTTAGAAATCATAAAACCGGCAATCGATCAATATCAGGAAAAAGGTTCTTTAGTTTTTGGTCCTTATAGCGCAGATGCGTTTTTTGCAAGAAGACATGACACCAAATTCGATGCAGTTTTGGCAATGTATCATGACCAGGGTTTGATACCTTTTAAATCACTTTGCAATGGTGAAGGCGTGAATTATACTGCAGGATTGCCCGTTATCAGGACTTCACCGGACCATGGCGTAGCCTTTGATATTGCAGGGAAAAACCTCGCGGATCCAGATTCCATGCGTGAAGCTGTTTTTCAAGCAATTGATTTGTTGGCACAAAGAAAAAGATATGGGGAGAATACGGCAAACCCTTTGGTAAGACAGCGTTTGACTAAGGAACGATAGGATTTTAATTTAAGTTTTGAAAGGAGTAGCACTATATATTACATGGAAGTAAAATCAGCACAATACATAATAAGTAGTCCATCAGTGGACAAATGCCCCGCTCCTGACCGACCGGAATATGCTTTTATTGGACGTTCAAATGTGGGTAAATCCTCCTTAATTAATTTATTGACAAATAATAGTAAGTTAGCCAAAGTTTCCTCAAATCCCGGCAAAACGACATTGATCAATCATTTTTTAATTAATGGTTCTTTAAAAGATCAAACCGGCGGTTGGTATCTGGTGGATTTGCCGGGATATGGCTATGCAAAGCGATCACAAACCCAAAGGGCCAAATGGAAAAAAATGCTGGCAGAATATTTTGAAGTACGCAAAAACCTGCAAACGGTTTTTGTTTTAATCGACAGCCGTTTGTCGCCGCAAACAAACGATTTAGTTTTTTTAGGACAATTAGGTGAGCTGGGCGTACCTTTCAATTTGATTTTTACAAAATCAGATAAAAACACACAATCAGAGACCGCTAAAAATGTAAGGCTTTTTATCAATAAAATGAAAGAAGATTGGGAATATATCCCCGGACATTTTGTTACTTCAACAATCAAGAAATCAGGAAGGGATAAAATCTTGGATTATATCGATGAGTTGAATGAAAAGTATTTGGAAGAATCCTAAAATGCCGCATATATCTATGCAATTCCCATGTTAAATATGAATGGCTAAAATATCAAATGATATTTAGAATTAACCATGCCTCAACCTGAGGAGAAATCAAGAAAAACAGTTTAAATTAAAGATTGGCACAGAAACGCCAACCTTTTTTGTTTTTTGGCAGTCTTATTACTGGTAGAATCACTTCCAATATTTTGGTAGGCTTTTTATATAGTTTCTTAAATAAAAGAACAATTAACATGACTAAACTATTTTACAAAACAAGCTTGTTACTGTCTGCCATTGCTTGCTTTTCGGTGTCTTCGTTCGCAAAGAGAGAGCATGCACCAAATGCAGATGTTAAAATGTCACAAAAAACAGAATTTAGTTTTATTGAAAACAAAGGTCAATGGGATGATCAGGTCAAATATAAAGCTGAAATACCTGAGGGCGCAATGTTTTTAACAGACAAGGGTTTTGTATATAATTATGTAAATACCAAGGACTTCGAAAATGTGCATGAATTTATGAACAATAGTGGTGATTTTGCGAATGCCGTAATTCACCAGCATGCTTATAAAGTTAATTTTATAAATGCGAATGCAAATCCTAAATACGAAATAACTGATAAGCGCCAGAATTACAATAATTATTTTATTGGAGATGACCAGTCTAAATGGAAAAGCAATGTTGGTCTATTTGGAAAAGTAACACAGCAAAATATTTATAATGGAATTGACTTAGCTGTTTATAGCAAAGGTTTGGTTTTGAAATATGATTTTATTGTAGCTCCAAATGCCGCTGCAAATCAAATTGCAATGAGCTACGAAGGCGTGACGCCCATAATTACGGCTACGGGTAATTTGAAAATAAAGACTTCTGTTAATGAAATAATGGAACAAGCGCCTTATTCTTATCAGATTATTGATGGAAAAGAAATTGAAGTAAAGTCTAATTTTAAATTAAGAGATGGGACAGTCAGCTTTGAATTTCCCAATGGTTACAATAAAGATTATGCCCTAGTCATTGATCCGGTTTTGGTTTTTGTGACATATAGCGGTGGCGTTGGAAGTGGGTATTATAGTTTTAGTACTACTTATGACGCATTAGGAAACATGTATGCAGGAGCTCAAGCTTATGGCATTGGCTGGCCTACTACAACGGGGGCAATTCAAAGTACATATGCAGGGGCTCAAGATGTGGCTGTAAATAAATATAATGCAACGGGTTCTGCATTGATCTATTCAACTTATTATGGAGGTTCAGGTGTGGATCTTCCACATGCCATGAAGGTAAATGCACAAGATGAATTAGTTGTGACCGGAAGTACTACTTCTTCAAATTTGCCCACTACCACTGGCGCTCATGACAATACTTTAGGTGGTTCGGTTGATATTTTCGTAGCACATTTTAATAATTTAGGAACCGTATTGTTAGGGGCATCTTATGTTGGCGGGAACTCAACTGAACCAATTGCGTTTAGCCTAACCGGTGCTAAAATAACAGGAAGTTCACTTGACCTTGCTGATCAAAATACCACAAGCCCTTTAGAATTGGATTTTGATCATGACGGCAATATTTGGATTGTTAGTAGCACTCAATCCGCAGATTTTCCCGTCATTTTACCACCTGCTTACAGCACATACACTCGTAAAGTAAGGATTTGTCCTGGTGGTTCTTATAGTTTTGGAACTCAAACCCTAACAACGGCAGGAACTTATGTTGATACTTTCACTACTACTGCTTGTGATAGCATTGTAACACTAACTTTGTCCGTCTCCTCTCTTGTTGATACATTTAATGCAAGTATTTGTGCAGGGACAAATTATGTTTTGGGTACACAAACACTGACAACGCCTGGCACTTATACTGAGGTTTTCCCTGTGGGCAGTTGCGATAGTACAGTTACTATAAATCTTACTGTAGCGCCCTTGCATACAGATTCTATTTCAGCAGTCATCTGCGCTGGGTCGTCTTATACTTTTGGGTCTAATAATTTAACTACTTCAGGAATCTATGCAGACACTATTTCAACAAGTGGATGTGATAGTATTGTAGTATTGGATTTATTGGTAAATCCTTATCTTACCCAAACATTAAATGAAACTATATGCACTAATAATCCTTATAAATTCGGAGCGCGACTACTTACTGCTCCGGGAGTTTATACGGATACTTTTCCCACAGTGGGTTGCGACAAAATTGTAACACTTCATTTAACTACCGGGACAAAAAATACTTATACCCGAAATGAAACAATATGCACTGGGGGCAGCTATGTTTTGGGCAACCGCATCATAACTACTCCAGGTACTTATTATGATACGGTTACAACGACGGGATGTGATGAAATAACCAAATTGGTTTTGACTTCAGGAACAACAAGTACCTATACAGAATACCGTAGCATTTGTCCCGGAGATGCTATCTATTTTGGAAGCCAAGTTCTGAGCGATGCAGGTGTTTATTCTGAAACATTTCCTACGGAGGATTGTGACAGTTTTGTTGTGTTGAATCTTTTTGTGAAACCTTATACAAGAGATACCTTAAATGAAAAAATGTGTACTGGTGGATCATATTCCTTTGGTGGATCCTTAATTACAAGTCCCGGAACTTATACCGACACTTTCTCCACAGCTAATTGTGATAGCATTGTTACGCTCCACTTAACAACAGACACTTTAAACACTTATACAGTAAATAAAAGAATTTGTCCTGGTGGTTCTTATGTTTTTGGTTCTCAAACTTTAACTACGGCAGGTGTTTATGTAGATACATTTTCAACTTCCGGATGTGATAGTATTGTTACTTTAAATCTATCCATGGATTATATTAGAAACACGATCAAAGTAGTTCAATGTGCCGGTCAGGATTTTGGATTTGGAACGCAGACAATCGAAGCACCAGGAATTTATATAGACACTTTCAGCACTGCTGCATGTGATAGTATCGTAACGCTTATTTTCCAACAAAAACCTTATGTCCGGAATTCCATTGAAGATCATTTCTGTCCAGGCTCAGCATATATTTTTGGAACTAAAATACTAACATTTCCAGGGGTTTATGTAGACACATTCTCAACATCTGGCTGTGATAGTATTGTCACCTTAACCTTAAACCAACTTCCTGTATATACAGACATATTTACACAGACTGCATGCCCTGGTACAAACTATGTTTTAGGAACACAAATTATAAGTACTCCCGGAAGCTATACTGAGATTTTTAATTCGGTATTTGGATGCGACAGTATTGTTACAGTAGATATAACATTTGGCACCTATGTGAATGACACCATTACGGAAACTATGTGTCCTAATGCAAACTATTATTTTGGGACGCATGTATTGACAACCCCTGGATTATATAAAGACACATTCAATACGGGAACTTGCCGTGACAGTATTGTTACCTTGATTCTTAATTCTTCATTAAGCCCTACTTTAAAAGGGGGAATTGATGGGGTTGTATTCCAGCTTGACCCCACTTGCTCTAATATGATGTTTAGTGGATACCTCGGCGGCACAAACGATGATGGCGTAGTAGGTATTCAGATCAATAGCGACAGCAATATTGTAGTTTGCGGACCGACAAGAAGTGCTAATTTCCCTACTACTGCAATGGTGATGAATCCGATTGCTCCGGGTGGAACCTTTGATGGTTTCGTGTCCATTATTAAACCTCAAACAGGAGGGATCTTACATTCAACTTATTTAGGAACGACCAATACGGATCAAGCTGTAAATCTTCAAATTGACGAAAATGACAACATTTATGTTTTAGGCAGGACATTAGGCAATTATCCTATTTCACCAAATACCTTTAATGTAGCTAACGGTGATTTATTTATAGATAAAATTACACCTGATTTAAGCACATCAATTTTGTCTACAAGAGTAGGTGCTGCCCAGACATCTGCACATTTTTTCCCGGCAGCCTTCCTTTTGGATGTTTGTGGGAATACATATGTTACGGGACTCGTGGCAACGGCAGGAATGCCTTTATCTCCCGATGCAATCCAAACTTCAACGCAACCTTTTTGGTTTGGTGTTTTTACTGCTGATTTTGCAGATTTATTTTATGGCTCTTATTTTGGAACTGGTGCTGATCATACCCATACCGGGGTGAGTAGAATGGATCCAGAAGGCATTGTTTATCATTCAATCTGTAACAATACACCTACATACCCTTTAGCTACATCTGCTTCTAACCCTAATCCATATCGATTAAATAAGCCTGGTAATGATCAAGATGTCGTGAGCTTTAAATTTAATTTCGAAGCAACAGGCGTGAAAAGCCATTTTCAATTAGACCCCCTACTTAACCCTAAGGATACGGGCTGTGTTCCATTTACCGTTACCTTTGAGAACACTTCCACCGCAGCATTAACTTATCTTTGGGAATTTGGTGATGTAACGCAATCCACGCAAACGAACCCTACACACACTTTTACGACACCTGGCGTATATGATGTCACGCTACGCGCTTATAACCCTAATACATGTATTACTGAGGATTCAACAACAGTCAGGATCGTAGTATTGGAAACCGCTCTTCCGGATATCGTTGTCAGTGATACCACTGTATGTCGAACTTTAACCTCTTTAGATTTAAGTGTTACAGTAAATAACCCGAGCCCCAATAACTTGTTTCAATGGGGGCCGCCTAACGGCATTTTGTCCGCATCGGATCAAGCAACTGTTACCGTGAATCCAGTTTTGAATAATGTGTTTTTCGTAACAGTAAAAGACACAATCCCTGGGATTTGTGGATTTTCTGTTACGGACACTATTCATATTGATTATGCGCCAAGAGGTCTGGATATTTTAAATAATGACACGACGGTCTGCGAAGGGACGGTTATTCAAATAAATGCACAAGGTACTGACGGATACGCTTATAGCTGGTCTCCAACGACAGGTGTAAGTGATTCAACAATCCTTAACCCAAAGATTACCCTAAACGAACCGAATGTTTACTTATTGACCGCTTCCCATGGCGGTTGTCCGGATACTTCAACTTATATCACTTTTGATGTACAGCCATATCCCCACTTAACATTGAGTAATGATACCAGTGTTTGTCATGGTGTCCCTATTTCCTTGCGCTCGGATGTCACTCCATATCGCGATGATTATACTTATCAATGGTCACCTGCCAGCGGATTGAATTCCACGAGCAATCCTAATGTCGAATTGGTTTCCGATACTACAATCACTTATCAGTTGCATGCACAAACCCCGATCGGATGCGCTGACAGTGCAAGTGTGATAGTTGTTGTTTTCCCAGTTATGCAAACTGATGCAATTCAAGATACCGGATATTGTCCACCGGGAGCTGTTAATCTTTGGGCAAATGGAGGAGCACAGTATCAATGGGTCCCTGGATATGGATTGAATAATACTGAAATTGAAAACCCGATAGCCAATCCTGCAACCACCACTGATTATACGGTATACATAACAGACCAATATGGTTGTAAAGATTCCCAGAATGTGAATGTTCAGGTATATCCTTTAGCCGTTTTGGAAATGCCGGAAAGCGTAAATATTTATCCCGGAGAATCTTATCAATTACTATCCAATACGAATGCTTTATACTTCCAATGGTTTCCACCGTCTGGGATCAATGACCCTACATTATCCGATCCTACCTTCAATCCAGAAGTCAGAACACGATATTTTGTAACTGCAACAACAGAACATGGTTGTGAAATAAAAGATTCCATCGACATTTTGGTCAATGAAAGTGTGATTGATGTGCCTAATGCTTTTACTCCCGGAAATGACCTTAACGGTAAATTTAAGGCAGTGAACAGAGGAATTTACAAATTGAATAATTTTTCTGTATTCAATCGATGGGGAAATAAGGTATTCAGCACTTCCAATATCAATGAAGGTTGGGATGGCACGTACAAAGGTACACCACAACCCATGGGTGTTTATATGTATATTATTGATGCACAATCTGAAAGTGGGAAACGCTTCCAACAAAATGGAAATGTTACTTTGATTAGATAGCTTATAATTTAAAAATTAAAGAGAAGTAAGGGCAGTCATTTTTGACTGTCTTTATTTTTTAGGGGTATTAATCTGGTGAACAACCTTTCATTTGATTTTTCTTCAAACCTGTGCATAAATAAAGGATATTCAAATATAAATCATGAAAAGTCAATAACACTCACCTGCCGGATAAATCGCATATTTTGTTGGCAGCTTTCTTTTTTATCGAATTATAATTCTTGGATCTAATAATCTTTTCTACCATATCAAAATTCACTTTGCACTTTTGAAAGCCAAAAATACCATGCTTGAAGCACTGTTACCCTTAAAGAATCAATGAAGGAGAACATCTAGAATATTAGCGTATTTATATTTTTTAAGCGTGTGCTATTTGTCAATTTTCGTCAATTGGGCAAAAATATGCCCTGCATATTTTTAATGCTTTGCATATAACCAATTCCGTTTAAAAAAAAGGAAACTGAGCAGACGAGTAGGGTTTTGAAGCAAGCCTCTTGTTTCTGGGGCCTGATTTTTTTGATCCAGATATTTTTTCGAACATCTTTTTTAAAAAATTGTTCCATCAGAAGAAACCTATTTAAAAAAAAGAAAATTTGCTTATTATGGCCAAATATTCAAAAAAAGCTGGCGAAAAAGTAGAAGAAGCCATGCATGAAAAAAAAGAAGGGAAATTAAAAAGCGGTTCAGGGAAAAAGGTGACTTCCAATAAACAGGCTGTTGCGATCGGTCTTTCGGAAGCAAGAAAAGAAGGCGCTAAGGTACCTAAAAAGAAAAAATAAATTACACACAAGAAGCCGGCATAAATACCGGCTTTCTTTTGGCTTTCATCATAATTAAAAACCGGCATTATGAAACATTGGTTTACTATTCTTACTTTATTGATTGCATATTCCAGTTGGGCACAAACAAGCCATGATTCTGTCCAAAGGCGGGAATATGGGAAAAGCATTGAATTGGTAGCGCCAAAAGCCACCAAATCTTCCATGAACTTTTCCAAAGTGATTGGATGGCCAGATAGTTTAAAACCTATTGCTCCTACAGGTTTTAAAGTGGAAAAATTTACTTCCGGAATGGAAAACCCGCGCTGGATCATGGTTGCAGGTAATGGCGACATCTTTATTGTTGAATCAGCCACGGTTAAGACGACCATAATTAAGGTTCGGGATAAAATTATTGGTAAAGACAATGCCGATAATGTTGATAAGTATTACAGTGCCAACAGGATTACCTTATTCAGGGACAAAAACAAAGATGGTATCGCGGACGAATCACATATTTTTTTGGAAAACCTCAACCAGCCTTTGGGTATGCTGATACTGAATGGTTATTTCTATGTCGCAAACACCGATGCATTGTGGCGGTTTCCTTATACCCAAGGTCAGGATTCCATTACTGAAAAAGGAGAAAAAATATTGGATCTGCCTGCCGGAAGATATAACCAGCATTGGGCGCGCAACCTGATTGCAAATAAAGACGGCTCCAAAATCTATATATCTGTAGGTTCCGGAAGTAATATTGCGGAAAACGGATTGGATAATGAAATTGACCGAGCCGCCATCTGGGAAATAAATCCTGATGGAACCGGAAAAAAGATTTATGCTTCCGGTTTACGAAACCCGATGGGTTTGGATTGGGAAAAAAATACCGGAAAACTTTGGGTGGCGGTAAACGAACGGGACATGCTGGGAGATCAACTCGTACCTGATTATATTACGGATGTGCAAGAAAATGCTTTTTATGGCTGGCCATTTGCCTATTGGGGTAAAAATCCCGATCCACGCATGGATGGAAAAGGACCGGAATGGGTGGACAGGACAATTATTCCGGCAATGGCAATTGGCAGTCATACCGCCTCTTTAGGCTTAAGTTTTTGTTACAACAAAAAATTTCCCAAGCACTATCACCAAGGTGCTTTCATTGCTCAACGCGGTTCCTGGAACCGTTCTGTATTGACGGGTTATAAAGTGCTGTTTGTGCCTTTTGAAGGGGGAAAACCCAGCGGGAAAACAGAAGATTTTTTAACGGGTTTCATAGCGGATTTAGAAAAAGAAGAAGTGTATGGCCGGCCGGTTGATGTGAAATTTACTAAAGATTATTTATTGGTTACGGATGATGCCTCCAATACCGTATGGAGCGTGAAACCCATTCAATGATTTTTGAAATGACCCTAAAATCCATTTGGCCTTTTTTAATTGTTTTGGCACATCAGCAAATTGTCTTTGCCCAGCCCCTTTCAGATTCTAATATCGTCCATTTGGACAATGTGGAAATCCGTGGGTATTTTGCACCGCAACCTATTTCCGGATCCACTTTGTCGGCTTTTGTCATAGATAAAAAACGGATCGGGGCTTTTGAAAACCAATCATTGGTTCCAGTATTGAACACTGTACCAGGTGTGCGGATGGAGGAGCGCTCTCCGGGAAGTTACCGGTTGTCCATTAGGGGAAGCTTATTGCGGTCGCCATTCGGCGTACGGGATGTAAAGGTTTACATGGAAGGGATGCCGCTTACTGATGCCAGTGGGAATACTTATTTGAATTCAATCAGTCTGACAGCATTGCAAAATATTGAAGTGCTGAAAGGGCCGGACGGCAGTGTTTTTGGTGCCAATTCAGGAGGGGTGGTTTTATTGAATGTTGCTAATGAAAGTGCCGATTCTTCAAAGGTATCTTTAGGCTTGCAGGGCGGTTCTTATCAATCGGGGATGCAAAGTATTGCCTTGAAACAACAATTGGGGAAACATGATTTGCAATTCGCCCAATCTTTTCAAACACAAGGAGGATATAGGGAAAACAGTGCAATGGCACGGCTATATCTCCATGCGCTTGATAGGTGGAAATACAAGGAAGATAGGGAATTGGATTTCTTTTTATTGTATTCCAAATTGCATTATGAAACGCCGGGAGGTTTGACATTGGCACAATATGAAACCAACCCGGAGTTGGCGAGGACGGCAACAGGTTCCGTACCGGGCGCCATAGAACAGAAAGCCGGCATCTTCAATGATTTGGTATTTGGTGGGATAAGGCATAAAGCTAAAATCCGTCCTCATTTGAAAAATGATTTTTCCGTTTTCGGTTCTTATGCTGATTTCAAAAATCCTTTTATCACGAATTATGAAAGCCGGAAAGAAAGTACCATTGGGAGCAGGCTTTATTTTACTTTTTCGGGGAATGAAATAAACAAACTGCCTTTTTGGGAATATGCTATAGGTTTGGAAGGTCAGGTTACCAACAGTAAAATCAATAATTTCGATAATGATAAAGGAGAAAAAGGGAATTTGCAATCGGCTGATGAAATCAACAGTTACCAGTATTTTGCTTTCAGCCATTTGAAACTTAATTTTCACGAACGCTTTTTCCTGGAGGCTTCCCTAAGTCTTAATTTTGCCGGCTACCGCTTTTTGGATGGTTTGAAAAACGATTTTAATCCCCAATTGATGCCACGGCTGGCAGCCAGTATCAAGGCCAATGACCAGCTTTCTTTTCGGGCATTACTGAGCCGGGGATTCTCTGCGCCCACTACTGCCGAAATCAGGCCCTCAGACAATAAAATATATCCAGGATTGTTGCCAGAAAAAGGGTGGAATTACGAAGCCGGTTTCCGCTTTTCCGTATTGAACAATAAGCTTTGGATGGATGTTTCCGCTTTTTATTATCATTTGCAACAGGCAATTGTGAGAAGGGAAAATGTGGATGGAACCGAATATTTTATCAATTCGGGAGGGACGCTACAACCTGGAGCCGAAGCTTATGTTTCCTATCATATTTTTGATGGTTCAAACAAGCAATTTTTTAGTGGACTCTCGCTCTTCAGTAGTTATACCAAGAATTGGTTTAAGTTCAAAAGCTATTCCGTAAATGAAAATGATTACTCCGGAAATAACTTAACTGGCATTCCCAATCAAGTTTTTTCTGCGGGGATGACCGGGAAATTCCTAGCATTTGTTTCTTATTCCTTATTTTATAATTATACGGATAAAATACCTTTGGATGACGCCAATTCTATTTATAGTACGCCTTATCATTTACTTGCGGCCAAAGTTTCGGTAAAGGTAGATGTGCTCAAGACATCTGTCCTGATTTTCGCATCCGCCGACAATATCCTCAATCAAAAATACAGTTTAGGCAACGATTTGAATGCTTTTGGGGGCCGCTATTTCAATGCTGCCCCGCTCCGTAATTTTACGGTCGGCATTCAATTGGAAAAATAAGAGAAGGGCTTGGGTTAATAAGTCCAAATCAACGATATTAAATAAGGGCAATAAGTTTTATTTCACTACAAATTTCAACACGCTTTTTCCAATACCGTCGCTCAGCACAATAAAATAAATCCCCGGATTCAAACTCCCGCAATCAACTTTGTGGTCGATAATTTTTCCTTTTGTTTTAAAATTACCTTTGATTAAACTCCTTCCGCTGATATCAGAAACTATAAAGCTTAGAGATTGGTTCCCTGATTTAGTTATTCCTTTTAATTGAAAAGCTCCATTATTCGGATTGGGATAAATCACTAAATCCCAACCGTTATTTCTAAGGGAACTGACGGAAGTGGCACTTGGGTGATAAGTATCTGAAGTGTATTCACATCCGCAAATGTCTTTTACCATAACGAAATAATCTGCATTTGGGTCATCAAATACCAAAAAATTGGTATCGCTATTGTTTAGGGCAATACCATTTTTGTACCATGTGTACACTGCAAAATCATTCGGGATACGGATGACGCTGTCCTGCTGCGTGATTTGAATATCCCTTGCCGTGCAAATCAAAGTATCTTGAAGCTTTACCATCAATGCATTTAGCCCAACGCTCGAATCTTGAAAAGCGCCAGGTGTAGCCAAGCCCGGACCATTAGCCCAAGCTGTGATATAAAAATCATTCTGTTCCCCAGTAGCGATAGGGGAAATTGCAGGATAGCCTAGTCCTAAATCATAATAAGTACTCCATTTCCTATCTCCGGTTTTATCAAACTTGGCCATGAATGCCAGTCTTTTCCCGCCATCCAAACTGCAAGGTGTTGCCAATTGGGGATTATTGGATACGCCTAGAGTATTTCCTGAAATAAAAATATCCCCCGCTTTGTTTAGCGTAATACCGGAATTGTATTCGTTTACTTCCATCCCAAAGTAAGTACCCCAATTAGGATAACCCGTAATTGCATTTATCGAACTTAAAAAGAGGTCAGAACCGCCATTAGGTTGTGTTTGGAACGCACCAGCACTTGCCCATCCCGTATCTGCAATTTGGCCCAGAGTATATAATAAAGAGTCGCCATCTGAAACTATTTTATTTGCAGATGGATAATAAGTTGCCCACACCCTTTGACCTGTAGGCGAGAATTTTGCCAAAAAAGCATTGGGTCCGACGGGTACATAAGCGTTGGGCGTTGAAAATCCCGACGCATTGCCCGTAGCCCCTGCAATGAAAATGTTATTGTCCCGATCGCAGGTGACGGAAGATATGAGCGTAAATGATGTGCCACTATAATAAGTCCACCAAATTACTTCACCTGTTATGCCGTCAAATTTTGCTAAATAAGAAATCGGTGTAATCGAATCGGTTGGGATAGGATATTGTTGGAAGCTATTGGTACTTGCAGGTATTTGAAAAAAACCTGCGCCAGTACCGGCAACGATTATATTGTTGTCTTGGTCACATGTAATTTCCCTCATGCTTGTGGCAATGGAATCCCCAAAATACCTTGACCATAACCTATTCCCACTAGTGTCGAATTTTGCAATGAATGCACTTTGACCTACAAAATAGGAATTAAAAGTAGGGCTTTGACTTCCTGCACTGCCCATGGTTACCAAACCTTGGTTACTGTTTGTCATTCCTGTAATGATTGTATTGCCACTTGAAGTTATTGCCATGCCTTGGACTTTTTCATAGCCATTGCCGCCAAAATAAGTGGCCCATACCCGATTGCCGGATGTATCGAATTTAGCCAAATAAGCATCAGATCCACCATTTATGGTATCTTGAAAACAGTTAGGGGTAACGGTTGGGATACCGAGCTCAGTGCCTCCTGCACAATAGAGGTAGCTGCTGCTTTTGTCGTATTTCACAAAGCCGATGCCAGTACTGTAAGTTGCCCACTCCCTGGTGGGTTGCGCCCAGAGAGAAAGGGTGATGATTAGGCTGAGGAGAGTAAGGAAGGATTTTTTCATTTTGTAAGCTGTTTAATAAATTTAATAAATGCAATATGATTAATTTTAGTGTTGAAAGGAGATTATTTCACCACAAACTTCAATACACTTCTCCAAGCGGGGTCGCTCAATTCGATAAAATAAAGCCCCGGATTCAAATCGCCGCAATCAATTTTCTGGTCGATAATTTCTCCTTTTGATTTAAAATTCCCATTGATTAAATTCCTGCCACTTATATCAGAAATCACATAGTTTATGGAATGGTTTTCCAACTTGCTTTTCCCTTTCAGCTGAAAAACCCCATTATTTGGATTGGGATAAATAACTAAACCTAATCCGGTATTCCCTATGGAATTGACGGAATTTGGTTGCGGTGTTATGGTATTTGAAGTATATGAACAGCCACATTCATTCTGAACGATAACATAATATTGCGCATTTACATCATCAAACACCAAAAAGTTACTATCATTATTATTTACGGCAACTCCGTTTTTGTACCACGTATAATCCCTGAAAGCTGGGTCAACACTAAGTGTATCGTCATGTAGTAAAATTTGGATATTCATGTTGGGACAGACAGTATCTTGTAGCTTGGTGATTAATCCTGAAAAAAGAAAACTGTCTTGAAATGCTCCGGGGGTGCCTAAATTGGCTTGACCGACCTGAGAAGAGATGTAAAAATCTTTTTTATTCCCACTCGTTATATTCCGTATCGAATATTCTCCGGATCCAACTTTGAAATAGCTGCTCCATTTTCTTTCACCGGTTTTGGAAAATTTTGCTATGAAAGTATTATAGTTGCCACTGTCTAAACTACAAGGAGTACTTAGGTTTTGAGAACCCTGAGTAAATCCGGAAAATAAAATATCGCCATCACTGTTAAGAGTAAGTGAAGTAGCCCGATCATATTGGGTTCCACCAAAATAGGTGACCCAATAAGGAAAGCCGTCCAAAGGATTGAATGCCGCCAACAAAATGTCGGATGCATTGTTCCTTTGAGGTTGGAATGCCCCAGGAGTAGCCATGTTATCACTGGTGGTAATACCCGATACATAAAGTCTTGCTATGTCATTTGCTGATTGTTGTCCAAATACTAAACCGGTAACCTCAGAGCCGACAGTTCCGGAAAAGTAAGTTCCCCATAACCTTTCGCCTGAGGGTGAGAATTTTGTCAAAAAGCCGTGGGAGAATGTTGAGCCTATAGAAGTTTGAAACGCATTAGGGGTTGCTATGTTTGTAGTACTATTAGTAAAACCACCTAAATAAATATTGGCGTTGTCATCAAGGCACAGAGAAAGTACTGTAGCTCCATTTTCTCCACCATAATAAGTCCACCACAACAATTCACCTGTTGTACCATTGAATTTCGCAATAGTAGTGGCATTGGTTGATAACGAATATTGTTGAAAACTGTTGGGACTTGCTGGAATTTGATAAAGGTTAGCTCCCCGACTTGTAATGATAACATCATTATTTTTGTCGCAAGCAATTCCATATATATATGTAGCAACGGAATCCCCGAAATATCGGGACCATATCCGATTACCGCTGCTGCTGAATTTAGCGATGTAAGGACTGACCCCAGTGTTAAAAGGATTGGGACTTTGACCACCTGCACTGCCTATGGTAACCAAGTCAAGGTTACTTGAAGTTGTTCCGGAAATGAAAATACTACCATCTAAGGATGTCGTAATTTTATGGTAGAATTCCCGTCCGTTACCTCCAAAATAAGTTGCCCATATTCTATTGCCAGAAGTATCAAATTTCGACAAAAAGGCATCAGAGGTACCATTTATAGTGTCTTGAAAGCAATTGGGTGTTGTCGTTACATGATTTATAGAATTTAAATCAAGGGATCCAACGGTATATAAATAATTGTTCGCCTTATCGAAAGAAATAGAACTTCCATCGTGATCCGCGGGAGGATAATAAGTTGACCAATCTATTAATGGTTGGGCGAAAACGAAATTGACCAATATGGGAAAAAAAGTAATTAAGGAGAGATTTTTCATAGGGAACTTTTTTGGCAAAATACAAAATAGATTTGTATATGAGCAATATTGACCAATTTAATTAATCGCATGAAAAACATTTACCTGCATTCACTTTTTTAGCGCTTATTTAGGTGGTCTAATACCACGCCATTTTTTGCCATCGGTCCAATTAAAAAACAAGACAAGCGGTGAGATTTTAAAATTCCAACCACTTGTCTAATCCTTTATTTTTTGAAACTCAATTTAATGCATTTTCATATTTATCCTTTGGCCACCGCTTTCTTAAACCTATCCCGGCCATTATGGGATTCTTTATCATGCCCTTCTACTTTTACGATTTTATTATAAATGCCCAAAAGGAGAAAGGGTGCTGCCCATTGGCCAACAAATAAAGCCAAATGTTTGTGTTTCATGCATTTCAGTGCGATTGAAACTCCCATGCTTGTCATAGACGCCCATAAAAACAAATCGGAGGGTAATTTTGCCGTTTGATTTTCTATCTTTTTCGTAACCATGCCTTCTTCGTGTTGCTTGTTGTTTTCCATAATATTGATTTTTTAATTTTGGATGAATTATTCCTTACCTAGGTTGAATACATTAAGATGATGGTATTGTTTTAAATGAAAACATAAAGTTGGGATTTCCGGTTATGCTTCATGAGTTATTTTTTCTTATCAAAAAATTCGCTTTTTCAATCCAACCTAATCCTCTTTATGGAGTTATTTATTTATCATAAAAAAATCAATCATGGAATCATTTAATAATTTAAGCAATCAAGAGGCTATCTATAAATTAAAAGAATTGGCGGAAGGAGCAAAAACCTGCATGTTCTGTACAGATTTAAAAGAACAACCCATCCCTTCAAGGCCAATGGCATTAAAAGAAGTGGATGAAGAAGGCAACCTTTGGTTTATAAGTAGCTCAGAAAGTATCAAAAATGCGGAAATACTGAAAGACAATACCGTCCAGCTATTTTTTTCCAACACCGGCGCTTCGGAATACTTATCCGTATACGGTATTTCCAAAATTTATGCCGACCGTCATACTATCGAAGAAAAATGGTCAGACATGGCAAACGCCTGGTTTGATGGAAAAGATGACCCCAATGTCACTATTTTGTGTGTGACGCCACAGGATACAAAATATTGGGATACCAAAAACGGGAAAATGGTAACACTTTTAAAAATCGCTGCTTCCGCCATTACCGGCACCCAAAAAGACGAAGAGGGCATTGAAGGAGAATTAGAAATTTAATGAGTTTAAAATAAGCAAGCATGAAAAAAGAAGAAACAAACAAAGAGCCGGCGGAAGATAAGAAACAGGATAACTGGAACATAAAAAGCAAATCCGGGGAAGAAGAACCCGAGTCCCGGCTAAAGCCAGAGGAAATGGAAAAGGATAAATCAAACAAAACAGCTAAGAAAGAAATAGACGAAGAGGGGTATATAAAGAATACCGGTTATCAGGATATTCCACCCGCGGGGAACGACCCCGCTAAAAATAAAGACCTGAAAGCTCCAGAAGAGGATGAAGATTAAGGAAAGCTCGTCAATGGATTGGTTGGAAGGCTGGTTTCCTGCACCAATAATGCGATTGCGCTTCCATGATGGCTCAATGAAGCGGTTTTTTTAATGCCGTAAACGGTATTCAGAATAAAAGGAATGCCGTTTTCGTCTTTGTTGAAGTATTCATTTTCTGGCAAACAGGATTGAAGGAAGTTTGTTTTGTCTTTCAATAGATGATTCTCGTAGATGCGTAAATTATCAAAAGACCTCCCTTCCGCAACAGCTATAGTGTGGAGAATGTTACCGGAAATGATCGTTTTCGTAAGAAAGGTTTTCTTTTCAAACTTTATTTTTCCAAGAAATAAAGTTCTATGTTTGGATAATACAACACCTTCCAGTTTCCAAGGTTCATACTTTCGGATTAAGGTTTCCCGATGAATGATTTTGTAGGCAGACTCTTTCATGCTCCAAAGAAGCCAGACTAAGAGCTCCGGATTGGGCTGGTTCAAAACAAAGCATATTTCATCTTTGCTAAATACTTTATTGAGGTATCCCTTTCGTTTCCAGTTACTTTCCTTTTTGGCTATGTTGAGGTCTATAATATCGTTACCGATCATTTACCATGATTTTTGAGCGGATTATTTCCATCGAAGATTTAATGTCCAGCATTTTTGCCATGGATTCATTATTGATTTCAATATCGAATGTTTCTTCGATGTCCAATATGACATCTATTAAATTAGCGGAATTGATTTCGAGATCCTGGATGAAGTCGGTGTCTTCATTTAGGTTTTGTATGGCTTTTTTATTTTTTGCATAGCGCATTACAATAAACCTGAGTTGTTCGAGTAAGTCTTCTTTTCCCATAATGGTTGGCTTCGGATGTTTTCAATTAAACCCTATTATGACCCTAAAAGTTCGTTTTTAATTATCCCTGATATTTTTTCAGTGCTACACAGGCATTTACATCTCCAAAGCCAAAGCTGGCTTTCAAAACAACTTGAAGTTCTTTAGGTTGAAAAGATGTCGGGATCTTGGATGAATCAATAGTTTGGCCTATTTCCCGATTTAAATCCTCGCAGTTCAGGTTTGGATATAAGAACATTCCCTTTAATTGCAGAACCGCCGCCACGGTTTCTATGCTGCCTGAAGCACTTAAAGAATGACCAATCATGGCTTTCAAGGCTTGGACATACGGAAAATCATCGCCTTCCCTTTGAAGTGCGGCTACCCAATTCTTTATTTCTTCGTAATCTTTTGATGTTGCGGTCAGGTGGCCGTTGACAACATCGATATCACCTCCACAAAGGCGGGCATTTTTTAAAGTTGCTTTGATGCAATTTTGTACCCCTGTTGCATTGGCGGCGGTCATGCTGCCCCCTTGTCTTTGTCCGCCCGAATTAATGGCGCCTCCCAAAATTTCGGCATAAATGGGGACGCCTCTTTCTTGTGCGCTTTCTAATGATTCCAATACCAAGGCACCGGCCCCGCTACTTGGAACAAATCCCGAAGCGCTTGCGCTCATGGGTCTTGAACCTTTTTCCGGACTGCCGTTATGTTTGGATGTACATATCCTCAAAGCATCAAATCCTCCCCAAATATAAGGGCCGCCATCACTTGTGCTGCCTGCCAGCATTCTTTTGGCTGCGCCGCATTTTATTCGATCATAGGCTATTAAAATACTTTCAGTTCCCGTGCTGCAAGCGGCGGAATTAGTGCTTACTTGGTTGCCCAAGCCCAATTTTCCGCCCAGATATGCGCTGATGCCACTTGCCATGGTTTGCGCTACTGCAGTACTTCCCAGTCTCCTTGTTTGTAAATTGTCTATTTTATAAATCGCTTCCCTGAATTTATCAACGCCCGATGTGCCGGTGCCGAATATCGTGCCGCTGTCCCAATCCGGTTCTTTATCCTCATTGAAAGACAAACCCGCATCCACCCATGCTTCCATACCTGCAATAACGCCATACAAGATGCTTTGGGAATTGAAGTTGTGTAATTCTAATTCCGTGAAATATTGCAATTTAACAGCTTCCGTGATGATCGGTTTGCCTGATATTTGACAGGAAAATTTCAAGGCTTCCAACTGCTCGTCATGACGGATTCCTGAAATGCCATTCCTGAGTGCATGCTTAAATGCCGGAACGCCCGTCCCATTGGGTGAAACCACGCCTAATCCTGTTATGACTACCCTGTTATTCATGTCTTCCTGTTATTATCATTCCTGAAATGTCGCCCTCACAAACCACCCTGTTGTTTTCGTTCCACATCTGTACGCCACATTTTAATTTCCCGAAGCGAAAATATCGCTTATTTGCTTTTACAGTGACCTTTTCACCCGGAAAAACAGGATGCAAAAAATCAACCATTGCGGTGGTCAGACCGAAATTTACAATTTTTTCTGCATTTCCGTCCATATCTTTCAATAAATAAATGCCAAAACAGGCCAACCCGATTTGAGCCATCGTTTCAATAAGGATGACTCCCGGCGTAACAGGTTTGTGTTTAAAATGTCCTTTATAAAAATCCAAATCTTTATGATAAGTGAATTCACCCTGAATGCTTTCCGCGGAAACCGAAGTGATGGCGTCCACGAATAAAAACGGGGCGCTATAAGGCAGTTGTTCTATAATTTCATTATAATTCATCGTTTCGTTATTTTAAGCTTTCCCCTCCATCAGCAACGATAATGGTTCCGTTAATCCAGGCAGCTTCCTTTTTGCACATCAAATAAACCACATTTGCGATATCCAACGGTTGCGTCAGCCGTTTGAAAGGGTTCCTTTCCTTATTTGCGGAGACGATTTCATCACTATGGGGTATCATCCTCAAAGAACGGGTGTCGGTCATGCCTGCCTGAATGCAATTGGCACGGATTCCCAAATCGGCGAATTCCACTGCGATGCTTCGTATCATCGCTTCCAATGAAGCCTTGGCGGCCGAAACGGCAGCATAATGTTTCATTGGTCTTTTGCTTCCTTCACTTGTAAAAGCCAAAATACGGGCATCGGCATCAAAAAGTGCCATCGAAAAAATCGCCTCCACCCATTCCCATAAACTAAATGCCATATTACGCATGGTAATCTCAAAATCCTCTTTGCTTAAGTTGGGGGATTCATTGTGGATTAATGGTTTTAAATTGCCTTTGGCGATGCTGTGCAATAAACATTTCACCTTTCCTTTGACAGTCATTTTATCCTTTAGTTCATTTAAAACCAACTTACGCTTTTCTTCATTATTCAGATCCATATTGTAGGCGATGAATTGTTGGCCCGTCTTCCTTATTTTCTCGAAATCTTTTTCGATTGTATGCATTTCCGATCGGCTATTCCGATGGATAATGCAGATATCCATGCCCTCTTGTGCAAGTTTCAATGCTGCGGCATAACCCAGTCCACTGCTTCCGCCAAGTATGATTGCCCAATTGTTTTCAAATTCTTTTACCATTTCAATAAAATTCTTTGTGCCGAAAACCCGGGTCCAAAGCTCAGCATTAAGCCTGTATTGCCTTGCACTGGATTTTCTTCTGTCATAATTTTTTCCAGCACATAGAGTACCGTTGCGCTGGACATATTGCCATAATCCTTTAAGATTTCTTTGGTTTGTTTGATATCTTTATCCAGGCCCTTTAATAAATCTTCTACGGTCTGTATGATTTTTTTTCCGCCTGGATGAAAAATAAAATAATCGATGTCTTTGATTGAAATATCGTTTTTGTCCAAAAAAGGATGGATGATGGCCGGAAAATGAACCGCTATTTGTTCCGGCACTTCTATGTCCAAGACCATTTGGAGCCCGGAATTGGTCAGGTTGAAGCCCATGAGTTGTTCAGAATCAAAGAAATGGTACATTCCGGCATCCACGATTTCCGGACCGTTTTCATCAGGACAGGATGACAACAATACGCAGGCTGCCCCGTCTCCAAATATTGCGGCGCTCACGATATTGGCCATCGAAAAATCATTAAGCTGAAATGTTGCAGTCGGAGCTTCCACGGCAATTAAGGCAGCCTTTTTGCCCGGGTTTGCTTTAAGGAAATCATAGGCATACATCAATCCTGAGATTCCCGCCGCACAGCCCATTTCCGTTACCGGCAATCTGATGATGTCTTGTCTCAGCCTTAGCTTATTGATTAGGTAAGCATCTAAAGAAGGAATCATAAATCCGGTGCAGCTTACGGTAATGATGTAATCCAGATCGGAAGCAAGCCAGGAGGATTTTTGAAGTGCGGAACGAAGACATTCTTCGCCCAATTTTTTTACTTCCTGGCAATAAAAATTATTCTTTTCCTCAAAAGAAGAGCTTTGAAAAACTTCTTCGGGCGGCATGATGGAATATCTTTGGTCAACGGCCGCATTCTCAAATATCTTTTTCACCTTTCGGATAAAGCGGTCATCCTGACCATGAAGCCATAGATCCAGGAATGGTAAAACATCCGTGGTTTTTTTTGAAAATGGCGGCAGCGCTTTTGCTACTGTTTTTATTTTTACGCTCATAAGCTTGGAATTATCCATTGGTAACGGAAAGCCCATTTCCAATTGATCTGGTCATTTTTAAATTTTAATTTACTGGAAAATGCTTGCAATTCATCTTTCTTAAATCCCCTCAGGATAGATGTTAAGCCATCCGTTCTTGGCATACCGTTTATCCTAAAGATAAAGCAATAAAACTGAAATAACCTATAGGCCAGCTTGCTGCGTTGCAAATCATTGATGACGATGCCCACACGGGCATTTTTTTGGATTATCCCCAAAAGGGATTCTATTTCCATGTTTTTAAAATGGTGCAAAGTAAGCGTGCATAATGCAATGTCAAATTTAAGCTCCTGGAATTCCGGGTCGAAGATATCAATGCACCGATACCGGATATTCTTATAATTTCCTGATAATGAATTTGCATAATCAATCGTGAATTGGTTAGCATCAAGACCCATTAATTCAAAATTGAGATTTTTCCGTCGGCCATATTGCGCCAACATGCGCAACATGTCGCCACTCCCACAACCGATATCGACTATTTTGAGGCTTTGATTTTTATCATGGGTTCCCAAAAGCTTTTTCAGGCCGTCCAATGTTGTTTTGTTGCCGCCTAACACATGATTTATCCTTGCTATTTTGTTGAGTGCGTTTTTCAATTGTGGGTCACACATGAAAAAATCGTCCATTAATTCTTCCTTATTAGTCCTAACCTTTGTATTTATCATCTATGGTAATCAGTTTTCCATGTGTTTTTTGAATGACTTTCCTTAATAAAAACGGCATTTTTAATAAACTGTTGAATAGGATATCAGCGCCTTTTTCATTGCTCAATAAAGAAGACAGCATTCTACCGGTCTTCAACCGGCCGTTAAATTGGGCCTGCCACTCCTGCCGGTACTTTTCTTCTAACATTTTTCTTGACGGGATTGTTGATAAAAAATATCCTGTTACCAATTCGGCAGCTGTTTTCGCACTATGAATGGCCATTGCCATACCATTCCCACAAAGGGGATGTATCAATCCTGCCGCATCGCCTAGCATCAAAATATGGTCGCGGACTTTTTCTTTTTGTTCAAAAGAAATTTGGCTGATGGTAAGCGGATCGCCAAAGGTAGAAGTGAAATTCCTTAAATGGCGTTTCAAATGCGGGTTTTGAAACAGGACTTTCTCTTGGTAAGTCTTTAAATTCTTATGTTTTTTGAAACTTTCATAATCCGCAAGGTAACACACATTCAAAAAATTGTTTTCAACTTTGGAGATGCCGCAATAACCACCTTTAAAATGGTGGAGCGATACTAGGTCATCCGGGAATTCTCCTTGATAATGCGCTTTTACCGCCAGCCATGATGATTTTTTCTTGATGAAACCACGGTTCAGTTTTATGTCCAATAAGGATCTTTTGCCAAATGCAGCTAAAGTGATTTTAGATTGGAAAGTGCCGTTATTTTGTGTTTGAACAAAAAAAGCATGGTTTTCAAAACGAATGTCCGTTACGGAATCCTGTACAATTTCCACTCCGGAATGCTTTGCTTTTTCCATGAGGAAATTATCCAGTGCGTACCTGCTGATGCCAAAGCCGCCTAAAGGCAAGACCGTTTCAATTGTTTTCCCCGAAACCAGTGTAAATTGAGCTTTGGTGATGGTTGCCGGATGTAAGGGATACGGATCGGCACCTAACCAATTAAGGTAGGGTAGGATTTCGTTGGAAATGAATTCGCCACAAACTTTATGGCAGGGATATTTATTCTTTTCAAAAAGAACGACGCTAAAGCCCCGTCGCGCCAAATGGATACCTGCCGTCAAGCCTGCCAGCCCTCCTCCGATTATAATTATGTCTGCGGTCATCGTATGGGAAAAAGCTTTTGCTTCCATTCAACAATCTATCCATGATAAAGTTGGAGCAATGTCTTAATGGGAGAAAAGAACTTAGCGGCTTTGTTACTTGTGGCAAAGACAATAGCCCCAAAGATGTTCATTAAAGGTCATAAGGAACCATTTATTTTACTCAAAGTATTTATCTTTATCCAGATATTGGCCCACATACTCCTTTACGCCTTCTTCCAAAGAATAAAATGCTTCCTGATAACCGGCATTTTTCAGTTTGGACATCTCGGCTTCGGTGAAATATTGGTATTTTTCCCTGATATCTATCGGTGTGTCGATGTATTCGATATGGACAGGAAGTTTTAAAGTATCGAAAACTGCTGTGCTTAAATCTTTGAAAGTACGCGCTTTTCCCGTGCCTAAATTGTAAATCCCATTTTTTGCGGTTTTTTTCATCAACCAGGAAATGACTTTCAAGATGTCTTTTACATAAATGAAATCCCGTAATTGTCCCCCATCTGCATACTCTGGATTATGGGACCGGAACAATCTCGAATTGCCGTCTTTTGAGATTTGGTTGAACGCATGGAAGATAACGGATGCCATCCTGCCTTTATGGTATTCGTTGGGGCCATAAACATTAAAAAATTTTAAGCCTATCCAAAAAGGTGGTTGGTGTTTTTGTTCCAATGCCCAAATATCAAATTCATTTTTGGAAACGCCATAAGGGTTGAGCGGCTTCAAAGCCGGAATGATTTGTTCCTCGTCTTTATAGCCCAATTCGCCGTTCCCATAAGTGGCGGCAGAAGAGGCGTAAATCAAAGGGATGCTTTTCGTTGTGCATATTTCCCAAAGGGTCTTGGTATAATCGAGGTTGAGTTTTTTCAGTACTTCGTAATCCTGTTCCGTAGTATCTGTCCTTGCACCCAGGTGAAGGATGAAATCGATTTTTTGGGGATGCGTGTTCAGCCATTCAGCCAACTGATCCCGATGTACTTTCAATTTGAAACAAACCCCGTTCAGGTTCCTCACTTTATCGATTCTTGAGAAATCATCGACCAATACAAGGTGTGTAAACCCTGCATCATTCAAATAGTGTGCCATGCAACTGCCAATAAAGCCGGCAGCACCGGTTATCACAATCGTTTTTTCGTTTGACATTAAGCAAGCTCCTTCGATTTAGTGTTGCCCGGAAGTAGGCGTAGTGTTCTCTGCGGCAGTTGGTTGTGCGTGATTGTGTTCCGTGGTTGGCGTATGTTCTTCATGGTTGCCTGAATTTGAATTCACGAAGTTCAATGCCGTAATCAATAACACTATGAACAAAAGCGTGGCCCAAAAAGCCGCTGTGCTCGAATTGTGAAGTTTGTTGTCGTCTTGAATTGTATGTTCCATGTTGAATTTGATTTGTAAAGCTTACAAAAGTAAAATTTTAATTGAATATTTTAAGCAAAAATTGGTTAATCTTATTTTATCTGCTTTCGGTAGAGTATAAATGCCAATATCCCGAAAATTAAATTGGGTATCCAAATGGCAATAAGCGGACTTAAGCCTGCATTGGTAGAGAAGGTTTGTGCAAATTGCAAAAACAACATATACATGGCACTGATGACAATACCGATCACTAAGTGTAAACCACTCCCACCCCTTATTTTCCGTGATGCGATGCAAACGCCGATAATCGTTAATACAAAACCCGCAAATGGTTGTGCCGATCTTTTATAGCGTTCAATTAAATAAAAATTGACATTTTCCCGGCCTCTCGATTGTTGGATATTGGTATATGAAATGAGCTCCGGTGTAGTCATGGCACTGCTTACGCGATCATCATCATCCAAATCCTCAGGTGTGAAAGGATATTTCTTCTTGATTTCTTTTTCTGTTTTCAGCGTTTCTTTCAATCCGTCATTTGTCCTGATCGTAACATCTTTCAAGACCCAGGTTTTGGCGCTTGTGTCATAACGGGCTTCTTTAGCCATGATCTTTTCAGTCAGTAAAATACCATTTATTTTTTCGGCAGTAAATGTATGTCCTGTATTGGTAGTGTAATTGAAGTTGGCAATATAAACATATAACTTAGGGCTTAATCTTAAATGTAAATTGGAAGGCGCGGAGATTTTTTTGCTCCAAATGTAGTTGACATGGAATGTATTGATATTTTTGTTCGACATAGGCACGATCCAATGATTGGCAATTAAGGAAACACAACCTAAAATGATACTGCCTACCACATAAGGTCTCAGGAATCTTGTAAAAGACATCCCCGAAGAGAAAATGGCAATAATTTCTGTTTTATAAGCCATTTTGGAAGTGAAAAATATCGTGGCAATAAATATAAATAACGGAAACAGTAATGCCGTAATATGTGGGATGAAATTCAGGAAATAAAACAGTATCGCCGACCAAGGTGCTTTGTTTTGTACTAAATCGTCCACTTTTTGGGAGTAATCGATGACACAGGAAATCACTGCCAAAATCATTATGGCAAAAAAGAAAGTTGATAAAAACTTCTTTAAGACGAAACCATCGATTATTTTCCAATATTTCCTGAACATAAAAAGAGACCTTGCCCTGATATTTTAGCTGGTTAATGCCTTGTTTTTACTTTTTCAATCGTCGTTTTCTGCCATTTCGCAAAATCGCCTGCGATAATATGCTGCCTTGCTTCTTTTACCATGGCTAAATAAAAACTCAGGTTTTGAAGGCTTGCCAATTGCATACCCAAAATTTCTTTGGCGGCGAACAAATGCCTCAGATACGCTTTTGAATAATTGTTGATGGGATTGTTACCCAAACTTTCATCTATAACGCTGAAATCCTCAGCCCAGCGTTTGTTTTTGATATTAATAACGCCTTCGGAAGTGAACAACATGCCATTCCGCCCGTTCCTTGTAGGCATTACGCAGTCGAACATATCCACACCCAGCCCAATGTTTTCCAAAATATTCCAAGGCGTACCCACGCCCATTAGGTAACGCGGTTTCTCTTTGGGTAGTATGTCGCAAACCAAGGCGCACATTTCATACATCTCCTGCTCCGGTTCGCCAACTGACAATCCGCCAATCGCATTGCCATCTGCACCGATTTCACTGATGAAGTCTGCTGACTTAATCCTTAAATCTTTATAAGTACTTCCTTGTACGATCGGGAATAAACTTTGATTGTAACCATATTTTGGTTGCGTTTCATCCATTCTTTGCACACATCTTTTTAGCCAGCGATGCGTCAAATCCAGGGATTTTCTTGCATATTCATAATCGCATGGATAAGGCGTACATTCATCAAAAGCCATAATGATATCGCCACCGATGCTCCTTTGGATGTCCATCACTTTTTCAGGTGTGAACAAATGTCTTGAGCCATCAATATGGGACTGGAATAAGGCACCTTCTTCTTTTAATTTCCTGTTTCCTGATAATGAAAAAACCTGGTAACCGCCGCTGTCGGTCAAAATGGGCTTTTCCCAGCCATTGAACTTATGTAAACCACCTGCTTTTTCCAGGATTTCCGTTCCGGGCCTTAGGTAAAGGTGATAAGTATTGCCCAGAATGATTTGTGCTTTTACATCATTCACGAGCTGTTCTTGTAATATTGCTTTCACGCTGCCTACAGTACCAACCGGCATAAAAATCGGCGTTTCGATACTGCCGTGATCCGTATGCAATAACCCTGCCCTTGCTCCTGTTTCCTTGTCTTGTGCGATAAGTTCAAATTCCATAAAGCTGCGAAATTAAGCATATAATATCATTAAAGAAACGGGTTTTTGCAAGTAAAAAACATTTGATTCCTATATTTTAGGATTATCTTTGCCTCAACTCAAGTTTTTATACAATTAAAATATTTAATGAAAGATACGAGACAGAAAGTGAAATTAAGGGATTGGACAGAACCACAAGCGCATTCAAGTTGGCAGATATTTAAAATTATGGCGGATTTTGTGGGTGGTTTTGAGAAATTGGCAAAGATAGGCCCTTGCATCTCCATCTTTGGATCGGCAAGGACAAAACCGGGGAGTAAATATTATGACCTAACCGTGGATATTGCCACCAAGCTTTCAGAAGCCGGATTTGGTATTATTAGTGGTGGTGGTCCGGGTATCATGGAAGCTGCCAATAAAGGCGCCAATATTGCTGGGGGTAAGTCAGTGGGATTAAATATAGATTTACCATTTGAACAACATTATAACCCTTATATCGATGACGACAGCCGTTTGAATTTTGATTATTTCTTTTCAAGGAAAGTCATGTTTACCAAATATGCACAAGGTTTTGTGATGATGCCGGGAGGATGGGGAACAATGGACGAATTTTTTGAAGTGGCAACGCTGATCCAGACAGGAAAGTTCACGCAGACGCCTTTGGTATGTGTTGGAAAAGCGTATTGGGGTGGCTTGTTCGATTGGATGAAAGGAACAATGCTGGAACTAGAATCCAATATCAGCATTGGTGATTTGGATTTGATTAAAGTATTTGATACTGCGGATGAAGTAGCCGCTTATATAGCGGAATTTTACATGCACAATAAATTAAAACCTAATTTTTAAATTGGATTATGCATCATATCATTACCTCAGAGCCAATTAGCGATTATGCGGAAAATTTTTCCAAAAAGGAATCGCAAACACTTTTTGAATTGAACCAGCAAACGCAACTCATGCCGGGCGCACAAATGATTTCCGGTCATTTACAAGGCGTTTTCCTGGAAATGATTAGTTGCATGATTCAGCCTCGAAATATATTGGAAATTGGGACTTATACCGGTTATTCCGCAATTTGCCTGGCAAAAGGGCTTAAACCAGACGGAAAAGTACATACAATTGACAGAGACCGCTCTATTCAAGGAATCAGGGATGATTATTGGGAAAAAGCAGGTTTGGACAAAGTGATCCAACAACATTTGGGAGATGCGGCAATAATCCTTCAAAGCTTAAAGGAAATCCCCTTTGACCTGATTTTTATTGATGCGGATAAGGGGAATTATGGACTATATTATGACTTACTCATTGAAACGGTTCCATCAGGCACGATTTTTTTGGCAGACAATGTACTGTTTCATGGCGAAGTTATTTTGCCGGAAGACCAACAAAGCAAGAGTGCCAAAGCAATTCATCAATTCAACAAAAAGATAGCAGAAGATAAACGAGTGGAACAAGTACTTTTACCCATCCGTGATGGTGTTTCCATCATTCGGAAAATTGCCTGATAAAATAAGAAGAAACCTATATTAAGAAATAAAAAACTGAAAATAGCTCAGATATGAAGCGCACACTATTATCAATTATCCTTCTCGTTGCTTTGTTGCCTGGGGCGAAAGCACAAGCTACTTATAATGAAAAAGTACTTTCTTATATTGAAAAATATAAAGATTGGGCAATGTTGGAACAAGTGAGGAGTGGTGTTCCCGCTTCAATCACTTTGGCACAGGGGATTTTGGAAACTGCCGCCGGCGAGAGTGAATTATGCAGCAATGCAAACAATCATTTTGGGATAAAATGCAAGAAAACCTGGAATGGCCAAACTTATACTTATACCGATGATGCCAAGGATGAATGTTTTAGGAAATATGATTCCGCATATCAATCCTATATGGACCATTCCGACTTTTTAAGGACCAATCCCCGCTATGCGACTTTGTTTTTTTATAGTCCGATCGATTATAAATCCTGGGCTCACGGATTGAAAAAATGTGGTTATGCCACCAATCCGCAATATGCAGTTAAACTAATCAAATTCATTGAGGATTATGGACTGGCAGAATATACGGTGATTGCCATGAATTCGACTGATAATAACAATCGGAAAATGCTGGCGGAAAAAGAGGAGAAGACGAAACAAAAAGAAACGAAAGTTGAAGTCCTTGATGCCGGTTTTGAAAATTTAGGATACGCGCAATTAGGTGATTCTGCATTTGATAAAAATGCTGTTGAAGAATATTATTTACCCAGCCAAAAAAATGACTTAAAAGGCTTTTATGCAAGAAAAGGCGACTTACTTTTGGAATATGCCATAAAAAGCAAAACAAGGTATAGCAAGTTGTTGATATGGAATGATTTGCCAGACCAACCTTTGCAAGAAAACATGTTTATTTATACGGAAAGTAAACGCAAGAAGGCATTGAAACCAACACATACTTTGGAAAATGGGGAGACTTTGCATTCTGTCAGTCAGGAAGAAGGCATTCAGTTAGCGCAATTATTATTACTGAATAATTTGTCGGAACAAGATCAACCTGCAATTGGCTCCATATTGAATCTTCAGGTACCGAATACAAAACAAATAGAATTGATAAGCCAGAGTAACAGCGTTGCGCCTGCGCCTATCGTGAAAAGGACGAGTTCGGAAAGTGAAGATGACTTTATTGTTAGGGAGAAAAAAAATAACGTAGCGGTTGAAGAACCAAAGGAAGAAACGCTAACGGCGATTGACAATGAAGAAAACCCCACAACAGCAAACATTCAAGAAAGCTTGCCAACGACGGTTTCAGAAGATGAAGAAAATGATGAAACTGCCATAAATAAAAATGGGGCAGGAAAGAAACAAATAGAACAACAAGAACCTGATAATCAAGAAGCATTATCTCCTTTAGAGCGATTGAAAGCATACATGGATAATACCGTTTATGCCAATGAAACTAAGGAATCAGCAAGTCCTAAAAAACAAACTGAATCCGTTTCGGTTTCTAAACCCACTTTGCCGGCGGCAAAGCAAAACACAAAAATAGAAACCGTAGCACCTAAAGCAAGCACGGCTAATTCTGCCTTTCATGTAGTGAAAAAGGGCGATACCGCATTCAGTATTTCCAAACAATACAATATTTCCTTAGCTCAATTGCGGGATTTGAACCGATTGCCCAGTTCTATGGTAGTTTCTGTTGGCCAGAAGTTGAGGGTGAAGTAAGTGTTGGGTTCTTACCCTTCCCGGTATCTTCCAAAACCAGTTTTAATTTTTGCAAAGCTAATTGTTTCCCAATCGGGAAATTTGCACCTTTGATAAAAGTTGCGAATGAAGTCAAATTTTGAGATAGAATTATTACCGGAAGCAATTGAATTTTTAGAAGATCTTGATGATAAAATGAGAGAAAAGATTTATTATAATATTAAGAAATCTCAATTCGTAAACGACAATGAACTCTTTAAAAAGCTCAATAATTTTATTTGGGAATTCCGGACTTTATATAACAGTAAAGCTTATCGACTTTTTTCATTTTGGGACAAAATAAAAGGTACAGAAACATTGATTGTGGCGACACACGGAATTTTGAAAAAGACGCAAAAAACACCACTAAAAGAAATAAAGAAAGCCGGAAATAAGAAAAAAATATTTAGAAAACCAACTTAAAGAAAATGATCATGACCGATAAATTCAAAACCGTTTCACTCGACACAATGATTGACAAGCATATCGGTAAGCGTGGCACTGAAAAACGAGATGCTTTTGAAAACGAATTGCGTATTGACTTACTAGGACAAGCTATCAAACAAGCACGACTAGAGCAGCACCTTACACAAGAACAATTAGGTGAATTAGTTGGTGTTCAGAAAGCTCAAATCTCAAAAATTGAGCATAGTGTAAAAAATGCCAGGTTAGGAACCATATTGAAAGTTTTTGAAGCATTGGGCGCCAAAGTGAACTTGAATGTAGAATTGAATAGAGCAGGATACTGATAGAGTAGCAATCCCTTTCTCCTTTTTCCCTATCGTGATGTCGATCAAAGCGGTAAAAACGCCAAAATTTCATAAGGTGTTGAAACGCAAAGTAGAGACACGTCTCCTTCGATATTTATAGTTTGAAAGCTAAATAATGTAGAAATTGCCATAAAGCCATGAAGACACAAAATTTCCAAAGCGCTTGTGTCCTTAGTGAATATCTTTGTGCCCTAGTGGTTAAGTTTTTTTAATTCTTTCCCAAAATATAAAACCGGCCGTTTGGCTTCGTATTAGAAAGCTCGACATGACCGATTTTATATCTTTAATCCCCCTTACTCTGGACCATTCAAATGAAAATACTACATATTCCTACGATATTGCCCGCCCACTTCAAATAAAGCTTTCGTAATCTGTCCCAAAGAACAGAATTTAACGGTTTCCATTAATTCTTCAAAGATATTGCCGTTATGGATAGCTACTTTTTGCAGCCGTTCCAGCATTTCAGAACCTTTGTCCTCATTGAATTTCCAAAGGTTATGTACATTTTTAATCTGGAATTCTTTTTCCTCCGTAGTGGAACGGATGACTTCCCCAGGAATAACGGTTGGTGATCCTTTGGAACTTAAAAAGGTATTTACACCGATTATCGGAAATTCGCCTGTATGTTTCAAAGTTTCGTAATACAAACTTTCTTCCTGGATTTTACCGCGCTGATACATAGTTTCCATGGCTCCTAAAACGCCGCCTCGTTCCGTAATCCGGTCAAATTCCTGGTAAACGGCCTCTTCCACCAAGTCGGTCAATTCTTCAATAATGAATGCGCCCTGAAGGGGGTTTTCATTTTTCGCTAAACCTAATTCTTTGTTGATAATCAATTGAATCGCCATTGCCCTGCGGACGCTTTCTTCCGTCGGTGTCGTAATGGCTTCGTCATAGGCGTTGGTATGCAATGAGTTACAGTTGTCATAAATGGCATACAAAGCTTGAAGTGTAGTGCGGATATCATTAAAATCAATTTCTTGAGCATGTAAAGAACGACCGGAAGTCTGGATATGATATTTCAGCATCTGGGAGCGTTCATTTCCACCATATTTCAATTTCATGGCCTTTGCCCAGATTCTGCGGGCTACGCGGCCAATCACGCTATATTCCGGATCGATGCCATTGCTGAAAAAGAAAGATAAATTAGGCGCAAAATCATTGATGTCCATTCCGCGGCTTAAATAGTATTCCACGAAAGTAAATCCATTGGAAATGGTAAATGCCAACTGCGAAATTGGATTAGCACCCGCTTCGGCAATATGATAGCCGGAGATGGAAACGGAGTAAAAATTCCGAATGCCTTCGTTGATGAAATATTGCTGCACATCTCCCATCACGCGCAACGAAAACTCCGTTGAGAAAATGCAAGTATTTTGTGCCTGGTCTTCTTTTAAAATATCCGCCTGAACCGTTCCCCGGACGGATTTTAAGGTTCTTATCTTGATTTCCTGATATACATCGGCAGGTAAAACCTGGTCGCCTGTTACGCCCAGAAGCATCAATCCCAATCCCACATTGCCTTCAGGCAGCCCTTTTTCTGTCCCTTCCTTTTTACCGATGGAAACCCCCGGATCATAAACCGGCCTTGGCAAGCCTTTGGCTTTATAAATAGCATCTATTTTTTGGTTTACTTCTTTTTCCAGGCCGTTTTCCTTGATGTAAATTTCGCATTGCTGATCAATGGCGGCATTCATGAAAAATGCGGTAATAGTTGGTGCCGGACCGTTGATCGTCATGGAAACAGATGTCTTTGGATCGGCTAAATTAAATCCGCTGTATAGTTTTTTCGCATCGTCCAAAGACGGGACACTGACACCTGCATTGCCAATTTTTCCATAGATATCCGGACGGTGGTCTGGATCTTGACCATATAAAGTAACAGAATCAAAAGCCGTACTCAAACGGGCCGCCGGCAAGCCTTTGCTCACATAATGGAAGCGTTTGTTGGTGCGTTCCGGGCCGCCTTCCCCTGCAAACATGCGGGTTGGGTCTTCGCCCTCTCTTTTGAAAGGATAAATGCCGGCGGCATAAGGAAATTCGCCGGGGAAATTTTCCGTCAAGGCCCATTTAAGGATTTCCCCCCAGGCTTCAAATCTCGGAACGGCAACTTTCGGTATTTGAAGATGAGAAAGGGACTCTGAATGTGTTTTTATCTTAATTTCCTTATCCCTTACTTTAAATATATAAAATTCGTTTTGATATTGTTGTTTTTTCGCATCCCAATTCTTTAATAGTTCCAAATTTTTCGGGTCTATTTCCAAAGTCAGCTTTTGATACACTTCTTCCAGTTCCTTGATCATCCTGTCCCTGTCGTCCAGCTTCCCTAAAGCTTCGGAGATAGGAAAAGACCGGATGGTTTCAATCGTTTTTTGAATGCCAAATAACTTTTGTGCAATACCCGCCTGTTGTTTTACTCTTTTGTCGTAGCCTCGGTTGTTTTCCGTGATCTCACTTAAATAACGGGTCCTGGAAGGCGGGATAATAAATATTTTCTCACTTAATTCTTCACTTGGATGAAAATCGGACTTAAGGTCGGCACCTGTTTTTTCCACTATTTTGTCCATCAAGGCACGGTAAAGCGTATTTGTGCCCGGATCATTGAACTGTGATGCAATGGATCCAAAAACCGGCATTTCATCTGGCTTACTGCTGAATAGTTTATGGTTGCGTTGATATTGTTTTTTTACATCCCTGATGGCATCCATCGCACCTCTTTTGTCGAATTTGTTTACGGCAACTATATCGGCGAAATCCAACATGTCGATTTTCTCCAACTGCGTGGCAGCGCCATATTCAGGCGTCATCACATACATACTTAAATCGCAGTAGTCCGTAATTTGTGTATCGCTTTGCCCTATCCCAGAAGTTTCCAAAATAACCAAATCATATTGTGCGGCTTTTAGGATATGAACTGCATCATCGATGTATTTTGAAACGGCCAGATTGCTTTGCCTTGTTGCCATGGAACGCATGTATACACGGTCATTGCGGATGGCATTCATGCGGATCCTGTCGCCGAGCAAAGCACCGCCTGTTTTCCGTTTTGATGGATCCACGGAAATAATTCCAATGGTTTTGTCTTTGAAATCAATCAGGTACCTGCGGACAATTTCATCCACAAGTGAACTTTTCCCCGATCCGCCGGTTCCTGTAATTCCTAAAACAGGCGTTTTGCTATTTCCGGCGTGTTTTTCTATATTTTTCAGCATGGCTTTTGTCTCCGCCGAATCAGGGAAATTTTCTGCCGCTGAAATTAATTTGGCAATTGCCTTAGGATTTTTATCTAAAATATGACTTACTTCCCCATTTAAATCATTCCCAGTTGGATAGTCACTTTGTTGCAATAAATCTATGATCATTCCTTCCAAACCCATTGCCCGGCCATCATCCGGCGAATAAATTTTGGTTATGCCATAATTATGGAGTTCTTCGATTTCACTTGGTAAAATTACCCCGCCACCGCCGGCAAAAATTTTGATATGCCCGCAGCCCTTTTCTTTAAGGAGGTCAAACATATATTTCAAATACTCCACATGCCCACCCTGATAAGAAGTCATTGCAATTGCATTTGCGTCTTCCTGAACAGCACAGTCCACGACATCCACAACGCTTCTGTCATGTCCGAGATGGATAACTTCCGCACCATTTTGCTGCATGATCCTGCGCATGATATTGATGGCGGCATCATGACCGTCAAATAATGAAGCGGCGGTTACGATGCGGATTTTATTTTTGGGGGTATAAGACATAATTTTATTTTAGGATTAGAAACTGTTTTTGCATTTATCCGCCCTTGTTGCTAGAGTCAGAATAAATGCAAATTTACAATTAAAACTCAATTTAATTGGAGGGAGTGTATAAGGTGCTCCGATTTTATGGATGGGATTTGCCGGATTGTTTTGAGATTGCTTTCTTATAAAGGTATTTGTAGAAGTACCAAGTCAGGATATTCCATAAAATCCCTGCCAAAAGCCAATATAAAAGCCGGAGAACACCCTTTTGAGAAAAGTAGATTTGTTGAAATGGTGTTTTATTTGATCTTTCACTTAATCCTGTAATAATCCAGAGTGGCATACTATACCAAAGGGTGCTTAAGAGGACATATTTGAATATGCCTATTTTTCTTTAACCTTTACCATGATTTAATATTTTCTTCTGAATTGTTCATGTTCAAAATAGATTTTGCGCTTGTAAAGGTAATATATTTATTAAGCATCTGTTTCACGCGGAGGGAAGGTTTCGCAAAGGCGCATGAGCTTTTTCTCAGCGGGAGAAACTATGCCTGGTTAAGGGGAAGCGCAGGAAGGGTTCCTGCGTGAGGGGTGAGAAGAATAGAAGGTGGACTATTATTTAAATTATAACCAATATATTTTTATATTGAAAAATTTATAGGTACTTTTAAGTGTTGAAATAAATTATTATCGAACGAATTTAATCTGAATGCCAGGAGTTCTTTTAAGAACATTGTTGAGGTAGCATTTTCCACTGTTTTAATTATTTTGGGATATAATCAGGATAGTAAAGTATTGCTAATTGGTGGCGGGATTTTTTTAGGGATTTCTTTAAGCAATATCTTAAAGGTGTTAAGTGATCATTTTAAGCAACAGCCCAAAGACAATTCTTATATTAGTCGTGTTGAAAAAAAATAAAGGGTGCAATATGCGCCCTTTATTCAAATAATATTTGTTGAAAAATCAAATCAGTTCTTCGGGTTAATTTGGATGTAGTCCGCCATGGATTGAACAGAACTGAGTACCTTTCTGCCTTCTCTCGCATCTTCAACTTTAATACCGTAATTTCTTTCTAAGAGTACCATTAATTCCAGGGAGTCAATACTGTCCAGACCAAGTCCATCTCCGAAAAGCTGCGCATTGTCATCAATGTCTTCAGGTTTCATCCCTTGCAGGTTAAGGGCTTCAATAATCTGCATTTTCAAGGTGTTTTTTAGGTTTTCCATAGAATTAAATATTATAAATTATAAAGTTAATTAAAAATTTGAGTAATCAAAATTTTGCAGAATTGGGTTTAGCACTCAATTCGCATAAACTGGTAATCTGATGAAAAAGGTGACTCATTGCTCCCTTCAATCATTAGGTTTAGGCTAATTTATGGTTTGGGGTCAAAGCTGGCTGGTTGCAAAGGGTTGTTCTTTTTCCATACTTCAAAATCTTTGTATAGTTTACTGTGCTTCTGAACCCATGCACTGAATGCTTGAGAGCTACTATAGGAACCAAATAACCATTGGTTGTATGCATCAAAATAACCATTTTGCAATAATTTTTGCTGGTAGGTAAACAATGTAAAAGGATATTGGTTTGCATAATTATTTTGCCAACTTAATAAAAACCTTGTGCGCAGCATAATAAGTGTTTCCACATCAAAACCCTTGCTTAACAATGTCGCATTTTGAAGTATTGTACTCCGAAAAGCAGCAGCGAAGCTATTGTTGTTACTTTTAGAAGAACTTCCATAAAATTCAGGTAGTTTCTCATTTTTCCCAGGGGAAAATAAAAGTTGATATGATTCAGCTAATAACTTTTTCATTTCCGGCACTCTTGTCGGATTGTCATCCAGGTTCAAAGCTATTTCTGTATAAAGAACCGCCCATACTGCATTTCCATCATTAAAATATTGCTTTGCAGCCTGGCTATAGTTTTGTGCATAAGTCGGGTCTTTTTCAATCCCTTTTGTCCAGGACGCCATTGCCGATTTATCACTTTTATTCTTACTGTATAAATTACCCTGACTATTATATAGCAATCCTGAATGAGGGAATTTCTTAATCCCATTTTTTAAAATCTTTTTGGATTTTGCGTAGTTATCCAAAGAACCCTCTATGGCAGCAGCTAATTGAAAAGTGAGTTCATCCGCAAATTCGGAAGACACAACCGGATCTATGACTTCCTTTGCTTTTTTTACTTTCCCCGATAAATAATAGGTATAGGACAAATCACGCCTTAAGGAAACATCATTGGGCATTTGACGGATGGCTTGATTCAAAAGCATGATGGAATTGGCATAGTCACCTTGACCTAAAGACACTTTTGCGTTCTCTTGCATTTTTTGAAGTTCAATCGGCAAATTACTTTGCGCAAATGAATAGCTTTGAATGATAATGCAAAAGCCAAAGGCGAGCAATATTTTTTTTGTCATCATATATTTTATCGTTGACCCATTAATGAGGACATCCCCGGAAGGTTCATACCACCCCCTTTAAATTTGTTCATTTGTTTCATCATGCCACGCATCTGTTCAAATTGTTTCATGAAAGCGTTCATTTCTGCAATATCTTTGCCTGCACCTTGTGCTATCCTTTTTTTTCTGGAGAGATTAATGGTTTCAGGTTTTGCCCTTTCAAGAGGTGTCATGGAATCAATCATGGCTTCTATTCCTTTGAATGCGTCATCACTGATGTCGATATCCTTGATTGCTTTTCCAATTCCCGGAATCATGCCCAACAAATCCTTAATGCTGCCCATTTTCTTGATTTGATTCAATTGCGTCTTGAAATCATCAAAGTCAAATTTATTGGCGCGGATTTTTTTCTCTATTTTTTTCGCTTCTTCTTCGTCAAATTGGTTTTGCGCGCGTTCCACAAGGGAAACGATATCCCCCATCCCCAAAATCCTTTGTGCCATACGGTCAGGATAAAACACATCGAGCGTATCGAGTTTTTCCCCCATGCTCACGAACTTAATGGGTTTTTCAACGGTATATTGAATGGATAAAGCCGCACCACCTCTGGTATCCCCATCTAATTTGGTTAGTACCACACCTGTGAAATCCAACCTGTCATTAAAAGCTTTTGCTGTATTTACGGCATCCTGACCTGTCATGGAATCCACTACAAAAAGGATTTCTTGCGGATTTACGGCTTTTTTGATGTCGTTCACTTCAGTCATCATCACTTCATCAATTGCCAAACGCCCGGCGGTATCGATAATTACGATGTTGTTGCCGTCTCTTTTTGCCTGAGCTATTGCATTTTGTGCAATGGAGACGGCATTTTTATTTTCGGCTTCACTATAAACGGGAATGCTTATTTGTTCTCCTAAAACTTGTAATTGCGTAATGGCCGCCGGACGATATATATCCGCTGCGACCAATAAAGGTTTTTTGTGTTTTTTGGTGGCAAGGTAATTAGCTAATTTTCCGGAAAAGGTTGTCTTTCCTGATCCCTGTAACCCTGCGATAAGGATGATGGTTGGTTTTTCTGATAAATTCAATTCAGATTCCGTCCCACCCATCAATTCCGCCAATTCATCTTTTACGATTTTAACCATCAATTGACCCGGAGATACGGAGGTCAATACCTTTTCCCCTAAAGCTTTGTCTTTTACTTTGTCAGTAAATTCTTTTGCAATTTTGTAATTGACATCCGCATCAACCAATGCCCTCCTGATTTCTTTTACGGTAGCCGCAACATTAATTTCCGAAATCCGGCCCTCTCCCTTTAGTTGTTTAAATGCGGAATCGAGCCGCTCACTTAAATTATCAAACATTTGCTTTATTTCTATTTTATGGGCAAAGTTAAAGAATTTGTAGGATTTGGGTTTATAAAATCGAATAAGAATTATTCTTTATTACCTCATCCCTTCCATATGAAAAGCAAAATACCTTAAGTTTGGCATATTGTTTGTTGTACTTCAATATCTTAAATTTTGAATAAGTAATATAATTATTACTTTAGTAGACAACAAATACTTTTAAATGAAAACAGTCCTTATTGCCGGTGCAGGGAAATCATCTTCTTCTTTGATTGAATACATGTTGAAAAATGCTAAGAACGAATGGAAAGTGGTCGTTATGGATGCGAATGCTGACCTAATTCACGAAAAGCTACATGGTCACCCTAAAGGGGAAGCTGCTGTCATTGATATTAGCAATGAAGCACAACGGCAAAAACTAATTAAAAGTGCAGATATAGTCATTTCGATGATGCCGCATGATTTGCATATCATTTTAGCAAAAGATTGTTTAAAGTTTAAAAAGAATCTTATTACAGCATCTTATGTTTCAGAGGAAATGAAGGCAATGCATCAGGAAGTTAAAGATGCCGGCTTGCTGTTTATGTGTGAAATGGGACTGGATCCGGGAATCGACCATATGTCTGCAATGTCCTTGATTAGCGGAATCCAGCGGATTTCTGGTGTAGTGACCAGTTTTAAAAGTAGCTGTGGCGGTTTGATTGCACCAGAAAGCGATGATAATCCCTGGCATTATAAGATTAGCTGGAATCCCAAAAATATCATCCTTGCCGGCAAAGGTGGCGCTACTTGGTTAGAATCGAATAAAATTCAAGAACTTCAATATAACGAATTATTTAGCAATACAAAAAAAGTACAAGTTACGGGAGTTGGCAGCCTCGCTGCTTACTTGAACCGCGATTCATATAAATATATGGATTTGTATGAATTGGATAATGTCAAAACTTTTTATAGGGCAACACTACGGCACCCGGCGTTTATAAAAGGCTGGGATATGGTGGTTAAGGCCGGATTGACGTCAGAAACGGATTCTTTTGATGCAGACAATACAACTTTTGCGGATTGGATAGCGAAGAAAATCGGCGTAGAGAACGATGATAATTTAAGAGATAATTTTAAGAAGATATTGGCTATCGAGGATAAGGAAATGAAATTATTCGAATGGTTGCATCTTTTTGACAACAGGCAAATCAATGCTCAGGGGAGCTTGTCTTCATCAGAAATCCTCCAAAAGTTACTGGAAGAACGCTGGAAGATGAAAATAACGGATAAGGATATGGTGGTCATGCAACATCAACTTGAATTTGAACGAAGAGGAGTAATCACAAAATTGTCTTCAACGATGGTCGTAAAGGGTGATGACCGACATTTTAGTGCAATGGCAAAAACGGTGGGACTGCCTATGGCCATTCTTGCTAAAAAGATATTATTGAATGAAATAAAAGTTGATCGGATAGCAGGTGTTCAAATTCCAATAATGCCTCAAATTTATGTCCCAATTTTAAAGGAACTTAGCAAAAATGGTATCGAATTTATAGAAGAAGTGTATTGATTACATTGATTCATACAATAAAGACTCCCTAAATTAAGATCAGGGAGTCTTTGTTGCATAACGGGAGGACATGGCTCTACTTCGCATTTTCAAATCCCCATTATTTCTCGCATTTTACCCCCTTCGATCAACATGGCGATGGAATGGAAAAGATCACCCTTCGGTTGGGTGAGGAAGCTTTGTAAATAATTTTTATGCAATCTGTATTAAATAGACCAGTTTTTAAAATGTATATTATTGAACCTTCTATTAATAAGGGATATCAATTGTTCAATAATATAAGTGCATTTCTCCCTTCGCAAAACAACAAATCCAATATGGAACAATTAGGCTGGAAATTTATTTTCCCTTCAAACACCTGATGATACCTGACTTCTTTTGTTATATAAATTTGGTGTTTGACGATTTCTTCATTGGCATCGGTAATATCTTTTCCTATTTCAAGGTTCATTTTTAATAACCGCATAATCAGATGGATACTTTTTTTGTTCCATTCAAAAAGATGAGTCGTCTTTTCTTGAAATAAGGATTCTATTTCAGGCCCGTAAAATTCAAAAAAAGGAGCGCGTTCATATAGCGTTTTGAGTGTTTTCAAATGATGGGACTGCCAATCAACATCATAAGAAATCATGATGTCTTTTATTTTGGATCTTTGGTTCCTCCCTCCCTTTATAGGTATACTCATTAATTGCATTCCTTGAGATCCGGTTAAATAATAACGGTTTTGAGGTTGCGATTTATTATAAAAGGAATCCCCGTCCAAATGGATCGTTTGCATCCTTATGGTTTTTTGCCACCAGTCTATGGAAGGAAAAGGATGGACTTGGGTCAATTTGTTTTTTTCTGCTATGTTGTGCATTTTTATAAATGAGCTTATATTTTTTCGATTCTTTCCACTTTCTGGATTCCGGGGATATTTTCCAGTCTTTGACAAAGTTCATCCAATTCTTCCTTGTCATGAACAAAAACCATTATAGTCCCTTCAAAAATTCCATCTTTTGAATCTACACTAATGGAACGCATATTGATTTTCAAATCTCCGGTGATTACATTTGTAATGCCCTGAATAATACCGATGTCATCCAATCCTGTAAGTTTTATACTGGTGAGGAAGGATATTTCCTTATTTTTAGCCCATTTGGTTTTCACAATCCGATGTCCATAATTTGCTAAAAGTTGCGCTGCATTCGGACAGTCCGTTCTGTGGATTTTCAACCCGTCGCCCACAGTGATAAAGCCAAAAACATCATCCCCGGGAATGGGCTGGCAGCATTGCGCCAATTTATATAAAATCTTATCTGAACTTTCGCCGAAAATAATTAATTCCGTATCCTTGGAGATTGTAGCGGGTTTAGTTTCGGGAACTAAATCCGCATTCTTTTCTGGTTTGTTTGGTTTTGCCGGTGGCATAATTCTCCCCGCGGAAGTGGTGAAGGTTTTCAATAATTTCAAATCGAAATTCCCAACCGCAAACCCATAATACAGATCCAATGGGGAAAGTGCTTTGTAAAACACACATAGCTCATGTATGTTTTCATTGCTTGGATTGATGTCGAGATTATTCAGTTTCCTCAATAATAATTCCTTTCCTTCGCCTGCGATTGTTCTTTTTTCTTCTTTTAAATAATACTTGATCCTTGATTTTGCCTTTCCCGTAATTACGAAATTCAACCAGTCTTCATTGGGCTTCTGTTTTGAAGATGTAATAATTTCCACCTGGTCACCACTTTTTAATTTGTGGCTTATAGGCACTAATTTATAATTCACTTTAGCCCCGATGCAATGTGCCCCTAATTCGGAATGCACATCAAATGCCAGATCCAAGGCGGTCGCATTTTGTGGCAATACACGCATATCACCAGTTGGCGTATAAACATAAATTTCCTTATTGAACAAATCCAACTTGAAATCCTGAAGGAAATCCATCGTATCTGTATTTGGATTGTTCAACATTTCTGAAATATGCTTTAACCAGGCGTCAATTTTACTTTCCTGATTGGAACCTTCTTTGTATTTCCAATGCGCGGCTAATCCTTTTTCTGCAATTTCATTCATCCGCTTTGTCCGGATCTGAACCTCAACCCATTTTCCCAAAGGTCCCATAACGGTCGTATGGAGTGCTTCATAACCATTTCCTTTAGGAAGGCTAAGCCAATCCCTTAATCTTTCCGGGCTTGGCTGGTAAAAATTAGTAATAATGGAATAGACCTTCCAACAGCTTTCTTTTTCCTTTTCTTTTTCCTCTTCTAAAATAATCCTGATGGCAAACAAATCATACACTTCTTTAAATTCCACATGTTTATTCCTGATCTTATTATAAATGGAATTGATTGATTTTGGTCTTCCATAAATTTCAAAAATAAATCCATTGCGTTCTAATTCCTCTTTGATCGGTTTTATGAATTCATTGATATATTTTGTCCGGTCTTTTTTCGTTTCTTTTAATTGCCTTACAATATCCACATAAATATCCGGCCTTGTATATTTTAAGGCCAGGTCTTCCAATTCCGTCTTGATCGCATAAAGTCCAAGCCGATGAGCGAGTGGAGTATAAATATAAGTGGTTTCAGAACAAATTTTCAATTGTTTCTCCCTTGCCATGCTTCCTAAAGTGCGCATGTTGTGCAGTCTGTCTGCCAATTTGATTAAGATAACCCTATGATCCTCTGCCAGCGTCAGTAATATTTTGCGGAAATTTTCGGCTTGCATGGACACGTCAGCCTTGAAAATAACGACATTCGCAATTTTGGTCAATCCGTCGATTATTTTAGCATAGGGCGTTCCAAATTCCGATTCAATGTCTTCCAATGTGATTTCTGTGTCTTCTACGACATCGTGTAATAGTGCGCAACAAGCAGAGGTAACCCCAAGCCCAATTTCTTCCACCACAATTCTTGCTACGGCTAAAGGATGCAGGATATAAGGTTCCCCCGATTTCCGCCGCATGTCCTTGTGTGCTTCGGCTGCCATTTCAAAGGCGCGGCGCACAGTTTTACGATCTCCTTTTTTTAATCTTTCCTTTAAACTTCTGAGCAGGGCACGATACTCCCTTAAGATAATTTTCTTCTCTTGTTCTTCGTCAATCGGGAAGTTTATTACTAATGATTTAGCCATAATGAAAAGCCTTAAAATGGATGGTTTTACGAATATCTAAGGTACATAAAAAACGGAAATTTTAGAAATTTCCGTTTGAATATATTAATCGGTGTTATCAATGGTCGATGACTAATTGTCAATCATCATTTTTGCAGAAAGTAAGATTTTGCCATATTTATCACGGGTAATAATCATGTAAATACCTTGGGGCAATTCCCCTAAATTAGAGAAAATGATCTCTGAGGCACTTTTATCGATAACTGTTTGTTCCGTAATCTTTTTGCCAATTAAATTTATAATTTCAACTTTTTCCACATCGGGCTTTAAGGCAGGAGACAAACGAATATGCGCAACACTTCGAGCAGGAACGGGATATATAGTAATGGTTTTTTCCTGATTACTAATAATCCTTCGGTCGTTTTCTTGTGCATTTATATTTGGAAACCCAAAGCCGACACCCAAAAAGATGCAGAATAAGACGAATATTTTGTAAATAGATTTCATGCCATGTAATTTGATAGTGAATGCTAAATGCTAGTTTATAGACAATTATAACCGAGTAAAGTTTAATCTAATCTAATCTCACAACAAACACTAACACAAAGATATGGCGTTTAAAGTTATTTATCAACTAAATGTAAGTTTTTTTATTCACATTATGAAATGTAACCTAATAATTTTATTTTGATTACTATTTCATATCGACTTGTGCTACTTGAAACACATGTTTATCTGTAGGAGTTGAATTACTTACAAACGCGACAATTTTCATTTGCTCAGGTTTCCAGAATTTTTCTTTATCATCGTTAGCATTAATGCTGAATGAGGTTTTGTAAACATAAGTAAGCCCTTCCTTCTTTTCCGGATGGTCATTTAAAATGGTTTCCCCCACAGCAGTTGTAATGGATCGTCTAAATACATGGTTGTATAAAATCGGAGTATCACTTTCGACAAAACCATCATGGATGCCGTTTTCGATGGCAAAAATATTTAAGGCAATTGGACCATTTACATCCTCCGTAAAGTTAAGCCGTACTTCAATATCATACTTGTCCTCCGAAGCGTTATAAGCAGAATTTAAAGCAATGTTGATTGGTGTAGTAGTAGCATATTGTTTCATTTGTACAATTGCTTGACCCCAATTATTGGTGGCTTCAACAAAGTACTCATTTTGTCCGGTACTTAATGGCAATCGATCAAAAGCGACAGAAGGTTTATTACCTTCACCGCCAAAAACCAGACCCCTCATTTGGTCGCCGTCTTTCGTCCTGAAATCTTGAATGCTTTTTCCTGGAATTGGGTTAGTCAACGAACCGGTATGTAATCCTACAATAATAAATTTATTGCCATTTTGTTCATTTAGCCCATCTAAAAATTCCGCACCTTCCGGGCAGTTGGAGCATCTGACACCTGTTAATTCTTCCACTAGATACATTTTGGGTTGTGGTGTTTCTACCGTTGAAACATATGCTGTGTCCCAACTATTGCCGCCCATGTCGATTTGAATGGGTTGTTCTTTACAAGAAGTAAAAAATAAAGCGAGTATCAAACCTGAATAAACTAATTTCATTTTCAGAATGTTATTAAATGTTGTCAAAGTTAAGGAATTTATTAAATGTCCGTTTTTTTTCTTCCCTATAATTATTGTAATTTTAGGGCTTAAATTTAGAAAATTATGGAAGAGAGCAAGCGACAGAAGCAAGTAGGCCGGTTGATACAGGAAGAAATGTCTTCAATTTTTTTGAAAGAAGGGTTAAATATGACGCAAGGTGGGATGATTTCCATTTCCAAAGTGATTATTACCCCCGATTTGTTGGAAGCACGGATTTATTTGAGTTTATTTAAAGTGGACAAACCGGAAACTTACATGGAAACAGTTACAGAAAAAATCGGGGAACTTAGACGTATTTTGGGAAACAACCTCCGCCACCAACTAAGGAGAATCCCTTCATTGCAATTTTATTTGGATGATACCATGGATCATGTATTTAAAATGGAAGAATTATTTAAACAAATCAAGAATCAATAAACTTGAACGCCCATTCCATCCAACTGGCATTCCGAATAGCAAAAAGGTATTTTCGGGGCAAAAGATCCATTCAGGCAATCAATATTATTTCTTGGATAAGCGTGGGGGCAATTGCGGTTTCCGCTGCGGCAATGATTATTTTGTTTTCCGTTTTCAATGGATTGGAAGATAAGATAAAAGAAATGTTCACTTCTTTTTATCCCGATCTTAAAATCGAGAAAGAAAGTGGGAAGTTTTTTGCATTGTCCCAAAATCAAAAACAACAGCTCGCACAACTTAAGGGCATAACTTACCTGAGCTATTCTTTGGAAGATATGGTACTTTTGGCAAATGAAGAAGAGCAAAAACCCGCAATGCTGAAAGGGATTGACAAGGCATGGTTTGCCATTTCAGGCATGGATAGTTTCATGTTGGAAGGCGAAGCCAAATGGACTGCACCATTGCCTTACGATCAAGTTATTGTAGGACTAAGCATCGCTTCTTCTTTGAGTCTTGATGTAAAAGATGCTTTTGTAAGCTTGAATATTTATTATCCCCGTCAAGGTGCTAATTTGAGTCAGAACCCTGAATCTGCATTAAAAAAACTGAGCGTGAAGCCAACGGGTTTGTTTCATATCCAAGAAGAATTTGACGGGCAATATGTTCTAATCCCTTTAAACACGGCACAGGATTTATTTGAACGACCTAATGAATATTCTTCAGTAGAGATAAAAACAAATGGTGCGGTATCAGAAGAAAAACTAAAAAAATCCTTATCAGAAATTTTTGGAACGGGTTATCATGTTGAGAATCGTTTTCAGCAGAACAAAACACTTTTCATGATTATGCAAAGCGAAAAATGGGCCGTTTATTTTATTTTGTTATTGGTATTGGTCATCGCATCGTTCAATATGATTGGTAGTTTATCGATGCTTGTTCTGGAAAAGAAAAAAGACATCGTGATTTTAAAATCTATGGGTGCAAGGCCAGACCTTATCCGCCTCGTCTTCTTATTCGAAGGCGGTCTTTTGGCTTTTTCCGGAGGCTTTCTTGGAATTCTAATTGGTTTTTTAATTTGTTTGGGACAGCAATATTTCGGTTGGATAGAACTTCCCGATGGTTTTGCCATGTCGGCATATCCAGTATCTTTTCAGTTTACGGACTTTTTCCTGGTCATCGTAACGGCTTTAGTAGTAGGTATATTGGCAGCTTGGTATCCGGCGGAGAAGGCGGCAAAGCAAGGCATGTATTTAAGAGAAGAATAATGCTTGTTTGCTCGCCGCGATGCAAAGACACGAAGCATATGGATTTTGCAGGTTTAATTTCCCCACCAGTTTTTTGCTCCTAAAATACACATGATTGTAAACGTCATTTGTGTAAACAAGATTCTAAATGATTTAGACAATTGCCGTTTGTCCTATAAAGAGTCCACAAATTATAAGTAGGTCGAATTAAAAAAAACAAAGGCATCGTGTACTTTGTGAACTCCCACATTGTATAATTACCGTTTATTTCAATCTAAACAGTTATCGTGATGAATTGCCCCTATTTTAATTGGAAGCGAAGAAATAAAGAAGCGACAATTTGGGACACCTAAATGATTCGGATTGGTCAGCCAAATGCATATAAATCGTACTTTGCAACAATTATGTGTATTAAGCAAATAAATAAATATTAACTTATCATGAGAAAGCTAACCTTATTTTCCATTATTTTTATTTTGATGTACATGCTCAACTCCTGCAAAATTGGGCGATTTGTAGTGTATAATTTTGCAGATATTCATGATTACAAAAAATTTCCCGCTCGTAATTTGGAAAATGATTCCGTTAAATTTCATTTTGCAATTGCCGAAAAAGGAAAAGTGCCCAAAGAACTCACACTTAAAAATAAAGAATACCCTTTCGAAACATTTTTAAAGGATAATAAAACGGTGGCATTTTTAATCATTCAAAATGACACAATTCAATATGAGCAGTATTTTGCCGGTTATAATGAAACTTCAATCGTGCCTTCTTTTTCAATGGCAAAATCCATTACTTCCATTTTGATTGGCTGTGCGATTGATGATCAATTAATACATTCCGTAGATGAACCTATAACGAACTATATCCCGGAGTTAAAGAAAAATGGATTTGAACAAGTGACGATTGAGCATTTGCTGCAGATGACTTCGGGATTAAAATTCAATGAAGGATACGCCAATCCGTTTGGTGATGTAGCCACATTTTATTATGGTAGAAATCTGAGAAAGGCAATTGGTAAAATGAAAACGAAATCCGCCCCAGGACTCCATTTCGAGTATTTGAGTGGTAATGCCGAATTGTTAGGTTTGGTATTGGAACGAGCCTTAAAGAACAAGAGCATCACTGAATATTTTCAAGAAAAATTATGGAAACCATTGGGTATGGAATATGAAGGAAGTTGGAGTCTGGATAAGAAAAAGGATGGCTTGGAAAAAACCTTTTGTTGTGTAAATGCAAGAGCGCGGGATTTTGCAAAAATAGGGAGACTTTATTTGAATGAAGGTAACTGGAATGGGAATCAAATCGTATCTAAAGAATGGGTTCATCAATCCACTAAAGTGGATACGCTAAACGGAAGTGCCTGGTATTACCAATATCAATGGTGGCTCCCTACAAAAAATGGAGACTTTATGGCACAAGGGATTTTAGGCCAATATATTTATGTAAATCCATCCAAAAATTTAATTGTTGTGCGACTTGGTAAAAATGAAGGAAAAGCGGATTGGTGGGATATTATGGCAGGATTGGGCGAAGCTTATTAATGAGGTCTTTTGTTATAAAATTGGGGAAATAGAAATAGCAATTAATTATTGGAAAGTGCATGCAATTGTATTTGATACAATAAATCAAAGTGCACATTGTACCCTTCAACATTTATGCTGCTACTAAATGAGCACTGCGTACTATTATAGGTGGCAGTAATCATAATGAAGCCGCCAAACTGATAGGCGACCATAAAAGACTTTCCAGTTAAAAGGGTCAAAGTTCAGGACTTTGACCCTTTTAACTGGAAGAATTTGGTAGGTCAGGCTTTTGCCATTTCAGCAGTAATCAATTTTTCTAAATAAACGCGTAATGCAGGATTGGCAACCTTTTGGGTAACATCAAACGCAAATGCGTTTACCATCATATTTCTTGCGCTTTCCACTCCTATTCCCCTGCTTTGTAAATAGAACAAAGCTTCCTTATCCAATTGTCCAATCGTAGTTCCGTGGCTGCATTTTACATCATCTGCAAAAATTTCCAATTGAGGTTTTGCATTTACAGTGGCTTTGTCGCTAAATAAAATATTATTGCTTTGTTGAAAAGCATTCGTTTTTTGTGCATCTTCGTAAACAAAAATCTTGCCGTTAAAAACCGCTCTTGACTTATCCAATAAAACACCTTTGTATAACTGGTTGCTTTCCCCTCTAGGCTTTTTATGATGAACCTCCGAATGATTGTCAATAAGTTGCGTGCCCGCACTGAGGTAAAGTCCATACATATGGCTTTCCAAATCTTCCGCATCCAAATGGATATTCAGGTTATTACGAACAAAGTCCGTTCCGGGTAAAGTAAAAGTGTAATTGCTATAATTACTGTGCTTTAACTGCGACGCTTCAATCCTTTGAACAAAACGCATCCCTTTTCTTCCTGTTTGCAAATCGTAATGATGGAAATGTGCATTTTCAGCAAGTACAACTTCCGTAACGCCATTTACGAAAATTGCATTTTCCGTTTCATCAGCAATTACGGTTTCAATGATTTCCAATTGCGCATTAGGTTGAACCACAATTAGATGCCGTGGTTGAATCCAAAGATTTGATTCCGATAAAAACACATTTACGATATGTACCGGTTTATCTATTTTTATTCCTTTAGGAACTTCTAAAAACAAGCCATCCGTAAATAGAGCAGTGTTTAACGCTGCAAAAGCATTGTTTTTTAAAGTAGCGATCTCACCAAAATATTTTTGAAAAGAAGGCAAATCGACCGCATCTTCAAAAGTGAGGATTTTTAATTGTGTAGCATCAGGAAAAACGGATAGATCCTTATTGATCCTTCCATTGATATTTACGATACGATAAGCACCTTTTTGTTCCCCTTTTAATGAATTTTGAATGGCCTCAAGATGTTTTGCAATCAATTTCGCTGTGCTGTCAAATTCATCTTTGGAAATTTCCTGTTCAATGATTTCCCATTCGTAATCCTCCTTCAGGAAAGGTAAAATATTAGTACTTTTCCATTCTTCATTTTTGATGGAAGGGAAACCCATTTCGTTAAATATACTATAAGCTTTCTTGCGTAAAGCTGTTATTTTTTCATTACTTCCCCGCATATCCGCAATTTCAAACTTCGCAGCAATGCGGTCGTATAAGGGTGTTTCCAACTGTTTAATAGTTATCATTTTTAAAATTCTTTTGCTCAAAATTCAAATCTTATCCTTCTCAGCGATTGTGTTTAAATCGTTACATCTTCCTTTAACCAGTCATAGCCTTTTTCCTCTAATTCCAATGCTAAGTTTTTATCACCGGTTTTTACGATTTTCCCATCGCTTAATACATGAACAAAATCAGGGACGATATAGTCTAATAAACGTTGATAGTGTGTAATCAATATAAAAGCATTGTCTTTATTCCTTAGTTTATTTACACCTCGGGAGACGATGCGCAAAGCGTCAATGTCCAGACCGGAATCCGTTTCGTCCAAAACCGCCAATTTAGGATCCAGCATGGCTAATTGAAAAATTTCATTTCTTTTTTTCTCGCCACCGGAAAAACCTTCGTTCAAAGAACGACTGATTAATTTTGCGTCGAACTCAACTAACTTTTGCTTTTCCTTTGATAATTGTAAAAATTCTTTCGCCGTAAATGGAGGTAATCCTTTATAATTCCTGATTTCGTTCATCGCAGTCCTCAAGAAATTGATATTGGAAACACCCGGAATTTCAATAGGGTATTGAAATGCCAAAAATACACCTTCGCGCGCCCTGTCCTCAGGTGAAAATTCCAAAAGGTTCTTGCCGTCCAAAGTTACCGAACCAGCCGTAACTTCAAAATTCGGCCTTCCTGAAAGTACGGATGCCAATGAACTTTTTCCAGCACCATTAGGTCCCATAATTGCATGGACCTCACCAGCCTTTACTTCTAAGTTCAACCCTTTTAAAATTTCCTTATCTTCTATCCGCGCATGTAAATTCTTAATTGATAACATAGTGTCCTAAATGTCTATTTGTTTTTTTTGTTTAATAATGGTCTTTCAATGAATATACTTCAATATAATAATCAAAAACCTTGTAAATAATTCTATCTTTTTTCGTTATTCTCCTACTCCAAACTCCTGTTAAATTGTGCTTTAAAGCTTCTGGTTTGCCAAGACCTTTAAATGGATCTTTTTGAATTGATTCAAAAAGCATTCTGATTTTTTTAGAACTAAACTATTACCAGTTTTACTCCAATCAGCTAAGTCCTTCTTAGCTTTTTCGTTTATTCGGATTTCCCTATCTCATCTAAAGTAATAGTTGAAAATCTCCCTTCTTGAAAATCCTTTTGGCCTTTCAAAATCTTCTTCACAAATTCCGGATTATATTCCTTTTCCTTTTTAACTGAAAACTTGATTTTCATTGCTTTTAAAACCGCTTTTAAAGCAGCGATTTGATCTTTGTTTTCTGGTTCAACTATTATTGTTTCTATCATTTTTATTGCTCGCAAAGTTGCAAAGGTTTCGCAAAGTCACTAAGACCTTGTGTAATTTATGAAAAAACTTAGTGTCTTCGTGGTTAAATAAGAAAATCTCAAATTTCATGTCTCAAATCTCATATCTATCCCACACTTCCTTCCAAAGTAATCGCCAACAATTTCTGTGCTTCCACTGCAAATTCCATTGGCAATTTATTCAATACTTCTTTAGCAAACCCGTTTACGATCAGCTCAACCGCTTTTTCCGTATCTAGCCCTCTTTGGTTCAGATAAAATATTTGGTCTTCCCCGATTTTGGAGGTCGTGGCTTCATGTTCCAAGGTCGCCGTTTGGTTTTTAGATTCGATGTATGGAAATGTATGTGCGCCACAACGATCACCTATCAACATGGAATCGCATTGTGTAAAATTCCGCGCCTGATCTGCTTTTGCACCAATTTGCACCAATCCACGATAACTGTTTTGACCGTTTCCGGCAGAAATCCCTTTGGAAATAATCCGGCTACGGGTATTTTTCCCGATATGATGCATTTTTGTCCCGGTATCCGCAATTTGTTTTCCTTTAGCAACGGCAACGCTGTAAAACTCGCCATAACTATTATCTCCCATCAAAATAACAGAAGGATATTTCCAGGTAATTGCCGATCCTGTTTCTACCTGAGTCCAGGAAATATGGGAATTCTCACCTTTACAAATTCCTCGTTTGGTAACGAAATTATATACACCACCCTTCCCATTTTCATCACCGGGAAACCAGTTTTGGACAGTTGAATATTTCACTTCAGCATTTTTCAAAGCAACGATTTCCACAACTGCAGCGTGCAATTGATTTTCATCGCGCGAAGGTGCGGTACAACCTTCCAGATAACTCACATAGGTATCGTCTTCCGCAACAATCAAAGTGCGCTCAAACTGACCCGTATTTTTTGCGTTCATCCTGAAATAAGTACTTAATTCCATTGGGCAGCGAACGCCCTTGGGAATAAAAGCAAAAGTGCCATCAGAAAAAACAGCGGCATTCAGCGCAGCAAAGATATTATCGGAATGCGGCACTACGGAACCTAAATATTTCTTTATCAATTCAGGGTGTTCCTGAACCGCATCACTTATGGAACAAAATATTACGCCTTTCTCTTTCAATTCTTTTTGGAAAGTAGTGGCAACCGAAACACTGTCAAATACAGCATCTACCGCTACCCCGGATAATCTTTTTTGCTCATTCAGTGAAATCCCCAACTTCTCAAAAGTGGCAATTAGCTCTGGATCCACTTCATCTAAACTATCTAATTTCTTTTTATTTTTTGGTGCTGCATAATAGGAAATTGCTTGAAAATCCAATACCGGCATTTCAAAGTTTTGCCAATCCGGCATTTCCATTTTCAGGAATGCGTGATAACCTTTCAAACGCCATTCCAACAGCCATTCAGGTTCATTTTTTTTCTTTGAGATAAAGCGAATTGTATCCTCATTCAGCCCGGGTGGCAAAATATCCATTTCAATATCGGTTATGAAACCATGTTCATATTCCTTACTGGCAATCTCCTCTAATAAATCGTTACTATTATCCATAAAGCAAATGCTTGTTCATTAATGTTTAAAAAGAAAATATTAATTCTATTTCTATTGCAAAGTTACAACCAAAAAGGCGGAATTGATAATTTATGGTCATAAATCCTGTCTATATGACCTTAGGTAAATGAAAGCAAAAAAACCGATTGCGTATCGATTGCCGATTGTCATTTAATTTGCCCCTTTACTTGTGCAAAAATAAGAAGCTTACTAAAAAACTGCTTTAATATTCAGGAAAAATAAATTCCTGAATTTGAACCGGCTTATGAAAAAAGCAAACCATAAATTATTACAAAAATAATTATTCTGAAAAACACCGAATGAAAACACAATCGACTCAAATAACATTAGCTCTTGTTTAGTCGGGTTTCAAAGCACTGGATGTTCATGAATAATTATTTTTGATAATTAAAAATCAGGAAAAACAGAGAAACAAACTAATTTGCTTTCTCCATTTCTCCTGATTTGATTATAAATTTCAGTGGATATTTATCGCAACACCAAATTCTTCGTTTGAATGACTCTCCTGATATTATTCAACGCATAGCGCATTCTGCCTAAAGCGGTATTTATACTAACATTGGTAATTTCAGCTATTTCCTTAAAACTCAAATCCCCATAAATCCGTAATAAAACGACTTCCCTTTGATCATCGGGCAATTGGTCAATCAATTGTTGAACCGTCAATTCTGTCTGTTTTTTTATGATATTCTTTTCCGCATTTTCATCACTGAAAGATAAATAAGAAAAAATGTCTTCTCCATTAGCAACCGTAACTTTGGCTTCTTGTTTTATTTTTCTAAAATAATCGATACATAAGTTGTGTGCGATCCGAAGCATCCAAGGCAAAAACTTTCCCTGTTCGGCATATTTATCACTTCTGAGGTGTTTGATGATTTTAATAAATGTTTCTTGAAACAAATCTTCCGCAATGTATTTATCCTTTACCAAATAATAAATGGCAGAATATACATTACTTTGATAACGATGTATCAACGTTGATATGGCGTCATGATCTCCATTTTTAAAATGAGTAATTAGGCTTTGATCCGAAAATTGCTCCATGTTTTTAGTCATAAAAATTGCTACAGTTAATGTTTTTGCCTTCTCTTTTGAAAGATGGGGAAAACAGTGAAAAAAATGTAGATTTTTATTTTATAAGCAATCGTTTTTTATTGTGGGCAAATGTAAAGTAATTTTGGAAAAAAGAAACAAAAAATTAATCCTAAGTTCCACACTCGTTATATAAGACGGGTAAAAAAAGAAAAAGATTGGGAAATTTCAGAAATTAGCAAAAAAAATTATTTAGCCTTAATTGAAAAATTAGCAATGACGGGATAATGATCCGATAAACCGACACTTCGGCTTAAATAGCCTTCGGCTTTTAACGCCGCCTCATCAAATAATATGTAATCAATACGAAGTGTCGGAAAAATATTGTGGTAAGTGCGTCCCAGGCCCACCCCCTTCTTTTCAAATGCATCCGTTAAATTCCCTTTCACCTTTTGATATACAAAAGATCCAGGCACATCATTAAAGTCTCCACATATGATGATTGGATAATCCGTAATCCTTTTTATGGAATCTATCTTATTGGCTAAAGTAGCACGATTGGATGATGCGTTCATTAACTTTTTCAAAACACCTTTTGATTTAGTTTTGATTTCCCCCTCCACGCCTTTGGCTTTTACTTCTTCAATAAACTCTAAATCTTCGTTTCCAAAGCCTACAGAGGTAAGATGAACTACATTCAGGTTAAATATCTGGCTGCTATCCATCACCAAATCCACACTGAGCATTTTATAACTTCCTTTTAAAGTATAAGATGTTTCGTTTTGCAAAGGATATTTTGAAAAAATAGCATCTCCAGAATTAATCAATTCATTTTTAATTGATTTAGTGGTCATCCTGCTCTTTTTCATTTGATTATTCATTGAAAGTCTTACATAAGGATAACCTAATTGCTGGATAATATTAGTATAAGGTTCTGCATTATGCGCCGGATCCCAGTAAAACTCTTCCAAACAAAGCACATCCGGGTTTTCGTCTTGAATTAGCTTAATGATTTTAGCTTTTGAAGTTTCATCATTCGTCCATTCACCAAGGTCAAATAAATGCACATTCCAGGTCATGATTTTCAAACCTCCATCATTGGGTTCTACTTTATTATTACCAAAATAATTAAAACCAAAAATCGGTTTTACAAGTGACCAGCAAATAATTATGGTCAGGAAAGAAAATAAAAAACGTAACTTTCTTTTTGAAAACAACCAAAGGAAGATGAATACGACATTTAAAAAATAGGCCAGAAAGGTGCTGAAACTAAATAAACTGAGCAAAGAAGGATGGCCTTCAGGATTATATAAGGACGCAAACTTACACAAGAGCAGCCAAATAACTGCGCCTATATTGATGATCAAAAAGGAACTCCTGAAAAATGTTTTCACTTATGGGTTTTAAAATAAGTTTAAATATATGAATTCCCTTTCAAGAAATTTCATCACTTGCCTTTTTTAAAGTATCTTTTTCCTCCTCCGTCAATGATTTAAACCCCTTTTGATTTATTTTATCCAGGATTTTATCCACGATTTCGGATTTATTTTCTTTGTGTTGGTGTTGCAAATTGCTCAGAGTGAAATTCCTTTTTTTATCAGGATATTTATAAGGATCAGGCTCAACTTTTCCTTGGATTGAATTGAATAATTGAATCAATTTACTGCCAGGCCTATATCCAGATTTAATGAACTGAATATAAACCGCCCCTGTAATTGCAGAAAATGCCAAAAGTATTATCAATCCGATATCATGGACATAAGAAAACAGGTTTAAAAATACAAAAACCAACAACACAACCCATAGTGGGATGGCCAATCTTTCACCTAAATAAAATTTGAATTTGGGCGACAAAACAATTGCGGCAGTTGCAAAAGCAACCACACCAGGCAAAGCCGTCAATATAAGTCCGGCAGAAAGAGCAGGCCAGAAATAAGAAAACCCAAGATAAAGTACCCCTCCGAAAACGCAGGAAACAATATACAAAAGCACGATTTCCTTAGATCCGATCAATGTTTGGATTACTGACCCAAAGCAATAAAGCCAAAGCATATTACTGACTAAATTCCAAAAAGAAGCATGACCCCAAAAGTAAGTAAACAACACCCAGGGATGTTTGATAAAAGCAGGCAAAGATTGTAGCGCTATATTGGGCAACATTTCATCAGAAAATACCAATTTAGGCTCTTTTGAAACAATGATTAAAATAACCTTTATAGCCTGAATCAATACATAACCGACACCAATAGCCATAACTAATTGTATCAAGGCATTTTGTCCAAATTTCGCTTGAAATAAATTCCGTTGCTGACTGTAATTTGTTCTCATAGTATAATGATTATAAAAGCAAAAAACTCTTCTTAGCTCTTAATTTATTTGTTGGTTATATAAAGTTATAGATAGGTATTTTTATGATTCAATTTCCAATAACGCAATAATAAAAAGGCGAATATCATTCCACCAATATGAGCAAAATGCGCTATGCCATCGTTTTGGCTACTGATTCCGGAAAACAACTCAATAGCGGCATAAATAACCACAAACCATTTTGCTTTTATGGGGAACAAGAAATATACATAAATCAACAAATTAGGGAATAAATATCCAAATGCGAACAATAAACCAAAAATTGCACCGGATGCCCCCACAGTTGGAATTACCATCGGCGCTAATCTTGCATCGCCCATTCCCGTAAGTTTAAACTGACTAATTGCCGCACTCTTTTGCAATTCACTCAACTGTGCAAACCAATTAATAGCTTCATGGTTTTCCCAGGCAAAAACTGAAAGATGAAGGAATGCAGCACCAAAACCACAAACAAAATAAAAGATCAAAAACCGCTTTGGCCCCAATAAGTTCTCAATCACATTCCCAAACATCCAAAGCGCAAACATATTGAAAAATAAATGAGACCAACTTCCGTGCATAAAAATATGAGTAACAAATTGCCAAGGTTCAAAAAATGGTGAACTGGGATAAAAAAGTGCTAAATAATAATTCAAGTCAATGACACCAAATTTCTTAAGCACTTCCGTAGCCAGAAAAAAAATGACATTGATAATAATTAGATTTTTTACAATTGGCGGTAAAATTTGAAACCCACCCGGACGATATTCGTTCATATACAGCTTATATTTCCTTTGACTATTGTTTTTTACAATTTTCAAAATTAAGAAAAAGGAATGGTAAGGACAGCGTATTTAAAATTTATCTTTTGTTAGCAGAGGCCGGGATGTTTTGTTATTTTGCAGCATTATTTTAATCCTTATGAAAGCATTTATCCTTTCTGCCGGCTTTGGCACCAGATTACAACCATTTACAAACATACATCCAAAAGCATTGGCAGAAATTAATGGCAAAAGTTTATTGGAAATAAATATCCGAAATTTGCAAAGGTTTGGCATTTTTGATATCGTGATCAATGTCCATCATTTTGCCAACCAAATCATTGAATTACTTGAAAAAGAAAATGGCTTTGGCAGCAATTACGAAATTTCAAATGAAAGCGACGCAATTTTAGAAACTGGTGGTGGATTGAAAAAAGCGCAAGATTTTTTAAAAAACGACCTTGATTTCCTGATGATTAATGTGGACATTATTTCCAACATCAATTTATCAGATTTAATCAATCATCATCAATCCACCAGAGCATTGGCTACACTTGCCGTTCAAAACAGAAAAAGTTCACGCTATTTGTTATTCAATGAAAAAGAGGAACTATGTGGTTGGGAAAATGTAAAAACAGAGGAAACAAAATTACCGAGATTAGATTCAATAGGAGCAGAAATTTATACACAATTGGCATTTAGCGGAATACAGGTATTGAGTAAGACCATTTTTGACAAAATAAATTTTGCCGGCAGATTTTCCATCATAGATGTCTATCTGGATTTATGTAAACAAGAAAAAATTATCGGCTGGGATCATTCCAATGATATTTTATTGGATGTAGGGAGGCCTGAAAGTCTCATTGCAGCAAGTGAAATCATTAACTGGCTTTGATTTCCTGCCCTTTCCTTGAACTACTCGGGCAAAAGGATACTAAAATAATTATTTTCTCGTTTTCCTTTAAAAATTAAATACATTCTAATGGAAACAACTATACTTTCTGAAAATGGCACACTTACAGATTTACTTTTGAGTAAAACAGAGCTGGAACTGGAATACGCTCAAGAAATCCAGCTCTTGAAAATGCGAAAATTAAATCCCACAGAACAATGCATAGATTATATTTTGGATAAAATAAAAGAAGAAATATAAAAAACTATTCAGTTTGTCGCTTTTAAAATCCCAAATAAAGTGATAGCGCCTTACTTATGAAGAAAAAACTTGTTGTGCTAACCGGAGCAGGGATCAGTGCGGAAAGTGGTTTGAAAACTTTTCGGAACCATGACGGACTATGGGAAAATTTCAAGATTGAAGATGTGGCAACCCCCGAAGCCTGGAAAAAAAATCCGGAAATGGTATTGCGTTTTTATAATGAAAGACGACAAAATGTGCTTTCCGCCCAACCCAATGCCGCACATTTAACACTTGCAGATTTGGAACACCATTTTGATATTCAGATTATTACACAAAACATTGATGACCTCCACGAAAGAGCAGGAAGTAAAAATGTATTACATTTGCACGGTGAAATATTAAAAATGCGAAGCGAGCGGAATGCCCAGTTAATTACCGGAATAAGAAAGGCAATTCAATTAGGGGATTTAGCAAAAGATGGCGCACAATACCGTCCACATATTGTTTGGTTTGGTGAAGAAGTGCCGATGCTGGAGCTGGCAATACCTTCTCTGATGGAAGCAGATTATTTTGTTTTAATCGGTTCATCCTTAGCGGTGTATCCTGCAGCAGGCTTACTTCAGTTCGTACCTGACCAGGCCCCTAAATATATTTTAGATCCAAATATTCCAAAGATAACCTATAAAAATGCTCTTTATATTGAAAAACAAGCTACGATAGGGATTGAAGAATTAAAAATAAAACTATTAGCAGCCATTGACGATAATAATAAAAAAACATAAAATGAACACCAACTTAAAAACAGTAGCCCATACCATCACGATGATGAGTGAAATAGTGCTACCAAACGATGCTAACATCTTAGGGAATTTGATGGGCGGAAAATTGATGTATTGGATGGACATAAGTGCCGCCATGGCTGCACAAAGGCATTGTAATGCGGTAGTTGTGACAGCTTCCGTAGATAACATCTCCTTTTCCAATCCAATCAAAGTAGGCAATGTCCTAACAATTGAATCACGGGTGACCCGAGCTTTCAACACTTCCATGGAAGTCTTCATCAGGGTTTGGGGCGAAGACTTATTGACACAGGAAAAATACATCTCCAATGAAGCCTTTTTTACATTCGTGGCATTGGGTTCAAACGGAAAACCAAGGAAAGTATCGGAAGTAATCCCTGAAACGGACAAAGAAAAAGCCATGTTTGACGGTGCATTACGCCGCCGCCAGCTTCGTCTGATCTTAGGTGGAAAGATGAAACCTGAAGATGCAGGAGAATTAAAGGCATTATTTATTTAATTGAGAAGAGGATTATTTTGCTTTTCCCCTACTTAAATCTTCTTTATAAGCTTTGATTGCCTTATATATCCCCATTGCAACTTGAGTTTGTCCCTGATCACTGTTAAGGTATTCTTCATCAGCCGCATTATTGATGAACCCAATTTCTATTAATGCGCCAGGCATGGCACTCCCTGCCAATACTTCCAAACCTTTTTGTTTTACACCATAACTTTTCCGACCTTGTTGAATAAAATTTTGTTCGACCTTGTCGGCAAAGTTGATACTTCTTGAAAGGAAGGCCTGAGTATATTGCGCCACAATAATCTGTGTGGTCGGATCATTTTCATCTAACAAACCAGGCTCTTCGGTTACATTATCACCATAATCTTCGATGGCTTTGCTTTTTTGGGAATTTCGGTGAAGTCCCAACACATAAGTTTCCGTACCACTGGCATTTGTAGATCTGTTTACAATTGTTTTATAAGAAGTTACTTTTCTGCGCTTTTTCCCTTTCCCAACATAATGGCTGCCGGAAGCTACCCTCGTATGGGTGCCGGCAGTTGCATTCACATGTACGGAAATAAACAAATCAGCATTGGCGTCATTGGCTATCTTATGTCGCTCTTTTAATTCAGGGTAAATATCCGTCGTTCTTGTATAAATCACTTTTAACTGAGGCATACTGTCCTTCAAGATTTTACCTAACTTCAAAACCACATCCAAAGTAATGTCCTTTTCGTGCTTCCCAAATCTATAAGCAGCTGCCCCTGCATCTTTCCCTCCATGCCCGGCATCCAATACAATTTTATTTAGGGACTTTGTTGACTGAGCATATACAGCATGAGGACTTGGGTTGCAAATAAAAAACAAGAGGCCAACTATTAAAATCGACAGGTTATTTTTGAACTTAAAAAGCGTTATACTCATTTAATTGAAGAAGTTTTATGTACTATTGAATGATTTCGGTGTGTGATTTTAAATAAATCTATGTAGAAAGCCGAAAATTCTACAAAGAAAACCAATTAAAAATTAGAAAGCTGCAAGATAAAATTTTTTCCTTTATTTTTCGTTTAAAAAATAGCACAATGGACAAAAACTATACCTTATTTTTGCAAATATCCATTTGAATCATCGTTAGTTTGAATTTACGGCATCGGTTTATTCTATTCCCTATTTTATTGATTGTAGTTTTTATATCTCCAAAACTACTCATTGCCCAAATGACGCCCATTGATTCTTTAGCGAAAAAGGAATTTAATAACCAAATTCCACAGAAAGACTCTTTGACGAATGAAACTCAAGATAGTTTATCGGTCAATGATACCACAGGCGACATAAAACCTGTGATGAGTATCGAAGATAAAGAAACGCAATTAGGTATTAAAATTTCAAAAGACGCTTTGCCTGAAACAGTAAAAACAAGTGCAGAAGACTCTTTGGTCATCAATATCGACAGCAGTATATTCCATCTTTTTGGAAAAGCAAAAGTGAATTATAGTGATATTGAGATAAATTCCGGAATGATGACTTATCGGCAAAAAAGCAATACCATGACCGCCGAACCAATCAGAGATACAGCTGATAAAATCATTTCTTTCCAACAATTCGTTCAAGGCGATCAAACTTTTGTGTTTGATACTTTAAAATATAACTTCAAAAGTAAAAGAGCTTTGGTGCGTAACGCCCATTCGCAATATGGAGAGGGCTTCGTCATCAGCGAGCAGGTAAAAAGAAATTCTGACGAAAGCATTTTTGGCTTAGGGAATATTTATACCACTTGCGACTTACCACATCCACATTTTGGTATAAGAGCAAAAAAAATCAAAATTATTCCAGGGAAAATGATCGCTTCCGGTCCGGCAAATTTAATCATACAGGATGTGCCTACCCCACTGGTATTGCCTTTTGGTGTTTTTCCAATAAAACAAAGTCAAACTTCCGGATTCATCTTGCCGTCTTATACATTGGAAGATCGCAGGGGATTGGGTTTGACCGGCGGAGGATATTATTTTCCGATCAACGATTATTTAGGGGTTATTACCCAATTTGATGTTTTTTCCAAAGGAAGCTGGGGTGCATCAGCAATAGCGAATTATAACAAAAGATACCAATATTCAGGAAACTTCAACCTCAGGTACCTCAAATCTGTTTTTGGTGAACCTACAGACCCTGACGGCCAAATAAGTAAAGATTTCAGGGTTGAATGGTCACATACCGTAGATGGAAAAGCAAGACCTGGAACACATTTTGGCGCAAGCGTGAATTTTGGCACAAGTAGTTATAATTACCTGAATGGAGGAGATATCCCACAAGCATTATCCAATGAATATTCTTCTTCCATTTCTTATTCAAAAAACTGGATAGGCAAACCTTATTCTTTTACTGCAGCATTGCGCCATAGTCAAAATACACAAAGTCACCAGGTTTCCATTACAGCTCCCGAATTGAATTTTAACTTAGGACAGTTTTCTCCTTTTCAAAGAAAAAATATGATAGGCAATCCAAGATGGTATGAAAAGATTTCTGTCACTTATTCCGTTGCCGCCAGAAATACATGGGACTTCTACGATTCTACTTTAAATATAAACAACATCAACATAAATGATTTTAATAATGCCATAAAACACACTGCTAATGTATCGGCGAATTACAATGTGTTGAAATATTTCAACTGGAGTTTCAATATACCTTATAATGAATATTGGAATACCAAACAGACCTTTAATCGTTATAACCCCATTACCCAAAAGGTAGATACTACGGTCAATAATGGCTTTTTTGCCACTCGGGATTTTATGGCCAGCACTTCTTTAAGTACGCGGATTTATGGCATGAAAATGTTTAAAAAAGGCAAAATAATGGGTATCCGGCATGTTTTGTCACCATCTGTTGGTATTAATTATCAACCTGGATTTGCAAACGCGCCATTTAATTATATGTATGGGGAAACGAATGAAAAAGGTGAAGTCAATTACCTTTCACCTTATGCTTATACGCCATTTGGCGGACCTACCAATCCTAATAATGTTGGTTCAATGAGCTTTTCATTAGGAAATACATTACAAATGAAAGTACGGGGCGACGACTCTACAGGCAACAAGAATATTTCATTAATAGATGGATTATCTATTAATGGCGCATATAATTTCTTTGCTGATTCCAATAAATTGTCCAATATCAGTATGAGCTTCAAAACTTCGATATTAAACAAAATCAATATCAGCGCAAATGCAAGCTTGGACCCTTATCAATATGAAGGCAGATCAAGAACGGCAAGGTATTTAGCTGAAAGTGGCGGGGGGCTTGCAAAAATAAGCTATGGTAATTTATCCACAGGTTTGAGCTTTCAAGGAAAACAAAAGGAAAATGACAAGCTAGATAAAGCGAAAGAAGAAAATGAAAAAGTGGCTCGCCTACTGAATAACGATGGCTACGACGATTATTATGATTTCAATATTCCATGGAATTTAAGTGTCAATGGGGGCGTTGGATTAAATCGGTTAAGAAGAGACGACAAAGCAGACAGTATTACTTTTACGCCAAATTTAGTATTTGACGGTGGTTTCAATCTCACCGAAAGATGGAAAGTCAATTTCAGTAGTGCATTGGAATTTACCGGCTTCAGCAAAATAAAATTAGGCACAACCAATATAAGCATCAACCGTGATTTGCATTGCTGGCAAATGTCTTTGAACTTAGTGCCTTTTGGATATTACCGGAGTTTTATGTTCACATTACAAGTGAAAGCCTCCGTTTTGCAAGATTTGAAACTGACGAGAAGGAAAAGCTATCAGGACAATTTTTAAGCTAAATCGGCTTGGACTAAAGTCACAATTAGTGATATGTATATCTAAAATAATCCTCAGGAATTTCATTCACAAAGACATAAAAAAAACAAAGTTCACAAAAGACAGCATGTCCTTTGTGAAAATCTTTGTGCATTTGCGGTTAAGCAAGACCATTTAAAAAAATTGTAGCGATAAAGTTCAAACTTCATCGCTACAATTTTAATCATCAATTCAAAAATTATTTATTCATGGTTGCCAAAAACTCTTCGTTGCTTTTGGTTCCCCTCATTTGTTTCATTAAAAAGTTCATGGCTTCGTCCGTATGCATATCGCTGATATGATTCCTTAAAATCCACATTTTACTATGTACCTCTTTATCCAGTAATAAGTCGTCCCTTCTTGTTGAAGAAGAAGTGATGTCTATTGCCGGGAAAATGCGCTTGTTGGCCAATTTACGATCCAGTTGCAATTCCATGTTTCCCGTCCCTTTAAATTCTTCGAAAATAACTTCGTCCATTCTTGAACCAGTATCGATCAAGGCAGTGGCTAAAATAGTCAACGAACCACCATTTTCTATTTTACGCGCGGCACCAAAAAACTGCTTTGGTTTTTGCATTGCATTCGCTTCCACTCCACCACTCAACACTTTTCCACTTGCTGGTGCAACAGTGTTATGCGCACGGGCCAAACGGGTAATGGAATCCAATAAAATAACCACATCATGCCCTACTTCCACCAATCTTTTTGCTTTTTGAAGCGCAATTTGAGAAACACGCACATGCTTATCAGCCGGCTCATCAAATGTGGAGGCGATAACTTCCGCTTTCACACTGCGTTGCATGTCCGTCACCTCTTCTGGCCGTTCGTCAATCAATACGATCATCAAATAACATTCAGGGTGATTTGTGGCAATTGCATTGGCAACTTCCTTCAGCAGCATAGTTTTACCGGTCTTCGGTTGCGCCACGATTAATCCCCGCTGACCTTTGCCAATCGGGGTAAACAAATCCATGATCCGCGTACCATAATTACTTGCGGTAGTGGTCAAACTTAATTTTTCGCTTGGGAAAAGTGGCGTTTGATAATCAAATGGCACCCTGTCCCTAATTTCTTCCGGCAAGCGGCCATTGATGGTATCTACCCTTAATAATGCGAAATATTTCTCGCCTTCTTTTGGCGGGCGCACATTCCCCGCAACGGTATCGCCGGTTTTTAAACCAAATAATTTAACTTGTGAAGGGGAAACATAAACATCATCCGGCGAGCTCAAATAATTATAATCGCTGCTGCGTAAAAAACCATAACCATCAGGCATCATTTCCAAAACTCCTTCTCCCGGAATAATCCCGTCAAATTCAATATTGAAATTACTTTCGCTTTGATTTGGGTTCTTGTTTTGATTGGGATTGTTGTTTCTTGGATGACGGTTCGGATTTTCCCTTGGTGGGTGAACAGGTTTTTCCCTTTGCTCATGTCTTGCATTGGGATTGTTATTTTCTCTTTTTGGTTGATTCGCGTTTACGGCAGTTTCTGTCGCATTGCTATCTGTACTTGGTGCAGCCACGCTTTCTTGCTGCGGCTTTGTAGTATTTGGATTGGGATTCGGATATTTTGGTCTTGGAAGGCGTTGATTAGGATTTTGCCTATTGGCAGGTTTACTTTCAGGTTGTGTAACTACTGTCGCTTCCTCAGTTTGTGGAGTTTCTATTTGCGCTACCTCCGCTTGCTGTACCTTTTCCGGAATGGGGCGTATCTCCTCTTGCGAAACCTCCTCCTTTTCCTCAGGTATTTTTATTTCCGCCACAGCTTCCTTTTTTACAGGAGCTGCTTTCTTTTTTACCGGTTTGGGTTTGGGCTTTTCCTGGACAGGGGCTTTTTCCTTAACGGCTTCCACTTCCGTTCTTTCAACTTCCGCCTTAGGCTGCTCTGTTTCTGCAATGGCTTCCACCTTAGGTTTCCGCACGATTCTTTTTTTAGGCTTTTCAGCTATCGGCTCCCCTTTTGCACCTTTTTCGGCTTGTTTGTCGATAATTTGATAAACCAAATCCTGCTTTCCTGATTTTTTAGCATCAGAAATCCCTAAGTGTGCTGCAATATCTAATAATTCAGTAACGAGCATGTCGTTCAATTGCCCAATGTCGTATGCCATTTTTGGTGTTTAGTTATATAAAACAATTATGGATTTTAATCCTTGCTTTGAAATAATAATGAGTTGGATATTTTATTTTTCCTCGAAATACATCATTCCTTTCTTCAAAAAAATCAAAAAAAAGAAGGTTTTGTAATCATGAAAATCGGCAGTTGGGAAAAATCACCGATGATTTCATGATGCAAAGATTACGATTTGTTTTTTATTTTCAAAGATTTTTTTTATTTATAATGAGCCAATGCGTTTTTCATAAGCGATTATTTAGAAAAACAATGAATTAAGCAAGACCTAATTCAAGTGTTTTAAATTAATAACTTCTTGCTTAGATAGAAAACGCCATTTGCCGCGCATCACATTTTTCTTCGTCAAACCGGCATAAATAACGCGGTCTAATTTTTCCACCTCATAACCCAATGACTCAAAAATCCGACGTACAATTCGGTTTTTCCCACTATGGATTTCTAAACCTAATTCATTTTTAGCGTCTAAAAATTCCATTTGATCCACTGGTGCCGGACCATCTTCCAAAATTACGCCTTCTTTAATTTTATCAAAATCTTCCAGACTTAAGTCTTTATCCAAGGTCACTTGATATACTTTCCTGATCGCATATTTGGGATGAGAAAGCTTTTGGGTCAGTTCACCATCATTGGTCAGTAATAAAACCCCGGTCGTATTCCTGTCTAATCTACCAACCGGAAAAATGCGTTCCTCTACTTGCCCTTCAAAAATATCCATGACGGTCCTCCTCCCTTTTGGGTCATCATTGGTAGTGATAAAACCTTTGGGTTTGTTCAATAATATATATAATAAATTCTTTTGAACCTGTAACTTTTTACCGCTCAAAGTAATTTTATCTTCAATCGTAACTTTATGACCCGGCTCTACGATGAGCTCATCATTTACTTTTACCTTTCCTTCTTTAATTAAAGAAACAGCATCGCGCCTGCTGCATACACCGCAATGCGCAATGTATTTATTTAAAGGCATTTCGCCTTCCAATGCAGATTCAGAAAAATAATCCTCGTTGGGCTTCGGTGCACCTTTTGATTCGTTGGAATATGCTTTTTCTTGTGGGTGTTCACTGTCAAAACGCCGTCTGAACTTACTTGGCCTATCAGCAAAATCACTTTTCTTGTTCAAATTCTCCTCTACCCTTCCGTATGGCGGCGCTACCGGCTCTTCTTCCCATTTTTCGATGGACTTACTGAAAGTGATTTCATCTTCTTGCTTTTCTGGCTTTGGGAATGGACTTTTGTTTTTTTTTCCAAAGGAAAGATCATCGTCTTCAAATTTCCCAAAAGAACGCTTTTTTCTCGGTGCCAATCCTTCTTCTTTTCTTCCCGGCTTTACGAAGCCACCTTCTTTCTTATCGCCAAAAGGTTTTTTATAGGGTTTATCTTCTTTGTCAAAAGGTTTCCTGAAAGGCTTGTCCTCGCTGTTGTATGGCTTTTTAAATCCACCCTCTTTCCTGTCGCCAAATGGTTTTTTATAGGGACGATCTTCTTTATCGAAAGGTTTCCTGAAAGGTTTGTCTTCGCTATTATAAGGTTTTTTAAATCCACCCTCTTTCCTGTCGCCAAAGGTTTTTTTATAGGGACGATCTTCTTTATCGAAAGGTTTCCTGAAAGGTTTGTCTTCGCTATTATAAGGTTTTTTAAATCCACCCTCTTTCCTGTCGCCAAATGGTTTTTTATAGGGACGATCTTCTTTATCGAAAGGTTTCCTGAAAGGCTTGTCCTCACTATTGTATGGCTTTTTAAATCCACCTTCTTTTTTATCGCCGAAAGATTTTTTATATGGACGATCCTCTTTGTCGAAAGGTTTCCTGAAAGGCTTGTCTTCGCTATTGTATGGCTTTTTAAATCCACCCTCTTTCCTGTCGCCAAATGTTTTTTTATAAGGACGGTCTTCTTTGTCGAAGGGTTTCTTTAAAGGTTTGTCTTCGCGATTAAAAGGTTTCTTAAAAGAATCGTCTTTCTTATCGCCAAATGGCTTCCTGCTCGGCTTATCGCTCTTTTCAAATTTCTTAAACGGCCGATCGTCCTTTTTAAATGGTCTCTTATTGTTGTTTCCTTCGTTCATTGAAGTGTTGCTCATCTTTTAATTGGAGTATATTTTTTATCCTGTAATTTTGTATTTGGAACTATTTGTTGGCAGAGAACTGTTCATCGTCAATTGAAGCGGGCCGTTCCACATTCGCTAATTGTCCGCAAGCAGCGTCAATATCTTTCCCCCTGCTCCTTCTCAATCTTGCGTTTACCCTGTGCTTTTCTAAATATGCCATGAAATTATCGACTTCTTGCTCTTCTGGTTTAGAAAAATCAGCCTGGTCAATGGAATTGTATTCAATAATATTGACTAGATCCGCAGGAACCCTTCTGTAAAATTTCACCAATTCATCCGCATCCTGAATACTGTCGTTCAAATCTTTGAACAAAATATACTCTAAAGTTACCAAGGATTTAGTTTTGGAATAAAAATAATTAAGTGCTTCCGCCAAAGATTTCAAATCATTGGTTTCATTTATGGGCATAATCTTATTCCGCTTTTCGTCATTGCCGGCATGTAAGGAAACCGCTAACCTGAATTTCACTTCATCATCGCCCAATTGTTTGATCATTTTGGTAACACCGGCAGTAGAAACAGTAATCCTGCGCGGGCTCATGCCCAATCCTTCGGGAGAAGTGATTTTGTCAATTGCTTTCAAAAGGTTTTTATAATTGAGCAAAGGCTCACCCATGCCCATAAAAACAATATTGCTCAAATGCCTTCCAAAATGTTTTTCCGCTTGCTCATTTACCAAAGTTATTTCATCCACGATTTCATCAAAATCCAAATTCCTGCTGCGCTTCAAATATCCTGTCGCACAAAATTTACAACTCAGGCTACACCCAACTTGTGAGGAAACACAAACAGTCATTCTTTTTTCCGTTGGGATCAATACACTTTCGGTAATTAAATTATCATGTAACTTCAAGCGGTTTTTAATAGTCCCGTCATTACTGAATTGGGAAAAATCAATGCTTACTTTTGGAATAAAATAATGTTCTGAAAGGGATTTGCGTAACTCTTTAGGAAGGTTAGTCATGTCATCAATTGAAGATGCATACTTTTTCCAAATCCAATCGTGTATCTGTGCGGCGCGGAATTTAGGCTCTTTAATTTCTGACATCAACTGTTCTAAATCAGCTAAAGAGGCTTGTCGCAGATTTTTCATCTGGGAAATAATTTTTGCAAAGATAAGATATTTAATTTTGCTAGGATTTGTTTTTTTCCGACCTCTTTTGCAATAGTAAAATCAAATTCATTTTTCCCGATTCTTAATTCAAGCCCATAATCCTACCTTTGTCTTTTTATATTCAAAGAAAATATGGACAATAAAGAATTTATCCGATTGGCATTATTGGAAGATGTGGCTTCTGGCGATTATTCCACTTTGGCTTCTATTCCCGCCTCTGCTAAAGGGAAAGCGATTTTAAAAATAAAAGAAGACGGCGTATTGGCAGGAATGGAAATTGCCCGGGAGACTTTTCAATATTTAGAACCGACGGCAGAATTTAATGCTTTAAAAAAAGATGGGGACAATATTACTTTTGGAGAAATTGCTTTTGAAGTTTCGGCAAAAGTCCATACTATTTTAACCGCCGAAAGACTGGTATTGAACTGTATGCAAAGAATGAGCGGGATTGCAACTTTGACCAAATCATTTGTTGATTTGATTCAACAATATCCCGCTAAAATTTTAGATACCCGCAAAACCACGCCACTCTTCAGGAAATATGAAAAAGAAGCCGTAAAAATCGGCGGTGGTGTCAATCACAGAATGGGCCTGTACGACATGATCATGCTCAAGGATAACCATATTGATTATTGTGGCGGAATCCGGGAAGCGATTATCCAAACGAATGCATATTTGAAAAAAAATAACTTAGACATCAAAATAGAAGTGGAAACCCGTACTTTAGAAGATGTGGAAAAAGTTTTGGCAGTTGGCGGCGTACACAGAATCATGCTGGACAACTATTCGCCTGAATTAATGAAACAAGCCGTATTATTGATCAATGGCAAATATGAAACAGAGGCTTCTGGCGGAATCGTAAAACAGAATATCGAATCCTTTGCCGCAACCGGTGTCGATTTTATTTCTATCGGCGCATTGACGCATCATGCGGTTAGCCTCGACCTGAGTTTAAAAGCTGCATTTTAAATGAAAAAAATCCTGTTTGTCATCAATCCGTATTCTGGTGTGGACCGGAATAAGTCAATGCAATCACTGATTGAAAAGAATTTGGACCTGCGCCAATTCTCTTATGAAATCGCATTTACGAAATACGCAAAACATGGTATTGAAATAACAAAGAATGCCGTCTTAAATGGCATTTCCATTATTGTGGCAGTAGGTGGCGACGGTTCTGTGAACGATATTGTAAACGGCATCATTGGATCAGAAACAACTTTGGCAATCATTCCCAAAGGTTCCGGAAACGGATTGTCCAGAAGCTTGAACATTCCCATGAATACCAAAAAAGCAATTCAGCTTATCAATGCGGGGAAAATCGTAAAAATCGATGCAGGCAAAATCAATGGTCACCTTTTTGTAAGCAATGCCGGTGTTGGATTTGACTCACTCGTTATCGACAAATTCACCAATAGTAAACAAAGGGGGTTCCGTGCTTATTCCAAAATAATCACACAACATATTTTAGCCTATAAACCTTTGCACTTTCTTATTGACATCGATGGTAAAAAAATGAAAGAACAAGCGTTTATGCTGACTATTGCCAATGGCATACAATTGGGTTATGGATTCAAGATCGCACCTTTGGCGAATGTGCAAGATGGAATTTTTGACATTGTCATCCTCAAAAAATTCCCTAAGGTACTTGCCTTGTCAATTGCATTAAAAGCTTTTACAGGAAAAATTCACAAAAGCAAATTCACCATTCATTTAAAAGGTAAACACATAAAAATAGAGCATCCTAATCTAACACATTTCCAATTTGACGGTGAAGCCCAGGTTTGCAACCAATCGGTGGAAATTGAAATGGTACCCAATTCGATCAATGTACTTGTACCACAATAAAAATTATTTCTTTACTGTCACTGCCAATTCTCGTCGCAATGTTTTTTCTAATTCAGCACCTCTAAGATTAGATGCAATAATTTTCCCATTCGGGTCAATCAAAAAATTAGTTGGAATGGCTTCTACGCCATAAATTTCTGCCACACCTGATTCCCAGCCTTTTAGGTCACTTACGTGATTCCAAGTCAGTTTATCTTCTGTAATTGCCTGTTGCCACTTATCCTTCTTCTCATCCAAAGAAACCCCTAAAACAGTAAAATTACTGTCTTTATATTTTCCGTAAACAGCAACAACATTTGGGTTTTCAGCCCTGCATGGCGGACACCAGGAAGCCCAAAAATCAAGCAATACATATTTCCCTTTAAATGAATTTAAGGAAACCTGCTTGCCGTCAATTGAAGTTAGTGTAAAATCAGGAGCCTGACTGCCAATTTGCGGTCCCGAAGAAGTGCTTTGAGCAAGGGTTTCTGCTTTGTCAGCGACGGCTTGCATAAAATCGCGGGATAACTGATTAGGCGAAAACCTTTTGGGTAAAGAACCCGCAAGCGCCTGGAGATATGTCGTTTCATCCGAATAAGGCAATAATTTACTTGCAGTAAAAATCGCAACAGGCAAGGATGTCGTAGTGTCCGAAAAATGCTTAATGTAGGCAATCAGATCATTGCCTTTTTGATCCAGGTCTTTTTCAATCAATGCCAATAAAGAATCAGAACCGGCTTTTTCAGACAAGCTATCATGCACCATTTTCAAACTGAGTATTTCCTGATTAAATTCCAAATACTTTTGCTGAAAATCAATTAAACTCTGTGTTCCTTTTGAACCTGAACTGGTATAATGACTCAAATTTTTCCAATCTGCATTAATATGTATTTCCTTACTGTCGATAATTAACAATAAAAATTCATTACCCATCCTGATACGGTAAAGATTAGGTTCGGCAAATGAATTTTTTAGAGTAAAAGAACCATCTTGTGCAGGATTCACTTTGTCAACAACTACAGAGCCATTGAAATTAAGCTCTTCTAAATAAACCTCCTGCGCAGGCATGCCTGTTATTTTTCCATCAATCACAAAATCTTGTTGCTTATTCTGCGAACAAGACATGAGCATAAAAAATACACTATAAGACACAAATGTTGATAGCCGTTTCATCAGGTGGATTTAATTCGGTCAAAAATACACTTATTTTTTTGTCCCAATTGTAAGGGTTTGCTAAAAGAAGACGTCGAGGTGTTTTTTTGTCAAAACTTATTAAAGTTAGCAATTTCAAGTTAACATTTCACAAAGAATAAGCTGCATTCTTGTACTTTTCGTTTTTCTTTTCAGACTAAACTATCTTTGCCAAATGGAAGATATTAAAATTGGTCATGAGGATTTATATCAATTTACCTATGCTGTTTTCACGAAAATGGGATGCAGTCCTAAAGATGCAAAAACAGCGTCGCAAGTACTTTTGTCGGCCGATTTACGAGGTATAGACAGCCATGGCGTTGCACGAATGATTGGTTATGTACGCCTTTGGGAAACTGGGCGGATCAACCCCAGCCCAAACATAAAAGTTGTTTACGAAACGCCTTCAACTGCTGTTGTGGATGGCGATTCAGGTTTGGGATTAGTGGTGGCTCCTTTTTCAATGAATATCGCAATCGAAAAAGCCAAAATAGCTGGCACAGGTTGGGTAAGTGTAAAAAACAGCAATCATTTTGGGATTGCGGGAATCCATGCTATGATGGCATTGGACCATGATATGATTGGGATGGCCATGACAAATGCAAGCGCATTGGTGGCACCCACTTTTGCAAATGAAAAATTATTAGGGACTAATCCAATCGCTGTTGCCATCCCTGCGGGAAAAGAACCGCCCTTTGTGGCTGATATGGCAACAACAACGGCATCTAACGGGAAATTGGAGATTTTGCAAAGGCAAAACAACCCAACACCAAATGGCTGGTCCCAGGATGAAAACGGACTTCCATCCAATGATGCTTCCATTTTAAAAAAGAACGGTGCACTCCTGCCATTAGGTAGCGATAAAATTCATGGAAGCCATAAAGGATACGCCTTAGGGAGCATTGTGGATATTTTTTCTGCAGTTTTGAGTGGTGCAGCTTACGGACCCTGGGTACCACCATTCCCCGCTTATGTTCCAATTCCGGAAAATCCACCAGGTAAAGGATTAGGGCATTTTTTTGGGGCTATGCGCATAGATGCATTCCGGCCTGCAGAAGAATACAAAACACATATTGATCATTGGATTCAACGGTTTAGAAACGCTAAAGTTATCCCCGGAAAAGAAAAGGTTCTTATTCCCGGAGATCCGGAAAGAATCGCTCACGCCGACCGCATCACCCATGGTATCCCCCTCATGTATTCCGTTCGAAAAGATTTAGCGGATTTGGCAACTAAAATGGAATTATCCCACGACTTTTTAAAATTATGAGACAAACAACATTAAACGCCAATGGCAAATTAATAGTTATCCGGCAACCTGTCGTGATGGGCATTTTGAATGCAACACCAGATTCTTTTTATAATCAGGGAAGAAACAGTTCATTGGATAGTTTGTTGAAAAAAGCGGAAGAAATGTTGTTGCAGGGAGCATTTATTTTAGATATTGGCGGTATGTCTACCAAACCTGGATCAGCAGAAATAAGCGAAGAAGAAGAATGGTTAAGGATTGAGGGAATAATTAAGGGGTTAAGGAAAAATTTTCCACATGTGCTCCTATCTGTTGATACTTACCGTTCTGAAATTGCACGACGGAGTGCATTTGAAGGGATTGATTGGATTAATGACATTAGTTCCGGCTCAATGGATGATCAAATGTTTTCAGTTGTTGCCAAATTGAATTTGCCATATGTCATGATGCACATGCAAGGTCAACCAAGAAACATGCAAGAAAATCCGCAATATGAAAATGTAACACAAGATATTTTAGCTTATTTCATCGAAAAGATACAAACCTGCGAAGAAGCGGGCATTAAAGATATCATCATTGATCCTGGTTTCGGTTTTGGAAAAACCATAGCCCAAAATTATGAACTATTAAATGGTTGCCATCAATTTTCTATTTTAGAAAAGCGGATGTTAGTCGGACTTTCAAGAAAATCCATGGTTTATAAACAATTGGATGTAACACCTGATAAAGCACTTAATGGGACAACTGCCTTGAATATGATTGCATTACAGCAAGGAGCAAGTATTTTACGAGTCCATGATGTGAAAGAAGCCATGGAATGTATTGCATTATATGCTGCATTAAAATAAATATGGGTTCAAAAACTAATTACAACAAAATTTTGCAATCTGCGAAGAATTGTTTATTTTCGAAGCTCAATTATTATTAATAAATAAATTCAACCAACATGAAAAAGATTTTAATTGCAGGAGCTTTGATGCTATCTGCTGGTTTTATCACAAACCAAGTACACGCTCAAGCGGTTACCGTCCAATATTCCAATATTCAAAGTGAGGATCAGCTAAACGCAAAAGACTTTAATAGCATGATTCAAGCCTTTCAAAAAACGGACGATAAAGCTACATCCGCAAAAGCATTAGAACAAGCCCAAGAATACATGAGGATTGGCATTGCAACATCTAAGGCTGCAATTGGAGAAGCAAACCAAAGCGGGAATGACAAAGCTGTCGCATCGGCTGAAAAAATACAGCAAAAAAGAGCAGGGCTTTACAATAAATTGATTGTAGCCAATAGAAATCCTGAAGTTAAAAAAGGCGAAATTGTTGAACTATTGAAAATGTATTCCGAAACATTATAATTTCTCGTTTTAATTAGCAATACTCCTAACTCCTTTGTTTTAGGAGTATTTTTTTGCCTCTATCTGATTATTAATTCTTATAAATATCTCAAATCATGACACCAAAAAAAACATTGGTCATTGGCGCATCAGAAAACCCTAACCGATATAGCAATATCGCCATCGATATGTTGCGTGAATTTCAAAACCCCGTTGTCGCCATCGGCAAAAAAACAGGAAAGGTAAATGATGTCAGTTTTAATAAAGAAAAAACTTATTTTGAAAACATCGACACGATCACATTGTATTTAAATCCTTTAAATCAAAAAGAATACTATAATTATATACTCGACTTGAATCCTAAAAGGATCATTTTTAATCCCGGAACTGAAAATGATGAGTTGGAAGGATTGGCGAAAGAAAAAGGAATTGAAGTGAAAGAAGCTTGTACCCTTGTTTTACTCAGAACCGGTCAATATTAAACAACCCATTACCAGAAGGAAACAAACATTAATTCCCTTGAAATCTAAGCTTCATTTTTCTATCTACTTTTTCTAAGCTATTTTTGCAAACTATATAATCAAATATTATCATTCCCCATAATGGAAGCAACACTCGATCAGGCAAAACAACTCGGACTTCTTGAAGAAGAATTTGAAGCGATAAAAAAAGTATTGGGCCGCACGCCTAATTTTAATGAAACAGCAATGTATTCCGTTATGTGGAGCGAACATTGCAGCTACAAAAACTCCATTAAATATATTAAGAAGTTACCGCGGGAAGGCTGTCGTCTATTGGTAAAAGCCGGTGAGGAAAATGCAGGACTTGTGGATATTGGCGACGGGTTGGCAGTGGTTTTCAAAATAGAATCCCACAACCATCCTTCTGCCATCGAACCATTTCAAGGTGCCGCAACCGGCGTTGGCGGTATACACCGCGATATTTTTACGATGGGCGCAAGGCCGATTGCAGCATTGAACTCATTGCGTTTTGGGAACATCAACAATCCCAAAACCCAACATTTAATGAAGGGAATCGTAAAAGGCATCGGCCATTACGGCAATTGCTTCGGTGTCCCGACTGTTGCAGGTGAAGTTTACTTTGAAGATTGTTACCAAACCAATCCATTGGTAAATGCAATGAGCGTGGGTATCGTAAAAGTTGGGCAAACCTTCTCTGCCACTTCTTTTGGTGTTGGAAATCCAGTATTCATTGTGGGTGCTGCAACAGGAAAAGACGGTATTGGCGGCGCATCTTTTGCATCTGCTGACATTTCCGAAGAAAGTGCCGCACAATTACCATCAGTGCAAGTAGGCGATCCTTTTGAAGAAAAGAAATTATTGGAAGCATGCATGGAATTGGTGGGCAAAGATATCGTGGTGGGAATGCAGGATATGGGCGCTGCCGGAATCAGCTGCTCTACTTCCGAAATGAGTGCGAAAGAAGGCTTTGGCATGGATATCGATTTAAGCAAAGTCCCTACCCGTCAGGAAAATATGAAGGCATGGGAAATGCTTTTAAGTGAAAGCCAGGAACGCATGTTGATTGTTGTACACAAAGGGAAAGAAGCAGAAATGCAAGCTATTTTCGACAAATGGGACATCCACTGTGAACAAATCGGCCAAGTGACAGAGGGCGATATCTTAAGATATTATCTTGATGGCGAATTGATGGCAGAAGTGCCTGGTGAAAGTCTGGTTTTAGGAGGTGGTGCACCAGTTTATGATCGTGAAACCAAAGAACCTCAATATTTTGCGAAAGTGAATGCTTTTGATCAAGACACGATTCCGGAAGCAAAAGATTTAAAAAATGTAGCTGAACAAATCATCCAATTACCCAATATCGCTTCCAAGCGTTGGATATATGAACAATATGATTCCATGGTGGGTGCCGCAAATACAAGTACGAACGCACCATCTGATGCAGCAATCGTCCACATTCATGGGACACAAAAAGGATTGGCGGTAACTACGGATTGCAATGGAAGATTTGTATTTCTGAATCCGTTCGTTGGCGGCATGATTGCAGTTAGCGAAGCCGCAAGGAATATCGTCTGTAGCGGCGGCTTGCCGGTGGCAATTACAAATTGCCTCAACTTTGGGAATCCTTATAATCCGGAAGTTTATTACCAATTTGTAAATGCTTTGAAAGGCGTGAGTGATGCCTGCCTTCAATTTGAGACACCGGTAACAGGCGGGAATGTAAGTTTTTACAATCAAAGTGAAGATGGTCCGGTTTACCCTACTCCTGTAATTGGCATGTTGGGGATTTTGGACAATATCGAAGATAAAATGACTTTGGATTTCAAACAGGAAGGCGATGTGATTTATTTAATCGGTCAAAGCAGGAATGACATCAATGGATCTGAATATTTATTCAAATTGAACCATGTGGAATATAGCCAAACACCGCATTTCGATTTGAAAGAAGAAGCAGCATTGCAAAATAAAATTGCGGAATTAATTAAAGAAAAACACATCCAATCTGCACATGATATTTCTGAAGGCGGCTTGTTTACCACTTTATTGGAAAGTGCGATGCCGAACGAATTAGGCTTTAAAATCGACTTGACTTATGCAGAAAATAACGGCATCAGGAAAGATGCTTATTTATTTGGCGAAGCACAAAGCCGGGTTGTAGTGAGTGTTTCAGCACATAAAACTGAAGATTTCGAAAAAGCGCTGGGAAATCACCCTTTTGAAAAACTGGGAACCGTTACTCCATCGGATATTGTTGTTGCATCAGAAAACTGGGGGAATGTGCAAGACTGGAAAAACAAATATGATACCGTAATTGAAAAGATAATGGCTTAAGCCGTTTTTTATCAGTATATTTAAAACAGCGTGTTGGGAAAAACCAGCACGCTGTTTTCTTTACCGGAAATACGGTTTCTTTAAGCTGCACAACGATGAGCGATAATTATCAACCTGAATATTACAGAACTTCAAAACAATTCTATATTTTTGCGGAAATTATTTTTTAATTAAATTTAATATGAAAAAAGTATTATTAAGCATACTTGCTTTAGTTACATTCATCAATGTCAAGGCAGATGAAGGTATGTGGATACCCATGTTGATCGGGAAAAACATCGAAGAAATGCAACGCATGGGATTGAAACTAAGCGCAGACGACATTTATAATGTCAACAACGCAAGTTTGAAAGACGCCGTCGTACATTTTGGCGGCGGTTGTACGGCCGAAATCATTTCGGGAACTGGCTTATTGATTACGAACCACCATTGCGGTTATGGGAATATCGCCAGTTTAAGTACAGTAGAAAACAATTACCTGGAAAAAGGTTTTTGGTCTAAAAAAATGTCCGAAGAACTGCCAGCTAAAGGTTTGTCCGTAAAATTCCTCGTTCGGATGGAAGATGTCACGGACGAACTCAACAACGCCTTATCCAAGAAAAACATCAAAAAGGCTTCCAAGTCTTTCCAGAAAGAAAAAGAAGCTTTAGAAAAAAAAGCATCCGATAATGGAAAATACACGGCAGTAGTTTCAGAATTTTATAACGGCAACCAGTATATCTTATTGGTTTACCAAATTTTTACCGATGTAAGATTAGTGGCCACTCCACCTAAATCATTGGGAAAATATGGTGGCGATACCGACAACTGGATTTGGCCAAGGCATACAGCCGATTTCTCGATGTTCCGTATTTATGCCAACAACAACAACGAACCGGCAGCGTATTCCCCCCATAATGTACCTTACAAACCCAAGAAATTTTTACCCATTTCCATCAAAGACTTGAAAGAAAATGATTTTGCGATGGTCATGGGCTACCCTGGCCGAACCAACCGTTACGAAACATCTTATGGCGTTGATTTAGCCATCAACGAAATCAACCCCGCAATTGTAAAAATAAGAGATATGCGCCTTGCCATCATGCGAAAAGCCATGCGGAAAGACCCGGCAGTAAATTTGAAATTGGCCACTTCTTACGCACAAATTGCTAATTATTGGAAATACTTTATTGGTCAAACAGAGCAATTAAAACGCTTAAAAGTCGTAAACGAAAAACAAAACCAAGAGAAGGATTTTATCGCCTGGACACAAAAAAACGATGTGGGCAATAAAGATTTAATGAGCAGGTTCAACAAAATCTATGCTGATTACAGACCTTATGCGGCTCATTCCGTTTATTATAGAGAAGCTTTTGGCGGCTCTGCTTTAGCAAGACTGGCTTCCAACACAACGAAAATCCATGAATTGCTGTCTGAAAAGAAAGTCAATGCTACTGAACTAGATACTGAAATTGAGAAACTAAAGAAAACCCGCACTTCCATATTAGAAAGCTTCGTTCCGGATGTAGAACAAGAAATATTAGCACGTACTGCGGAAATATATTACCACGATGTGCCTAAAAGCCAGCTTCCTGATGTTTATCAGAAATTGATTTTCAAACAGTTCAGTAAAGATTCTTTACCGGCAACTTTCAACAATTTTGCCGCTTATACAATTAAGAATACTTTCCTATTGAATAATGAGGCCTTCAATAGATTTTGCGCCCAACCAAGTCTGGAAACATTGGATGCTGATCCTGCCGTTCAATATGCATTGAGTTTTACAGAGAATTACAATACCTTTTATGCGCCAAAGCAAGCTGCATTTTCCAATGAAAAAGAAAAACTGAGCAAGGATTACATTGCCGGGTTAATGAAGAAAAATGAAGGCGAATTGTTTTATCCCGATGCCAACAGCACTATGCGCCTAACTTATGGGAAAGTGGCAGGATATGCCCCTAAAGACGGCGTTCATTATGATTATGAAACTACATTGAATGGTTTGCTTGCAAAATACATTCCTGGCGATTATGAATTTGATTTGCCAAAAGATTTTTTAAAGTTGGCAAATGAAAAAGATTTCGGAAGATATGCCAATTCCAAAGGCGATTTAATCACTTGTTTTATAACAAACAATGATATTACCGGAGGTAACAGCGGAAGTCCGGTAATCAATGCAAATGGCGAATTGTTAGGACTCGCATTTGATGGCAACTGGGAAGCCATGAGCGGTGACATTGCTTTTGACAAAAATTACAAACGCACGATTTCCGTGGATATCCGCTTCGTTTTGTGGTTGATCGACAAATATGGCGGCGCTAAAAATTTAATTAATGAAATGACGATTGTAGAATAAAGACGCTCATTTTAATTCAAGACCCCCATACATTCCCACAAGAATATATGGGGTTCTTGTTTCTTTGCAATTTCGATATTGAATTAATCTATCTCTAAAATCAATTTTATGACATAGCTTTGAAAATATCGAACAAACAAGCAAAATACTTGTTTATATCACTAACTAAAATAAAACTTTTTAAAAATGGCTAAGCAATCAAATATGGAATCCGAAAACCTCAATACTGGATTAAAAGAAAATAACAGTAAAAAAGTAGCGGATCAATTAAATCAATTCTTGTCAGACGAATTCGTATTATATACCAAAACCCTTAAATTCCATTGGAATATCGAAGGCCCTGACTTCCATGCACTTCATTTATTTTTGGACGGACAATATCAGGCATTGCAAGTTATCATTGACGCAATTGCAGAACGCGTGCGAAAAATAGGTCATTTTGCATGTGGCAGCATGAATGAATTTCTAGCAACTGCTTCCTTAAAAGAACATACTACAACTAGTGCTGTTTCTGAAGCAATGATTTCAGAATTGGTGAGTGATCACGAAACTTTGATTAGAAACATGCGGACCGCAATTGATGATTTTGCGGATAAATATGATGATGCCGGAAGTTCGGATTTTATTACCGGAATTATGAAAGAGCACGAAGAAATGGCATGGATGCTTAGAGCCAGTACAAAGAAACAACAACCATAGGCTTCATAAGAATAATAGATTAGCGTATAAAAAAAGCGTATAACAAGAAACGCTCCTCAAAACTAATTTTGAGGAGCGTTTCTTTATGATATCAAATCTTATTCCTGATGGAATGCGTATCTGTAATCTGTTATGGGAACATATGTTTCCTTAATCGTCCGGGCACTTAACCAACGGAATAAATTCAAGATAGAACCAGCCTTATCATTTGTTCCGGATGCGCGTGCACCGCCAAATGGTTGTTGTCCTACAACTGCACCAGTTGGTTTGTCATTGATATAAAAATTACCGGCAGTATTCACCAACCGCTTGGTCATATATTCAATTGCATATCGATCTTGAGCAAAAATAGATCCTGTCAAAGCATAAGGAGAAGTTTTATCCAAAATATCCAAAGTTTCATCTACTTTATTTTCATCATAAACATAGATAGAAAGCACTGGGCCAAAGATTTCTTCACACATAGTCACATACTTCGGGTCATTTACCTCAATAACCGTTGGTTCAACAAAATAACCCTTGGATTTATCACAATTCCCACCGATTAAAATTTTAGCCTCATTACCAGACTTTACCTTTTCAAGATATTTGCTGATATTGTCAAAAGATTTTTCGTCGATAACGGCATTTACAAAATTGGAAAAATCATCCACTTTACCCATTTTCAGGGTTTTCATTTCCGAAATTAATTTGGCTTTTATTTTTTCCGCCAGATTTGAAGGCAAATAAGCCCGGGAAGCAGCAGAACATTTTTGTCCCTGATACTCAAATGCTCCCCTTAATAAATTTGCCGCCACGGAATCCGCATTTGCGGTAGGATGGGCAAATACAAAATCTTTTCCGCCTGTTTCGCCAACAATACGGGGGTAAGTTTTATATTTAGCGATATTCGCCCCAATTTCTTTCCACATCGTTTGAAAAACGCCGGTAGAACCTGTAAAATGAACCCCAGCAAAATCAGGATGCGCAAAACAAACATCACCAACAACCGGACCACTTGTATATACCAAATTAATTACACCATCAGGCAAACCTGCTTCGATAAGTACTTCCATCATGACATTCGCAGCATAGATTTGTGTATTGGCAGGTTTCCATACCACTACATTCCCGCACATGGCGGCAGAAGTTGGCAAATTGCCGGCAATTGCCGTAAAATTAAACGGCGTGATCGCTAATACAAAACCTTCGAGCGCACGATATTCCAAGCGGTTATTGTAACCTTCGGTAGATAATGGCTGTTGTTTGTAAATATCACTTAAAAAATGAACATTGAAACGCAAGAAATCAATCAACTCGCATGCACTGTCAATCTCCGCCTGATAAGCATTTTTGCTTTGACCAAGCATCGTAGCCGCATTCATTTTAAATCTGTATTTAGATGCCAATAAATCGGCAGCTTTCAAGAAAATTGCAGCACGATGTTCCCAACTTGTGGCAGCCCAGGCAGTTCTTGCAGTTAAAGCTGCATCAATTGCCTGTTCTACATGTTCCTTTTCGCCAGCATGGAAATGTCCTAAAAGATGAGCTGTTTCATGCGGCGGACGGAGCTCTTTTTTGTTACCAGTCCTCACTTCCTTTCCGTTGATATACATGGGAATGTCACATTCCTTACTTTTCAAATCCACAAGAGCGGCTTTAAGGTTTTTTGCATCATCAGAACCTGGAGCATAACTTCTGACAAGCTCATTTTTGGGCGCATCAAAATAAAAATAACCGTTATTCATAAGAATAAAAATATAGTTTTAAAAGAAAAATTGTATGGTTACAAAGGTACAAATAAGTTTCTTAGCAGTGAAAGGATTCAAGGCTTTTGCCAATTTGCTTATAAGTAAGAAAACGCAACTTAAAACATCAAATTAAAAGTTTGAACTGTCACCCCCCTTTTGATTTTTATTTGGGTCTTGTCCCGTTTTTTGAATTTGGTTAGCACATCTTTCAAACTTGATTCATTATCAACCCGAAATGTGCCGATTTGAAAAACAATGTCTTCAGGCAAAATACCTGCCTTTTGGGCCGGTGAATTAGGATCCACACTTTTTACCAAAACACCAATTTTATCATATTCATAATCGAGCTTAATCCCTAAATCAACTGTTGGTTTAGCTAGTTTGTTTGGCGTAGTGCTCGTGGAGGCATTCGCATTTTGAACTTCAATCGAAGTATTAAAAACAGGCGTTTGTTTAAAATTAAGTTCGCCGATAAAGTTATAAATATAGCTGACAACATCTTTCAAACCTGGATAATTAGCCCCTAGGTTGCTCATTTTATGCTCAGGATTTGCGGTGCTGAAATAAAGTGCCGGAATGCCTTTTTCATTAAAATTATCCTGATCAGCATTTACTTTATTTAAATTCTCACGGCTCATTTTAAAAGAGGAATCCACGGACTTAAATACATTTCTAAATAAGACGGAAGTATTGCCACCGGAAACATAGAGCTTACGGCTTGAGCTCAGGGATGCGACTTTATCCAAGTTAATTGCATAAGCAATTTTCGAAGTGTCAGCACCCAACTCTTTCAAAAAAGATTGTGTTCCTAAAAAGCCTTGCTCACTGCCGGAGGAAGCAATAAAAACATAATTATATTGAATGAAAGAAGAAGCCTTTAAAACTTTCGACAAAGACAGCATCGCAGCTACTCCGCTGGCATCGTTACTCAGCTCTTGCATGTCGGTATTCCCTTTACCCATATTGTTATCCCGTCCGGAACGGTCGTAGGATGCGCTAATCACGACAGTTTTAATTGCATTGTTATTGATATAACCAATTACATTATTGCCCTCGCTATAATCATTCTTGAATTTAATATTTGCAAAATAAGGCTTTATCGAATTCATGGACTGAATATGTTGCTCATACGCTTTCTTCTGAAGGATAATTACTGGGATACTTAATGTTTCATACTTGGCAACTTTTGAAAATGAAGGTGGATTCTTGGCCCCATACGGATCATAAAATATAATGGCTATTGCATTACGTTTTATGGCATTTTTTGACCGTTCATATACATCTTTTTCCCAATCAAAAGTTGGATTGTTGGCTTCCTGGACCGACTGGTATAACGGAACCAACCATGTTGTATAGGGCTCCGTAGTTTCCGGCAATATAAAATCTTCCAATTCCGCCGTAGCAGAGAAGGTAGCAGGGAAAGCATCCTCAGGAATAAATACAAATTTATTGTCAATTTTCAACCGAGCTTCCGGAGTTATAGATTTTCCGGAAATAAATTTAAAAGAATGCCGAAAATTACCCTGATAGGGCAAAAGCAGCTCCTGCTCCATCCTGGATTGCAAAAAGATACCCGTCATCCGTTCACCACCCGTGCCTGTACCTCGGACACTTAATTTTTCGGATGAAAGGTAATTAATATCTGATTTCAACTTATTGGAAATGTCCGTAAGTTGTGCTTCTGTAAGTCCCTTTACTGTGTTGCCCTCAGATTTATTACCAATAATATTTTTGTAAAATTGAGCGGAAACATTCTTGGGATAAAGGGAACTTAAGAAAAGACCACTAATTAATATGCAGCTAAAATTTAATTTACGGAAAATCAAAGGTATATAGGTTTCAAGATGAAAGAGACTGCGAATTTAATTAAAAATCCACAAATAATAATATACAGAGGAAATACAAAAAAAATAGCAACGCTCAGGTTGCTATTTTTTTCTATTTATTGTAAACTTTATAGTGTATTAATCTACCCACATATCCATTTCCCTTTCCTGAATAGCTCTTTCCATATCCTGGCCTTCTTGAAGCGCCCTTAGGTTATTTTCAGGCAATTTCCGTCCCATTGGGTTATTCGCACTTGTTTTAACTACATAGCTTTCAAAGTAACGATTATCAAAGAAATCGGTCCATGTAATTCGATGTATATCATTATTAGGATTATATACCTCATAATTCACCAATACCTTTCTTAACTCCGGATAATACAGCCAAAACAATTCAGTAGAATATTTGAAAGTCCCAGTATTTTCATCATAACGATCAACCAAAGGTGCAATACCTATTATCCTAACGACTAACCTTCCTAAATTTCGATCGAAAATCCAATCTTCCTTTAATTCATATTTAGTCACAGTATTAATATTAAATTCATTATGTTCAAGAACATATCGCTCTTCACCAGTAATTGGATCTATCTGAAGACTAGAATCAGCCGTACCAATAATTTGCTTATTAAACATATCCAAATCTAACGGGGTAGTAAAACGGTCGTCACCACTATATGCCGTAATCTTACCTTTAAGAACGGCATCAATCAAAATTTCTATGAAAGCTCCCCCTCCGGAGTATTCATCCCCAGTAAACCTAAATGCTTCATTCTGCTTTTGGCGCGTGTCAATTTTACGCCATACTCTTCTTTTCCAAGCCACATCCACCTCTCTGATTGGAGTCCAATCTGTTACTTGGTTTATATGCTTTACTGTCTCAATTACGCCATCATTGACTAATGAAGGTTGCCAGGTTTTTGATACAGGCTCTGCATCAGGCGCATTTTGAGCCTGATCATTAACCATTGGTGCCTGAGCAAACGCCATACTGCTTAATAGCAATGCACCAATTGTGAAACTAAATTTATTTAGAATATTCATTCCTTGTATATTTTAATATTAATTCAATGTAATTGTTACGGAATTGATTGCTTGCACTCTACCGTCTGGACCTTTAGCTGTAACATTTTCAAAAACCCATTTATCACCTGGCTTCGATTTTAGAATCAAAGCTTTAGTCGCATCGTTAAATGCACCTGAGTTATTTTCTTGCTCCCTAACCTCACCTGTTTGGCTCAGCAAAACAAATCGAAAAGATTGCACAACAAAACGGGTATCAAAATCGAAATTATCCAATTTAGCAACTACACCTAGAGCAGCTTTTGCCCTACCAGTAGGTATCATACCAAATGATTTACCAGAAACTTGGGCAGTTGGCGGTGGAATAAATTTTACCCTAACTTTTCCTGAACCAACAGTTGCAGACCCACCTGTTCTTGTTTTGGCCATAATGGAATAATCAAGTGTCCCTTGTTTAGCAACAGTTGCAATATAATGCCCTTTGCTCCTTCCTCCATCTTCTCCATCAGTTAATGTGGCACCAGGCATACTTAAAGATACATCTTGAATATTGTAACCAGATGCAGAAAGCGTAACTGGGTTAGGAACGCCAATATACATTACATTCATCTTATCCAACTGCAGCGAAGCGCCTGCACTACCAACTGTATAATCAAATTTATAAGAATAATTCTCTGTCTTGCCCGCTTTATCAATTGAAATTACGCCATTTACTGTTTTTGCGCCGGCACCTGTTGCTTTGAACTTTAAGATACCCACTCCGTCTTTTACCGTTACCGCACCTGCACTCGAAGTAATATGAGGGTTTGCGGATTTATTATAAGCAGCCAACATAATAGTAGCCTCAATATCCTGTCCTTCCAAAGCATAACTTGTAGTTGGGACTGCAATGGGCACTAAGGCGTCAAATTTATAATCTTCGGCATGGATCTGAGACATGAAATATTCCAACATCATGGATTCCGTATTCTTAATATCATTCTGGAACTTGGATAACATCGCAACTGATGCAATTACCGGAATATTATGGAATGTACCATAAGTCCAGTCGCCACTTGGGTTATCCTCCGATTTTGCAGGATTAGCAACGGAGATTGGCATAGTTGTTTCCAAACTTTGTTTAAAAGTGGGGTCTTCAACCTGAGACTTTACAAAATTTACAAATCCCTCCAATTTACCCTTGACATCGTCGCCAATTTTCTTCGTAACAAACATTTCAGTAGGTATATTAATATCTTCGATATTCTTTATACTTTTTACGCCATTTTTCGTTTCATAGCCGCCGGATGCACTGATTACCGAATCTTTCCACATATCCAAATAGGTCACAAGTTGTTCGGTCTGGGCTTTTACTAATTTGGCTTTATCATTCCATTTTTTTGCTTTGTCGCGTTCAGATGGATTTTGTTCTGCAGCGTCAAAAGCAGCATATATCTTACTATTCTTATCAGTAATAGAATTGTTGGATCGAACAATACTACTATCAATTGTCATGAAAGCATTTAGCACTTCTTTTGTAATATTAAGGGCAAGCATGGCGGTCAACACTAAATACATTAGGTTAATCATCAACTGCCGGGGCTCTTTAGGTAAAGACATCCTTAATTGTTTTCTTTTTTGTTAATAAAACTTATTTCACTCCTGATACCACCAATTTCAAATTGAACAGCACCAAAATTTCACTGTTTACTCCATTTAGGACCTACCTTGCATTGCGCTGAGCATATTTCCATAAATACTATTCAAAGAAGATAAGTTACGGGATAGCGTAGCTATTTCATTTTTAGCAGTGATAGCGTCTTCTGCACTCGATGCCATGGCATCGGAAGCATTTACCAAATTGCTATAGAATTTATTCATCGCTTTCAAATGGCTGTTCGCATCTTGCAATTCTACTTCATAAATTTGATTCAAAGCGCCCAAATTCTTGGAAAGCACTTGAACTTGTGAATGGAACTGAACTGTACTGTCCGCAGCATTATTGAAGGATTGCATTGTATTAGAAGCACCTAAGAAAGTATCTTTCATTTGACCCAATGCGTCAGCAGCATCTCTTGCTCCCTGAGTAAAAGTCCCCGTCGCAGCCGTCACATCCGAAATATCTTTCATTTGGTTTACCGTCTGTCCAAACTTCTGGAAATTGTCACTTAACCGGCTCAGGTTTGGTGCATTGATATTGGCTTCTTCCAACATTTTATCTAAAGATGCCGTAGCAGAGGAACCGCCACCGCTTCCACCTGCACCCAACGCTACGTCCGGTTTCTTGAATTTCACCCCGGTGTTGTAAGCTTCTACATGTGGATTTTCATCAATATTTGGATAAAACCTTTCCCAATAATAATCTTTAGGAGGAGGCAATATACCTAAGAGGCAGAAAATAAACGCTTCAGTACATAGCCCCACTGTCAACATAATCCCAGCACCAGCCCAATGCTGCAATTTGAAAAGCGCACCAACCAATACTACACCAGCTCCAACACCAATGATTAAATTTTTAATATACTTACCTTTATTAGTTTCGAAAAACAAAAGAATTGATCCCATGTCTATGTAGTTTTGATATTTATTTTGTTATGAATTAAATGTTTACTTCCTTATACTGCTGCAATTTACCTTTTTTTGTTTGGCTGATTTTTCAAGGCAGGGTCAATTTGTGTAATGATACAACGGAAACCAATATAAGCCTTTGCCGTATCAGCAAATTCATAATCCCTACTGCTGACATTCAAATAATCAACAGGATCACGCCAGCTTCCGCCCTTTACCACTTTACGCGTTTGCCAAACAGGTGCGTCTTCTGCAATCTTATTTTTGATATCCGGATTCATATCCGACATGATATTTCTATTATATGCACTCACGGTATATGTAGAAGAAGTCCATTCAGCAACATTACCAGACATATTATATAAGCCATAGTCATTCGGCCAATAAGCATTTGCATTTACGGTATAAAGGCCGCCATCGGCTGAATAATCACCACGGTTTGGCTTGAAGTTAGCCAGATAACAACCTTTTTGATTGACTGCATAAGGTCCGCCCCAAGGATATGGAGAAAGCACCCGGCTTCCACGCGCTGCCCATTCCCATTGGCTTTCAGTAGGCAATCTAAATTCGCCTTCCATATACAATTTCTTTTTAGCCCTTTCACCTTTCCACAACTTTGTTCTCCAATCACAAAATGCATTAGCTTGATAAAAATTCACGCCCACCACCGGATATTCATCAAATGCAGGGAACCAGTTGTATTGTTGAGCAATAGGTTCGTTATTAGAATATGCAAACTGACGCATCCAAACCAAAGTATCCGGATAGATATTGATTGATTTTTGAGACACGAAATTAGACTGTGGTTGCGTTGGGTTTTCTGTTGCCGCACCATAATCGAAATAACGGAAACCGTAAACCAAATTCGCCGTATTGATTTCACGCTGTCCAGAGCCTGTTTGTGAAGGATCCAAATATAAGCCCATTAATTGATCAGTAACATCTGGGTCAGTATATTTAATCCGCTTGGACCAATCCAGAGATTGAGTACCATCATCATTATCTATATAGTCGCCCAAATAAACATGCGCTATGGAATCGCGGACCCAATTGGTAAACTGACGATACTCCATGTTGGTTATTTCAGTAGCATCCATATAGAATCCCGTCATGTTAAATGTACGAACTTCCGCATCCATGGAATTTTGCACATCCTGATCGCTATAACCTGACTTCATAACGCCGGAAGGGACAAAGACCATCCCCAGGGGAGCAGGTGCTTTATAATTCATCTTATTGGATTCGCCCACTAATTGACCTTGCGATGTTGGCGTGCCACAGCTCGCGGCAAACATACCCAATGCCACTACGGCAATGCTCATGGAGAATTGTTTCATCGTTTTTATTTTTATCATTGTCATTGCTCTTTGCAAACTTATTTAATTTTCGAGATTAATATAAACTGCTTTTTAATCTCAATTTTTCAAGATCATTTCGTGAATTACACCAAATTTGCCCGAAAGATAATCAAAGTTTTGAAAAAATTTAATCTTTTTAAAAAAAACATATCCCCAAACCTCAAAATAACCAAAATCAAATTCGATTTTCAAAAAATCAACTATCTTTTTACCCATTTTCAGGATTGGAACACAATATTCAAATTAATTTTTAAAATTGCAACATTAAAGCAATTTTTTTTTTCAAAACTGCCATAATTTTTGAATTAGGGGGCTAAATAAAGAATAATTTCTTTTTTAAACAATATTTCGGCTACTTTTTTTTATTTCGGATATTATTTCAGCAATGGAATGGACAGGCATTTGGCAAGCCATTTCTTCACACAAATACAAGGAAAGCTTTTCTCCATAAGGTTTTCCGACGAAAATAGGCAGCTCGGAACCACCTTTTTTCATTAATAATGAAAAAGTTTCAGGGAAATAGTTTTGATGCCATGACAATAAAGCTTCTTGACCATCGTTCCCATTTAATATTAATTGTTTCCTACCCATCCCTGCCCTTTGCAAAATTACGGCCCAATTGGAAAAAGAGGAAGGATACCTATTTATGGAAGACTGCATGGCTGAAAGCATTACACCGCTTTGCTTAACCCAATCATTGCGCTCCATGATATTTCCTAACAAATACAGGGATTCTGCTAAAACCGCATTGGCAGAAGGCGTTGCGCCATCGTATAATTCCACTTTGGGAACTAAAATGTCTCCTTGCCCATTTGCCGAAAAATTAAAAAAATCCTTTCCTTCCTGTTTAAAATTATCCTGAACAAATTCCATCAAGGCATTAGCTTTTACCACAAAATCAGTTTGCCCACTTTTGGAGGCAAATACCAAAAGTGCCTGAATTAAATAAGCATAATCGTCCAACTTACCCATTATGTAAGCTTTTCCTTCCTTATAAACATGAAAAAGGGTCCCATTTTCTTGTTCAAAATGTGCCAACAACCAATTCAAATGTTGCTCCGCTATTTGTAAATATCCCTGATTATCCAAAGCCACAGCGGCTTTGCATAAAGCAATATTCATCAGTGCGTTCCAGGACAATAAAACTTTGTCATCCGTTCCCGGCGGGATTCTTTCTGCCCTTTTATTGAATAACCGTTCTTTCCCATCCTTTAATATATAATACCATTCCTTCAAAGGCAAGGAATAATGAATCAGGATTTCTTTTCTGTGCAATGCCCTGTTTAAAATATTCACGCCATCCCAATTACCTTCTTTACTTAGCCCAAAATATGCGATCAATGCCGGATGCGCATCAGGAATTGCCTGATGGAACTGCTCATAAGTCCAGGTATAGAATTTCCCTTCTTCACCTTCAGAATCCGCGTCCAATGCACAATAGAAGCCTTCCTGTTCTTTTGTTTCAGCGCTCAATTGCGTTGTGCAAAACTCAATTGTTTCTTCAATCACTTCTTTATATTTCCGGTTTCCGGAAATCATATAAGCATCGGAAAGAACGGAAATCAATAAGGCATTATCATAAAGCATTTTTTCAAAATGAGGCATTAACCATTGATTATCCGTGGCATATCTTGAAAAACCACCACCAATCTGATCATAAATACCACCCTCTATCATTTTATCCAAACTCAAAAGTACTTGCGCCAACGCTTCCTGGGCTAATATATCATCCTCCTGGTCATTCCACTTTTTGAAATGAAAAAACTCCAGTAAATATTGTATGGAACCTGTAGCGGGAAATTTAGGTGCCGCACCGAAACCACCTTCTATTTTATCTGCTTGCTTCAATATTTGAACCGCTATTTCATCCAAAATTGCCTGACTGGGTTCTGCCTTATCCTCGGGACTAATTAAAGATGCTTGTTTGAGATGCTGTATCATTTGCTCAGCTTGCCTTTCCACCTCAACAGGATTTTCATCCCAGGTTTTTTGAACGGCATTCATGACTTCCATCCAGGAAGAACGATTATATAATTTTTGCGGTGGGAAATAAGTGCCGCCATAAAATGGTTTCCTATCCGGCGTGACAAACATGTTCAAAGGCCAGCCACCGCTTCCTGTCATGGCTTGCAGGGCATCCATATATAAATGATCTACATCAGGATGCTCTTCCCGATCCACTTTTATATTGACGAAATGTGCGTTCATGAACTTTGCCACATCTTCATTTTCAAAACTTTCATGCGCCATTACATGACACCAATGACAAGCCGAATAACCGATGCTCACTAATACAGGTTTATGCTCTTTTTTAGCTTTTTCAAATGCTTCTTCGCCCCAGGGATACCAATCCACGGGATTTTGGGCATGTTGCAATAAATATGGGCTGAGGGCATTTTTTAATCTGTTCGACATAATGATTTCGCTTCGTGATGATGCTAAGTTAGGCAAATATGCGACAATAATGTGCGCATATTTTCAAAACTCCCGGACAAATATTTCAGACAGAGGCGCAGGATTCCCTACCATGCCTAAGATTTTTATTTATAGTTTCGAATGGGAAATTTAATAAAAAGAGTAATTCCTGGATGTATTTTGAAATAGGAAAATTGTTTGTATTTTGTGGAGAATTTGAAATCACTAGTAACTGATTGAAGCATTTGTAAATATTTATAAGTAACTTAATTATTAACGTGAATGAAGTTAATTGTTACTGCGAAACGTACAACGCTTTGGCGGTAGTAGGCCTTTCCTGATAAGCATTTTTGAACCAAAAGAGCGAGCAAAGGCCCTCCTGCTTTAGCTGGAGAATGCGATTGCTAACAATACATATCATCAAGCCAAACTAAAATTTCCAATTACAGCTTCTGAACTTCGCTGCCCTCCTTTCATCTAATTTGATAAAAATAATGATTAATATTATTTTTGAGTTCAGGGTTATATAATTTTGTTTCACCGGCCTTATACCATTAATTTATTGCAACATAGTTGCGTTAATGAAAACTTTACCTAACTTTACCGAAAGAGTATGCAGAAATGAAAAGGATAGACATTATAAAAACCTAAGCCCTTGCATTGGCATCCTTGGCTTTATCCTTTCCCTTATCTGCATTTACAAAATATAACAGCATGACAGACCCTAAAGATTTTGAAGTAATAATTATAGGTGGAAGTTATGCAGGACTATCTGCTGCAATGGCATTAGGGCGTTCATTGCGTAATGTTCTAATAATCGACAGTGGACTTCCCTGTAATCGCCAGACACCACATTCATACAACTTCTTGACCCAGGACGGCAAAACACCAGAAGAGATTTCAACACTTGCGAAACAACAAGTTGAAAAATATCAAACCGTAAAATTTTACAAAGGACTTGCCATCAGGGGAACAAAAACAGAAAATGGTTTTGAAATAGCAACTCATGCAAACGATAAATTCACAGCAAAGAAATTGATATTTGCAACAGGGGTAAAAGACAGTATGCCCGACATAAAAGGATTTGCAGATTGTTGGGGAATTTCTATTATTCATTGCCCTTACTGTCACGGTTATGAATATAGTAAGCAAAACACGGGAATTTTCGCAAATGGAGTAAACGCATTTCACATCGCTTCATTGGTCAATAATCTAACAGACAAGATTACGATTTTGACCTCAGGAAAAGCTGATTTTAATTCAGAACGAATGGACAAACTGAACAAACACAATATAAAAATTATTGAAACAAAGATTTCCGAATTTGAAAACCACAAGGGGAAGATACAAAATGTAATTTTTAATGATGGCACAAAAGTATCCTTTGATGTGGTTTATGCGGCAATTCCCTTTCTGCAACATTCAGATATTCCAGTTTCTTTGGGTTGCGAACTTACCGAACACGGCTGCATAAAAATTGACAACTCCCAAAAAACCACCATTTATGGGATTTATGCCTGTGGAGATAATTCAAATATGATGCGCTCCGTTGCCAATGCGGTTTATAGCGGCAATTTAACAGGAGCAATAGTAAACGGCGAACTAACAAATGAACAATTTTAACATTCCAAAGATTAGATGTAGAGACGCAATGCATTGCGTCTCTACACGTCCAAAATCCGAGATCCACATTGCGTCTCCCCACGCCCAAAATAAAAGACCCTCCCTTTTCACATTTATCCCGACGCTTCCGAAACCACCATATAGCCATGCTGGCAAACCACCATTTCCCTGAAACCAACAGCATGCCCCCATTTATCCCCCACTCCATTCATTTCAACATGCCTTTCTTGTCCTGCCTGCTCCAACATCACTTTAGCCGAAGCGCCCACATATTTCTCCAACAACAACTCCAACGCATCATCAGCCACCATCCCATCATGCAGCAACCTATTAGCATTTGCAGTCAGTTTCCCAATTACACCCTGCCCTTTCTTTTTAAGAGGCATCCTTCTATAAACTACTTTCGCCAGCTTTGAAGCCATCCCAAAGAGCGCAGAACTCCTCCGGCTACCGGCAAATGCCGCATCCCGCAACACCCGCTCCTTGCACAATGAAGTCTTCCGGCGGGCATAATACCCACCATTCAACTTATAAAAAGTGATGCCACCAATTGTTCCCCTCACTTTGACAAACCCAATTTGCTTAGCCATAATTTATAAATAGTTTACACGAATGCACAAACATACCAAACCTTTCTCTCATACACAAACCACAAAAAAACAATATTAGGAAATCACTCTTCAGGAAAGTATGGTAAACTGCAATCTAAGCTATAAATACCTCCTAGAATCTATATAGTTTAAGCATCGTAACTCCGTACCTTAAGCAAGGTAACTCCGTACCTTAAGCATTGTAACTACCTATCTGACCAATGTCATCTTACTATATAAAGTAGGATGAATTTGCACTTAAAAGATGGTTGCTAATTGGCGAAATATGGACTCCTGTCTTTATTGGAGGTCTCAATTTTCATGCAATTCAGCTGGCTTAGCCCTAAAAATCCAAATAATCTTTTTATATTTAACTCATACCTACGGTTGAAAATGCTTAAAATAACTTGAGCTGCTGTACATCAGTCGCTGGTTTTTTCGAAAAACCCTTTACCGTCCTGCCCCCATATTTCCAGGAATCCGCTCTTTCCTTTTCTATCAATTCCGAAAATTTATTGTTTGGCTTGAAATCTGCCTCAATTTGTTGGGCAGCTTTGGAAAGATTCGCGAAAGCATGCATCTTATCCGCATTTCCCAAACGCGCATGCTGCAAGGCTTTATTTAAGATTTCAATGGATTCGTCATACACTTTTGTAGGTACGGGGAAAGGATGTCCGTCCTTGCCACCATGCGCAAAAGAAAAACGAGCCGGATCTTCAAATCTTGAAGGCGTACCGTGGATTACTTCGCTTACCAGTGCCAGTGATTGAATAGTTCGTGGCCCTACCCCTTTCAGTAACAACAAAGATTCCATGTCTTTGGGTGGCTGCTCCTGAGCCAACGCTAAAACGGCACCCAGCCGCTTTAAATTAAGGTCTTTTTCTCTTACTTCATGATGTCCCGGCATAACCAGCTGCCTGATTTCTTTCATCATTTTTTCCGGGTCCTCGCGCGTAAGCTTCAAAATGGCATTTTTTGCAGGCCCTGCCATTTTATCGGTAATATTTAAGATTAGCCCCTGATTCTTTCCATAAATAGAAGTATGCGGCTCTTCCAGAAATGTTTGAAAAGCTGCAGAATGCCAATGATAACGGCGTGCCATCTTACTATCGGTGTTCATGCCTTGCTGCACTACTGCCCATTCCGCTTCTTTGGTAACAATAAAATTATGAAGATATAATTGAAAACCATCCTGGACGGCCGTATTGTCCACCTTCGCACTCATGCGGCTGTTCAATATCAAAGCGTTACCATCTAATCCTGTTTTATTGGCAATATGCAATAATTCATTGGGAGTCTGCCTGGAATATTTACCTCTTCCGCCACAGATATAAACACCCAATTCATGAGAACGCTGATTGACACTGCGTTTTAAAGCTCCCATTACAGAAGTCGTTATCCCTGAAGAATGCCAGTCCATTCCTAATACACAACCTAAAGACTGAAACCAGAAAGGATCACTTAATTTTTGCAGGAACATACTTCTGCCATATTCGATAATGATGGCTTCTGCAATCGCGCCCCCAAGTAAACTCATCCTGTCCGCCAACCACGCCGGCACTTTCCCATAATGCAGAGGAAGATCTGCCTGTCCACTTTTTCGCATACTGCAAGTTAAAGAGAATCCGGGATTTTGAGAACTTTATTTTATATCGTTTATATCCATTTACACAGTCATAAAGATTTATAATTTGCGTCCGTGATGAATCCCTTCTGCAAATTCTTCAATCATTTTTTTATTAAACGCCGGAAGATCCTTTGGTGACCTGCTTGTTACCAATCCATTATCCACAACTACTTCTTTATCTACCCAACGAACACCGGCATTTTCCAAATCTGTTTTTAATGATGGATAAGAGGTCATTTCTTTACCTTTCAGCATATCGGTTTCTATCAAAGTTTGAGGTCCGTGACAAATAGCGGCTATTGGTTTTCCCGTTTCAAAAAAATGTTCCACAAACCGAACGGCATCCTTATTCATACGCAATTTATCAGGATTCATCACCCCCCCAGGCAACATCACTGCATCATATTCAGAAGGCTGGGCTTCCGAAATATCTTTATCCACCTTTAGCTCCATTCCCCAATTGCCGTCCTTCCAGGAACGGACCATATCTTTTTGTGGTGAAATGACATGAACTTGAGCGCCTTCCGCCTCTAACGCTGTTTTAGGGCTGAGTAACTCAGATTCTTCAAAACCATTTTCAGTTAGGATCGCTACTTTTAGATTATTTAATCTGGACATAATATTTAATTGAAATAATAAAAGAATATAGATTGCATATCACCAACACAGAATTCAACATATTGTTTAAAACAAAAAAGCACAAGCAGCTGAAATTTAAATAAAATTTTTCCTCAAAAACAGACTGCAAAAACTATCAACATACAGCATCTTAAATTGTTATCTGATTTATACCATAGCCATTTCTTTGCGATTTTAATATTTTAAGATGCAGCACCTGACACTTTTTTCAACAAAAAAAAAGCATAAGCATGGAAATAAATCCAATACTTATGCTTTTTGATTAATTAAAGTTAGATTTTACCTGGATTTTTGCATCCTTTTGCCAGTTTATCTAAAATTTTATTGTTTGATCATCTTTTCTACTTTAAGTAAATGACCATTCATGCCCTCCAAATGCAAAAAATAAATTCCCGCATCCAGATGTTCCAATGAAATCTTATGGACATTTTCAACTTGCTGAAGTTTGCGGCCATCGATGCTGTAGATAGAAACATTTACAGACACGGGACTTTTTATATTTATTTGATCACTAGCAGGATTCGGGAATATATATATCTGGCTGATTAATTCAGGTGTTACAACACCTGTTACATCATCAACAGTAAAAACCGCTGAAGTATCAGTGCAGCCAATAGCATTACTAACTATGACCTGATAATCACCATTTGCAGTAACCGCATAATTGGCTGCATTTGAACCAGACAATATCGCTCCGTCTTTGAGCCATTGATAAGTAGCGTAATTTTGAGTTGTTGTTAATTCAGCGCCATTCTTCTGAATTACAGCATGGTCGATAGTAAGAATTGTCAAGTTGAGCGTAACCGTGCTATCGCAACCTGAATTGTTAGGGATAACATGGACATAAGTCCCGCTTGCATTCAACATTTCTTCGTCAAACATGTAACTATTACATGCTTCAATATTTAAATTAGAGGAAGATGTATCAGTACAGATCATTTTATGAATAAATATATCACTTCCATCTATTCCATTAACTATGTTCACACCTACTCCTGGGTCAAAATCCACATCACTATAGAACACTCCTGTTGTATAAACATTGCCTGACGAACAGGCCACCCCCCATCCACAATCAGGACCGGGGCCTCCCATGGCTTTTGCCCATACAAAAGTTCCTGCGGTATCCATTTTGGCAATAAATATATCTGGAACCCATATGCCATTTTCTGCGGTCAGCGTATAAGATCCGAATGACCCAACGCCATCAAAAAAGCCAGTAGTATATAAATTACCCTTCGCATCAGATTGAACCGATTTAATTTCATCCATCTGTTCTCCACCTAATTGTTTTACCCAAATAAAATCCCCATCAGCATTTAATTTAAGCACGAAACCATCTGGAAAAGTACTCAAATTAAGAAGGGTGTTCATCGTTGATGCCAAATTATACACCCCTGTTCCCGGATCAAAGTCAACTGTACCTGCAAACATCCCTGCTACAATTACATTGTTCCAGGGATCCAAAGCCAGGCTATAAGCGACATCAGATTCTGTCCCACCTATTTGCTTTGCCCATACGAAATTGCCAGCAGTATCTAATTTAGAAATAAAGATATCTTCCAAATCCTGCGTTCCATTTGCAACAAGCGACACACTACCCGTCCCGGGATCAAAATCAACAGTGCCTTTAAAACTTCCAGTAGTATAAACATTCCTGGCATTGTCCAATGCAATTGCTTGTCCAATACCGGTAGAATTACCACTAAAACTCTTCACCCAACTTAGGCTGCCTGAAGCATTAAGTTTGCAAACAAAAGCGTCACTTCCGCCGCTCGTTGTCACTGTTTGATTACCGCCAGGCTCAAAATTCACGCTACCTTCAAACTGGCCTGTAACATAAACGCCATCCATATTATCCAATGTTATACCGGTAGCTCTATCCAAACCCGAGCCGCCCACTGTCTTCACCCAAAGGAAATTACCCCCAGCGTCATGTTTCGTAATGAAAATGTCCATATCTCCATTAGATGCCCGCATTCCCTGGCTACCTGAGGGATTGAAATCAGCACTGCCGGTAAAATAACCTGCCGTATATACATTTCCGGCAGCATCTACGGCAATCGACGAACCTTCTTCTTGACCAGTGCCCCCCATACGCTTTGCCCATACCAAATTGCCCGTAGCATCTACTTTTGAGATGAAAATGTCTATTTCTCCGGCGGAACTGAGATTAACCACTGCCGGTCCGGGATCAAAATCAATAATGTCGGAAAAGGATCCGGCAGTGTATAAATTTCCAGAAGCATCAGTAAAAACGGCTTTGCCCGCATCATCACCTGAGCTACTAATTGAGTGTACCCATTCTAAATCAACACCCTGAGCATGCACAGCCGCAAATGAGCCGGCAAAACACAGACTTAAAAAGCCTGTTTTGAGAAAAAATCTTTTAGTTTTCATAATTTTTAAATAAAATTGGTGATTATAAACATCCTGCAAATATTTAAAATAATAGCTATAAATTTATACCCCTAAAGAGGTATTTTAATATCTCAAATATATATCACTTTCTATTTTGTTATCCCAAACCTATCTTTTAACTTTACCTTTGAATTATCAAAGAATAATAAAGAGGTCAAGTCTTTTGAAACATTCAAGAACATTCGTGTCAATCAAGAACATGGAATCTTAACATACCTAATCATGCGACAGGTCACCGATTATAAGTTATTTGTTATCCATTTTATTCTCCTATTCTTATATGCCCTTCCCCACTTGGCAAGTGCACAAACTATTCATCTCAATATAGAAAATAACGAAGTCTATAAAAATAAGGATACCGCATATATCAATCAACTCATCCTAACCAGTGACCAATTAATTAAAAGCAACCCAGATAGCGCTTTGATCTTACTCCAGGAAGCTTTCAATTACAGTTTGCCTATTCGGTTTACGAAGGGCATACTTTCCAGCTTACTAAAAACCGGCAATATTTACAGAGATAAATCCTTTAATCCGGAAGCATTAAAAGTTTATAATATGGCATTGCATTATTGCGACTCGTTTGAAGGAACCCAAAAATACCTGGCATCCGTTTATTCTAATTTAGGAAGTTTATTTAACAGGTCAGGAGACCTCAAAAAAGCCGTTAATTATTATTACATAGCAGCAGGATATACTGACAAATACCCTTCAATCACATCGAAAGAAGAGATTTACATAAACCTCTCAATTGCATATGAACGGATGGGCAAACCCAAACTGGCATTTCATTATTCCAATCTCGCAGAAAAAAAAGTCAGGCAAAAAAAGGATTATTCAACCTTAATGTCACTTTTAAACAATAAAGGGGTTTTATATATAGAAACAGGGAAAGATGACAGTGCAGCAGCGGCATTTAAAGAAATATTAAAATTAGCAAAACCATCTTCAAATTCAGAAATAGTGCTCATGGCTTTAAATAACTTAGGCGATATCAATATAAGGCAAAACCAACCTGAACGTGCTTATGCTTATTTAAAGGAAGCCCAGGGAAGGAATAATTTTGAAAATCCCTATATTACCGCCGCCTTGATGATGTCATTGGGGGAAGTTTATTACAGTCAAAAAAAATATGATTTATCAGCACGCATAATGGAACAAGTCATTCCACAAGCGCAATTACTTCACATACCAGATTTAGAGATGACTGCACACCAAAAGTTATCGGACCTATACGAAAAAACGAAAAAAAATGGTTTTGCATTACGACATTTCAAAGAGTATGTCCGCTTAAAAGACAGTATTTCCGGCAAAGAAGTAGCACTAAACCTAAACGAATTAGAAGTAAAATACAAAACGGCGGAAATGGATAAAGCAATTCTAAATAAACAATTCTTAATTGCCAAACAACAAAAGATTTTGGATCAAAAAAGCTTATGGATCACTGGTATTAGTTCCTGCGCTTTAATTATCCTTATTCTTTCCGTTATTATACATAGAAATTTCAAACACAAGCAAAGCATTCGTTTCCATAAGTTAGAAATAAATTACCTGAAAAATATGATGCTTACGGAAGACAACGAAAGAACACGGATAGCCAGAGAGCTACATGATGGTATCGGGGGCATGCTTGGGGCAGTAAGGATGAATCTGGGTGCCTTAAAAAAAGCACATCCCGACTTTGCCGGTAATCCTAAATTAGAAGATATTGCTGACATGCTTCAAGAAACAGCCGTGGATGTCCGCAAAACCGCACACAATCTGATGCCTGATATGCTAATGAAAAACAACTTAAAAGAAGCACTTACAAAATACTGTGACAGGATTAATGATAACAACGAATTATTACTTGACATCCAATTTAATTTTGGGGAGGTAAAGTTGGGGAAAACCATTGAATTGATGATTTACCGTATAATACAGGAATTAATCCAAAACATAATGAAGCATGCCAACGCCAGCAAGGCATCAATACAGATAATGCACATTGATAAAAAATTGAGCTTACTCGTTGAAGACAATGGAAAGGGTTTTGAATTGGATCATCAAAATTCAGGAACAGGCATTCAAAATTTAAAATCGCGGGTAAAATCATTTGATGGAAGCCTATCCGTATTCTCTTCAATAGGGAAAGGGACGACCGTACACATCCAATTTGATTGGGAAAAACTAAAACAAAAAAACTTTAGTCCCATAACCTCAAAATTATTTTAAGATGAATATTAAAGTAGCCATCGCGGATGACCATCCAATGATCACAAAAGGAGTTGGCCTGATTTTCAATAATTATCCGAATATTACATTGACCCAAATTTATAAATCTGGCAAAGAATTACTGGATGGCCTAGCATTCAATAATCCGGATGTCTTAATCCTGGACATCCAACTCCCTGACAAATCGGGAGATGAACTATTGCCGCTGGTATTGGCAATCCAACCCAACTTAAAAATACTGGTATTGACCAGCCTGGATAGCCCTCTGTATGCAACAAAAATGTTGTGGCAAGGCGCAAAGGGCTTTTTACTGAAAACGGCAGAAGAAAGCATCCTTGTAGAAGCTATTGAAGTGATCAACAATGGGGGAGAATATATTGAAAAGGAATTAAAGGGTAAAATAGAACAAAACACTTTGCGCTCCAAAAAGCTGTTCACTTCAAAATCAACCCTCACAGAACGAGAAAAAGAAATCCTGCAATTAATTGTGGAAGGCTATACTAATCCTGAGATTGCATCAAAGGTTTTTTTAGGACTTGACACAATAAAACACTACCGCAAAAGCCTCCTGCTAAAACTAGATGTTAAAAATACTGCCGCATTAGTGAGCAAAGCACTAAAACAAGGACTCGCAAGATAAATGAGGAGTTTGTGAATTGATAAATACAGGAGTTTGAAAGTTTGATCCTAGGGAAATAAATGCTTTTAAAGAAAAGGGCGACAAAGAAATGGCAACAGGAGCCTAACTGATTTCAATCCTTGCGGGCTCAACACATGGTATTTATAGAAATTAAGATATCCTGAATCATTAAAAATGGGACTCAATCTGTGCAATTGTTTATCTTTGTATTGCTTTATCCAAAACACGGTTATATAAGGCATGGATTGTCCATCCTTAAAGGAAATGAAGATAAACAGCAATTTTAAATCAAAAAAACAAAGAACGACAATTGAATCCTGCATACAAAAAACACAAACCAACCCTTCCTAAAAATCGCCTGATCATTGGTAGGAAGCCCTTAATTGAAGCGTTGCAAAATGGAACGAGCATCGAAAAAATTTTCATTTTAAAATCCGCTTCAGGAGATGAACTATATACAATAAAGGATGCTGCAAGAAAGCAGGATATCGCCATAAGTTATGTTCCACCAGAAAAACTGAGCCGATTTACGCAAGCCAACCATCAGGGCGTTGTTGCCATTGCAGGCTTGATTAGTTTTCAGCCTCTGCAAGAAGTAATCAGCCAAACAGTGGATCAAGGCATCACACCATTGCTTTTGATTTTGGATGGCATTACGGATACGCGTAATTTAGGCGCAATGGCAAGGGCTGCACATTGTTATGGTGCACATGCTTTAGTGGTGCCCGCTACTAATAATGCCGCCATTACTGAAGAAGCAGTAAAAACTTCAGCAGGCGCCTTAGAATCCCTGCCCATTTGCAGAGTCGCTTCGGTAGAGGAAGCTATTTCCATTGCACAATTAAATGGCATTCAAGTAATTGCCACTACTTTAGACGCCCATACTTTGATTACGGAAGTTGATTTCAAATTACCTACAGCAATCGTAATGGGATCAGAAGATAAAGGCGTGAGCAACTTGGTTTTAAAACACGCTGATCATTTAGCTAAAATTCCCATGAGCGGTAATTTTGAATCACTTAATGTTGCCGTTGCCACTGGAGTGGTTTTATATGAAGTTCACCGCCAAAACAACATTTGATTTTTATTCCAAGAAATTTAGAAACACGCTATGTATCAACGAAAATCGAACCATTTTGGCGAGCAATTTTATAAACTACCAGTATTGTCCATCGGTTGGTTCTTCATTTTGGCATTCAGTTCCTGTGAAAAAGAAGTAAACCTAAAATTAAAACCCGGTGATGCAAAGGTTGTTGTAGAAGGTTCCATTGAAGTTGGGCTGCCGCCAATTGTTTTATTGACAAAAACAATCGATTTTTTCTCGAAAATTGATCAAAATACTTTAAAAGATGCTTTTTTGCATGATGCTGTCATCACAGTCTCCAATGCTATGCAAACAATAACTTTAAAGGAATACCAAATTGAATATTCAGGCATACCTTATTATTTCTATTCCATTGATTCAACTAGCGCACAAGCATTTAATTTTAAGGGTCAATTTGGACAAACCTATAAACTGAAAATCGAGTACGAGGGGAGAATTTACGAATCCACTACAACGATCCCTTTTTGCAAGCCATTGGATTCTTTGTGGGCGCTGCCTCCATTGCCAAGTGAAATGCCGGAAGATTACCCTAATTCAATGTTGCTATATGCACAATATACCGATCCCGATACGCTGGGCAATAGAGTACGGTATTTCACCAAAAAAAACAGCGAAGCTTTTTTGCCCCCTTCATTTTCGACTTATGATGATGCCATTGTGAACGGCACAACAGTACAAATAGGCATTACTGCGGGTTTAAACAGAGCCGACACTTTTGACCGGAATACATATGGTTACTTTTATAAGGGCGATACCGTAGTCGTAAAATGGAGTTCAATAGATAAAGATGTGTTTGATTTTTGGCGGACATTGGAATTTTCGGCCCTGTCCACCGGAAATCCGTTCTCTTCTCCCATTGAAGTTTCAACTAATATTTCGGGTGGCGCATTGGGCGTGTGGGCAGGTTACGGTAACACCTATGACACTTTAATTATTCCGAATTAGATGAATTCTATATCCATTTTACTTCCAGTGAAATTAAAAATCGTATTTTTGTAAATTAAAAAGTCAGAAAAGAAAATAAATAAATATGTCAGAAATAAGCGAAAAAATCTCTTGTTTAATCATTGGCTCTGGTCCCGCAGGCTATACTGCCGCTATTTATGCAGCAAGGGCAAACCTGAAACCTGTTTTATACTCAGGATTGCAACCGGGCGGTCAATTGACGAACACTACCGATGTTGAAAATTATCCGGGATATCCGGAAGGTATCCTTGGACCTCAGATGATGAAAGATTTTGAGGCACAAGCCAAAAGAATGGGAGCCGATTTGCGTTGGGGATTTGCTTCTAAAGTAGATTTCAGCCAAAGGCCTTTTAAAGTGGAAGTGGACGAAGAAAAATGGATAGAAGCAGACAGCGTCATCATTTCCACAGGTGCGTCCGCCAAATGGTTAGGATTGCCGTCTGAGCAAAAGTTGAATGGATATGGCGTTTCAGCATGCGCGGTTTGTGATGGTTTCTTTTTTCAAGGAAAAGAAGTCGTTATTGTAGGGGCCGGCGATACGGCATGTGAAGAAGCAATCTACTTATCCAAAATATGCAGCAAAGTCCACATGATTGTGCGCCGGGACGAAATGCGGGCATCCAAAATCATGCAGGACCGTGTATTTACGGCAGAAAACATCCAGGTATATTGGAATTCCCAAACGGAAGAAATTCTTGGCGATAAAAAAGTGGAAGCGGTCAGAATCAAAAACACGCAATCCGGCGAAACAACCGAAATTCCCGTAAGCGCATTCTTCGTCGCCATTGGCCACGAACCCAATTCCGGGATTTTTAAAGAATTTATCGATACCGACGAACAAGGTTATATCATCACAAAACCAGGATCCAGCAAAACCAATATCCCAGGCATATTTGCATGTGGCGATGTGCAGGACAAAAATTACCGTCAAGCGGTAACGGCGGCAGGAAGCGGCTGTATGGCGGCTTTGGATACGGAAAGGTATTTGAGTGAAATGGAATACGAAGCAAGTCTCAACAAAGAACAATTGACAAACGGATAATGATTCATTTCGATTATTCTACTAAATAATAAAGATAAATAGCCTTTGATCCGCTCAAGGCTATTTGTTTTTCCCCTTATTTTTAATTCAATTATATTGAAGCCGTAAGACATGCAAAGATTATTCACAAAACCATAGCGTACATTATGAATAATCTTTTGCTTAGTGGTTATTAAAGCCAAATTAAAAAAAGCAAATATGGGCTATCCTCTGGATTCATCTGACATTAGTCCTAATTCACACTAAATCCTAACAAGCTACTTTATCATGTCCGGTATTTATTTTCATATCCCATTTTGCAAACAAGCTTGCCATTACTGCGATTTCCATTTTTCCACTTCATTGAAGTATAAAGAGGCAATGGTATTGACTTTGCAAAAGGAATTAATCCTAAGAAAGGAATATTTGGGAGACGAAGCCATAGAAACAATTTATTTTGGTGGTGGAACGCCTTCTTTATTAAGTGCGGATGAGATAAAAAGAATTTTAGGAACTGTTTTCGAAAATTTCAGGGTGACCGAAAATATGGAAATAACCATTGAAGCCAATCCTGATGATTTAAGTAAAGAAAAAGTGGATTCGCTAAGAAACACCCCGATTAATCGTTTCAGCGTGGGTGTTCAGTCTTTTTTTGAAGAAGACTTAAAATGGATGAACCGGGCTCATAATGCAGTGGAAGCGGACACTGCAATCAAAAGATTGCAAGACTCCGGTTTTGAAAACATTACCTTGGATTTGATTTATGGATTCCCCTTACTTTCCGATGCAAAATGGAACATGAATATCCAAAAAGTAGTTGACTTAAACATCCCCCACCTCTCTGCATACAGTATGACCGTTGAGTCCAAAACACCGCTTGCTTCATTTATAAGGAAAGGATTGCAAAAAAACATGGACGAACAGCAAAGCGCAGCACAGTTCCAAATACTTTGCGAAAAACTGGAAGAACATAATTATGAACAATATGAAATTTCCAATTTCTCTTTTCCGGGCAAATACTCACGACACAACAGCAATTACTGGTTCGGCGTACCTTATCTCGGAATTGGCCCATCAGCACATTCTTTCAATGGCAATCAACGGCGATGGAACATAAGCAACAATGCACTTTACCTGAAATCAATATCCGAAGGACAAGTCAATTTTGAATCGGAAACACTCAGTATTCCAGACAAAATAAATGAATATATCATGACCACTTTGAGAACAAAATGGGGAATGGACTTGGACTTCATGAAAACTAAATTTGACCATGAATTAATTGGGATTATCGAAAAGTCCGCAATTGCATTCATCGAAAACGGTGAAATCAAAAAAGAAAACAATATCCTGACCTTAACACCTAAAGGTAAAATATTCGCAGATCGTATTGCATCGACACTTTTTGTCGACAAAACTTAATTCTTGGGATAACAAACAGGCTTTACCATAAATCACAGTCTTCAACCGTGGTAATCCCGTCTTTTTCATATGAAGCGGAATTTGCCTTGCATTTAGATTCCGCTCCTTTCTTAGTGTCTTTAATCGAATATTCCCTTAAAGTTACCTCTGGCAAGCCGGGATCTCCCGCATAGGTCATTTTACATTGACAGGTAAATTCTCTGGTACAAGAGGACAATAAAAATACGCCACAAGAAGCGGCTATAAGAATGCTGAGGGAAGTAAAAGTTTTTTTCATTTTAACGGCGTTTTGAAAACGAGTGGTAAAGATAACAAACAAATTAAATTTTCCAATCTGTTTTTTCAAGTCATTTCTGCTATCTTTACAATATGGTACAATTGCCGATCCAAGCACCGATTCAAAATCTCAATTTATTAGCACGCCAGGTAGTGGAAGGGTTCCTTATTGGTTTGCACAAAAGCCCCTTTCATGGGTTTTCCGTTGAATTTGCAGAACACCGACTTTATAATCCGGGCGACAACCTTAAATATGTGGATTGGAAAGTTTTCGGTCGAAGCGATAAACTATTCGTCAAAAAGTTTGAAGAAGAAACGAACCTCAGGTGCTGCCTTGCCATTGATACATCTTCTTCCATGAATTTCAGGAATGGGGGTTTGAGTAAATTAGAATATGCCTGCGTTACGGCCGCCTCCATTTCTTATTTGGTCAAAAAACAAATGGATGCCAATGCCCTTGCACTTTTCAACGATCATTTATACAAATTGATACCGGCAAAGGCAGGAAGCAAACAACAACAAGTGATTATTAATGAACTGGAAAGACTGCTCCATAATAAGGAATTAAAAAAAGAAACCAACTTCGCAAACTCCCTTCATGAATTAGCGGAGCGCATCCATCAACGCTCTTTAATCGTCTTGTTTAGTGATGTTCCTGAAGATCCGGAAAATGCACAAGAATTACTCTCCGCATTGCAACATTTAAAATACAACAAACACGAAGTTTTACTTTTCCATATAATCGATGATGAAAAAGAAATGAATTTGGAATTTGAGAACAGGCCTTATAATTTTGAAGATATGGAAACAGGTGCGATCGTCCGTTTAAATCCTGAGGAATTCAAATCAGTTTTTTCTGAAAAAATGGGTAAATACCGTGCATACATCCAAAGCCAATGTTTAAAATATGGTATTGACTATATCTTCTGCGACATGCAGGAATCGCCCAATTTGGCATTAAGCAAATATTTAGTGAAAAGAAATAAAATGATGTAAATTCAATAAAATGTTTTACTTTTGCATCCCCAATTTAAGATTGGAAATAATGTTTGGTCAATAATTTCAGGGCAAATATAATAAGGAGAAAGAGATGAGACATCACCGCGAATTTCAGATTGCTTGGTTAGGGTTAAAAGAAGGCGTTCATGATTTTCAATATGAAGTGGATGACAAAGTGCTGGACGATTTGGGGTTTGAACACCCTGATTTTGAGAATTTAAAAGCTAAAATAGATTTGAAGTTTGAAAAGAACAGTAGTTTTTTCCAACTTCACTTTGACATTGGCGGTTCTTTGGATATTCCTTGCGACAGGTGTGGAGACAATTTGAGCGTGAAATTATGGGACGAATTCGATTTGATTGTCAAATTGACTGAAAGTGAAGAAGAAGCAGAACGTCAAAACGAACAAGAAGAGGCCGATGTTGTCTTTATTTCAAGAGGGGAAACCGTAACAGATGTATTTACCTGGATTTATGAATTTATAGTTTTAAGCATTCCAATCCAACACATACATCCTGATGATTCAGAAGGGAAATCCACTTGCAATCCAGAAGCACTCAGGTTATTGGAACAAATGAAAGCACCTGCCCAGGAAAATAAGAACATCTGGGAAGGTCTGGATAAATTCAAGAATTAGAATAGAGTAATAAATAATAAAAATTAATAAACAATAACAATATAAGTTATGCCAAATCCAAAACGCCGCCACTCGCAACAAAGAAGCGCAAAACGCCGTACCCATTACAAAGCAGTAGCTGCTACATTCAGCACTGATGCTACAACCGGTGAAACACACCTTCGTCATCGTGCACATTGGCATGAAGGCAAATTAGTATATTGCGGTAAAGTTGTAATTGACAATTCCAAAGATGAAACCGAAGCAGGAGATAAATAAATGAAGGAATTTACCGTATGGCAATTAGCTATTTCTTGATTTACGGTATTCTTCTATTTCTCTACATAAGGAATTCAACTTAATGAATATAGGCATCGACATAATGGGGGGTGATTTTGCCCCTAAAGAAGCAATAAATGGTATCCTGAAATATCTGGTATCCCCTTCAGATGAAGGCCAGGATGTACACTTTTTTTTGTTCGGCGTGGAAAGTATGGTGATCCCATTTTTCTCTTTATTGGATCAATGTGAAGCAAGATATACTTTTGTTTCCTGCAATACAGTAATCGGTATGCACGAACATCCCACGAAAGCATTGAAAGAAAAGCAGGATTCCAGTATTGCCGTTGGGTTTAATTATTTAAAAGAAGGCAAAATTGATGCTTTCATTGGCGCCGGGAATACAGGTGCTATGCTTGTAGGTGCCATTTATTCTGTCAAGGTAATTGATGGTATCTTACGACCTACAATTGCCTCTCCTATTCCAAAATTAGACGGGAAATTTAATTTCCTTTTAGATGTGGGCGCTAATGCGGATTGCAAACCTGAGCATCTTGCGCAATTTGCGATAATGGGTTCTATTTATGCAAAGCATATTTTAAAAATAGAGAATCCCCGCGTTTCTTTATTGAATATAGGTGAAGAAGAAGGCAAAGGAAATTTGCTGGCAATGGCTGCTTATCAGTTATTAAAACAAAACAAATCCATTAATTTCATTGGAAATGCAGAAGGCAGAGACATCATGCTGGATAATACTGATGTCATTGTGTGTGAAGGATTTACAGGAAATGTTGTTTTAAAAATGGCGGAATCATTCCATTTTATCCTCTCAGAAAAGAAACATTTTCAAGACGAATTCATTGAGCAGCTCAATTACGAACATTACGGCGGAACTCCTATTCTCGGAATTAATGCACCTGTCATCATTGGGCATGGCATTTCTAGTAATTTGGCATTCAACTCTCTTATTTTAGGTGCAAAAAATTTAATTACTTCCGGAATCATCGAAGAATTAAAAAAAGAATTCAAATCTTAAATAAATTTGTGCCGAAAAAAAGACGAATAGCTGCCAAAATCAGTTGAAACGCAACACTTATTTCCCTGAATAAAACAAAATAGCTAAATACGCGTTTTTTGAGCTAATAATAGTAATTTTATTAGCTCAAACGTAATTATGGCATTAATCCAGACTGAACCAAAAAAAAACAAGCTCCCCAAATGGACTAAGGTATTGGGAATTATATTTGCTGGTATTGTATTGCTTTTGACAATTGGATACTTCATCATGAGTTGGTATGTAAAAAGCCATAAACAGCAATTGCTGGCTTCCATTACCGAAAAAATCAGCAACAACATTTCAGGAAAATTCACTATTGAAGATATGGAACCAGCCATTCTTCAAAGCTTTCCGGATATTTCCGTGCGTTTAATCAATATAAAACTGCAAGACAGCCTTTATACTATCTATCATAAGAATACAATCGATTTACAGTCCATTTATATAAAACTGAATTTCTTTTCTATTTTCACTACGCATCCGCAAATCAAAAAAGTTACCCTTTCTGACGGGAATATTTATTTATTCAAACAGAAAAATGAATACTCCAATGTCTATTTATTTCAGAAAAAAGACAGTACGAAAAAGAAATCCGACAAAGGCTTGGAGTTTCATGACTTTGCCATTGAAAATGTAACTTTTACCTTTGACAACTTCCTAAGGAACAAGCAATTCAAAGCGAGATTTGATAAGATGAGCGGAATTATCCATCCAAATGGGGATTCTTGGAAAATTAATACAATTACTGAAGCGTTTATTTATCAATTAGGCTTTAATTTGGACAAAGGCGGCTATTTGGTCAATAGCGTTTTGAAAGGTAATTTAAAAATGGTATTGCATACTGACAATGGCCTGTTGCATTTCCCGGTGCAAACAATCACGCTTGATGATATTCCAATTATATTGAAAGCTAATTTTGATTTAAGTAAGAAACCTGTAATTTTCGACCTGGACTTGAATGTAAAATCCATTAACTACACCAAAGGGATTCATTTATTGACAAGGAATATTTCCAAAAAACTGGACAGCATTTCTATTAAGGAAAATATTGCGGCACATGCCCTTATTAGAGGGACATTCGCTTATCCGGACACGCCTTTTGTAAATGTTTTCTTTGAAGTCAGCAACAATACCATCAATACTACCCTAGGCAATATTCAGAAAGCTAATTTCAAGGCAGAATTCAGCAATCATATCTACCCCGACAAAGGGAAAAATGACAATAATTCCGCTGTTGCGATTCCAAAATTTTCCGGGGAATGGGAAGGAATCCCAATAAATGCCGATTCCGTCTTTGTTATGGGATTAACAAAGCCAATTATTGACCTCCATCTAAAAAGTACTTTCCCCATTGAAAAATTGAATAATGTCATTGGAAGTGCATATTCACTAAAGAACGGGGTGGCCAATATGGATGTTACTTATCATGGGCCGGTAAATTTTAAGGAAGCTATCGATTACAATACAAAGGGATTTATTACGATAAAAAATGCAAGCCTGACCTATTTACCCAGGAATCTAAAATTCAAAAATGCAAATGCACATTTTTTGTTTCAGGGCAAAGATTTGATTTTGGATAAGATTCAGCTTTCCTCTCAAAATAGCAGTATTGAAATCAATGGCATAGTCGCCCATTTTTTAAATACTTTGTTTATCGACCCTTCAAAAGCAGTTTTTGACTGGAAAATAAAAAGTAATTCCATTGATTTAAATGAATTCAAAAGTTTCCTTGAACCAAGAAAAGAAAACCAGGTTTCGCTTGCCACCAAAAACCAGAAAATCAAGAAGTTGAATAATAACTTAGATAATTTATTAGCCAAAAGTACCATGCTGCTTGATGTAGATGTTCAAAAAGTATTTTATCGGAGATTTTCAGCAAGGTCAATTAAAGGGAAAGTCACGCTCAGCGAAAAGGGCATTAATTTCCAAAATGTGCAATTGGCACATGCCGGTGGAACAATTATCGCAAATGGGCGTGTGGATCAAAGTTTGAACCAAAACCCATTTCAATTTAAAACGAGCATTAAGAATGTCAAAATCGACCAATTATTCAATGCCTTTGAAAATTTTGGGCAATCTTCGATAACGGACAAAAATATAGAAGGAAGCTTTTCCGCAAATATTGAAATAAACGGGAAACTGGGGGAACAACTTGATTTCATTCAAAATTCATTTGACGGAAAAATAAATTTCAATTTAAAAAATGGGCAACTGAATGATTTTCCCCCTTTTGTTTCCATCTCTAAATTTATTTTCAAAAACAGGAACCTGGATCATATCACATTTGAAAACCTCCAAAACAATTTAATATTAAAAAACGGGAAACTAACCATCCCAAAAATGGAAATTGAATCCAGCGCCATCAGGATGACGGTTGAAGGCGTGTATGCCTTCGGAACCGGAACAAATATCGGTTTAGTAATCCCTTTAAGGAATCCGGACAAGGACAAGTCAAGAGTTGAAAAAGGACTGGCACCCAAAAAGAACAAAGGTATTGTGGTTTATTTAAGGGCGCAAGACGGAAAAGACGGCAAGGTGCACATAGGCTGGGACCCTTTGAAAAAGGGGGAAAAAAGCAATGACGATAGCTTGTTCAGTAAGGGAGATTTAAATCAAGAAGATACCATTAAACTTAGATAGCTATTCCTGAAACCTATATTGCGCTTGCTCTTTAAGGGAAAACAATCATTTATTTGACTACCTTTGAAAGTACTTAAAAGATACCATGCTAATGAAATTCCAATCTTATTTAGATTATTTCAAAGAAATAATCTATAACATCCAACCACCGCCACCTTATGATGATGCCTTATACATTGATTACACGAAACTAAACTGGTCCAGGGTAAATCGTTGGCTAAAGAGCGGACAAATAATTAAGGAAATGAGCGATGCAATAAAAAGTATCAACAAAAAACAAACCTGGATTATCATTACGGAACCATGGTGTGGAGACGCTGCACACATCGTTCCTTTTATTGAAATAATTGCAAAAACAAACCCGCTTATCACAACAGATTATGAATTAAGGGACACTGCCCCATTTAGGATTGACCAATATTTAACCAATGGCAGTAAATCAATCCCGATATTGATCATCAGGGACGAGCACGGCAAGGATTTATTCAAATGGGGACCGCGACCTACGGAAGCGCAAATCGCTTTTAAAAAATTAGCTGACGAAGGTGCAGATTTTGAAACAACAAAATTGGCACTACAACATTGGTATAATCAGGATAAAGGCCAATCCATGCAAAAGGAATTGGTAGATTTATTTGGAAAGTTATAAAGTTATAACCAGATAGGTACTTTTATTTCAAAACAGGAAGAGACAAAGCTTAATCCATGCTTTGTCTCTTCCTGTTTTCCTAAGTGAAATATGAAAATATATCCTATTCCAATGTTTTCATCTTCTTCTTTTTCTTAGATTTATGCATCCACAACAACAACGCCGGTTGAAGTGTCAAATTGAATATCATCGCCAACAGTAGTGTAAGCGAAACCAGATAACCTAATGATTTTGTACCTTGAAATTCTGAAATGGCAAATACCGCAAATCCGGCAATTAAAATCAAGGAAGTGAAGATAATGCTCAATCCCGTATCATGAATACTTTTCAAGACTGTTCTTTGAATATCTTCATGATTGTTGCTTAAATCCTGTTTGAAATTGACCAGGAACCGAATAGTTACATCAACCGTAATGCCCAAGGCTACACTAAACACCAGTACAGTTGAAGGTTTTAAGGGCACATCCAGCCAACCCATAATCCCGGCAGTTATTGCCAAAGGCACGATATTGGTAATTACCGCAATCAATACGATGCGCCAATCCCGGAAAAGGAAAAACATACACACCAAAATCATCCCGAAGGCCCAAATCAAACTGTCCCTTAAACTGTTGATGATAAATCGGCTGCCTTCTAGAAAAGTGATACTTGTTCCAGTAAAAGTGAGTTCGTAATTATCTTTTTCAAAGATAGAATCCGCTTTTTGGTGTAATTTATTAAGCAGAATCGGCATTTCTTTAGAACCTACATCCGCAACTTTGACGCTTATGCGCACCTCTTGCAAATTGGAATCCACAAAAGAACTGAGCAATTGATTAAACTGATTTTTATTGCCTGAATCGCGCTTCCGCATAGTGCTGATGAGGTAAGGCCTCAACGCGCTAAATTCAATCTGGTCAGGAAGCTGGTATGCGCTGCTGTCTCCTCCTGAAAGTCCTTGTTTTGCAAATTTTATACCCTTTGTGAGTGTCAATCCTCCACCGATATTGGGTTGACTTTCTAAATAAGTGGTAAACTCGTCTAACTTTTCCCAGGTTTCCAAAGAAGTCAATGCGCCATATTTCTTTTTGGTATCCACAATAATCTCCAGTGGCATTACACCTTTAAAATTTTTCTCAAAGAACTTCAAATCCGTGAAAATCTTATCCGATTGTGGTAAATCATCTACAATATGTCCAACGGCATGCAATCGCAACATGCCGATTACCGAAAACACAAAAATAGCAATCGTTGAAATATACACCGCTTTCCGGTAGCGGAAAACCAATTTGACAGTGGTCTCCAGGATTTTATTCAACCATTTACTTTCCAAATAACCGGTATGTTTTGCATTTGGAGGAGGAAGGAAGCTGTAAAAAGCAGGAATCAACACTAAAGAAATAGCAAATAAGCCTAAAATATTCAATCCTGCGACCAAGCCAAATTCCTTTAAAATAACGCTATTGGTAAATGCAAAAACGCCGAAACCAATTGCAGCAGTAAGGTTAGTAAAAAGCGTAACAATGCCCATTTTATCTACCATACTTTTTATTGCCGGAATCTTATCATTCAAAAGCCCGTATTCCGTATGATATTTATTGAGAAAGTAAACACAATTGGGGATACCGATAACCACAATCAAAGGTGGGATCATCCCCGTCAATAAAGTAATTTTGAAGCCAAATAACACCAATGTCCCAAAAGACCAAATCACGCCAATTGCCACAACCACCATTGAGGTCAAAACCGCAGTGAAGGACCTGAAAAACAAAAATAAAATCAATGCAGTCAATGCAAAGGAAAGGAATAAGAATAATTTCACTTCATATTGTACCTTATCTGCCATTTGCGTCCGGATTTGAGGAAGCCCTGAATAGTGCATTTCTATTTTGTGTTTTTTTCCGAAAGCATCGCCCAGTTTGATAATTTCATTGATTACGCGCGTCCTGTCTTTAGAAGCCAAAGTGACTTTGTCAATCCCAATCGCCATTACAAAAGCATCCGTTTGGGGATTATACAACAGTCCTTTGTAAAAAGGGAGACTTAAAAACTTTTGTTTGAAACTATCTACTTGGGCGGCTATAAAATTATCCGGGAAAATTTTCTTCACTGCCAATTTAGAAATACTGTCTGGCTGAATTACCACCGCTGCGGGCACATCCAACACATTTTGAACGGATTTCACTTTCGCAATATCTTTGGACAATTGTACATAATCCATAAAGAACTGTGGTTCAAAAAAATCTTTTGTTTGGATGCCCAACATCATCGTGCTGCCATCTTCACCAAAAGTATTCCTGAATTTTTGATAATCCTGATATTTGGGATTATCCGTAGGTATGGCACTCGTAAAATCATAGCTCATTTCCACTTTGGAAGCATGATATGCCATAAAGCCAGTAAAGGCAAAAAGAAAAACCAATAAAATTACTCGGTAACGCAGGATAAATTCAGAAAGCCGATGCCACATTGTTGTTGAGATAAATAAAAAAAACGGATAACCCTTATTGGATGAAGCGTTGATTTTCGAAATGAGTGGCAAAAGTACGAAATTGGATTAAATAGGGTTTCAGATTTGTCTTTACAAAACGCCTCCAGGTCTAAACTTCATTCAACTTTAACAGGAAATAAGTCCCAATTACCTTTAAGATAGCTTTATCCTTCTTCCCACTTCTTAACAATCAATGAAGAATTCGTCCCGCCAAATCCGAAGGAATTGGACAAAAATACATCAAATCCTTTTTGCAGGGTTTCCGGAACGACATTAATCTTTGCGGAATATTCATCAGGATTTTCAAAATTAATATTAGGTGCGATGAAATCGTTTTCCATCATTAATAAAGAATAAATCACTTCACTTGCGCCTGCCATCCAACATTCGTGGCCCGTCATGGATTTCGTGGAGCTCACAGGGGTCTCCCCTCCGAAAACTTCAAAAATAGCTTGGGCTTCAAAACCATCACCTATTGGCGTGGAAGTGGCATGGGCATTGATATAGCCAATATCTTTTGCCTGCAATCCGGCATCTTTTAAAGAACGATGAATAGAACGCACCTGGCCTTCCACATTTGGATTGGAAATATGCTCGCCATTAGAGGAAAATCCGTAACCTACGATTTCCGCTATTATATGCGCCCCCCTTGCTTTTGCGGAGGATAAGCTTTCTAATACCAAAGATGCGGCACCACCGCCAGGCACCAAGCCATCACGACTGATGTCAAAAGGCCGGGAAGCTTTGATGGGTTCGTTTTCTTTTATGGAAAAAGTGCCTAAAGCATCAAAATTGGGCATGGAATAGTCATCAATTTCCTGACCGCCGCCACAAATCACGCGGTCCTGCATCCCCTGCCGTATGAACATATATCCTAAACCTATGGAATGAGAGCCGCTCGCACAAGCGGAACTAACGCTGAAATTAATCCCTTTTAATTTAAAAATAGTAGATAAATTCATGGTAATCGTAGAATTCAAAACCTGAAAAACAGATCCGGAACCCAACATCGCGGAATTTTTCTTTTCCCGAAGAATGTCAATACCATCAATTACCGCTCTGGAAGAACTGTCGTTCCCATAAATAATCCCCGTTTCATTTTTATTCAGGAAGTCTTCGTCGATCCCCGCTTCCTTCAATGCCTCCAAAGTTGCCATATAAGCATATTCCGCTTGTTCCGGCATCATAATCCGGGAACGGCGATCAAGCAACCCTTTTAGGTTAGGACGGGGTACGAAGCCGGTTAGGGCAGAACGATAACCCATTTCTTTTCGTTCCGGACGAAAAACAATACCTGATTTCCCTTTGAATAAAGATGCTTTTACCTCATTTTTCCCGATCCCTAACGACGAATAAATTCCAATTCCGGTTACCACTACCCTTTCCATTTTGTAATGTCTTTTTTATTTTATCAATGTGCTTTTTGAACAATTTCAGCCAATGCTGTTGCAAGTACCTACTCGTACCTCAATGCTTGAATTGGATCGAGCTTAGCGGCTTTGGCGGCAGGATAAACACCTGAAACCAATCCCACAATCGTGCACAAAATCAAACCCAAACTAATCCACAACCAAGGAACAATGAAGCCACTTTTCAGAAAAAGGGAAACTAAATTTCCGATGAGTATGCCACAAATAATCCCCAATATACCCCCTGCAATGCTGATCATTACGGATTCCATTAAAAATTGAGTTTTTATCGACTTTGATTTTGCACCCAATGCTTTACTGATACCGATTTCACGGGTTCTTTCCGCCACCGAAACCAACATAATATTCATTAAACCAATAGCTGCGCCAAATAAGGTAATTAATCCGATAAACATTGCAGCACCCGAAACGAAGGAAATGTTTTCCATGACCATATCGGCAAGGTTATCATTTCGTTGAATACTGAAATTTGATTCAGCATTTAATGGGATTTGACGGATTGTCCTTAAAAGGCCTTCAGCTTCTTCAGTGGCAATGGGAATGGCAGCTACATTATTAACAAACACACTGATCACAAAAGACTCTTCACCACCATAAACCGCGCGGGCATTTTGCAATGGCACAAAAACATTATTGTCCACATTTGAAATCATGCTGCTGCCTTTCGGTTCAGCAATGCCAATGACCATGTATTTCACATAACCTACCGATATGGTGGAACCCAGCGCATCTTCCGTTTTATTATTAAAGAGTTTTTTGGCCAGTGCGTCGCCGATGATGCAAACATATTTACCCGAAACCAATTCATTTCCTGAGAAATTCCTGCCGAAAGATAAATTCGTTTCTGAAATTTTCAAATAATTTTCATCCACGCCCATTACGGCAATGTTGGGATTTGTTTTCTCATTTCCATAAGCAACGGTTGTGCTTCCAGTACCCATCATGGAGATACCGACAATGGCGGGAAAATCAAATCGATCCTTAAATGTGGTGGCTTCTTTGTAACTGATGCTTTTTTGAGGGACGCTGGTGATATTAATACCTTTACCGCGCGATTTTTTTTTCAATATCATATTCGTGACTTGAAATGTATTGGCTCCCATTCCGCTAAAGCTACTGTAAATTGAAGATTTCAATCCTTCAATCGCTGTTAGTATACCAACCAATGCCATTATACCCAATGCGATAATACCAATCGTTATCCAAGTCCGCAGTTTGTTGGTACGAACCGAGCGATATGCCATCGTTGCATTAAAAAATAAGCTCTTATCAGCCATCCGTCCTTAGTTAATACACAATTAAGTATGAGCCAAACACCGCAGGTATTCCATTTTTTGAAACCCAATCAATGCTTGTATTTATACAAGATTACAAATTCTACTCTTCTATTCCTTCGCCGGCCTTCTTCCGTTTTATTTGTAGCAATGGGATCCTTTTTCCCTCTTCCCCAAGTATACATTCTTTGACTATTTACCTCATATTTTTCCAATACCTTTTTCACATTCAAGGCTCTATTTTCTGACAACACTTCATTTACTTCTTCGTCGCCAGAAGTATCCGAATAGCCGGTTATTAAAATACTGCTCTTTTTAAATTTGTTTAGTGATCCGGCCAACCGTTCAAGTAACAAATAGTTTTCTTCAATAACTTGAGCCTCCCCAACTTTAAATAATAAATGTTCGGGAAAAAGCACCTTAATTGTATCATTTAAAATAGTAATATCACCTTCTGGAATATTTCTTTTGATATCTACATACGCTCCTTCCATGTAATCTTGTTCAGCTGCTTTCAACTTTTTTTGGGTATTGCATGCACTTAAAAGCAAAACGAACAACATTAAAATACTAAAATTTCTCATACACCTCTCTTTTACAGGATTTTATTCTATAACCAATTTAAAACCAACACCATGTATTGTGTTTAGACTAATTCCTTCTGCATCCTTTAAATATTTCCTTATTTTGGTCATAAAAACATCCATGCTGCGGCCTAGGAAATAATCTTCCTTACCCCACACATTCATCAAAATATCCTCCCTCCTTACTACAACATTGGGGTTCTTACACAGATACTTCAATAACTCAGATTCTTTTTGCGTCAATTGTTGCCTATGTTCGCCATCAAATAAAATCAAATTTTTGGAATCAAACTCATATTTCCCTAATTTAAAAATCTTGTCATCATCCTCTTTCTTTTGCGTGCGTTTCAAAAAAACTTCAATACGCAATAAAAGTTCTTCCATGCTGAAAGGTTTGGTAATATAATCATCTCCACCAGCCTTGAACCCGGCTATACGGTCTTCTTCCGAAGATTTGGCAGTAATGAACAAAATCGGGATTTCCGTATTTTTCTTCCGGATTTGGGTTGTAAGCGCTAAACCATCCCTTCTTGGCAACATGATATCAAACAAGCATATATCTATATTATTGCGCATGAATATCTGCCAGCCGCCTTCGCCATCAGGGCTGAACAATACCTCATAACCATTTTCTTCAAGTAAATCTCTAATTACAAAGCCCAAAGAAGTGTCATCTTCCACTAAAAGGATTTTCGTTTTTTGCTGCATTTTTTAAAATTTATTTTTTTGAAAAAATTAAATAAAAAGTACTCCCAACGCCTTTTTCACTTTTGCAATACACCTCGCCACCATGAGCTTTCACTATAATCTGTACATAATTCAAACCTAAACCAAATCCCTTTACATTATGCACATTTCCAGTAGGCACCCTATAAAACTTCCGAAACAGAAATTTCAAATGTTCTTTATCCACGCCAATCCCGTTATCTGCTATTGCAATCTCGATATTGTTTTTCTTATTCTCCAATCGAATCTCGATAACGGGATTTTCATTGGAATATTTTAACGCATTATCCAATAGATTCGCAAAAACATTTCTCAAATGTAATTCATCTCCCTGAAATTCAACAGGATTTTCCGGTAAAATTAAATTTATTGTTCCATTTTTTTGCTTTAACCGTCCTTCAAAATTCGAAACTACTTGCTCAATTAAAGTCTGCCAAATAATCGATCTTTTATGAATCGACAACCTTCCTTTTTCTGCATGAGCCATCTGCAATACTCTTTCCACTTGCAAGACCAGCTGCGCAACTTCATTGTCAATGATCGTGGCATAACTCAGTAAGCGTTGGGGTTTATTTATAATATCAGGCTTGCGCAATACCTCTGCCGCTAATTGAATCGATGCCAAAGGGGTTTTAAATTCATGAGTCATATTATTCACAAAATCCTTTTGCACCTCACTAAGGCGTTTTTGTTTTAAAATAATAAAGACAACATATCCTAAAAATAATAAAACACAAAGCAAGCCAAAAGATGAAACGATCCAAATGGAAAGCTGCTGAGCCATAAATTCTGACCTGTGCGGAAAATGGACGCCGAAATAATAATTCTCCCTTTTTAACGCAGGAAACGCGCTGCTTGGATTAAATTTTTCATTACTGCCGCTCATGTGGACATAGTGCCTGTTGACAACCGTATCTTTCATGCAATCATACATCCCATATTCAAAATCAGTAATCAATAACCGTTTTTCAAACTCTTCTTTCAACAAATGCCCCAATAATTCGTCATCAATATGATCATTGATCTGAACAATAAAATAATCAGGTGTTACCCGGTCTACAATATTATATACCAAGGGTTGAATATGGTTGATTTCCCAAACTTTCGTTGCCACATTGCGCAAAGCAATGTTGACATTGAGTTTAAATTCTTTTTCTTCTAAGTTATATGCACTTTTTACCCAAAAAACCTGGGTAGCGATTATGCCTGCGGACGACAATAGTGCCAAAATGAATACTAATCGAATGGTTGCGTTTTTCATAGATTATTTTATGCGTTCAGGGTTTGCCGCAATGAAGGAAGCCCAACCATCGCGGCTTTTTTTATTCCCGCCAATGGTCATGGTATTGTGGGTTTCATAATGATGGCAAAGCGCTGCTGCCACGGCATCCGTTGCATCCAGATATTTTGGATTTTCAGTAAATTTCAGAATACTTTGCAACATTTTCCAAACTTGTTCCTTTGAGGCATTTCCATTTCCCGTAATGGACTGCTTTATTTTACGAGGGGCATATTCAATGGTCTGACTTCCATTTGCCATAGCCGCAGCGATAGCGACACCTTGCGCCCGACCCAGCTTCAACATGCTTTGTACATTTTTACCAAAAAAGGGAGCTTCCAAAGCCACTGAATCAGGATTATAAATTTTTACCAATGCACTCACTTTTTCAAAGATGAATTGCAGGCGCTTTCCATGATCTTTATGTTTTGCCAAATGCAAAACGCCCATTTCGACAAGAGAAAGATTACTTTTGTCGACGGAAATAATGCCAAAACCCATAATCACGGTACCTGGATCGATACCCAAAATAATAGTTGCCAAATCAGCGCTGATTAAAAATGATTGAACGCAAAAAACGAACAATAAAACCTGAATGAACAAAATTAACCAAAAAAAATTGCTCAACTATATAATTGCGCCATTATTACTGGTATTGCTGCTCCTACTTATTTATCGTCAGATCGCAACGAGGAGATCATTGCAAACAGAGTGGGAAAGTTTTTTGCAATATTTTAAAAATGGGAACAAATCCATCCTTTTATTTATTTTATTGTTGGCACCGATTAATTGGATGCTGGAAGCCAAGAAATGGCAATTGCTTTTAAGCAAGATAGAGCCTTTGCCTTTCTCAAAAGCTTTTGCATCCATACTCACCGGGATTGCTTTTGCATTGATCACACCCAACAAAATCGGGGATTTTGCCGGCAGGATTTTGTATTTGAGCAATAAATCGAAACTGCGGGGAGCAATTGCGACTTTAATTGGAAACTTAGCACAAACGGTGGTGGTGTTTATATTTGGTATTATCGGATTGCTCTGTTTCAATATTTATTTCCCGGGAAACTGGCAATTAGTGGCTTTGCTAATTGCATTAGCAGGCGCTTCATTTTTATTGTATTTTTATTTAAACATACATGTACTGTCAAAATGGGCAGAGCGGTTTCCCAAATTAAGGGCTTTAGTGATTTCCATGCGGGTATTGAAACGCTATTCAACACGGGATCTCCTCAGGATATTGTCTATTGCTTTCTTGAGGTTTTGTGTGTATAATCTTCAATTTCTAATGATAATTAATATCTTTGGTGCCGGAGTACCCTGGCTGCTTGGATTTTTCATTTCAGGATTGATGTTTTGGTTTATTACGGTAATCCCCTCTTTGTTTGTTGCGGATTTGGGTGTGCGGGGATTTGTTGCGGGATTATTGTTTACGGATACGGGATTAAGTGAAAATGCAGTTTCCGTATTGGCGGGCAGTTACTCCATTTGGATGCTGAACCTGGTTGTGCCGGCAGTTATAGGCAGTATATTGGTATTGTCTGTTCGGGTGTTTCGCTGATTTTTTGCCGAAGGAGCAATAAAAAAAATTTGAGGAAATATTTCGCTCATAGCGCTGACGATATAGTTTTAGATTAAGTTTTCGATTATTAATTGTATTATAGTATTCTATGAAAATGAAAAAAAGTGTTTTATTTGTTGGCTTACTGCTTGTGATTTTCGGGACGGCTTGTCAGTCTGGTAAAAAATCAGGCGTAATTAAGATTGGCTTCGTGGAAGCTTTTGAAGACGCCACTATTGCACAGGCAAAGACGGGTTTCTTTGATGCTTTGGCTGAAAAAGGCTTTAGTGAACAAAAAGGGAATATCAAAGTTCTTTATCGCAACGCGCAAGGTGATATTCCGACTTTAACACAAATCATCAATTATTTGGTGAGTGAGAGGGTGGATTTAATTGGAACCAGCACTACTTTAGCGGCTATTGCAGCTGTCCAAAGAAATAAAGAAATTCCTGTTTTTATGTCGGTTTCCTCTATGCCTGATTTATTGGGCTTGACGGACAAAAATGGCAACGCACCTAAAAATTTATTGGGCATAGGCGAAAACCTGGCTTATATAGACACTTCATTTTCCATTATCCCTCTTTTATTAAAATCAAAAATAAAAGACAGAAAAATAAGAGTAGGCATGATTTACAATCAATCAGAACCTCAATCCGTAGATGCTTTCCGAAGGATTGAAACAGTGGCTAAAAACGAAAATGTGGATTTAATTGCCTTACCATTAAATACTTCTGCCGAAGCTCAAATGGTCACGCTTGCCTTATTGAACAAAAATATCGATGCTTTTTTTGCCAACCCGGACAATACTGTTTTTGCCGCTTTTGAAACCATCATCAAAAACTGTAACGCAAAAAATGTACCGGTATTTACAAGTGAAGCCGGATTAGTGGATCGTGGTGCAGTAGCGGCTTTCGGGGCAGACATTTATCAATGGGGTTTTCAGGCGGGTTTGCAAGCTGCCGAATTCCTCAAAAACAACAAATCAACGGAAAACATGAAAGTGGAGATGGTAAAAGTGCGCAAAAGAATTTTCAATCCCGAAGCTGCACAACGATTTGGTTTTGTTTTCCCTGAAAGTTTCGCACCTTTATCCCAAGATAAAAAATAAGGAATTTGGAATTTTATTTAAGTGCCCTTTTGCAAGCACTCTGTTTCGGCCCACTGGCCCTGGGCTTGTTTTTGTCGATGAAAATATTCAACATCCCCGACATAACCACCGACGGCAGTTATACACTCGGGGCGGCTTTAACGGCAGTGGGCATGGCTTCAGGTTTGCCAATTCCCTTAATTTTTATAATCGCCACTTTAGGTGGCGCATTTGGCGGAATGCTTACGGCATTAGTTCATACTAAATTAAAAATCAACGCATTACTGGCAGGGATATTGATTATGACGGCCCTCTATTCCATCAATCTCACCATGATGGGCAGATCTAATATTCCTTTGCTTAATTATGCGACTTTATTTTCCCAACTCTCCTTCTTCAAAACAATGGATTTGAATATCCTTGTCATTTTAGTGATTTTCGTTGGCATCGTTTTATTGATTATAGGCTATGTCCTGAAAAGTGATTTCGGCATTGCCATGCGCGCAACGGGAGACAGCGAAACAATGGTACGGGCATTAGGTGTAAACACCACAAAAATGAAAATATTCGGATTGGCTATTTCCAATGCGTTGGTCGCATTGAGCGGAAGTCTAATTGCACAATTTCAAGGGTTTACGGATATCAATATGGGTATCGGCATTGTCATCAGCGGCTTGGGTTCCGTAATTGTTGGCGAATCCTTGATCGCATTGTTTAAAATAAAAAATGTATTTTTTTCTTTGATACTCATCATCAGCGGCGCATTTATCTTTCAATTTGTATTGGCTTTTACTTTAAATGCGGGTGTAAATCCCAATTTGTTGAAATTAGTCACCGCAGCATTGGTCTTAGTGATTGTGGCATTGCCCCGATTAGGTTTTTCATCAAAAATAAAAGGGATCTGAGATGCTGGAATTAATCAATATAAACAAAACCTTCAACAAAGGGCAAGCCACGGAAACAAAGGCATTGTCTGGAATTAATATCCATATCCAGCGACAGGATTTCCTGGTCATCATTGGTGCTAACGGATCGGGGAAAAGCACTTTATTAAACGCAGTTTCGGGCAGCACAACAATTGATTCCGGAAAAATAATCCTCCAGGAAAAGGAGATTCAAAAATTGGCGGAGCACGAGCGCAGCAAGTGGATAGCCCGTGTTTTTCAAAATCCCTTGGCAGGAACGGCACCCGCATTGAGCATCCTTGACAACTTCCGTTTGGCGGCATTGCGCACAGCACCGAAAATGTTGAAAATTGGCACAAATGACCAATTCAAAAAACAAGTCCAAGAACGAATTGCCATCTTAGCCATGGGTTTAGAAAATAAATTGGATCAGCCAATGGGAACGCTCAGCGGCGGACAACGGCAAGCACTCACTTTAGTGATGAGCGTGATGGCAGATTTAAAAATCTTATTATTGGATGAACCCACTGCTGCCTTGGACCCAAAATCTGCAAGAATGGTCATGAATTTAGCGCAACAACTCATTGAACAACATCACCTCACCACAATCTTCATCACACATAACCTAAGCGAAGCCGCGCGTTACGGCAACCGTCTGATTCATCTGCAAGAAGGGGAAATTAAAAAGGAAGTTGCATCAATCGAGAAATTGAAACTGACACAAACCGAGCTGCTGAGCTGGTTTGATTATTTTTAAACTGTTGTGCCAATTTTAATTCACTTCAAAATGATCCTTAATTTTCGAGTGGCATTTAAAAAAAGCCTTTTGTAATTTTGTAAACAAGACACGACTTACATGCACAAATATTCATATGCCTCCTATAGCAATACCCCATCAGAAAAATAATATTGAATAAATCAGTTCAGAAAAGTTCAGTTCCAATATTTTGAAATTGAAATTAACACTAAGCATCTTTGCAAATCTTAACCCTTTGCGTGAAACAAAAAAGAGCGGCCAAAGCCGCTCTTTTTTTATAAATAACCAAAATATCTATGCCTTAGCTTTCAAAGCTTCCCTGATCCTCGCTTCAATTTCCGATGCAAATTCAGGATTGTCCTTCAAAAAGTTTTTCACCGTTTCGCGACCCTGACCAATTTTGTTTTCGCCATAACTAAACCAGGACCCGCTTTTATTGATAATACCCAATTCTACACCAATATCAATGATTTCACCGATTTTGCTGATGCCTTCGCCAAAAATAATATCAAATTCAACTTGCCTAAATGGCGGTGCTACTTTATTTTTAATCACTTTTACCCTGGTCCTGTTACCCGTTGCATATTCGCCATCCTTGATTTGCGCAATACGACGAATGTCCAAACGGACGGAAGAATAAAATTTCAAGGCATTACCACCAGTGGTCGTTTCGGGATTCCCAAACATCACACCTATTTTTTCCCTTAACTGATTGATGAAAATGCAAGTGGATTTAGTACGGGAAATAGTAGCCGTCAATTTACGCATCGCCTGACTCATCAAACGAGCCTGAAGTCCCATTTTGCTATCCCCCATTTCACCTTCCAACTCACTTTTGGGAACCAATGCTGCCACTGAATCCACTACCACGACATCCAATGCGCCGGAAAGAATCAGGCGTTCCGCAATTTCCAAAGCTTGCTCACCATAATCAGGTTGTGAAATCAAAAGATTATCCACATCCACACCTAATTTTTTAGCATAATTCGCATCGAAAGCATGTTCCGCATCAATAAAGGCACAAATACCACCGGTTTTTTGGGCTTCTGCAATCGTATGTAGCGCTACCGTAGTTTTACCTGAAGATTCCGGGCCATATATTTCGATGATCCTGCCACGGGGAAAACCACCAACGCCCAAAGCAATATCCAGACCGATAGATCCGGTGGAAACCACATCCATTGCCTGGATAGGCTTGTCGCCCAGTTTCATCACAGAACCTTTTCCAAAATCTTTATCTATTTTATCAAGCGTCATTTTGAGCGCTTTCAATTTTTCTTCTGACATAAATAATAATAATTTTTACCTAATTTGTTTATTGTCCTATAAATGTAAAGTTAATCCAAAAACCAATCAATCGCATCACTCAGCGTGTTTTTTAAATCCTTCCTATCTACGATGAAATCCAAAAAGCCATGTTCCAATAAAAATTCACTTTTTTGGAATCCGGGGGGTAAATCTTTTTTAATCGTTTCCTTAATGACCCTTGGTCCCGCAAAGCCAATAAGCGCCTTAGGTTCAGCAATATTGATATCGCCAAGCATCGCATAAGAAGCCGTTACGCCACCCGTTGTAGGATCAGTCATCAAAGAAATGTACGGCAATTTCGCATTAGCCAATTGCGTCAGCTTTGCAGAAGTTTTCGCCATTTGCATCAATGAAAATGCACTTTCCATCATTCTTGCACCGCCAGATTTGGAAATAATCATAAACGGATATTTATGCTGGATGGAATAATCGATTCCCCGTGCAATTTTTTCGCCAACGACGGAACCCATGGAACCACCGATAAAATTAAAATTCATGCAGGCAATTACCAGTTTTTTACCATTCACTTCCCCAACGCCAACTGTCATAGCATCTTTTAATCCTGTGGTTTCCCTGGCTTTTTCCAAACGGTCGATATAGGGTTTCACATCCACAAAATTCAATAAGTCCTTAGACTGGATATTACCAAATAATTCCTCAAATGCCCCACCATCGAAGATGATTTGAAAATATTCCCGGGCATTGATCCGATGATGGAAATTACATTTAGGACATACAAAATCATTTTCTTCCAATGCAGAAACTGTTTCAGTCGTCCTGCATTCAGGGCATTTGACCCAAAGCCCGTCTGGGGCCTCTTTTTTCTCTTTCGTTTCTGTTGAAATACCCTTTTTTATTCGCTTAAACCAAGTAGAAGACATATTAATTATTTAAATTATTTAGGAAGTAAGCCATGATTTTCCTAATTTTAATGGCTATTTTGTAAATTTTATTTTTTTACTAAACGCAATAATCCCAAGCTGCAAATATACAATATTAATAAAGCATGAACCTTTTTGAATTCTTATTTTTCAAAATTACATAACTCATTAAAATAAACCAATATGGAATCCTTCTTAAATTCAATCAACCCAGCTACCGACCAAGAGATAAAAACCTATCCCGTAGATTCTGAAGAAGAAGTAAGTCTGAAATTGGAAAAAGCACAATCCGCCTATTTGAAATGGCGAAAAACAGCCGTTCAGGAAAGAGCGGAAATGCTTCGTAAAATTGCCCAGGCACTTACTGAAAAAAGGGAAACCCTAGCCCAATGCGCCACTTTAGAAATGGGCAAACCTTACGAACAAAGCCTTTCCGAAATCGACAAATGCGCCCTTACCTTAAATTTTTATAGTGAAAACGGCACAAAAATGTTATCATCCGAACTCGTGGAAACCGGGGCACAAAAAAGTCTGGCCGCCTTCCAACCCTTAGGTGTCGTATTGGCAATCATGCCCTGGAATTTCCCTTATTGGCAAGTCTTCCGCGCAATGGGTCCCATATTATTAGCAGGAAATACCATGTTATTAAAACATGCTTCCAATGTTAGCGGCTGCGCATTGTTCATTGAAAAAATCATCCGGGAAGCGGGATTGCCCGATGCCGTTTTCCAAACATTAATCCTCCCATCTTCCCGGATGGAACCGATTATTGCACATCAGCACATCCAGGCAATAACGCTTACCGGCAGCACTTCCGCCGGCGGAAAAGTGGCGGCCATTGCAGCAGCCAATATCAAAAAACAAGTCTTGGAACTTGGCGGAAGCGACCCATACCTTGTTTTGGCAGATGCAGATATTGATTTAGCCGTTTCGGTTTGCGTCAATTCTCGGTTAATCAATTCCGGACAAAGTTGCATAGCCGCCAAAAGGTTTATCGTAGATAAAAAAGTCATTGCAACATTCACGGAAAAAATGGTTGCTTCCATGAAAGAAAAGCGATTTGGCGACCCAATGGATCCAAGCAACCACTTAGGCCCATTAGCAAGAAAAGATTTAAGAGACCAATTGCATCATCAAGTTGAAAAAAGTATAGCCTTGGGTGCCCGATTGCTTTGTGGCGGCTATATTCCCGAAGGCACCGGCGCATTTTATCCGCCCACAGTTTTGTCTCATATAAAAAAAGGGATGCCCGCTTATGACGAAGAACTATTTGGTCCGGTGGCAGCGATTATTGAAGCGGAAGATGAACAAGAGGCCATCCGATTAGCCAATGATTCCATCTATGGATTAGGCGCAGCCATATTCTCAAAAAATATTAAAAAAGCAGAAGAAATAGCAATAAATGACATCGAAGCGGGCAGCGTTTTCATCAATGAAATGGTAAGCAGCAATTACCAACTCCCTTTCGGTGGCATCAAACAAAGTGGGTATGGCAGAGAACTCAGCTACTTTGCAGTTCGTGAATTTTCAAATATAAAAACAGTTTTGATTCATTAAAAAAACAACAAATAGATTCAAATAATTGTCTTGGATTAGTGGTTTATTTTGGCTATAGTACTTACAATATTTCTAGTGGGATACTTGGCATTCGAATAGGAGAAAATATCTTTGGAAAAAGTTGACACAATCAACTATATTTGCAGTACCAAATAAACAAAAGAAAAAACATGTATAAATATTTAGCTTTAGGCGATTCGTACACAATTGGTGAGCAGGTAGATCTGGAAAAGAATTTCCCGTCTCAAACTCTGAATTTCTTAAAGGAATTTTATGCGGTAAAGGTTGAAAGCCCTAAAATCATCGCTAAAACTGGTTGGACAACCGATGAGCTTTTAGCGGCAATCAAAGAACAAAAACCTGCAGATGATTTCCATCTCGTTACTTTATTAATCGGCGTCAATAATCAATACAGGAATTATGACATCGAAAAATATGCAGTAGAATTTCAGGAATTATTAGCGCAGTCTATTGCGTTTGCCGCCGGAATCCCCCAAAATGTTTTCGTGTTATCCATTCCCGATTGGGGCCAAACGCCTTTTGCTGAAGGAAGGGACCGCAAAAAAATAAAAAATGAGATTAATTTATTCAACAAAAAAAACAAGGAAATCACAGATAGGGCCGGATGCAATTATTTAGACATAACAACCGACACACGAATGCATGGCACTAATTTGCAATATCTAACGCCGGATTTATTACATTATAGCGAATTGGAATATTTTCTTTGGGCAGAGCGCCTGAGCAAAATGATTTTTCAATCCATGACTTCAAATTGAAATTTTCCGTTTAGACAAAACAAAATATAAATGACCTTTCCAGAAATCAATGAAAGCATTGCAAAAAAATGGTTTAATGCATTCAACGAACATAATCTTGAACAATTATTGGCATTATACGACGATAACGCAGAACATTTCAGCCCTAAGTTAAAAATTAGAAGACCCGAAACCAATGGATTGGTCATTGGGAAATCAGCATTAAGGAATTGGTGGAAAGACGCACTTGACCGACTTCCTAACCTGCATTATTCCGTAAAAACATTGACGGCAAATGATTCCAGGGTTTTCATGGAATACCTAAGAAAAGTTTCAAACGAACAAGACTTTATGGTGGCAGAAGTATTGGAAATCAAAAACGGAAAAATTATTGCTTCACGAGTTTATCATGGATAGCGGCATCTGGCGATTTGGTGATCAGTAATTTAGTAATCTATTTATTTAAAGTGCAATATCTTTGTGGCCTTTGTGTATTCTTTGTGTCTTTGTGGTTTCTCGAACTCAACACTGGATAGCTGATAATAAATACCATGTGTTTGCCCAACAAAAATCAAGAAAGCATTTGCTCCAACCGTTCAATCTGGCTCAATTTCGGTTTACAATAAAAAATGCCATAATTCTTGTCTTTGCGCATCCCCCGGACAAAAAGATATAAGATCCCACCAAAATCTCGCTCATAATCAAACCGATTGCCCAACCGGCTTTCCAAATATTTTTTTATGGCAAGGGTGTAGATTAAATATTGTAAATGATAATTATGTTCGGTCATAGATTCCGATAAAGCATTGTGATCATAGTTTTCCAACCGAGGTCCGAGATAAGTTGATTTCCAATCCAACACAAAATACTGTTCATTGTGTTGAAAAAATAAATCAATTTTCCCATTCATCATGCCTTCTACCTGACTCCAAATGGTATCCGTAATTATAATTTCAGAAGGCATTATTTGAGCAAGCGAAGCCGGCTTAAATGTGGAAATCGGAAAATCAAATTCCAGCTCATGCAAACATAATTTCGAGTTCACTGAAGAAAGTTGAAAATTACCTTTTTCATTCGGAATCTGAGCTTGAAAAATCTGATGGAGCATTTCTAAAATACGCCGTTCAAAGTATTCAGGATCTGAAATTGCATAGCGTTTGATTGCTTTTTGAACAACAAATTCCCATTTATGGTTATCTGAAAAATCCAAATTTTCAAAAATGAAATGCAGCAGATTCCCGGTTTTTATTCCCTTTGGCAGTTGTTGAAAAATAAAATAATCATAATCTTCTTCTTTTTTAAGAAATCGTTCTTTTATTGTTGTTTCTGATTGTGCAGCCAACCTACTGTAGCTCAAGCGCATCCAACTATTTTGCCGCAATCGGAAATCAACGGAATTCATTTCCTTTCGTTCCTTTGGAATTTCGGCAGAGGCATAATAATAACCTTGAGGAATTTCAGGAGGATTCATTTCCGGAAGATGCGGGTTTGCCTTCAAAAAATAATCCAAAGTCGTATTTTTATTACCTGCACTTTTAAAAATAAAACAAGAAAACACCGCCCGGGTAAGTGTTACATAAAACAGCCTTCGGTTTTCTTGTTCCGTTTGCTTTTCTAAAACCAATTTTTGTTCCTGGGTCAGTTGTTTGATTAATGCAGAAATATATTCGGAAGTGTCTTCATTTCTGAAACTGCAAGTTTCATGTTTCGAATCAGCCTTAAAATCAAGCGATGGAGCAATCACGATATTGTAGGCCAAGCCCTTACTACTATGAATCGTGGTTATCTTTACGGCATCTTCATCGTTCTCAATCCGTTGGATCAATTCATCATCGGCATTATCTTGTTCCGTATTTTTTTTCAACCAATCTATTAATTCAATGGGCGATAACTTTTGCCGGGTTTCCGTTTTGTACAGAATTTCCATTAATTGATAAAGGTTGGTAATTTTCCTTTCGCCATTTTCGGTATTGTTATTCAACAATTGTCGCTGAATCCCGAAATCAGAAATAAAGGAAGTCAAAGTAGCGTAAACACCCTGGCGCAACCATTTTGTTTTATAATTTTTGAAATCCTGAATGAGTATTTCTTCATCCAATTCCAGGATTTGGGCAATTTTAATCCCCGTAAAAGAACACAGTAACGCCCGGTTGATTTTTGATCGGGAATAATCTTCCATCGCTTCCAAAATATACAAGACTTCCATTGCTTCCGCAGAATCAAAAACCTTGGCATCCGTAACTGTAATGGCAGGAATTCCGTATTGAGACAATGATTGCTTCAACTGTTTCCCTTGACTTTTTGCGCGCACTAAAATACCAATATCCGAAGGTTTTATCCTTCTCGAAATACCATCTTTATCCAACAAAGTATAATTGTCGTTAGATAATAAATCAACAATTTGCTGCGTAACCGCTTTATTGACATCAGTGGCTTTTGCTTGAATGTCAATCGAAATAGGCACACAGGATTGACCATTAAACAACAATTTTCCCGGACTATTTTTTGCTGCATTTACGGGAATATATTGAATCCGTTCCGTTTCCATCCCAAAATGAAAAGTATCAAAATCGGGATAGGGCAAAAAAAGCTGGTTCATCGCATCAATCAATTCGGGTGTGGAACGGAAATTCGTGTTCATTCCATAGACATGATCAACCTGATTCCGCGCCCTGAAATAAGTCCCGATATCCGCTTTTCTCCATGCATAAATAGATTGTTTGGGATCACCGATATAAAACAAAACCGTGTTTTCCGAAAAAGCTTTATCGAAAATCTCATATTGCATTTTGTCCGTATCTTGAAATTCATCAATAAAAACCGCTTTGTATTTTTGCTGTAATGCAGCAATTAATTTTGGATTTTCTTTACTTGTAAAAGCATGGTGCAAATGCGTAATCAAATCATCAAAAGACAATAAGTTATTGTATAATTTATGATTCTTTATTCCGATAGAAATTTCTTGAATTGCGAAACAAATCAAATCATCCTCAGCTTGCTGAACGCTGTTATTCAATACTGTTTGCGCTGCTTCTTGTTCCTTTATCAACGCTATTATTTCAGGAAATAATTTATTGATATATGCTGTGTCCCTCTTTTCATAAATAAAATGAAAAAATGCGGCAGTACGATCAATTAATGGCAAAAGTCCCTTTTTCGCATTTGAATTTGCTTCACATTTTTGCTTGATTTCATCTTTATTTTCGGACAAATAATTTTCTAATCGCTCATCCAGCGCATTTATTTTGGAATGATTATTTTCAATTTCCGATAAAAAGAGCAATTGGGCTTGCCCATCAAAATGATATTTTACGGAGGTATCGTACTTAAAAAATCGTTTACCATTCAAATGCTCGCGCACAATATTCCTGATTTTTGATTGATCCAGATTTTTGGCTATCAAAAACTTCAATAACTCCGTTTCAATTATAGTTACATTTTTTCGCCAGAATTTTTGTGTTTCTTCTTTTAAAACCAAGGAAGTATCTTGTAAAAGTTCTGCGCTGAACAATTGATTGGTTTCAAATGCAAACTCATTTAAAGTTTGTTGGCAAAAGCTATGAATCGTTAAAACAGAGGTTTCATCCAAATAAATAACCGCGTTTTTTAATAAGCGGAGCGTTTCTTCCAAACCATTATCCAGTTGCGATTGCATCACGATTTCCTGAATGCTTTTATCTTTAATTTCCGTTCCTGTCGCAAATTTATTAGCTTCCCGGACGAATTTGCGAATGCGCTCTTCCAACTCGGCCACGGCAGCTTTAGTAAAAGTAACCATCAGAATTTCTTTGATGGGTATTTTGTTTTCCAACAGCAATCGCAAAACCAAAATGGCAATGGAATAAGTCTTTCCAGTTCCGGCGCTAGCTTCTATTAAGTTGCTGCCGGATAAATGGACTTTTTTTACATCAAATTCTTGGAATGTATTTTGTGAACTCATGGGTTATTTTAAGCAAACCACTAAATTAAGCCATATTTTATTATCCCAGCTGTCCGTTTATGCTATTATTCCAACCACAACGGTTCAGCACTTGGCGAAGGTGGCGATTTTATAACTAAACTTCAATCGAAGCACAAATCTTAAATTTACGAAAAAGTTTCATGCGAAGTAGTAAACCGCCATTTTGCCAAACGCTTGTTTAGACTGGCCACCTTTCAACGCAATATTTCCTTGTTTACGATTTACTGTATTTTTATTTTTTTGAGAGGGGGACAGCAAGCTATTTGCAATTTTTGGATTGTGAATTGGCTTGTACGAAACGAAGGTAACGGACACTATTAAAATAGACTGACGCCTTGCAAGTAATTGCAAATGTGCTTGCTTTTAGTGTCTCTAAATGTGATTACTCCTATAGCGCCATTATACTTCTGTTAAACTCTAATCCAATCCCTTAACAAACATATTCAAGTTGCCTGAAAAATTCAATTGCTCTATTTGTTTCAGAATAAGGTCAGCCTGTAGTTTGAGTAAACTGTTTTTTTCTTTCAGCAAATCCAGTTCTTGTAAATTCAGGTCGCTTGCATTGTATTGACCAGCTGTGAAGCGTTCCTGAAATATGATGACATTTTCGTTCATCAATACCACATTATCTGCTGTAAGGTCAATTTGTTCTTTGTACTTCCGAATGTCTTCACTTGCCTGTAAATAGTCCTTCATCAGTTTATTTTCCGTTTCGATGCGGTTGTGGGTTACTCCCTCCATTTGAGCTTGCATTTGGCGCACTTTATATCGGGTATTTTCACCCAACAAAGGCATTTTTAGCGATACGCCTATATAGCTGTTCCCGAACCAGGAATCAGGCATAACAGGGTCAAATCTTTCAGCAAATTGATTGGCTCCCAAATAACCGATAAAATTAAGCGAAGGTATATATTTATGCTTTTCCGATTTAATTTGCTGTTTTAGAAGTTCCTCTTTAAAGTTGAGCTGTTGCACACTTGCAACTTCATCGAAACGAACAATCTCATTCATATTTGAAAAGTTTCCGGAAAGTAAGGGGGTGAAATCGAAATCATTATCTAATATTTTTTCAATGGGCAAAGCAGTCAGGAAACTCAAGTAAATTTTCTCTTTCATCAATTCTGATACGGCAGTTTTATAACTGGAAAGAGCATTATTATGGTTAAGCAAAGCCTTGTTTACATCGGTCTTTAAAACCCTTCTTTCATCAAATTTATCTTTAATCAGCTCGTAGGATTTAAATGTTCTTGCCGTATCTATTACCGCATTTTCCAGCTGTCGTGTGTAAGACAATAAGCTACCGAAAGATTTCAATACTTCGTAGGTAAGTTCTTCCTCGGCAATATGCAAATCTGCTTGTTTTACTTTTTCATTAATCTTGCTTTCGGCAATTTTACTTTGAATAGAAAAATCTACCAAGGGTTGCTTTAGGTCTATTCCGGCGGTCTGCTGCCATTTTGTGCCAAATTGCACTGCTCGCATTTCATCGCTCGCTGTCGGACTTAATTGTCCTATGGGAATTACCTGACTGGCAATAATAGGATTATATCTATATTCGTAAGCTAAAGAAATCTGTGGCACGTATTTGTTTTTGGCCTCAAGTTCCTGCAAATTAGCTACAAGGACATCTGTTTTAACAGCTTGTATATTGGCTTTGTTTTCTATTGCCAAATGTATGCATTCAGATAAGCGTATTGGATTATCTTGTGCGTGAAGTGCGTAACTGAAACACACGGAAAGTAATGATATAATAATTTTTTTCATTGAAATTTATTTTTTTAACCTCTAAAAACAGAAGCGGGTTCTACACTGTTGATTTTTCTGATAGCGAATAAGGAACCGCCTACTGAAATAAAAATGGTGATCAGAAACATTGCGAATAGCTGTAATGCCGAATAATGAAATACCAATCCGACCTTTTCCATACCTACTCTGAATAATTCCAACAGAACGTAGGCGATAATATATCCGATGATTGAAAACAGAAACGCTTGTGTGAGGATGAGTTTACGCACATAGCCATTGGTTGCCCCGATGGCTTTTAGCGTACCATAATCTTTTACTCTGTCCAATGCAGATGAGTATAACGTAAGACCAATGATGAAAAAACCACTGATAATTGCAAAAACCACAAGTGAACCTACACTCGTACCGATATTGGAAGATATGGTGAGATAACTTACCGTTTCATTTTTGAGTACTTGCGCATCCCAAGCTCTCACTCCATAAATGGTTTTGTTGATATTATCAACCACATCATTTATGGCATAGCTTGGTTTTACCTGCACTGCCACCATACTGATTTTATTATCAGGAAATCCGCCATAAAATCGTGCTTTGCTTAAAGTGGTGTACATTAAAGCCCCAGAAAAACTTCTTGCATTTTTTGTCTGTACCTTTATAAATGCCTCTTTGCCGTTAATTTCCAATCTGCTTCCAACAGCTAAAGAGGTGTTAAAGGCATCTTCGTCATAATATTCAGCAGTTACAGCCCCCTCATCGTTAAGATCCATAAGATGACCATCTTGAATTAAGCCATTCGTTGGACCCGCTACGAACAAGGGCGGTTCACTTCCTACCAAAATTACAGAACCGGTTTTACCATTCTCAAATTTAAGAGATGCATTAGCTACGACCACGGGGTAAGTATTGGCTACGCCTTCTATGCTTCGGATTGCTCCTGCCATTCCCTCATCTATTTTTGCCAACTCATTGGCATTTTGGGTGATATTGTCCACTACCCATATTTGCCCAACGTCTTGTTTGGAATTGGACACCAATCCGCCCATCATCCCTGTTAAAAAACCAAGCACACCCAATTGCTGACCAATCAGGAATATGCTAATGACAATACCGATAATAATACCAATGCTTTTGGCTTTATCATATCGCATAAATTTTAATGCTGTTGAAAACATAGTTGGATATTTTTAAAGTTTAATAACACACTCTACTTTGGAGTTGATAACCAAATCGGTATTACCTTGTATGCTGATCCGAACCTCTCTTACGCGTCTGTCTTCCTGATCATTCGCTTTTTCTGAAAACAAAGATTTCTTTTTTAGATAGGGGGAAAGCATTTTGATTTTTCCCGAAACAATTACTTCTTGTGAACCTGCATAACGAATATCAACCTGCTGTCCAATTTTTAGTTTTTGGCTAAAAAGTTCATCAACTTCGGCACGTACAATTAATTCCCCTGCTGGTGCAAACTCCGCATAGGTTGCATATTGGTTCAGCGCAGCACCTTGAGTTACCTGCATATTCAAAATTCTTCCGGCAGTAGGGGCGCTTAATACTTTTTTTTCTGCTTCTGCTTCTGATGAGCGAAGCTGTTGCGTAATTTCCAGCAATTTGCTTTCAGCCATTTGTATGTTGAGTTTGGCTTTTTCAAGATTGACTTCCAACGTTTTTACCTCGGTTTCAAGATCGTCATACGCCTGTTGGGTTTCTGATCCTTTATTGACAAGATTTTGGGTCGTAGCTAAAAGTTTTTTCTTATTGTCAAATTTCCATTCGGCATCCTTAATATTGCTCTTTTCAAGGTTTATCTGAGAACGTTGGGTTGTCATTTGGCTTTTAATTTCGGCAATCTTTAAAAGTTCTGTTTCGTTTTCCAACTGCACTAATTTTTCGCCTACAACTACACTGTCTCCGTCTGTCTTGAAAACTTGACTAACAATACCACCCGAAATAGCCGCAAGATTAATGATCTTCCCTTCTGGTTCCACTTTTCCCATACCCACCACTTCTGTAATGTTAAAAGAAGAATGGTTCATCGTTTCTGGTTGTTCTTGCGTTTTGTTTTCTGCTTCACCACACGAACTTAATAGTACGGCTGTTGAAATAATTATGGATATTCTTTTCATTTTATTCTTTTTGTTACCTTATTGGTTTAGTGAAAATTTTCATCTTCTGGAGGTGTTTCCGAAGCTATGCCGTCATTTACATAGATAATCCGGTCGGCATATTGTTTTAACCGTAGATCGTGTGTTACCACTGCTACCGCTTTGCCTGTTGTGGAAAGCATTTTTAATTCTTCCATTACTACCGATACACTTTTTGTATCCAAAGCAGCCGTAGGTTCATCGCAGAGCATTAGCGAAGGTTCGGTTACCAATGATCGTGCTATTGCCACACGTTGCTGCTGTCCTCCACTGAGCATTTTAGGAAGATTCTTCATCCGGTCTTGCATTCCTATTTTTATTAAAGCAGCTTCAGCACGTTGTCTGGCTTCCGACTTGGAAATTCCCATCAGAATTAAAGGTTGCATTACATTTTCCAGTCCATTGAGTGGTGCTAAGAGATTAAAACTCTGAAAAACAAAGCCAATATTATTCAGGCGAATATTGGCAAGTTCTTTTTGTTTCATCCCGTTGATGAGCTTACCGCCAACAAAAACTTCTCCTTCTGTTGGAAATATTACACAGCCCAATAAGGATAATAAAGTTGTTTTTCCTGAACCAGAAGGACCGATTATTAAGGTCAATTCGTTTCTTATGAAATCGAAAGATGTGGGCTGCAACGCAGTTATAAGCATATCTCCTGTCTTATACTGCTTACTTGCATTTTTTATAGAGGCTACTGTATTCATTTTTATATGTTATCGTAATTGATTTTGCAAAAATACTACAATAACATTTATAATTCCGAATTTAATCAAATTAATTTTATGGTATCGTGTTTTATTTCGTATTTTTGCAACGTAAACATTATATTTTATGAATAAAAAAGAAGTATTAAAAGGATTAATTGATTACCTGTATGATTTTGATAGTGAATTTCCAAAGGATACTGATTATACAATGGCTGATTTTATTGGCTATCTGAATACCAGATCCGAAACTAAACAATCTAACATCAGAGACATTGCAGGAACAGAAGAAAAATGGATAAAAGAAGATAATGATATCAATACGGATATTTCGACACTGCTTGTTTTTATGTATCGGTATGCGGTGGTATATTTTAAAAAAGCCTTAAAAAAAGGGAATATTAGTACCTTGGATGAATTTTCATTTTTGATTGTATTGATGACCTACCCAAGTCTTAGCAAAACAGAATTGATACAGAAACTGATATTGGAAATAAGCTCTGGGATAGAGGTTATCAAACGTTTATTGAAAAATAAGCTGATAGAAGAATTCCCTAATCTAAATGATAAAAGAAGTGTATTGGTTGCTATTACGGAAAAAGGCAAGAAAGAGTTGGCTGAATTGTTCCCAAAAATGGGGTTGGTAGGCAGTGTGGTAGTAGGTAATTTAACACCTATTGAAGTAAGTTCCTTGTCGTTTTTACTGCGCAAATTAGATTATTATCATAATGATATTTTTCTTCATCACCGGGATTTGAGTTTGGAAGAATTACAAGATAGAAAAGATGTGTAATTAATCAGGCAGACCGTTGTTATTGTAACGTTGCGAAAATTTAGCTCTTTTGTTTTTAGGATGGGTTTGTGCGTTAAGAAAAAAACAAATGTGCTAAATGTGTGGAGGGAAAATTGTTTTATTGTGCGTTGGCAAAAAAAATAAAAATACTTTTCTTCCGTAATCTTTATCTGTTCTGCTCTTCTGACTTGCCTACAACGTACCGCGTATTGGCGATGGGCGGGATTTTTAGCACTGAACTTGATACGAAGAACGAATGTTGAATTTTGCACTTCCGTTGATACGAAGCCGTTCAGCCCGCCTATTGCCAATACGATGTTACCTGCTACCATATTTTCATTCGTCTTTGGTTATTCCGAAAAAGTCGCAAATGTTTGTCCATCGTAGCGATACAGTCCGCAGTTTCGTGTTCCAATCCAGATGTTTCCATTTCTGTCTTCAAGAATATTCCAAACCGAATTTTTGCCCATACCGACTTTGGTTGTGAAATTTTCGAATACTTTTCCATCGTAACGCCATAATCCGTCTATACTTTCAATTGAATTGATTTTTTCACCACCATCAAACCAAATATTACCAGTTTTGTCTTTAAAAATCGCTGAACCAATGTTTTCTTTTTCTGTAAACTTTTCAAATTTTTGACCATCATATCGGAACACTCCGTTATGTCGTCCACTGAACCAAATAAGTCCGTTTTTATCTTTTACCATATACCTAATCCAACCGTCGCCGTTCGGTTTAGAACTTGTAATGGATTTTCCTTCAAAACGAATAACTCCTTCATCAGCGATAGGTCCTGAACCTATCCAAATTGTTCCGTCACTATCTTCTAAAAAGCATTGTATCCATTTAAGTTGAAGGTTGTGATTATTTGAAATATTTTTCTTTTCTAAAAAACGACTAAACAATTTTCCGTCATAACAATACAAATCTTGGGAAGTGCCGAACCAGATTGTTTCATTTTTGTCCTGCATCATACTCCATACTGAATTTATGCCAGATTGGGGTGTTCCAAAACCAATGGGATTGTTTAATACAATAGGAATTTTTGATATAGTTTTTCCATCATACCGACTAATGCCATCGTCAGTACCAAACCAAATATTCCCCGACTTGTCTTCCAAAATTGACCAAATTTTATTATTACTTAAACCATCTTGTACTGTAAATTGGGTAAATTCTTTTCCGTCATATCTGTAAACACCTTCTCCTGTTGTCCCAAACCAAAGGTTTCCGTCTTTGTCTTGCAGACTACAATGTACGTTTTGATGTTCGGTTGTGCCTTGTGTTTTTGTCAGTTTTGTATTTTTACTTGTAAAGGATAGTTGTTCGACAACCGTTTTATTTGGTTGTTCTGTTTTTGTCTGTCCGTTACAAGATGTGAAAAATATTGACACCAACAGTAAAGAGAGGATTGGATTTTTGAATTTTGTCATTTGTTGCTTTTGTCTGTTAGTATTTTTAATTCGTTCTATGTTTGCACGCTGTTCGGGAATGGTTGCAGGTAACGCAAATATATGCGAAAGTTTTGTAAGTATTCAAGACTCTCAGGAACCAATAAAATAAAATTACCCGTTGGCTGATGAGCAAGGGTTGTCAAAACAAATCCTACTTAGTTTAATTTGAATCAAATTTTTTTATGGTTATAACCATAAAAAAATTCTATAATTACTTTTTTTACGAATACAACCTTATTTATTTCCACTAATTACCTTGCTTTTGGGCTTATAACATTGAAATCACGCTCACAAGGACAACATATTTAGAACAACTGCATAAGTTGATTGACAAACCAAAATAAAAATCCTTACCGGCATAAGGCGAAGTGGTAAATCTTCAGCATTATTACTGCTGAAAGATGAGTTGCAAAAAAATGGGGTAGAAACAGAGCGGATTGTGTTTATAAATTTGGAAAGCTTTACCTTTTCTGAATTACGAACTGCTGCCAAATTATATGAATTCGTAGCCAGTAAAATACAAAAAGGAAGGACAACTTATCTGTTGTTGGACGAAATTCAGGAAGTGGAGCAATGGGAAAAAGCAGTCAATTCGTTTTTGGTTGATTTTGATGTGGACATTTATCTTACAGGTTCTAATTCACATTTGTTGTCTTCCGAATTAGCGACCTATTTGGCGGGGCGTTATGTTTAAATTCCTGTTTACACTTTGTCATTTTTAGAATATTTGCAGTTTCGGGCGGCTTATTTTCCACAAGAGCAACAGGATAATAAAACCGCTTTTGTCTCTTATTTGCGTTTGGGCAGATTTCCTGTCATTCATACCGCAAATTATTCGGAAGAAACAGCTTACAAAGTTATTTATGATATTTACTCTTCAGTTATTTTACGTGATACGGTTCAACGCTATAAGATAAGGGATATTGAGCTATTAGAGCGTGTGATAAAATATGCTTTCGACAACATCGGCAATACCTTTTCAGGAAAAAATGTAGCTGATTATTTTAAAAGCCAACAGCGAAAAATAGACATCAACACGGTGTATAATTATCTGCATGCTTTGGTGGGTGCTTTTATTCTGTACCAAACGCCGCGTTATGATATCAAAGGCAAGGGAATTTTGAAGACGCAAGAGAAATTTTTCATGAGTGATGTAGGCTTACTTTATGCAACAATGGGATATAAAGACCGTAATATTTCTGGTATCTTGGAAAATATTGTTTTCTTGGAACTGAAACGCCGTGGATACAAGGTTTTTGCGGGAAAATACGACGATAAGGAAATTGATTTCATTGCCGAAAGGCAAGGCGAAAAAGTCTATGTGCAAGTGGCATACAAAATAGAAAGCCAACAAACTGCAATGCGCGAATTTTCTATATTATTAAGCATAAAGGACCAATATCCCAAGTTTGTGGTCACAATGGACGATTTTTGGAAAGAATCAGTAGAAGGTATCAAACATTTTTATATTTCCGATTTTTTGTTGGATACTGGGTATTAAAACTCTATTTCAAAATAATGAAGAATAGTTTTGTAGTTTATCTTGAGCGGTGTCTTTTGCAACATAAGCATTTTCAATGTTTGTTAGTTGTTTTTTGGTTTTGTTTTTCCCTCCTATCTCAACTGTTTAAGTTTTGTCGATCACAAATCTGCAACTTTTGAACGGTTCATTTCCTGTAAAGCTTTGAATTGGTTTAAGAAAAATGTTTCTCTATATTTCCATTATTTTGTTGAGTACAAAAAGCATTAATTACTATTTTATGCTTTTTATAGAAAGCAGTTTATGAAATATATTTAGCAGAACCTATGCTGTAATGGGTGTTTCTTTGCGTTATCCTACTTTCCCCAAAAAAATAATGCTGTATTTCGAAATCCTCTCTCAAGAAAAATAATTTGGAAATCCTTCCACCAAAGGCACCAATAACACTTCTGCAATCTCTTGATAATCCTGCCATTTTGAAGAATTGAAAATACCATCCTTAAAGGCTTTCACCATATAAGCATCATTATTAGGCATATTATGTTCCTCAAATTTTTTATCAATTACTTTCTTAAACTCCACTTCATTCAAATCAAGAATTTTATTAGGAGATAAATTAAATTGTGTGGAAAAACACAAGATTTCTTCATGGCCTTTTTTAAATACTTCGACAATCGCCGCTAAATTTGACAAGGCTGTTTTTTGATTTATTTCTTGAGCCACAAAGTCAGCTTCTTTGTTTTGAGAAATGAAATGTAATTCAATATCGTTTCCTGTTGCCCGCAATGCTAAATATCGGATGTATGCATCCAGCAAATACTTGTTTTCTGACTTTGAGAAAGAAGTCACAATCAATTTATTCCCAAATACAGAGGCAACAGAACCCCTTAGTTTCCATTCTGGAAATTCTATATTTACGGCGACTTGCTGCTCCATTTCATCTTGTACCAAAGCATCATAAATCGATTTTACGGTTTGAATCTCTTCGTCTACGGTTTGCAAAACCACATTTGCCATGTTTTTTAATGGCAACGAACCTGTTTTTACTTTTTGATTTTTTAAGATTTGGTTTTCAGCGGAATCCTTATTGAGCAATTGATTTTTCAATGACCACTTATCCAGATGATCCAAGCCAAAAATTTCAGTGTCTTTCAAACTTAATTCTTCCACATCGTAATTAATCCCCAAAACGCTGTTGTAATAGCCTTTTACCGGATCTTTGAGAAACTGGATCATCTTGTTCAAATCAATTTCCTTAAAATCAAAAGTTGCATCAGCATTTTCTTTAAGCGAAAGTTGTTTCGTAGGTTTCCGATTTAAGAAATAACTGTATAGCTGTTGATTTCCCGAATTATATTTATTGCTAAATCCATGTAAAGGATGCTTAGTAATCATCTTATGCCGAAAATCTTCATCAACATCGGCATTAGATTCGATGAAATCCAACAACTCATCTACAAAAACAGATGGGGGCAAATTGGAATTATCCTTGATATTTTGTCCGATATAGCTGAGGTATAAGTATTTTTCTGCCGATAAAAGGGTTTCTAAAAATAAATGTTTGTCATTGTCTTTAATATTCCGATCACCTTTTCTTTTTTCTTTTTGCATCAGGTCAAAACTTACTTTTTGATCTTTTCTCGGGAATTTATCAAAATTAATGCCCAATAAAGCCACTACTTTAAACGGAATACTGCGCATCGGAATCAAAGAGCAAAATGTAATTCCGCCCCCGGCAAAAGCATTGCTGCGTTTAGCTTCCGACAATGTCGGCAAGAAATTATACAGAAAAACTTCATAACTTATTTGTTCTTCAAAAACATCTTGAAGCGCATTGTAATTATTCAATTGGTTCATCAACAAAATGAAATCTTCCTCCGTAGCATCTTCGTTGTTTCCGATAAAATCTCCGATTAACTTTTCCACAAAACGAACCCAATCAACGATTGTCTTTTTTGGTTTTCTATCAGCCAAGGACGCCATCAATAACTCTAGGAACGCCATGAACCTGACCATATCAAAACTTTCAAATCCTTCGACTTGATCCAATGGAAAAAAACTGGAATCACCCTGTCCAAACTCTTGCTCACCGCTCATGCACAAGCCATACATAATCCTTTGCAGACCATACTTCCAGCTTAAATAATCAGAATCATCATTTCTATTTCCGGCAATACCAAAGCGGATATTGGCAGCATCCACAATTTCCCGGATCCGATTGATATCCTGTAACTGAAAATGTTTTCTTATAGAAGAAAATTCCAATAAACGGACTACATTTTCAGCTGTAAACTGTTGTTCATTCAAAGTCAATAAAGATATCAAAGTATTGGAAATACTATCTGAAACAGCATAACGCTCATCCGCAATCGTATAGTAGAATTTGTAAGGCGCATTATCAAAAACAGCTTTAATATAAGAGGCATACAAATCAATATCATTCACCATTACAACAATATCCCGGGCAGATAAATCTTCTTTTTTTTGATCGATTAAATGCACTAAATAATTATATAAAACCTCCACTTCGCGCGCCGGACTAAAACAAGAATTAATGGTAATGGAACCATCTTTTAAGTCAACTTCCGAAAAATAGACATCCTCTTTTTGATTATGATAAATTGAAGATTGGATTTTGTGCAACAATGTATCTTCTTGAGGTTCTTCCGATTCGTATTCATCGTAATTATTCAATAGATTTTCATCCTTGAACAGGAGCAAAAAAGTATCTTGAATAATCTTGCCCCATCCCGTCAACAAAGGATTTGCCGTCACTTGTTCCGATTGAGGAAGGATGTCTTTATACTTCAGGAAATCGATTATTTTTTCACTTTTTTCTTCAAACCAATAATCATTCGGCGCCGGGTTCAAAATAAAGAACTCCATCTCGATATGCATAGCGATTGCATGAAAAATCTGCAAATGATATTCTGTAATCAAGCTTAAACCAAATAAATAAATCGCAGGTATCTTTTCTTTTAATGAAGCATGGCTCCTTGAGTTTTCAAGCTGATTGATGATATATTTCCCGATAATGGTTTTATCCGGAAAATTCTCGCCCGCCAATTGTTTTGCTCGAACCCATAAATATTTTTGCCATTCTTTACTGGCATTCAATTGATTAGTATTATTCCACTCTTCAATCATATCGGCACGGTAAATCTGATATTGGTCAAATAAATCCGCGATTTTTTCTGCCAATGCCAATCGTTTCACATCTTTATCCAATCGATCATAATGGTAATACGCCGCTATTTCGGGGAATTTTAAAATAAATTCCTCTTCACCCAGAATCTTAAACAAGAGCCAATTTAAATCATGTGCGGATAAAGATTGCGTAAATTGACCACCTAACTGAAAATATATTTTATGGATAATATCATTAGGTTTTACGAATTGGATATTTGCCGAAATGCCGAGCCGCTCCGCAATTTGCAGCTTCAACCAATTGTTCATCCCCTCAGTTTGAGTAATAATATAAATGGGCTGAAATATCGTTTGGCTTTGTTTTATTTGACTAGCGAGTTTTTCCGCTAAATGGGTCAATGAATTCGAAACAGTTAATTGGAAAGGCATGGTTTTGAATTTTGGAGATTAATGTGAAAAGATAACTTCCTTTATTTTTTAAAATCGCGCAATAATTCCAGACCCTCTTTTTACCAAAGTTTCTGCTGTTTTCAAGAGTACGCTTTTTGAACTTTGAACCCATACTTTATTTTTTGCCCTCGTAACTCCCGTGTAAAGCAATTCCCTTGTCAGGATTGGAATATCTTCATTATTGGGCAAAACTACCATCACTTGATCAAATTCGGAACCTTGGCTTTTGTGGATGGTCATGGCAAAAACAGTTTCGGCATTTTCAATGAAGGCAGGCAAAATCCCTCGGATCTCTCCTTTGTTATCTTCAAACCAAACGCGCAATTCGCCTTTTTCATTTTTCCTGACAATGCCGATATCGCCATTGAACAAATTCAGTTCATAATTATTGCTGGTTACGATAATGGGTCGATGTTCATAAAAATCAGTACTTATATTCAGGAGTTGCTGTTCCTGAAGATATTTTTCTACTGCACGGTTTAATGCGTATAATCCTTGGGCTCCTTCTCTGATAGCGCATAATACCCGAAGTTGATTGAATTTTTTAAATGCAATCCGAACATCTTTTTCTTCGATATAGTCCCGGTATCCGGCAATAAATTCCTGAAATGTTTTTTCGGAATAATGATTGTCGATTTGAATGCGCTCATCTTTATTTTCAAAAAAAGCCAACAGATCATTTTGCTTGTTTTGGATAATGGCTTTGCTGAATTTTCCAATCCCTTCTTCGTCTGAAAAACGATGGCTGACCCTTAATTCAATGATATGCTCAAACAGTGAATGATTGGATGGTTGGATAAATTCATCCGTAATTTCCCGACTTTTATCTTCGATAAAATCATTGAACATTCTGGCTTTTCCCTCACTGAGTAAATTTAATTTCCGTTGCGCATTACATAAATCACCAAACAAACTTCCGGCCTCTACCGATGCCAATTGATCTTTGTCGCCCAGTAAAATAATTTTTGTTTCCGGTCCGATAGCGTCCAATAATTTTGCAAAAAGTGCGACATCAATCATGGATGACTCATCAATAATCAAGACATCAAAATGAATTGGATTTGCTTTATTGTGTTTGAAATAAATACTTCCTTTTTGCGATTTCAACAAACGATGAATCGTTGATGGTTCCAGGGTTTCAAACTTTTCCTTAATATCTTTAGGTAAAATACCGGCTGCATTTTTTAATGACTCTGCCATCCTTGCGGCGGCTTTGCCGGTAGGTGCCCCCAAGGCTACTTTTAAAGCTGGATTGTGATTAAACAGGATAGCAAGGATTTTTGCAACTGTCGTTGTTTTTCCAGTTCCGGGACCTCCGGTAATAATCGTGAAATTATTTAAAACAGCCGAAAGTGTGGCAATCAATTGCCAATCAATTGCCGGATTTCCAGAAGAGCCAAACAAAGATTTTATAAAAGCCGTTTGTTGGTTTAATGCTGCTATCCGTTGTTGAATTTCATTCTTTTCTTGTCGGATAAATTCCTGAATCCTTTCAAGGATCAGTGTTTCATAATTAAAATAGCGTTGGAGATATAAATGATCGTTGTTTAAAATCAAAGGTTTCCATTCTGTCGCATTTCCTACTAAATCCTCTTTTTTCAAATCTTCTTTTGAAATCATTTTTTTAAAACCTGCATCATTTAATTCCGCATGGTCAATCTGACCTAAGTCAATACAAATGTGGCCTTCGCTTAATCTTTTGGAAAGTAAATATAAATAAGGCTTCAACTCAGAAACCTGAAAATATTCCGCAAATTGCTTGTGGACATCTTGAGTATGCAACATTTTTTTAAAATAAATAATTAGGAAGAAATAATTAAACTTAATGCACAAACTTTTCCCGAAAAACAAAGTCTTTAAACTGAATATTCAGAAAATAAATTCCGGACAGCAAGTCGGAGGTATTTATTTTAAGTAAGCCCGCATTTTGATAAGTAACCGAACTTGGGTAAATTGTTTTTCCTGAAATATCCGTAATCGCTATAGATAGAGGTTTTAAATCACTTTTTAATTGCAGGAACAATACTTCTTTTGAAGGATTAGGAAAAACAAGCACTTGCTTATCTTGAATTTTGGGCTCAGCAACAGAAGTCACCAAATCCAAAGCTAATTTAAAATCAGGAACACCAAACCCGATTTTATCATCGGGATTAAGGAAATGGTCAGAAACTGAGCAAATGTAATCCTTGATTTCCAATGGTTTAAGATCAGGTCTTGCTTGCATCAAACAGGCTGTGAGACCAGCAATTATTGGTGTGGCATAAGATGTTCCATTTCCTGTCGTACTATTTCCATATTCATCAATTATGCCCGCACCCTGACCTAATCCCACGACTTCCGGCTTTCGTTTATTTGCAGCATTTGGTCCCCAGCCGCTTGACATTGCAGGATTTTTCAGCTGATTTACGGAGCCTATCGTCAATGCACTATCTGCATCTCCTGGTGTTAAAATGTAATGCCATGAACTATTTCCTTCATTTCCAGCGGAATTTACGGTCATGATTCCTTTCCGGACCGCAGCATTACTTGTTTGTGCCAAATAAGTTGTTTTTCCATCCAAATCCTGATAAGTATAACTGTTTTCATTTTGGTCAAAGTAATTATAACCTAAAGAAGAACTGATTAAATCCACACCCAAACTATCCGCTTTTTCCGCAGCGGCAGTCCAATAATCCTCTTCAATGGTTTGCTCCGTATCATAATCATCAGTTATATAGAGCACATATTCCGCATTAGGAGCCGTACCCACAAATTCATCGGGCAAATTGGCTGCCATGCAAGACAATACTTTTGTTCCATGGTCCGTATAAGCGTAATCAGTATTGTTTTTTGTATAATTCCAAAAATCTATAATCCGATTTTGATTGCGCAAACTATCAAATGCCGCTACCGTTTCCAGTCCCTTAAACCCCACATCAATAACCGCAATGCGCAGCCCATTTCCCATAAAACCTTTTTCATGAAGGTAGTCACCATTGCATAAATTTAATTGTTGCCAGGCATTTCCATAATAATCCTCATCACCAGGAACGCTCGTCGGGCGCTCATTATTCGGATTTCGCAAAGGATTGTTCTGGTCAAAAACCGCAACTAATTTTGAGCTTTTAAAAAAAGGAAATTGATTCAGCCCCTGGATTGTGGAAGTATCACTAACAATTAAAACCATGGTATTGTGCCAACGGGAATTTACCCTGATAGCGCCATTCGTACTTTGCAAAATAGTGCTGACATAAGATTCATTTACGGGAAGGTCGCTGCTGTCGATGGGAATATTGAATTTAATCCTTCGGTCAATTGAGCGTTGCGACAAGAAAGCTGACGGGTTATTCAAATCATAACTTGTGTTGTTCTTGTCTTTAAAATAAATCCGAAAAGCGTATTGCTGTCCCTGCGCCATTAGGTTCAAAGGCAAACAAAACAGAAGTGGAAAGAACAATTTAAAACAAGTTTTCATAAAGAAGCATTCAATGATTAAAATTAAGGGATTTGGACTGAATTACAATGTTTGGTCGTGAAAAATACCTCTATCGTTGAAGAGTCTGCATCAACATATAAAATACCGAACTGATTTATTGAATAGCCATGCTACCAAGGAATATGTAATTTTAAAAACCACAAGGGCACAAAGAATGCACACAAAGTTCACAAAGGCATTGTGCAACCCAAGGCGAGGATTTTCTGATGAAATTAGCGCGCATCGTTTTCATGGTTTTGAAGTCAGAATTTTTTGCGTGAGTACTGTTTTTAGAAAGCGCTACGCACTGATTATAGACAAGCGCTCAAAATCATTTCCAGATAAATGGATTAATCCAGGCTTCTTGCCCACTTCTATTTTCCCAATTTTGTTTTCCAGTTGCAATGCCACTGCCCCGTTCCAAGTACCCCAACGCAAAAGTTTTTCCCATGAGATATTTGGGAAATATTTTTTGATCATTTGCAATTCACTTAAAATATTCAATCCGTGATTTGAAGCCAAGCTATCTGTCCCAATACAAATTTGGCAATCACTTTGGTCAAATAAATCAATTGGCGGCAGCCGTCTTTCGATATACCAGTTTGCATTAGGACAAAGGCAAAAAAACAGGTTTCGGTCTTCGGCTTTCAAAAATTGCATATCTACCTTGGTCATAAATGTATTATGCACTAAAATAATCGGATGTGTATTTGAAATCCAAGGTAAATAAGTTTGCAAAGATGTTTTTCCGGATGGACTTAAAAAAGAAATATCCATGGGGAAAGATTGGTAAAAATCTAAAAAGCTACCCGTTTTATTTTGAAAAAACTGGTTTTCCGCTTCCGTCTCTTGGTTGTGAATGGATAAAATACTCCTTGAATCAAATTCATCAATCAATGAAATCAACTTTCCGGAATTGGAATAAGGCGCATGAGGAACGATGGATTGTCGTAGCTCAAGATTATTTTTATATTTAGCGCTTTCCAGGAATTGTTGGTAGATCTTTTCAGCATAATCAAATCTGTCTATTGCAGAATTAGGGATAAATCCCAAAGCTTCCACAAAAGTATGGATGTGCAAACCTGCGCTCAATCTCGCCTTTAGTGTATCTAATCCATTGACAATATCCCCAACGGCAACAATTCCATTAGATTTAGTTTCATTTATGGCATTCTCTAATGCAACCTGTTTTTCTTCTTCCGAAAAACTATTCCTAAATTTTGTGATAGTTTGTAAAAATGGAATTAGTCCGGTTCCCTCTTCAACTTTATCCTTAAAATGCGACAATTCCAAATGACAATGCGTATTCACAAATCCCGGGCAAATCACACCTTCAAAAACTTGAATTTTTTCTTCGGGGATAATACCAGAAGCATGAATGGCTTGAATTATACCATTTTCAGAAATTTCTAAAACCGTACTTTCAGGCAACCAGTTTTGACCATTATGGATTTGTGAGGCAGTAATGAAGTTCATTTTTTTGATTTTTTGAAGGATATTTGACAATTATTTCTTTTTCAAGATATCCCACATTTCCGGAATTCTTTTTACCCAGTTCAACTCCTTGATTTTTGTGCGCGCATCTTCCACCGGAGAGCCAAAATAAGTTTTCCCGGCTTCAAGTGTAGAGCCCACGCCACTTTGTGCATATACAACTGCGCCTTTCCCGATGGTCAAATCTTTATTGACACCAACTTGCCCCCACAAAATGACCTCATCTTCAAGGATAGTTTTTCCCGCAATGGCGACTTGTGCTGCAAGCAAACAATTTTTCCCGATAATTACGCCGTGGCCCACATGCACCTGATTATCTAATTTTGTACCGGCACCAATAATCGTCTCACCGCTCGCACCTTTATCAATCGTGCAACTTGCACCAAGTTCCACATCGTGGTGGATGATGACCCGACCGCTGCTTACTAATTTATCGTACTGAGTGTCCCGTTCGCGTCTTCTTTTAAAATAAAAAGCATCCGAACCAATCACGCAGCCACCATGGATTATAACATTATCGCCAATTTCAGTATGGTCATAAATAGTTACATTCGGATGAATCAAACAGTTTTTCCCGATTTTTACATGATTCCCAATAAACACACCAGGCTGAATCACTGTACCATTACCAATTACCGCCGTTTCAGCAATCATTTTGTTTGCAGGTTCAAAAGGTTGAAAATGCTTAACGATATTGACAAATGCAGAAAACGGATCGGCGCAAACCAACAAAGATTTGCCAGTTGGGCAATCCACTTCCTTGTCAATGATGATAAAAGTGGCAGGAGAATTAAGGCATTTTTTATAATATTTTTCAAAGTCGACAAAAGAAATATCACCGGGTTTTACTTTGTGGATTTCGTTGATTCCAGTGGCTTTCCCTTTGTTTTCCCCAATTAATTTTGCATTGATGAATGTTGCTATCCATTCAATTGAAACTGCTTCTTGAAACTGCATTGCCTGTTATTTTTATTTATTTGCATAAAGGTAAAAAATGCAAAATGAAATCGCTGAAAATAAAAAAACTATCTTTTTATTTTTCATCCAAACGCCTTTATTTTCAGGGTTTCCCACATTATTTCGTCTTTTGTGCAAAATTATTTCCCTCATTTTTATGTAAGCTAAAAATAACTTATTAATATTGTAGGAGTAATTGAACTTACTAACCCATTATTTATAAAAATCCCGAGCATTTTATCGGGATTTTTTATTTCTTTTTTCTTTTGAAACATTGATGAATACTGGCTTTCAATAAAATAAACGATGATGGATTCTTCTTTTGCTTATTATCTTTTTTATAAACCGTTTCAAGTACTTTCTCAATTTTCGCCCGAAGACGATAAAAAGACTTTAGCTGATTTTTTAAAAGATATACCTAAAGACGTATATCCAGTGGGCCGTCTGGATTATGATAGCGAAGGTTTGCTTTTTTTGACAAATGACAAGGCGGTTAATCACCGTTTATTAGATCCCAAATTTTCACATGAACGCGAGTATTGGTCGCAAGTTGAAGGCACTGCAACAGAAGAAAATTTGCAAAAATTAAGGAGCGGTGTAATTATTTCCTCAAAAGGAAAATCCTTTAGGACACTCCCTGCAAAAGCCGAATTATTGAATGACATTCAAGCTCCTGAACGGAACCCGCCCATTCGGTTTCGGAAAGACATCCCAACTTCATGGATTTCTTTGACGATTCAGGAAGGGAAAAATCGACAAGTCAGAAAAATGACGGCTGCCGTAGGCTTGCCTACCTTACGGTTATTGCGTTATCGAATCGGGCAAATAACTTTAAAGGAAATGAACCCAGGGGAAATCAAAAAGCTTTCCATAGACGATGTTCAAAAGTTTTTCATGAAAAAGTAATTGAATTCCTAATAATAATCGAGCTGCACTTTTCCATAAAGTATTTTATTTTAAGACTTTTATGGAAAAGGCATAATTATTGCATCTTTACAGTATCTTAATTTTCAAATTAAATACCGGATTACCTTATGTATAAAAAGCTCTTTTTATTCGCCTGCATTTTGTCTTTTACATGCTCAGGCATTTTCGCGCAAAATAAAACCATGAATACATTCGAACAACAATGGAGAACCGTGGATTCCTTGATGGATAAAGGCTTACCAAAATCTGCGTTGAAAATTGCGCTACAAATTTTAAAAGAAGCAGAAACAAAAAATGATGCAGCCAATAAAATAAAAGCACAATTATTTTTATTGACTGGTGATGCTTCTTCAGAAAATTCGGACAATGCCAATATTACCAAAGCCGAACAATACATTTCCCAAACTTCAGGAGCTGAAAAAGCTTTATGGCAAAGCATTACGGGAGAAATGTATTGGAATTATTATCAAAACAACCGGTATAAACTTTTAAGCAGGACCGCACTTTCCGAAACAAATTCTACAGACATCAATACTTGGGACGCGCCGGCTTTTTTTGAAAAAATAGCGCAATTATACAAAGCTTCTTTAGAAAACAGGGTTGCTTTGCAACAAATTCCCGTTGAACAATTTGCACCATTGATCGTAAAAGGCGTAAATACCAGAAACCTGCGTCCAACTATTTATGATTTATTGGTTTTTAGGGCCTTGGAATTTTTCCAAAATGACGAAAAAGATGTGACCAATGCTGCGTATAAATTTGAATTAGGCGGTATGCCCTGGTTTGAGACAGCCGAGAAATTTTCAACGGTAAAAGTGAAAGTAAAAGATGCAAATTCACTTCATTTTCAAGCTTTGCAATTATATCAGGAAGTAATTGCCTTTCATTTGAAAGATGCACAGCCAGATGCTTTGATTGATGCTGATTTGCAACGATTAGCGTTTATTCATCAAAATTCTGTAAGTCCCGATAAAGATAGCTTGTATTTGAATGCGTTAAAAAACATCGAACAGAAATATGCCGCATTTCCAGCAGTAGCGGAAGTTTCATTTCTGATTGCAGAACAACAATTAGGCAATGTGCAGACTTCATATTATGGTCGCGGACAAGTAAGTATTTCTAAAGAAAACGCAGATAGAGATATTCCGAGAATTGCAAAATACTTAGAAAAAATCATTGCAAAATACCCTAAAACAGAAGGAGCGATTCATGCCCGGAATTTGCTACAAAACTTACAAGAAAAATCTTTGCAAGTTAAAACTGAAGAAGTGAATATTCCCGATGAAAACATCAAAGCATTGATTACATATAAAAACACTGAAAAGATTTATTTAAAAGTTTACCGTCTGTCTAATGAAATAAAAGAAAACAAGAACGAAAACTCAGATGAGCGTTTAAAAGCCATACAAAAAATGAGCCCTTTAAAATCCTGGGAACAGCAATTACCTGGTTCTGCAGATATGGAACAGCATACTGCTGAAATAAAAATTGACGCATTGCCAATCGGTGCTTATTTATTGGTGACATCATTAAATGAAAATCTAACTTCCGCCGAAAATTTGGTTATAGTTACTGAATTTCAAGTTTCTAATTTGAGTTTTATTGCCCAATCAGAGGGAAACAAGCAACAATTTTATGTACTGAATAGAAAAAGTGGGCAACCTGTTGCCAAAGCAAAGTTATCTTATTGGACTAATCAATATAATGAAAGCGCCCGAAAAAATGTGATGAAAGAAAACGGAAATGCGACCAGTAATGAAAAAGGTGAAGTAAATACTCTTCCAAATCAAACGAAAGGAGCTTATTATGGAACAGGAGCTGTTTTAATTATTCATGGTCAGGATTCATTAAATTTAGGGAACATTTACGGGAATTACTCCAACAATACTGAAAAAAAACAAGATCAGAACTATACTTTCTTATTTACCGATCGCAGCATCTATCGTCCAGGGCAAACGGTTTATTTCAAGGGCATTATGGTGAAAAAATTTGCTGACAATCAAAAAACTGAAGTAATTGCCAATGCAAAAACTACAGCTATATTTTATGATGCGAACGGCCAAAAAGTAGACAGCTTGGATTTAATAACCAATGAGTTTGGTTCTTTTACAGGAAATTTTATCGCACCAGAAACAGGATTAACAAGCCAAATGAGTATTAGAGGAGACAAGGGCCAGGTTTATTTTTCTATTGAGGAATACAAAAGACCAAATTTTTTTGTGGAATATGATACTTTAAAGGGTAGTTACGCACTCAATCAAAACATTCAAGTCAAAGGTTTTGCGAAAGCTTATGCCGGAAATAATATAGATGGTGCAACTGTAAATTACAGAGTGGTCCGCAGGGCAAGATTTCCATATTACTGGGCTTTTTATCGTTGGGGAATGCCCAACTCTCCTGAAATGGAAATTACGAATGGTACCACAACCACAAAAGAAGATGGTTCTTTTGAATTGAATTTTGAAACTATTCCTGATCGTTCTATTGACCCGAAAACATTACCTGTATTCACTTATACCGTTTATGCCGACATTACGGATATCAATGGCGAAACCAGAAGTGGCAACCAAATGATTCAGGCTGGCTATGTTTCTTTGCAGATATTAGCACAAATTCCAGAAGAAAGTAAAGCGGAGGATTTGGACACAATTTTTGTATCAACGCAAAATTTGAACAATATTTTTGTTCCTTCAAATATCCAGATGACCATTGCCCCATTGCAATTCCCGGGAAAAATTTACCGTGAAAGATTATGGGAAGAACCGGATCAATTTGTCATGTCGGAAACAGAATTTAGAAGTGCATTTCCTGATGATGAATACAAAGAAGAAAGTGATTACAGGAATTGGGAAATAGGGAAAATTGTTTATGAGCAGGATTTCATGACAAAGGAGGATAGAAAAATTGCAATACCCAAAAGCATTTGGAAAAATGCGGGTTGGTATGTTTTTGAATTTAAAGGAAAGGATGCGCAAGGAAATGAAGTTTTAGAAAAAAAATACACTTTTGTTTCCATTCCGGAAAAAAACAAATTGGCTCAAAAACCATTGATTGTCCGATCTTCAAAAGATGTTTATGAACCCGGTGAAAAGGCGCAAATTGCATTAGATTTTGGTTTTAAGGATGTTTATTTGTTGGAAAACAATTCTTTTGATAAATCCGCAAGGAGTTATCAAACATCCAATCCCCAAAAAATCTTTGACAAAACCATTACGGAAGCTGATCGGGGTGGCATTGGCTTTTCTTGGTTATTTGTTTATAACAATCGTGTTTATACTGCAAATAAAAATTTGGATATTCCCTGGAGCAACAAAGAACTGCAATTGGAATGGGCGACACACAGAGACAAATTATTGCCCGGAGCGTCGGAAGAATGGTCCTTGACCATAAAAGGCAATAAAAAAGAAAAAGTAGCAGCAGAATTATTGGCAGGGATGTATGATGCTTCGTTGGATGCATTTAAACCCCATGCATGGAGTTGGGATAGGCTGACTTCAAGTATGTCTTTTTATAACACTTGGAATCAGTATGGGTTTGATGCAAATGGAAGTGAAGTCTTGAAAGCACTTCAAAATGGAACTTATAAAAGTTACGAAAAGAGTTATGACAGATTGGGAATTCCTGGTTTTAATGTCTATGATGAGAGGAGAATTATGTATATGTCTAGTGTGACAAGTTCGCAAAATAAAGAAGTTTCTGAGTCTTCGAAATCGATGGATGTCCATTTAGCTGCACCTTCGCCATTGCAACAAAAACAAAATTCTTCAATGAAATTTACACCTCCTGTTCTAAAAAATAATGAGGACATAAAAGAAAACACAAAACCAGAAATCCAAGTCCGAAAAAACCTCCAGGAAACCGCCTTCTTTTTCCCGCAATTACAAACCGATGCCGAAGGCAATGTGAAATTCAAATTTACCATCCCGGAAGCATTGACCGAATGGAAAATGATGGCTTTCGCACATACCAAAGATTGGAAAACTGGCTATCTCGAAGGAAAAGTAAAAACCCAAAAAGACCTGATGGTAATTCCAAATTTACCACGCTTTTTGCGTCAGGGCGACCAAATAGAAATCAGTACCAAAATCAATAATTTAAGCGATAAAGATTTGAACGGAACCGCGAATATTGAAATATTGGATGCGCAAACCATGCAACCCGTGCATTTGTCTTTTGGATTAAAGGAACTGTCTGCGCAACAATTTTCCGTTTCCAAAGCGCAAAGCACAACCGCAAAATGGACTTTGTCCATTCCACAAAGTAGGTATAGTCCGGTCATTATCCGAATCACTGCAAAAGCAGGCAACTTCAGCGATGGCGAAGAAAACACATTGCCCGTCATCACGAACCGTATGTTGGTAACGGAAACCTTGCCACTGCCGATCCGTGGAAATGGGACGAAAAATTTTTCTTTTGATAAATTAATAAATCAAAACAGCAACACTTTATTGAACCGTTCTTTGACAGTAGAATTTACCGGAAATCCGGCCTGGTATGCCGTTCAGGCATTGCCTTATTTAATGGAATATCCCTATGAATGTGCGGAACAAACATTTAATCGATTTTATGCAAATGCTTTGGCAGCGCATATCGTAGCACAATCGCCCAAAGTGGAACAAATTTTCAATCAATGGAAAACCCAGGATACCGCTGCGCTTTTATCCAATCTTGAAAAAAATCAAGAGTTAAAATCAGCTCTTTTGGAAGAAACACCTTGGGTCATGGATGCCAAAAACGAAAGCGAACAAAAACAAAGGATTGCCGGACTATTTGAAGCACATCAAATCGCCAAAGGACTGACAAAGAACTTGGCCACCTTGGAACAAATGCAATTACCTGCTGGTTCGTTTCCGTGGTTTAATGGAATGCGTGCTGACCGTTTCATCACACAATATATCATTACAGGAATTGGCAAATTACAGCACTTGGGTGTTGAAAATTCCGACTATAAAAAAGCGCAAAACATCGTTACAAAGGCATTACCGTATTTGGACGAACAATTGAAACAGGATTACGACAAGCTCGTAAAAAACAAGGCAGATTTATCCAAACAACAAATCGGCAATACCCAAATCCAGTATTTGTACATGCGCAGTTTTTTCAAAAACCAAACTATCCCAACAGCTTCAAAAAAAGCATTCGACTTTTATCAAAAACAAGCCGGACTATATTGGAACAGTTTCAACCCTTACATGAAAGGCATGATTGCCTTAGCTTTAAACAGACTGGAAGATAAAAAAACACCCAATCAAATCATTGCATCCCTGAAGGAAACGGCAATTGAAAACGAAGAAATGGGCATGTATTGGAAAAATGCAAGCCGTGGATATTGGTGGTATCAAGCGCCCATCGAGGAACAAGCCTTATTGATCGAAGCTTTTTCCGAAATCACGAAAGACGGCAAAACAGTGGACGATTTAAAAACCTGGCTACTCAAACAAAAACAAACCCAAAACTGGAAAACCACCAAAGCCACGGCGGATGCGGTTTATGCACTTTTGCTACAAGGAAACGATTGGCTGTCAAACAATCCAGAAGTAACCATTCAATTAGGCAATAAAACCATCACATCCACCGAAATAAAAACAGAAGCCGGGACCGGTTACTTCAAGGAAAAAATAGAAGGCAAGGATGTACAACCAGAAATGGGCAATATTTCTGTGAAAATAGATCAGGTGAAGAATGAAGGAGTTTCTTGGGGCGCTGTGTACTGGCAGTATTTCGAGGATATGGACAAAATCACTTCTGCAGAAACACCTCTGAGTTTGAAAAAACAGTTGTTCGTAGAACGCAATTCAGACAAAGGTCCGGTCCTGACCGAAATCAAGGATGGCAATGAATTAAAAGTTGGCGACAAAGTGAAGGTGCGAATTATCTTGCAAGTAGATCGCGACATGGAATATGTGCACATGAAAGATATGCGCGCAGCATGTTTTGAACCGGTGAATGTGTTGACTGGTTATAAATACCAAGGGGGTTTGGGTTATTATGAAAACACCAAGGATGTGTCCACTAATTTCTTTTTCGATTATTTAAGGAAAGGGACTTTTGTATTTGAATACCCTGTTTTTGTGGGTCAGAAGGGTGATTTTTCGAATGGCATTTCTACGATTCAGTGTATGTATGCACCGGAATTTAGTAGTCATAGTGAAGGGATTAGGGTGAGGGTGAAATAAATGTTGTGTAGAGACGCACGGCCGTGCGTCTCTACATGCATTTTAGGCAATCCACACCTTATTCGCAAAACCTGTCCTTATTCCAATTTGCAATATTGTTAAATATGTAGGCGTATATCCTTTCATACCCTCCACTGTCCCGTATAATATGGTCATGAAATCGCGATTGCCAAACCTTTTGATTTGGCGTATTCCGTAATTGATTAATTCGTGTTGTTGCCGCTGATTTAAATCCGGCAACAAATGATGAAATAGATTGAGGCGCACGATATGCAATACCCTTATTTTTTGGCGGTGGTGATAGAGACGCACGGTCGTGCGTCTCTACATTATCAATAATTAAAATAGCATGGATATGATTAGGCATAATTACCCAAATGTCGCAAAATAATTCATTTCGGATTTCAAATGATTTCTCCCATTCTTCTTTAATAATTATACCGATAGGAGAATAGGACATTTCCTGATTTTGTATTTCACCAAATATACATTCCCGATTGGCAGTGCAAATTGTAATAAAATATGCACCATCTTCTGAATAATCCGACCAGGCAGCTCGCGCAGAAGCAATGCGAAATTGATTGTGAAATTTGCCCATCGTAATTGTTTTGGTTTTATTATTTGTGTTGTTATGGCGTAGAGACGCACGGCCGTGCGTCTCTACGCCATAACAACACAAATATGTTGATTTTAATTATCACAACCCAAAATACATAAATATTATCCTTTAGCCAAATCTTGCAAATATTCTAATCCCTTAGCCACTTGTTCATCTTGAATATCCAATAAATATGTCGCTTCAATTATGCAGAGAAACATTTCATATTGCCACATAATGTTTTCTTTTCTAATTTCTTTTTCTTCGCTGAACTTGATTATTGTGTCTAAAAGATACCACAATTCAGTTCTGGCGTATTTTACTGGAAAAATCTTTCGAAAATCTTCAATTACGGAATAGGGGGCTTGCATTTCCTCCTTTTTCAAAAATAAGAAATAATTAGGATTGCAAAATTTCCCATCGACAATCTTTTCATTAATTCCAACTTCGACCAGAACATATAACGCTTCTATAAGATGTTGCAATTTTTTACAAAAAAAGTAAAGTTGCTTTCGATCTCTAATTTCAAAATATGGACTTAAATCGCCATCAGAACATACTGCTATTTCTTTCCAATTATCTACTGCTAACTTTATTTTGTCACTCCAGTAATATTCGAATACTTCCGAAAGACAGGATATTGGATCTTCGTCAATAAGATGGAGATAGTTGTATTCAATATTAAAGCCGTTACTTTCTTCTATGTTTTGTTCATCTTCTATTTTAATATCTTCTTTTGCATGCTCAGAAATATGTTCTTCTTGCCGCAATCCCACTCTGTTTTTATTCATAATAAATACAGCTTCCAATATTTTCTCAATATCCCTACTCACTGCAATGAAGAAAGGCAATTCGCTTTCTTGTGTGTTCAACAGCCATTCCTGAAGATGAATGCGCAGACTCTTCAACTTATATTTTTCGAAGAAGTCATTGATTACTAATTCTGGCACTTTCATTTGGTCAGGTGTTAGTCGAAATAATGATTGTGGCAATTCGGTTGCCATATCCTTGTTATCTAACTCGTTTTTCATGATGATTAGGTTTTAGGGGATGATAAAATTCTTAAATGGTTACCTTGTTTAATTTCTGAATAGCCCTAACTATTCGTTCATCTTGCGCATCTAAGACATATGCTGATTCGAGAAGGCAAAGTAGTCTTTCATAATAGAAAATAACATCTTCCCGTTTTATCAATGGCTTGTCATTAGAGGAGATTACTGCTTCTAACAGTCCCCACATTTCTGTTTGGGTATATTTCAAAGGGAATGTGTTGCAAAATCGCTTTATAACAATGACCGGATTCCGCTTTTCATCCTCTTTTAAAAATAATAAATGTGCATTGCGAATATTGTTTTTTAAAGATTCAATGTCTTGCACATGTGCTTCTGTTAAGATGAACAACGCTTCAATGAGGGATTGAAAATTTTCGAAAAAAAATTGCAATCTGGGTATATCTTCGCTATCATAAAACCTTTTTTCGTTGTGTTCATTGCATACAGCTGCTTTTAGCCATCCTCCTAATTCCAACTTTATTGAATCATCTCCGGAGAATTCGAATACTTCATTAAGGCGGAGTAATGGATCATCTTCGCTACTATGTAGGTATTGGTATCTGATATTGAAATTATTATGCTCTTTCACAGCAGCATCATATTCTGACTTCAGTTCATCGAAGTAGCTTGCATAATATTCCATTATATGAAAGATCTTGCCTTCTTCATCTATAAGTCCACTAACCTCCTTTTCATTCGTAATAAAAATAGCTTCCATCATTTTCTCAATATCTCGACTTAATTTGATGAAAAATGGCAGTTCACTTTCTTTCGTGCTTGATAGCCATTCCTTTAGGTGCATCTGTAAATCTTCCATCGTGTGGCGTTCACAAAAGCTTTTGATTGCGGTCGCCGGAAACTTCCTTTCGGAAGGCGTTAATTTAAAAGATAGGTCATAGAATCTGGACGGATCTTCATTGTTTTCTAATTCATTTTTCATGGTAATGAGGTTTTATAAAGGACGAAAAAGTTTGAAAATTAAGTAAACGCCGTTGTTGCGTCTTACGACCAACAACTTCCTGATCAACCTGTTATTTCTTATCTTGAAGCGCTTTCAATTCTAATAATAATGCTGGATCCTCTTCAAGGATATACGCAGCTTCTACCATGTATAGGAATTGCTCAAAATTATATATGATATCGATCCTTCTTAATTTTTCAGATTGCGAAGCAGAGACAACCGCATTGACCATATTCCATATTTCTGCTTGAGCATGTTGAAATGAAAACTTTTCTCTAAATGTTTTTAATGCGAGATAGGGATTGGCTTGTTCCTCTTTATTGAGAAAAAGATAACTTTCATTTAGGTGCAAAACATCATATTCGTCGTCTATTGTAGATCCAGCACATAATAGGTAAAGCGCTTCAATTAATTTTTGAAGGTCTTCACAAAAAAGGATTAACTCCGCCTTTTCATCACTGCTAGTATAGTGCTCTTTACTGTGATTATGTAAAATCACTGTGTGCCATTCCTTTATTTTAAATTTTAAAGAGTCATTACAATAACCTTTAAATATTCCACAAAGTGCAAAGAGCGGGTATTCTTGCATGTCATCTAAATAAAGGCGTTGCTTATTGAATCTTGAATGCACTTTTTCTTCTGTATTGTTTTCAATTTCCTTTAGATCATTTTCTCTTCTTTCATTAATCACCCATGAAGCTTCGATAAGCTTTTCAATATCATTATAAAATGAAAATTCCTCATGAGATATAGCTTCTTTCTTTGAAATGTTTTCAATATACGCTTTGAGTATTGCTCTTATATTTGAAAGAGATTTGTGCTTGAAGAAATAGCGAAGGATGAATTCAGGATTTTCTATTTCATATATATCTAAATGCATCAAACAATTTTGCCATCCGGGGAAAGTGCTATTTTCAGTGGTGATTATTCTTGGTTGTTGTCGTTTCATATTTTCGTGAAAAACTTCCAATTGGGTTGTATGTAAAATGATTTCATTTTCATTTTGTAAAAAGTAATACGCAATTTCAAATAGGCATTCCAAGTGTTCGTAGTCATAAAGGATTTCAGAGGCATCCTTTGTTAACGGTTCAGCATTGACAATAGAGCTTAATATCTCCCATAGTTCTTTACGAACATATCGAATAGGGAACTGATCAAAGAAATTCCGGATAACATTCATTGGCTCGCATTGCTCTTCTATATCCAAATAGGAAAAATTGGTTTCAGAGTCAGCTAAATACGGATCTACAGACTGGTTTATTCTTTGCTCTTTTATTACCTGCATAGCCTCAATCAGATAGGGAGTCCTTTTGCAAAAGTTGATTAGTTTTTTTCTGTCTTTAACTTCTTCATACTTGCTGCCATTGCTCAGGGCTTCGTCTTTCCATTGTTCTATTATTTCAATATATTCGTAATAGTGGAATGCACTAAGAAGCTCAGAAAGACAAGATAATGGACGCTCTGAGAATTGATCCAGCATTCGTTGTGACCAGTCAATATTATTGCCCATAATTATGTCATTCTCGGCATACCGTTCCATATTCTTTATGTGTGACTTATTAATGACCAAGGTTGCCTCAACCAATTGCTGAATTTTATTAAATAGCCCTAAAATATTATCGGGATCTTGTTGATTGTGCCTTATGCAAAAGACAAGCCATTCATTAAGTCTTAATCTGACTTCGAGTAAACCGTGGGAATCAAAAAAGTTGGCAAGCACACTTTCTGGATTTTCAATTTCCTGATTTGTCAATTTTAAGGGTTGTTCATGCCATTCGGGGAAGTTGGAGTTATTTGTTTTCATGATTTTGGAAATTTAAGTTCGGCACAATTGACCTTTTGTCTAAATATTTGACGTAATAACAAAAATAGTCCATTATTTTGATTAAAACAAATAATTTGACTAAAGAGCATAAAAACGAACTATAATATTCTTTATCAAAGTAGATGCGTCCATATTCTTAGCATGAAAAGTTTTGAATAATAGACATTCAGCCCCATAAAATGCTAAACACGGGGATCAGATTTCTTGTTCAAAGCATTGAGTATTGTCATTAAATGGGTGGAGACAAAAAAACATCGAATGATTACCTCCCAAAGAAAACGGCAATTGAAAACGAAGAAATGGACATTTATTGGAAAAATGAAAGCAGGGACGGGTTATTTTTAGAGTAAAACAAGTTGCTAAAAAATTTGGCTTCCTTCAAACCTTTTCTTTTATCTTTTGTTGCTAATTCAAACAAAGACTTTATTATGAAAAAGGCGATTTTAGGATTATCCATTATGGCAGCCTCCACTTTATTTTTTACCTCTTGCAAAAAGGATTACACTTGTGTTTGCACTGTTAATGGTAATGAAGTTGCAAGACAAGACCTAGGGAAACAAAAAAGAAGTGATGCTAAAGATGCATGTGATGCGCTATATACAGCTCCGGGCGTAGTTGCAAAATGTGAGCTTGATTAATTTTAACAGCAAAACGGATATTCAAATTCTCTCACTCAGCTTACCACTTCTAAGATAAGCTGAGTGAAGGAAATTTGCTAAAGCGAGTTCCACAAATATTTTTTGGAACTCGTCGCTATTTAATGCTTGACCCCTAAATTCTAATAAAAGCGCATTGTTGTGTCTTGTGACTAACAACATTAAAGGGAAAGTATTGGTTATCCGTATATGTCTTTATTGTTCATACTCCCACGGCATTTCGACTTTTTTAATGTATTAGATTTTGATTTTCTGACGCAAATACAAAAGGCTTTTGAGTTTGAGCAAGCTATATTTAATAAAATTATGTAAATACTAGGATAGCCGTAAATTTAATTACATGTATATTCATCATAATAAATTTTTTGTGAAAAGAGGGAGGTTTTAAATTATTTATAAAAAACAACTATAACTTTACGGGAAGATTTATTTTACGGTGAACTTATGACTTGTTATGTTATTGTCGGATAGATTCAAATTACCTAATCCCATGGCTTTTTTATTGAATAGGAATGTGCGCGTCCATCCCTTGGATTTGTTTGGTTTTGATTTGGAACAATTAAAATTAGCCGACCTTATTCCATCAACGAAATCTATTTTAAATATAAATCTTACTTGTCCTGAATCCCAAAATGCATCATTGGAATTATGGAAAATCCATGACAATGAAAACGGAAATGAGGATATCGCCGAGACAAATGACTTATCGAATAAGGAATTTAAAGATATTTCAATTGATTTTAAAGAGCTTTCTCATTATGTATATACGTCCTCAGAAGCATTTGAAAAAGAGAGGATGGGCAAAAATGAAGCACCTTTAAAAAACAACCATGTTCTTTTAAAATACCCGCTGAACAATGATATGGATTTCGAAAAATTGGTATTTCTGGTCCAGGCTTTGAGTTATATTCCTGTTGTTATTTTTCCCTATGATGCGGAAAATTTCAAATATGTTATAGAACAAAAGAAGATAATCCGTTTAATAAGGAAAGGATGTAGGTTTCAAATTGACTACTTATCATTAACAGGAAGGGACGGAACGGACAAAAAGAAGATATGTGACTATTTAATGCAGGCTGAAGTAGTTGATTTTATTGGTATCGCTGGACAAAGATGGCCTGAATTAAATGAAAGCAACCGTTACTCTGTTTCAAAAAGCGTAGCCCATATTTTGGCTAAAAGGATTTTTGCAAAATGAATTCTTAAAAACTGCGTTAAGATCAAATCCTATAATGTTTTAAATAACCTTGGATAGATTTCAATTTTGAAAATAATTAAAATCGACTTGGGAAATGCACCTCTGCCCAATAAGACACTCATTATCAAATCTTCCGTAAAATATTTTTAGTGCTTTTGTTCAATAATAGATATAAAATCACCAGAAAAAAAAGCATTAAAACCAGCAAAATCCAGGCATCGGTCATCCTCAATTCCAAATTCCTGTTTTTTAACCAAAACAACATTATCATTTGTAATCCCAAAGCCACAACTGCCGCCATCAAAACAGCGGAACTCATCCAGGGCAGAAAAAAATGGATCAATATTTTCTTTAATTGCCAAGGCGCATAGCCGATTTGTTTTAATAATTGGATATGTTTTTCTGCCCTGAATACGGTTATTTCCAAAAATAAGACAAAGGATAAAATACCCATTCCAACAATCAATAAGGCAATGCCGCCAACGATGGAAATTATCGTTTGAACAGCAGTCCTAATTCTGCTCCAGCGCAATTGGTCGGCATTTACGGTATAGTTCTTTTCTTTTAATAAAGCTACAAATGCATGGTCTGACGGATCCTTTACTTTAATGATAATCCGTGAAGGGCTTATATTTATACCCGAATCATATTTTTCATTCATTGTCTGCATAAACAACTCCGGAACTAATATGGAATTTATCCTATCTGTAAAACCAACAATTTCAGCATTGAACTTTTCCATTCCGTTATTGACAACAATTTGAAAAGGAAGTGCTTGTATTGATTTTTGAGATAATTGAGGTAAACCCTGACTTAGTGCAAAGCCGTAATTATATAAATTCAGGAAATCGTTGGAAATGAGAATGGGCACCGTGTTTTGCCCTGGTTGCCAACTCCAGTTTTGAGGCAAATTATCCAAAAAGGAATTATCTACGGCTTCTAAAAACAGCTCGGTGTGAAAACCTAAATTGCCTCCTATATTTGCAGCCACAGGAAATTGATTTGCCGTTAAACTGCCCACGCCTCTTACATTTTTAAATGCCTTTATTTCATCTATTTCCCCATTGGTAAACAAACGATTTTGAGCGCCTTTCTCGTTGGCAATCATTTTTCCGACAATCAAATATTCGGACATGGAATCTTGTGGATTTTTCTCATTGAAAATTTGGCGGAAATCCATCCAGGTCAATGCGGAAAGGAACAAAAGCAATAAGCCAAAGCATAAAGCTATCCAAGAACCGTACATCTTCCTGCGTTGATTCTTAGGTCGGAGTAATTGAAGGATAATTTTTTTTTGTTGCATTTAAGAAGAAGTAATATTGATTTACCGATTAAATTGTAACGAATAAGTTTGTTGATTTTGGCTTTCGTCCACCGCAATAATTTCTAATTTATTTGTACCACTTAGACATTTTTCATCAAAGATATAAGTATAATTATTTCCTGATCGCACAAACCGCAACCATTTCCCATTTAATGTTGCACTAAACTCGGCAACAGATGTTTTGTCGTCTTCAACTTTGAATTTTATAAACTTTGAATTGGTAAAATCAGTACCTTTTTGAAGTGGCCTAATGGTTGGTGGAATTGTATCCACATCTACGAAATAATTTCCGAAAGTACGGATAATACCCCTCACCCAACTTTTGTCATAAAGAACCGCCATGCCATCTTGTGGATTATTCCCTGGCAAGCTTGCAGCTTTTATATGATGTACAAATATTAATTTGGAACGCAAATCAAATGGTACCGGATGATTTAATTTCAGGCTGAGCGTACAAGGTTCGTGGATTGGAATGGCGGAATTATTGACCTGTACTATATTTGACCAATATTTCGAAGATGGCGTTTCTTCGACCTGCATGCATATATCATCATAAAAAGCATTCTTACCTGAAGAGAATCTCAGTGTTTTGGTTTCCAATTGCTGATCCTGATTATATTTCCATAACTCGCCGGCACAATTTGGTTCTTTACTCGGGCTTCCATCATATTTTACCGAAAAGCGAATATTAGAAACATTTCCAAACGGATCAGATATTTCAATTTTTATCTGATGTGTATTTTGATCGGCAATATTTAAAATCCCCCTCTTGTCATTTTCAAAAGTATAAACATTCAATCGATTATTAGGTAAACGATAAAGTCCCTGATACCAAATCCCTGTTTGTTCTTTGGTTTTGAAGTCCGCATAGGCGTTCATATATCGATTTTGTGCAAAATCAAGTTCTTGCATTTTTGTCTCTAGTTGCAATTGGTCATCCATAAATAATTTCATTGTAAAAATCCCTAACCAATTGGTACTGTTATCCATATAATCCTGCGCTTGCAGCCCAATAAATAAACTTGGGAATTTGCTTAATAACACATCTTGCTTTATCTTGAAATTTTTGCCATCGGCCAAGGTCGGTATCAATATCGGGTCTTGCATATAAATACTTTTATCGCCATCATAAACAGCTAAACTCTTTGCCACCGGAGGTTTGGTATCTTTAATGGGCAATCCGAACAAAAATTCGTTAAGTACATTTTCCGTTTTTGAATTTCTAATTTCAAAATGCAAATGCGGTCCGGTACTGCCGCCCGTCGTGCCGGAATAGGCGATGAACTGTCCCTTTTTTACCGGGAATTGTTCCGGTTTCAAATATAATTCCACATTCCATTTTTCTTGGCGGTATTGCTCTTCCAGCATATATTTTTGTAAGGTGGGAAAAAAATCATTCAGGTGACCATATACTGTCGTGTATCCATTAGGGTGCGTGACATACAAACAATTCCCATATCCTGAATGTGAAATGGAAATCCGTGAAATATAACCATCAGCGGCAGCCAATACACGCATGTTTTCCTTTTGGGCGGTTTTAATATCAATTCCTGTATGAAAATGATTGGGCCGGCATTCTGCAAATCCACCTGAGAGGCTGATGGGAATCTCCAAAGGATTCCGGAAATAGTTTTGGGGGTAATCCGTTTTTTCTTGGGCACATATTGAAAACGAGCAAAAACTGAGGAGGAATATATTAAGGTATCTCATGTAATGGAAATAAAATTTAGAATTTACCAAAAATAGAACACTAAAGGACGATTTCATTCTTTACGGAAATCAATTTTGTTGGGATTGGGAAAACAAATGTACCAAAAGAAAGTTTCCTTTTGCCGGTTATTTTTAAAGCAAGTCATTGAAATTAATTGTGATTCGCTATAGAAATACATACTTTTGCACTATCGCCCACACGAACGCTTAATATTATTTAAGGAAAGGACACCAAGCTGAATTGTATTTATGTTATTTAATTCGTTACACTTCCTTATTTATTTCTTTATCGTTACAATAGTTTACTTTGCGTTAAAACATAAGTTGCGTTGGTTTTGGTTATTGGCGGCAAGCTGCTATTTCTATATGGCCTTTGTTCCGGTATATATCCTTATTCTGGCCTTTACAATCATTGTCGATTATTTTGCCGGAATCAGCATTGAGCGGGCGGCACCAAAAAATAAAAAGTTTTTCCTGATAATGAGTTTGGTTGCCAATATTGGCGTTTTGTGTGGTTTTAAGTATTACAATTTCCTTAATGAAATCCTCGGGGACTTATTAGGTCTTGCCCCTATTCATAATCCTTTACCGATACTATCCATCCTGTTACCCTTGGGATTGTCCTTCCATACTTTTCAGGCAATCAGTTATACAATAGAGGTCTATCGTGGACATCAAAAAGCAGAGCGCCATTTTGGGATTTACGCTTTGTATGTCATGTTTTATCCGCAGTTGGTGGCCGGCCCAATTGAGCGTCCTCAAAACCTGCTTCATCAGTTCCGGGAAAAGCATCAGTTTGATTATGCCCGTATTGCAGATGGTTTAAGGTTAATGCTCTGGGGATTTTTTAAAAAGGTGGTCATCGCAGACAGGATTGCAATATTGGTCAATCAGGTATATGATAATCCGAGCGCTTATACCGGTTTGCCTTTGATCATTGCAACCGTGCTTTTTGCATTCCAAATATTTTGTGATTTTTCCGGATATTCCGATATTGCCATTGGTGCGGCCAAAGTGATGGGATTTAAGCTGATGACTAATTTCAACCGCCCTTATTTTGCCAAATCCGTTGCCGAATTTTGGAAACGCTGGCATATTTCCTTGTCCACCTGGTTCAAGGATTATTTATACATCCCCTTGGGCGGTAACCGGGTTGGCATTCCACGCTGGTATTTCAATTTGTTTTTCGTCTTTTTAATCAGTGGCTTATGGCATGGCGCAAATTTTACTTTCATTGCCTGGGGTGCGTTACATGGGTTTTATCTTATTGGCAATTTGATGCTTCACACACCTTTGGAAAAATTCTATGGAATAACAGGCTTAAATAAAAACGGGCAATTCAAAAAGGCATTGCAGGTCACGGTCACATTTGCATTGGTGCGCTTCGCCTGGATTTTCTTTAGGGCACAAAACATGCACGATGCTTATTATATAGCGACAAATCTCTTTAATGGTTTGGGCAGCGACCTGAAAAATATGTTCAGCGATCGGGCCGCACGCAACCATATTCTCTTCCTGGATAAAAATCCCGCTGTTTTATGGACTGGTACAGGAGCAATCTTATTGATGGAGCTGGCGCACCGGCATATGGGCAATAGGTCGATTGCTGAAGTGATGGCTGCAAAACCTAAATGGCAGCGTTGGGGGATTTATTATGCGATATTGTTATTGATTTTGTTCTTTGGTGTTTTTGGACAAGCACAACAATTCATTTATTTCCAATTCTGATGAAAAAATTATTCCTGAACTTTATTTTTCTTTTATTACCAATAGTATTACTGCTTTATTGGATACCGGTAAATAAAAGGAATTTATATGCGGGACTTACGGGCAACTGCGCGAATCATGCCATTTGGATATTTGACCGGCTACACAATAACCCTAAAAATGCGGACATCGTTTTCTTGGGTTCTTCCCACACTATGAATGGCATTGACGACAGCCTGATTGAAAACTTACTGAAGAATAAAGAAGACATCTTAAACATGGGCTATTGCCAGCTCGGCGTTGATTTATATTATTCCTTCCTGCAAGAATTGATTGCCACAAAACATCCAAAACAAATAATCATTGAAGTGAGGGGTGATGAAAATCGCTATCGGCATCCCATATTCCCCTATCTGGCAAGCAATAAAGATGTACTTACCGCACCTTTGTTTTTCAATCCTGATTTTTTTTCTGAAAATTATGAGCATCTTTATTACAAATTAGAAACCCTACACAAGATGATTTTCAAAGAAACCGAAAATGACAAGATACAAATCGATCAAAATTTTGGGTGTAGGAATTTTCCTGATACAGCTGTTTCGGAACAATTGTCAATAGCAAAAGAAAAGCGGTTGCAACATCAAAAACCGGAAAGCCATTTTGCTACTTGGTTTTATATGGAATTCCCTCGCTCTTACTACCAAATGATTGGGGGTTTGTGCAAAAAAAATAAAATAAAAATCACCTTCTTATACATTCCCTCATATGGCGAACCTAACAAATTGCCGGCAGAACTCCTCACTTACAAACTGTATGGCAATGTCCTTATTCCCCCTTCTTCCATCTTTGAAAACACTAATTTCTGGTTTGACGAAGGACACCTGAATCAAACAGGCGCACATGCTTTGTCTATATGGGTGGCAAGACAGTTAGGCAAGAAATAAGCTCTTCACATTCCCTTCGCTTTCAAGCATAAATTCTATCAAGCAACAACAGCTTTGATTGCTCGACCTGATCTCCCTCTGATTCCCAACATTCAAGAGGCCTTAGCGAGAAGCTCAAGGAGGTTACACTAAGGACTAGTAGAGAAAACAGCTGACCAGAAAGCGCGAAGACCTAATAAACAATTTGAGGAAACGATAAATGCCATGAGAAACAATCGGACACTTCAGTTCATGCATAAGCGCCTTGATCAGACAAGCTGACTTTTTGTTTTTTTCGAAAAATGCCAAATATTAAAATATGAAAATGTATATTTGCAAAGCTATATGGAAACCTTATTACTCTAAGGAAGCCGCTTAAAATGTGCATAGCTTCTTCCTTGTCGTTAAAGACACCAAAGTTGATGCGCATTTTATTGCAGATAAAAACATACTTTTAAATTAACCTGATTCCTGTATAATCCTTGGAATATAGGAAATAGCTTATAATCCTAAAATGAATAAAAATGAATAAACTGACCCTCAGCAACCTTTCAAAAACCTATCCTAACGGGGTTAAGGCTTTGAGCAATGTAAACCTTGAAATTGAAAATGGATTATTCGGCTTGCTCGGCCCAAACGGCGCGGGGAAATCTTCGCTCATGCGTACACTGGCCACTTTACAGGAAGCGGACGCGGGCACAGTTTATCTCAATGACATCAATATTTTCCGGGAGCCGGCAGAATTAAGGAAAACTCTGGGTTACCTGCCACAGGAGTTTGGCGTTTATCCGCGCATCACAGCAGAACAGTTACTGGATCATCTCGCCATTTTAAAAGGGGTCACGCAAGCATCCGAAAGAAAGGAACTGGTGAAATACCTGCTCGACAAAGTCAATTTATACGCACAACGAAAAAAAAGTGTCAAAGGCTTTTCCGGCGGCATGAAACAACGGGTGGGCATTGCACAGGCGCTGATTGGCAATCCTCAGTTGATTATTGTGGATGAGCCTACGGCAGGGTTGGACCCCGGAGAAAGGAACCGGTTTTATAATTTACTGGCTGATGTAAGTGAAGAAGTTATTGTCATCCTTTCCACGCACATCGTGGATGATGTGCGGGAGCTTTGCACCAAAATGGCTATCATGAACCTAGGCGAAATCGTTTACCACGGCTCTCCTTATAATGCCATGGATGAACTGGAAGGAAGAGTGTATCATAAAATGATCACCCGTGACGAACTTCAGGAATATGCAAGTAAATATGCGGTTATTTCCAACAAAATGGTCGGTGGGAAACCAATGATCCATGTGTTAAGTGATATCCATCCGGGCAATGGTTTCGAATCCGTTAAACCAAATCTGGAAGATGTTTTCTTTTCCAGAATAAACACGACTAACCAATTGGTTTAAATTCCTAATTCACCACTTCCATGTTTACAACTTTCTTTTTTTCCGAATTAAAATATGTGCTGAAGCAACCCATGATTTATATTTTCCTGGGCCTCATCACACTGCTGGTATTTGGCGCAGCTTCCAGTGATAATGTCATTATTGGCGGTGCCGTGGGCAATGTTTATAGAAATGCCCCGCATGTAATTACCGTTTACACCACCATCCTGACCATATTCGGATTATTGATAGCTGCGGCTTTTTATAATAATGCAGCGCTGAGGGATTACAATAATGATTTCAACGAAATATTGTTTACTTCCCCGATAAGCAAGGCAGGCTATTTCTTTGGCAGGTTTTTAAGCGCTTTATTGTTAGCGACTATCCCCATGCTGGGCGTGTTCCTGGGCGTCTGGCTGGCTTCCGTTCTGGCTCCTGCGTTTGGCTGGGTCGATGCGGACCGTTTCGGAAAATTCTTTCCTGCAACATTCGTGAATAACTATTTCATCTTCATTTTGCCCAATATGTTCTTTGCCGGTACCATCATTTTTGCAATGGCAAATAAATGGAAAAGTACCGTGATTTCTTTCGTGGGGGCCCTGCTCATCATTGTCGCTTACATGGTCTCCGGCACTTTAATGTCCGACATAAACAATGAAACCGCCGCTTCTTTGAGTGACATTTTCGGGATCAGGGCCTATTCCATTTTCTCCAAATATTACACGACAATGGAAAGCAATACGCTCAGCCCCACCTTTAGTGGCCTGCTGTTGTGGAACAGGCTGATATGGATTTCCGCAGGCATTGTCATCCTTCTTGGTTCTTATCTTAGCTTTTCTTTTAAGGAAAAAAATAAAAACGTAAGGGCACAGAAAACGGTGTCCGATGAAACAAAGGCAAGCTACGCATTACCTTTAATCCATACCGTATTCACAGGCAAAACAGAATGGCTGCAGTTTAAAAGTTTTTTCCTGACCAACTTCCGCAGCATCATCAAAAGCGTCACTTTTAAAATCCTTTTCATCTTCAGCATCCTGCTGCTGTTTTCCAATTTCATCGGCGGGTTTGAATATTTTGGGTTAAAAACCTATCCGCTTACCTACAAAATGATGGACACCATTGATGGTTCCTCCTCCATTTTCATAGTAATTATCTTAGTATTTTTCAGTGGCGAACTCATTTGGCGTGACCGCGAAAGCAAAATAAACGAAGTAATCGACGCTACGCCTCATACCTCATTTATATCGCTTTTGGCAAAAGCCTTTTCTTTAATAAGTGTGACCACCTGTTTTTATGCATTTTTCATTCTTTGCGGCATTGTTTATCAATTAGCCAATGGTTATACGCGCATTGAACTTGGTGTCTATATCCTCAATTTCTTTTATTACAGCTTCTTTTATTACATCATCCTTAGCGGGGTCATGATATTCCTGCAGGTAGTGCTCAATAATAAATACATGGGCTACTTCGTATCCATATTAGTCGTGTTCGTGTGGCAGCTCGTGCTTTCCATACTGGACATCCAAAGCAATATGCTGGCAATAGGCGGAGGCCCTTCCATCCTTTATTCTGACATGAATGCTTTTGGCCCGGGACTGGCCGGAAATTTATGGTTTAACCTGTATTGGCTTTTATTTGCGGCCATCTGCCTCATCGTAGCCGGAGCACTCTGGAACCGCGGCGTATTGAGCTCCCTGAAAAACAAGATCAAATATTCCAAAAAACAATTGCCACGGGCTTATCGGTTCCTTCTTCTGGGATTTACCATTGCCTGGATCCTGATAGCAGGTTTTGCATACTACAATACGCAGGTTTTAAACACCTACAAAACCACGGACCAAACCGAAAAGCAACAGGCTGAATATGAAAAGAAATACAAGCGCTTTGAAAATGCAAACCTCCCTAAAATAACGGATGCCAAATACTACATCGATATTTTCCCCGGCCGCAGGGACGTGAACGTAAAAGCGATGCTCCGGTTAACAAACGAAAGCGAATCAGCCATAGATTCCATCCATTTTGTCATAAATGATAAATGGGAAACCGAAATCAATATCCCTAACGCTAAACTGGCTTATGAAGACAAAGAAATAGGCTACCGTATTTACACATTAAACCCCGCCCTTCAATCAGGTGAGAGCATCGGTACGGAAATAAAAACAGCCTTTGTCTCTAAGGGTTTTGAGAATAGCGCAGGTAACACAAGCATCGTGGCCAATGGCACTTTCCTGAATAATTACGAAATCCTTCCGGGTTTGGGTTACGACCCGAATGGGGAAATCAGTGATAAAAACAAACGAAAGAAATACGGCCTGGGTACCAAGGAAAGGATGCCTGAACTGGAGGAAAACTGCAGCATAAAGTGTATGGCTAATTACCTTACAAACGGTCATTCGGATTTCATTAATGTAGAGACCACCATTTCCACTTCCGGGGACCAGACAGCAGTTGCACCTGGTTCTTTAATAAACAAATGGACAGAGAATGGCAGGAATTATTACCACTATAAAGTGGACCATCCTTCCCAAAATTTCTACTCCTTTATTTCGGCAAGGTTTGAAGTTGCCAAAAGGAAATGGAATGATGTGGAAATCGAAGTGTATTACGATAAAAAACACAAAGTGAATGTAGGCCGGATGCTGGATGCCGTGCAACGTTCCCTTGAATATTACACCAAAAACTTCGGGCCCTATTACAACAAACAATGCAGGATCATTGAATTCCCGCGTTATGCAAGCTTTGCCCAGGCATTTCCCGGAACCATGCCCTATTCTGAAGCCATAGGTTTTGTGATTAACCTGGAAAATGAAAACGAAAACAATGTTGTAGATGCGGTGATCGCTCATGAAATGGCGCATCAATGGTGGGCACATCAGGTAGTCGGCGCCAACATGCAGGGCGCTACGATGCTGAGCGAAAGCTTTGCCGAATACTCTTCTTTGATGACGATGAAGAGCATCAACAGTGACCCGATGAAAATGCGTAAATTCTTAAAATACGACTTCGACCGGTACCTGCGTGGCCGCAGCACGGAAACCGACAAAGAACTGCCTTTATATAAAGTAGAAAACCAAACCTATATCCATTATGGCAAAGGCAGCGTGATACTTTATGCATTGCAGGATTATATCGGCGAAGACAAACTGAACACCGCTTTGCGCAATTTTCTGGAGGAATACCGATATAAGGCACCTCCCTACCCCACTACATTGAACTTTTTAAAATACCTCGACCCGCAAGTTCCCGATTCATTGAAGTACCTGATTACCGATTGGTTCAAAGAAATCACTTTGTATGACAACCGTATGAAAGAAGCCACTTATAAAAAAACAGCCGCCGGAAAATATCTGGTAAACATGAAAATAGAATCCCACAAAATAAAAGCCGACTCCATAGGAAATGAAATAAAGGTTCCCATAAACGACTGGATCGATATTGGCGTTTTTGCCGATGCGGACGAAAAGAAACTGATGTTTCAGAAAAGGGTAAAAATCGATAAGCCGGAAATGACATTTACTTTTGAACTTGATTCCATCCCTGCAAAAGCAGCCATTGACCCAAGAATGTTACTGATTGACAGGGTATATGACGACAATAGCAAAACCGTGGAGAAAAAGACTAAAGGGTAGCATTTCGTGTGCATTCGTGGATACAAATCTTTACGGCAACGAATCCACGAATTTACACTAATCCATTTTCGTGTTCATTCGTAATCAGGACTATTCCATAAATATAAATGGCAATGGCAATGAATCAATAAGCATATTGGATACCTAAGAAAGCATCCTAATCCCTTTCTCAATACCAAGTACCAATTTATCTATTTCAGCTGTTGTATTATAAAAAGAAAAAGAAGCCCGCACCGTTCCTGGAATTTCAAAACGATCCATAATTGGCTGGCAACAATGATGGCCGGTTCGGACTGCAATCCCTTGCTTGTCCAATAATTCGCCCAAATCAAATGGGTGTATGTTTTCCACCAAGAATGAATGTGCACCTGTTTTATGCGCTGCATTCCCAATAAACCGCAGCCCTTTTATGGAAGACAAAGCGCTGTGCGCATAATCCATCAATTCATGTTCTGCATGAATCACTTTTCGCAGACCAATTACATTGAGGTAGTCTATTGCCGCCGCCAATCCAATTGCACCGGAAACATCCGGCGTCCCGGCTTCAAATTTAAAGGGCAAATCCGTATAAGAACTATGCTCCAAGCCCACGCTTTTAATCATTGAACCACCACTTTGATAAGGAGGCAATTCATTAAGCAAGGCTTCTTTTCCATAAAGAACACCAATACCCGTAGGGCCGTAAATCTTATGTCCCGAAAAGACTAAAAAATCAATGTGCAGATCTTGCACATCAATCGGCATATGCTGTATTGCTTGAGCTGCATCAATTAAAACAGGAATATGCTGTTCATGTGCTTTTCCAATGATTTCTTTTATTGGATTAATCGTGCCCAAACTATTGGAAACCCAGGTTAAGGCAAGGATTTTAGTATTTTTATTCAGTAATTCGTCTAAGTTTTCTAAATTTAAAGTGCCGTCTTCATTTAAAGGGATCACTTTTAATTTTGCACCCCGATCTTCACAAGCAATCTGCCAGGGAACGAGATTGGAATGGTGTTCCATTTCCGTAACCAATACTTCATCTCCAGGTTTCAAGTATTTCTTTCCGAAAGAATAAGCGATTAAATTTATGCCTTCCGTGGTTCCACGCGTAAAAATGACCTCATGGTCATTTTTTGCATTGATAAATTGGGCAATTGTGTGTCGCGCCGCTTCTTGAGCATCAGTTGCTTTTTGGCTCAAGAAATGCACGCCTCTATGCACATTGCTATTGTATTCTTTATAGTAATGCTCCAATGACTCAATCACTTTCAATGGCTTTTGAGTAGTTGCGGCATTATCAAAATAAACAAGTGGCTTTCCAAAAATTTCAACATTGAGGATAGGGAAATCTTTTCTTATATTTTCTATATCTAAAGGTAATTCGTTCATTTTTTGTATTCAGTATATAAGCTGCAAATTTACAAAAAAATGAACGGGCTGAGGTTTAATAAAATTGATAGGGACATTTTGATTTACTTTCAAACAATGGCTACCTGACATTTAAGGGTTAAATATAACCAATAACCTTTTCATTATTTCAATTTGATTTTCCATATTATAAAAATCACCTGATTAATTTCTTAATTGATCAAAGACAATTCAAAACCTTTTGCCCTTAAATCGAAAATAAGTTGTGGTAATATTTTGGTTGTTATTTCGCAGCGATCATGTAACAAAACGATGGAACTTGGCTTTACTTGTCTTAAAAGTCTTTTTAATAATTTCTCTTCTGATTTTGCCATAGTATCAAAAGAACGGACATTCCATGCAATGCTTTTCATTCCCGTTTCCCGAATCGCTTTTGCCAAATTAGGATTGGTAACACCATATGGCGGGCGGAAATATGTAGGTCGTTCGCCCGTAACCCCTTCAATCAAACCATTGGTTTGTTCTATTTCCTGAATCATCAAACTGCTGGATTGCCAGTCGAAATTCCGACCATGCTGATACGAATGATTTCCAATGATATGACCTTCATCCTTCATTCTTTTCACCAGATATTTCCTGCCGTTTATATTTTTACCAATCAGGAAGAAAGTTGCCGGCACTTGTTCTTTCTTTAAAATATCCAATACTTTTTCCGTAAATTCAGATGGACCATCATCGAAAGTGAGTGCGACTTTTTTCTTGTTCTGGGAAATGCCCAATTGACCATTATCGAATTTTATTTGTAAAAATGGAATGCTGAGTTGTGATTTGACATAAAAATTCCATCGTGCAAAAACGCTGCCCAAAAATAAAATCAAGATATAAACCAAAATAATGATGCTAATCCACCAATATGAATATCCAGTGTAGAAAATACCCAAAAGCACATGGATAAATAAAATGGAAATAAACAAAGAAGCAATATGGAATCTTGATTTGAACATAAGAATTTAAAGTTAGGACCATAAAAGTAACATTTAGTTCCTGAATTGGTTGTCATTGCAAAAACAATAGTTAATTTTGCTGCTCAATCTTTTTTTAAAATTTTTATGGAAGACAACATCATCACGATTATTGTTCAGGACATAGATGGCAGAGAAGTCAATATAGATGCGCCAATCGATATGGGACTTAGCTTAATGGAAGTATTGAAAGCCAGTGATTATGATATTTTGGCGACTTGTGGTGGCATGGCATTATGTGCAACATGCTGTATTGATGTCCTCGATGGCGAAGAAAAGCTAAATGAAATGGGTGACGAAGAATATGCGATGCTGGATACACTTCCCGATCTTTTGCCCAATTCAAGATTGTCTTGTCAATTATATTTGAATGCAAAAATGGATGGGTTAAAGGTGAAATTGCATTAGGCAATAATAAGCCTCTTTCAAATGGACTTTCCATAATTGAAATATTTACATGTAGTTCGGCTTTTGAAACCAATAATTTATGACGAGCCATCAAACAAAGATTCATTTGAAAAAGCATTTCATTTTCTATTTACTGTTAGAAATACGATTTCAAATCTTCCACTTTTAATATTTCCTCTTTTATTTTTTTTATATCCCATCCGCCTGCTTCTAAAATCGTCATATGTAATTCAATGAATTCTTTATAGGAAAGATCCTGTCTTCCCGCTTCGACAATTGACGCCCTTGCCCTTTCTTTATCAGACTCATTGTTTGCAAATTTCTTGTCAAGGGAACCGTAAGATGTTGAAATCAAATCTATTAATTTAGTCATGGCATTCTTTTATTGAAAGGAGTTAGACGATTTAGTAAATTTAATTATTTCTTTTACTGAGCATCTGGGTGAACTGAGTTTTATTTAAAAGCAAACATATAAATATAAACACATAATTTCAATCATTTTAACCGCTAAATAATTAGATTTAGTAAAAAAATAATTACTTTTACCCTTAGTTCAGTTTTTAAATTATGGAAAACATAAAGATGGTGCTTGAAAAATTAAAAGAAATCCGAAAAGAAAAAGGATATTCCCATGAAAACATGGCAAACGAATTAGGCATCAGCCAAGCTGCATATACGAATATAGAACGCAACGATTCTAAATTAACCGTAGAAAGGTTGATCAGGATTTCTGAAATACTGGAAAAACCGGTTTTCACTTTCTTTGAAGCAAATCCTAATAATATTTACAACCAAAACAATTGCGATAATGCAATAGCACATATCGACAATCTTTATCACGACAATAAAGATGCTTATCATAAATTATCCGAAAGCTATGAATCTTCTATTCAGAATTTAAAAGACGAAGTAGAATTCTTAAGGGGGTTATTAAGCGCCAAATAAGTGCTTTGTTGTCAACATGATAATTGCGAATATTACTACCATTAAAATTAGGCCTTGATTCCTCACTTAAGAACAATAGTTATTAAAAGTTCATTTTCATTATACTTCTCATGGATGATTTTGCCACCTATAGAGCATATTCGGGAAACAATGTGATCCCATATTTCCGCTTCAGTTTGAGGATTATCACTGCGATAATAAAATTCTAAAAATGCCGTTCTTTCGTTTGATATATCTATTACAAGTTTACCATTTTCAAGCCGTTCAATAATTGATTCTTTCAAATTTAATTGTGCGGGCGTAGTTATAAATTGAAAAGATTCCTTATCGTCAATCATATTGCTAATTCTTTAAAGAAAAATCAAATCCTAATTTCCTCATATTTATTATATTATGCTCTTTTGGGAAAGAATTCCTTCTTATAATATTACTTTTTAATGCTAAAATTTATTATAAAGCCTCAGAGAAGGTTGGCTGAAAATTCCCCCCTTTCAACAAAGTAACATGTTCCATAAATCTGTTTTAATTAAAAGCAAAAATATAAATACAGAAACACACTTTCAATCATTTCAAAGACTAAATAATCAGTATTGGAGGCAAATAATTATCTCAACTAATAATTCAGCAATTTGGCGAAGGGAAGCAATAAAAGGAGGGCCTGAAAAATTAAATCCAAAAGGATAGTCTTATTAAAATATGGAAACCGAGTCACGGATAAATCAAGTGTATATTATTAAGTGATAAATAACTTATCTTAGCCTTTGAAATCAAAGTGTATGGCAAATATCATCAAGCAAATTGAGGATTCATTTGAAAAAGCATCAACCAAAATATTTGAATGGATCGATTCATTTATCATAATGCTGCCTAATTTATTTGTCGGCATAATCGTGCTTATATTGTTCTATATTTTGGCGAGATTAAGTAAAAAAGGCGCTTTTAAATTGCTAGGTAAAACTTCACACAATACTGTAATCCAAATTCTAGCTTCAAACTTCACATTTTACCTTGTATTCGGCATTGGGATTTTCATTGTGCTCACTGTATTGGATTTACAGAAAACCGTTACTTCCCTATTGGCAGGAATTGGGGTTTTGGGTTTGGCACTAGCTTTGGCATTCCAGGAAATTGTCAGCAATTTTATTTCAGGCATTATCCTGGCTGTTAAGAAACCTTTCCAGATTGGTGATATCATTAAAATTCAGGAAAATATGGGCACCGTGAATCGGACAAATTTAAGAACGGTCGTAATCCAAAATTTTGAAGGCCAGGAATTATATGTCCCCAATCGGTTATTTATTCAAAACCCCATTTTTAATTTTTCTATCTTGAGAAGCCGAAGGATTAATTTAGAATCAAGGGTTTCGCATAAAGATGATTTGGAATTTGTGGAAGATTTGATTGTAAAAACATTAAAATCTTTGGAAGGCGTTATCCATCATGACAAAATGATTTTTACTTATACTGAATTTGCCGAAAGTGCCGTGAAATTTGAAATCAGGTTTTGGATCAATTACCCAAATGAACAAGCATTTCTGAACATGCGGAATAAGGCAATTATTGCCATAAAAAAAGCATTTGACCAACATGGTATAACGATTCCGTTCCCTATCCGAAGTTTGGATTTTAAATATGGCGAGGAAGGGATAAAGTAATGCTTCTAATAGGATCTTTTCTCTACTTGGTGTTTCAAATTCAATGATCTTTTGGCGTTTTACACTGTTTCGATCCACTGCCGATAGCAGAACAGGATTATTACTCTTTTCTTTACCACTCAAAATGACAGAGCCAAATTGAAATAGATAAATTCTTCCTTTAGATTTAAAAAACAAAAGATCCTCAGCAAATTCAAACAACATTAAGCCAACTGTATAAAAAAACAATCCAACATTTATATCAACCAAAATTCGTATTTACCACATTCAACAAATCCAATTCCATTTTTTTGATTTACTTTTGCAGCAATTATCCCCATTAAGATAAGCTACAAAAGATCATAATTTCAATTTTTAAATATGCCTTTAGATACTTCCATTAAATCAGTACTGATTATAGGTTCTGGTCCGATTGTTATTGGACAAGCTTGTGAATTTGATTATTCCGGTTCCCAAGCCGCGCGCAGCTTGCGCGAAGAAGGGATTCAAACTGTTTTGATCAATTCCAATCCTGCCACGATTATGACGGATCCGATTGTAGCGGATAAGGTTTATTTACTGCCGCTCAATCCGGAAAGCATTGAAACTATTCTTGAAGAAATGCAAATCGATGCCGTTCTCGCAACAATGGGCGGACAAACAGCTTTGAACCTTGCTAAAGAATGTGAGGAATTAGGCATCTGGGAAAAATACAATGTACGCTTGATCGGCGTGGATATCAAAGCTATTGATAAAGCCGAAGACAGGGAATTATTCCGGAAATGGATGATCGAAATGGGCATACAAGTCGCAGAAGCCGGCATTGCCAATTCCCTTTTGGAAGGAAAAGAAATTGCACAAAGGATTGGGTTGCCAATTGTAATCCGGCCATCTTTTACCTTAGGTGGTACGGGCGGCGGATTTGTCATGTATCCCGAAGAATTGGATAAAGCATTGGAACGCGGCTTAACCGCTTCGCCGATGCATGAAGTTTTGGTGGAAAAAGCAGTTTTGGGCTGGAAAGAATTTGAATTGGAATTATTGCGCGATTCCAATGACAATGTAGTCATTATCTGTACAGTAGAAAATGTGGACCCGATGGGAATTCATACAGGTGACAGCATCACGGTTGCGCCTGCAATGACTTTGAGCGATACGGCCTTTCAATTGATGCGCAATACCGCAATCAGAATGATGCGCGATTTGGGGAATTTTGCCGGTGGCTGCAATGTGCAGTTTGCATTAAATCCGGAAACGGAAGAAATCATCGCCATTGAAATCAATCCAAGGGTGAGCCGTTCTTCAGCATTGGCTTCCAAAGCGACCGGTTATCCGATCGCGAAAATTGCTGCCAAACTCGCAGTCGGTTATTATTTGGATGAATTAAAAAATCAAATCACACAAAGCACTTCCGCATATTTTGAACCGGCATTGGATTATGTAATCGTAAAAATGCCAAGATGGAACTTTGATAAATTCAAAGGAGCAGACGACACTTTAGGTTTGCAGATGAAATCTGTTGGCGAAGTGATGGCAATCGGCCGCAGCTTCCCCGAAGCATTGCAAAAAGCATGTCAAAGCTTGGAAAATAACGCAACAGGCCTGACTTCAATAAGCAGAAGTAAAATGCGCCCTGAAGAATTGATTGATTATTTGAAGCGCCCGACCTGGGATCGGATTTTCAGGATAAAAGAAGCGATGCAAGCCGGCGTTTCCATCAAAAAAATCCGCGAATTGACTTTAATCGATCGCTGGTTCTTATATCAAATACAAGATATCATCACACTGGAACAAAAAATTACGGAATACAAACATTTGGAAAAACTACCCGCAGAAATATTAAGGGAAGCCAAACAAATGGGATTCAGTGATGACCAGATTGCAGACATGATCAAAGATTGCACAGCAGATGAAGTATATGAATACCGAAAAAAATTAGGCATTACCCGTGTTTTCAAAATGGTGGACACTTGCAGTGCCGAATTTGAAGCCAAAACACCTTATTTCTACAGCACTTTTGAAACACCTGCATTAAAAGGCTAAAGAGAAATGGGAATCCAGGATATCATTTTAAAGAATGCGGAGGAGTTTGCAAGGATCATCGCCACTTTGATGAAAAGCAAAACAGCGATGCATTGGGATAAAGCATTGCTGTTCATCAATGAAAATCGAGATGAAATGCTTTGGCATTCCATGCAGGAAAACCCTTTTCCAAAAGATGAAAACAAATTGGAAGCCATGGAGTTCCTGATTAAATTAAGGTTTCAGGAACTGGATATCCTGAAAACAAAAGGCGAAAATGTATCGGAACAACAACAGCGACTAAAATCCATAATTGAACAATTCACGGCTATTCATCCGGAAAATTATTATTTTGAATTGGAAGGGATGAAATCAAAACTGGTATAGCAAGCGATAGTGAACAAAACAACTATTAATATGTTCTCGAATTTGGTTTTCTATAATTCGGCTCATCATGAAAAAGAACACATTAATAATCGGCGGTGTTTTATTGGGTTTCATCACAACTTCTGCGATATGCTCATGTAAGACAATTCCCAAAGGCGCAACGGCAATAAAACCATTTGACAGCAAAAAATATTTAGGTAAATGGTATGAGATTGCGCGCTTCGATTATCGGTTTGAACGAAATCTGGATCAGGTTACCGCTGAATATTCCCTAAATCACGACCAAAGTATCAAAGTAAAAAATAAAGGCTACAACTTTAAATCAAAGGAATGGAAACAATCCATCGGAAAAGCCAAATTTGTATCTTCCAAAAATGAAGGCAAATTAAAAGTTTCCTTTTTCGGTCCTTTTTACTCAGGCTACAATGTAATTGCCATTGACGATGATTATAAATATGCGCTTGTAGCTGGCAAAAACTTAAAATACTTGTGGTTTTTATCTCGTGAAAAAACAATGCCTGAAAGTATTAAAGAAGCCTATCTGGAAAAAGCCGCAGAACTGGGATACAAGGTCTCCAAATTAATTTGGGTAAAACAGGATATTTAGACTTAGTCAGAAACTTGAAAGGATTTAACGAACTTGAGTTATTCCAATCCAAGTACCTTCACATCAGCATCAAATTAAAATAACTACTAAGGCACAAAAGAATATACCAAGCTCACAAAGACTTTGTGTCCTTTGTGAAAATATTTGTGCCCTTAGTGGTTAAAAAAAGAGTTTATAATTTCAACATATTACTAAAGCACTTCATCAACATCAAATATTTTATTTAATAACATTTTGTTTTTTAAATAAAATACACCAATTTTGCATCGCAGTTCAGAAAATAAGCCATATTGTTTTTTATTTTAATAAATTATAATAAATCTTTCTTTTCTTAAAAAGCTGCATCATCATATGTCTTCTTATAGGTTTGAATCCATCGAAAATGTGGATCAGCACAGCACCTTGAAAATTAACAGCTATCAAGGGAAAAAAATTACCTCTATTTTCGGATCCCATGTTTTCACGGGACCGGCATTGCGACAATACCTGAGCGACGATGCTTACAAAAGCCTGATGAATTCCATTAAAGCCGGCGAAAAAATAGACAGGAAAGTTGCCAACCAAGTAGCTTCGGGAATGAAAACCTGGGCAGAGGAAAGAGGCGTAACGCACTATTCCCACTGGTTCCAGCCATTAACCGGAACAACTGCCGAAAAGCACGATTCTTTTTTTACCTTAAAACCTGATGGCACGCCTCTGGAAATTTTTGAAGGCGATGCTTTAATTCAACAGGAACCCGATGCCTCCAGCTTTCCGAGCGGTGGCATCCGTGCTACTTTTGAAGCAAGGGGATATACGGCATGGGATCCGGCTTCCCCGGCATTCATAATGGAATGTGCACAAGGGAAAACGCTGTGCATCCCCACTATTTTTATCGCATATAACGGCGAATCCCTGGATTATAAAGCACCATTATTAAAATCAATTGAGGTTTTAGACAAGGCCGCTGTTGATGTATGTAATTATTTCGATAAGAATATCAATAAGGTAACGGTCACATTAGGCTGGGAACAAGAATATTTCCTGATTGATGAATCCATCGCGAATGCAAGGCCTGATTTATTGATGTGCGGGCGCACCTTAGTCGGACATACACCCGCAAAAGGGCAACAACTTGATGACCATTATTTTGGTTCTATCCCTGAACGGCTTTTTGCCTTCATGCAGGATTATGAACAAGAAGCTTATAAATTGGGAATCCCTTTACGCACAAGGCATAATGAAGTGGCACCCGCTCAGTTTGAATGCGCCCCCATTTTTGAAGAAGTAAATATAGCAGTGGATCACAATATCCTGTTGATGGATGTGATGAACAAAGTGGCAAAACGGCATAAATTGAAAGTGCTTTTCCATGAAAAACCTTTTGCCGGCGTAAACGGTAGCGGCAAACACAACAATTGGAGCTTGTCCACAAATACAGGCGTAAATTTATTGGCCCCGGGAAAAACACCAAGGACGAACTTGCTGTTTTTAACCTTTTTTGTAAATGCCATCAAAGCTGTTCATGACCATGCGGATTTATTAAGGGCAGCCATTGCTTCTGCCGGCAATGACCACCGTTTGGGCGCAAACGAAGCACCACCGGCAATCATGTCCGTGTTTATAGGAACCTATCTAACTACTGTCCTTGAAGAAATTGAAGAAAGGGTGAATGGCAAATTCAATGAACAAGACGAAGTTATTTTAAAACTGGATATCCACAAACATATCCCGGAACTATTGCTGGACAATACGGATCGCAACCGCACAAGTCCATTTGCTTTTACGGGAAATAAATTTGAGTTCAGGGCTGTGGGCTCCTCAGCGAATTGCGGAACTTCCATGTCCACTTTAAATTCAATCATGGCGACTACTTTAAAAACTTTTAAAGCGGAAGTGGATGCCAAAATCGAAAAAGGGGAACGTAAGGAAATCGCCATATTACAAGTTTTGCGGGATTTCATCAAATCATCCAGAAATATTCTTTTTGAAGGCGACAATTACAGCAAAGAGTGGGCAGACGAAGCGGAAAAACGGGGTTTGAGTAATTTCAAAACCACGCCGGAAGCTTTGGATATTTTAACTAAACCGGAAACCATAGATTTATTCGGGAAATTAGGGATTTATACCGAAAGGGAACTGAGGGCAAGGCAAGAAATCGTACTCGAAGATTATGTAAAAAAAGTACAGATTGAAGCGAGGATTTTAGGTTATTTAGCTACAAATCATATTCTACCTGCGGCAATAAAGTATCAAAACACTTTAATTGAAAATGTAAGGGGACTGAAAGATCTTGGTTTGGATGCCACAACTTATTCCACGCAACTGAATTTGATCAATATCATTTCCGGCCATATCAAAGAAATCAACGACAATGTGGAAGCCATGATTGAAGAAAGGAAAAAAGCCAATAAATTAGAAAATCATCGGGAGATGGCAATGGCTTATTGCCATAACATAAAAGTGAGGTTTGAAAAAATCAGATACCATGCCGATAAGTTGGAACTTATTGTGGATGATGAACTCTGGCCTATGCCTAAGTACAGGGAACTGCTGTTTTTAAGATAAAAAAATAAAAAAGCCGATAGTTAAAATAGCTATCGGTTTTTTATTTGTTCATGGTGAAATTCCTTTTACCTTATTAATGTTACCGTTCCTTTATAAGTATTTTCTATGCCTTCAGGGTAAACAATCCTAATTGCATAACCATAAACTCCCATAGGCTGGGCCGTATTTTTATATTTCCCATCCCAACCTTCTTTTGGGTTTTCAGTTTTAAATACCACTGTTCCCCAGCGGTTAAAAACTTTAAATTCTATTAAAGTTTGATTTGTAAAATTCAGGATTTTAAATACATCATTATTACCATCACCATTTGGAGAAAAAGCATTTGGGATCATCAGGTCTTTACCTGTTGTCGTTGTTGTTTCCGGTATCTGGGGATGCTGTTGCGCGCTTACGCTGGTAAAAGCAAACCCTATACTGACCAAAAAAAGTATTATAATTTTTTTCATTATTAGTTTTTAAATTCTTAATGAGTTGGCGACTAAAAGAGTCTCTAAATTCACCCATGACTTAAAAGACTGCCTTTTTTCAAATAAAGTTGGCAATCACCCAAAAAAATATTGTTAATCATTTCGTTTCCCTTAAAAATCCGTACCAATGGATATATACCAATGAAATTTTCCCTCAATATTCATAGCAGCATCCGCTGCAACAAAATAGCCAAAAAGCAGTGTCCTTAAACCGCCGCCAAATCCGATTGCCAAGCCGTTTTCTTTGGTATTAGGGACTTGCACGACTATAGGAGGTGAGCTAACATTTGGCGGCCAGCCAATTTGATAATTCCTATCCCTGTTTTCCTCTGTTGGCAAGAGGCCTTCCCATGCCGAACCCATATCCACAAAGGCAGTAGCTTGCAAGTTATTTAAAATAGAAGACTGAAGTGGCCGTTTAAAAAATGTGGAAATAATAGGCAGCCGCAACTCGGCATTGATCAATGCATAAGTATTTCCGTTTCTCGCATTTTGATTGTATCCCCGTAGATTACTCGCCAAGCCTTGGAAAGCATAGTTGTTTTTTCCGGAAGGCGGAAGTGGCACTTCAGATTTTGCGTTGATTGCATTTTCCTTACCTCCTAAATAATAAATAATTTGTTGGTTCCCTCCCGAATGTGCACCTGCAACGCGGATTGCAGCAATAAAATTTTTATGAATTTTTTGATAATATCGCCAATCTATCCCAACATTATAGAAACCTCCATTTTTAATAAAATTACTGCCCTCAGAAAGAGAATATACATCATTGTCCGTATAAAGTTTATACATATATTCACCATAAATCTTATAGCGCATTCCATTCCAAATGTTCATTACCGGATTGCGGGTATTATCATATATATATTCCAATCTGCTCATTGTCCAAACATCCTCAACATTGGGTAGCAGCAACCCATATTGATCTTGCGCTTTAAGGATCATTTTATCTTGCCGGAATCCTAAATACAGATGAAATCCCTTTACTTTGTCCAATGGAAAATGTGTGCTTCCCTGAAGGATATTGGAAACAGTTTTTCCGGGAATCTGAAGTGTAGGCAAAGTGGGATCGACAGAAAAATTATAAGCTACTTTATTTTCCTCCCTTATAAAAATCAAGCCCCAATCTATTCTGCGGCGAAAATTTTCGAACTGCACAAAATAAGTGGATCCTGAGAAATTAGCAGGAATCGTGACACCGCCGGTAAAGCGATAATCTTCCATTTTATCAAAAAGTTTCATCGTCAACATTCCGGATAAAGAAGGATTTACATATTGCCCACCCGAATTGGTATAAGGTTGATAACGATTAAAAATCACACTATTATCCAATCTTACGCTAATAAAATCTGGTCTGAACGACAAATAATAAGGTCGTGAGCGCATCTCAATGAAAGTGCTGTCGACATATAAAACGCGCTTTTCGGATTGCGGACCAGTCATTAAAGGAGTACTTGCATTCAATGCTGATTCTTTATTTTGAATCGTATCCAAGTCACTTTGCCTTTTCAAGTCCAAGGATTGTGCTAACCTTCTTGAATCTTCATCAGGAATCAAAGCGGCAGAATCAGCAGGATTAGCTAACCTGCCTCTTGAAAACTCAGTTTGGAAATAATCACCTTCCTGAATGTCTAAATTACTTTTCCTTTTTTCTTCTTTGTCTAAGTCAAGACCTGACTTTCCTTCTTTTACCAGAATCTGGCTGGACATAGAACCATCATCTATTTTCCTGATGCCATCAATAAAAGGAAGTATGGGCAGCGTCTTTATTTCATTAAGCTTCGGGATCCGGATATCTTTGAAGTAGATATAATAATTTTCATCATACTGTATAACTTCGGCAACTTTTCCACTTGCAGGGTTATATTGTTGATAAAGGATATTCCGCTGGTAATTGGTAACGGGCACAGAGTAGGCAGAATCTTCATTTTTTGCGTTCCTGCCAAATAAAATTACATATCGGTTGTTGATGCCGTTATTATCTGACAAATAAGAAAAATGATCGCTTCCATAAGGGATTACTTGACTAATTGCACCTTTTACATTATGCGTAAGCTGCATTAAATCATAGCTTTTTGTAGTGGCGTTATAGAAAAAAGCATTCATCATCCCCGTTGGCAATTCATTGGGCAATGGCTTGATATTGATAAAAGGTTGTGGTCTGTTACTGAGAAAAACCACACCTTTGCGCGAGCCGCCACTTACAAAAACAGGCGCTTTGTCATCCCAGGCATCGTCCGTTATTTGCGTTAATCTTGCACCTTTCAACCTAAGCTCAAACAAATCACTCTGTCCTCTTTTTATCGCAGATAAAATGACCATATCATCATCTTCCATAAAAGTAAAACCAGTAATGCGATCAAAACGGCTGGCTGGCACTTTAAAATCTGTTACAGACCCTTTCACGGAATTAAATACTTTTATCCGGATGTTATTCCCATTTTTAAAAATAATCCCCAATTTAAATCCCGTATTGCTCCAAGCCATTAATGGATAATCGGGATCGGCATTTTCATTGAAATTTTTCACACCCCCCGAAAGCAAAACATTCTGCACTTTTTTAGCTTTACCGTTTTCCGTAATCGTTTTTTCGATAATGACCTCATATTCCCCATGTTTCCATTTCGTAAATGCGATATCATAACCACGGGGCGAAACCATGACATTCCTGATTTCACTTTCATCATTTTTTACACTCAAACTATTGTAAACTGTTGTTGTATCAAACGGTTCAAAAAGAGCTGCTTCCTGCGTATATTTATCTTTGTAAAACACGATTACAGAATCGAATGTGGCTTGGATTTTCTGGTTCAAAGTAACTTTTGTAGCTTTATTCAGACTGCCTTTCAATTGCGTATTATACAAGAAATTCCGAACTTGCCCTGCTCCATATTTAGTGGAAATATATTTCCAGAAGGCTTTACCCGCAAGCTTTGGTTGGGCGTAAGCTATTTCATTGAAATAAGGTTTTGGGGCGGAGAACAAAATGTTTTTCCAATTATTTTCATCATTGGAAGTCCAGCCATCCACAATATAATCCACATAGCCCACTGTTACCCACTTCGGCAAATCCAACAAAACCGCATTTCTCAAAATTTCTTTGAAATTATCCCCAAACATCAAATGTTCCATGACCACTTGTGCCATTCCTTGCCGTAATTGTCTTTTTAAATCAGCATGGTTTCCTGTAAAATAAATCGCTAGTTTATCACCGATTATATTCACCGTTCCCGCAGGATTATTGTTTTGCATTTGCAATTCACTGTTCAAGCCCAAATTGGACTGATCAAAATCATCATAAGAATTATATAGGATAATGCTTAATTTCTCCGGGAACAGATTTCCTGAGTTTTTTTCAATGGCAGCCAAATCCTTTTCTGCTTGTTCGGCAACATAGCGTGCCAATTCTCTGCCGGAACGGTCATAATGATAAATTTTAAAGTTGGTAGCATTGTAAAATTTCCAATCAAAACGGCGATATTGAATTCGGTTTTGTCCAAAAACTTCTAAACTGGGTTGTGCTTCCACTGAATAGAAAGAAAGTAAAAAACCAAACAAAAAGATTATCGCCACAATTTTTTTTTCCATAAGACCTGAATTGGTTGAAGACTTCTAATGTGTAAATTTAATTAAAATATCCAGCATAAAATAAAAATCAAAAAAATAAGCCATCAATTCCCTGATGGCTTATTTTTTTGGATCGTAATCAACTATTTCAAAACTACTTTATGAGTTGAACTGGCTCCGGTTTTTTCATTCAATACCTGAATCAGATACTGTCCCCTTGCCATTCCCGAAGTAGGTATGGAAATCTTATCTTGCATATCGCCCTCCCAAGTGCGGTTACCTAAAATGCCGTACATAATTACTTTCAGTCGTGTATTAGAAGATTTATTTTCCATTTGAACAAAATCCGTTGCAGGATTTGGATAAATGCTAATATCTTCATTCAATTTCAAATCTTGGACACCAGTAGGCTGGCCTGTAATATTCAATTTCCCTTGTCCAATGTCCATGAAAACACTTCCTGTTCCTTTTACTTTTATTCTTCCATTAGTCGTAAATACATCATAAACCGTATAATTATAAGATCCGGTATTTGGTGCATTAGAAACAATTAAATATGGGAAAGTTACGCCGTCGTCAAGTGAAAGATAAATATTTACATAACCACAGAAGATAGGACTCTCAGCGGAACCGCCTTTATCCCAGGTAATGGTTTTGGTTTCACCAGGATTCCAGGTTTGATCTGTAGCAGGGCTTGTCACTCTAAATTGTGATTTATCGGCGACCCTTACAATTACAGTATTATCCATGAAGTTATAAGTACCCCAACCTTGAAATACACTTCTTGCAGTCAATTTAAAATTCAGCTTACGCGACACATTCGGCAATCTTTCACCAGGACCACTGTAAGAATTATCCAAAATATAATCAATTGTTGGATAAACTCTGGTCAAATTTGCACTGGGGGTGTAACTTCTAAAAATCGCACCTTCAGTAACATTGCTGTTTTGACTTTCAGTAGTCCCAAAATTACCAAGATCATATTGTTCCCAATTATAAGTAATAGCGGCTTCCGGTTGACTTGCAGTTGCCAAAGGAGCAGTCAATTCAAAAGGTGTGTTTTTAGGAATATAAAAAGAATCTGTAATTGCAGGAAGGACAACAGGATTTGTACCGGTAGCCGTTCCACCGCAGGTAGAACCTTCGGTAGTCAGGAAAGTATTAATTTCTATAAGGCTGCCAATGCCAAAGTAATTATCCTTTATTGTAGTAACATTATTAGGACTGCAAGCTCCAGCATAAGACATAATTGTAGATCCGCTTCCGGGTTCATAATTAGTCTCCGGATTTCCGTTGCCGTTGCAACCTCCAGTATTTGCACTAAATGTATGGTTAGCACCAAATTGATGTCCCATTTCATGCAAGATAGTGCCAAAATCATCTGGACCGGAAGAAGTACTACATCCACTTGCTTTACCATTGGCAGAGCAAACGGAATTTAATTGTGCCAATCCCCCCCCTGCAGTAGCCAAAACATGACCAATGTCAAAATTATTCACACCTATTATACCCGTAATCGTAGATTGCGCTTCGCCGATAAGACAATCCAAATTTGTGTTACAGGTATATGGATCAGTGCCTGCATCAGTAAATACTATTGCTTCATTTCCGGAAATAATGTTAAGTGATACTGCAAGTTCTTTTTCATAAACGCCGTTAACCCTATTTATGGTAGCCGCTATTTTACTTAAAACAAGAGAACTGGTAGCACCCGGCCCGGCAGCTGATGTTGCATACTCGTGTGTACAAGAAATCGCCAAACGGTAAATATGCCTTATAGAACCATTTTGCTTGTTTCCTGTCCTGCCCAATTCTATTTTATCAGCGTCAGGTAACCCGGGTAAAGTCCCTACGCTGCAACCCTTTAGGTTATTGTCCAAGATCAAATCTTTTTTGTAAAATGCCACATAATAACCATCGGCAGTTTCACTGTACGGATCAATTAAATACGATTGCGTACCATCCAAAACCATCGCACGGAAGCCATAAGGCGTATAATCCAGTTTTGCAGTTACTCCTTGATCATCTGCTGCGTAAGCTGTATAGGTTTGAATTTCAGGATATTTGTCCGCAAGTTCTTTTTCAAAAATGGGTGTTTTCCAAATTTTAAAAACACGCATTGTTTTATCAGGAGCTGGCAGCGTAATTTCCATTGCCTGATCTGGGTCCGTACTTAACTTACTCAAAAATCCTTGAATTTGCATTTGGTCAAGCGCAAAAATTGTATAGTCATCCGCTTTGGGCGACATCGGCAATTTCGAGGGAGCCGTTTTACCATAAAATGACTTCCAATAGTTTGCCGCAAATGCTGAAGAGCAGGAAACAAGCAGAATTAAAGTTAATAACTTTGTGAAAATATTTTTCATCTTTAAAGTAGGTAATTGTTTAAATTATAAGATAACACAATATCGTAGCAAGATAGTGTTTTTCTTTGAAAAGGTTGAAAAAGTTTAAAATATTTTTTATTCACCAACAAAATCGTCTAAATCGCGGCGTTCTTTTTTGGTCGGCCTGCCCACTTTACTTTGTCTTTTCCCTGTATAAAAACTGCTTGCCTGCATATTTCCATTCAATTTCTCTTCTTCGGGAGTCCAGTCAATATAAAACTGGACGGCTTCTGAAAAAGCTTTCCTTTGGTTTAATATGCCCGTTACTTCTACCATCCATTTCCGTTCGGGCGTCCTGATTTCATATTTTTCTCCAATGTTCACCTGCTTTGATGCCTTTACGCTGTTGCCGTTCCATTTTACTTTTCCGCTATCACAGGCAGCGGCAGCCAATGTCCTTGTTTTAAAAACACGGATTGCCCATAAGTATTTATCGATCCTTACTTTTTCCATTATTAATCTTTTATTTCCCAATTTATCGGCACTTTTCCCTGCGCTGCCAGATATCCGTTTATTTTACTGAAAGGCTTACTGCCAAAAAAGCCTGCATGTGCCGAAAAAGGCGAAGGATGTGTCGATTTTAGGACAAAGTGCTTTTGGGCATCCAATAGTTTTTCCTTTTTGATAGCCTCATTTCCCCAAAGGACAAAAATAATACCTTCTTTTTGATGGGATATTTTTTGAAGAACAGCGTCGGTAAACTCCTGCCAACCAGAATTTTTATGACTATTGGGTTTGTTCTTTTCTACAGTTAAAACAGTATTTAACAATAAAACACCTTGCTCCGCCCAAGTACTTAAATCCCCAGTGGATGAGGGTTCTATATTTAAATCCTGATATAATTCCTTATAAATATTTTTCAAAGAAGGCGGCAATTTGAAACCCTTTGGGACAGAAAACGCAAGTCCCTGCGCCTGCCCATCATTATGATAAGGATCCTGACCTAAAATAACCACTTTCAAATCTGCTAAAGGACAATGGTTGAATGCCGAAAATATATCCTTGATTTGAGGGAATAAGACCTTTCCCGACCTTTGCTCCTGATCAATAAAATCCTTGATTTCCTGAAAATAAGGTTGCTCAAATTCTTCTTCCAAAAACGATTTCCAATCCGCATTAAGCTTTATCTCCATCTTCTGTTTTTTACAAAAATAAGAAAATACCTGTAAAAGTAACTGACCTTTAATTACCTCCGCACCTTCAAAGCTAATTCGTTTTCTAATAAAAAATTATTTTATTTGAAATTCTTTAAACCAATTTATATATCTTTACCCGACAAAAAACTCCTTTATTATTTATTCTCAAAAAATATGGAAACTATCAATAACCGCCCGCCGGTTTATTACAGCGAGTACCTCCAATTAGACAAGATTTTGAATGCACAGGCACCCGAAAGCGCAAAAGAAGGCGAAGAGGCCGCAGACGAAATGCTGTTTGTCATCATCCATCAAAGCTATGAATTATGGTTTAAACAGATTTTACACGAGCTTACCATTATCCGTAAAATATTTCAACAACCAGCATTACCCAACAATTCGCCGGATGTTTATAATGTGGTCCACAAATTAAAAAGAATATGCACCATCCTCAACCTGTTGGTGGACCAATTGGGTATCATGGAAACTATGACGCCGTTGGATTTCCTTGACTTCCGCGATTTGCTCCGTCCGGCATCCGGCTTTCAAAGTATCCAGTTCAAAATTATCGAAGCTACTTTAGGTTTGACTTTTGAACATCGGTTTGGCAAGGAATATTACATTTCCCAATTAAATGAAAAAGATGTGGACCGCGTAAAACAAGCGGAAAAAGAAGAATCTTTAATCGTTTTATTGAATCGTTGGCTGGAAAGGATGCCCTTTTGCAATAAGGAAGAATACTGGGAAAATTACTCCGCCGAAGGCGACATGCACCCCTTTTGGACAAAATACCGGGAAATTTATGAAAAAGGTTTATTGCCCATGGAAAAGAGCAATTTAAAGACTTTTGACCAATTGTTCATCAATGAAAATGAATATCCGGAAGGCCGCAGATTGAGTGCCTTGGCAAGTAAAAATGCCCTGTTCATCATGCTTTACAGAGATTATCCTTTGTTGCAACTGCCTTATGAAATGTTGAACCTGTTATTGGAAGTGGACGAACTGATGTCCATGTGGCGACACAGGCATATCCATATGGTACAACGCACTATCGGGAAAAGGATTGGAACGGGCGGAAGCACAGGTGCCGGTTATCTTAAAGCAGCCGCGGACAGCCATTATGTATTCAAGGAAATTTCAGAATTGACCTCTTTCCTTTTACCAAGAAAAGAATTACCGGTTTTGCCGGAACATTTAAAAAATGACCTTTCCTATCTAAGAAGTTAAAAATAATAGAAACTGCAGACAGGAATTAAATCTTGCCTGCGGTTTTTTATGAACTTTGTGCCTTCTTTGTGCCTTTTCGCCTTCATGGCTATTATTTTTTGCCACTAAGTCACGAAAGGCGCTAAGTCCTTTTTCTCCATATTTGCTACGATTCTAAGTTTTCTATGCCATTAAGAATAAGGTTTCTTCTATCCTGATTGCTGATACTAATTTCTGAAAATTGTCGAACTCGCGGTAATTAAGTCTTTGAGCAAATCTTAATCAAGAGGTTCCATTTCAACATTGATGTATTTTTTCTTCCCAACATGAAATAAAAAACAAAAATATTTAAGGCTTGCTCAATAATTCCATTTACTATTTTCATTTTTAAAATTAAGCCTGAAAGGCTGACATTATTATAGTTTTATAATATTTTAAGTAGGCAAAAACCCTGAAAGGGTGAAATAGGACATCCCTTGGGATTTTTCTGGATGGAATATCAAATTTCTATAATTATTTCATTCCTTCGGAATTATAATAAGTCAAAAGCGAATTCCATGTAATTACCACTTTGCTTTTGCATAAAGCTATGCGCTGCGCTCTCAAAGGTATATCGACCCTTATTGATTTGTTATTTTTAATGCTTCCAACCTTTTGATCGTTAAAAAAATGGCGATTAACCTGAAACATGGACTGATGAATTGGGTCTTTTTACTTTAATGAAATTATTATTTGATCATGTATTTTTAAAAGAAGACCGATAGAAATAAGGTTGCAATGCATAATATACATAGACCTAAGCTACATGCAATATTTATGATACCGCCATACAAATCCCATTTAGGAAGCTGTTGCTTGTTTGGGCGATACAGGTTAAAAACATAAATCGCATATATGGTATTTATCCCGGTAGCTAATATCAAAAAGGATATAGCAAACAAGTTATCCCAAAACCGATTGGAAATGCTAAATAAGATAAAGAGTATATTTCTTGCAGTACTGTTAAAACCACTTGCCTTATTGTATTGATAAATGGTTCATATTATCTGAACTTCCCTTTGTAAATCAATCCCGAATTTATCTTTTACCGAAAGCAGGATTTCTGTCGAAAGATCAAAAATATCTTTTCCGGAAGCCTTGCCATAATTGACCAAAACCAATGCCTGATTTTTGTGGACACCAAAGTCGCCTTTCCGGAACCCTTTCCAACCACATTGCTCAATCAGCCAACCCGCCGGGACTTTAGTGATTTGATCCGAAATTTTATAACCCGGCATTTCTGGGAATTTTTCTTTCAAATCACAAAAAACGGAATTGTCTATTTCAGGATTTTTAAAGAAGCTACCGGCATTGCCAATTACTTTCGGATCAGGTAGCTTCGAACTTCGGATTCTGATTACGGCATCCGAAATGTTTTTTATGGAAAGTTCCGTAATGCCTTCCGCTGCCAATTCCTGCTGAATTGTCCCATAATTCACTTTAAAATCTGCTTGTTTATTTAATCGGAAAATTACGGAAGTAATCATCACTTTATTTTTCAATTTCTCCTTGAAAATGCTGTTGCGGTAACCAAAATTGCAATCCTCCTTAGCCAACGAATAAAATGCTTCCTTTTCAAAATCAAAAAAACGAACCTCGTCGATTACCTCTTTCACCTCCACCCCATAAGCTCCGATATTTTGCATGGGCGCAGCACCAACAGTTCCGGGAATCAGGGACAAATTTTCAACGCCTGCCAGATTATTCTGAATACAGAACAAAACGAAATCATGCCATATTTCCCCGGCGCCCACTTTTACCCAAACATGGTTTTCGTCTTCTTTTATTTGTTCAATGCCCTTGATCTTATTGTGCAAAACCCAAGAATCCAGGTTTTCAGTAAATAAAACATTGCTGCCACCACCTAAAATGAATAAGCCCTTTTGATAAGCTGCTTCTTTTTTCAATTGACCCAATGTTTCTTCGTCATCGATCTCAGAATAAAAAGAGGCCGATACATCCATGTGGAATGTATTGAAAGGAAATAAGTGGAAATTCTTTTGGACTTGGAGCATAAACTGAATTTTATGCTGCGAACTTAATTAAAAGGAAATAAAATCCATTAAAATGTTTGTGCTATTTCCTTTTGAATGCTATTATTTTCAAACCGAAGTTGGCGGATATATTCAGAAGCATCTTCTGAATTGTCGATGGTGTAGGTAAATTCCTGTTCAATCTGCTTTTGTTCAATTGATTTAAAATTTTCCAAGCCCACAAATTCCCAAATGACTTTGCAGTGGCTCATGTTCAACAGCTCCAATTCTGACGATGCAGTTACCAATGCTTTTTGATAAGCTTCCCTTTTAGTAGGTGCATGTAAGATTATAGGTTTCCTGTCAAATTTATTGACCTCAGGCAATTCATTGTCATGAATCCTGAATATCAAATCTATCCTAAATATTTTTCCCTTCATTTTTTGGAAATTATAATTTCTGAATACTACCCGAACCTGATATTTGTTTTGTAACCATGGGATCACCAGAATAATACATGGTACCACTTCCCGATATTTTCACATTCAATTGTTCCGAAACATTCACCCGGGCTTTTCCTGATCCGGAAATCACAATATCGCTTGCCCTGGATTTTAATCCTGCAACATCAATCGTCCCGCTACCTGAAATTTTAAGCTTTTCTTCATCGGCAATTCCACTTCGCATATTTAAAGTACCGCTTCCCGAAATTGCCGCATTCAATTCATTTGTCTTGATTTCATCCGCAATTATATCGCCAGAACCTGCAATCTTCAAAGTCAACTTATCCGCATTCAAACGATCCAGTACAATAATATCACCCGAACCTCGAAGTGTGAGCGTAGTGATATTTGGCAGACTTACATGAACTTCAACTGGTTTATGTGTGGAAATCTGGGTATTCGTCTTGTATTTGATTTCCAAAGCGCCATTTTCCACAACAGTTTCCAATACATCCGCAATGTTTTGTTGTGCGTTAACGGTAACCTTATATTCATTCCCCAGGCTGACGGTTACTTTGCCGCTGATGGAAGAATTGATTTCCGTAAAGTTATTTACGGACCTTTCTGACTGAATAATTTCACCAGATCCTTGTATATTGTTACAAGAAGGCAATAATGCGAAGGCCAGGAAAGTAAAAAGTAAAATGTGGATACTTTTCATAAAAATGTATTGTAATTTTGCTGCAAAGGTATAGACGATTATTTTTTATAAAAAAATGGGTCACAAAAAAGATAACGGACATGGGTTTCGATTTATTACTTTCATATCTAATTTTCCTTTAATTACCGTTAAGAAATAAGGACAGATTTTGGCGATTCGGATTTGAGTAATAAAAGAAAAATTGAATTTGGAATATTCAAAAAAATTGAATTACCTTTGCAGCCTTATTTTTGAGTAGATACAAATTAAACATTGATTATTTAAAATGGCTAATGCAACCATAGACGCTAGAAAAGCGGACATATTTAAAACTTACGGTGGCTCTGAAAAGAATACCGGTTCCACTGAAGGACAAATCGCTTTATTGACTGAGCGCATCCAACATATCTCTGCCCACATGAAAAATGGCAATAAAAAAGATTTTTCAAGTAATCTTGGCTTGATCAAAATGGTAGGACAGCGCAAACGCTTATTGCAATATCTTGCACACAGAGACCTTAACGGTTACCGTGAGCTAATTGCTAAATTAGGTCTGCGTAAATAATTATAAAATGAAATACTTTGCTATTCCCAACCACCTCAGTGTGTTGGGAATGGCTTTTTGTGCATATGGTTCTTAGACATGAGATAGGAGACATGAGATTTGAGACTTAAAGTCTTTTATTTATTATCTTATACTAATTAAAAAAAATTAAGACACAAAGAACGCACAAAGTTCATAAAGATATTTGCCCTTAGTGAAAAACCTTTGTGTCTTTGTGGTTAAGAAAAGCGCTTTTAATAAATGGGGTCTATACCTTTATAAATTCTTATTTAAAACAGAACTAAAAAGAAGATTCAATTTTTGATGAAGCTATTTTGAATATTTGCTTACAACAAAAAAACTGTAGTAATTTAATATAAACCGTCCTTTTAATCTTGGGGCAAAAGGACAACAAGCTGAAACAATAGCCCCTCGCTGATTTAAATACAAAAAAATTATGACGCTGAATCCAATTTCCGTCTCCTTCCCATTAGGCAATGGCCGGGAAGTAACAATCGAAACGGGCAAACTTGCCCGCCAGGCCGATGGCGCAGTTACTGTGCGCTGTGGCAATGCTATCTTATTGGCTACCGTTGTGGCCAGTAAAGAAGCCAAACCAGGTCAATCTTTTTTCCCACTAACCGTTGATTATCAGGAAAAATTTGCTTCCGCAGGTAGGATCCCCGGTTCCTTCTTCAAAAGAGAAGCCCGCCTTAGTGATTCCGAAGTTTTGATTTCCAGATTGATCGACCGCGCATTGCGCCCGCTTTTTCCTGATGGCTACCTTTGTGAAGTTCAGGTAATCGTAAATTTAATCTCTTCCGATCCGGAAATAATGCCTGATGCATTAGCTTGCCTCGCAGCTTCGGCAGCATTGGCAGTATCCGATGTACCCATTCAGGAAATGATTTCTGAAGTGCGTGTAGCCAGGTTGAACAATGAATTCATCATCAACCCTACCCGTTCCGAATTGAAAAATACGGATTTGGAATTCATCATCGCCGCCACTGCCAAAAATATCATGATGGTAGAAGGTGAAGCCAAAGAATGCCAGGAAGAAGATGTCATCAAAGCAATCGAAGTTGCACACGAAGCCATTAAAGTTCAGGTAAAAGCACAAGAAGAACTACGAAATAAAGTAGGTATTACTGAAAAAAGAGCATTCACGCCTTTGGAAGAAAACGAAGAAGTGAAAAAAATGGTACAGGATTTTGCTGGTGCTAAAATGCTGGAAATTTCCCGTGGCAGGACTTCAAAACACGAACGCTCCGATGCTTACAAAATATTAAAAGAAGAATTAATCGCCAGTTTGGGCGAAGAACCGGAAGAAGGAACCGTAAGTTTTGCAAAACGCTATTTTGAAGATTTGCAATACCATACGGTTCGGAACATGATTTTGGATGATGGCTACCGCTTGGATGGCAGAAAATTAGATGAAGTACGCCCATTAGTGATGGAAACGGATATCTTACCTTCACCTCATGGATCAGCATTGTTCACCCGTGGCGAAACACAATCTTTGACCACGGTTACAATGGGTATGAAATCAGATGAATTATTGGTGGAAACTGCCGCTACTTCTGATTACAGCAATTTCTACTTACATTATAATTTCCCTCCTTTTTCTACCGGCGAAGTAAAAATGCAAAGAGGGACAAGCAGAAGGGAAGTAGGTCATGGCAACTTAGCTAAACGGTCTTTGTTTCAAATGATGCCTAAAGATTATCCTTATACCGTTCGCGTGGTTTCCGATATTCTGGAATCCAACGGTTCTTCTTCAATGGCGACCGTTTGTGCGGGTTCATTAGCGTTGATGGATGCAGGTGTCCCTTTTCCAAAACATGTAAGTGGCGTGGCAATGGGCTTGATCAGCCGGGAAGAAGATGGCAAATGGGGCGTATTGACCGATATCCTTGGTGATGAAGATCACCTTGGCGACATGGATTTCAAAGTAACGGGTACAAGAGATGGCATTTGCGCTATCCAAATGGATATTAAAGTGGATGGTTTGAGTATGGATGTAATGCGCAGCGCATTGGCACAAGCACACAAAGGCCGTTTGCATATCCTGGAAGCCATGTATGCCTGCATTCCTGCATACAATGAAGAAATGAAACCACAAACGCCAAGGATCGAACAATTAATCATTGATCGTGAATTTATTGGTGCCATCATCGGACCAGGCGGCAAAATCATTCAGGAAATCCAAAGGGAAACCAATACCGAAATCAGCATTGAAGAAGTTGGCGAAACAGGCGTAATCAAAGTATTCTCCAATAACGGCGACAATTTGAAAAGTGCAATGAACTGGATCAAAGGCATTGTTGCTATTCCTGAAGTTGGCGAAACTTATGAATCTACCGTAAAATCCGTAATGCCTTATGGTGCTTTCGTAGAATTTATGCCGGGAAAACAAGGACTTTTACATATTTCGGAAGTAAGCTGGAAAAGGTTGGATAACCTTGATGGCGTATTGAATGAAGGCGATACCATTAAAGTAAAATTAGTGGGATTGGATCCTAAAACAGGAAAATTCAGGTTGAGCAGAAAAGTATTGATGCCAAAACCTGAAGGTTATGTAGAAAAACCAGAAGGTGAAGATCGGCCAAGAAGAAGTGGTGGAAGCCGCGACGGAAAACCAAATGACCGTCATGGCGCAGCCCGTCCTGAAAGTAATCATAATGCGGAATAAGTAGTTCCTTATTCCTTGAGTATAAAAATAGCCATGGAAAATTCCATGGCTATTTTGTGTTTGGACATTCCATTGTTTCGACCAAGCACATAGTAATTTTCAGAATACAGTTCATTGTTTATTTATCAAATACCCTTTCTTAATCACATGTGTTTTTTTTAATTCAATATTCCTTTGAGTAATTGAACTATTCAATAAATAATGGCATAAATTCCACCGGTGTTATTTTAATCTTCTTTCAACCCTTAAAAACACTGCATCAAAACCAACCTGATAATTTTGATCTTTATTCATTAATTTGCAGTTTTTATGAAATGGCTTAAACACTTAAGCACAAGAATCGAAGAAATAAATTATGGCAAAGAAGATACTGATTATTGATGATGAAAGAAATATCCGGAAAACATTATCGGAAATACTGACATTTGAAGGCTACGACACTACAGAAGCAGTCGATGGACTGGAAGGTATTTCCAAATTAAAAAACCATGTGTTCGATTGCATTATTTGTGATATTAAAATGCCAAAAGCAGATGGACTGGAGGTTTTGGAAAATGCAAAGGAACATTGCCCCGACACACCGTTTATTGTCATTTCAGGCCATGGGACTATCGAAACAGCAGTTGATGCCGTAAAGAAAGGCGCATTTGATTATATTTCCAAGCCACCTGACCTCAATCGTTTATTAATTACAATCAGGAATGCCATGGATAAAGGCAGTCTTGTTTCCGAAACCAAGCAACTCAAAAAAAGGATTGCAAAATCTGATGAAATCATCGGTGCATCCGACGCAATTAATTCCATTCTGGAAATGGTGGACAAAGTGGCGCCAACAGATGCACGGGTTTTAATAACTGGCGCAAACGGTTGCGGAAAAGAACTCATCGCCAGAAGGGTACATCAACTCAGCAATAGGAACAAAGCGGCAATGATAGAAGTCAATTGTGCAGCCATACCTTCCGAATTGATTGAAAGTGAATTATTTGGTCATGAAAAAGGAAGTTTTACTTCTGCGATAAAACAAAGGATCGGCAAATTTGAACAAGCGGACAGCGGAACATTATTCCTGGATGAAATCGGTGATATGAGCCTTTCTGCCCAAGCTAAAGTATTGCGTGCCCTGCAAGAAGGGAAAATAACAAAAGTAGGTGGCGAAAAAGAAATAAAAGTGAATGTCCGGGTGATCGCCGCCACCAACAAAGATTTACAAAAAGAAATAGAAGCCGGCAATTTCAGGGAAGATTTATTTCACCGCCTGAGCGTCATCATGATCCATGTGCCTTCCTTAAATGAAAGGAAAGAAGATATTATTGCACTTACAAAGCATTTCCTGAAAGAATTATGCTGCGAATATGGGATGCAGGAAAAAAACATTGAAAACGCTGCCCTGAAAAAACTGCAACAACATAACTGGACCGGGAATATCAGGGAATTGCGCAATGTCATCGAACGGCTGGTGATACTATGCGAAAAAAGCATTACTGCAAAAGATGTTGAGCTTTATGTTTATTCAAAATAATTTATGCAGCAAAGCGAAAAACAAACAAAGAAGGTTTATCGGGGCTGGAGTATGTATGATTGGGCCAATTCGGCTTATAATTTAGTGATAACCTCCACTATTTTTCCAATTTATTACCTTGCCATAACCACCAATTCCAGTGCCAGCCATCCTGATCATGTCTCTTTCTTTGGTTGGGAAATCGTAAACAGTGCCTTGCTGAGCTATGCCCTGGCAGCGGCATATTTAATTATTGCATTCCTTTCGCCTATATTATCCTCCATTGCCGATTATAAAGGGAATAAGAAAAACTTCATGAAATTTTTCACCTATCTCGGGGCATGGGCATGTTGTGGTTTGTTCTTTTTTTATCCCGGCAAAGTGGAATATGGGATTATCCTTTCCATCTTTGCAGCTATTGGTTATTGTGGTAGTTTGGTTTTTTACAATGCTTACCTTCCAGAAATAGCACCGGCGGCGCAACAAGATAAAGTGAGTGCCCAAGGTTTCGCCTACGGATATGTAGGCAGCGTTTTATTACAAATAATTTGTTTTGCTTTTGTGCGGTATCCTTTTATGGACAGTACATTTGCAGCAAGGTTATCTTTTTTGCTGGTCGGCATTTGGTGGATTGCATTTGCTCAAATCACATTTAGAATATTGCCTAAAAATGTAAATTCTTCCATAAAAGAAAAACGGAACTGGCTTTCCGGCGGATTTAAGGAATTAAAAAAAGTTGCAACTCAAATCTCCCGATTCCCCAAATTAAAAATTTACTTACTGGCATTCTTCTTTTACAGCATGGGTGTTCAAACGGTAATGCTTGCCGCTGCACAATTCGGAAGCAAGGAAATCAAAAAAAAAGTAGATGGGAAATGGGTAAACATGGAAGCGGCTGATTTAATTTTGACTATTTTACTCATTCAGTTAGTGGCCATCATTGGCGCATTCCTCATGGCAAAAGCCGCAAAGAAATTCGGCAATATCCGGGTTTTGATTTTCACCGTCTTTATTTGGATCCTCATCTGCGCAGCGGCAATCCATACTTATACGATTTATCAATTTTACGCTTTGGCGATTGTCGTAGGTGTGGTAATGGGTGGCATTCAATCCTTAAGCAGGTCCACCTATTCCAAACTGATGCCCGAAACAAAAGATACCACTTCTTTTTTCAGCTTTTATGATGTAACCGAAAAAATCGCAATTGTGATTGGCATGTTCACTTTTGGCTTTTTGGAAAACCTGACGGGCGATATGCGCAATTCCATTTTGGCTCTGGCAGTGTTTTTTATTTTGGGCTTGGCATTTTTATTTTTGGCTGAGCAAAGAAAAACAGAATATGATAAATCCAAGATAAACAATTAGGGACACTGAATAAAGCATTCAAATTCAATGATTGTTTTCATATCACCGTAGGTGACGATTTCCCAATAAATATGTTATGTCAGTTTCCATAAATGAATATCTGCAACCAATCTTGAGTATTTTAAATTCGAAACTAATTATTGAGCACTTAAAAAACATGAATATTGCCACTATGAAAAAACCTTCTCGCTTGCGTTTCAAGGAGTTTGTTTAGAGGTTTTATTTTCTTTTTCGGCGAAGCCTATACCCTAATCCTAATCCAACTAACAGATTTTGATGAAAATTGACTTTTTCTGACTGATTGCTATTGGTTAGCCATGGATAATTTGAATATCGGATATTGGCGTTTACAAATGCACCTTTCCAAAAATAGACCATAGTGTTAAGTCCGGCTTGCAGGCCCGGAGTCCATTTTTCAAAAAAAATGGAAGTATTTAAAGTATTCCCATGTATTTCATAATAAATCGATGCGTAATTTACTCCGCCAAAAACCCTCATTTCAACTCTGTCCTTTTCCATGATTTTGTATCCATAATTCAACCCAAATCCCGAATTTGCAAAAAAGTCAAAGTCGTTAAGATCACTTTTTATTGGGGCTTTTATGTTCTTAACATAAATCAGCGCATAAGCTTCTATGCTATGCTTTTGCTGTTCAACCCTATAGGAAATGGAAGGTAAAAAATGCTGTTTCTTACCTTTAGAAAAAGTATAATCATTTTCCGAAAACAGATTGCCATATATAATTTGGTTTATGTTTATGAAATGTTCCAATGATTGAGCTTTTAATGTAGAAAACGAAATAATTATTGCAAGTGATAAACTGTGACTATTTCTTAGATGGGATCAATTTTTCAATTAAAGATGCTGCTACAATGCCTTTTGTCTAAAAGCTTAACGACCACATGAACTTACAAATGTTTATCATTCCGTGGTAAAACATTTAACTGCCTCAAGATACACCTAAATCTTAATATCAAAATATTTCTAACAATAATTAAAAATTAACAATAGTATTCCTCCATTTGAGAAATAAAAGGTAACACGAAACTTTTATAATTAAATTCCTTTGCTACGCCAAGGGCAACTCAAATTATCGTGAACAATTACCCTATAGCCAACATTCATTGTTTGAGGAAGCCCAAAGGGGCTTCAATGTTCATAACGGTAGGTAAAACCTGCGGCTGATAAACGCCATGCCATCCAACCCCAAAAGGGGTTGAACTACATTTATTGATATCTACAATGCGTTTCAGAAAGTGTGGATTTCCGGTATTTAGCACCAACAACGATTTGATGATAAATCTGCTTGTAACTCAGGACATTCATTTATTATCAGCGTTCAAGCCTTTGCAGGCTTGGGTTTTACTCAATCCCTTTTTCCACGGATTTCATCCTCGGTTATTCAAATTTAAGCCCTTCCGGGCTTATTAATAGTGTTAATGTGTATCTATTCTAATAATTTAATCTTGTAAATCTAATATACCCTTTAACAAGCAGGGTAAGTGCGACAATTTGGGATGCCCGCCAACCAAGATAGCGAAATAGTACAAACCGAAATAGTATATTTCTTTGTTGACTATTGCATTTTGTTACATTGATTGTATATTTGTTTATTTTTCATGCTAAAAAAAATCCCCTTCTTTACCTTTCTTGCCGGGTTACTCATCAGTTCCGGATGCGCCTCCATGAAAAAGAGACCCATGCGTTTGTGGAACAAAATTATAGAACAAGGGCAAACTTTTGATGCCGTCATTGTTCCGGGTGTTCCTTTTGAGAATGGCCAATGGAGTGATATCATGAAAGCGAGGGTTTTGTGGAGCGTTTTTCTTTTTGAAAAAGGCATTACCCGAAATATTATTTATTCCGGCTCAGCAGTTTATTCCCCGTATTATGAAGCAAAAATCATGGGTTTATACGCTCAAAAATTAGGCATTCCTCAAGAACATATTTTCTACGACACACTTGCCGAACACAGCACCGAAAATGTGTTTTATGCTTATGAAGTAGCAAAAAAAGAGGGCTTCAAAACCATCGCTTTGGCAACAGATCCATTTCAATCTTTTCTTCTAAAAAGATTTACCAGAAAAAGGTTCCGTTCACCCATCTCCCATATTCCCATTGTCTATGACAGCATCTCAATGAATATAAAAACTCCGGAAATTGATTCATCCGCTGCGCTTCTGACACCCTTTTCACCACTTATCGAAAGGGAAAATTTTTGGAAAAGATCAAAAGGGACCCGAGGAAAATTTATTCCCTGGGAAAATAAAAAAAGAAAAAGTGATGCATTATAATAAATGTACTTCCTATGTATAAAAGGAAAACAGCTTAATTTAAACATTCTACTTATCCGCTTTTCATTTTGGATATAGAAAAATTATCTAATTCCCTTACCTTTGCATAAAATTAATCGTTCACATAAACTAAATATTTTAAAGAAATGAAAGTAACAGTAGTAGGTGCAGGTGCCGTTGGAGCAACATGTGCTGACAATATCGCAAGGAAAGAATTAGCACAGGAATTAGTATTGTTGGACATCAGGGAAGGATTTGCTGAAGGAAAAGCTCAGGATATGATGCAAACTGCAGCATTATTGGGTTTTGATACAAAAATCGTCGGTTCTACCAATGATTATAAAAAAACCGCAAATTCTGATGTGGTAGTGATTACTTCCGGAATGCCAAGAAAACCAGGCATGACCCGCGAAGAATTGATTGGTACCAATGCCCGCATCGTTGAAGAAGTAACAAAAAATATTTTACAGCATTCTCCCGAAGCGATCATCGTGGTGATTTCCAACCCAATGGACACCATGACTTATCTAGCTTTGAAAAGCACCGGATTGCCTAAAAACAGGATTTTCGGAATGGGCGGCGCATTAGACAGCGCTCGTTTCAAATATCAATTAAGTCAAAAATTAGGTTGCAGCCCCACTGATTTGAACGCAGTAGTTATTGGCGGTCATGGCGATACCACTATGATCCCGTTGATCAACCATGCAACATGGAACAGTATTCCTGTAACTGATTTCTTATCAAAAGAAGAACAAAATGAAGTAGTTGCGGCCACAATGGTTGGTGGTGCAACACTTACTAAATTAATCGGCACTTCTGCATGGTACGCTCCCGGTGCTGCAGGCGCTGCTATCGTAGAAGCGATTATCCGCGACGAAAAAAGATTGATTACTTCTTGCGTAATGTTAGAAGGCGAATACGGTCAATCCGATATTTGTATCGGCGTACCGGTCATCATTGGCAAAAACGGTGTTGAAAAAATTCTGGACATTAAATTAAGCGAAGAAGAACAAGCTGCATTCAATAAATCAGCAGATGCCGTTCGCGCAATGAACAGCGTCTTGAATACAACAGCAAACGCATAATCAGTAAAAGCCTTAAATTAAAAAATAACCGGTCAGCAATTGATCGGTTATTTTATTTATGTTTCACGCAAAGCGGCAAAGATCCGCAAAGGCACCAAATTAGGTTTGTTTAAATCTACCACAAAATTTTTAAAATCACAAAGTCCCAGTTTCTCACCAAATCTCATGTCTCATGTCTCCTATCTCATGTCTAATCTAAATAGTCGGTTTTTTATATTTCCTGTTTTTATTATTGGGATTTCTTGGATTATTGCCTTTTTGGTTGTTCCGGTTGTTGTTGTTTTTTTTGTGGTTGTTGGTCCTGGGTTCAAATTTCACTTTTATATCCCCGTCTGTATAATTCAGTTCCCCTTTTGTGATGGCTAACAATTCCGCTTTAATCGCGTCGTCCTGAACATTTTCGTTATGCCAATTGGTATAGGCCAATTTCATATAATAAGCAATTGAGGCAGTGAAGCCTTTCTTTTTTTCTTCATCTTTTTCCACCAATGCTTTTTCCAAAATACCATTGAGGTTTTTCCCCAAGTGACGATTTTTTCTGTTCGGCGTTGGGTAAGGTACGAGTTCAGGTTTCTTACTTAATTTTTCCCGGGTAGGTGTTGGGTATGGCGATTTAATGTCCAGGTCAAAATCGGCAATATAATATAGGTGGTCCCAAAGCTTATGCCTGAAATCCTCCACATTCTTTAAATGCGGGTTCAGGACACCCATTAATTCTATAATGGATTCTGCATTTTTTTGGCGTTTTTCCGGATCTTCGATGGTCCGTAAATAATCTACCATCGTCTGGATATTACGGCCATATTCCGGCATTTTTAGCGTGTCGCGATTGGTGTTGTATTTCATTAAAATTCTATAAGTAATTGGCTTTCAAATTAATATCAAGAAAGCAATAAGAAATCGAGTGTAAATCTTCTTATTTATTCAAGCAAATGTAAGGTAAAATTAATAATCAATAAAAAATCAATGTAGTTCTTTCCATTTTTTTTCTTTTTTATGAAAAAACTCAATAATTAGTGAAGCGACTTAAATAGAACGACTTACAAAGTCCGCGAGGAGAAGCGGTACCGATTTAGTAATGGTGCTTACTGCATTCATTTTCACTTAACTTCCTTGTAAATCAGGAACAAAAATACAAAAAATAGAAGGAATCACTATGGTTTCCTTCTATTTTTCCTCTTGTTCATCCATCTTCTTTAATTCAATTAAATGAAGACCGGAACTCCAGAGGCGACAAATTGGTTTTGCGTTTAAACAATTTGCTGAATGATTGCGGATGTTCAAAGCCCAATTCAAAAGCTATTTCGCTCACGGATAAATTCGTAGTGGACAGTTTCTCTTTGGCTTTTTCTATCAGTTTTAAATGAATATACTGTTGGGCATTTTGACCAATAAGCGTACGCAGTAAATCACTCAAATATCCCGGCGATAAATGTAATTGTTCCGAAAGAAATTGTACAGTTGGTAAACCAAAGTTCAATGTTTGCTGATTATTAAAATATTCATCTAAAATCGCTTCTGTTTTTTGCAGTACATCATTATTTACCACTTTCCGGGTAATAAACTGACGTTTGTAAAAACGATTGACATAACTGAGCAACAATTCAATCTGGGAAACGATTACTTCCTGACTAAATTCATCAACACGGCTGTTAAGTTCTTGTTCCATGATTTTATACACCGATAGAATAGTTTCTTTTTCCTGATTTGACAGATGTAAAGCTTCATTTACCGAATAAGAAAAGTAACCATACTGCTTTATCTTCTTTGCCAAAGGATAGCCTAGCAAAAAATCGGGATGAATGAGCAACAGATAAGCATAAGTATTTCTGTTGTATTCTGTAGTTCCGACCAATTGATTAGGTGCTATAAACAGCATGCTGCCCTCATTAAAATCATAATAATCCTGCCCATACTTTAATCTTCCGCTGTTTTGAGTGATGAAGGTTATTTTATAGAAATCCAGCACATCGTAGATAGGTGCCATTTCGGTATTAAAAGGATTGCTTTCATTGAAATGGACCAAACTGATCAACGGATGCTGGGGTTTGGGCAATCCAAATGCCCGATGGCTTTCAGATATGGAGCGAAACCGTACAAGGTTTTTCTTTTTCATAGTCTAAATTTAAAGAAAAACCTGTGACAATAAATTCGTCATAGGTTTTTATACTTTTTAGAATATTACCAGGGAAGAACATGATCCGATCCGGCAAAATCAGCTGGCCCGGTAAAACTTCCGGTTGGAAGATATTCTGCCAATGCTACGCGAACAGGTTCTAAAGAGCCATGTTCTACCGTATCCGTACCCTGAAAATTATTGAGGGCTGTTGCAGTAAAACCAGGACTTACCAAATGGACTTTGATATTGGTGTTTTCCAGTTCAATCGCTAAAGAGAGAAAAATACCATTGAGCGCTGTTTTTGACGCACCGTAAATCGCATCAAATCCAGAACGGTACGGATTGTCAGGATTTGAATTTATGGTAAGCGAACCCAACGCACTGGAAACGGTTACAATACGTGCGGTTGCTGCATTTTTCAACAATGGTAAAAATGCCTGCGTAACGGCAAGTGTTCCAAATACATTGGTGTCCCAAACAGTCCGCAGTTCGGGTATAGATGCGATACCCGGCATTTGGGAACCTAATATCTCTTCCATTGTACGTCCGGCTTCTCCAGCATGAGAAATGGCTGCATTATTGACCAATAGCGTAAGATATCCTGATTCAGCTTTAATTTTTGTTACTGCGGCAATAATTGAATCGGTATCCGTAATATCCAATTGAATGGCTTTTGTCTGGCTACCGATTTTAGCAGCAGCAGTTTCACCTTTTTGTAGATCCCGGGAACCCAAATATACTGTATAACCATTATTGTAAAGGGCTTTGGCAATTTGAAATCCCACACCTGTGTTGGCACCTGTAACAAGTGCTATTTTCTTTTCATTTGTCTGCATAATTTTATCTTATTTAAAATTTAATACAGCAAAATTCTACATTGTGGTTATCGTACTTGTAGCCATATCAAGTATTGTTGTAGCCGAATTGAGAATGTTGTTTATTTTTTAAACCGGTCAATAGAGGCTTGCAATTCTTCTTCTGTTTCCGGCAATTGACCATTCAAGCCGCGTGAAATGCGGGCTTGAATGCTTTCCGTAAAAGGCTTAAAGATTTCGTTGTATTTTGCAAAAGCTGTTTTGTAATCATCATTTTCGTGAAGTTCTTTCGCTAAAAGTGTTGCACCCTGCAATGCCATACTTGTACCCATTCCCGTAAAAAAACTGGGTGCGTGTGCGGCATCGCCCATTAATGCAACCCGGCCTTTCGTCCAGGACGGCATGTGAATTTGACACACTTCATCAAAATACAAATTATCAGAATGAAGCATTACTTCTAAAATTTCAGGCAATTTCCAGTTGGAATTATCCGCAAATTCCTTTTTCAAGATTTGTTTGTGCTGTTCGTGATTCCGGTAATCCCAATTCAGTTTAGGCGAACGGAACATTAGTATGGCGTTTGCCGCATTTTTGAACTGATAAATTGCAGCCTGTTTGCCCAGTTCCCTGTATATTATCCCTGTATTTTGGGCTCTGCCTGTTTGTATATTGTTTGCTTCGGCAAAAGCGAAGTAAGCATCAAAAAATTTTGAGTACTTTTCTTCATCGCCAAAAACAAGTTTTCTCACGGTTGAATGTGTGCCGTCTGCGCCAAATACAAAATCACATTTTCTGCTTTCACCACTTTCAAAGGTTACTTCAACCTTATCTTTGTACTGAATAAGTTTTTCAATGCTGTTGTTAAAAAGAATTTCAACTTCATTTTTGGGAATGATTTCATAAAGTATATCCACCAAATCTCCACGATGGATTTCAATATCGCCAAGGTATTCGGCTTGCGCATTTAATGAGAACGTAACAAGCGTTTCGTCGTTGGCGTTTACAATTTCATCGGTGTGCAAAAATTCTTTTGCTTTAATTTTTTCCAAGATGCCCATTTCTTTCGCAATATTTAAGGCTTCGCCACGCACGTCAATAGGTGAGCCTCCTTTTCTGAGTTCTTTGCCTATTTCCACTACCGTCACCTGATACCCAAATTGGTTTAGCCAGTATGCCAAAGTCAATCCTGCAAAACTTGCACCTGATATTAAAACCTGCTTTTTCATAACCTTTAATATTATGATACAAAATTACACGTAAATTTACGAATAAAATAGTCTGATATCTAATAAAAACAGTCGTAAAAATTATGACAACAGGAAATGACAAACATAGCCTTCTCCAATTCATCAATAAGATCGGCTACGATATTGGCGACAATATGATACAAAATGTTAAAATGCAATTTCAAAAAACATTTGCTTTCCTACCGGAACTTGCAGTGTTTATAGCTTCATACACGGTAAAGAAAACGTTCTCACGACATACTAAGCCACCGGAAAACATTAAAAACAATATCCGCTTTTTCTTTCATAATGTATTTGATTACGATGAACCGGCAAACGGAAAAAGAAAACCCAAAACCCAGGCAAAACCGCCTTATGTACGGGTATTTTCTTCTGCGCTTCACTACACAAGCGTTTTCAAAAAAAATACCCACATAAAGGTCGTTTCAGTAATTATCAATGCGGAGTATCTGAAAGGTTTCCTGAAAGAGGATGCTGAACATTTTCAGTTTCTGTTTGACAACGACGGTGATTTTTTGATTGAAGAAATTATGACAGATGACATTTTGCGGACCGTAAATGACCTTGCAAAAAGAGAACAGCCAAATGTACTTGAAAGTTATCATTACAGGTTAAAAATAATGGAGCTGTTATTTTATTTGTTTCAAAGTTTGAGCAAGCGGGAAAAATCTGTTCATCAAAAATTAAACGAAAGCGACATAAAATCCATTTACAAAGTGCGTGACAAAATCGTATCCTCGTTGAGCAAACCAAGCACTATACCAGAGTTAACCAAGATTGCCGGAATGAACGAATTGAAAATGCGAAAAATCTTTATACAAGTTTTTGGTATGGGAATTTACGACTATTATCAACATCTGCGGATGAAAGAAGCCGCAAGGCTTTTACGTGACGAAAAACTATCGGTATCGGAAGCTGGTTATCAAATGGGCTTTGAAAACCTAAGCCATTTTTCAAGAGTATTTGAAAAGCACATTGGCAAAAAACCAAAAAAATACAGTAGGGAATTTATGTAAAAATGAGAAGATAGTAAATATTGTGGCCTGTTCTCTGACGCACTATCATCGGAATTTGTGCTAAACTTTCCGACAGACAAACATCTAACATAACAGTAACGGTTTGATAAGCACAAAACAACGCAAAAATAATTTGGACAATGTTGTCGTATATATTATATTTGCGGCAACAAAATTTTTAAGAAATGAGAAAATTAGAATTTGCGTCTCTTCAAGTAAGAGATTTAGAAGTTTCAAAGGACTTCTATACGACAAAATTAGGATTTGAAGTATCCGAAATGTCAAATCCGTATGCCTGCGTTTTTAAATTCAACCAAGGCGAAGCAAGTTTTGCTATTAGAACGCCAATGACGAACATAGACGGCAAAGAATTGGGCGTTGGTGCTTCACTTTGGTTTGCTATTGACGGCACTATTGAAGATTTGCAGACAGACTTAACCGCAAAAGGAATTGCGATTTTAGGGACAATCAACAACACGCCATTTGGAAAAACAATAATTGTGAAAGACCCGGACGGTTACCTTTTGACATTCTTACAACCAAACGCATAAATCGGTATGGCTAAAAAGATTGAATTTAAGTTCAAAGCACCGAATGAAAGTCCTGGTTATTTGCTTGGACAAGTAACTATGCTTTGGCAACGAAAACACAAAAAAGTTTTAGACCCTTTAAATTTAACCCAAACTCAGTTTGTTCTTTTGACTGCATTGGGTTGGCTTTCAAAACAAAACGACAACGTAACACAAGTGGACATTGCCAATCAAAGCAATTCCGACAGAATGATGGTTTCCAAAGTTCTGAGGACATTGGAAGAAAAGAAATTTATCAGCAGACAAGGACATCAAACCGACACAAGAGCCAAAGTAATTAAATTGACTGACGAAGGTGCGAAAGTGCTGCAAAAAGCATTGACAGCAATTGAAAACGCTGATATTGATTTCTTTTCGGCTATTGGTAACAAGTTGTCGTCATTCAACCTGACAATGGTAAACTTGATAGAACAAAACAAAGACGAGTAAAAAACACTGCCTGTAATAAGGGCCTGGCGTAATGGCATGACGACTGCACAAACCGGCACGATTGACAAGAAAAACCAAGCCTACCCGCTCAACAACTTGACTTTTACAAAGGCATTTCATTTTGACTACAACAAAGGTCGTTTTGACTACAACCGTTTTTTGAAACCGTTGCAATTTTGCATTATCAAAATAACAGAAATATGAATATCGTTTTAACAGGCTCATTGGGCAACATCAGCAAACCTCTTGCAATAGAATTGATTGCAAAAGGACATTCGGTTACTATCATCAGCAGTAAAGCCGAAAGACAAAAAGAGATTGAAGCCTTAGGGGCGAAAGCCGCAATCGGAACGATTGATGATGTTGGATTCCTCACAAAAATTTTCACAGGTGCGGACGTCGTTTACACAATGACACCGCCTTCCGATATATTTGAAAAAAATATTGACCCTGATGTGAGTAATGCCAATTCTGTCCGGATCTATAAACAAGCCATTCAACAATCGGGCATAACCAAAATAATCCATCTTAGTACTATTGGGGCACATACCAACAAAGGAAATGGCTTGCTACGTTGGGGTTACGAAGCCGAAAATATTTTAAAAGAATTGCCGGATGCGGTATCTGTTAAATTTATGCGCCCTATGGGTTTCTATTACAATTTGCTCGGTTTTGCACAATCAATAAAAACGTTAAGCAAAGGTTTTATTGGCGCTTTTATGTCGTTGCGCTACTACGGTTTAGGCGGTTTTTTAAACGGGAAACGTGGTGTTATCATTTCCAATGTTGGCGGCGACACGATAAACATAATGGTTTCGCCTTTGGACATTGCAAGCGTTATTGCAGAAGAAATGGAAAAACCTTTCGCTGGCAGAACCTTTCGCTACATTGCAAGCGAAGAAATGACCTGTGCTGAAGTGGCAAAGATTTTGGGTGAAGCAATCGGTAAGCCTTATTTGAAATGGGGACAAATTTCCGATAAGCAATTGCTCAACGCAATGCGGAAAATGGGAATGAATGAAAAGCGAGCCAAAGGTTTTGTTGAAATGCAGGCGGCAGGACGCAAAGGGGGAAGCGGAATTTTATACGAAGATTACTACAAACATCATCCTGTTCTGGGCAAACACAAACTGAAAGATTACGTTAAAGAATTTGCAAAAGTATATAATCAAAATTAGTATCATTGTATATGGCAAACACCACACCACAGAGAATAAAAACTATCGGCGAATATCACAGGATGTTGGGTTTGCCAAAACCGGAACATCCTCTGATAAGCATCATCAACTTTGGCTATGCTGAACACGCTCAAGGTAACCACTCAATAAATATTATTTTTGATGTGTACGCCATTGTTTTGAAGCGTATGAAAGGCATCAGGTATAAATACGGGCAACGGCCTTACGATTTTGAAGACGGCGGCGCGTTATTTTTTATGTCGCCCAACCAGGTTCTACAGTTTGAAATCATAGAACAGGAAATCCCCGAAAAGCCGTCCGGCTGGATATTACTCATTCACCCCGATTTTATTTGGAACACTTCGCTTGCAAAGAACATAAAACAGTATGAATTTTTTGATTATTCAGTAAACGAAGCCTTGTTCCTTTCTGAAAAAGAAGAACAAACACTCAACACGGTTATAGAAAATATCAGGCAAGAGTATCATTCCAATATTGATAAATTCAGTAAACAAATTATCATTTCGCACGTTGAGGCATTACTGAATTATTCGGAACGGTTTTATCATCGTCAGTTCATCACAAGAGAAAAAGCCAATCACCAGGTTCTGGAATGTTTGGAAAGTTTGTTGACTGATTATTTTAGTAGTGATGATTTGCTTTCAAAAGGATTGCCAACGGTTAAATACGTTGCAGAAAAATTGAATATTTCGCCGAGTTATTTAGGTAGTTTACTTAGAACGCTTACAGGACAAAACACGCAGCAGCACATACACGACAAGTTGATTGAAAAAGCGAAAGAAAAATTATCTACCACCGACTTATCTGTAAGCGAAATTGCCTATGAATTAGGGTTTGAGCACCCACAATCATTCAGCAAACTTTTCAAGACAAAGACAAACATTTCGCCTATAAAGTTTAGACAGTCGTTTAACTGAAAGAAAGCCCGGCACCAAAAAAGTGTTTGGTGTAATGGCGGTGAAGTGCTTCCTATGACCACAAAGTAGCTGCAATGCAAAACTTATTGCTAAATTTGACTTTGGTGCTTCGATTGAAGTGTAGCGGTAAAAGTCCTGCACTTGACCAAGCGCCGAATCGTTGGCAGACACCATAGTAAGGAATGTGGTTAGAATATTGAAAAGCTCACGATGCTTTTTACTCAAATTATTATAAAACCCTAATTTTATTTCCTTTTCTTTCTTTAATTTCATATCATTAAAACATATTGTGGTTTTTTATTTTTAAAATAATAATAATAAGCAAAATTAAAGAATTAAATACTTTAATTGGACTCATTAGAACTTATTCAAAATATTTTTTAAAAATGGCAATGCAAATTAGGACTGTTTCTTTTAAGTATTAACCAATGCTCAATAAAAATTCCGTACTTTTAATTTCAAATAATACCAGATTATGTCTTATTCGTATCAAATTAAATCGGCCGAAGAATATAAATTGACTTATGCAAAAAGTGTGGAAGACCCGGAAGGATTTTGGTCAGAAATTGCACAAAGTTTTTTGTGGAAAAAACCATGGACGAAGGTATTAGACTGGGATTTCAACAAACCCAAAATAGAATGGTTCAAAGGTGGGAAACTCAATATTACGGAAAACTGCCTGGATCGTCATTTAGCCACCGCAGGCGATGAACCAGCCCTTGTCTGGGAACCCAATAATTCCGATGAAGCTCCAAGGATTTTTAGTTATAAATTACTGCATTTCAAAGTAATGCAATTTGCCAATGTCCTTAAAAACAATGGCGTAAAAAAAGGTGATGTCGTTTGTATTTACATGGGTATGGTACCGGAATTATCAATAGCTATGCTCGCTTGTGCAAGAATTGGCGCCATCCATTCCATTGTCTTCGGTGGCTTTAGTGCACAAAGTATTGCCGACCGTTTAAAAGACGCAAAAGTAAAATATGTCATTACCTGCGACGGCTCTTTTAGAGGCGCTAAAGAAATTGGGCTAAAATTCGTAGTGGACGATGCCTTGGTGCAATGTCCATTTGTGGAAAAAGTAATTGTTTTGACAAGGACAAGGACTTCAGTCAGCATGATAAAAGGCAGGGATGTATGGTGGGAAGACGAAATCAAAAAAGTGGAATCCATCGGAAATCCCTACTGCCCGGCCGAAGAAATGGATGCCGAAGACCCTTTATTTATCTTATACACTTCCGGTTCAACAGGGAAACCAAAAGGTGTTGTGCATACTTGCGGTGGCTACATGATTTTCACCACCTACACCTTTGTCAATGTTTTTCAATATCAACAAGGCGATGTCCATTTCTGCACCGCAGATATTGGTTGGATTACCGGACATAGCTATATTATTTATGGACCTTTATGCGCTGGAGCCACAACATTGCAATATGAAGGTTTACCCTCCTGGCCAAAAGTGGGTCGTATCTGGGAAATCGTAGAAAAATTTAAAGTCAATATCCTTTATACTTCACCAACAGCAATCCGTAGCTTGATGAGCAATCCCGTTTTGCCAACAGAAGAGCACGATTTAAATTCCCTAAAAGTATTAGGCAGCGTAGGCGAACCCATCAATGATGCTGCATGGCAATGGCTATTCAAGGAAGTAGGGCAAGAAAGATGTCCCATCGTGGATACCTGGTGGCAAACGGAAACCGGTGGCATCCTGATTTCCAATTTGGCAGGCATTACACCTTCAAAGCCCACATTCGCGACACTTCCATTGCCCGGGATACAACCTATCCTGATGGATTCCGATGGAAAGGAAGCCATAGCACATGAAAATGAAAATGGCGAAACAATCATCAGCGGAAATTTATGCATCCAATTCCCATGGCCAGGCATGTTGCGCACCACTTATGGGAACCCGGAATTATTCAAAAATGCTTATTTCAAACACTTTGAAGGACTTTATTTTTCGGGCGACGGAGCGTACAAAGATGCAACAGGTAATTATCGGATTACCGGAAGAGTGGACGATGTTTTGAATGTAAGCGGACATAGGATTGGCACGGCAGAATTGGAAAATGCCATCAACCAGCATGAAGGTGTAGTGGAAAGTGCCGTTGTGGGTTATCCACATGACATCAAGGGTCAGGGCATTTATGCTTATATCATTTTTGAGGCAGAAAAACTCAAAGAAAATCCAGATCTCACTAGGAGTGACATATTACAAACGATTACCCGAATCATCGGACCTATCGCAAAGCCCGACAAAATTCAATTCGTATCCGATCTGCCCAAAACAAGAAGTGGTAAAATCATGCGCCGGATTTTAAGGAAAATTGCAGAAAACGATTTCGGGCATATCGGTGACATTTCTTCATTACTGAATCCGGAGATAGTGGAAGAAATCAAAACCGGGAAATTGAATTAAGGAATTCATCAAACATAATGGCATAGTTGTTGTTATATCCCTATCAACAAAAATTAGAAAATTATGAAAAAGAATTCTGCATTTTTTTTAATGGCCTGTATTTCATTTTTAGGACTTATCCCTAATGCGCAAGCACAAATACAAAAAGGCAATTTGATGGTGGGTGGTAATCTTATGGACTTAAACGCTTCCTTTGGCGACCACAGTAGTTTCACCATGAATATAGTCCCTAAGTTAGGTTACTTCATTGAAGACAATCTCGCAATTGGTGCCAATGTCGGACTGAAATATGTTACCACCAAAAATCAGGGCAATACATTCGGTTACCAGGTCGGTGCTTTTGGGCGGTACTATTTTGGTAAAGATCAGGTTACGCCATTGTTGAACCATGGAAGGTTCTTTGCTGAAGTCAATGCCGGTATTGGTGGAGACAATTCTACTCCTGTAGGTTTTGATTTCGGATTTGGACCAGGTTATTCTTATTTCATCACACCAAATATAGGAATTGAAGGATTGGTAAAATTCAATGGTATAGTTGGTACAGGAGTCAGCACCGGGATTTCATTTGGCTTAGGCTTCCAGATTTATCTGCCGACAAAAAAAGCGCGTGCGCTATATAACGATGTTTCAAACGAAATAAAAAGCAAATAATTCCACACAACTCCGTCAGGAGTTGAAATTTAAAAGCAGTTATTTTTCCAGCAATGCCTGAGAAAAATAACTGCTTTTTGCATCCAGTCAATTTAGGTGTGTAAAATTTAAGTACTTTACCGCCTGATAGAGTATGCCCACCTATTAAAGAAGGGTTAAATCCAAATTTATAACATCATTTACTTACCTTTGCCGACAAATTTCAGTAAAAGATTTTCATGGATCGTAATTCAATAATAGGCTTCGTCCTATTGCTCTTATTAGGTACGGGGTATATATTTTGGAATAATCATCAACAAAGCCAATATTTAGCAGAAAGAGCCGCAGATTCTGTAGCAAAAGCTGCATTGGTCATTCCGCTCGATACTGCAAAAAAAGAAATTGCAGCAATTGATTCCACTAACACGACAACAATAGATTCCACTTTGCCGGCGGCATTCAGGGGCAATTCCACTTTTGTAAAATTGGATAACGGCGACCTGAATTTGACTTTCAATACAAAAGGCGGATACCCTGTCCGTGCTGCATTGGATAGTTTCAAGACTTATTATGGTGATTCATTGGCATTCTTTAATGGCCCCAACAATAAAATCAGTTACAATATCCCCGTTAACGGGAAAACGATAGCTACCGAAACCCTCTATTTTGTTCCTGAACTCAAGACTTTAGCCGACGGCACAAAACATTTATCCATGACTGCCGATGTTGGTGAAGGCAAAAAGGTTATTTTAGATTATACCCTGCCTACCAAAGGCTTTATGCTCAATGCCAATTTTCGCCTGGTTGGTTTCCAAAGCGATCTTTCCACAGTGAAAGGCATTCCGATGGTTTGGAATACAGAAGCTTTGCATACAGAAAAAGATATTGAAACAGAACGAAAAGGCCGCGCAGGGCTACAAGTGCATTTCCGTTATAAAGATGGCGAACATGATTATTTCACTATTCTAAGGACACCTCAAAAAGCATTGGATAAACCAGTTGAATGGTTCAGTGTAAGAAGCGATTTTTTCAACTCCACAATTATTGTGGACAAACAACTGGAAAAAGGAAGTTTTGATGCTAAAGAACCCGCACAAGACACCAATGTCGTCGCTTTCAACTCCAGCGATTTTACCTTGCCGGTCGTAGCCTCCAATGATTATTCATTTGGATTCCGTTGGCTGATCAGTCCTAACGATTACAATCTTTTGAAATCTTATAAACTGGATTTAGAAGAAATCGTACCCTTGGGATTTGGTGTTTTCTTCTTTGTGAAATATGTTAGTAAATGGATTGTTATTCCATTATTTAATTTCCTGACCAATTATTTCAGTGTTGGTTTAGCAATTATTTTCATGACTTTGATCATCAGGCTACTCCTTTCCTTTTTTACTTATAAAAGTCAGTTATCGTCTGCAAAAATGCGGGTTTTAAAACCTGAATTGGATGCACTCAAAAAACGGTTGGGCGACAACCAGCAGCAAATGGGCGTAGAGCAGATGAAGTTATACAAATCTGCCGGCGTAAATCCATTAGGCGGTTGTTTACCCATGCTGCTTCAAATGCCTTTCCTGTTGGCGATGTATTATTTCATCCCCACGGCAATACAATTACGGCAGGCGAAATTCTTATGGGCTCCCGATTTGTCCACTTATGATTCCATTTTCAACCTTGGGTTCAAAATCCCTTTTTATGGCGATCATGTAAGTTTATTTACATTATTGATGGCAGCAACAAGTTTGATTTTGGCAGTTTACAGCAAAAATATGACTGGCGCAGCTCCGGGAGCAGACAACCAAATGAACCAAATGATGAAATACATGCCTTATGTAATGCCGTTTATGTTCTTAGGCTGGTTCAATACAATGGCAGCAGGGCTTACATTCTACTATACTTTCTCGAATTTAATCAGCATTGCACAACAATTTATCATCACCAAATTCATCATCGACGAAAAAGCCATCCACGCCAAAATGCAGGAAAAGAAATTAAAACCTGCAAGCGCATCCAAATGGCAACAGAAATTGGAGGAAATGCAAAAACAACAAGCAGAGAAAGCGAAGAAAAGATAGACAGGAGACATGAGATTTGAGACATGAGATTGGAGATTTGACCTTTGTGGGTATAAAAAAATGCTCACAAAGGCACAGAAACATATCCAACTATGCGCCTTAGCGGACCTTTATCACTTGCATGAAACAAAATCATTTGACTTGAGCATATATCTTTGTGAGCATAAAAACCTTTGTGAGTAAAACCTCACAAAGACCCAAACCCAACTTGGTGTCTTTGCGCCTTTGTGAGAAAAAATCTTTGCGCCTTAGCGAACCTTTGCCCCTTTGCGTGAAACCAAACACCTATGACCGACGAACATTACATGAAAATAGCACTTCGGGAGGCACAAACCGCCTTTGAAATGGGAGAAATTCCCATTGGCGCTGTTGTTGTGCTGAACGATTCCATCATCGCTCGCGGGCATAACCAAACGGAATTGCTAAAAGATTGTACCGCTCATGCGGAAATGATCGCACTTACTTCCGCATTCAATGCAATGGACAGTAAATACTTGCCTGATGCAACTTTATATGTTACCATCGAACCCTGTCTCATGTGTTGCGGCGCATTATATTGGAGTAAAATAGGAAGGGTCGTTTTTGGTGCCCCAGATGAAAAAAACGGTTATCAAAGATATTTTAAAGATAAGGAGCACACAATTTCTGTTTTTCATCCCAAAACGAAATTATCCTTCGGTGTAATGAAAAATGAATGCGCCGATTTAATGAAAAACTTTTTTAAAGTAAGAAGATAAGCAAGATTTCAAAAAAAGAATAATTCATTCAAAAAACCACTAAGATACAAAGGACACCCAAAATTCACAAAATCATAGTGTCTTTAGGGCTTGCTCAATACTCCATTTATTATTTTTCGTTTTTAAATTAACAAGCCTGAAAGGCTGAAATTATTATAGCCTTATGAATATTGCAACCTTCCCAAAACCCTGAAAGGGTGAAATAGGACATCCCTTCGGGATTTTGTTGGACAGGATATCAAATTTCTATAATCATTTCATTCCTTCGAATCATAACATTCCAGCTGCCACCTGAACCACATAGGATACGCTATTTATTCCCTATTTAAAAATAAGGACAATTCATTAAAAAAAACCACTAAGATACAAAGGACACACAAGGTTCACAAAGTCATAGTGTCCTTAGGTCTTGCTCAATGCTCCATTTAACATTCGGTTTTTAAAATTAACAAGCCTGAAAGGCTGAAATTATTATAGCCTTATGAATATTGCAAACTTCCCAAAACCCTGAAAGGGTGAAATAGGACATCCCAGCTGCCACCTGAACCACATAGGATACGCTATTTATTCCTATTTAAAAATAAGGGTAATTCATTACTAAAATACAAAGAACACACAAGGTTCACAAGGTCCTTGTGTCCTTAGTGAACATCTTTGTGCCCTAGTGATTAAGTAAAGTGCTTTCCACCCCTAACCACATCTTTCAGCAGCTTTAAAAGAATTATCGTATTTTTGAGCCTCTTAAAATAAAACCTTGGAACCACTCCGCTCCGTAAATGTTACCCGATATATAGAACCACTTCGAGAAGGCGGCTCCTTACCGGCAATCGTAGAAGCCGATGATGATTTCATGTATGTATTGAAATTCAGGGGTGCAGGACAGGGCGTAAAAGCATTGATCGCAGAAATAATCGGCGGACTGATCGCAAAAGAATTAGGTTTGAAAATGCCGGAAATGGTATTGGCACACTTAGACGAAGCATTTGGAAGAACAGAACCAGATGAAGAAATCCAGGATTTATTAAAATTCAGCGTAGGCCTGAACTTAGGCATTCACTACCTTTCCGGTTCCATTACCTATGACCCTGTTGTTAAAAAAATTGATGATTTATTGGCCTCCAAAATTGTTTGGCTGGATTGTTTGTTACTAAATGTGGACAGAACCGCAAGGAACACAAATCTGCTTTGGTGGCACAATGAACTTTGGCTGATTGACCACGGCGCTTCCCTGTATTTCCATCATTCATGGAACAACTGGATGGAATTGGCAACCAAACCCTTTTCAAGAGTAAGCGACCATGTATTGTTAACACAAGCCAGTGAACTCGAAAAAGTGAATGCTGATTTTTCCAAAATATTGACACCACAAAAAATCGGGGAAATCGTAGATTTAATCCCGGAAGAATGGCTGTTGGAAGACCATCCCTTCTTATCCATCCAAGAACACCGGACGGCTTATAAAACCTTTTTAAACACCAGGATGCAACATGCGCATCAATTCATAAAATCAGCGCAAGATGCAAGATCAACTATTATATGAATATGCGGTCATCCGATTGGTCCCATGCGTGGAAAGAGCTGAATTTTTAAATATCGGCGTACTGCTATTTTGTTCCCAAAAAAAGTTTTTAGGCATCCGCTTTCATTTGGATGAACAAAAAATAAATTGCTTTTCCACTGATGTGGAACTTCCATTTATCCACCAACAATTATCGGCTTTTGAATTAATCTGCAAAGGTGCCCGACAAGGTGGAGCTTTGGCCCAGGAATCCATCGCCTACCGCTTCCGCTGGCTGGCTTCAAACAGAAGCACAATCCTTCAATGTTCCAAAATACATCCCGGATTTTGCAAAGATCCGGAAGTTACTTTGAATGATTTATTTGAAAAAATGGTGCTTTAATATTACCACAAATCCATAAACGGAAAAAAACCTTAAATCTTTCGATTCAAGGTTTTCCAATTTTAAATATTGTTATTACTTCTTCATAAACTTCCCCAAAGCCTTTCCCGCAGCGGCATAAGCTTCCTGAATCCGAACGCCGGTATCAAAATCATAACCGCCGAAAGTACGGCCCGGACTTTTTGAAATAGTCATTTTAGCAATTACATTGCCAGGATTTGTAGTCTCCACGATCAATACATCTGCATCAATCATGGCATTTTTCCGTGTAACATACACATTGAATCCCGGTTCCGTGAAAGTGGTCTTTAAAATAAGCGTGTATTTAGCCTTGGAATTATTCCCGATTTCATATGGGCTGGTTTTGTTGAACAATTCTTCGAATTTAGGCTCAAACCTGTCCTTGCGGTCACTTTTCCAATCCGACATCCACTTGTCGCCTTTTCCGGCTTCTTTATTGTTGTATTCTTCCGATTTCTTGCTTAGGTATTCATCTTCGGTCTTGAATTTCCCTACGCCCATTTGGCTGTAATCATATTGCACATTCAGTTGTGTTTCACTTTTCATGGCGGAAAGATTACCTTCCATCAGCTTTATTTTTTGTGCATAGCCTGTGTTCCAAAGCAAGGTCGTCGCTAAGAAAAGCGTTGAAAATAGAAGTGTTTTTTTCATGGTATTTGGTTTATAATTAAAAATCAAATTAAGGATAAACGGTATCTTCATGCTTTGGTTTTCTCATAATCGCCACTACTTCAACAACAAAACCTGCAATAATTAAAATCGGCGCAAGCGTTATCCTGCGGAAACTGTAAATTTCATCATAGTTAAATACATGTGGATCAGGAGATTTACCGCCAGCCATCAAAATAAAACCCAATAAAATCAAGGCAAGTCCGCCAAACATGATATAGTAGTTGGTTTTGTCGAACAAGAAAATGGGTACATTAGCTGACTTTGAAGGCTTTGCTACGCTTTTGTTTTTCATTTGTGTTTTTCAATTTGAAACCAAAAATAGTATATTTTTATTGAATTCAAAGCATTTCCTCCATTTAATGAACCTGACCCATTTGCATCCTTGCTCCGATAACTTAAAATAGTTTAATTTTGTACCCTTATTTATAATCAAAGACACTCAATCTCCCAAGCTCATAAATCCATATCCCACACATATTATCTTCTTCGACGGCGTTTGCAATTTATGCAATGCCATGGTTCAGTTTATGATCAAAAAGGATAAAAAGAATCAAATGAGCTTCGCTTCCCTGCAGTCAAAATCCGGACAGGAATTCAGTGCAAAATACAATGTGCCGATTGATGATTTATCATCCGTTATTTATCTTAAAGATGGGAAATATTACCGCATGTCTTCCGCTATTTTACACGCATTAAATGATTTGGGCGGGATATGGAAAGCGTTTTTTATCCTCATGGTCATACCTCGTCCCATCCGTGATTTTTTCTACAAACTCATTGCCCGAAACCGCTATCGGCTTTTCGGGAAAAGAGCCAACTGCATGATCCCAACAAAAGAATTGAAAGCGAAATTTCTGGACTAATCCTATGATATTCGCTCATCAAAAAAATCCGTGTTGCTCGCATTAGCAGCATCCGCGTTCTATTTCCCCAAAGAAAAAGCATGACCATTTAAAAAACGGTCATGCACCAAAATAATATAATCAATCGATCAATATCCAAATAAAACTATCCGATATCCGCAATCACTTCTTTCACTTCAGGAATCATCCGTTTCATCATACCTTCAATACCCGCCTTCAGCGTAATCATGGAAGATGGACAACCAGAGCAACTTCCTTGAAGCATCAATTTAACCACACCATCGTTGTACTCCACAAAACTAATGGCACCACCATCCATTTCAACGGCGGGTTTCACATAGTTTTCCAACATTTCCTTAATGCGTTTAATAACATCCGGATCATCCGAAAGCACCATATTGGATTCTTTCTTCACCACCACCAAATCTTCATTGATGACCGCTTTATCGGATTCAAGATACTCTTTCAAAAACTGACGGATAGTAGCGGAAACCTCTTCCCACATAACATCTGGCGTTTTTGTAAGCGTTACGAAGTTGCTGGCAATAAACACACCTTTCACAAATGGGAAGGCAAACAATTCCTGCGCCAATGGGGAAGGTGCAGCATCTATTTCTTCTGGAAAATCTATACTTTTTCCCGGATAAAGTAATTTATTGGCCACAAACTTCATGGTTTCCGGGTTCGGCGTCATTTCTGTATAAATACTCACAATTGTATTTCCGGTCTTTAACATGCTAAAATATTTTTACAAAGATACAAAATATAATAAACTCAAATTAATATCCCCTTCCTTCCTTTTGTTCCATATAATTCATGAATGCCCTGTTCGCCACCGCATTCCCGCCCGGAGTGGGATAATCACCCGTAAAATACCAGTCACCCTTGTTATCAGGGCAAGCTTCATGCAAACCTTCTATGGATTGATAAATAATATCTATCTCTGCATTTACCTCTTCAGGCCTCAACATCTGAGCTATTTTTTTACTGATTTCTATCGGCGTAAAAGGTTCATAAATCATTTTTACAAAATTTTGCTCCTGCAATTTCCCATGCTCCTTAGCCGCGTTGCATTCCAGATAGGTTTCATTTAAAATAGAAGACATGCCCCTGTCTTTCAACAATTCAACCGCTGCCTGAAACGCAATAAATTCGCCCATCCTGCTCATGTCAATCCCATAGCAATCGGGATAGCGGATCTGCGGTGCCGAGGAAACAATGATTATTTTTTTAGGTGAAAGCCGGTCCAGCATTTTAATGATGCTCTGCCGCAAAGTCGTGCCACGCACGATACTGTCATCTATAACAACTAAACTATCTTCATGAGCACGCACAGTTCCATAAGTAATGTCATAAACATGCTGTACCATTTCATCCCGACTCGAATCTTCGGTAATGAAAGTGCGCATTTTCACATCCTTAATGGCGATTTTTTCAATACGGACCCTTCTATGAATCAATTCCCTGATTTCCTCATCGGTCATGGTATGTTTATTCTTGATAATCCGGTCCGCTTCGATATTTTTCAGGAAGTTTTCCAAACCTTTGATCAAACCATAAAATGCAATTTCCGCTGTATTGGGAATAAAGGAAACAATCGTGTTTTTTAAATCATTGTTCAACACATTTAAGACGGCAGGCGCCAGTTGCAAACCCAATTGAATGCGTTCTTTATAAATATCGGCATCACTGCCCCGGCTAAAATAAATCCGTTCAAAACTACAAGCTTTCTTTTCCGCCGGCGCCAATATCTGACTCACTTTAACATTGCCATTAGTATCCACCATGAGTGCACATCCCGGCGGCAATTCTTTTACAGAATCCGGTGGCACATTGAAACTCGTAATAATTGCAGGTCGCTCTGAGGCGGCAATCACCACTTCGTCATCCTGATAATAATATGCGGGTCTGATACCATGCTTGTCACGCATCACAAAACTTTCACCGTTTCCCACTAAACCACCGAATACAAAACCACCATCAAATCGTTCCGTTGCTTTTCTCAACACAACTTCCATATCAGGCATTTCGGGAACCTTCTCTTCTTCTTCACAAAGGAAATGGTGAATGGTTGCAATCATTGCACCCAAATCACTCGTTCTTTGCGTTTCATCCGGTTGTTCGTCCAATAACCGAAACAATTCTTCCGTATTCACCAAATTAAAATTCCCGGCCATGGAAAGGTTCCGCGCCGGGTTAATATCGGATTTTACGAATGGATGGCAATATTTTACGCTATTTTTTCCTTGTGTCCCATAACGGAGATGCCCCAACATCACTTCGCCCATAAAACGCAAATAACCTTTAAGCAATCCCGGATATTTCCTTAAATCAGGATACATCCTTTCCAATTCTATCATTTCCGATTCCACGGTAGAGAAAATGCCTTTGATGGCATTGGCGCCCGGCATCCGTAAACGGTGGAGAAATTGATAACCCGGCTCCACATTCAATTTCAAAGTAGCAATACCGGCACCGTCCTGGCCGCGGTTATGCTGTTTTTCCATTAAAAGATAGAGCTTGTTGAGGCCGTAGAATGAAGTTCCGTATTTACGGTAATAATAGGAAATCGGCTTTAAAAGTCGGATATAAGCTAATCCGCACTCGTGTTTTATTGCATCTGACATGAGCCTGCAAAGTTAAGCAGATTAATTGAAAAACAATATGGTTGTTTCAGGCCCCTAACTTATAAGGCTTATCCCAAAGTGTCATAAAAGTATTAGATTTACAAGATTAAATTATTAGAATCAATACAGATTAACGCTATAATAAGCCCGGAAGGGCTTAAATTTGAATAACCGCGGATGAAATCCGGGGGAAAAGGAATCCAGTAAAATACAAGCCTGGAAAGGCTTGAACAGCTGATAATAAAAGAATATCAGTAGTTACAAGCAGATTTTATGGTTATGGCGCTTTACCTATTCTATTCATGAGCGGGATAAAATTATCAATTATGTAAAAAATCAAAAAGAGCCTCATAAAAAGAAAGTTTCTGTGATGAATTTAAACGATTGCTCATTGAAAATGGAATTGATCTCAATGAAAAATTTACTGTAAAATGTAGTTCAATCCCTCTTGGGGTTGAGTGATATGGCGTTTATCAGCCGCAGGTTTCACCTGCGGTTACGAACATTGAAGCCCTCTGGGCTTCCCCAAAAATAAGTTTGAGTATGGCTATAGAGTAATCGTTCGCGATATTTTGAGATGTACGCTTTCACACTTAGACGCAAAGGTTATATAAGTTCTATAATCCTTCCATACTCCCCAAAGACTTTGTGTCCTTTGTGAATGCTTTGTGAACTTCGTGGTTAAGACATCGTTTGTTTCACGCAGAGACCCCAGAATTTCGAAAAGGCACATAAGGTTTTGATCATAAAGTGAAAACATTTCCCATTGCACATCTTTCCCCTTCATTTACATTCACAATAATAAGCGTTGAATTGCCTCCTGCTTTAGCTGGAGTTGCAAATTCATATATCTCTTGATATCCTTCTTATTCCATATTTGAACAGAACAATAGAATAAGATCAAAACCCCAATTCCCGCTCATCAATACTCCGCATTCAAAGCCTTCACCAGCTCCTCTTTCTCCATGAGTCCCGACTTACGCCAAACCTCTTTCCCATTTTCATAAATAATGAAAGTCGGCATTTGCTTAATCTGTTTTGACTTCATCAGATCATCCTGACTGCCGCCATCAATTTTTACAAGCGTCATCTTCGAAGCATTTTCTTTCGCAATTTCCTGAATTACAGGTTCCATTTTCCGGCATGGCGGACACCAACTGGCACCAAAATCAACCAAAGTAACAGAAGAAGATTGCAACATGGCCTCATAAGAAGCCTCTGAAATCTGCGCTGCTTTTTCCTGGCCTTCCAAAGGCTTACCTGCTTGTTTCCATGCGTTTATGCCGCCCTCCATTTCCACTACTTTTGAAAATCCTTTTCCCCTTAATGACTTTGCCGCTGCAGCACTTCTTCCACCACTCAAGCAATAGATATAAACCGTTTTGTCTTTATCCAAAGCATCCGTACGGCGTGCGAATTCTGATTTGTCGCTCCAATTTGCCAACATAGCATTTTTCAAATGACCAGTCTGAAACTCTTCCGGCGTACGCACATCCAAAAGCTGGATTTCCGCCGGATGACTAATTTCTTTTTCAAAAGTAACAACATCAACCGTTTGAGCTTGTATCGAACAAGAGCATAACAATAAAGCTAACAATAAAGAAGGGACAATAGATTTCATAAAGCAAATTTACGGGATTATTTTATCCTCGAACTACAAAAATACTATAAAAACAAACCCTTACGCTTCATACTTTTATCTTCCACAATCACCCCTGAAAAGAAAATAACGCACAACAAAAACCTGCAATCACACCCCGCTCCGTGAGCACAAAAAATCTTAGCGCGTAAAAAAAAACCACAAATCCCCACCCTTTGCCTCCGTGCCTCCCTGAGAAAAAAACCTCCCCCAACCCTATAAATTCAAATGTACCTACCTTTGCACCATGCCCTTGTACAAATCGAATGCACCTACCGCAACCGCACAATCCCTTATATGGAAAATAGAGGAACCGGAATCTTTTTTCTCGAAACAACTGGGCTTTTCAGGACATCAAAAAACAGAGCCCCGTAGATTGGAATACCTTGCCACCAGGTATTTATTACAACATTTAATCCCCGACATATCCTTTTCCGACCTAAAATGCCACCCCGAAGGAAAGCCATTCCTGGATAACTCCCACTTACATTTTTCCATCTCCCATTCCTTTCCCTTTGTGGCTGTTGCCCTCGACCAACAACCAATTGGTATCGACATCCAAGTATTCCAACAAAAAATCATCCGCTTACAACAAAAATTTTTATCCCCCGAAGAACAAATATTATTTAAGAATGAAATAGAAAAAATCACATTGGCCTGGACCGCAAAAGAAGCCGCATTCAAATGGTTTGGAGAAGGAAAAGTCGACTTTATCCAGCACATGCCCATCCGGAAATTAGCTTTCTCAGAACAAAATGCACATCTGGAAATGGACTTCCTGCGCACAAACCCCCAACAAAAACTATTGCTCACCGGCGCCATCGAACCAGAATTCGCCTGGTCAGTAACAATAGCATAATTTTAAAAAACAACTCCGAAAAACCTACCCTTTAAACTCCCAAACGCTCACGCACGAATGAAAACGCTGGCGCACGAATCCCTTCGTGTGCCCACCCCACTCAGAACAGAAAAATTCCAATCAAACAAAATCTCTTCCCGCGCCTTTGCGAAACCTTAGCACCTTCGCGTGAAACTCCCACATAAAAAATTCTTTTCCTAAATTTGATCTCATTTAATACCACTAACATGAAAAAAAACATTTTAATTACCGCCTTATTTTGCATGCTTGCTTCCCCAATGATACACGCACAAATGGACACCTTAAAAGAAGCCATAGAGCAATTGATCAAAACAAAGAAAGCACAAATCGGAGTTTCAATTTACAGATTGGAAAAAGAGGACGCTTTAAATATTAACAACGAACAGCATTTTCCCTTGCAGAGCGTATTTAAATTTCCCATTGCCTTAACCGTATTGCATGAAGTGGACAAAGGAAATTTGTCATTGGATCAAAAAATCTACATCAGCAAACACGACTTATTGCCCAACACCTGGAGTCCCATCCGGGAAAAATATCCCAATGGCGAAGTTCATCTTCCCTTAAGTGAAATCATTAAGTACATGGTGGCGGAAAGCGACAATAACGGCTGCGATATATTATTGAGGCTTATCGGCGGCACCACAAAAGTCAATGACTATATGCATAAAATTGGCATCAAAGAAATGGAGATAGCGGTCAACGAAGAAGAGATGCACAAAGAATGGGATATCCAGTTCCTCAATTGGACAACACCCAATGCCGCGACAGAACTCCTAAAGGTCTTTTACGACCAGAAAATATTATCCCCAAAAAGCTATGCATACTTATGGAAAGTAATGTCAGCAACCGTTTCAGGAAAAAACAGGATCAAAGGTCAGCTACCTCCCGGAACCATCGTTGCACATAAAACAGGAACTTCCGATACCAACGAACAAGGCCTTACTGCCGCACTAAACGATATTGGAATCGTAACTTTACCCAATGGGCAACATTTTGCAATCAGTGTTTTCGTTTCCAATTCCAGTGAAGACGAAGCAACAAATGAGCAGATCATAGCCGACATTTCAAAAATGGCATGGGATTATTTTGCAGGAAAATGATTTGAGATTTTCTTTGCGAACTTTGTGCGTCCTTAGCGATCACTGTGGTTAATTAGTACTTGCTCTATAATTCATTTATTATGCTCGTTTTTAAAATTAACAAGCCTGAAAGGCTGAAATAGGACATCCCTTCAGGATTTTTTTGGATAGGATATCGAATTTCTATACTCATTTCATTCCTTCGGAATTATGGCATGGGATTATTTTGCAAGAAAATAATTTGAGATTTTCTTTGCGAACTTTGTGCGTCCTTAGCGATCTCTGTGGTTAATTACTTGCTCTATAATTCATTTATTATGCTCGTTTTTTAAATTAACAAGCCTGAAAGGCTGAAATTATTATAGTTCCATGAATATTATAAGCAAGCAAAAACCCTGAAAGGGTGAAATATACTCATTTCATTCCTTCGGAATTATGGCATGGGATTATTTTGCAGGAAAATGATTTGAGATTTTCTTTGCGAACTTTGTGCGTCCTTAGCGATCTTTGTGGTTAATTAGTACTTGCTCTATAACTCATTTATTATGCTCGTTTTTTAAATTAACAAGCCTGAAAGGCTGAAATTATTATAGTTCCATGAATATTTTAAGCAAGCAAAAACCCTGAAAGGGTGAAATATAATCATTTCATTCCTTGGGAATTATAATAAAACAAAAGCGATTGTATGCGCTATGAGTTAATTAATTTTTATTGCTAAAGTATTTAAGTTTAAATTTGAAAGTAATGGGAATGCAGAAAATAGGAACATCGATTAAGGGAAAAATAATCATTGCATTTTTTATAAGTGCAATTGCACTTGTCGGTTCATTTTATATTTACAAACTTACCTTTAAAAACATCTATGAATCCCTGGCGGATCTATCCACCCCCAATAAAAAATTAATTACCGTAAATAGCCTTTTTACCGAAATCAACGAATCAGGAAAGTCGTTTAAAAATATGATGGTGAGTGGCAAATCCTTTGACGATTTCATTGCCCATTCCAATAAAATGAAAGCCTGTTCCGATTCCCTGCATATACTTTGCAAAGGTAACCCTTATCAACTTTCACTGATTGATTCCATCAGCAATTTAATCATAGTCCGCGAGCGGTTTCTATTGAATTATGCCCGTTACAGACAAAGAATAAGCAAGAACAACCCTATAACCAAACAAATAAAACTGCTGGACTCCATGGTTGCACAAAATGCTTCCAATACCGATAGCCTGGTCCTAACGCATGAACAAAGAGAAGTAACCACAAAGACAGGCCCCATACCCAATGATGAGGTCAAAGAAGAAAAGAAAACACTTTGGAACAAACTATTCAAACCATCGAAAAAGAAACCCGAAACAGAACAAATACAAAAAATAATACAAGAAGTAACCAGTACAAAAACGGACACCATCATCTTTGCTAAAGACAGCAGCTATGTTGGGATCCAGGAATTAATCAATAAAATAGGGGAAGTGCAAAATGAAAGGCACAATAAGTTCCTGAGCAAAGAAACAGAATTTGCCGAATTCAATAATTCTTTTGACGCAAAAATCCATCACCTTTTTTCCACCATAGAAAGAGACATTATCCGACAAACGGCATCCACCCTTTACAAATCCGAAAGCACGATCAACAAAAGTGCCCAGCATATTTACTTCATCATTTTACTGTTCTTCCTCTTCTTTATCATCATCTCTTTTTTGATTCTTGCAGACATTACCAAAAGCAATAAATACAAATTATTACTCGAAGACGCAAGGGAAGACGCAGAGCTGAGCAGCTTATCCAAACAACGTTTTTTGGCAAACATGAGTCATGAAATCAGGACCCCGCTACAATCCATTATTGGCTATACCGAACTCATCAAAGATCAGGATACACCAAAAAAGAAACATGTTGAAGCCATTCAAAGTTCATCCGAACACCTCCTGCAAATCGTGAATGAAATTTTGGATTACAATCGGATCAATTCCGGAAAATTCACTTTTGAAAAAAGCAATTTCAACATGAGGCAAATCATTTATGAAGTGATTTCCATCCTAAAACCGCAGGCAGAACAAAAAGGGATCCAACTATTATACCAACAGAAAGACATTGAAGCACTCGTCGTGTATGGAGACGCATTCCGCCTGAAACAAATCCTTTTGAATTTAATTGGGAATGCCATCAAGTTCACTGACGAAGGATCCGTCCGTCTGGAAGTTACCGCAAGAGCCTATGCCCGGCAGCTGAATTTTATTTTCAGGATAAAAGACACCGGAATCGGCATCCCGGAAGAAAAACAAGCGCATATTTTTGAACAATTCGAACAAGTATATTCAGCAACGGACCATCCTTTAACAGGCACCGGTTTGGGCCTGAGCATCACCCAAGCATTGGTAGAAGGACAAGGAGGCGCAATAACCGTTGAAAGCGAATTGGGCAAAGGATCTTGCTTCACATTCAATATTTATTACGATGAAGCAAAAGCCACTGATGACCTCAACCACACACAAGAATTACATACAGGAACCTTCCACGGATCAGTGTGCCTGGTCGATGATGACCCATTAATCCTGCAACTTTGTTCTGCATTATTAACCAAACACCATATTGCACATACCGCCTTCAGCTCAGCCGAAGCACTGTTAAACAATTTGCCCGAAAAAGAACCGGCAATGGTTTTGGCAGACATCAGATTACCCGGCCTCAATGGCTTTGAGTTATGCGCAATACTCAAAAAGAAATATTCCGACAACTTAAAAATCATAGCCCTGACCGCACAGGCATTACCCGAAGAAAGAGCCGAAATTCTAAATCAGGGATTTTCCGATATTTTACTAAAGCCCTTCAGGGAAAAGGATTTGATGGCACTCTTCCATATTGAAGTAACACAACATAACCCAGTTGAAGAATTAGCCGGCATGTTTACAGATAATAAAGAAGAACGCAACCAAATCCTGCAATCCTACATTCAGGAAACCGAACAAGACATCAATTTGCTAAAAACTGCAATAGTACAAACAAACAAGCCAGACATCAGTCTCTTACTTCATAAACTCGCCGGCAGAACAGCCCAAATCGGCGCCAAAGAATTAGGAATGGAGTTAAGAAAACTTGAAATTGATTTCAATAACAACCAACCCAATTTCGACAATATGTTGATCAAAAATGTGCTTGAGCAACTGAAAGTCTTAATTACCCAAATCAAACTAAAGATTTCATCTTAAAAAACGCATCAAATCCCTCAACCAATAAGATAGAATACCTACCCTTTCACAAATAGTTACACCCAAATCCTCCACCAAAACACATACAACTCCGATAGTAGTTCAATATGAATAACCCCTTGCAAGCAAAGCGCAGCTCGGGGCGGCCCCATCCATATCAAGGCAGCTCGAAACCCCAAACGCTGGCGCTCGCCCCCCCACCGCTGGCGCACGAATCCCTTCGTGTGCCCCACCACTCGTGTGCCCCACCACTCCTACCCCTGCCCTCATCTCGACCCTAATACAGCGCAGCCAAATGAAGCGGGAATCCCCTCCTTACACCTTGATGAGCGTCATAAAGGCGAGAACCTTTTTCGCCACACCAATATAATTTTTACTACATAAATATTTCCTTAACTTCACCTTTAAATACATTTTATATGCAAAACACTTTAGCACTAAAGGGCTTCGTTGACTAAGGATTCCTTGTACACAAATCCCTTTTTCTAAAAAAAAGAAAGGGGGATAATGATGATTTTTCTAATTACAAACAAGCAGGAACGCCTGAAATGGGTAGCAATTCCTCAAAAATATGAACATACAATCCTACCGGGATTCACTGCCTGTTTCGGCGGAAACGAACAGGCAGACTGCTTAATGCAAAAGATAAAAGTCAATGACAGCAAATTGCATATCATCCGGATTTTACCAAAAAAACATTTCACTTTCCAGTTTAAGGCAGCCCGGCATTTTATAGCATTGAAATACATCAGCAAAGGCACTTTGGAAATCAGGAGTTACCCACAACAGCTTATGGGAACAGGAGCTTGCAGCCTCAGCTATTATCCCGCAGGCCATCCCATAGACGCATACATTCAAAATGAAATTGAAATCGTCATTTTGGAATGTACCGCCAAAATTATGGAAAGGCTCAGCCCGCTCGTTTCAAAATATGTTAGGGCATACCGGCAAAAAGATCCGACAGCTATTATTTCGAATGTATATCCAACCGCATTTGAGCTTAAATTGGTTTTTGAAGAAATGCTGAACCATCAATTTAAACACCCGCTCCATGCCGAACTTTATATTGCTGAAAAAACCAGCCAGATAATGCGCTTGATGGCAGTCAGATTGGAAGAAATGAAACATCAAACCAAGGAAACAGCAGAGACTTTTTCTGTTTATTTAGCCATGGAAAATTTTATCCAAAACAATCTGGATAAAACCCTAAATATAAAAATCCTTGGTAAAGAATTCGGCTTATGCAGAAGCGGCTTTTATGCCATTTTCAATCAGCATTGTAAAAACAATATCACTGTGGGACAATACATACTTCAGGCAAAAATGGAAAAAGCCGCAAGCTTACTTATAGAAAGCACAATGTCCATTTCAGAAATCGCCTATTGGCTAACCTATATGGACCCATCCGGCTTTCATAAAGCATTCCTGAAATACCACAATTGCACACCAGGAGAATACAGGGCTGATCAGCTAAAAGCTAAATTGATTTAAGGTGCATCATGAAATAATTAAAAACATTTCGCACTCTTGCTTGCCAATTCCGTAAGGAGCTGAATATAAATAACCCCTTGCAAGCGAAGCGCAGTTCGGGGTGGCTTCAATAAAAATCGTGCGCTAATTGCCTTCATATAAATTCCAAAAATATAGCCGATTGGACATGAAACCCCCGGATAATATAAACGAAAGTACACCAGCTTCCTGCAATAAGCATTGACCTTTACATTACAATCAAAGCTTAGATAGCAATGCTGAAAAACATTGCAAATTTCCTGACCCTCGAGAAGCAGGAAAAAGAAATGGCTCTTATGATTAGGGCTGATTATTAACCAAATTAATTTTTTTCAATTATGAAAAGAATATTTATCGCCATATCAATTATGGCTTGCGCGGCAACAGGCTTGCAGGCGCAACTTACAGGAACCATGAATAAGGATGTAACCCTTACCGAAAACACCTGTTACACTTTAGAAGGATGCTATGTCATCAATGCACCTTACAAGCTTACAATTCCGAAAGGAGTAACTATCTTAGCGGAAGCAAATGCTGTAATGATCATTGCTCCGGGAGCAGAGATCGACATTCAAGGTACAGCTATTAATCCCGTCATATTTACTTCGGACCAAACAAGTGGAACAAGAACTGCCGGTTATTGGAAAGGACTTGTGATTGGAGGTTTGTCTGATTACAATAATGGGAAAATCGCTCTCGGTAGCTGTACTGCTTTATCAGCAGGAGGCACTCAAACTGCCGATAACTCAGGAAGCATTAAATATCTTCAAATCCATTATGCAGGAGGAGAAAGTAGCTATTCGCTTTTAGCCAATGCCCTGACTTTGGCAGCAGTGGGAAGCGGAACGGTATTAGAGCATATCGAAATCACCCATTCTTTAAGAAATGGACTTGGGTTAATTGCAGGCACGGTTGATTACAGGTATGGTTTTTTATTGGATAATTACAGGAACGATGTATTTGTTAGTGACGGATACCAGGGAAAAGTAGAAGGTTTATTGGCAGTAAGGAATAACCTTTCCGCCGTTGATGCCGTAACCGGTTCCAATGGAGTGTATCTTCAGAATAATAACAATACACCAAGCTTTGGCGGAACTCCATTTACCAGACCAGAGTTCAACAACTGCTCCTTCCTTGGCCCTCTTAATTGCGACCCGGTTCTTCCAATAAACACAAAGTTTGACCATGGAATTATGGTTGATAAGAATGCAGGGATGGATATGTGGAACTCAGTAATTACTGGTTATAATAAATATGGGTTTTACATTAATGATGCTTTAAGCGCAACAAGGACTGCAAATGATGAGTTGAACTTTTCTTACAACTCCATGACAAATAATGGAAGCGGAGATTATGATCATGGGGCTTTACCCTGGAGTGGATGCGGAACTTCCATGGCTAATTGGATTGAAGGAATTTCAACAACTGGATGTGAAGAAGAGGAAAATCAATTTAGCTCTTTTGTTTTAGGTTATGATGCCAGTTTTTGCGGAGACTATTGCGACCAAAATTTTGTATTCAATTTTGTGTTGACGGAAGATATGGAATTGGCTTTTGCCGATCCTAATACAAGTATTTATGAGGAAAGAGGTGCTATTCAATTTGATAAATTGTTTGATTGGGTACCTGTTTGTCCACAAAATCAAATTTATTGTACTCCAGAACTGAAAAAGGAAATAAAAGAGAAGAAATCCGACTTGAAGGTCATTCCTAATCCGGTAAAAGATCAAGCAAGCTTAATGTTTGATGCAAAATCTTTGGGACTTGCAAAAGTACTTATCCTGGATAAAATAACAGGCCGTGCTTTATACCAAAAAGATGTCACGATCAAGAATATTGGAGCCCAAACAATTTCTATCCGTTTGAATGGTTTAACCGAAGGCGTATATCCTATCCGTGTAGAAATGAAAGATGCTGTATTAAATGGCATGATCAGCGTTCAATAGTTTAATTGTTTAATTAAAAATAGGGGCGAAATTTTCGCCCCTATACTTTTATTCCTTCACTATTTTTATTATTTGTATTTGATTTTGTTGACTGACTATTTTCAAAAAATATATTCCAGAGCTAATTCCTTTTAAAGAAATCGTATTTACTCCTTTTTGAATTTCAGTTTTCGATAGAAGAATTTTTCCTTCTATACTTAATAATACTGCATTTCCAGATTGAACAGATTCGATGTTTAAAAATTCTTGAACCGGATTAGGATAAATTATCAAATCTTGAGCTTGGTTAAATTCAGAAATGCCTACTATATCTGTGATAATTACATCATCAGAAGTATGCTCACAACTATTATTGTTACTCACCTTAACAGAATAAGACCCATTCTCATTCACTAAAAAAGTACCTTGGTTCGCATTTGGAATTGCAACACCATTTTTATTCCATTGATAGGCAGAATAAGATTGTGTTGTGGAAAGGACATTGCTATTGTTCACTACTACCGGCTCAGGGATCGGCAAAACAGTTATTGCTAAACTTTGTGTATCACTCACGCCACCGCAGGCACTGAAAACCATTACTTGAATAACCCCATCATCATTTCCAACTGTAACATGTATGGAATTACTGTCGCTACTTCCTATCCATCCTTGAGGTAATAACCATGCATAACTTACGGCATCAAGGTTATTATTAACCGAATAAATTTGTTCTGAATGCGCACATACTTCTATTGCTCCGGCAATAGTCGATGGCAAATCAGGTGCTTCACAATCGTTGAATCGAACAAGAAAAGCATCATATCCCCCATTTAAATTACTTTGATAAGCATTATTTGTTGCAATATTTACCGCTCCATTAGTATGACCGGAAAGATAAAGATTAGCATTATTATCTCCAGTTAAAAATCCAAAACTTTCAACATCAGTGCTACCAAGATAAGTTCCCCATTGTCTTTCTCCCAGAGCATTAAATTTTACAAGGAAAATATCTGAAATTCCTGAAAGATTTTCCTGATAGCTTTCAATTGTAGCTATATTATTCAGGCTTTGGGTTTGTCCGGATAAATAAATCTCTCCTATTTCATTAGCAAAAATGCCGCCTACCGCTTCGGCATTCTCCCCTCCATAATATGTACACCAACCTAAATTACCGTTTTCATCAAAATTAGCTAAGAATGCATCACCTCCAATCCCTCCAGCAAAGTTACCCTGGAAACTTCCTATCGTAGCAATTCCAGATAAACTTTGCGTAATCCCTGCAATATAAATATTATTGTTATTGTTTGAGATGACATAACCTCTATCTTGTGATGTCCCGCCAAAATAAGTGCCCCAAATCAGTTGTCCATTGTTGTCAAACTTACTGACAAATGCATCATCATTTCCAGCATTATTTGTTTGATATGAAGTTGAAGTTGAAATACCATTTGTACTTATTGTATAACCTGTGATATAAACATTTTCTAAACTATCAGTTGTAAGGCTAGTAGGATAATCTGAGGATGATCCACCATAATAAGTCGCCCAAGTTAAATTTCCATTCGTATTGAACTTCGCCAAAAATCCATCTATCCCGCCCCCTATCGCAGTTTGATAAGCATTTGGAGTTGCAATATCACTCGTACTTAAAGTAGTTCCTGTTAGATAAACACTATTGGACTGATCACAGGTCATTGCCATGGAAGTAGATGCTTCATCATTTGTTCCACCGAAATAAGTGCCCCAGGACCTTATACCAGCACTATCAAATTTAATTAAAAATGCATCATTTCGGGCAGCATTCCCCGCTTTAATATCTTGATGGCTACCCGTTGTTGAGATACCAACTGTGCTTTTTGTATAACCACCGATATATACATTTCCCATGGTATCGCATCCCACTCCTTTAGCTACATCCACTTTATCGCCACCATAATAAGTTGCCCATAATAAATCTCCATCCATATTCCATTTGGATAAAAAAGCATCCGCACCATAAGCATTTGTTCCACCGCCATAAGTTGTTTGATGTGCTCCCGTTGTAACGATGTTACTCAGACTGCCTGTACTGCCCGTCATATAAACACTTCCCCATTTATCCGTAGTCAAAGCATAGCTGGTTTCATCATCAGAGCCGCCAAAATAAGTGCCCCATTCTAAAATCGGGTCAATAATCAATGTACCGGAATAAGCAGCTACGGCAAAGGATAAAACGCCGTTTTCTAACTTGAAGTTAGACGCTACTTCCTTACCCGATTGCTCCATGCTGTAGGGCGCATTTTCGGTTATGGTTCCCATTGGGCAATGAGCGGTCAAACTGCCATCTGCATTAAGTTTCAAGTTTGTTGAACCGCTGTATTTCATTTGAATATCAGCTACTTTTCCACCTGGATGCACAATGAAATCATGTTCCAGTTGTCCTTTTTTATTGAAGTAAAATACCCAGTCGATATGAGGATAAATGTTTTTGTAAGTGATCTTTTTATAAGCATTTGCTCTTACCCCTTCATTACTATTGTCCTTATTGACCCATGACAAAAAATAGCGCTCAAAAAAAGCTTGCCGGTCTTCAGTAATAACCTCCGCATTTTGATTCGCACCAATCAATTCAACATCCATCCGGTACATTTCCACAGATCGGCTATACAGCTTTTCAATTTCTTCCGCTGTGCCCCGATCCATAAAATCAGTCGGTTCTTCCGTCGTTTGTCGTTGCGCCCATTGGTAATGGACTTTTCCTTTTCCGAAGAAAATGTTCAATCCATTCCCTCCCGCTAATTTAAAATCAATATCCATCCTAGGCGAATGAAACTGATCCGTTACCTGACCTTTATTCTCAATAAAAGCCATTGATTTTCCACCCATTTGCTGGGCTGGTTTTGCGCTTTGCGCAGTTGCTGTCATGGCATAGCTCGCCAGGCCCACCATTAAAGGCAGGAGTACATTTTTGATTTTCATCTTGTTATGGTTTAGTTGTTAATAAATATATTTTTTTAGACATGAGATATGAGATTTGAGACATGAGATTTTTTTTCTTTGTGGACTTTGTGTACCCTTAGCGTTCATTATGGTTGATTATTTAACCACAAGGGCACAAAGGTTTTCACTAAGGGCACAAAGAGGTTGGTTGCGGATTTTTATGTTTCTTCTTTTATTGTAAACTTCCAATTGTCTGAACTGTGATTTTTATGATTTACATGATTTTATGATTACCTAACTATCCATTATTCTTTGAATTTTTGATATTTGTTTTGTTTTTTATGTAGAGACGCACGGCCGTGCGTCTCTACATAAAAAACAAAACAAATATCATCTACCGAATTAATTGTACATCGCCTTTTAAAATCCGCTCCCTCCCATCAGGATACACCAACCTCACCAAATAATAATAAACGCCGGCGTCACAATCTTTTCCCTTAAATTTTCCGTCCCAACCGGTATCTGGATTGGTGGTGCTAAAGATGAGCTGTCCATACCTGTTAAACACCTGAAACACCACGACCTTCTGATAAGTAATCCCCTCAATCCTGAACACATCATTCAACCCATCACCATTCGGCGAAAAAGCATTCGGAATCAAATCCGGCATAGCATAATCAATCTTAATATTCACAAAACCCGAATCCCAGCAGCCATAGCGGTTAATCCCCAAAACAGTGAAAACCGTCGGCTCAAAAGGCCTCGCCCAGGGATTGGCAATAACCGCCGAATCCAAAGGACCCGAAGGCCACCAATGATA